>Ga0114903_1000011_pt1 | contig 200162 bp, 177 predicted proteins | sample MalvirDeepMed_s2_FD_87289 | JGI IMG/M metagenome (GOLD analysis project Ga0114903, IMG submission 87289) | Marine viral communities from the Global Malaspina Expedition - Malaspina viral metaG DeepMed_s2 | ecosystem: Environmental > Aquatic > Marine > Oceanic | place: Mediterranean Sea...
CCAGTCCCTTTTCGCTCGCCCTCATGGACGCATCCTTCCCGGGTTCCTGCCCTTCGGCAGATTAGAGTTCGTTTGCTATTGCGGCCGGCTGTAAAGGCCCTGGCCGGTGTTCCGCAACGCAAGTGCCCGCGACTTTACGCAGCATTACTACATTTCCGCCGCAGGGGAGACTGTAAACAGGTCGACGGGCTTCTCACGGCCCTTCAGGTCTTGGGTGCCCAGGGGGGCAACGGTATACCGGCCATCCAGGGGCAAATCGCCCAGCAATTCACCGGAAATCAGGACTTTTACCCCGTAGGAGTTGCACAGTGCTTGCATCCGGGCCGTGGTATTGAGCACATCGCCCGTAAAGAAAATTGCCTTTTTGAGCGCCCCGATTTCTCCGGTGGTTACCCGGCCCACGTGCAGGGCCGCCTTAAATTCCGGGACGATGCCAAAGGTGTCCATATACCACTGCGCATTTTTGTCAAGGGCTGCCTGCATGGCAAAGAAACACCGGATGCAGTTGGCCCCGCGAACCCCGTTGGCGTGGGTAAAGGATACGATCACCTCGTCCCCCACATACTGGTAGACTTCGCCGGAATGGCGCACGATTGCATCCGAAAAATCCGAGTAATAGGCCCGGAGGAATTCAAAGTACCGCGCGTGGCCGAGGGATTCCGCTACAGACGTGGAGGATTTCATATCCGAAAAAAGGAAAATTCGGTACTCCTCCCGGGGTTGGTGGTATTTACCGGTAAAAAAATTCATCAGCACCCCATGGCCGATGTTGTCGCTGATCTCCGAATAAAACAGACTCAGGAAAAGGCTGAAAGCGATGGCCACCATGGTACTGAGGAACTCCACGCTGCTCAGGAAGTTCCAGAATTTCTCCATGACGGCCTCGTTGAGTGGAGAGGCCCCCAATTCCAGGGCTGCCGCCAGGGGGTAGGCGATCAGGATGACCAACAGCATGAAACAACTGTAAAAGGCCAGTTTGTAGAGGAGTTTACGGGAAAAACTCCGGGAACGGAACCGGTTGCCTAACCAGAATACCTCCAGGATTCCAACCAGGAACCCGATTAGGGCCACTGCAAGACTTGCGAATGCAAAAACCGCCGGCGTCAGGGTGATGGTAGAATCGGGGTTCAGGTTTTCGCTCCGGGTGGCCGTTTCCTGGATAAAAAGCACAAACCAGCCCAGCACCAGCCAGATCACCCCAAAGGGCAGGACCCGCGAAATTTTACGCTTTGTGATTGGAGACAGCAGGATGGCCGGTTTGTTGTTGCGGGTAATTTACGCACTTCGGCCGGATTCCCATATCCACTGTTTTAAATGAAACACCCGGCCGGCCTGTAAGCGGCCCGCCGGGAGTTTCCCTACCACACCTTCCAACAAGCTTATTGCACCCAGGTATAGGCCTTGCGCCGGGCCTGTTTACGCACGGCCTCCAGGAGGGCCCCCTGCAGGCCTTCGGCCGAATCTGTCTGATGCTTCGCCAGATACGCTTTTCGCCGGGCGTCCGCCTGGCGGATCGCCTCCTGGATTTCTGCCCGTTCTTCCTGTTGCTTCTCCAGGTAATCCCGGAGCCCGTCGGTATCCAATTCCCGGAGGTGGCCGGGCAGCGATTTCCGGTTGAGTTCCTCCAGGTTGAGTTTGCGCGCTTGGTAGGCATCCACCAGGTCCCAGCTTTCATTCCGGTAAAACGACGAGCTCTTGGAGACGGCCCGTTCCACCATCACGGCTTCTTCCATTTCTGCTGCATTCGCATCCTGTTCGCCCTGGGTTTGTTTCCTGGTCGCCCCGAGTGCCCCATACGCAACGTATGTCTTGTTGAGCCGTTTGTTTAGCTGGATGATGCGGTCGTCATAGGGGGTTGCCACATGGACGATGGCCCGGTTGTGGTCGATGGCTGTATAATCCCCCTGTCCCAGTCGGGCCCCGTCGGCCCAGAGCGTGTTTACACCCAGCCGGTAGTCCCCGCAGAAGATCGTATTGACCACCACGTCCTTTTCGGCGGCATCCCGGATGACGGATTCATAGGGCGTTCGCCCCTGGTTGAAGGGTTCGTTCCCGGCGATAAAAATAAATTTCAGGTCGCGGGCATCCCGGCTCCACCGGAGCTGCTTTACAGCGCTCTGGATGACCTGCCCGCAGAATTCCTCCCCGCCGTTTGTCCGAAGGGAAAAGAGTTTCCCGGAAATTTCATCCAGATCGCTGCTGAACGGGAGGACCTGGCGGATAAAGCCCTCCCGGGGGGAAAGGCCGTCATTGCCGTATTCATACAGGGCAATTTCCAGGTCCGGGACCCGGTTTTCCCGGCAGCGCACATAACTGAATTCGTTGACCAGGTCCCAAAGGGTCGCCTTCGCCTGGTCGATCAACCCGTCCATGCTGTTGCTCGTATCGAGCAGCAGGGCAATCTGGACGCGCGTCCCGGGGTTTTTTTCCGGGGGGGCGGCCAGTATTTTGCCCCCCGGCAGGATGCCCCCCAGCAGCAGCAGCGCCAGGATGGATAGAAGCCGGAAGCGGAAACGGTTTTGGGTAGGTGTGAGGCGGGGCCTGTGGGTATCTCTCAGAGGCTGTTTCATAGCGGATTTGTTTTATTGATTTTCCGCACAAACTAGGGGCAACTTTTTAAACCTGCCAGCGGGAATGAGCCAGGCACGCCTTTTGATTAGGTAACGGGCCAGGCGTTTTAGCCAAGCCGCGAAATGGCGCTTCCTTCCGGGGATAAGGCGGGGAAACGCGTTTTACCAACTGGGGGAAATGGACTAAGTTTAACGTATTTAAGCCATGGGCCGGAACCTTTTCTTCGCGATTTGCCTGATGCTCGCCATGCCAGCGGCGGCGCAGCAGGACTCCCTGCGTCCCGCCCATAACGAGGTGCTGGAGGAGGCCGGTCAACCTGCGGGCCGCTCAACCGCCGGAGACCGGGACGCCTCAGGAGAAAACCTGGGCGCCCTGCACCGAAGCCTGCTGGATTCCGCCGAAGCTTACATGGCCGGGGATATTCGCAAAAGCCTTGATTTTGTTACCCGTTCCATCGAAATACTGGGAAACCGGAGCAACCGTCGGGAACTCGCACGGTCCCTGACGAAGCTCGGGGAGATTTACCAGTTCCACCGGCAATACGACCTGGCAGTCAACAGTTACCGGGAGTCGATTGAAACGGCCCCGTCCATGCGGACCACCCTGTTGCTGGGCAGGGCGTATGTCCTGGGAGGGGAATACCAGGCCGCCCTGGACCTGCTGGATCCGGAAAGGGGCCGGCCGGGGTGGACCCCGGACCAGTTGGCGGACCTGCACGAAATAATGGGCGATGCCCACAGGGGGCTCGACCGGGTGAACACGGCTGTATCCTTTTACGAGTACGCGCTGACGATTGCCGATAAAAACCAAATGGCCGCCCGGGTACCCGACCTGAACTCAAAAATTGCCGAAGCTTTTGACCAGGCCAACCGGACCCAGGAAGCCGAAGCCTACTACGGGAATTCCCTGCGGCAGGCCCGGGAGCAAAACCCGGCCCGCGCCTTGAGGGAAAGCGAAAAAGTGGCCGATTTCTACAGCAAGCGCAGCCGGTACCCCGAGGAGATTGCCCTGCGGAAGCAAAGCCTGGAGCAATTGCGCAACCTGCCGCCGGGCCGGGAGGCACCCGCACCGGATTCCATCACCCCCCAGGGCGTCAACTTCAAGATCGGCCAGGCGTATCTGGCCCAGGATAAACAGGAGGAAGCCATCCCCTTCCTGGCCCAGAGCATGGCAGAGGCGAGTTCCCGGGGCGACCTGGCTGTGGAAAAGGACGCTACCCGCAGGCTCTCCGAGGTGTACCGGAACCGGGGCGACTACAAACGGGCCCTGGAATTGTACCAGCAATATGTCGCCCTGGTGGACACCCTCTATACGCGCAAGGAACAGGAACTCGAGCAGGCGGCGCGGTTTAGCCGGGAAATGGCCAGCAGCCAAAGCCGGATCCGTACCCTGGAACAGGAGCGGGAGCTGTCTCAGAGCAAATACGACCTGGCCCTGGCAGAGCAACGCCTCACCGGGGAGGTCAATAAACGGCAGAAGTATATTATTTACTCGCTGGTCTTAGGCTTGCTGCTTACCGGCCTGGCCGCATTTTTCTACTACCGCAGCAACCGGCAAAAGGAGCTCGCCAACCACCTGCTGGCCCTGAAAGGCCTCCGGTCGCAGATGAACCCCCATTTTATTTTCAATGCCCTGAATTCGGTCAACAACTTTATCGCTCGCAATGACGAGCGGAGTGCCAATCGCTACCTGAGCGACTTTTCCCTGCTCATGCGGACCGTCCTGGAGCATTCGGAAAAGGATTTTATCCCCCTGAGCGAAGAGCTGGAACTGCTGGAGCTCTACCTGAAGCTCGAACACGACCGGTTTCCGGATAAGTTCGACTACCAAATTGAGGTGGCCCCGGAGGTGGATGTGGAAGCCTACCACATCCCGCCCATGCTCCTGCAGCCCTACCTGGAAAATGCGGTTTGGCACGGCCTCCGATACAAGGAGGAAAAGGGCTTTCTGAAGGTGGAGGTGCGACCGATCGGCCCCCGGACCATCAGCATTTCCATTTCCGACAACGGGGTGGGTCGCAAGCGCTCGGCCGCCCTGAAAACCAAAAACCAGCAGCGGCAAAAGTCCCGGGGAATGGGGAACATCCGCCGGCGAATCGAAATATTGAACCAGATGTACGGCGACCGGATTGCAGTCTCCGTATACGACCTGAACCCGGACGGCAGCGGGACGCGGGTGGTTCTCAACCTGAGAAGCAAATAATATGGAATTACGGGCCGTACTGATCGACGACGAGGCGCAGAGCCGCGAAATACTGCGGGCCTATCTGGGCAAATATTGTGAAAATGTGGAAGTGCTGGGCGAAGGCGCCAACATTGAGGCCGGCCTGGAGCTTATCCGCTCCAAAAAGCCGGACCTGGTTTTCCTGGATGTGGAGATGCCCTTTGGCAATGCTTTTGACCTGCTGGAACAACTCCCGGAACGCAGTTTTGAAACCGTCTTCGTAACCGCCTACCAGCAATACGCCATGGATGCGCTCAACAGTCACGCAGCCTATTACCTGATGAAGCCGATATCCATCGATGCCCTGGTGGCAGCTGTGGATTATGTGCGCGATATCAAAAGCCGGGAAGAACGCCTGGACAACCGGGTATTACAAGGGGTACAGGCGGTGTCCGGCAAGATTACCATCCCACAGCTCGACGGATTCCAGGTCCTGGAGGTTGCGGATATCCTGTATTGCCAGGCGGATGACAATTACACGGAAATCTATCTCAAAAGCGGAAAGATCCTGGTGAGCAAAACCCTGAAATATTTTGAGGAAACCCTCCGGGAACACGCGTTTGCCCGGGTGCATAAATCCTATTTGGTGAACGTGGCGGAAATTGTCCGTTACCGGAAGGGGAAGGGGGGGAGCGTGGTGCTGTCTTCCGGGAAAGAAGTAGCTGTGGCGCCCTCCCGAAAGAAACAATTGCTCAGTTTTTTTGAATAAGCGTAAATTCGGGCAGACCCCGGGTACAGATTTTCCCGGGATAAATCAACACTATGAGTCTTGTAAAACCTGTAAGGGGAAAGGCCCCCGTATTCGGGGCGGATTGCTTCCTGGCCGAGACGGCCGTGGTTGTTGGAGATGTGGAGATGGGAGACCGTTGCAGCGTCTGGTTCCACGCGGTGGTCCGCGGGGATGTGAATACCATCCGGATGGGCGACCAGGTAAACGTGCAGGATGGGGCCGTCATCCACTGCACCTTTGAAAAAGCAGCCACGCGCATCGGGAACAACGTATCCATTGGTCACAATGCGATTGTCCACGGATGTACCGTTCGGGATAATGTTCTCGTCGGTATGGGCAGTATCCTGATGGACCATTGCGATGTGGGGTCTTACAGTATCATAGCGGCCGGAGCCGTGGTCCCCCAGGGCACGGTGATCCCGGAGGGGTCCATCTACGCCGGGGTCCCGGCCCGGAAAATCGGGGAGGTTCGCCCGGAACTGCGCACCGGGGAGATCGAACGGATCGCAAAGGCTTATACCCGCTATTCCGGTTGGTTCCGGGAAGGAAGCCCGGAAGACTAGGGGTGGGTTCCCCGGGTTTTGTTATCTTGGACCTGCGGGCCGCCCTGTTAGGCCCTGCCAACCGTACTGCGTTATGAAATCCGAATCCGTTATCGCAAATACATCTTCCGTCCGGATCGTGCCGATTTCCGGGAGAAAAAACCTGGGCCCGGAAGAAGGGTACTATGCCGTTTGCTGGATTCAGGATGAAATCCCCAGCCTGCGCATCGGGGAATACCTCGAGGAATCGGTGGGAAATTCGCTGTTTTTCTTAAGCGATTCCACCCACTGGTGCCTGGACCCTGGCGCGGGAAATACCAACCCGGGATACGTACTCTATATCCCCTACCGGTTAATGAACGACCCGCGCATGAGCCGGCTCCATATCAACGAGGTCCGGCTGCTGGCCGGGAACGAGATTCCCCGGGTAAACCCGGCACCCGGCATTGCCCGCCGCATCTAGGATTTGCTGGAGATGCTCGACGAACTGGCCGGTTCGCACCTGAACCACCGGGACGAGGCCATCTTATCCCTGCTGAACACGTTTTTTATCTATCTGGACGGCCAGTGCAATGTGCGGTCGGTAGCGGCCGAAAGGAATTCCAAAAAAAACATCGTCCTTCGGTTCAAGAAACTGATTTACCAGCGTTTCGAAACCTGCCACGAAGTCCGGGATTACGCCGACCTGCTCAACATCAGCGATAAATACCTGAACGAATGCGTCAACGAAGTCCTCGGGGTAAATGCCAAGAGCCTGATTGACGAACAACGCATTATGCGCTCCCGCCATTTATTGAAATTCTCCGATAAAGCCATCAAGGAAATCTCCTATGAACTCGGTTTCTCCTCCCCGGATTATTTCGGCTTTTTCCTGAAAAAACACACCGGGATGACCCCTACGATGATCCGCAGGAGCTAATACTTCGGATATGCCGGGGGTTTTACCGCGATTTTCAAGGATTTGCCAGGCTTCCGCTGGGTAACTTGCCAAAAAGCAATCAAGATGAATCGCAAAAAATTTATGAAAACCGCCGGGGCGGGCCTGGGGATGGCCCTGGTTCCCGTAAGCGGAGTGGCGGCGCGTACCCGTGCCTTTATGGCCTCCGGCAACGAGCTGGAACCGAAACTGGTGCGGGATGCCGACGGAAACGTGCACAATGTTATCGGGGACATCCAAACCCACAAACTGGTTGGTGCCGATACCGGAGGCCAGATCACGGAATGGGTGGACAATGTCCCGCCCGGGGCTGGAATCCCGCCCCATATCCACACCCGGGAAGATGAGATTTTCCGGGTAGTCCAAGGGGAAGTCGAGATTATGGTAGACGGGGAGGTAAGCGTCCTGAAGGCGGGGGATATGGCCTTTGCCCCCCGGAATATCCCGCATGCCTGGAAAGTGGTGGGTACCGCGAAGGCCAAAATGATCACCAGTGCCTTCCCGTCCGGGATCGAAGACATGTTCTACGAGCTGGCCGCATTGCCGGAAGGCCCGCCCGACCTGGCGAAGGTGGCCGAAATCTGCGCGAAACAGGGGATACGCTTCGTCTGACGGCCTAGCGACCCTGGATGGCGCACGCTAAACCCGGCTTCGGCAGGCGCCTGCTATAACTGGCTCCGGCAGGAAAATTCCCGGCGGCCCGAAGTGGCGGGCCGGCAAAGCGGGGTATGAAAAATGCTTACATTTGTGGCAACTGAACAGCCAGTATTATGAAAGCATATGTATTTCCCGGGCAGGGCGCCCAGTTTTCCGGAATGGGTAAAGACCTTTACGACAAGTTCCCCCAGGCCCAGGTACTTTTTGAACAAGCCAATGATATACTCGGGTTTTCAATCACCGAGGTGATGTTCAACGGGTCGGCGGAGGACCTGAAGAAAACCGAGGTCACCCAACCTGCAATTTTCCTGCATTCCGTCATCCTCAGCCGCGTACTCGGGGATTCCTTTGCCCCCGACATGGTAGCCGGGCATTCCCTCGGGGAATTTTCTGCCCTGGTTGCCAATAACACGCTGTCTTTTGAAGAGGGGTTGAAACTGGTTTCCCAGCGCGCCCGGGCCATGCAGAAGGCCTGCGAGGCCCAGCAGAGTACGATGGCCGCGGTCCTCGGGCTGGAAGATGCAGTTGTAGAGGAGGTATGCGCCAGGGTGGACGGCACTGTGGTGGCAGCCAACTACAACTGCCCCGGACAGCTGGTGATTTCCGGCGAAGTCGCGGCTGTGGAGGCTGCCTGTGAGCAGCTCAAGGAAGCCGGGGCCCGCCGTGCCCTGATCCTGCCGGTGGGAGGTGCCTTCCACTCCCCCTTGATGGAGCCGGCACGGGAAGAGCTTGCACAAGCCATCACCAAGGCCAAATTCTCTGAACCTTCCTGTCCGATCTACCAGAATGTCACCGCGTCTGCGGTCACCGACATCGATGCCATCCGGCACAACCTGATTGCCCAGCTGACGGCCCCGGTACGGTGGACCCAGAGTGTACGGCAAATGGTGGCCGACGGGGCCACCGAATTTATTGAGGTAGGCCCGGGCAAGGTCCTGCAGGGCCTGGTCAAAAAGATCGAGTCCGGTGTTGCGGCTGAATCCGCCCAACTTCCGGGTTGAGGTCGTATTCAACCCGAAAATGGGTTATTTCGACCGCTAAATTGGGGGGGCACCCCTTTTTTTAGTAATATTGGTCCCCAACCTTAAAGCCCCTGCAGCCATGGGCTGTAGCCTGAACACCAGACGCTTAACGCAAGCGGACGCTATGAATATACGTCTTCCCGATATGTCCCCCGCCTTCCGGTTGCCTGGCAGGAACTTCCTGTGGGCGGCATTCATGTTATTTACAGGTGTCAGCGCCATTGGGCAGAACCTGTCCATCAGCGATGCGCAGGTGGTAGAAGGAAGTGGCGGTGGGACCAATCTGGTATTTACTGTTAACAACTCAGTTGCATTTACGAGTGTTACCTTTCAGTATGATACCTTCTCCGGTACTGCTATCGATGGTTCCGATTTCACCGGTGTCTCCGGGGGCACTGGCAGTATCGCATTTATCCCCAACAATACAACCATCAGTATTCCGATAACTCCGGATTTGGTTCCGGAACCTTCTGAAACCTTTACCGTTGTGATCAGTAACCCGAGTGCCGGAACCATCTCGGACGATACAGCCATTGGTACCATCCTGGACGACGACCAGGCCATCAGCATTTCCAACCTGTCCCAGGCCGAGGGCAATGCGGGCAATACCAGTTTTAGTTTTACGGTTAGTGTCGACGGCGGGGGTGCGGCATTTGAGGATATCGGATTTAGTTTTGATACTGCCGACGGTACGGCAACCGCGGGGAGCGGCGACTATACAGCGGTCAGCGGGGGCGGCGGGACGATTTTACAAGGCTCCAATAGCACCACCGTGACCGTTTCGGTCAACGGCGACACCACCCTGGAACCCGATGAAAATTTTACCGGCACCATCAGCAATGTCAGTAACGGGAGGACAGGGGCCACCCCGACTGCAACCGGGACCATACAGAACGACGATGCGGCCTCCGTGAGTATAGCCGATGCTTCGGAAGGAGAGAGTACGGGCCCATTGGAATTCACCGTGACCCTGGACAATGCCGTGCAGGGGGGTACGTCGGTCAATTACTCCTTTACGCCCGGGACGGCCTCGGGAGGCGGGGTGGATTACACCGGAAACCCGGGCACCCTGGATTTTGCCGGGACGGCCGGGGAAACGGAAACCATCAGCGTGCCGCTGAACAACGACGCCATTGTGGAGGCGGATGAGACCTTTACCGTTACCCTCTCAGGGCCCACCAACGGGGTAAGCCTCGGGACGCCTTCGTCGGCTACCGGGACTATTTTGGACGACGATACGGTGGTTGTAAATTTCTCCGCGCCTTCCTCTTCAGGAAACGAAAATACAGGGGCCAACCTGCCCACCCTCTTTGTAACCGGGACGGTGACCGCGACGACCACGGTTACGGTAACGGCCACGGGCGGCACGGCCAACGGCGGGGGAATCGATTACAACTTTTCCTCCCCCCAGGTGGTGAACATCCCCGCAGGGGTGTACGACGGGACAACGGCCACGGATATCCCGATCCCCACGCTTTCCATCGTCAACGACGCTACGCCGGAACCTTCGGAAACCATCGTCCTGGGCCTGAGTGCCCCCACCGGCGACGCCACCCTCGGGTCCACGACGTCCACTACCTATACGATCCTGAACGACGATAACCAGGAACTTCAAATTAACAATGTAAGCCAGGCCGAGGGGTCGGGCGGCGGCACCACGGCCTTTAATTTCTCCGTCTCCATTGTCGGTGGCGGAAACGCGCTGCAGGACCTGAGCTTCCGGGTGAATACCAGGGATGGTTCTGCAGATGAACCCTCCGATTACGCCCGGATCCAGAACCAGACGTTTACAATCCCGGCAGGACAGAACAGCGTTGTGGTTCCGGTAAGCGTGGTGGCAGATGACCAGGCGGAACCCGATGAAACGTTCGATGTGGAAATCGACCAGCCTTCGGCCGGGGCGGCTATTGGAGCAAACGACGTCGGAGTGGGGACCATCCAGAACGACGACCAGCAGGGGCTGGTAATCAACAATGTATCGAGGGATGAAGGAGATTCGGGCAATATCACTTTTACCTTCCAGGTGAGTATTTCCGGAGGCGGCAATGCGCTGCAGGACATCGACTTCAGTTATAGCACCCAGGACGGGACGGCCACCGTGGCCGACGGGGACTACCAGGGGCTGACCAATATCGGCGGGACGTTGCCCGCCGGCCAGTCGAGCGTGAATATCCCCGTAACGGTCCTTGGGGACGAGAAGGCCGAGCAGAACGAGACATTTACCGTGGTGCTCAGCAACCCCCAGGGCGGGTTTATCGCCCAGGGCACGGGAACCGGGACCATCCTGAATGACGATGTGAACCGCATCAGTATCGGGGACGTCACCCAGAATGAAGGGAATTCCGGGACCACAAATTTCATTTTTACCGTGACTGTTGACGACGGGGCCGTGGCCCTGCAGCAGATCGACTTTGAATACGACACGTTTCCGAGCGGGGCCAACCCGGCAACCCCTGGAGAAGACTATGTCAGCGTCAGCAACGGGAGCGGGAGCATCGCCGCAGGCGAAACCAGCACGACCATCAGCGTCACGGTCAACGGGGATACGGATCTGGAACCGGCGGAGACGTTTTCGGTAGAGATCAACAATATCGACAATGCGGAGCCGGGGGACGTTACGGGGGTAGGGACCATCCAGAACGACGACCAGTGCGATGCGGGCGATGTGGCCCCTGAACCAGCCTCCGACGAGGATACCACCTTCTGTACGGGGGATATCATCCCGCCCCTGACCGATTTTGTCGTCAGCAACCCACCGACGAACACGGTGCTGACCTTCAGCCAGAACCCGGATCCGCTCGTGGTTTCCAACCACCTGAACCAACAGCAAATCGACAACCCGGTAGCCGGGACCTATTACGCTTTTTATTACGACTCGGCCAACAATTGCGCCAGTCCGTTATTCACCATCACCATCGTGAGGAATTCCACCCCGGTAATCGACAGTTTTTCCGGGGATGAGCGATGCGGGCCGGGCACGGTAACCCTTACTGCCGCGGGCAGCATCCCGGGAGGCTCCGGGAACAACCCGGACCTGAACTGGTACGATGCCCCCGCCGGCGGCACCCTGGTCTTTACCGGCCCGAACTTCACACCGAGCCTCTCCGAGACCACGACGTTCTATGTGGAGGCCTTTGCCAATGGTTGCAGTTCACCCCGGGAAGAAGTCACTGCCCTGGTTTCCCCCCTGGTAACCACGGGGACGGCCACGAACGGGTCGGCCTGTAGCGTCGCGGAATTTGGCCCTACCATCCGGGACCTGGACGATCGGCTAACCGGTGCGGACCCGGGGAACTGGACAGTGGAAACCGATCCATCCGGGGGACAGCTGTCCATCGAACCCGGTAACCTGGTGGATTTTGAAGGCCTGCCGGTTGGCACCTATTCCTTCCGCTATACCACGAATGTCGCCGAAGCACCCTGTACGGAGGAAACCGTGGTGATTGACATCGTGGTAACCACCTGCGACGTGGATACGGACGGGGACGGCTTGCTGGACGGCGTGGAGGCCGATCTGGGGACGGACCCCAACGAGACGGATACCGACAATGACGGGATCGGGGACGGGACCGAGGTAGGCCCGGATACGGACAACCCGCTCGACGAGGACGGGGACGGAATTATCGATGCCCTGGATTCCAATACGGCCGATGCCGATCAGGACGGGGTGAATGACCAGCAGGACCCGGCCAATAACAATCCCTGTATCCCGAATGCGGATGCCGGGAATTGCGACGTGGACCTGTCTGTGTCCAAGACGGTCAATAATCCCCAGGCCGTGATTGGCCAGGATGTCACCTTTACGATTACCCTCAGCAACCTGAGCGTTATCGAGGTGGAGGATATCCAGGTGGGCGATTTGCTGGAAACCGGGTTCCAGTTTGTGGAATCCACAGCCAGTGCCGGAGCCTACGATCCGCAAACGGGAATCTGGACCGTAGACCTGATCGCCGCGGAGTCCGTTGAGACCCTTGAAATAACCGCAACCGTCCAACCCGCCGGGGACTACACAAATACCGCGGAGTTGCTGGCCTCCACCCCATTTGACGGCAACCCGGATAACGATACGAGTACGGTAACTGTGGAGATTGTGCTTCCGGAGGATGCGGATTTATCCTTGCAGAAATCCGCGCAGATTACGCCGAATGGCGTTTTCAGCGGCGAACGCATTGCCCCGGTGGTGGATGACCGCATCCGGTTTGTCATCATCGTTACGAATAACTCGGAGGACCCGGTGGCGGACATCCTCGTGGAAGATATTTTACCCGAACAGGCGGATACGGGCTTTGAGGTGCTTACCCCCATACCGACCCAGGGAAGTTTCAACCGGGATACCGGGATTTGGAATATTGGCACGCTGAGCCCGGGGGCCACCGCCGAATTGAGCATCCCGGGGTATGTCCGGCTGGCCACGCAGTTTACGAATACGGCCCGGATCCTCAGCCCGGCGGCCGACGCAGACGATTCGAACAATGCCGATGACGTCCTGGTGGTGGTGAGCGAAAGGAATGAAGGAACGCCCCTTTTCAACCAGTTCTCGCCAAACGGGGACGGGACCAACGACTTTTTGACCATCCAGCTCAACCGGGACAGCGAAGATCCGGGCGTGACGCAGACCATCAGCGCGTATTCCATCCAGATATTCAACCGGTACGGACAATTCGTCCACGAGGCGATAAACCAGACGTCCCCGGTGATCTGGGATGGGAACCACAAAAATCAGCAGGCCCCGGAAGGCACGTATTTCTATATTCTAACCTATACCTATACCACTTCGATCAACCCGGAACCGGTTCAGGTAACCCAAAAGGGCTGGATCCAACTGATTCGATAATATGCAGAAGCAACCTACCCGATCCATCTGGAATACCTGTCGCGTCCTCGGCGCGCTTGTGCTGTTGCTGGCAGGGGCATCCGTTGCCCACGCGCAGCGGGAGCCGCTCTACACCCAATATATGTACAATATCGGGAGCTTTAACCCCGCCTATGTGGGCAGTGTGGAGCGCCCGGACCTGTCCCTGCTCTACCGCGCCCAGTGGATCGATATCCCGGGGGCGCCCCGCACCATCCGCTTTGGTGCCAATGTGCCGCTGGGGAACCGGAAGCACGGGCTGGGCTTCAATGCGGTGAATGACCAGTTGGGCCCCACCTCCCAGACCTTTGTGGATTTTTCCTATTCGTTCCAGGTGCAATTTACCTACGACGTATACCTTGCCTTTGGCCTGGATGCCGGGGGGACGTTCCTCAATACGGATTTCAGCAAGGGGACTTTCGAGAACCCCGGGGAACCCATCCTGGACCAGCAAAACATCAACGAATTCTATCCGACCATCGGGGCGGGGCTGTTCCTCTACCAGGATTTCTGGTATGTGGGGGTGTCCGTGCCCAATTTCCTGACCGATGCGCTTTACAGCAACGAGGTGGCGCAGATTGTTTCGGACCAGTTGCAGTTCAACTTTATCGGCGGCTATGTCTTTGAATTCTCGGACAACCTTAAATTCAAGCCGGCATTCCTGGTGAATTACATGGCCGGCGCGCCGGTAACAGCCAATGTTTCGGCAAATTTCCTCATCAGCGATGTGGTTACGGCCGGGGCGGCTTACCGCTTTGACAATGCGGTGAGCGGCCTGGCGGGTTTCCAGATTTCCGACAATGTGTTTATGGGATACGGCTACGACTACAATACGAACGGGCTGGGCGGTTACAACAGCGGCACCCACGAAATCATCGTAAAATTTTATCTTGGAAGCGGAGGCGGTTCGGACCGCGACCCGGACTCCGGAAAAAGCAAGAAAAAGGGCAAGCAAATCGACAGCCCGAGGTTTTTCTAAATGCCTGACATGAAATTGAAGCCATACATAGCGATTTTTATGACCCTCTGGGCGGTATGCGGTATGTCGCAAAAAGCTTCCCGGGGCGACCAGGCGTTTTTTGAGTACGATTACAAAACGGCCATAGCCGAATACCTGGAAGAGAAGCGGAAATCCCATCTGTCCCCTCAGCAGGCACTCAACCTGGCGGAAGCGTATTTCCGCGAACGCCAGTACAAGCAGGCGGCAGACCAGTATGTGCGGATTTACCGGGAGGACAGCGTGATGACCAACCATCACTTTAACAAGATGTTGCAGGCCCTGTCCAAGAGCTCGGAAAAAGAACGGGTACAGGCGTTCCTCAGTACGCGTAGCTCCCAATTATCAGACGAGTTGCTGGAAAACGCTTCCTTCAACGACGAATTGCTGGAGGATACTGCTACCGGCGAGACGGCCTATACGATCTTTCCGGCCAACGGGAATTCCCCCCAGGCGGATTTTTCCCCGGCCTTTTATGGCAAGGACCGGCTCCTGTTCAGTTCGTCCCGTCCCCAGGATAGCAAGGACACCTATATTCCAACCGGCGAGGCGTTTACGGACATTTACGTAGCAGCGCTGCAATCCGGCGGACAACTCGGGAACCCCAACCCCCTGAATTCCCTTCCCCCCCTTAAATACCACGAGGCCACGCCCTATTACAGCGAATCGCTCCAGGGGGTGTTTTACGTGCGCTCGAATTCGGAGGATGGCGCCCTGACCTATAACCCAAAGGGCAAGAATTCCCTGGCACTCGTGCTCAGCAAGCGCAACGGGCAGCTGCAGACCCTGCTCCGGGATCCGGGCATCTCCTTTTATTACCCGTTTTACGAGGAAGCGACCGGCCGGTTGTACTTTGCGGCCGAATTCCAGCAGGGGTACGGGGGAACGGACCTCTATTACGTGGTCACCAACCAGGGGCTTATCATGTCCGCCCCGGTAAACCTGGGGCCGCGTATCAATACGCCCGGAAATGAAATTGCGCCTTTTCTGGTAGACGGCAGCCTGTTTTTTTCCTCAGACGTCTTCTACGGGCTCGGGGGAATGGATATTTACAAGGCGGAGATCCAGGGGGACGGCACCTATAGCATCCCGGCCAACCTGGGCCCGGCGATCAATACGGAACAGGACGAATTTGGTTTTATTCTCCGCAAATCGGCCGGGGGCGGGTTTGAAGGATACTTTGCCTCCAACCGTCCCGGGGGACGCGGCAGCGACGATATTTACGGGTTTACCACCACTCAAAAACCCGGTTTAAAAACCCTCGTGGTAAGCGGGCAGGTGGTAAGTTCTGAAGATGCCGGGGTGCAGCAGGCGCGCGTCCGGTTGCTCGATGAGGCAGACCGCGTGGTCCGGGAAACCTATACCCGGCAGGATGGCGCATTTCGCATTGAAATCCCCTGGCAGGAGAATATGCGCCTGAGTATTGACAAGCCCCGGTATACCTCGGCTGCCCTGGGCGGTCCCGGGCAGGATTCCATCATTAGCGGCGTGCCGGCGCGCATTGCGCTGAGGTCCGTGGATGAAGTCGTCCGCTCCGTTCGCGAGCGGCAGGAGCTGAAAGCGGAGAAGTTTTATTTTGGCAGGGGGAGCAGCCGTCTTACGGATGAAATTCGGACAGCGCTCCAGGAGCCGCTGCAAGCCCTCAGGGATTTCCCGGGGCTCCACATCCGGATCGAAGCCCACACAGATAGCAGGGGAAGCGAGCAGGCCAACCTGAGCCTATCCCATCAGCGCGCGGAGGCCATCCGGGATTACCTGGTGGAAAACGGCATTGATGCGGAGCGTATCGAGGGGATTGAAGGCTTTGGGGAATCCCAGCTGCAAAACCACTGTGAGGACGGGGTCTACTGCCTGGAAATCCTGCACCGCCAAAACGAGCGCTACCCGCTCGTGGTTACCAATTACGAAAGCCTCTGAATCAGCGTTCGAGCTGGCAATCCGTACACGCCTTTACCTCCCCGTAATAGGTCTGGCGATATTTGTGCAGCGTACGGAACGGGATGCCGAATATGTGTTTGCGGATATAGGTGACTTTGGTGTCGAGGCGACCCATCCGGGGGGTGAATCGCAATTCGTTGCGCGTTTTGCGGGCAACGCTGAAGAGTTTCATAGGATTGGTGTTTTCAGATGCAAATATCGGCAAATCAGGCATTCATGTCAAATCCGTTCGTCGAATACGCCCGGATCCCCCATGGTAAAAGGGCTTAGAGAGGAAGGATTCCAGGCCTGATGCGTAGCTGTTCCTCCAGATGAGCACCCTGCGACAAACAGGGTAAAACTAAAGGAGCAGCCAGCAATAATAGGCGGCAAAAAGACTCAGGAATAGGATGCCCGCATAGGTGAGGACCCGGAGCACCCTCCCGGGTTTGGCTGTGGCCGGCATATCGCCTCCGGTCACATTTTTCAAGTTCATATACCCTACCAACGGGGCCATCACAAAGGAGATAAACGTGGCCAGGGCCACCAGGTTCCCCATATTGGCGCCAAATGCCGTCAGTACCAGGAAATTTACCCCGGTAAGCACCAAAATAGCCATGGCGTAGTGCCATCTTTTCCCAAACTGCCTGCGCTTGGGCCGGAGGTACTCCAGCACGTCGATGCTGACGCGCGCAATCGCATCGTGGGCGGTCATGCAGGTGCTGAACATGGTGGCAAAGGCGGAAACGGCGATAAAGATATACGCCCAGTCCCCGATATGCGTGGTAAAGAGCTGCACCACCTGATCTGCAAAAACCACGGCGTTCCCGCTGAGTTCCGTACCCGTACCGTAGAGCGTCCGGTGGCCGATGACCAGGAAAAATACGGCCAGCAGGGCGGTGGTGACATACCCGGTATTGAATTCCTGCAAGGCGTCCTTCAGACTCGGCTTCCCGTGTTTCCCCTTGTACTTTTCAAGGCTCCAGAGGCTGATCCAGCTGCTGGCCTCTACCGCCGTGGGCATCCACCCGATCAGGCTGATCAGAAAGAGGACCCCGACGCTGTCCATCAGCGGGGGACGCCGGAATCCTTCCACGGCTTCCACGGGCGCTTTGTATAGCACCATCACCGTGGTTACCAGCAAGGCGGCAAAGAGGATGGTCACCACGAATTTCAAGGTGGTCTCCAGCAGGCTGTAGCGGCCGATAATCAGGGCTGCGCTGATAAAGGCAAAAAGCCCGAGGGCAATCAGGGAGACGGATACCCCAGATATCCCGAACAGGTTGGCCAGCAACCCGGCGGTAACCACGTAGAGTGCGGCGAGGATCGTAAAGGTGGTTACCAGGGTGATAAACGCATAGAGCCACATCCAGCCGCGGCCCAGGCGGGAATAACCCTCCACCAGGCTGCGGCCCGTCACGTTTGTGTACCGGATACCGTATTCGAAGAAGGGATATTTCAGCAAATTGGCCAGGAGGATCGGGATGACCATCAACCAGCCGTAGGTGGCGCCTGCCTTGGTGGACAGGACCAGGTGGGAGGTGCCGATGGCCATGCTGGCAAAAAGCAGGCCGGGCCCCAGGTTTTTCAGCAGCGTTCGGAATCGGGACATGGTTTGTGTTTATAGCGTATTCATACGCCTTCGTCGGTTGGCCCTAATGTACGAATTCGGCTCGTTTTGCCATGGGCTGGTTATTCAATGTCTATCCGGTTTCCGTAAAACCGGGGCTGCGTATTGAAGAGCAGGTCCAGGAACACCTTGACGCGGGCAAAGTATTCGCGCACCTGTAATTTGGTTCCGGCTCCGCCTGCAACTCCGCGGGCATTAAACCCCCGGGCGTACAGGCCCTTTTTTCCGGCGATATAGAGCGCCCGTTCGTTGTGGAATTCCTGTGAGATGACCGTCACCGTGTCCAGCCCAAAGACGATCTTGGCCCGTACCATGGAGTCCAGGGTCCGGAATCCCGCGTAGTCCAGGAAAATCCGTTCTGCCGGGATCCCGCCGGCCACCAGGTCCTTCTTGATGGTGTCCGGTTCGTTGTAATAGATGGTCCCGTTGTCCCCGCTTACGAGCACATAAGATATTTTACCTGCGCGGTACAGGGCCAGGGTCGCTGCGATCCGGTTTTCATAAAAGGGGTTCATGCCCCCTTCGGCCCGGTGGCGTGCCGTGCCGAGTACCAGGCCCACCCGGGAGTAGGGAATGGCATCGGGGTCCGAGTAGAGGCGGTCGGCGGTCGCCACCTCGATAACGGCATTGCAGACCACAATCAGCACCAGGGGTGCCAACAGGACGGGCAGAAGGCGCCGGAGCCATTTCTTTATAATACCGGGCATTGGGTTAGCTGCAACGTTTCGGTTTTACTTTCAGTTCGGTGGGGATAAAGGTACGTATTCAAAGAGTATGTAATGTTTGGCCAAACAGGACGACCAAACCCCCGAACCGATTTCTAATCTGCAAAACTGTACCTTCACCTGATGAAACCATTCGCACTAATTGCCATTTCCTTGATCCTGCTCACTTCCTGCGGGGAACAGTCTAAAAACAATACCGCCGCATCGGATGCTGCCCAGGGGGCCGACGCAGGCACCCAGGCGCAAATACCAAAGGGGGAGGGCGGCCCAACCGAAAACCGGTATCCGGAAGCCCTGAGCCGCGTCCTGGAAGCCCATGGCGGACTCGACGCCTGGAAGGCCCAACGCACCCTGACCTATGTGATGCCGAAAGAAACCCTGTCGGAAACCCATACCATCGACCTGAAGACCCGGGAGGACCGCATCGACACGGACGACTATTCCATGGGCTTTGACGGGGGACGCACCTGGATCCTGGATCCGGATGGCACCTATGAGGGCAATCCGGAGTTCTATCATAACCTGATGTTCTATTTCTACGCCATGCCCTTTGTTCTGGCCGACCCCGGGATCCATTACGGCTCCACCCCGGACCTGGAATTCGAGGGGAAGGCTTACCCGGGCATCCGGATCAGCTACGGGGAAGGTGTGGGGATTACCCCGGAGGACGAATACTATTTGCACTACGACCCGGACACCGGGCAAATGGCCTGGCTGGGGTATACGGTGACGTACCGGACCGGGGAGCCTTCGGACAATGTCAAGTGGATCCGCTACGACAACTGGCAACCGGTAGAGGGAGTACTCTTGCCCGCTTCGATTTCCTGGTACGAATACCAGGGGCGCCAGATCGGGGATCGGCGGAATACCGTGCCCTTTGAGCAAGTTGCCCTGGAGGAAACAGCCCGCCCGGAAGGGTACTATGAGAAGCCCGAAGGGGCGGAGTTTTTTAAAAAGGAGGAATAGGATAGCTGACGGACAGAACCGGTGGGACAACGCCCGTTTCTCCGTATTGGCATACCGTTCAGGGGCATGCAGAAATATTATTTGCATTCCTGCCTTTTTCAATCTACATTCTCGGGGAAATAACCTAAAATCCTGGACATGCTTTCCCGTATACTGCCCACCGAATATCCACTGCGCCTGACGGCCGTGCTCTTTGCTTTTGTGCTTCTCGCCTCCTGCGGGGAGGAAACCGAATCGGCGCCCGACCAGAAAGAAGCCCTGAACGCCTGGTTTGACGAAAAATTCGAAGAGGAACTCATGATGAGCCCGTTGCAGCTCACCGTCATGGGCCGCAAGGAACTCTACGACCAGATAGACGACATGAGCCTGGAGGCCCAGGCGGAACACCTGGCCTGGAAGGAGGCCACCGTGGAGGAACTCCGCTCGAAATTTGATTACGAAAGCCTGGACGAAACGGACAGGACCTCCTACGACCTCTGGATCTACCAGTACGAAATGGAGAAAGCGGGCGAACCTTTCTGGGGGATGAATTACGTGTTCGACCAGATGCGCGGCATGCATACCACCCTTCCGAATTTTCTGATCAACTTCCACCGGGTGGACAGCCTGCCGGATATGGAGGCTTATATTTCCCGGGTAGGGGAATTGGGACGTGCCATGGAGCAACTAACTGCCAGGGCCCGGGAACAGGCAGCCGACGGGATCCTGCCGCCGAAATTCGCATTTGAAACCGTATTGAAACAAACCCGGGCCCTGCTGGAGGGGAAGCCTTTTACGGATTCGGGCGACAGTGCTCCGCTACTGGCCGATATGGAACGGAAAATCGCCGCCTTGCAGGAGAAAGGGGAAATTACCCAGGAGCAGGCCGATTCCCTGGGCCAGGCAGCGGCGGAAGCTCTGACAACCTCCTTTGAACCGGCGTACCGCGATTTGGTGGCCTGGTTGGAGGCCGAGATGCCGAATGCACCGGAAAGCCCCACCGGCGTGAGCCGCCATCCGAACGGTGAGGCGTACTACAACCACCGGCTGAAGGCATCGACCACTACCGACCTGACCGCCGACGAGGTGCATCAGATTGGCCTGGACGAGGTAGCCCGGATCCAGGAAGAGATGCGGGCCATCATGGAAGAGGTCGGGTTTGAGGGCGATTTAAAGGCATTCTTTGAATTCGTCAACACGGACGAGCAGTTTTTCTTCCCGAATACCGATGAAGGCCGGCAGGCCTACCTGGACGAATCTACCGCCTACCTGGATGCCATGTACGCCAAGCTGCCGGACTATTTTGGAATCCTGCCCAAGGCGGGCCTGGACGTAAAGCGCGTGGAGGCCTTCCGCGAGCAGGACGGCGCCCCGCAACACTATTACCCGGGCACCCCGGACGGTTCCCGAAACGGCACGTACTACGCCCACCTGTCGGATATGACGGCCATGCCCAAGTCCACCATGGAAGGGGTGGCCTACCACGAAGGCGTCCCCGGGCACCACATGCAAATATCCATCGCCCAGGAGCTGGAATCCGTGCCCAAGTTCCGCACCCAGGCCGGTTTTACGGCCTACAGCGAAGGTTGGGGCCTGTATTCGGAGACCCTGGCTGGGGAAATGGGCGGCTATGAGAACCCCTATTACGATTTTGGCCGGTTGGTAAACGAAATCTGGCGGGCCATCCGCCTGGTGGTGGATACCGGCCTGCACTCCAAGGGCTGGACCGAGGCCGACGGCATCCGGTATTTTGAGGAAAACTCTTCGATTGCACCCGGGGCCATCAAGGCGGAAGTACAGCGCTATATGGTGATGCCCGGGCAGGCTACTGCCTACAAGATCGGGATGCTGAAAATCCAGGAATTACGCCAAAAGGCCGAAACGGAACTCGGCGACCAGTTTGATATCCGCGCCTTCCACGATACGATCCTGGGTGGGGGCGCTATGCCGCTTGAACTCCTGGAGCGTCGCGTGAATGAATGGATTCGGGAAACCAAGGCGGCCACCCCGCCGATTAAGGAGGGGTAGGGACTGGCGGCTCGGTGAGTCCCGCCCGAAAGCCTTCAACTTGCTTCATGCGGGAATTGCTCGGCAAAGCCTCGCGAGTCCCGCCCGAAAGCCAAAGCCTTCAACTTGCTTCATGCGGGAATTGCTCGGCAAAGCCTCGCGAGTCCCGCCCGAACGTGTTGAAAGAAGAAAAGCCCGCCTGCTCCGCAGGCGTTGGCGTTTTGGTTTTCCCGCTCTCGCTCAAGCAAGCTTGGCTCGGCGTTAAAACCAAAAAGCCAGCGCTTTCAGCGCCGGCTTTTCTTCTTATCCGTACTCGGGACGGGACTTGAACCCGTACGGCCGCAATGGCCATTGGATTTTAAGTCCAACGTGTCTACCAATTCCACCACCCGAGCGGACTGCGAACAAAAAAACGCTGACAGGCAGCGTTTTTTGTGCGTGGAGCGAAAAACGGGATTCGAACCCGCGACCTCCACCTTGGCAAGGTGGCGCTCTACCAACTGAGCTATTTTCGCAGTAAAATGTGAACGTGTGTCTTTGAAAGACGCGGAGGCAAATTTAAAACATTTTGGCGAAAACCCAAGAACAATTTGGCGAAAAAGGATCCGAAATCCCGGGTGGGATTCCCGTACGGAATCGCGAAATTTTGCAAGCCTCCAGGCACTTATTAAACGTCAATTAACCGTGTCCGGATCCGGCTCATCTGGCTTCAATTTCCAGTGCCGGACGTGGGAGGAACCCATTTAATAACCCGCCGCCTGCCCATCCTTCCGGGATTCGGAGGCACCGGTATATACTTTATTCGGCAAATCCACGCCGATGGCCTGGTAGCCGCCGTAGATGCCCACGGCAAAGGCTACGGCATGCCCCTTTTTCTCCAGTTCGCGTACCGTTTGGTAGTCGAACCCGCTTTCCAGGTTCAGGGTGCCCCCGTTGGTCATTTTAGAACCTGTGGGCTGGGAACTGCCGCTGTGGCGCATCCGGGGGGCGTCGCCCGCTTCCTGCAGGTTCATCCCGAAGTCGACGATATTCACCACGATCTGCGTGTGTCCCTGGGGCTGCACGGCCCCGCCCATCAGGCCGAAGCTGAGTACGGGCCTCCCGTCCTTAGTTATAAAAGCGGGGATGATGGTGTGGAAGGGCCGCTTGCCGGGTTCCAGCGCATTGGCGTGACCCGGGTCCTGTACATTGAACATCTGCCCCCGGTTCTGCAATACAAACCCCAGCCCGTCGGGAACCATCCCCGAGGCAAATTCCGAATAGATACTCTGGATGAGGGAGACCATGTTCCCGTCCTCATCCGCCACGGTCAGGTAGGTGGTATTCCCCGCCTCGATTTCCATATCGCCGGCCGGATAGGAATCCGCAGCCCGGTCCATATCGATGAGCGACCGCCGTTGGTCCGCATAGGCATCGGAGAGGAGTTCTTCCAGGGGGATGTCGTTGAATTCAGGGTCCGAATAAAATTTTGCCCGGTCTTCGTAGGCCAGTTTTTTCGCTTCAGTAAGCACGTGCAGGTAGTCCGCGCTGCCAAATCCCATGGACGCAATATCAAAGCCCTCCAGGATATTGAGCATCTGCAACGCTGCCGTCCCCTGTCCGTTCGGGGGCAGTTCCCAGATGTCGTAACCCCGGTAATTGACGCTTACCGGCTCCACCCAGTTGGAAGTGTGGGCGGCCAGGTCCTCGTAGGAGAGAAACCCGTCGTGTTTTTTCATGTAGCTGTCGATGGTACGGGCGATGTCGCCTTTGTAAAAGGCATCCCGACCTCCCTTGGCGATCATTTCATACGTGCTGGCCAGGTCCGGGTTTTGAAAGACCTCCCCCTTTTTCGGGGGCCTGCCATTTGGCATATAGGTCTCGGCAAAGCCGGGCTGGTCCTGGGAATACGCATAAGAGCGTTCCATTTCATAGGCGATGACTTCGGATACCGGGAAGCCCTCCCGGCCGTAGTCGATGGCGGGCTGGAGGATTTCCTTCATGGGGAGTTCGCCAAATTTTTTGTGCAGGGCAAACCAGCCGTCCACACAGCCGGGGACGGTTACCGGCAATGGGCCGCTAAAAGGCACATAACGCATGTCGCGCTCCATAAAATAGTCGATTGAAAGGGATTGGGGTGCCCGGCCGCTACCGTTGAAACCGTAGAGTTTCTGGTCATCCGCATCCCAGACGATGGCAAAGATATCCCCGCCTATACCACAGCTTGCCGGTTCCACCAGGCCCAATACCGCATTGGCGGCAATGGCTGCATCCATGGCTGTGCCCCCTTTTTTGAGGATGTCCAGGGCTACCTGTGTGGCCAGTGGCTGGCTGGTGGCGGCCATGCCGTTTCGCGCCAGGATTTCGGAGCGGGTGGTATGGGTCTCCCCGGTGAGGCGGTCCTGTGCCGAGGTGGAAAAGGTAAATGCCAGGATGGGAATAAGGATGAGGAACTTTTTCATGGGATGGTGGATTGGTGTTTCCTAAAGCTATTAAAAATATGGGTTCCCTATTTGGGTGTGATTCAATTTCGGGAGTGATTCGATTTCGGGAGTGATTCGATTCTGTCGGCCGATGGGGTAGGGCCGATAGAGCAGCAGGTTCAGGAAGAGGCCCGGTTCTTGGATTTGAGCAGCCGCTTGATCTCGTTGAGTTTCATCAGGGCTTCCACCGGGGTGAGCGTATCGATGTCCAGGTCCAGGATTTCCTCCCGGATCTGTTCCAAAAGCGGGTCGTCCAGGTTGAAAAAGCTCAGCTGCATGTCTTCCTTTACCGCGTGCAACCCGTCGGTGAGTTCTTCCCCCGCATGGGATTTTTCGAGCTGAACAAGAATTTTCTGGGCCTTGCGGACCACTTCCCCCGGCATGCCCGCCATGCGCGCCACGTGGATGCCAAAGCTGTGGTGGCTGCCGCCGGGTTCCAGTTTGCGAAGGAATAGCACCTTGTCCCGGAGCTCCTTTACGGACACATTGTAATTTTTGATCCGGGCAAAGCTGCCGGCCATTTCGTTGAGTTCGTGGTAGTGGGTGGCGAAAAGCGTCTTGGCGCGGGCCGGGTGCTGGTGGAGGTATTCGGCAATGGCCCAGGCAATGGAGATGCCGTCGTAGGTGCTCGTGCCCCGGCCAATTTCGTCCAGCAGGATCAGGCTGCGCTCCGAGAGGTTGTTCAGGATGGAAGCCGCCTCGTTCATCTCTACCATAAAGGTGGATTCCCCCAGGGAAATATTGTCGCTGGCCCCCACGCGGGTAAATATCTTGTCCGTGACGCCCAGCCGGGCAGCCTCCGCGGGCACAAAGCTCCCAATCTGCGCCAGCAGCACAATCAGGGCGGTCTGCCTAAGGATGGCCGATTTCCCACTCATGTTCGGGCCCGTGATCATCAGGATCTGCTGCTGCTCCCGGTCCAGGTGGAGGTCGTTGGGCACATAGGATTCCCCGGGGGGCAGTTGGCGCTCAATGACCGGGTGGCGGCCCTGGCTGATGAGCAGGTCGGTGGCATCGGTCATTTCGGGGCACACATACCCGTGTTGCCCCGCAAGGCTTGCAAAGCCGCACAGGCAGTCCAGCCGGGCCAGCGTCCGGGCATTTTCCTGTACGGGGGCGATGTATTCCTGCATCCAGACCACCAGTTGGGCAAAGAGCTGTTGCTCCAGGTCCAGGATGCGTTCTTCGGCCCCCAGGATTTTGGCCTCGTATTCCTTGAGTTCCTCGGTGATATAGCGCTCGGCGCTCACCAGCGTCTGCTTGCGGATCCATTCCAGGGGCACCTTATCCTTGTGCGTGTTGCGCACTTCGATGTAATACCCGAAGACGTTGTTTGAGGCGATTTTCAGGGAGGTAATCCCGGTGCGTTCCTGTTCCCGTTTCAGCATTTGCTCCAAGTAGTCCTTGCCGGATCCGGCCAGGTTGCGGAGCTCGTCGAGTTCTTCGGAGAAACCGGGCGCTACCGTACGTCCCTTGCCGATAATGGCCGGGGCTTCTTCCAGCAGGACGGCCCCTATCCGTTCCCGCAGGGCCTGGCAATCGTCCAGGCTGCCGGCCAGGTCCCGGAGCGCGGGTTCTGCAGCGGCAGCAGCCCGTTGTTTCACGGGGATTACGGCCTGCAGCGCATTTTTTAAATGGACGGTTTCCCGGGGGGTGATCTTGCCGGCGGCTGCCTTGGCAATCAGCCGTTCCAGGTCGCCCATTTGCCGGAGCTGTTCCCGCATCGGCCCAAGTTCCTCCGGGTGGGAGTTGAGGTGCGCCACAATGCGGTGGCGCTTTCGGATGGCCTCCAGGTCCTTGAGGGGCAATGCGAGCCATTGCCGGAGCAGGCGCCCGCCCATGGGGGATCGGGTATGGTCCACCACGTCGAGCAGGGAAACGCCCCCGGGGTCGCGGGTGCGGAACAGCTCCAGGTTTTGCATGGTAAACCGGTCCATCCACACATAGTCTTCCGAGGCGAGGCGGCGCACCCCGCCAATGTGCCCGAGTTGCCGGTGCCGTGTTTCGCCCAGGTAGTGCAAAACAGCCCCCGCGGCAACGATCCCGTCCGGCTGGGCATCGATGCCGAAACCCTTCAGGCTGCTGGTCTTAAAGTGGCCGGTCAGCGTCTCCCGGGCGTAGTCCTCCTGGAACACCCAGTCTTCCAGGTTAAACGTATGGTAGGCGGTGCCGAACTGCTCCCTGAAGTCGGTGCGGTGATTCTTGGAGACCAGTATTTCCTTCGGGCTGAAATTCTGGAGCCATTTGTCCGTGGTTTCCCGGTTGCCCTCGCTGACGAAGAATTCCCCCGTGGATACGTCCAGGAAGGAAATGCCCATCCGCAATTTGCCAAAGTGTACGGCAGCCAGGAAGTTGTTGGATTTTGCCTGCAGCATGTCGTCGCCCAGGGCCACCCCCGGGGTCACCAGTTCGGTTACCCCCCGTTTGACGATGGTCTTGGTTTGTTTCGGATCCTCGAGCTGGTCGCAGATGGCCACCCGTTGCCCGGCCTTGACGAGTTTGGGCAGGTAGGTGTTCAGCGCGTGGTGGGGAAATCCCGCCAGGGCGGTCTGGTCGCCCCCATTGTTGCGCTGGGTCAGGACGATGTCCAGGATTTCTGCTGCCCGCTCGGCATCTGCACCAAAGGTCTCGTAGAAATCGCCTACGCGAAACAGGAGCAGGGCATCCGGGTATCGTTTTTTGATCCCGTTGTACTGCTGCATGAGCGGGGTCTCCTTTTTCTTTTTGGCTGCCAAAATCAAATGGTTACAGGGTGCGGAACGAAAATAAGGGATTCGCCCGGCGCACCCAATGGATGTTGATATTTTGGGATAACTTCGGCGCGGGATGCCAGGACGCTGCAGGCGCGAAGTAAAGGCCGGGGCCGCGAAAAGTTCTATTTTTGGTCCCGGAAGGAATACATGCCATGCGTAAACTGAAAAACGAAGAACTCGGCAGACTGGATGTCGCAGCCTTTAAGGAAGCGCCCAAAACGCCTGCCGTGCTCATTCTGGACAATATTAGGAGCCTGCACAATGTAGGTTCCGTATTCCGGACGGCCGATGCCTTCCGGGTGGAAAAGGTCTGGCTCTGCGGAATCACGGCCCAGCCGCCCCACAAGGATATCCGCAAGACGGCCCTGGGGGCCACGGAAAGTGTTGCCTGGGAATACGCAGGGGATACGCTTCAGGTCCTGGACCGGCTGGAAACCACCCACGAGTGCTGGGCCCTGGAGCAGGCGGAAGGTGCGGTGTCCCTGGGGGAATTCCGGCCGGAGCCCGGTAAGCGGTACGCCTTTGTCCTCGGCCACGAGGTGAAAGGGGTTTCCCAGGCAGTGATAGACCGCTGCCGGGGGGTGGTTGAAATCCCCCAGTTGGGGACGAAGCATTCCCTGAATATCTCAGTGGCTGCCGGCGTGCTCCTCTGGGATTTTTATTTAAAACAGGCCCGGGACCTGGAATAAGCGGGGATTTCCAATACAAAAGCAAAAACCCCGGCCGCGAGGCCGGGGTTTTATGATATTTGAGTTAGTCAGCTTCCCGTAAAAGGGAGCCGCAAGAAAATAAAAGCTGCAGAATCCGCCAAGGATTGCCTAGATTTTAACATCCCCCTCCCGGAGGATCCGGGCAGACATCTCGTTCAGGACCTGCTCGTAATCTTCCGGGTTGGCCACGAAATCGAGTTCGCTTACATCGATCACCAGCGTATTGAGTTCCGGGGAATTTCGCATAAAGTCAAAGTAGCCGCGGTGTATTTTCTCCAGGTATTCGGCCGGGATTCCCCGTTCGTAATCGCGTCCCCGGTTGGCAATCTGCCGGAGCAGCCGGTCCGTGTGCTGGTACAGGTACACGTACAGGCGCGGTTTCCGGACCTCCTGATACATCAATGTAAAGAGCTTGCGGTACAGCAGGAATTCATCTTCCTGCAGGGTGATCCGGGCAAAAATCAGGCTTTTGTAAATGTCGTAGTCGCTCACCATAAACCGTTTGAAGAGGTCCAGCTGGCGCGTGTCCTCGGTAAATTGCTGGTAGCGTTCGGCCAGGAAGGACATCTCCAGGGGGAAGGCGTACCGCGCCTGGTCCTGGTAAAATTTCGGCAGGAAGGGGTTGTCGGCAAATCGCTCGAGGATCAGTTTCGCATTCATATCTTCGGCGATTTTTCCGGCCAGCGTGGTCTTCCCCGCCCCGATATTCCCCTCGATGGCTATGTAGCCGAGATCTGCAAACTGTGAGGCCCGGTCCGGAAAAATCTTGATTCCGGATCGGGTGACGCCCGACCGGTCCCTGCAAGCCTGCAACAGGTTACGGGTATCTTTGCCCAGCAGGGGGTGGTAGTATTGGGGGGCGATGTCCGCCAGGGGCTTCAGGACGAATGCGCGTTCGGGTATCCGCGGATGCGGGATTTCGAGCCCGGTAGCCGACAGGGTGGAATTTCCGTAATAGAGGATGTCGATATCCACCTTCCTGGAGGTATACCCCGGGGTCCCGTCCCGTTCCCGCCCCAGGTCTTTCTCGATGCCCAGGAGGGTCCCGAGGAGTTCCACGGGCGACAGGCTGGTTTGGATTTCCACGCAAAGATTCAGAAAGTCCCCGCCTTCAAACCCCCAGGAGGGCGACTCGTATACCGGGCTGATGCGGCTGACCCTGCCGGCGCGTTCCCCAATCCGGAACACGGCCTGCTGCAACAGCCAGGCGCGATGACCCAGGTTGCTTCCCAGGGAGAGATAGGCGGTTTCGCGTGATTTTTCCACAGCGCAAATTACGTAAAAACATCCCGATTCGCACCGGGGCGACCCCCCGTAAATCGCTTGCTTATGGTTATCTTTGCAGCTAGATCCAACAACAATGGCATTTCTAAGAAACCTGCTTGCAGCAATCCTCGGCACCCTGGTGGCCCTGGGGATCGTATTTGTAATGTTCCTGATTTTCGTCAGCCTGGCCGGGAGCCAGGAGCCCGTCCGCATCCCGGACGATTCCGTACTGGAACTCAGTTTCCCCTACCCGATAAACGAATACAGCGGCAATGACCCGGGCGATCCGCTGGCTGGCCTGTTCGACGCCTCCCAGGGCATGGACGAAATCACCAAAGCCATCCGGCTGGCAGCCACGGACGACCGGATCAGCGGCATCAGCCTGGGCGGGCCCTACCTGCTGGCGGGCATTACCCAGACCCGCGCCATCCGGCAGGCACTTGCCGAATTCAGGGAAACCGGCAAATTCGTCTACGCTTACGGGGACTTTTACATGCAGAAGGACTATTACCTCTCCAGCGTGGCGGACAGCGTATTCCTGAACCCGGTGGGGACGGTCGATTTCAAGGGGCTTGCAGCAGAAGTGCTTTACTTCAAGGAATTCCAGGAGAAGACCGGTTTACAGATGGAAGTGGTGCGGCACGGGAAGTACAAGAGCGCTGTTGAGCCCTTCCTGAGCGATTCGATGAGCGATGACAACCGGGAACAACTCCGGGAATTGCTCGCCTCCATCTGGTCGAGCATCCGGGAGGAAATTTCGACCAGCCGGGGCCTGTCGGTTGACGAGCTGGACCGCATTGCCGACGGCCTGCTGGCGCGCACCCCGGAACGGGCGGTGACCACCGGCCTGGTGGACGCGCTGATTTACCGGGGGGAGTACGACGACCTGTTGGCCAGGGCTTCGGGCCGCGGGGAGGACGACCCAAAGATTGTCACGCTCCAGGACTACATCCGGGCGACCAAGAACAAGCGGCTGCATACGGGGGATTCCCGGATTGCGATTGTCTATGCCCAGGGGGAGATTTTTTACGGTGAAGGCGGCCCGGACTACATCGGCCAGGTGCGGATGCAGGAAGTATTTAAAAAAGTACGCGAAGATGAAGATATCAAGGCGGTGGTTCTCCGGATCAACTCCCCGGGGGGCAGCGCGCTGACCTCCGAGATCATCTGGCGCGAAATTATGGAGACGCGCAAGGAGAAACCCGTGGTGGTTTCCCTGAGCGACGTAGCCGCTTCCGGGGGGTATTACATGGCGGTGGCCGGGGATCGGATCGTGACGGAACCCACTACTATTACGGGATCCATCGGGGTTTTCGCCACCATCCCCAATATCAGCGGCCTCTCGGAAAAGATCGGAATCAATGCGGAGCAGGTGGGAACCCATGACATGTCCGTGGATTATTCCTTTTTTGAGCCGATGGGCGATGATTTCCGGGAGGTGGTCCGGGAAGGTATCGAGGACACCTACGAAACCTTTTTGCAACGGGTGGCCGACGGACGGGGCATCAGTGTGGCGCAGGCGGACAGCCTGGCGCAGGGCCGCGTGTGGAGCGGCACGGATGCGGTGCGCCTCGGGTTGGCGGATGCCCTGGGAGGCATGCCGGAAGCCCTGGATACCGCGGCAGAACTGGCGGGCGTTGAATCGTACCGGACCCTGAGCCTGCCCAAGTACAAATCGGGACTCGAACGGTTGATGGAAGATCTGGGCGGGGCCGGGGAGGCGGCCGGGCAGGCCGCACTGACGGATCGGTTGGGGGCCGAGTGGGCAGGTATCCTGGAGCAGATCCGGGAACAGCTGCAGCGCAAGGGCGTGCAGGCACGTCTTCCCTTTATCCTGGAAATCCGCTAAGGATGAAGCAGGCCGACCAGCGGGTTGCCTACAAGGCCTACCTATTCCTGGGGGCGTTGTTCATCACCTCCCTGGTGGTGTCCAACCTGATTTTTCAGAAATTCTTTTATTGGAAGCCCTTTGGGGAAGTGGAGGTATTCGGGGCACCCCTCTTTGAATTGTCGGTAGGCATCCTCCCTTATCCGGTGACCTTTTTGATCACCGACCTGATCTCGGAGATATACGGCCGCAAAAAGGCAAACCAGGTTGTTACCGCGGGGATCTTCGCCTCGTTTTTTTCCATGGGCATCGTCCTGCTGGCAGACCGGGTCCCCGCCATTGCGGGATCGCCGGTAGACGATGCAGTTTTCAGCCAGGTATTCGCGCTTTCCCCCATCGCGGTGCTGGCCTCCATGCTGGCGTATTTGTTTGCCCAGTACATCGATATTGCCATATACCATTTCTGGAAACGGCTAACCCGGGGCCGTTACCTTTGGCTCCGCAACAACTTTTCAACATTCTCCTCCCAGATCGTCGATACTTTTACCGTGATTTTCCTCCTGTGTACGTTTGGCGTCCTGCCCTGGGAGGCCTTTTATGGCCTTTTTGTGTCCGGGGTGATATTTAAGATATTTATAGCATTTCTCGACACGCCTTTGCTCTATCTTTTCGTATATATCTTCAGGAAGCGCTTCGGCCTGGCTCCAAACGAGGAACTGCCGCTGGCTTTCTGACAGCATCCGGACAAACCATTTATCGAATAAGACATACGGATTCCCAACGGATCGCGTTAATTATACCGGAGCGTCCCGCCGGATGGGACCCCATACAGATCACACCATATGAAACGCAAAAAACTGCTGAAAATAGTTGCCGGCATCCTGGTATTCCTCCTGCTTTTGGTTATCGGCATCCCGTTGTTCCTGGAGGCCAAAATCGGCCCCATACTCCGTTCGAATGTAAACCGTTCCATCACGGGCGATTTCGATTTTCGGGAGGCCGACCTGAGCCTGATCCGAAATTTCCCGAATGCCCGGGTTTCCCTTCGGGATATTACCCTGACCACGGCGGCCCCGTTTGAGGGGGATACGCTTTTTAAGGCCCGGGAAGCCTACCTGGTGATGGGAATCGGGGAATTGTTCAAGGGCGCGGGCGAGCCCATTGGCATAAGGGAGTTATTCGTGTCGGGGGCCGACCTGCGGCTTCGCCTCGACGCGGAGGAGCGCCCGAATTACCTGGTTGCTGCTGAAGACCCGGCCGCGACAGGGGCCACAGCCGCCTCGGATGGATTTACCTTCGACCTGCAGGGGTATCAAATTGCGGATTCGAAGATTTCCTATATGGACCAATCGTCCGGGATCAGCTTCCTGCTCGAGGATATACAGCATACGGGTTCCGGGGACCTCTCCCTTGCGGAGTCCCGCCTGGAAACCCGCACGGACGCCCGGATCAGCCTGGGGATGGACAGCGTGCAGTATCTGGACCGGAACAGCCTGCAACTCGATGCACGCATCGGTATTGACCTGGAAACGGATACCTATACCTTTCTGGAGAACGAGGGCCTGATCAACCAGATGCCCCTGGTTTTCGAGGGAAGTGTCCAGCTCGTTGAAGAAGGCCAGGAGATTGACCTGGATTTCCGTACGCCCAGTTCCGATTTCAAAAATTTCCTGGCGCTGATTCCCGAGGCGTATTCCAAAAGCCTGGAGGAGGTGCGTACCAGCGGGCAGTTTACGCTGGAGGGGTCCATTACGGGCCGGTCGGACGACACGCGCATCCCCAACCTGGATATCCGGATGGAAGCCGTGGACGCGGCCTTCCGCTACCCGGACCTGCCCAAGGGGATCGACGACATCAATTTCAGCGCCCGTTTGTTGAATACTACCGGGATCGCCGGGGATACCTACCTGGAAATCCCGGCAGCCGGGTTCCGGATAGACCAGGACGTCTTTAATATGAGCGGGAATATCCGTTCCCTGACGGGCAACCCGGAGGTGGACGCGGCCCTGAAGGGCACCATCAACCTCGCCAGCCTGGACCAGGCCTACCCGGTGGAACTGGCACCCGGCCTGAGCGGGGTGCTGCGGGCCGACGTGCAGACGGCATTTGACATGGCTTCGGTGGAGAATAAACAGTACGGGAATACCCGGACCTCGGGTAGCCTGCAACTGAGCAACCTGAATTTTCGGGCCGATAATTTTGCCGAACCGGTGAAGATTCGGGAGGCCCGCCTGCGTTTCGACCCGGTGGAGGCCCGCCTGGAAAGCCTCTCCGGTTCGCTGGGGCAGAGCGATTTTACCCTGAGCGGCACCGTGCGGGACTACCTGGGCTACCTCCTGGCCGACGGGATCCTGAAAGGTCAGTTCAGCCTGACATCCAACCAACTGCTGGTGTCGGATTTTATGAGCCCGGAGGACCCTGGCCAGGCTGAAAAGGAGACGGGGGCCGATGCGCGTGCATCCGGACAGGCCCCCGACGGTGGCCCGGCCTTCCAAATCCCCGCAGCCATCGATGTTTCTATCCGAGGACAGGCCGCCAGCGTGGTATACGATGGCCTGCCTTTGCGCAACGTTTCCGGCAACCTGCAGATCCGGGACCAGGAGCTCCAGCTCCGGGATGTCCGTTCCGATGCGCTGGATGGCAAGCTGGCGCTCAATGGGACAGTTGCCACGGGTGAGGGCCTCCCGCGCTTTAATATGGACCTGGGGATTGACGGCTTCCGTATCCGGGAAACCCTGGAGTCGATCGAATTATTCGAGACCCTGGCCCCGATCGCTTCGATTGTGGAAGGGAAACTCAATTCCAGGGTGCAGCTAAGCGGCCTGTTGAACAGCGATTTCAGCCCGGACCTGATGTCCCTGGCCGGGAACGTGGTCGCCGAAGTATTGGCGTCCGACATCACGGGTACACGGGCGAAGGTCCTTGAGGCCCTGGATGCCCGGATGGACTTTTTCAACATGGAGGACCTGGACCTGAAAGGGCTTAAAACGGCCCTGAATTTCGAGAACGGCCTGGTAACTGTCAAGCCCTTTAGTTTTACCTACCGGGATATGGAAGTGTCTGTGGCAGGCAGCCACAGCTTTGACCAGCAACTCAACTATACCGCCACCCTGCAGGTGCCGGCTAAGTACCTCGGCAGCGATGTTAACCGCCTGGTAACCGAGCTGCAGGAGCCCGGCCTGAAAGAAGCGACCGTCCCGGTGGTGGCCACTATCGGGGGCCGTTATTCGGACCCGAATGTACAAACCGACCTGAAACAGGCCGTGGCAAGCCTCACTTCGAGGCTGGTAGAGGCACAGAAACAAAAACTTGTGGCGTCGGGCAAGGAGAAGGCCAAAGACCTGATTGGGAACCTTCTGAAAGGGTCTGCGGACAGTACGCGTAACAGCGCGCCGGATTCGGCAAAAACCGGCCTGGGTTCCGTCCTGAAGGACGTAGTGGGTTCCGGCAGGCAGGATACCACAAAGGCCGCAACCGGGGAAAAGACCACGGCCGGGGAGCAGGTTGGTCAATCGGCCCGGAAGATCCTGGGCGGGTTGTTGGGCAAGAAAAAGGATACGGCAGGTACGGCAAAGGACACCTTGCAGTAGGCCGGCCCCTATTTTTCGGCCCTGGATTTTTTCCTGTTGCGATCCCACCACACGAAGGCTGCAAACAAGACGGCACTGATGACCGACACCCAGATTAGCCCGTTTTTGAAGGAGTCGGACAACCCGCCTACCAGCGCGAGCGCAATCGTCAACGGGGCAATTCCCAGGAGGGTGGAGCCGATAAATTTCCAGTAATTCATACCGAGTACCCCGGCGACAAAACTGATGGCGTCGTTGGAGAGGATCGGGTTTACGCGGGTGATCACGACGGCCCAAAACCCGTAATCCGCGAGGAACCGGGTCACTTTTTTCTCGCTATTTTCCCCGATGAGCCGTTTAACCGTTTGTTTACTCAGGGACCGGCCGATGAGGTATCCGATGGTGGAGGCCGTAAAGATGGCCACAAAAACCACCAGGCTGCCCCAAAACGGCCCGTAGGATAGGATGGACCCGATCATCAATACCACAGACGGGACCACGATGAGGAACATTTGTACTACCATGCTGCCCACTATGACTGCGGGCCCAAGCCATCCGAAACCCCGGACCCAATCCCGGACCTGTTGCTGGTCGCCGCTGGTGAGGACCTCCCAGGCGCGATCGTAGAATTCCCGCGCCTGAGGCCAGAAAAAATAGGATCCGACCAGGAAACAAAAGATGCCGGCGGAAAGCGCAAAGGTCCACCAGTTATCGGGGAGTATATCGCGGAATTTCGACATGGTTCAATTATCACAATTTCCCGGTAGCCGGACCATTCCGAACCGCTGAATTATTGAACGAATCGGGGGGCAGCCCCAGGGGTGTTGGGCCGGGTACTAGGCAATCTCCAGGGCCACGTAATAACCCTCGCTGCCCCGGACGTTGAATACCGTATGGTCCTCAAAAATCAGGTACTGCCCCTTGATGCCCATCAGCCGGCCAGTAAATTCCAGGGTTTTTTCCAGATTCAGGCTCTTTACCTTCTCCGGGTACCGGAGCACGGGGAATTCCAAATGGGTTTCCTGTGTGCTGTCGATAAAATAGGGGAGGGCCTCCTCGGGGATATGGGGTTTCAGGTCGTTGCGCCAGGCAAACAGGTCCACATCCTCCAAATTGTTTGTGAGCATTTTGCGCCAGTTGGTCTTGTCGCTTACGTGTTCCTTCAGGGCCACCTCGGTGATCCCGGCCAGGTACCGGTTGGGTGTCTCCACGATCTCAATGGCCTCGTGGGCTCCCTGGTCGATCCAGCGGGTGGGAACCTGAGATTTCCGGGTTACCCCCACCTTGACGTTGCTCGAATTGGCCAGGTAGACGATATGCGGCTGCAACTGCACTTTTTTTTCATACGCGAGGTCCCGGTCTTCCTGGTCCAGGTGGGCCTTGCTTTTCTCGGGGTGCATGATCCATTCGCCGGCCTGTGGGGTTTCGAAAAAACAGGAACGGCAGAACCCCTGGCGGTAGATCGGCCTGTCCAGCCCGCAGGAGAGGCACTCGTACTTCAGGAACCTGAGGCCAACCTGCCGATCCAGCAAATCATTCATTCGGACGAAGTCTCCCGGAAACAACAAATAGTAGCGGATGGGCTGGTCCCATTCGGTTTCCATCTTCCGCAGCACCCCTTTGTATTGCATGCACTTCTCTTTTAAAATTGTATCTTTAGCCGCTTTCAAAGCCCGTAAAGATACCGAAAAATGCCTATCCCGCTTTTCAATTCGATTGCATCGTGGTTGCTGAAAAAGCGGTATCACCAGATTGAACTTTTCCTGAAATACCCGGGCGAGGTCCAACAGGAGGTACTGACCAACCTGCTGGAATTTGCCGAAGAAACGGAAATCGGGCAGCAATACGGATTTGAGGGTATCACCTCTTATGAAGCCTATGCGGGGCGGGTCCCCCTGGTTACCTACGAAGAATTCGAACCGCTGATCGAACGGACCCGGCGGGGGGAGCAAAACCTGTTCTGGCCCACCGAAATCCGGTGGTTTGCCAAGAGCAGCGGCACCACCAATGCCCGGAGCAAATTCATCCCGGTGAGTTCCGAGGCCCTGGAAGACTGCCATTTCAAATCCGGGAAAGACATGTTGTGCCTGTACCTGAACAACAACCCGAATTCCCAGCTCTTCACGGGCAAGAGCCTGCGTTTGGGCGGGAGCAAGGAGTTGTACGAGGACAACGGCACCTATTTCGGCGACCTTTCCGCCATCCTGATAGACAACCTGCCCTTCTGGGCGGAACTCAGCAGCACCCCCAGCAACAAGGTTTCCCTGATGAGCGAATGGGAAAGCAAACTGCAGGCCATTTGCCGGGAGAGTATCCGGGAAAATGTCACCAGCCTGGCCGGCGTGCCCTCCTGGATGCTCGTATTGCTCAACCACATCCTCCAGGAGACGGGCAAGGAGCACCTGCACGAGATCTGGGAAAACCTCGAGGTATACTTCCATGGGGGGGTCAGTTTTAACCCCTACCGGGAGCAGTACCGGAAGCTGTTGCCAAAGGAATCCTTCCAGTACTACGAGATCTACAACGCCTCGGAAGGGTTTTTTGCCATACAGGACCGGAATGACAGCCAGGACCTGCTGCTCATGCTGGACTACGGCATTTTTTACGAATTTATCGCCATGGACAGTTTCGGGAAACCCAGCCAGCGGGTCATCCCGCTCTGGGAGGTGGAATGCGGGGTGAACTACGCCCTGGTCATCACCACCAACGCCGGCCTGTGGCGGTACCAGATCGGGGATACCGTGCGCTTTACAAGCACGAGCCCGTACCGGATCCGCATCACCGGACGGACCAAGCACCACATCAATGTATTCGGGGAGGAACTGGTGATTGAAAATGCCGAGGAAGCTCTGCGCCGCAGTTGCAGGGAAGCCGGCGGAAGTATTGCCGAATATACCGCAGCGCCCGTATTCATGTCCGGAAATGAAAAAGGGGCGCACGAATGGCTGATTGAGTTCCGGGAAACCCCGGCGGATATACAGGCGTTCTCCCGCCTGCTGGACACCCACCTGCAGGACCTCAATTCCGATTATGCCGCCAAGCGGTACCGCAACATCACGTTGAACCCGCCCACCGTCCACCGGGCGCGCCAGAACCTCTTCTACGACTGGCTCAAGTCCAAGGGAAAACTCGGCGGGCAGCACAAAGTACCGCGATTATCCAACACCCGGGAGTATCTTGAGGAGCTCATGGCCCTGGACCGGGGCGTGGAAAAAGTCTGACCCGGGGACCTGCTTCATTGTGCGCTATCCGAAGCCTCTTGGCCTGAATCCGCATGCGGGTAAACCACCGAGCGTATTTTGTCGTAAATATGATAGCACTTAACGATACAGGCTGTCTGCCCCGGAAGGTACGTCGAGAATTTGCCCCAGATTAACCGATAATTGCGGCGATACCAGAATAATTTAACAACTTCGGGTACCAGATTAACCTGCGCATGCTTTAAACATAGCAACTATGGCAAGAAGACTCGTCGTCCTTTCGGACTTGTGGGGTTCCAAAAAGGGCCTGTGGATCACTTCCTACCTCGGATACCTGCAACAGTATTACGATATTGTGTATTACGACAGCCGGCAACTGGCCGACATGGACCTGCCTCCCGTGCATACAGCGGAGGACGTGTACCACGCTTTTGCCGAAACAGGCATGAAACGAGCGGCAGCCCGGTTGTTATCCAAAGAGCAGGAACCGGCCGACTACCTCGCATTCGGGGGCGGCGGCAGTATTGCCTGGCAGGCAGCCCTGATGGGCCTCCCGGTGAAGTCGCTCTATGCAGTCTCACCCCTTTGCCTCCAGAAAATTGGGGGCAACCCGGAGTGCCCGGTAACCCTGGTTTACGGGGAATACCACGAAAACCGCCCGGCACCCCTGTGGTTCCGCCAGACAGGCCTGAAGCCCGAAATCATTTCAAAATTCGGCCAGGAACTGTATTCGGACGAAAAGATTATTCAGAAGGTTTGCAAGGATTTACTCAAGGAGGTTATCCAGAACCGGAGCGGCAAGTCTAAGAAACAGCTTTCAGCTTATTGATTGTCTCGAAAGAGAGTTTTTCCTCGGCATAGGGCTTGGTGACCTTGAATTCGGTCTCTTCGGTGCTCGGTAATTCGAACATCGCATCGGTGAATACCGCTTCGCACAGCGAACGCAGCCCTCGGGCCCCCAACTTGTACTCAATCGCTTTATCGACAATAAAATCGAGCGCCTGGTCGGTGATCTTAAAGGTGATCCCGTCCATGGCGAACAATTTTTCGTACTGCTTGATGATTGCATTGCGAGGTTCGGTCAGGATGCTGCGAAGCGTCTTGCGGTCCAGGGGGTTCATGTGCGTGAGCACGGGCAGCCGGCCGATAATCTCCGGGATGAGCCCGAACTCCTTCAGGTCTTTCGGGATAATGTATTGCAGCACGTTTTCCGCATCCAGGGATTCCTCCCGCTTGGAGGCGCTGTAGCCGATGGCCTGCATGTTCAGGCGGCGGGTGATGATCCGCTCGATGCCGTCAAAGGCACCCCCGGCGATAAACAGGATATTTTCGGTATTGACTTCGATGAATTTCTGGTCCGGGTGTTTCCGGCCCCCTTTGGGCGGGACATTGACCACGGTCCCCTCGAGGAGCTTCAGGAGCCCCTGCTGTACCCCTTCGCCCGAAACGTCCCGGGTAATGGAAGGGTTGTCGCTCTTGCGGGCAATCTTGTCCAGCTCGTCGATGAAGACGATGCCGCGTTCGGCTTTTTCCAGGTTGTAGTCGGCAGCCTGCAGCAGCCGGGTGAGGATGCTCTCCACATCTTCCCCTACATAGCCCGCCTCGGTAAGCACCGTGGCATCCACAATGGCCAGGGGTACATTGAGCATCCGGGCAATGGTTTTGGCCATCAGCGTTTTTCCCGTACCGGTCTGGCCCACCATAACGATGTTGCTCTTCTGGATTTCGATCTCATCCTCCTTGGAACTGGGTTGCAGGAGCCGTTTGTAATGGTTGTAGACCGCGACGGACAGTACCTTCTTGGTTCGTTCCTGCCCGATGACATAGGTGTCCAGGAATTCCTTGATCTCCACGGGTTTTTTCAATACGAGCTCGGAGGAGAGGTCGTCGGATTTCGACTGACGGGACTCCTCGGCCACGATACCGTGGGCCTGCTCGATGCACCGATCGCAGATATGTGCATCCAGACCGGCGATCAGCAGGTTGGTTTCCGGCTTCTTGCGGCCGCAAAACGAACACTCTAAATTCTCCTTTGCCATAATCAGTTGCCTGCTGTATTAAACTAACGCTAAATATCCTAAAAATTGTCCCCGGATCAGGTGTATCCGCTCTTTTTCAGGTTAATCCTTGTCCCGTTCCAGGATTTCATCGATCATCCCGTATTCCAGGGCCTCGCCGGCTTTCATCCAGTAGTCGCGGTCGCTGTCCTCCTGGATCCGGTCAAACGGTTGCCCGCTGTGTTTTGAGATGATCTGGTAGAGTTCGTCTTTGATTTTAAGAACCTCCCGGGCTGCAATTTCGATGTCGCTCGCCTGCCCCTGGGCCCCCGACAACGGTTGGTGGATCATCACCCGGCTGTGCTGCAGGCCGCTGCGTTTTCCTTTTTCGCCTGCGCAGAGCAGTACGGCAGCCATGGAGGCGGCCATCCCGGTGCATATCGTAGCGACGTCCGGCTTGATGAATTGCATGGTGTCGTAGATCCCCAGGCCGGCATAGACGCTTCCCCCCGGGGAATTGATGTATATCTGGATATCTTTGGAGGAGTCCGCACTGGCCAAAAACAGCAACTGGGCCTGGACGATGTTTGCCACCTGGTCGCTGATGCCGGTTCCCAGGAAAATGATCCGGTCCATCATCAGGCGGGAGAATACGTCCATCGCAATCGCGTTGAGCTGGCGCTCCTCAATGATATTCGGGGTCATCCCCACGGGATACATGCTGGTTAGCCCGCGCTCGAGCTGCAGGCTGCTGATGCCGCGGTCCTTGACGGCGTAATCCTTAAATTCCTTTGCGTAGTCCATAGATTCGTTCTGGTAATTTCCAAGCGCGCCGTCCGTACCGGAATTCTCCGGATTACCCCTGGCGCACTCCTTAAAAAAAAGGTGCCGTAACAGATACTGCCGGCACCGTAAAGATATGAATTTCGGTCGTGCCGCCGCCCCGGGGGCCAATTTTTGAGTGCCCGGGACCCGCGGTTATCCGTAAACCTCCTTGACGAACTGGTCGTAGTTCACTTCCTTGACCTTGAGGTTGGCCTTTTCCTTGTACAGGCTGAGGAGTTTCTGGCTCATCAGTTGTTCGGAGAGGCGTTTAACTTCCTCCCGGTTGCCCATCACCCTCCCGGCGATATTCTCCAGGTCTTCCTCCTTCGGGTCCGTCTGACCGTATTGGGCCATCTGAGAACGGATGAAGCCTTTCGCGAATTCTTTTAATTCGTCGAACTGGATATCCAGGCCGTGCTCTTTAATGAGTTTTCCCTCAATCAGCTGATACCGCAACCCTTTTTCGGAGCGCTCAAATTCATCGCTGGCCTCTTCCGGGCTCAGGGGTTTTTCCCCGGTGGTCTGCATCCATTTTTTCAGGAATTCGCGGGGCAGGTCGAATTGGGTGGACTCGATCAGTTGTTCGGTGACGTCGTTGAGCAATTTCTGGTCGGACTGTTGCTGGAATTGCCCTTCCGAATCCTCTTTGATACGTTCGCGCATTTCCTTTTCGGAAGTGACATTGCCCGGGCCGAAAAGCTTGTCGAAGAGCTCCTGGTTCAATTCGGCAGGCTGCCGCTCATTCACTTCCTCGATGTTGAATTCCACCTCGATGTTCAGGTCTTCTGCCTGCTCCCGGTCGATTCCCAAAGTGCTCGCCAACAGGTAATCCTCCGTGAGGAGCCCCTTGGTCTTCAGCGTCACCGTATCCCCGGGTTTGGAGCCTTTCAGGGCAGACAATGCCTTCTTGCTTTTTACCTTGGACAGGTCCAGGGTGGTTTTGTGTTCAATTTCGGCTGCCTCGTTCACAAAGGTGCCGGTAACCTCGTCCCCGGCCGTAATTTCTTTTTTGGCCACGAGTTTTCCGTACTGTTTTCGGATCCGGGTAACCTGGTCGTCGATCATTTTCTTATCGGCGACAATCTTGTAGTGGGGGATCGCTTTTTTGGTTTTCAGGGACACCTCGAATTCCGGGGCCAGCCCGAGTTCGAATTCGAAGGCGAGCTCTTCGGAATCCCAATTGAAGTTGTCCTGTTGCTTGGGCAGCGGATTGCCGAGTACGTCCAGCTTCTCCTCTACCAGGTAGTTGTTCAGGTTGTCCTGCAGCAGTTTGTTGACCTCGTCTACCAGTACGGCCTTCCCGTATTGCTTCTTGATCAGCCCCATGGGGACCTGTCCTTTACGGAATCCGGGGATGTTTGCGTTTTTCCGGTAGTCCTTGAGGATTTTATCCACCTTGTCCTGGTAGTCTTCCTTGGTGATAGCCACCTTCAGGACGGCGTTCAACTCATCGATCTGCTCTTTGGTGATGTTCATTTATTTCTCCTTTGCGTATAAAAATGGGATGCAAAAATAACGCATTTCACCCGACCCGGCAAGTTTTCAACCGACTGTATTTCAACTGCTGGTGCTTATTTCTTCTCTTCCTTCAAAAATGAGAAAAGCAGGGATTGGAGGATGGAGAGCAGGAGGGAAAAAAGCAATGCCCACCAGATGCCGTCCACCGCAAAACCGGTAATAAGCCCATCGGCCATCAGGATGATCAGGGCGTTGATGATCAGCAGGAACAGCCCGAGGGTCAGGATGGTCACCGGCAGGGTGAGGATGATCAACAGGGGTTTGACGATAAAATTCAGCAGGCTGAGCACCACGGCCACCAGGATGGCGATGCCGTAGGAGGCCACGGACACCCCGGGCAGGATCTTTGAGAGGATCACCACGGCGAGGGCGCTGAGCAGGAGGCGGAGGATGAATTTCATTGGGTTGAATTTGTCAATTTGGCAATTTCCTAATTGATATATAGTCCGGTATACGCCAACGGATCGATTTCCGGGAGTTCGGCCCCGTATTTTGCCTCAATCACCGCGATGAACTGATTGGCCAGCAAGGCATAGCCCCGGGGGGAGGGATGCACCCCGTCCAGGGAGAATCCGCCGCCGGTGGCGTACTCCGCGGTCACCGTGCTGCCATCCGACAGGGTAATGCCCGTTGTAGCTACGGTTGTCAGATAGGCATTGACATCCACCAGGCCCAGGTCGTATTGCTGGGCGAGGCCTGCGATGGCCTGGTTATAGGCGGCTGTCGCGGTTTGGACCGCCAGTTGTTCCTCGGGGGTGAGTACCCACTCGTCGGCCAGGGGTACGGCCACCCCGTTGATACTGGTCGGATCCTGGGGGTTGGCCAGCGTCCCGATAATCGTTTGGGAAGTGAAGACCAGCAGGTCCTCCTCGGTGGCCTGCCGCATGTTGATCAATGCCGGGTTGAAACTCGTCAGGTCCGTAAGGTCTTCATCGATCAGGACCACGGCATTGCTTTCGCCAGCCTGGAAGGAAATTGTCCGGCGGGCCACTTCTTCGGCACTTATCACGCCCAGGCCCTGGAGTTGTGCCAGCCCCCCGTTATATGCGGCGTAGGCGTTGTTCAACAAGTCCGCGGTTGCCTGGTCCAGGGGAACCGGGTTGTGGGGGACTGTGGTGAAGAACGGGATGGTGGTGACATCCGGGATATTGGCAAGGACCCCATCTGCCCCGTTCGCGGTCATCGTCTGCAGGATGGCGTCTATGGACCCGGCCACCACATTCGGGTCGGAAATATCTTCGCTGCCGTAGGTAGACGGATCCAGGTTGCCGGTCTGGTCCACCCCGGAACCACCCGATCTGGCATACCCCAGGACATCCTGGGAACCAATCCACAGGGTAAAAAAGGTCGCATTCTGGGCGGCCGCATCCCCCAGGATAGTAGCTGTGGGCCCGGAGGCAAAACGGGCGTAATACGGATTGGCAAGGCCTGCCTCCACCCCTGCGACGTTGCCGTAGCCCGGCGCAAGCAGGTGGTAGCTTTTAGAACCCGGAGCCCCCATGTTGTTAAATGGGCCGGAAAGCGTATTGCTGATTTCCGTCGTGCCCTGCCCACTTACGGGAACCGGTGTGGGATCGCCGCTGGAGAAATCCAGGATCAGCCGGTTGCCCAGGATGGGCGTGCCCCCGAGGGTGGCTCCCCCCAGGTTATCGGCCATAAAAGGTATGGTAAATGCGCCCCCGCCTGCCTCTGCAAAACTCCCGGCCAGCATATTGGGGTAAGATGCTTCCTGACCGTCGATGAATAGCGCGGCATCCGAATATCCTGCGGTGAGCGAATTTCCAAGTGCCACGTAGGTGGAGAAATCGGCCGAACCACTGGTGTAATTTACGGGATCCGGATCCTGGGGTCCCGGATTTACGATGGTATCGTCATCGCTGCAGGAAAGGAGGAACAGGCCGGAAAAGGCCAGGAATAGCAGGTGTTTTTTCATTTGAGTCAGTTTGTGTGAATCTATGCCAGATGCCTGTCTACAGGCGGTTACCAAAATTAAGTAAAATTGCGACACCCGCAATAAAGAGTGCAAAAAAATTATGCATGCATAATAGAACCTCCTGATTTTTCAGGATTTCATAAAATCGCAGCTGAGGCGGAAGAAGGCATCGGGCTTTTCGGCGTGCAGCCAGTGGCCGGCCCCCGGAACGGATTCAATGCGGGCATTCGGGAAATGCGCTAAGATTCCCTTGCGGTCGGATTCGCCGATATAATCGGAATTGCCGCCCCGGATAAAGAGGGTGGGCCCGTCGTACCAGGCGGATTCGGGCAGAGCGGCCCCGATGGCCTCCATGCTGTCCTTCAACACGTCCAGGTTAAACCGGAAACCGAGTTGGCGCGGCCCTTGCCAGTAGAGGTTTTTCAACAGGAATTGCCGGATTCCCCAGTCCGGTAAATACTCCGAGAGTTTTTCATCTGCCTCGCCCCGGGACTGGATTTGCCCCAGCGGGAGGGCTTCCAGGGCCTCCAGGATATGTTGGTGGTGGGGCGGGTACTGCCGCGGGCCGATATCGGCAACCAGCAGGCGCTTTACCCGGTCCTGGAAGGCGGTTGCAAACGTCATGGCCGTCTTCCCCCCCATGGAATGGCCGAGCAATATGGCCTGTCCCAACTGGTTGCGGTCCATGTATCGTTCCAGGTCCTGCGCCATCAGCGGATAATTGAATGCCTCGGACCAGAAGCTCCGGCCGTGGTTGCGCTGGTCGAGCAGGTGTACCCGGAACCCTTTGTCTGCATAGCGTTTCCCCAGCGTTTTCCAATTGTCGGACATCCCCAGAAAACCGTGTAGGATAATGAGCGGGGTGCCTTCTCCCAGGACATTCGCATGTAGTCTTTCCATCAGGACAGCCGGTTTTTATACATGCCGATGACATTTTCCAGGCCCAGGTAAAGCGATTCGCAGATCAGGGCATGGCCGATGGAAACCTCGAGCAGGTGGGGCACCTGCTGCGCAAAATAGGCGATATTGTCCAGGTTCAGGTCGTGTCCCGCATTGACCCCGAGTCCGGCAGAAGCCGCCGCTTCCGCGGTTTCACGGAAGGGTTTCACCGCGGCCTCCGGGTCGGTTCCGTAGTGAGTTGCATAACTTTCCGTGTAGAGTTCTATGCGGTCGGTTCCCGTCTCGGCCGCCGCCCGGGCCATTTGGGGGTCCGGGTCCACGAATATGGATGTGCGGATGCCCGCGTCCCGGAACTTGCCGATCACCTCCTGCAGGAAATCGCGGTGGCGGACCGTATCCCAACCCGCATTCGAGGTGATGGCATCCGGGGCATCCGGCACCAGGGTCACCTGGTCGGGCGCCACTTCGAGCACCAGGTCCACGAAGGCGGGAATCGGGTTGCCCTCGATATTGAGTTCGGTGCCCACCACAGATTTCAGGTCCCTGGCGTCCCGGTAGCGGATATGCCGCTCATCCGGCCTCGGGTGGATGGTAATTCCCTGGGCCCCGAATACCTCGATGTCGCGAACGGCCTGCAGCAGGTCGGGGACATTTCCGCCCCGGGCATTTCGCAAAGTGGCTATCTTATTGACGTTGACGCTTAATCGCACCATCTGATCGGTTTTTATTCGGTTACCGCCCAAAAATACAAATTAGGCATGCCTTTTGCAGTTTAAAAATTAGTAATTTGCGTACCAGATGCACATACAGGAACACATCATCAACACGATCCCTGTCTTTGAGGTGACCGACACTTTAAAGGAGGCGGTCCACTTTTTTACCCACTCCACGTATTCCCACGTGGCCGTCACTGACAAGGGCGTATACCTGGGGCTCCTGGCAGAAGCGGATATGGATGCCTTTGAAGAACTCAGCCAGGTGGAGGAGTTCCGCTACCAGCTCGAATCCTTTTTCGTACCCCTGGAAGCCAGCTGGATCGATATCCTGGAGGTTTTTACCCGCAACGAGGCCAACGTGCTCCCGGTTGTGGGGCCTGAGGGCAAGGTGCTGGGGTACTACGACCTGAGCGATGTGGTGGGGATTTTTACCGATATGCCCTTCTTTACGGAGCCCGGGGCCATCCTGGTGGTTTCCAAGCCGATGAAGGATTACAGCTTCAGCGAGATCTCGCAGATTGTCGAGAGCAACAACACCCGGCTCCTCGGGGCTTTTATTACGGAAATGGCAGACGACAGGGTGCAAATAACCCTGAAGATGGGAGAAACGAATATCAACGATGTCATCCAGTCCTTCCGCCGGTACCAGTATACGATCCTCACGGGCAGTGCGGACGATGCCTTCCTGGAAGACCTCCGGCAACGCTCCAACTACCTCGACAAATACCTTAACGTTTAATTCCGATGAAGGTCGCGCTGTACGGTCAGACCTACAACGACGATGCTTCCGGGCCGGTCCGGGAGATCCTGGACGAACTGGATGACGGGGAATCCACGGTTGCCCTGGAATCTGAATTTTGCCGGTATCTCGGGCTGGATTCCAGGGGGTACGACACCTTTGACCAGAACGGTGGCCTGGACGGGAGTTTTGATCTTTTTATCAGCTTTGGCGGGGATGGGACGATCCTGCGGGCCATCACCTATATCCGGGAGTCGGCCATCCCGATAGTGGGCGTCAATACGGGCCGCCTGGGGTTTTTGTCCACGTTCCGGAAGGAAGAAGTGCGGTCGCTCCTGGAAGAATTCCGGGCCGGGGCATACCGCATCGTGGAGCGCAGCCTGGTTGAAGCCAGCCTGGAAGGCGATACCCCCGGGGGCGGGCAGTTGAATTTTGCGTTGAACGAGGTGACTGTGAGCCGGAAGGATACCACCTCGATGATCACCGTCGAGACCTATCTGGACGGGGAATACCTGACTTCCTACTGGGCCGACGGCCTGATTGTGGCAACCCCCACCGGGTCTACAGGATATTCCCTGAGTTGCGGGGGGCCCGTGATTGCGCCTACTGCCAAATCCCTGGTCATCACCCCGATCGCCCCGCATAACCTGAACGCCCGCCCGCTGGTCATCGACGACGACACGGTCATCCGCCTGCGAGTCTCCGGCCGGGAGCAACAACACCTGCTATCCCTGGATTCCCGCATTACCAGCGTGGATAACGGAACGGAAATCACCGTCCGCAGGGCCCCGTTCACCATCCGGATGGTGGAGTACACCTCCGAGAGCTTTTTCAAAACCATCCGCAAGAAACTCCTCTGGGGGGAAGACCGCCGGAATTGACGGTTGGCCGGGCAATAAAAGGCGGTAAATCCTGTTTTACAAAGGAAACAGAAATAGCGCAATGGAAGCTGCTTGTCAAGGGCTTAAAATTGCTATATTTGCAAACTTTTGGATTCGATGAGGATTGTAATTGCCGCTGTTTGCCTGTTGTTCGCTGTTGCGGTGCACGGGCAGACCTATGAAGTAGGTTTATACGGTGGAGGGGCCAACAATATCGGGGACATCGGAAGGATGAATTATATCGCACCCTCCGGACCCGCCGTCGGGGCGCTCTTTAAGTGGAACAAGAGCAAGCGTTATGCCTGGCGTGCCCACCTCATTTACGCCCGCTTTAAGGCGGACGATCTGAAATCCGATATTCCGGCGCGGCAGCAGCGGGGTTTGCAAATGGAAAACAGCCTCCTCGAAGCTTCCGCCGGACTGGAGTTTAATTTTGTGGAGTACAACCTCCACAAACTCGGGCCGGCATTTACGCCCTACCTGTATACCGGGGTAACCTATTTCAGGTACGATTTCAATTATTTCGATGCCGGCCGGATGATTGATACGGGGCAGCGGGACGGTTCATTTGCCATCCCGATGACCGTCGGGGCCAAACTCCGCCTGAACCAGTTTTTGATTCTGGGGGCGGAAATCGGCGCCAGGTATACCTTTACGGATAACCTGGATGCCAGCAACCCGACAGGGTCCAATTTTGAACAGCAGGCCGACGGCCCGATCGGGAACGTATTCAGCGATGACTGGTACGTTTTTTCGGGGATGACGCTGACGTTTACTTTTGGGAGGAAACCCTGTATGGATTGCTTTGAGTAGCGAAAAGCGACATGAGCACTATAGCGGAAATAAAAAAGGGGCGGCTGCCGCGGCACCTTGCTATTATTATGGACGGCAATGGCCGCTGGGCCAAACAGCGCGGCAAGTTACGCGTATTCGGCCATGAAAATGGCGTAAAGGCCGTTCGGGAGACCGTGGAAACCGCAGCGAAGATCGGCGTCGAATACCTGACCCTCTACGCCTTCAGTACCGAAAACTGGAAACGGCCCAAACTCGAGGTGGAAACCCTGATGAAACTCCTGGTAGCCTCCCTGCGGAAAGAACTCAAGACCCTTAACGACAACAATATTCGCCTCCGGGCAATCGGCAGGATCGAATCGCTTCCCAAGAAGGCGCTCAAGGAGCTGCGGGAAGTGATGGAGATGACCGGGAAGAACACGGGTACTACCCTGACCCTGGCCCTTAGCTACGGTTCCCGGGAGGAGCTGACAACCGCCGTAAAATCGCTGTGTACCAAAGTTAAAAATAACATAATTTCCCCCGGGGATATTGATGAAGCAATTATTAATGAGCATCTTTACACGCACGATTTGCCCGACGTGGACCTGCTGATCCGCACCAGTGGAGAACACCGGATCAGCAATTTTTTACTATGGCAAATTGCCTATGCGGAATTGTATTTTACTGACGTTTTTTGGCCGGATTTCAGTGAACAACATCTGATAGAGGCGCTTAAAGATTATCAGAACAGAGAACGAAGATTTGGAAAAACAAGCGAACAACTCAATTAGTGGTATGCCTGCATTCGTATCACTAAGAGGCCTTCTCCTAACCCTGGCATTCCTAGCAACCTTACCGACCTTCGCCCAGGAAACCACCTACCAGAACAGCCGGACCTATATCCTCGGCGGGCTCAAGGTGACCGGGCTGCAAAGTTATAACGAGCAGACAGTCAAAACCTACACGGGCCTCCGCGAGGGCCAGCCCATCACCGTGCCCGGCGACCAGATCAGCGATATCATCAAAAAGCTTTGGGGCCTGGACCTGTTCAGCGATGTGACCTTTTATATAGAAAGGGTGGAAGGGGAAGAAATCTTCTTGGAACTAAGCATCCAGGAACGGCCCTCCCTCAACAACGTGACCTTTTACGGCATCCCAAAGCGCAAGGTTCCCGATATTGCGGACGATACGGACCTGAAAAAAGGCAAAAAGATCACCGAGAGCCTGATTGCCAACACCAAGAACTTCCTCGAGAACAAGTATCGCAAACAAGGATTCCTCAATGCGCAGGTAACCATTGCCACCTCGGTGGATACCACCGAGACGAATGCCCGCAACATGGTGATCAACATCGACAAAGGCAACCGGGTAAAGGTCAAGGATATAATCTTTGAGGGAAATGAAAAGCTATCCGGCGCCAAGTTGCGGCGGACCATGAAGAATACCAAGGAGAAGCGGTTCGGTCGCTTCTGGAAAAAGTCCAAGTATATCGAAGACGACTACCAGGAAGACCTGAAGTCGCTGATCGACAAATACGCCGAGAACGGTTACCGGGACGCCCGGGTGCTCTCCGACAGCATCGAACGCCTGTCTAATGACGATATCAATATCCGCATCCAGGTGGAGGAGGGCGACAAATACTACTTTGGCGAAATCGACTTTGTCGGGAATACGGTGTACTCGGACCGGCAGCTCAGCCAGGTGCTGGGCATCAAAAAAGGCGATACGTACAACGGGGTACTGTTGCGCAAGCGGATTGCCGACGACACGAAACCGGACGGGGACGACCTGACGAACCTCTACCAGAACAACGGCTACCTGTTTTCCCAGATCAACCCGGTGGAGGTGTCGGCCGAGAACGACACCATCGATTTTGAGATCCGGATTATCGAAGGGAAGGAGACCTTCCTGGACCGCGTAACGGTTAGCGGGAACAACAAGACAAACGACCACGTCATCTACCGGGATATCCGCACGAAACCCGGGCAGCGATACAGCAAGGACGATATTATCCGGACCATCCGGGAACTCGGGCAACTCGGGTTCTTCGACCCGGAACAGATTAAACCGGAAATCGAAAACCCGAACCCGAACGAGGGGACGGTAGACCTGAAATTTGACCTGGTGGAATCCGGCGCGAGCCAGATTGAGCTCCAGGGGGGATACGGGGGCGGAGGCTTTATCGGCACCCTCGGGCTTTCCTTCAACAACTTTTCCATCCAGAATTTATTCAATGGGGAGGCCTATTCGCCGGTACCGATGGGCGATGGCCAGAGTTTTGCCCTTAGGTTGCAGGCGAGCCGGACCTTCCGGGTGTATTCCCTGAGCTTTTCAGAACCCTGGCTCGGAGGTCGGAAACCCGTGCGCTTTAGCCTGTCGCTATCCCGAACGCAACAGTTCCTGGCGAGTTTTAACAGCAGCGGCCAGATTGACGTGGACAAGGACCAGCAATTTTCCATCACCGGGATTTCTGCCGGGCTGGCCAAGCGGGTCCAATGGCCGGACGACTTTTTCGTCATCTCCCATGCGCTGAGCTACCAGATCTACGATTTCCAGAATTACCGGACCGGATTGTTCAATTTTGGCAACGGCCGTTCGAATTCCCTGGCGTACACCATCGGGATTACCCGGAACTCCTCCGGGCCGGGCCCGATCTTTCCGCTTTACGGGAGCAACATTGAACTGAGCGCGAAATTCACGCCCCCGTATTCCTTTTTCAGCGACAAAGACTACGGGTCGCTGAAAGCGGAAGGGGAGGAAATCGTCCAGCAGCAACTAGAGGACGCCCAACTCGGGCAGCCTTCCGACCCGGCCCTGCAACAGCGGCTCGAGGAGATTGACCAGGAGCGGTTCCGCTGGCTGGAATACTACAAGGTGAAATTCAAGGCGGACTGGTATACGCGGATCGTCGACAAGCTCGTATTGCGCACGAATGCGGAATTTGGTTTCCTCGGAAACTACAATTCGGACGTGGGCAAGGTGCCTTTTGAGCGGTTTTTCCTGGGCGGGGACGGCCTGGGCAGAAACTTTACCCTGGACGGGCGGGAGACCATCCAGCTCCGCGGGTACGAGAACAATTCCCTGACGCCGGTGGACCCGCTTACCCAGGACCAGGAAGGCGGGATTGTCTACAACAAGTACTCCATGGAATTGCGGTATCCGCTCACTTTGAAGCCCACCGCTTCCATCTACACCCTGATTTTTGCAGAAGCAGGGAACTCCTTCAACAATTTTCAGGAGTTTAATCCGTTTCAAATAAAAAGATCGGCCGGGGTGGGGCTGCGGATTTTCATGCCTGCCTTTGGCTTGTTGGGTATCGATTTCGGGTACGGGTTCGACGACGACCTCCGGCCCGACAGCAATCCGGGGCCCAGCGGGTGGCAGACGCACTTCATCATCGGGCAGCAATTCTAGTCGACGCATCGGTTTTTCCGGATTTCCATATTTGTTAAGTCGTTCATTATAAAAGATTTAATAATTTTGGCACGATATTTTCTATTAGACAAAACAGTTCTGTGATGCGATCAAAATTTATTTGTGCAGCCCTGACCCTCTGCATTTCCGGAATGGCCCTGGCCCAGCGCGGCGTCCGCATCGGGTATGTGGACATGGAGTACATCCTGGAGAACGTCGAGGAGTACCGGGAAGCCAGTGACCAGCTGGACAACAAGGTACTGCAGTGGAAATCGGAAGTCGAAGAGCGGCAACGAGCCATCGACCAGCAAAAGAAGGACCTGCAGGCAGAGCGGGTACTGTTGACGGATGAATTGATCGCCGAGCGGGAAGAAGAAATTGCAATCCTGGAAAACGAATTGCTGGATTACCAGCAGGATCGATTTGGACCGAATGGCGATCTGGTGTTGCAGAAACAGCGTTTGATACAGCCGATACAGGATCAGGTTTTCAACGAAGTACAGAAAATCGGAGCCAATAAAAGTTATGATTTTATTTTTGATAAATCTGCGGATGTTGTAATGTTGTACTCCGAAAAAAGGCACGATATCAGCGACTTGGTATTGCGCTCAATCGCCCGGACGCGGAGGGTCAGCAGCCCCCCGCAGCAGCGGAACGACCGCCTCGAGGATTTCGAAGCGGAAGAGGCGGAGGAGCCGGTTTCGGAGGCCCTGATAGAGCGCCAGCAGCGCGCCGAGGAGGCCGCCGAGGCCCGCGCCAGGGAAGCCGAGGATTACCGGGCGCAGCAGCTGAAGTTGCGGGAAGAACGGAAAAAGGCCTACGAGGCCCGGCGCCAGAAGCTCCTCGAAGAGCGGGAGGCCCGACGCAAGGCCCGGGAGGAAGAACGGCAGAATGCCACCGAACAGGCCAAGGATACAATAACGGATAACTAACTGGCAATTCAATAAATAGTAAACTCAAATAGCAAATTAGAAATCATGAAACAAGTAATTAAGGTAGCAGTAGCAGTAGTTATGTTTGTGGCTGCCACCGGTTTTGTCCAGGCGCAACACAAGACGGCACACATCAATGTGGCGGAGCTCCTGCAGCAGATGCCGGAAATGAAGGCTGCCCAGGCGGAGCTGAAGAAGCTCCAGGAAACCTACCAGGCGGATATCAAGAGTTCCCTGGATGAATTGCAGAACAAATTCACGCAATACAACAACGAAGCGAGTTCCATGTCCCAGGAAGAAAACCAGAAGCGGGCGCTGGAACTGCAGGGCTTTGAAAGGAATATCGGCGAAGCGCAACAAGCTGCGCAGCAGGAGCTGGCCAAGAAGCAGCAGGAACTGTTCGACCCGATTTCCAAGAAAGCCAAGGCTGCCATCGAAAAGGTGGCTGCGGCCCAGGGCTTCCAGTACGTTCTGGATTCCAGCCCGGGTTCCGGGGTGATTGTGGCAACCGGCAAGGACCTGCTCAGCGACGTAAAGCAGGAGCTAGGCTTCTGACGCGAAAATTAATAGATTGAGAAACCGCCCCTCCCCGGGCGGTTTTTTTATTTTTACGGGTAATGGAACGAAATCCGAGAGAAGCGCCCGTGGGGGTATTCGACTCAGGGGTCGGGGGGCTCACGATCTGGCACGAACTGGTTCGTTTGCTGCCTGCCGAGCACACGATCTACCTGGCCGACAGTGCCAACGCTCCCTATGGCGGAAAATCGCCCGGGGCCATCCTGGAGCTTGCACGCAAGAATACGCGCTGGCTGCTGGAGCGGGGTTGTAAACTCATCGTGGTAGCCTGCAATACCGCCACCACGAATGCGATTGACCGGTTACGGGCCGAATTCCCGGTGCCGTTTATCGGGATCGAGCCCGCCATCAAACCCGCTGCCCTGAATTCCCGATCGGGGAAAATCGGCGTGCTGGCCACCCGGGGGACGCTTTCCAGCTCCCTCTTCGCCTCTACGTCGCGGAATTTCGGATCGGGCATCGAAATTGTGGAGCAGGAAGGGGTGGATCTTGTGGAACGCATCGAATCCGCCGGGCCGGACGATCCGGAATTGCGGGATATCCTGGAGCGATTGCTCAAACCGATGCTCCTCCAGGGGATCGACTACCTGGTACTCGGATGCACCCACTACCCATTGTTGAAGCCCACATTGGAGCACCTGCTGCCCGAAGGGGTCCGGATCCTGGACTGCGGGCTTCCCGTGGCCCGGCAGTCCAGGGCTATCCTGGAAAGGGAAGGGCTGTTGTGGGACGCCGGCGGCCCGGTACGCCACGAGTTGCTGACCAACGGGGATCCCGGCGTGATGCGGCAAGTGCTTCTGCAATTGGGGCATAAACTGGTTCCCCGGAGAGAAGCATTCTAAGATTTGCGCTCGTAGGTCTGGTAGGTAAAGGGGTGTGCGTGTTGCGCATCCGCGGGATGCCGGTGGGAGTTTGTGAGATCCCAGTCGTCCAGGTCGATTTCCGGGAAAAAGGTGTCCGCCGGGAAGGTGCCGTGAACACGCGTCAATTCAATTTTCGTAGCCAGTGGCAGCGCCTGGCGGTAGATCTCACCCCCTCCGATAATATAGACGGTTTCCGCCCCGTCCGCTGCTTCCAGGGCCCGGTCCATGGAATCCGCCACGCGACATGCCGGATGGTCTGGCCGATAGTCCGGATCTCGTGTGAGGATGATGTGTTTCCTCCCGGGCAGGGGTTTTGGGAAGGTGTCGAAGGTTTTGCGCCCCATAATCATCGGGTGCCCCATGGTCAGCTCTTTAAAACGCTTAAAATCGTCAGGGAGGTGCCATGGCAGGTCGGATTCCCGGCCCAGCTCGTTGTTTTCCCCTGCAGCCGCAATGAGGATAATCTCTTTCACGGCGCTTTTTTTTTCGGGGTATCGCCTTGAGGGGGGGTGGGGGCGATTTCCGATTCCAGCTCCCGGATGCGCTCTTTTTGTTTCCGGACCAGGCGTTCGCGCTGGGCGCGTTCCCATTCCCGGCCCATAAACCGGTTGGTGATGAAGACGTTGACCAGGTGGATCGCCAGGAGGAAGGCCCAGAGGAGCATCGCCCAGAGGAACCAGTCGTATTCCGCCCCGTATTTCAGGATCTTATTGATGACGATCAGGAATACGCTGCCTATCAGGAAGATCACAAAATGCGCGTAAAGCCGTTTTTTCTGTCGGATACGGCTTTGGGCGTATTCCACCTGTTCGTGTTGTTCCAGGTCCAGCTCCCGGTTATTTTTGTTTTTGGAGAACATCCGAATGGCTATCTTTAAAGCAAAGATAACCCTTTTCGAGCCTCCTGCATGACTCCATTCCGGCACTTCCGCAACCAGTTCCCCGCCCTGAGGCGATATACCTACCTGAACACAGCAGCCTGGGGACTGCTGCACGAATCCGTCCTGGAGTGGCGGCAGGAGCACGACCTGGACTACCTCATTGGCGGCAGCGTCCATAAGATGGACTGCCTGGATATCCTGGACCGGACCCGGGAGCGCATAGGAGCCTGTTTTGGCTGCCCGGCTGGCCAGGTGGCCCTTGTCCCGAACTTTTCCATTGGCCTGAACCTCCTGCTGGAAGGCCTGCCGAAAGGGAGCCGGGTAGTTTTGCTGGAAGGGGATTACCCGTCCCTGAACTGGCCGTTTCTCAGTCGGGATTTCCGGGTAGAGGTGCTCCCGTCGGACCCTTCGCCAGAGGAGCAGATCCTCGGGGCGCTGCGCACAGGGCCCGTGGATGTGCTGGCGCTGAGCCTCGTCCGGTGGATAGACGGCCTGCTGATTGAACCGGATTTCCTGGCCCGCGTGAAATCCGAATTTCCGGACCTGCTGATCATTGCGGACGGGACCCAGTATCTCGGCGCCTTCCAGTTGGATCTGGCAGCCAGCGGCATCGACGTGCTGGGGGCAAGCGGGTACAAATGGCTCCTGGGGGGAAATGGCAATGGATTTATGCTGTTCGGGCAGGGGGCAACGGAGCGATTCCAACCTCCTTCCTCGGGCTTTAACGCCTCGGGACACGACCTTTCGGGACGGGAGGGGATATCCCTCCCGCGCAGCCTGGAACCCGGGCACCTGGACCTGCTCTGCTTCGGCAGCCTGAACAAATCCCTGGAATTGCTGCAGGACATTGGCCTGGATGTGATTGAGGCGCAGAGCCGCACCATGAGTGCCCAGGTGGTAGAGGCCTTGCAATCCCTCGGGCTGGATACCCCGGTTGTACACCGGCCCCGCCACAGTACGATTTTCAACATTCCCCGCTCCGAAGACGCCCTGATGGAGCGCCTGAGCGGCGCCGGCCTGGTCTGCTCCAGGCGGGGGGGAGGGATCCGGGTAAGTTTCCATTGCTACAATTCGGAGAACGACCTGGACCAGTTGGTGGAACTGCTGAAATAACCCTGTTGCCTGATCCCGGGCTGCCGAAATCCTGCCGCGCGCTCCCGAAACACCAGCCGCGCGCTCTTGAAAACCTGTCGAGAGCTTCCGAAAACCTGTCGAGCGCTCCCGAAAACCTGTCGAGCGCTTCCGAAAACCTGTCGGGTGAATACTTACACGACTGCTAATGGAATGCCGGGTTTATTAAAAACTTAGACGCATTGTAAATCCAATTTTATCAAATTCATAATTCTGCTTTAACTTATTGTTTTATAAGGGTTTTGTGATTTGTTTTGTCGCGTTATTTACAAGTACACAAATTCACTGAAAACACTCCAATTATGGCGATTAAAAAACAATACCTGAAAACCAAGCCGGTCTGTAAGGTAACATTCACCGTCCCGGCCGAAGATGCAAAGAAAGTTGCAGTCGTCGGGGACTTCAACAACTGGAATCCCAAGGGGAGCCTCCTGAAAAAACTGAAGAACGGCACCTTCAAGGGCACCTTTGACCTGCCCAGCGAAAGCTCTTACGAATTCCGCTACCTGGTAGACGGGGCCTATGTCAATGACGAAGCTGCCGACCGCTACCAGTGGAACGATTTTGCCGGTGCTGAAAATGCCGTGATCGAAATCTAGGAATACGCAATGCAAAGCGCAAAGCGGGATGTGGCCTTTCGGCTGCGTCCCGTTTTTGTTTTATAGGGCTACGCGGGGGAAGCCCGTTTCCGGCAACCGGGTTTTCGACGGACTGAACGGATCGGGCGGGCCCTGCGGCATCAGGCCAAACGAAACAGGTAGTCCTTGTAGTACCCGCGGGAATCCGCATAGTGGCCGTCGATAACCAGCCCGGCCTCGCGGGCAAGCCATTCCACCACCCGGTCGTCATACTTCTGGGAGATCTCCGTGTGGATCGTTTCCCATCGTTCAAATTCCACCTCCAGGTCCAGATCCCGAACCTCCACGCGCATGGGTTCCCCGGCCACCAGGTAGCTTTTTGCCGTGCCCGTCTCCGGGTCGTAGACCTCCCAATGCCGGAATTTCCCCGGGTCGAATGTACCGCCCAACTCCCGGTTGATCCTCCCGAGGATATTCTTGTTGAAGGCTTCGGTGATCCCCTCGGGGTCGTCGTAGGCCGCCTGGACGGTGGCCGGGTCCTTTTTCTGGTCAAAGCCAATAAACAAATAATCCTCACGGCCCATAGTTTCCCGGAGTTCCTTTAAGAACGACAGGGCCTGCGGGTGCAACAGGTTGCCGATATTCGACCCCAGGAAAAGGATCACTTTGCGCTGGTCCTTCATCCGGCCGATTTCCCGGAGGACTTCAAAATAGGTACCCTGCCAGGGGGAACACCGGAGGTCGGGGAGTTCCTGCTTTAGTGTGGCCACCAGCCCGGAGAGCGCATTCTCGCTGATATCCACCGGCATATAGCTGAAAGGGGTATCCAGCCGGAGCAACTCCCGGAGCAGCAACCGGGTCTTTTTTCCATCCCCGGCCCCGAGTTCGATGAGGTTAAAAGGGGAACCGGTGTCGGCAAACCGGCTGGCGATCGCCTCCTTGTGCCGGTTGAATATTTCCGTTTCGCACCGGGTCAGGTAGTAGCCGGGCATTTCCATGATGCGCTGGAATAGGGCATCCCCCCGGGCATCGTAGATGAATCGGGAGGGCAGGCTTTTCGGGTATTGGGTCAGTCCCTTGCGGACCGCTTCGGAGAAGGCCTCTGTGGCAGTGGGTGTTTTTTGCTGCATCGGATATTGAAATTTAGCGGGCCAGCCGGAGGCCGGTGTATTGCCACCGGAGGTGCGGGTGAAAGAAATTGCGGTACGTCGGCCGGGAATGGCCATGTGGGGTGGCCACCGAAGCGCCGCGCAACACGTGCTGGCTCACCATGAATTTCCCGTTGTACTCGCCCAGCGCCCCCGGGGCTTTCCGGTATCCCGGATAGGGCAGGTAGGCACTTCCGGTCCATTCCCAGCGGTTGCCCCAGCCAAATGCCTCCTGGGCAGCTTCCCACTCAAATTCGGTGGGCAGCCGGAAACCTTTCCATTCGGCCAGGGCGTAGGCTTCGTAAAAGGAAATATGGGCCAGGGGGGCTTCCGGGTCTACCGGTTGCAGGCCTTTTAGCGTATAATACTGCCACTGCCCGTCCCGCTCGTGCCAGTAGAGGGGCGCCCGGATGCCTTCCCGGTTTACCCAGTCCCAGCCTTCGGCATGCCAGAGGTCGAAACGCCGGTAGCCCCCGTCAGCGATAAAATCCAGCATATCCCGATTGGTCACCGGCAGGCTGGCAATTTCAAAATCCCCCAGGAGTACCTGGTGCCGCCCGAGCTCATTGTCAAAACAGAAGCCCTCCCCCCGGTGGCCGATATCGTAATGTCCCCCGGGAACCGTTATCCATTCCGCGGCCCCCAACTTTGGAAATTCCTCCGGCCCGCAGTCGCTGTACGCCGGGAGCAAGGGGTTGTTGCCCAGGATATACTTGATGTCGGTAAGCAGGAGTTCCTGGTGTTGCTGTTCGTGGTGGATGCCCACTTCCACAAGATCGCAGGCCTCTGCGGGCACCTCGCCTTCCAGGAATTCCATCAGTTTTTCGGTAAAGTGGCGCCGGTATTTGTAGACCCCCTGCACGGAGGGACGGGAGAGGTTGCCGCGGTTGGCCCGTATCACCCGTTCGCCCAGGCTTTCGTAATAGCTGTTAAAAACAAAGGCGTAATCTTCGTGAAAAACCGAATAGCCCGGGACGAAGGGCTTCAATACGAACTCCTCAAAGAACCAGGTGGTGTGTCCCAGATGCCATTTGGGCGGGGAGACGTCCTCGATGGGCTGTACGACGTAATCTTCAGTCTGTAAGGGCTGGCAGAGGGCTTCGGAATGGGATCGGGTACTTAGCAGGCGGTCTGCCAGGGTAGCGGTAACGGGCATTTCATGCTTTTCCTGAAAGATAGGGAATTTCCCGGCTGTAGTCCAGCCCGGTCCCCGATCGGGCACCTATCCGGGCCTACGGGATACGCGGATCAAACAGCAACCCTCCCCCGGATCAGCGGATGCGGGTCGTAGTTGTGCAGGGTAAAGTCTTCGTAGCGGAAAGCGAAAAGGTCGGTCACCTCCGGGTTGAGTTCCATGGTCGGCAGCGGCCGGGGTTCCCGGCTGAGCTGCAGCCGGATTTGCTCCCGGTGGTTGTTGTAGATATGTGCATCGCCAAAGGTGTGGATGAATTCCCCCGGCTGCAGGTTGCAGACCTGTGCCACCATCAGTGTCAGCAGCGCGTACGAGGCGATGTTGAAGGGAACCCCCAGGAAGATATCCGCTGAACGCTGGTAAAGCTGGCAGGAGAGTTTCCCGTCGGCGACATAAAATTGGAAAAAGGCGTGGCAGGGGGGGAGGGCGGCCTTGCCGTCGGCGACGTTTTCCGCAAATGTCCTGGAGGTGTCCGGCAAAACGGACGGGTTCCAGGCGGCCACCAGCATCCGGCGGCTGTCCGGGTTGTTGCGGATGGTTTCCACAACCTGGGCAATCTGGTCCAGACCCTCGCTGTTCCAGTTGCGCCACTGATGCCCGTAAACAGGCCCCAGGTCGCCGTTTTCGTCTGCCCATTCGTTCCAGATGCGGACCCCGTTCTCTTTCAGGTATGCGATATTCGTGTCCCCGCGCAGGAACCAGAGCAGTTCGTGGATGACGGATTTCACGTGGATTTTTTTGGTGGTGACCAGGGGGAATCCCTCCGAGAGGTCAAAGCGCATCTGGTAGCCGAATACGCTTACCGTTCCCGTGCCGGTACGGTCGGTTTTTTCCAATCCTTCTTTCAAAACGTGCCGGAGCAGGTCGTGGTACTGTTTCATGGGGATATCGTCTTCCGAATGCGGCCGGGGTCGGTCCCGGCCGGGATCAAAAATAAACAATTTCACAGGGTTCCCACGGGGCAGGCCGCCGGCAATTATCCAACAGTTATCAACCCCGGTTTATCCCAGGATCATCCCGGCGATGGTGGCCGAGAGCAACGAGGCGAGCGTGCCTCCCAGAACGGCCCGCATACCGAATTCGGACAGGGTTTTTCGCTGTCCCGGGGCCAGGGAACCGATGCCCCCGATCTGGATGCCGATGGAGGCGAAATTCGCAAAGCCGCAGAGCATGTAGGTGGCCATGATGATGGATTTCTGGTACCCCAGGCCGGTGGAGCCTGCCCCGTCCTTGAGGTCTGCCAGCTGGATATACCCTACAAATTCGCTGGCGGCCAGCTTGATCCCCAGCAGCTGCCCCATCTGCATCATATCGTCTGCGTGCACGCCGATCAGCCACATCAGCGGGGCAAAAACGGCCCCCAGGATGGCTTCGAGCGACAGGTTCTCGTAGGGCGTCCGTTCGGCGATCCAGGCATTGAGGCCCGTGGTCCCGCCGGTCCAGTCCAGGATCCCGTTGATCATGGCGATAAAGGCCACAAATACCAGGAGCATGGCCCCCACGTTTACGGCCAGTTTCAGGCCTTCCGTGGTGCCGTTTGCGATGGCATCCAATATGTTGCTGCCGATTTTTTCATCCGTAATCCGGATAACGCTGTCCACCGGCTCGGTCTGGGGATACAACACCTTGGATACGACGATCGCCCCGGGGGCTGCCATGACGGATGCCGCGATCAGGTGACGGGCAAATTCCAGGCGGAGGGCCGGGTCGTTCCCCCCAAGGAACCCGATATAGGCGGCCAGTACGCCCCCGGCTACCGTGGCCATGCCCCCGATCATCACCAGCAGGATTTCCGATCGGTTCATTTTTTCCAGGTAGGCCTTGATGAGCAGCGGGGCTTCCGTCTGCCCCAGAAAGATATTCCCTGCCACACTGAGGCTCTCCGGGCCCGAAATACCCAGGGAACGCGTCAGGAGCCAGGCCAGCCCGCGAACTATTTTCTGGATGACGCCCAGGTAATAGAGTACCGAGGTAAGGGCCGAAAAGAAAATGATCGTCGGCAAAATCTGGAAGGCAAATACATAGCCGATATTCGGATTGTCCAGGTCCATCAGGTTCCCGAAAATAAAGGTGCTCCCGGCCAGGGTGTATTCCAGGATGCTGTTGAAAAACCCCCCGAGCATATTAAAAAACCACTGGACGGCCGGTATTTTCAGGATGCCGATGGCCAGGAGCAGCTGGATGCCCAGGCCGATACCTGCGGTTTTCCAGTTGATCCGTTTGCGGTTGGCACTGAATGCAAAGGCGAGGAGCAGCAGGACGGCCATGCCCAGTGCCCCGCGGCCAAGCGATTCCAGGGTAAATCCCTGATTGGGCACGGCCTGGCTCGGTTGTGCGTCATTCAACAGGGTGGTGTCCAGGGCGGTGCTGGCCAGGCTGTCCACCTGGGCGGATAATTGATCGGGAAAGGCCAGGGCAATCCCGGTGATTCCGAGGCATGCGATCGCTTTGAACCGGATAGTCCTTGACAAACTATTTGCGTTTGGAGATTTCATCCCGCAATTTGGCCGCCTTCTCGTAGTCTTCACTGGCTACGGCCTTGTCCAGTTCGGCGCGGAGCTCCTCGAGGGTCATTTCCTTATAGGCCGACGCAGCCCCGGAATCGATTTCCACGGCTTCGCTTTCCTGGAGGATTTCATCCACCACAATGCTGTCGTCCCCGGTTTCTTTCTCTTTATCCTTGGAGGAAAACTTCAGGTAGATACCCGCCTTGTCCAAAATGGTTTTGTAGGTAAAAATCGGCGCCCCAAACCGCAGGGCCAGGGCAATCGCGTCGCTGGTACGCGCATCGATGATTTCTTCGATTTTATCCCGTTCGCAGATAATGCTCGAATAAAATACGCCGTCTACCAGTTTGTGGATGATCACCTGCTTGATTACTATATCGAAACGGTCTGCGAAATTCTTGAAAAGGTCGTGCGTGAGCGGCCTGGGCGGCTTGATTTCCTTTTCCAGGGCAATCGCGATGGATTGCGCCTCAAATGCACCGATCACGATGGGGAGTTTTCGATCCCCCTCCACCTCATTCAGGATCAGGGCATAGGCCCCGTTCTGGGTTTGACTATAGGAAATTCCTTTTATTTTCAACCGTACAAGGCTCATAGATCGTTCGCGCAATTAAAAAAGGCTGTTAAACAACAGGGACGGGTTATTTAACAGCCCTATTAAAGGGACAAATTAACAAAAATTAGGCGTTTTCGGCCTTAAACTCCTTTAATTTTTCGATGAGTTCCGGGACGACTTCAAAGGCGTCGCCAACCACTCCGTAATCGGCGGCCTTAAAGAAGGGCGCCTCCGGATCGTTGTTGATAACCACCTTGACTTTCGAAGCGTTCACCCCGGCGAGGTGCTGGATGGCCCCGGAGATCCCGATGGCGATGTAGAGGTTGCTGGCCACGGGCTTCCCCGTCTGGCCGACGTGTTCGCTGTGGGGCCGCCATCCCATGTCGGAAACCGGTTTGGAACAGGCGGTAGCCGCCCCGAGAACCTCTGCCAGTTCTTCTACCATCCCCCAGTTTTCAGGGCCTTTCAGGCCGCGGCCGCCGGAGACGACAATTTCCGCATCGGCAATGGCGATCTTGTCGGTGGCCTTGTCCACGGAAACCGATTTTGTGCTGAACAGGGAATCGGGGAGTTCCGGGGAAAAGGCTTCCGCGGTGGCGTCCCCGTTTTTTTCCACGGCCCCAAATGCGTTGTTGGACACCCCGATGATTCCCAGGGTGCCGTCTAGCTGGGTATGAGCAAAGCCCTTGTTGCTGAATACAGTCCTGCGGACCACGATCGGGTCCGTCTGCTCGGGCAGGCCCACGACGTTCGGGGCGTATCCCGCCTTGAGGACCCCGGCCAGTATAGGAGCCATAAACCTGGCATCCGCGCTGGAACTGACCACGATTACGGTTGCCCCGGCCTGGGAGGCCGCTTGTTTTACTACGGCCGCCGCCGCCCGGGCATTAAAAGTTTCCAGACGGGGTTCGCTGACTTCGAGCACCCGGGAAATGCCGTAGGTGCCCAGCGCCCCGGGGTCCGATGGGTTGATGGCAACTGCCACGGCCTCGGTACCGAGTTTTTCGGCCAGGGCCGCGGCGTAGCTGGCCACTTCCCAGGCATTCTTTTTGAATTTACCTTTATCTGTTTCTGTATATACGAGTACTGACATGTCCGAATGTTTTTGGTTGAGCGAGCGTGCCCGTAACGGGCCGCTGCAGCAGCAGTTTAAATGACTTTGGCTTCCTTGTGGAGCAGATCTACGAGTTTGTCAAGCTCGCCCGGGTCCACGAGTTTTACATCGCCTTTCGGCGCTGGTTTTTCGAAGCGTTTGTCCTCGGTTCCCGGTTGCATGTCCACGGGGGAAACCACGCTGAGTTTTTTCTGACGCGCCATCATGATCCCCCGCATATTCGGGATCCGCAAGTCGCTCTCTTCCACAAGGCCCTTTTGGCCGCCGATAATCAGCGGCAGGCTGGTTTCCAGGGTTTCCTTTCCGCCGTCGATTTCCCGTACGGCCGTGGCTTTGGTACCGTCGAGCTCCAGCCCGATGCAGTTATTGACGAAGTTCATATCGAGCAGGGCGGAGATCATCCCGGGGACCATGCCACCGTTGTAGTCGATGGACTCCCTCCCGGCAATCACCAGGTCGTACCCCCCGTTTTTGATCACCTCGGCCAGCTGCCGGGCCACAAATAAGCCGTCTTTCGGCTCCGCGTCGATGCGAATGGCCTCATCGGCCCCGATAGCCAGTGCCTTCCGCATGGTAGGTTCCACAGCGGCCGTCCCGACGGTGGCTACATGCAGGGTTGCGCCCTGCTTCTCCTTAAGCCACATGGCCCGCGTCAGCCCGAATTCGTCGTTCGGGTTGATGACGAACTGCACGCCGGTGGTATCAAAAGCAGTCTGGTCTGCCGTGAAATTGATTTTAGAGGTAGTATCGGGCACATTGCTGATACAAACTAATAGCTTCATATTTTCAATAGCTTTAGGATTGAAAGTGGCTGCTAAGATAGCCAATATATTTCAGAAATACTATGCATGCATAGTAAAAATTTCCTGATTTTTTGAAGTCGCCGCCCCGTATTTTGCGCGATATTTTTCTATTTTTGTGGGCATTTTGTTACCGAATTGCGAACCAGCGAACACCCAGATAACATGAAGACACTACAATTTAGAGAAGCCATTGCCGAAGCCATGTCCGAAGAGATGCGGCGAGACGAATCCATTTACCTGATGGGCGAGGAGGTGGCCGAGTACAACGGGGCATACAAGGCTTCCAAGGGCATGCTGGACGAATTCGGTCCCAAGCGCGTGATTGACACCCCCATTTCCGAGCTTGGTTTTGCCGGTATCGGCGTGGGATCTGCCATGAACGGCAACCGGCCGATCATTGAATTCATGACGTTTAACTTTGCCCTGGTCGGTATTGACCAGATCATCAACAACGCCGCAAAAATGCGGCAGATGTCCGCCGGCCAATTCAATATCCCCATCGTTTTCCGGGGCCCGACCGCTTCCGCCGGCCAATTGGCGGCCACGCACTCCCAGGCGTTTGAAAGCTGGTACGCCAACTGCCCGGGGCTTAAAGTGGTGGTGCCTTCCAATCCGAAGGACGCCAAGGGGCTGCTTAAAGCCTCCATCCGGGACGACGACCCGGTAATCTTTATGGAATCCGAACAGATGTACGGGGACAAAGGGGAAGTCCCGGAAGGGGAATACACGATTCCGATCGGGGTGGCGGAGATTAAACGGGAAGGAACCGACGTCACCATCGTTTCCTTCGGAAAGATTATCAAAGAGGCCTACGCAGCGGCAGAAAAGCTGGATTCCGAAGGGATATCCTGTGAAATCATCGACCTGCGGACCGTCCGGCCGATGGACCATGAAACCATCCTGGAATCGGTCAAAAAAACAAACCGCCTGGTGATCCTGGAAGAGGCCTGGCCCTTCGGAAATGTGGCTACCGAGATCACCTACCAGGTACAGCAAAAGGCATTCGATTACCTGGACGCCCCCATCATCAAACTGAATACCGCGGACACCCCGGCACCCTATTCGCCGGTCCTGCTGCAGGAATGGCTGCCCAACAGCGAGGACGTAATCGCCGCTGTTAAGAAAGTGTTATATAAGTAATCGGCACCGCTTGCTGCCGTATATTAGCCCCGCCGGAAAGGTCCGGAGGGGCTGCTGACAGGTTATGGCCCGGCGCGCCTGCACCACCCTCATCTCCCCGGACCCTGCCGGAAACCTCATGCCCATTCGAATTCCGACGCATGTCCGTACGCCGCTATCTGTTCCCAATCCTGTTGCTGTTCGCCTGCCAGGTGCTTTGGCCCCAAACCAAGGCCGGGGGGCTGGTGGTAGATGCATCCGGAGACCCGGTGGCGTTTGCCAATATCCTGTTTGCGGGCTCGTCCGAAGGCACCATTACCAATGACGACGGCAGGTTTTACCTGGAGTCTGAGGCCGTCTGGGATACGCTGGTGGTTTCCTACATCGGGTATGCCACGCGGCGGATCGTTCTGGAGCAGCGGGTCAATACGGGCCTGCGGATTGAGATGGAGGAATCCGGGGAGGAGCTGGACGAAGTGGTGGTTTACATGGGCCGGCAACCCAAAAAAGACAATCCGGCCATCGACATCCTGCGGAAAATCTGGGAGAAAAAGCGCCGCAACGGCGTGAAGCTTTTTGACCAGTACGCCTACGACACCTACGAGAAGATTGAGTTTGACCTGAATACCATCGACAGCAGCCTGATGGAGAGCCGCGTATTCCGGGGGCTGGAATTTATTTTTGAAGACCTGGATACCTCCCGGATCACCGGGAAGACCTACCTGCCGATATTCCTGAACGAGAAGTTCTCCCGGGTCTACGGGGACAACCGGATCGGGGAGGAGCGCACAGACGTGCTGGGCAACAAAAATTCCGGGTTCAGCAACAACCAGGCAATCATCGCCTTTGTACAGGACCTCTATTCGGAATACGACATCTACGACAACTACCTGAAGTTTTTCGACAAGAGTTTTACCAGCCCGCTTTCAACCACGGGGGTGGACACCTATAATTATGTCCTGGCGGATTCTGCCTTCCTGGGAGACAAGTGGTGCTACAACATCATCTATTACCCGCGGCGGAAAAACGAACTGACTTTCAAGGGGGATTTCTGGGTAAATGACACCACCTACGCGGTTGCCAGGATCAACCTGGCCGTGACGCGGAGTGCAAATATCAACTGGGTCAAGGAAATTTACATCGAACAGGAATTCGACGTGCTTTCGGACTCGGTTTTCCTGCTCAAAAGGGATTACATGCTCAGCGATTTTGCGCTGAACAAAAAGGAGGAATCCCGGGGGGTCTACGGCAAGCGCACCACCGTTTACGACAACTATGTCTTTAATCGTCCCAGGGGGCGGGCATTCTACAAGGGGGAATCCGACCCTTTCGACCCTCGGGTGTTCAACCGGGACGACGCTTTCTGGTCCGCCAACCGGCTGGAAGCACTCAACAAGGACGAACGGGGGATCTACACCTTGCTGGACACGCTGCGGACGGTGCCGAAATTCAATACCTATTACAACCTGGTCAGCATCCTGGGTTCCGGTTACGTGGAGATCGACAAATGGAACCTGGACCTGGGAAACATCTACAGCGTTTTCGGGTACAACGATGCAGAGGGCGTCCGCCTGAGGGGTGGGGCGCGGACCTATTTCGGGCAGAACGACCCCTGGCGCCTGGAGGGGTATATGGCCTATGGCTTCCTGGACAAAAAAGTCAAGTACGGGATCTCGGGTAAATGGTTGCTGGACCGCAAAACCCGGCTGATACTCTCGGGGGGCAACCGCCGCGACATCGAGCAACTCGGGCTGAGCCTGACCGCCACCAACGACGTGCTCGGTCGTAGCGTGGCTTCCTCGGCCGTATTTACCGTGGGGAATAACAACCGGTTGACAAACATCAACCTGTCTACCCTGGCGGTGGATATAGAACCCCTGGAGAATTTCAGGATCCGGTTCGGGGGATCGATGCGCACGCTCCGGTCTGCCCTGCCGGATGTTTTCAGCCTGGACTACCTGGATCCGGAGGCCCCGGGGGGCGTCGCCTCGGAGGTCAGGCAATTCGACCTGACCACCACGCTCATCTACACCCCGGGGAAGGAAACCATTGGCTACGGCGTGGAACGTCGGGATGTGAACGACACCTACAGCACGCTTTTGCTGCATTATACCCAGGGGTTGCAGGGATTTTTGGAAAGCGATTTCGACTACCGCAAGGTGCAATTCTCCTATTCCCAGCCCTGGCAGGTGGGCGGCATGGGGAGGTTGTTGAGCACCGTGGAGGTCGGGAAGACCTTTGGGGAGGTCCCCCTGGTGATGCTCAACGTGGTACCCGGGAACCAGACGCTGTTTTCCATCTACAATACCTTCCCGAACCTGGATTTTTACGAATTCGTTACGGACACCTACGCTTCCCTCCACCTGGAGCACAACTTCAACGGCCGACTGTTTTCGCGCATCCCGATGCTGCGCGACTGGAACCTGCGGGAAATTGTCGGGCTCCGCGGGGTCTGGGGGCAGCTTTCCGAGGCCAACCAGCTCCTCAACAGCCCGGCCAACATCCCCCTGCAGGCCCCGGATGACTCTATCTACTGGGAGTACAGCGTGGGGGTGGGCAACATCTTCAAGATCTTCCGGATCGATTTCAATTTCCGGGGGAACTACCTGGATAATCCGGATGCCCGGGCTTTCAGCGTTACCGGCGCCTTTGGCTTCCATTTCTGATTTCCGGACGGCAAACGGCTGTTTTTTCGTAGTTTTGCAGCCCGGGGCGAATCCCGGATAACCGGGTGGTGCCAACCGCCGGTGCGGGAGCCGCCACCGCCTACAATCTCTGCCTATGACAAACAATGATGAGGTTACTTTTGACGTACTGATCGAAATCCCCAAAGGGAGCCGGAATAAGTACGAATACGATTTTACCCTGAACAAAATCCGCTTTGACCGCACGCTTTTTTCTTCCATGATGTACCCCGGGGATTACGGGTTTGTGCCCGAGACGCTGGCGCTGGACCAGGACCCCCTGGATGTATTGGTGCTGACCACGGAACCCGCCTACCCGATGGTGGTCATGAAGGTGCGCCCTATCGGGGTGTTCCACATGACAGACGAAAAAGGGCCGGACGAGAAGCTGATCTGCGTGCCCCTGAACGACCCGATCTGGAGCCTGAAGGGGGATATCAGCGATTTGAATCCCCACCGGCTGAAGGAAATCGAGCATTTTTTCCAGGTATACAAGGATCTCGAGGAGAAGAAAGTGGATACCGGTGGCTGGGGCAATGCGGAAGAAGCCCGGGAAATCTACCGCAGTTGCGTCCGGCGCTATGAGGACAGCGAATACAAAACCATCCGGAAATTCATGATCTGACCGACGGCCCTGCGCACCGCAAAGCCCTTAATCCCGCATGGTTAAGGGCTTTTTTTATTGTCCGGTATTTTACTACATTTGCTCGCGCTTAAAATGTTAAAAAAAGTGCAACACTTTCAGATTACATTAACGAAACTATACTGACTACATTATGGAACAAATCGTGAAATTCTTACCAGCCTTCGGCGTCCTGGGGCTGCTCTTTGTCCTGGTGAAGAACGCCTGGGTATCCAAGCAGGAAGAAGGGGATGCCAAAATGGCCCGGATTGCCAAAAATATTGCCGACGGGGCCATGTCATTCCTGAAGGCGGAGTACAAAATCCTTTCGATTTTTGTCGCTGCCGTGGCGGTTCTGCTATTCTTTAAGGGGCAGAACGAAGCCGGTTCCAACGGCATGGTTGCCGTGTCCTTTATCGTCGGGGCCATTTGCTCCGCCCTTGCCGGGTTTATCGGGATGAAGGTTGCCACCAAGGCGAATGTACGCACCACGCATGCCGCCCGGACCTCCCTTGGGAAAGCCCTGGAAGTAGCTTTTGCAGGCGGATCCGTCATGGGGATGGGTGTCGTCGGGCTCGGCGTACTGGGCCTGAGCGGTTTGTTTATGATCTACAGTGCCCAGGGTTGGGGGATCGATGAGGTCCTTAACGTCCTCTCAGGATTCTCCCTCGGGGCTTCTTCCATTGCCCTGTTTGCCCGTGTGGGCGGGGGTATCTACACCAAGGCCGCCGATGTGGGGGCCGACCTGGTCGGGAAGGTGGAAGCCGGCATCCCGGAAGACCACCCGCTGAACCCCGCTACCATCGCCGACAACGTGGGCGATAACGTGGGGGACGTTGCCGGGATGGGGGCCGACCTGTTCGAGTCCTATGTGGGCTCCATCATCGGTACCATGGTACTGGGGGCTTCTTTTGTGGTACTCCCGGAGTTCCAGGGGGCATTTAACGGCCTGGGGGCCGTTTACCTGCCGCTGGCACTGGCCGGTGCCGGAATCGTCATGTCCATTATCGGGACCTTCTTTGTCCGTGTGAAGGACGGCGGTTCCCCGCACAAGGCCCTGAACATCGGGGAATTCGGATCGGCAGCCCTGATGCTGGTGGTTTCCTATTTCCTGATTGGCGCCATGCTTCCGGAAACATGGACTGAAGGCGGTCGGGAGTTTACTTCCATGGGCGTCTTTTTGGCGACAATCGCCGGCCTGGTGGCCGGTTTGCTGGTCGGGAAGGTCACCGAATACTACACGGGAACCGGGACCAAGCCGGTGAACGCCATCGTGCGGCAGTCCGAGACCGGGTCCGCCACGAATATCATCGCCGGCCTGGGCGTGGGGATGATGTCCACGGCTATCCCGATTTTACTGATCGCTGCCGCAATCCTGGTATCCCACTACTTTGCCGGGCTTTACGGGATTGCCATCGCAGCCGTTGGGATGCTGGCGAACACCGGGATCCAGTTGGCCGTTGACGCATATGGCCCGATTTCCGATAATGCCGGGGGGATTGCCGAAATGGCTGAACTGCCCGGGGAAGTGCGGGAGCGCACCGACAAACTGGACGCCGTGGGGAATACCACAGCTGCCATTGGGAAAGGATTTGCGATTGCTTCTGCCGCCCTTACGGCCCTGGCCCTTTTTGCCGCGTTCATGAAAACGGCAAAAGTGACGGCGATCGACGTTTCCCAGCCGGATATCATGGCCGGTCTCCTGGTGGGCGCCATGCTGCCCTTTGTGTTCTCGGCCCTGTCGATGAATGCCGTGGGGCGTGCCGCCATGTCGATGATCGAAGAGGTCCGCCGGCAGTTCCGGGATATCCCCGAGTTGAAGGCCGCCCTTGCCGTCATGCGCAAGTACGATGCGGATATCTCCAAGGCCTCTGCGGCCGACCGGAAGATATTTGACGAAGCCGACGGAAAGGCGGAATACGAGAAATGCGTGGAAATTTCTACCAAGGCCTCTATTAAAGAGATGGTACTTCCCGGGCTGCTGGCCATTGCTGTACCTGTCGCGATTGGCTTTATCGGGGGTGCGGAAATGCTCGGAGGCCTGCTTGCAGGGGTTACTTCCGCAGGCGTATTGATGGCCATCTTCCAATCCAATGCCGGGGGTGCCTGGGACAATGCCAAAAAGATGATCGAAGAGCAGGGCCGCAAAGGCACGGATGCCCACAAGGCAGCCGTGGTTGGGGATACCGTCGGGGATCCGTTCAAGGATACCTCGGGACCCTCCCTGAACATCCTGTTGAAGCTGATCTCTGTGGTGGCGCTGGTTATCGCCCCGAGTATCGCGCTGTCCTCGGACGGTCTGGCGGCTTATTCGGAAGGCAGCGAAGTCCAGAAGCAACTGCAGGTGCAGATGGATGAGAATGAGGACGGCACCGTTACGGCCTACGTGACTACCACCACCAGTGTAGACGGGGAAAAGACTGTTGAGGAGGTGACTTTCACCGGGACGGAGGAAGATGTAAAAGTCAGCCTGGAAAACTACACCGAGGCTGAAGCTTCAGTTGAAGTCCAAAAAGACGTGAAAAAAGTGAAAAAGGTGGTGGAGGAATAAAATGACCCCCCCCCCTGGGTCTTAAACCCTTTACCTGAAGAACGAACCCCGGCCGCAAGCCGGGGTTTTTTTGTGGCAGGCCCCGAATAATTCGGATCGCGTTTGCCCGTCAAGGCCGGCTGTGCTATCTTCATGGGCCATGGAGTACGAAGACCTGATCAACCTGGGCATTGCATTCGGACTGGGGATGCTCACCGGCTTGCAGCGGCAGCACGCCGACTCAAAGATGGCCGGGGTGCGTACTTTTACATTGATTGCCATGCTCGGGGTGCTGTCCGGAATGCTCAGCCGGGTGTATGACAGTCCGCTGATCATGCCGGCATTCGGCCTGGTGCTCGGGGGGTTGCTGATTACCGCGAACGTGATCAAGAACGGCCGCTCGGACACCCCGGACATCGGGCAGACCACGGAGGTGGCCGCCCTGCTGATGTTTGCCATCGGGGCCTACCTGGTCATGGGCGAACGGATGATCGCGGTGGTTACCGGGGGTGCCTTGGCAATTCTGCTCTACCTCAAGGACAAACTCCACGACTTTATCGAAGACCTGCAGGAAAAAGACCTGGCGGCCATCATGACATTTGCGGGGATTTCCCTGGTCATCCTGCCGTTGTTGCCCAACGAAACCTTCGGCCCCCTGGATGTGCTCAACCCGCGCAGCATTTGGCTGATGGTTACCCTGATTGTGGGCATCAGTGTTGTGGGATATTTTATCTACAAATTCATGGGTGCCAGGGCAGGCACCATCTCCGGGGGCATCCTGGGGGGGCTGATCAGCAGTACGGCCACTACGGTGAGTTATGCCCGGAAAACCAAGGAATCCGGCGCAGTACACATCATGGCGGCTTTTGTCATCGTGGCCGCTTCCGCGGTTGCCGTGATCCGGGTGCTGGTGGAAGTGGGGGTGGTTATCCCGCAACACCTGCCCGCAATGATCCTCCCATTGCTGGCCGAATTCCTGGTGCTCGTCGGAATCTGCGTCTGGATTTACCTGCGCATGAACCGGGACGATTCCGTGAAGTCCGTCCCGGAACCTAAAAATCCGGCCCAGTTCAAAAGCGCCCTGATATTTGGCCTGCTCTACGGCCTGATCCTGTTGGCAGTGGCATTTATCAAGCAGGAGTACGGGAACGAAGCCCTGTACGGCCTGGCGGTCATTAGCGGGCTCACGGACGTGGACGCCATTACGCTCTCCCTTTCGCAGCTCATGCGGCAGGATCGCCTGGAAATCTCCACGGGCTGGAAACTCATTTTGCTGGCATCCCTCTCCAACCTGGCTTTCAAGGGGGCCATGGCGGCCGTGCTGGGTACCCGGAAGCTGGGGCGTTGGATCGGTATCTCCTTTGGGTTGGGGATAGGGGCCGGCCTGCTGATTATCTGGCTCTGGCCGCAAAACTGGCATCTCTGATATGGGTTGGCTGGGGAGGAAAGACCCGCTGCAGATCGTGGCTTTCCAAAGCTACGGCACGAAAAACCGCCTGTATATCCGCGGACGGGCACTGGAGGATGAGACCATCGACCTGGCTCAGAAGGGGATCGTCAAACTCCTGCTGAACAGCTGGAAACGCTTTGAGACCGATGAAATCCGGCATACGCCATTGACCATCCGGCTCCCCGACGACCGCTGCTTTGAGGTGGAAACGGGTTCCGACGGGTATTACCTGCTGGACGAGCAGGTAGACGGACTCGGAGAACTGGTGAACCGGGAGGGCTGGGTACACTTTGAGATTTCGTTCCGCACCGAAAAGCTCTCCCGCCCGGTCCTGGGGGAAAACCGGTTTCCCGGGGCGCTGATGATCCCGGCCGTGGGCGCCCAATACGGGGTGATCACCGATATCGACGACACGATCCTGCACACCGGGGTAACGTCCTACCTGAAGTGGCAGGTTATTGCCAATACGCTATTCAAAGGGGTGGAAAGGCGCCTGCCGCTAAAGGGAGCCCCGGAACTCTACCACCGGCTGCACCGGGGTCGCGACGGCCAGAGTGCGAATCCCGTTTTTTATGTAAGCCACAGCCCCTGGAACCTGTATCGCTACCTGGAATTCTTCCTCAGCAATAACCGATTTCCAAAAGGTCCCATCCTCTTGCGGAGTATGGCCAGTTTCTGGAAGCGGAAGAAACAGGACGTGCCCCAGAAGCGGCACGAGATCGAGAATATTTTTAAAACCTACCCGGACATGCCGTTTATCCTGATAGGGGACAGCGGGGAGCGGGATGCGGATATCTACCTGGCCATTGCACGGCAGTTTCCGGGGCGGGTACTGGCCATCTACCTGCGCAGTGTGCGGCACACCAAAAGGATGCAGCGCGTCCGGGACCTGATTGCCGAAAACACGCATATTCCCATATTACTGGTGGACCAGTCCGAGGAGGTGATCCGCCATGGGGAGTCGATCGGCATTATTTAGAAAATGTACCCCGGCAAGCAGCGCGGCCAGCGGGAAGTTACGTCTTGCAAAACGCCCGGCGGCAAGTCCCGTCTTGCGGAACGACCAACGCGTAGTTACGCCTTGTGAAAGGGCCTGCGGGCAGATCCGGGCTCGTCGGGGGGCGGAACTAGAACAACCCGTGGATTTCCGCATCGATGCGGTTGATGACCTCCCCGAGGTGTTCCGGGTTGTCCACAAAGTTCAGTTTGTCGACATCGATAATCAGCAACTTGCCTTTTTCATAGCTGTGTACCCAGGCCTCGTAGCGTTCGTTGAGCCGGCTGAGGTAGTCGATGGAAATGGAATTTTCGTATTCCCGCCCCCGGTTGTGGATCTGGTTGACCAGGTTCGGGATGGAACTGCGCAGGTAGATCATCAGGTCCGGCGGCATCACCAGGGTTTCCATCAGTTCGAATAAACTCGTGTAATTCTGGAAATCCCGGTTGGTCATCAGCCCCATCGCATGCAGGTTCGGGGCAAAAATATGGGCGTCCTCGTAGATGGTCCGGTCCTGGATGACGTCCTTCCCGCTTTCGCGGATTCGCAGAATCTGCCGGTACCGGCTGTTGAGGAAGTAGATTTGCAGGTTGAAACTCCACCGCTCCATCTGGGTGTAAAAATCATCCAGGTAGGGGTTGTCCACCACATCTTCAAAATGCGCATCCCACTGATAGTGTTTGGAAAGCAATTTGGTTAGGGTGGTTTTCCCTGCGCCGATGTTGCCGGCAACCGCAATATGCATACGTTTGTTCTTTCGGTTGGTAACGTCTGAAAAGGGCACACAATATACGAAGTATCGCCGGACCCTGAAAGGATGGGGACGCGAATTCGGGGTGCTAAAAACCCGCTCCCGCCGGGTTTCAGATTCCGGCCAATTCATTACCTTTGCGCCATTGTTTTCCAGAGGACAGATTTGACTGATTGCAACCTCTGATCCGGAATTGTGCCGGACCACCAAAAATGCTAAAGCAGTTTGCTCCGCTCTCAGGGCGACAGCCAATGCGCTTTTTGCATCCCCGCGATCCGTCGGCTGTCTCGCATTAAAAACGCGCACATGCCCTATTTATTCACATCCGAATCCGTAAGCGAGGGACATCCCGATAAGGTCGCCGACCAGATCAGCGATGCGCTCCTCGATAATTTCCTCGCCTTTGACGCCGAGAGCAAGGTTGCCTGCGAAACCCTGGTGACCACCGGGCAGGTGGTCCTGGCCGGAGAGGTCAGGAGCCATACCTACGTAGACCTGCAACAGATTACCCGGGAGGTGATCAACGACATCGGCTACACCAAAGGCGCCTACCAGTTCAGCGGGGATTCCTGCGGGGTGATTTCCCTCATCCACGAGCAATCCCAGGAAATCAACCAGGGGGTGGACCGGGGGGATAAAAAACTTCAGGGTGCCGGGGACCAGGGCATGATGTTCGGGTATGCCACCCGGGAGACCGACAATTATATGCCCCTGGCGCTGGACATCGCCAACCGGATCCTTCAGGAGCTCGCCGCGCTTCGCCGGGAATCCGATGCGATTCCGTATCTGCGCCCGGATGCCAAGGCACAGGTAACCATCGAATACTCCGATGACGACCAGCCGCAGCGTATCGATACGATTGTCATCTCCACCCAGCACGACCCGTTTGACCCGGACGACGCCGCAATGCTGGCCCGGATCAAGAAGGACCTGCTGGAAATACTGATTCCCCGGGTAGTGGCCGGCCTGCCAGAACGGTTGCGGGGCCTGTTCGACGAGCGGATCAAATACCATATCAACCCGACGGGTAAATTTGTTATCGGCGGACCCCACGGGGATACGGGCCTCACGGGCCGTAAGATCATCGTGGATACCTACGGGGGCAAAGGTGCCCACGGAGGCGGTGCCTTCAGTGGCAAGGACCCGAGCAAGGTAGACCGAAGTGCGGCTTATGCGGCCCGCCATGCGGCCAAAAACCTGGTGGCAGCCGGGGTGGCCGACGAGATCCTCGTTCAGGTGAGCTATGCCATTGGGGTGGTGGAGCCAACCTCCATCAACGTAACGACCTACGGCACCTCCAGGGTCAATCTCACCGACGGGCAGATCGGGGCGAAAGTTGCCGAACTGTTCGATATGCGGCCCTTTGCCATTGAGGAAAGGCTGAAGCTGCGAAACCCCATCTACCTGGAGACCGCCGCCTACGGACACATGGGCAAAGAACCCCGCGTGGTTACCAAGGTGTTTGAATCCCCGTACAACGGGCGGGTGACCAAGGAGGTGGAACTCTTTACCTGGGAGAAGCTGGACGCCGTGGACGCGGTCAGGGAAGCCTTTGGCCTGTAGCCGGTGGTGTTGGCCCGGGCCAAAGGCATCGGGCTGGGACAAAAAGCTTTGCCCATTAAATTATTCGGCCCGAAATTGGGAATTTCCCTTGTGGCATCCCTATATTTGCCGAGACGTTCACATATATACTGACTCGTTATCAAGAAAGGTGGAGGGACTAGACCCAGTGAAGCCTTGGCAACCCTTCGCACAATCGAAGAAGGTGCTACATTCTAACCCGGACCGGGATCGGGGCCAGCTGGCTGCCGCGGTGCGGGGCAGATAACAACCGGGCGCTGCCCCGCTTCCATTTTCTTTTTAACGCCGACATTTAAAGCAATCCGTATTCCGGATGGGTGCCCAACGGACGCCCCGGACGGAACGGCCTTCAAATAAAACCATGGAAGCATCGCCATTGCAACATATCCAGTTAAACGCCTTTACCACCGAAAAAGGCGTTACCCAGCAGATCGAGCTGTCGTACCAGCTCTTCGGGAGGAAACTCCACACGGCCCCCGTTGTGCTGGTAAACCACGCCCTCACGGGAAATTCCAACGTCGCCGGGCCGGACGGCTGGTGGACGTCCCTGGTGGGCCCGGGCAAGTGCATCGACACGGAGACTTACACGGTACTCTGTTTTAATGTTCCCGGAAACGGCTATGACGGTTTCCTGATAGAGAATTACAAGGATTTTATCGCCGGGGACATTGCACGCATCTTCCTCCTGGGTCTGGAATACCTCGGCATCCACAAGCTCTTTGCCCTGATTGGCGGCTCCCTGGGGGGCGGGATTGCCTGGGAGATGGCAGCTCTGCGCCCGGATTTGGCAACCCACCTGATCCCGGTGGCTTCCGACTGGAAGTCGACAGACTGGCTCATCGCCAATTGCCAGATACAGGAGCAATTCCTGGTAAATTCCTCCCAACCCGTACACGATGCGCGGATGCACGCCATGCTCTGTTACCGGACCCCCGAGTCGTTTAAGCAGCGTTTTCGCCGGAGTACAAACGAGGAGTCCCGGTTGTTCAACGTCGAAAGCTGGCTGCTCCACCACGGCAAGAAGCTGCAGGAACGTTTTCAGCTGGCGGCTTACAAGCTCACCAACCAGCTCCTGAAGACCATCGATATTACAAGGGGTGGGGAAGAGGCCTTCCAGCGGCTCCAGCAAAGCGCCACGCATATCCATATCATCGGGGTGGATTCCGATTTGTTTTTTACGGCTGCCGAAAACAAGGAGACCTATAAACAGCTCGCCCAGGTCAATTCCAATGTCACCTACGGGGAAATCCATTCCGTGCACGGGCACGATGCCTTCCTGATAGAATTCGACCAGATGGAACAGCTGCTGCAGGACGTTTTCGGTGGCACCGGACAGCGTCCCCTGAAGGTGCTGAAGTTCGGCGGGAAATCCCTGGCCAACGGCGAGGGCATTGACCGCGTCCTGGATATCATTTCGGCACGCGTAGCGGAAAAGGAACGCGTAGCGGTGGTGTTGTCCGCACGGGAAAAGGCCACGGACCAGCTCGAAGAACTACTGGAACTGGCCGCGGACGGGAAGGATTACAGCGAGGCTTTCAGCCGTTTCGAAAACTATCAGCGGCACACGTTCTCCAATGTCGGTCTGGGGGATTCCTTTGAAGCAATTGCGAGGCTGCTGGAAGGGGTGCGCCTGTTGGGCGATTACAGCCCGAAGATCAAAGACCAGGTCCTGGCCCAGGGAGAGTTGCTGTCTGCCCGGCTGATAACCAAGCTGTTGATCGGCAGGGGCCTGAACGCCGTACTCGTAGATGCGCGTGAGCTGATCCGTACGGACTCGGGCTTCGGGAACGCCCAGGTACTGGACGAAGTATCCCGGGAAAACGTCAACCGCTTTTTCTCCGGGCTCCAGGCAGACACCGTGGCCGTCGTCACGGGGTTCATCGCATCCAACGCCCTGGGGGAGACCACCACGCTGGGCCGCAATGGGAGCAATTACACGGCTTCCCTGCTGGCCAACTACCTGAACGCATCCGAATTGCAGAATTACACCCATGTCAACGGAATCTACACGGCGAACCCGGACCTGGTCCCCGGCGCCCGGCGCATCGAACAGCTTTCCTATTCGGAGGCCAACGAACTGGCCAATTTCGGGGCGACGATCCTCCATGCCAAAACCATTATTCCGCTCCTGGAGAAGAATATCCCGTTGCGCATCCTAAATACCTTTGACGGGGACGGGGAGGGTACGCTGATCAGCGCCCGGTCCAGCCGGGACGGTATCCGCTCCCTTTCGGTCATCGAGCACGAGGCCCTGATCCACCTGGAGGGACGGGGGCTGCTCGGCAAGGTCGGCGTGGATGCCCGGATTTTCAAGGCGCTCGGACAGAGCGGGATCAATGTGGGGATTATCTCCCAGGGTTCCTCGGAACGGGGTATCGGTCTGGTGGTACGGGCGGATGCGGCGCAGCGCGCCAAGGCAGCGCTCGAAGCGGAGTTCGAGGAGGATTTTCGCAACCAGGACATCACCCGGATCCACATCACTTCGGACGTCTCGGTCATTTCTATCGTGGGGCAGGACCTGAGCACCTTCCACAAACCGTATAATGCGCTGATCCGCAACCAGGTGATCCCCTTGTTGTTCAACAATACAGTGACCGGCAAGAACGTCAGCCTGGTGGTCCGCAAAGCTGATACGCTCAAGGCGCTGAATGTGATGCACGGACAGATTTTCGGGATCAGCAAGAAGATCAACCTGGCGGTGTTCGGCGTGGGGACGGTTGGCAGCACGCTGATGCACCAGCTCCTCGCCTCGGCAGACAAGATCGAGGCGCGCAAAGGCATCCGCCTGAATGTCTTTGCGGTGGCCAACTCCACCCGGCTGTTGCTCGACGAGGCAGGCGTGGGAGCGGACTGGAGTTCCCGCTTGTCCAGCGCCCCGGAGGGTTACCAGCTTACGGAGCTGTTCGACTACGCCCGGTCGCACCACCTGGAGAACCTAGTTGCCGTGGACAATACGGCCAGCGAGGATTTTGTGGCCCGGTATTTCGATTTTGTGGAGAACGGGTTCGACCTGGTTTCCTCCAACAAGGTCGCCAATACGCTGGGATACGATTTCTACAGCCTCCTGAGGGAGGAGCTCGAATCCCATCAGAAGCAGTACCTGTACGAAACAAATGTCGGGGCCGGCCTGCCGCTGATCGACACCATACAGCTCCTGCATCTGTCCGGGGAGAACATTACGCGTATCCGCGGGGTGTTTTCCGGGTCGCTCAGTTATATTTTTAATACCTTTTCCCGGGGAGGAACCTCGTTTTCTGCCTGCGTTCAGGCAGCTTTGGACAAAGGATTTACCGAGCCGGACCCCCGGGAAGACCTCTCGGGCAACGATGTGGGGCGCAAACTCCTTATCCTCGCCCGCGAACTCGACCTGCAGAACGAATTCGGGGATGTATCCATCGAAAACCTGATTCCCAAAGAACTGCGGGGCGGGACCCGGGAGGAATTCCTGGAATCCCTGTCCCAACTCGATGATCACTTCGGGGCCATCCGCGACCGGCAGGAGGCGGGCCATGTACTTCGCTATGTGGGCGACCTGTCCGGCGACTTGCAGCAGGACAAGGGCAACCTGGAGGTGAAGCTGGTATCCGTGCCCGCCGACAGCCCGCTCGGCCAGGTAAAGGATGCGGATTCCCTGATAGAGATTTACACGGAATCCTACGGGAAACGACCCCTGGTGATCCAGGGGGCGGGTGCCGGTGCAGCCGTTACCGCCCGGGGCGTTTTCGGGGACATTCTTCGCATTGCCGAGAAGGGATTTGCAGATTAAAAAACACAGCGGCGCGGGAGCCCCGCCATGAAACCAAAAGAACACCAGGTCATGAAAAAGAGACATCAGCCAGAGACGGAAGCCATCCGTACGCAGATCAACCGGACGGAGTTCCTCGAACACTCCGCACCGCTTTACCTGTCTTCCAGCTTTGTATTTGAGGACGCCGAAGATATGCGGGCGTCTTTTGCCGAGGAAAAGGAGCGGACCATTTACTCCCGCTACTCAAACCCGAATACCTCCGAATGGATTGAGAAAGTTTGCAAGATGGAAGGGGCCGAAGACGGTTTTGCCTTTGCGTCCGGGATGGCCGCGGTATTTTCCACCTTTGCCGCCTTGCTCAACAGCGGCGACCACGTAGTGTCTTCCCGTTCCGTTTTCGGGTCTACCCACACGCTGTTTACGCAGGTTTTCCCCAAGTGGAATATCAGCCATTCCTACTTCCGCTACGACCGTCTGGAGGAGGCCGAGGCGCTCATCCGCCCGGAAACACGGATCCTCTATGCGGAATCGCCTACGAATCCCGGAGTGGATGTGCTGGACCTGGAGGCCCTCGGGCAACTGGCCCGTAAGCACAACCTGCTGCTTGTCATCGACAATTGTTTTGCCACGCCGTACCTCCAGCAGCCCATCCGGTTCGGGGCCGACCTGGTCATTCATTCCGGAACCAAGCTCATGGACGGTCAGGGGCGTGTGCTGGCGGGGATTACCGTGGGCAGCAGGGAACTGATAGACCGGGTATACAGGTTTTCCCGGATTACCGGCCCGGCGCTCTCACCGTTCAATGCCTGGCTCCTGTCCAAGAGCATGGAAACCCTTGCGGTACGGGTAGACCGCCATTGCGAGAATGCGCTGAAAATCGCCGAGTTCCTCTCGTCCCACCCCAAGGTGAACTGGGTGAAATACCCTTTTCTAAAGACCCACCCGCAATATGAACTGGCCAAGAAGCAAATGAAAGCAGGGGGGTGCGTAGTCGCCTTTGAGGTGCAGGGGGGGGTCGATGGCGGTAGGACATTCTTTGACCAGATCGAACTGCTTTCGCTCTCCGCCAACCTGGGGGATACCCGCAGCATCGTCACCCACCCGGCTTCCACCACCCACAGCAAACTGAGCCCGGAAGACCGCCTGGAATCCGGGATAACCGACGGGATGGTGCGAATATCCGTGGGCCTGGAACACCCGGATGATATCTGCGCCGACCTGGGGCAGGCCCTGGATGCCGTAAAATAGGGGAAGTAGGTCTATTTTGCCTATCTTGGTACTATGCTATCCAAGAAAACGAAATACGGGCTCAAGGCGCTCACCTACCTGGCTGCGCAGAAAGACAGGGAACCCGTTCAGATTGCCGAAATCGCCCGGCACGAGAATATTTCCCAGAAGTTCCTCGAAAGCATCCTCCTGACGCTTCGCAAAAACGGATTCCTGGGGTCCAAAAAGGGGAAGGGCGGAGGCTACTACCTGATCAAGGACCCGGGTGAAATCCGGATGACCAGCGTCATGCGGGTACTGGAAGGACCCATCGCCATGGTACCCTGCGTCAGCCTGAATTTTTATGAACCCTGCGACGATTGCCCGGACGAATCTGCCTGCTCGGTCCATAAGCTGATGCTCATGGTGCGCGACAGCGCCCTGGCCGTATACCGGAACCATACGCTGGCCGATTTTGTGTAGACCCGGGGAGCCGCTATGCCCGGGGTTGTCAATTTGGCAACATCCCCCCGAAAATTTTAAAAATCTATTAAAACTATAGGGTAATCATACATTTTATCAAATTTTAACGTTGAGGTTTGGAAAAGAAGTGTAGTTTTGAAATCAAATAGTCTAGTAAGTCAATAGATTTAATACTATGGTTATCTCCGAATCTCAGGTCCGACACCTGAACCAGCAACTGAAAGGCATTCCGCCGGAAGAAATTATTTCCTGGGCCCTGGACCGGGCAAAACGGCCGGTACTCACCACGAATTTCAGGCCGTATGAGGTCGCCATCCTGCATGCCGTAACGGATATCGACCGCCGCGTTCCGGTAATTTGGTGCGACACGGGCTACAATACCCCGCAGACCTACCGGCATGCCGAAGAACTCATTGTCAAACTCCAACTCGATATCCGGCTCTACGTTCCCAAACAGACGGCGGCCCATCGGGATGCCATTATGGGTATCCCCGATATCGAGGACCCCCGCCACGAATTGTTTACCGAACAGGTGAAGTTGGAACCCTTCCGGCGCGCCATGTCGGAACACCGCCCGGACGTGTGGTTCACGAACCTGAGGAAGGGGCAGACGGCACACCGGGACACCCTGGATATCCTGAGCCTGAGCAAGGACGGGATCCTCAAGGTAAGCCCGTTCTATTACTGGAACGACTCGCAGCTGGACGTCTACCTGGCATCCCGAGACCTGCCGAACGAGCATACGTATTTTGACCCGACCAAGGTGCTCGAGAATCGGGAGTGCGGGCTGCACACCTGATTTTGCCTGTTCGTACCTGCCCGGCAGGAATGCGTCTAATAAACTATAAAAACCATAGGAATAATAGATATATGAAAAGCTTTCGCACAGAATTGGAGAACCCGGTGGTTGAGAAGGATATTGTTGAACTGGAACGGAAGATCCGGCAGTTCCGCGAAGGCGAGCTCAATGAGGAGAAGTTCCGAAGCCTCCGGCTGGCCCGCGGCGTTTACGGCCAACGGCAACCCGGGGTGCAGATGGTACGGATCAAACTCCCCTACGGAAAAGTGACTGCGCGGCAACTGCACCGCATTGCCGATGTTTCCGACACCTATTCTACCGGGATCCTCCATATTACCACACGACAGGACATCCAGATCCACTATGTGGACCTGGACCGAACCCCCGAACTGTGGGCGGAACTCGAAAGGGATGCCGTCACGCTTCGGGAAGCATGCGGGAATACGGTCCGCAATGTAACGGCCAGTGAGACCGCGGGGATCGACCCCGGGGAACCTTTCGACGTATCCCCCTATGCGCAGGCGCTTTTCGAATATTTCCTGAGGAACCCGGTAGGGCAGGAGATGGGTCGGAAATTCAAGGTTTCTTTTTCCGCATCGGATGCGGACACCGGGCTTTCCTATATGCACGATCTCGGGTTTATCGCCCGGGTGGAAGCCGGCCGGCGGGGATTCAAAGTCCTGGTTGGGGGCGGCCTGGGTGCCCAGCCGCGCCATGCGGACGTGCTGTACGAATTCCTGCCCCAGGAACAGATTATCCCGTTAATGGAGCGGGTTCTCCGGGTCTTTGACCGGTATGGGGAACGGAAAAGCCGGGCCAAGGCCCGGATGAAATTCCTCATCAGGGATATTGGCCTGGACCGGTTCCGGGAGCTGTTGGCCGAGGAAACCCCCGGGATTCCCGTCAGGGAATATCCCATCGACGCGGAGGCCTATCCGCAACCCCGGCCTGCTTCGACTCCCCCTGATATCCCGGTTCCTGCGGACACGGAGGCCTACCAGGCGTGGAAACGGACCAATACCATCCGGCAGAAGCAGGACGGGTATGTGGCGGTTGGGCTTCGGGTCTTCCTGGGGAATTTCACTACCCGGCAAGCGCGTCAATTGGCCGACCTGGTTGCCAGGTACGCCGCTTCGGAAATCCGGCTCAGCCTCCGCCAGAATATACTGATCCCATTTGTCCGGGAAGCCTGGTTGCCGTATTTCCACAATGAACTCGAAAAAATCGGCCTGGCCCAACCCGGGTACAATACGGCCGCGGACATTACGGCCTGCCCGGGTACGGATACCTGCAACCTGGGGATTGCCAGCAGTACGGGCATCGCGACGGAACTCGAAAGGGTAATTGCAGCGGAATACCCGGACTTTATCCACAACCCGGACGTGGTTATCAAAATCAGCGGGTGCATGAACGCCTGCGGGCAGCACAACATGGCTCATATCGGTTTCCAGGGCATGTCGGTTCGTACCCGCGACAAACGGGTGGCACCGGCCCTACAGGTATTGCTGGGAGGCGGCAACCGCGGCGGGGGTGAAGGGATTTTCGCCGACAAGGTGATCAAAATCCCGTCCAAGCGGGGTCCCCAGGCGCTGCGCATTATCCTGGACGATTACCTGGAAAACGGCGGCGGCCAACCCTACGATCGCTATTACCAGGAACAGGGGCAGCATTACTTTTACGACAAGCTCAAGCCGCTTTCCGATGTTTCCGACCTGACCCCGGAAGATTTTATCGATTGGGGCACTGATAAAAAGTACGAGAAGGCGATCGGCATAGGGGAATGTGCCGGGGTGGTCATCGACCTGATTTCCACCTTGCTGCTCGAAGCGGAAGAGAAATTGGAGGACGCGCAAAAGGCCCTGGAAGCGGGCAAATGGGCCGCTTCTATCTACTATGCCTACAGTGCGCAAATCCACGCAGCCAAGGCACTGCTCACTTCCGAGGACGTCGCGGTAAATTCCCATGCGGCCATCCTGAAAGATTTTGACACCCATTTTATCGACCAGCCGCGCGGATTCGGGAACGATTCGTTTCGACAGGCCGTATTGCGGATGAACCGCCATGCGCCGGACGCCGGCTTTGCAAGGGAATACCTGGAACAGGCGCGCAACTTCCTCTCCGAAGCTTCAGCCTTCCGACAAAAAGAACTCAGCCATGCGTCCTGAAGGTATATTAACGGTTATCGGCGCCGGGCCCGGCGACCCGGAACTCATTACGCTCAAGGCCCTGCGGGCCTTGGAACGGGCGGATGTTGTGCTCTACGATGCACTGGTGGCCAGGGAGTTGCTCGAATACGCCCGAGGGGCCGAATGCATCTTTGTCGGGAAGCGTAAAGGCTGCGTGGCTTATCGGCAACCCCAGATCAACGACCTGATCGTCGCCCGGGGCAATGGCGGCAAGCACGTGGTCCGTCTCAAAGGCGGTGACCCGTTTGTATTCGGACGCGGGGCCGAGGAAATGGCCCATGCAGCTGCCCACGGGATGGAAGTCGCCGTGATTCCGGGGATTTCCTCCGGCCTGGCCGTTCCCGCCAGCCAGCACATCCCGGTTACCCTCCGCGGTATTGCCGAGAGTTTCTGGGTTATAACAGGCACCACCCGGGAGCACGCGCTCAGTGAGGACGTAGCCCTGGCGGCCCGATCGTCGGCCACCGTGGTGATCCTCATGGGCATGTCCAAACTCCCTGAAATAACCGCGCTTTTCCGTGAGAACGGCAAGGGAGGGACCCCGGCAGCGGTCATCCAGGAAGGGACCACCCAGGGCGAACGGATTGCCCTGGGGACTGTGGATACCATTGCAGGGGAAGTCTCGCGCCTCGGGCTGACAAACCCGGCGATCATCCTGATCGGAGAAACCGTGCGCCACCGGGAAGGCACCTGGTCTGCGCGCGTCGAGCCCCGGCAGGTATCCCATCCGGTTAAAGCGGCATTTACGAACCCATTGGAAACCGCGTAATCATGGAACGAAATAATCTGTACCCCATATTCCTGAAATGCAGGGCGCTGGATATCCTCATTGTCGGCGGCGGATATGTGGCCGAGGAAAAATTGTATTTCCTGACCAAGTCCAGCCCGGACGCCCAGGTAACCCTGGTGGCCCCGTTTTTCAGGGAGGATACCCGGAGGCTGGCCGGTGAATTCGGCGCAAAGCTGATTGAATCGGAATACCATCCGGGATACCTGCAGGACCAGCACCTGGTGATTGCCACCACGGATAACCCGAAGGTCAATGAAAAGATCTTTGCAGACTGCCGCCAGCGACACATTCTGGTAAATGTAGCGGACAACCCGCCCCTGTGCGATTTTTATATGGGCGGAATTGTCACCAAGGGACATGTGAAGATCGCCATCAGTACAAACGGCAAGTCGCCGACCACAGCCAAACGGCTCCGGCAATTTTTCGAAGCCGTGCTCCCGGATGATATCAGCCGGATGGTGGAGTACCTGAACGCGTACCGGAAAACCCTGGCCGGGGATTTTGAGGCCAAAGTAAACGAGATGAATGAAGTTACCCAAAAGCTGGTAGCCCAAAAAACAGAAATTTAGCATGATACAAACCGATATCCTGATCATTGGCGCAGGCCCCACCGGGCTGTTCACCGTATTCGAAGCCGGATTGCTCCAGCTCAAATGCCACCTGATCGATGCGCTGCCACAGCCCGGCGGGCAGTGTGCGGAGATCTACCCGAAAAAGCCCATCTACGATATCCCGGCTTACCCGGAGATCCTGGCGGGCGACCTGGTAGACCGGCTTATGGAACAAATCCGACCCTTCAACCCGGGTTTCACCCTGGGCGAACGCGCCGAGACCCTGGAGAAACAGGAGGACGGCCAATTTGTGGTGACCACCAATCGGGGAACACGCCACAAGGCGCCTGTCGTGGTTATAGCGGGCGGGCTGGGCTCTTTTGAACCGCGGAAACCCCAGATCGACAACCTCGCGGATTTTGAGGATCGGGGCGTGAGTTATATGGTTCGGGACCCCGAGGTGTTCCGCGATAAAAAAGTGGTCATAGCCGGTGGTGGCGATTCGGCCCTGGACTGGTCCATCTACCTGGCCGATGTGGCCGCTGAGGTGAGCCTCGTGCACCGGAGGAATGAATTCCGGGGTGCCCTGGATTCTGTGGAAAAGGCATCGGCCCTGGCGGCTGCCGGGAAGATCCGGCTCTATACGGAGGCGCAGGTGACGCGGCTCTACGGCGATGCCCACCTGGAAGCCGTCGTCGTCTCCTATAATGACCAGGAGCGGGGCGAATCGTACGTGGAGGCAGACCATTTTATCCCGTTATTCGGCCTGTCGCCCAAGCTCGGGCCCATAGGCGACTGGGGCCTGGAGATTGAGCGGAATGCCATCAAGGTTAATAACGCCTACGATTACCAGACCAATATCCCGGGGGTCTATGCCATCGGGGACGTGAACACGTATCCCGGGAAACTCAAGCTGATCCTCTCCGGTTTCCACGAGGCGGCTGTAATGTGCCAGAGTGCCTACCAGGTGGTAAACCCGGGTAAACGCTACGTGATGAAGTACACTACCGTGGGCGGGGTCACCGGGTTTGACGGGAGTAAAAAGGAAGCGAAAAAAGAAGTCATACAGGCTATTGCCTGAGATCCTACAATTAGTTGGCTTGGCCCGGAACCCTGTAATTTCAGGGGGCCGGGCTTTTTTTAAAGCCTAAAAAGAAATGGGAATGTTTGCTTTTGAAGCAGGCGTACCGTTACTTTGCAACTGTTCATTGCCAGCCTGAGCGTTATCAAGAAAGGTGGAGGGAATAGACCCGGTGAAACCTTAGCAACCCTTTACCCCTGTCCGGGGCAAAAGAAGGTGCTACATTCTATCCTGCAGCCCGGTGGCTACCCGCACCGGAAACCGCTGCCCGGACAGATAACCATTAGCCCCAGTGGCTCATTGTTCCAGAACTTTCTTGATTTCGATACGCCTGACCGGCCTGCCGGCAGGTCCGGCCTGCGGTGAACCCAAACAAAACATACCATGCACAACCTGAGCGATTTGCTGACTGAAAGAATCCTGGTGCTGGACGGCGCCATGGGGACCATGTTGCAGCGGTACGGCTTTACGGAAGCCGATTACCGGGGTGACCGGTTTGCGGACTGGCCCCAGCCGCTTCAGGGCAACAACGACCTGCTTTCCCTGACCCAGCCAAAGGCATTGGGCGAGATCCACCGCGCCTATCTGGAGGCGGGGGCGGATATCCTGGAAACCAACACCTTCTCTGCAACTTCCGTGGGCATGGCGGATTACGGCATGCAGGAATTCGTGTACGAAATCAACCGGGCCGCCGCGGAAATTGCCAAACGGGAAGCCGAAGCCGCCACCCGGGCCAACCCGGCGAAACCCCGATTTGTGGCCGGGAGCCTGGGCCCGACCAACAAAACGGCCAGTATGTCGCCGGATGTGAATGACCCGGGTTACCGCGCCATTGATTTTGAAGCCCTCCGGCTGGCCTACCGGGAACAGGCTGCAGGCCTGCTCGACGGGGGGGTGGACCTGTTTCTGGTGGAAACCGTCTTCGATACGCTGAACGCCAAGGCGGCACTATTTGCCATTGAAGAACTCAAATCGGAACGGGGCATCGACACGCCCGTAATGGTCAGCGGCACCATCACGGACGCCTCCGGGAGAACCTTGTCGGGACAAACTGCGGAAGCCTTCCTGGTATCGGTCTCACATATCCCGATGCTCTCCATCGGCCTGAATTGCGCCCTGGGCGCATCCCAGCTGGTGCCCCACCTGGAGGTCCTCTCCGCGCGTGCCGGCGTGGCCGTCTCGGCCCACCCGAATGCAGGCTTGCCCAATGCCTTTGGGGAATACGACCAGAACCCGGCGCAAATGGCCCGGCAGGTACGGGAATACCTGGAGAAAGGGCTGGTGAATATCGTGGGCGGTTGCTGCGGGACCACTCCCGATCACATCCGCGCCCTGGCCGAACTGGTGGCCGAATACAAGCCGCGACAGATTCCCGACGGCAGACCCCGGCAGTTGAAGTTGGCCGGGCTGGAACCCCTGGTGATTACACCGGAAAGCAATTTTGTCAATGTGGGGGAACGCACCAACGTGGCGGGTTCCCGGAAATTCCTGCGGCTGGTCAAGGAAGGCAACTTTGAGGAGGCGCTCGAGATTGCACGCGACCAGGTGGACGGAGGCGCCCAGATTATCGACGTCAACATGGACGACGGGCTCATCGACGGGAAAGCGGCGATGGTCAAGTACCTGAACCTGATGCTGGCCGAGCCGGATATCGCGCGTGTCCCCGTCATGATCGACAGTTCCAAATGGGACATCATCGAGGCGGGGCTGCAGGTGGTGCAGGGCAAAAGCGTGGTCAATTCCATCAGTCTGAAGGAAGGGGAAGCTGTCTTCCTGGAACAGGCCAGGAAAATCCTCCTTTACGGGGCAGCGGTCATCGTGATGGCTTTTGACGAGACCGGGCAGGCAGACAACTTCGAGCGGCGGATCGAAATAGCCGAAAGGTCCTACCGCCTGCTTACCGAACAGGCCGGATTTCCGCCCGAGGATATCATTTTTGACCTGAATATCTTCCCGGTGGCTACCGGCATGGAGGAGCACCGCCGAAACGCCCTGGATTTTATCGAAGCCACCCGGTGGGTCCGGGACAACCTGCCCCATTGCAGCGTGAGCGGGGGGGTCAGCAACGTTTCCTTTAGTTTCCGCGGGAATACCCCGGTACGGGAAGCCATGCATTCGGCCTTCCTTTACCACGCCATCCGGGCGGGGATGAATATGGGTATTGTCAACCCCACCTTGCTGGAGGTTTACGACGACATCCCGAAGGAATTGCTGGGCTATGTGGAAGATGTCCTCCTGGATCGGCGGGAGGAAGCCACGGAGCGCCTGCTGGAATACGCGGAAACCGTACAGGGGACCCAAAAAGACCGCAAAACCGATATGAGCTGGCGGGAGGCCCCATTACAGGACCGGATTACCCGGGCCCTGGTCAAGGGGATCGACCAGTTTATCGAAGCGGATGTGGAGGAGGCCCGGCAAGCGGCCGGGAAGCCCATTGAAGTGATCGAGGGCCACCTGATGACCGGGATGAACGTCGTGGGCGACCTCTTCGGCAGCGGAAAAATGTTCCTGCCCCAGGTGGTGAAGTCGGCCCGGGTGATGAAGAAAGCCGTGGCCTACCTCACCCCGTTCATCGAAGAGGCGAAGGCGGCCCAGCCCGGCAGCAAACAGGCCGCCGGCAAGGTCCTGATGGCAACCGTAAAAGGCGATGTGCACGATATCGGTAAAAACATCGTCAGCGTGGTACTCGCGTGCAACAATTACGAGATTGTGGACCTGGGGGTGATGGTACCCCCGGAACGCATTATTGAAAAGGCGCGGGAGGAAGATGTGGATATTATCGGCCTAAGCGGGCTGATCACCCCGTCCCTGGACGAGATGGTTTTCCTGGCCCGGGAGATGGAGCGGCAGGGCTTCCGCGTACCCCTGCTCATCGGCGGGGCAACCACGAGTAAGGCGCATACGGCGGTCAAGATCGATCCGCAATACAGCGCTGCCGTGGTACATGTCAACGATGCGAGCCGGGCGGTGACCGTGGTGGGCGACCTGTTGCAGGAAGAGCGGTCCCAGGAGTATAAAAAGGCCGTGAAGCTCGACTACGAGTCCTTCCGGGAAAAGTTCCTGAAACGCGGTAAAATCCGGGAATACCTTCCGCTGGAGGCTGCCCGCGCCAACAGGCTCGGCCTGGAATTTGGCCCGGATCAGGTACATGTCCCCCGACAACTGGGGGTACAGGTAATCGAGTCTATCGACCTGCGCAAACTGGAACCGTTTATCGACTGGTCGCCTTTTTTCCGGTCCTGGGACCTGCACGGCAAATTCCCGGACATCCTGGAGGATGCGGTAGTTGGCCAGCAGGCAACGGCACTCTACCGGGATGCCCGGGAGATGCTCAAGAAGATATTCCGGGAAAAATCCCTGACAGCGCGGGCCGTTTTCGGTTTGTTCCCGGCCGTCTCCACCCGTCGGGACGATATCGTCATCCGGCGGGATGACAACCGCGAGTTCACCTTCCGGACCCTGCGGCAGCAAACCAAAAAGAAACAGGGGGTACCCAACATCGCCCTGGCGGATTTTATCGCCCCGGAAGATTCGGGGATTTCCGATTTCATGGGCTGTTTTTGCGTATCGGCCGGATTTGGCGCAGCCGAACTCGCCCGGGAATACGAAGACCGCCTGGACGACTACAACAGCATCCTGGTCAAGGCCCTGGCCGACCGCCTGGCCGAGGCGGCGGCCGAATACCTGCACCGGGAGGTGCGCGTTTTGCATTGGGGGTATGCCCCGGGGGAAACCCTGGACAACGACGCGCTGATCCGCGAAGCATACAAAGGCATCCGCCCCGCCCCCGGGTATCCCGCCTGCCCGGACCACCTGGAGAAGCAGACCATCTGGGAGGTCCTGCAAGTTGAAGAAACCATCGGCGTGGAACTGACCGAAAGCCTGGCCATGTGGCCGGCGGCCAGCGTCAGCGGATATTATTTTGCGCATCCCGGCGCCCGGTATTTCGGGCTGGGGAAAATTACGCGCGATCAGCTGGAGGATTACGCAGACCGCAAGGGAATCCCCCTGGAAACCGCAGAAAAATGGCTGCAGCCCAATTTGGCAGAAGCAGCCGCAACCGTTCAATGAGCCACACCTCCGACCATGTATAACTTAGCTACCTAATTCAACCCGTGAAAGTAACCGAACATATCGCAAATGCCAGGGAAACCCTGTTTTCCTTTGAAGTCATCCCGCCTCTGAAAGGCCGCCGGATCGATGAGCTCTACCGGAATATCGACCCGCTGATGGAATTTAAGCCCCCGTTTATCGACGTGACGACTTCCCGGGAGGAATACGTCTACATCGATCGGGACGGGCTCTACGAGAAGCAGGTGACCCGGATGCGGCCGGGGACCCTTGGGATCTGCGCTTCCATCAAACACAAATACGATGTGGATACGATCCCGCACGTATTGTGCGGCGGGTTTACCAAGGAGGAAACCGAGTATTTGCTCGTGGACTGCCACTACCTGGGCATCGACAACGTGATGGCGCTCCGGGGGGATGCGATGAAGGAGCAGAAATACTTTGAACCGACCCAGGGGGGGCACGCCTACGCCTCGGAACTGGTAGACCAGATCGTTTGCCTGAACAAGGGGCAATACCTCCACGATGTGGTGGAGACGGACGATTGCTCGGATTTCTGTATCGGGGTGGCGGGCTATCCGGAAAAACACCTGGAATCCCCTTCCCTGCGCACGGACATCAAGTGGCTGAAGCACAAGGTAGACCTGGGCGCCGATTATATCGTCACCCAGATGTTTTTCGACAACCAAAAATTCTTTGAATTTGTAGATCTGGCCCGCGAAATGGGGATTGACGTTCCGATTATCCCCGGGATCAAGCCCATAGCGGTAAAGCGGCACCTGCAGCTCTTGCCCCAGGTTTTCCGCACCGAGCTGCCCGAACCCCTGATTGAGGCCGTGGAAGCCTGTAAGGACAACAAGGCGGTCCGGCAGGTGGGTATCGAATGGGCCATTGAACAGTCGCGGGAGCTGAAAGCGGCGGGCGTACCCGTGCTGCATTATTACTCCATGGGGAAATCCGACAATATACAGGCAATTGCCAAGGCCGTTTTTTAGGCGGTTCCCGGCTTCGGCCTGTGGGCCAAAAAAACTACCTTTGGTCGGCATGAGGCGTCGTATCCTGTTTCTTTCTGCCGCGTTGCTGGCCCTGTCACGTACTTTTGCCCAGGCAGAACAGCCGGTGCGCAACCTGGATCTGAATGCGTTTTACGGGTCCGTCCTGTTGCACAACACGGACATCTCCCACCTGATTCGCAACCATCCCTCCGGGATCATCCTGGGCTGGAACACCAAAACCTTTGGCTCACAAGCCTGGCAGTCCCTGTTCAATTACCCGGATACCGGCATTTCCTTTGTCTATCAGGACATGCGGAACGAAACCCTGGGACAGCACTTTGGGCTGTATGCCCACTACAATTTCTATTTCTTCCAAAGGAGCCTCCAGCTGCGGATCGGCCAGGGGGTGGCCTATAACACCAACCCCTACGATGCGACGGAAAATTTCCGCAACAATGCCTACGGCACCCACCTGCTGAGTTCCACCTACCTGATGCTGCAATATTACCGGCAACGCGTTTGGGATCGATGGGGATTCCGGGCCGGGCTAACCCTGGTGCATTATTCCAACGCAAACCTGCGGGCTCCTAATACCTCCACGAATACCTTCGGGCTCACTGCGGGGATTTTATACGACCTGTCCCCGGCGGATGAACCCGGGTACCGGGTTACATCATCAGATCCCGTACAGGAACGCCTGCGGGTTAACCTGGCATTCCGCAGCGGCGTGAACGAAAGCGACGTGGTGGGGTCCGGGCAATTCCCCTTTTACATTTTTTCCGCCTATGCGGACAAGCGCCTCGGCCGGTTAAGCGCCATCCAGCTGGGTACGGACATCTTCTATTCCAACTTTCTGAAGGAACTTATCCGGTTCCAGGCTACAGCTTTCCCGGAACTTGGCGTAGACCCGGATGCGGACTACAAAAGGGCCGGGGCTTTTATCGGCCACGAGCTCTTTATCAATAAGCTCAGCGTCATCACCCAACTGGGCTATTACGTATATTACCCTTTTGATTTTGAAGGGCGAACCTACAACCGGGTCGGGCTCAAGCGCTATTTCGGGCCAAACTGGTTTGGCGCCCTCAGCCTGAAATCACACGGAGCCAAGGCCGAAGCCCTGGAATTTGCAATCGGAATCCGCCTCTGACCATGAAGTTACCTGCCACATACCGGTTCGCTTGCCTGTTCGCCCTGATCGTATCGCTGTGGGGATGCGGCAAGGAGGGTGCGGGCTGCCTCGGATCTGCGGGCGACCTGCAGCGGGAGGAAATTGCCGTGCCCGGCTTTTCGGAGATCACAGTCTTTGAAAACGTCCGCCTGGTTGTCCGTCAGGGACCGGAGCAACGCGTGGTCCTGGAAACCGGGAAGAACCTCAGGGATGGGGTTTCCGCCCGGGTGGAAGACGGCGTACTGGAGTTGCGCGATTCCAACAACTGCAACCTGTTTCGCGAATACGGGCTCACCACGTTCTACGTAACCGCCCCGGATCTCGGCACCATCCGAAGCAGTACCGGATGGCCCATAGCAAGCGACGGGGTACTGGCCTTTGATGCGCTGACGCTGATTTCGGAGAGTTTCAACAACCCCGAAACGGAAACCACCGACGGTGCCTTTGACATGGATTTGGCTGCCGGCGAAGTCCGATTGGTAGCCAACGGGATTGCCTATTTTAAATTGCGCGGTACCGCCGGGTCCCTGCGGGTAACCATTGCGGCCGGGGATTCCCGGGTGGAGGCTTCCGAACTGGTATCCGGGCGGGTGACGCTGGACCACCGGGGCAGCAACCAGGTCCTCGTAAACCCGACGGGCCGGCTTGACGGGGTTATCCGGGGCTACGGGGATGTGTTGAGCTACAACCGGCCGGATACTGTGGATGTGGAGGAACGTTACCGGGGGCGATTGATATTTGTGGAATGATGGGGAATTTCTGGCGACAGATCAGGGAGGTTTTTTCTTCAGCAGCCTCCCGTTCGGAACCATCCGGTCCGGAATAGGTGAACGGGGCTGCCGGGCTGCTCGGCGACCTGGCGGAAGGTGGACGGGTTCCCGGCCTGGCAATGCGTATCCAGCACCGGGGGCAATGGGTGCACGAAGCCGCCTTCGGGTATGCAGACCTGGAAGGAGGGGTGCCGGCCACGCCCCAAACGCTATTCCGTATCGCCAGCGTATCCAAACCGATTACGGCCACGGCGTTGGCGCGGATGGCGGGGGAAGGCCTGCTCCGACTGGACGACCCGCTGGCGCGCTATGTGCCCGAATATCCCGACCACGGCATCCTGCTCCACCAACTCGCCGCGCATACGGCCGGGCTTCGGGGGTACCGGGGAAAGGAGTACGCCCTGAACAGGCCCTATTCCATTGAGGCAAGCCTGGAAGTATTCCGGGACGACCCCCTGGAATTTGCCCCGGGAACCGGATTTCTCTATAACAGCTTTGATTTTGTATTGCTCTCCCTGGCGATGGAACGGGCCGCGGGCATGCCGTTTGACGCATTGGTACGGGAACTCGTGTTGCAACCCCTTGGGATGGAACATACGCAGGCCGAGCAGCCCGAACAGCTGCCCGACGGCCTGGCCAAGCCCTATACGCGAAGGGCCGGGGGCTTCCGAAGGGCCGTGCCAGTGGATAACCGGTACAAACTCGCAGGGGGCGGTTACCTGTCAACGGTTGGGGATGTGTGCAGGCTCGGCCAGGCCTATCTGGATGGTTCTGCCGTGAATCCGGATCTGGCCGCGGAATTCCTGACATCGCGGGAAACGCCCCAGGGCCCCACCTGGTACGGGTTGGGCTGGCAGGTCGGCCGGGATGCCTGCGGCCGCCGGTACTATGGTCATGTGGGCAATGCAGTGGGGGGATACAGCAATTTTTTCGTCTATCCGGATGCGGAAGTTGTGCTGGCTGTGCTGATGAATTGTACGGATCCGGGTGTTCAGCCCGTACTCGACACGGCCATCGATGCCGCCTTGTCAGGGCTGGAAAGTGCCGGGCGGGACAAAGGGGGTTGAATACCTGCGAGGGGATGGAATGCGGGGGATTGAATGCCCGGGCCAACCTGCCGAAGGCGCGGCAGGTTCATTCGGCTCCCTCAATCAACCGGCTATTTGACGCATTGCATTCCACTCGATGCGCATTGGGGTATTCCCGCGTAGGGGGGAAGCATAAATTTGGCACAATCCCTGTACATTAGGCTTGTAACAAAAATTTAAAAAAATGAGAAAGCTATTGTTCCTTTTTGCCGGGCTCCTGTTTACGGCCGCGGCCACCGGCCAGAATAAAAATTTCCTGGACCAGCCCTATCTGGAAACTTCCGCCTCCGCAGACACCCTGGTCATCCCGGATCGCATCTACCTGGGGATCCTGCTGAAGGAATCCGATACCCGGGGCCGCACCACTGTAGAGGAGCTCGAACAACAAATGTCGGCCCGCCTAAAAGCCATTGGTGTCGATACCCAAAAGCAACTGGCTGTGGCAAGTCTTTCGAGCGATTTTCGCCGGTACTTCCTCCGCGGGCAGGAAGTGGAAAAAGACAAATCTTTTGAACTGGTCGTATACGATGCGCAAATGGCGGGCCGTGTCCTCTTTGAATTGGAGAAACTCGGTATCGCCAATGTTTCTTTGAATCGCACCGAATACTCCAAACTGGAATCCCTGCAGATGGCACTCAAGACGGCTGCTGTCCGCAAAGCTCGGGAACAGGGGCGGATGATGAGCGAGGCCCTGGGGCAGGGGCTGGGCAGGGCCATCTATATTTCCGATTCCGGATACAATGTCTACCCGATGCTCAGGGGCAAAGCCGCCGGAGTCCAGATGAGCGCCATGCAGGAGGCGGACGCCTACCAGCCCGTCGACTCGGATTTCCAGAAGACCCGGGTGGAGGTGAGCGTCCAGGTGAAGTTTATCCTGGAATAGCCGGCTTCAACCTCGTGTTCCCAGCCCGGCCCGGCAATTAAACGCCTGGTTTGGGGGTGTTTTTTTGTATCTTTTGCATTGGGATGATGTAACTTATAAATCGGGAGGGGGCAGGGCCCCCGGAGAAAACCAAGAATATGTGCTACGATATCCGGGCCAGCCTGGAGACCCAGTTAAAACGCGCCCTGAGGCGGGGCGACCAGGAGGCAGCCGGGGAGATTCGGGAAAAATTACTGCCCTTTACCGACCTGCCCCTTTTCCACGCATCCGGGTTCAGCCACCCGCGCCTGCTCATCTATACGGACGAATCCCCGGAATACCCGTCCGTTGCCACCTGGGGGCTAATCCCGCACTGGGTAAAAGATTCCGCCCAGCAAAAACAGATTTGGAACCGTACGCTGAATGCCCGGGGCGAAACGATTTTTGAGAAACCCGCTTTTCGCCTGGCAGCCAAAGGCAATCGTTGCCTGCTTTTCGTTGACGGGTTTTACGAACACCACCACCACAAAGGCAGCACCTATCCCCATTATATCCACCGCAGGGACGGGGAACCCCTGATCCTGGCCGGCCTCTACAGCGACTGGGCGGATCCGGAGACCGGGGAGGTCATCACCTCCTTTTCCATTGTCACCACCGAGGGCAACCCGATGATGGCCCGAATCCACAACAACCCAAAGCTGGCGGGCCCCAGGATGCCGCTGATCCTGCCGGACGAATTGGCCGATAAGTGGCTGGAGCCCTGCCAGGACGCGGCAGACCGCCAGGCCCTTGAGGAATTGATCCGTTCTTATCCGGAGGAGGAGCTCGCCGCCTACACAGTCGGGAAGTTGCGGGGCAAATCCTACCCGGGGAATGTACCCGAAATAACAACAGAAGTGGCCTACCCCGAATTGGATACCTGAAATCTGAATCCCCTGAAATGCCCGTATATTTATCAGCGGCCCGCAACTGGACCCCATCCGGGCTCCGGGCAATACGGACTCCTTAACATCCCAAAACCGAAGACTTATGAAACAAACAAATTGGATCCCGGCCCTGATAGTTGCCCTGGGGCTTGCCCTTGCCGGGTATTTTATCGGGGAGACCTTCCTGAAAGGCAAGAAATTCGACCGGTATGTTTCCGTAAAAGGGCTTTCCGAACGGGAAGTCCCGGCCGACCTGGCCGTCTGGCCAATCAACATTGTATTGACAGGGAACGACCTGCAGACGCTCCGGCGGGAGATCGAAACCCAGAATGAACAGGTTTACCGGTTCTTTATGGACCAGGGGTTCGATGCGGATGAGGTGACCCGGGGCGTGGTGAATATCAGCGATGCCCAGGCCAACCTCTACAATTCAAACGCCCAGTACAACAAGTACCGGTACCTGGCCAAATCCGAACTGACCGTCCGGACATCGGATATCCCCAAACTCCTCAAATCCCTGGATGCCTCCCTCGGTTTGTTGTCCGAAGGTATTCTCTTCGCATCCAAGAATGAGTGGGAGCCCATTGAGTATATCTTTACGGGCCTCAACGAAATCAAGCCGGAAATGATAGAGGAAGCCACTAAAAATGCCCGGGAGGTGGCAGATAAGTTTGCGCGGGACTCGGACTCAGAAGTAGGGGAGATCCGGGTGGCCCGCCAGGGCTTGTTCACCATCAGCAACCGGGATGCGAACACCCCTCAGATCAAAAATGTCCGGGTAGTCTCCACCATCGATTTTCAATTGGTAGACTAATAGAGCCGCTTTAATCGGCGATTGATGCCCCGGAAGTCAGTTCCGTAAAGAGCGCTTCGAGGTTCCGGGTCTTCCGGGCGAGTTGCAGCGTCTTGAGTTGGTTGTCGTGGGCAAAGTCGAACACTGCAGGCCGCATATCCTTCTCCGTGCTGAAACGGAGTTCATATACAAAGCCCCCCGTATTGCGCACCCCGTCTACATGCGGGATCTGCTGGAGCAATACCTCTTCCACCCGGTAGTCGAACTCCACCTCGATGACCTGCATTTCATCCTTGCGCAATTCCCGCAGCGTGGTATCCGCTACCAACCGCCCCTTGTTGATAATCAGGACCCGGTCGCATACGGCTTCCACTTCTTTCATAATATGCGTGGAGAGCAATATGGTTTTTTCCCCGGAAATGTCCCGGATCAGTTTGCGGATTTCCAGGAGCTGGTTGGGGTCCAAACCCGTCGTGGGCTCGTCCAGGATCAGGACATCGGGGTCGTGCAACAGGGCTGCGGCGAGGCCCACGCGCTGGCGGTACCCCTTGGACAACTGCCCGATTTTTTTACCTGCCTCCGGGGCGAGACCTGTCTGCTCCACCACAGTGGCCACCCGATCCCGGGACGATTGGTAAACGGATGCGCAAAAACCGAGATATTCCCGGACATACAGGTCCAGGTAGAGCGGGTTGTGTTCCGGCAGGTAGCCGAGGCTACGCTGCACCTGTTCCGGATGCCGTGCCACATCCAACCCGTTCACTTCCGCCGTCCCCGAATCCGCCCGGTAATAGGTGGTCAGGATTTTCATCAAGGTGGATTTCCCGGCCCCGTTCGGCCCGAGAAACCCCACCACTTCCCCTTTGCCAATCGAAAAATGGACATCGTCCAGGGCCAGCTGGGCCCCGAATCGCTTGGAAATACCGGTAACGCGGATGGACATGAGCGTTTATTTTGGGTAAAAATACGGATTGCCCCCGATTTACCATGCGGTATTTGCCGCATTCGGCCGTGTAAATCGGACAACCGCCACCTGCCTGGTCAATATGGGATTCTCATTAAAACGCGCATTTCGTTTTAAAAAATGCAACATCATCCCGGATTCGCATTTTTTTGTGAAAAATTTACGGTGCCCGGCAGGCATTCAAAATTAATGGCTACATTAGCCCCGATTAATTCGTTATGAACACCACGTATTTCTGGAACGGCTTCTTTTTTTACTTCTTTTTTAAGGGGAGTACGGGACCGTTGTAGCATACGCACAAGTATATAAAACCGGGTCCCGTTCTTAACGGGACTTTTTTTTTAGGGGTGCCAGAAGGCATACGGAATATGAAACCCAGGAAAATTGCCATACAGGGAATCGAAGGCTCCAACCACCACAAGGTGGCTTCGGAATATTTTGGGCAGGGGATCGAGCTGGTGGAATGCATGTCGTTCACCGGCCTGGTAGACAGCCTGCTTGAGGGAAAGGCGGAGAAAGGCGTAATGGCCATCGAGAATTCCATCGCCGGATCCATCATTCCGAATTACAACCTGGTCTGTGACAACGGCCTGCATATCATCGGGGAACACTACCTGAACGTACACCACCACCTGATGGCGCTTCCCGGGCAGCGCCTGGAGGATATCCGGGTGGTTCGAAGCCATCCGATGGCACTCCTCCAATGCGGGGACTACCTGAAGGAGAAGCCGCAAATGACCGTTGTGGAGGATGCCGATACGGCGGAACCCGCACGGAAGATTGCCCGGGAACAATTAAAAGGTGTCGGCGCCATCGCCCCGGCCCTGGCAGCAGAACTATTCGGCCTGGAGATCCTGGCCTCCGAAATCCAGACCATCAACAACAACGCCACCCGGTTTATCATCGTCAAAACCGTGAACAAGGAATGGCCGCGGGATGCAATTAACAAGGCCTCCATGCGCTTCCTTACCGACCACAAACGGGGAAGCCTGGCCACGGTCCTGAACGTGATGAGCGACTGCAACCTGAACCTGACCAAAATCCAGTCGCTGCCGGTGATCGACACCCCCTGGAAGTACTCCTTCTTTGTGGACGTGACCTTTGAGGCCTATGCGCAGTTCGAAAAGGCAAAGTCCCTCCTGGCGATAATGACCGAGGACTTCCGGGTCCTGGGGGAATACAAAAATGCACGGATATGATTGAAGAAGCCCGCCGCCTCTCGGCGGTCAAGGAATATTATTTTTCGAGCAAGCTCCGCGAGGTGCGGGGCCTGATGGCCGAAGGCCGCCCGGTGATCAATATGGGCATCGGCAGCCCGGATCTGGCACCTTCCCAGGCCGTCCTGGAATCCCTCACGGCCTCGGTGCGCGAAGCGGGGGCCCACCAGTACCAAAGTTACCAGGGGTTGCCGGAACTCCGGCAGACCATATCCGAATTTTACAACCGGAAGTTCGGCGTTTCCCTGGACCCGGATTCGGAGATCCTCCCGTTGATGGGATCCAAGGAAGGGATCATGCATATCAGCATGGCCTTCCTGAACCCCGGGGACAAGGTGCTGATCCCGGATCCGGGATATCCCACCTACGCGGCAGTGACCCGCCTGGTAGGAGCCGAACCCATCCATTATCGGCTATCCGGGGAATCCGGTTGGTTCCCGGACCTCGAGGCCCTTTCACAGTCGGACCTCAGCGGGGTAAAGATTATGTGGGCGAGCTATCCGCACATGCCCACGGGGGCGAAGGCTTCCCGGGAGCAGTTATCGGAACTGGTGGCCTTTGCCCACAGGCACCAGATCTTGCTGGTCAACGACAATCCGTATAGTTTTGTGCTCGCCCGGGAACCTATCAGCATCCTGGATATCCCGGAGGCCTCCGGCCACGTCCTGGAACTCAACTCCCTGAGCAAGACATTCAATATGGCAGGATGGCGCGTGGGCATGGCGCTGGGAGACAAACGCCTGATCGCTGCGGTGCTGAAGGTAAAAAGCAATATGGACTCCGGGATGTTCTACGGGATACAGAAGGGGGCCATTGCCGCCCTGAAAAGCGACCCGGAATGGTTTAAGGGCCTCGACGCCATCTACAGCCGCCGCCGCGCTGCCGTGCATGAACTCGCCGACCTGCTGGGCTGCAGCTACGACAAAGAAGCGGTGGGGATGTTTGTCTGGGCCCGTCTGCCGAAAGGCAGCCCGGACGCGGAGACATATATTGACGGGCTCCTGTACAACCACAATATCTTTGTAGCCCCCGGGACAATCTTCGGGAGTCGCGGGGCCGGTTATATCCGTTTCTCCCTGTGCGTGCCCGAAGAGAAAATCCGGGAAGCCCTCGGGCGGATTCAAACGGCGGTAACCAAAAAGGAAGTGTAAATGAAGGCAGTGATCATTGGAATCGGTTTGATTGGCGGGTCCCTGGCCCGGGATATCCGTCGCAGCGACCCGGAGGCAACCGTCCTCGGGATGGACATCAGCGATGCCCACCTGGAAGCGGCCCGGGAACTGGGGCTGATAGGCGGGAAGGCATCGGATGCAGACCTGGCCGCGGCCGACCTGGTGGTGGTGAGTATCCCGGTAGACCGAATTGTAGAGGAACTCCCTTCAATCCTGGACCGGGTGGGGGACGAGACACTGGTGATCGACGCGGGGTCTACCAAGGCCCCGATCTGCAGGGAGGTGGCCTCCCATCCCAAAAGGCGGAATTTCCTGGCGTGCCACCCGATTGCCGGCACGGAGTTCACCGGCCCCGCCGCCGCTGTCGAGGGGCTCTTTGACGGCAAGGTGAATATCATCTGCGAGGTGGAGGAGACCGCATTTGCCATACAGGAACGCGCCCTGGACCTCTTTCGGGAGCTCGGGATGCGCATTCGCTATATGAACCCGGAGGCGCACGACCGGCACATAGCCTATGTGTCCCACCTGTCGCACATCAGTTCCTTTATGCTGGGGAAGACGGTGATTGAAAAGGAAAAGAACGAACGGGATATCTTCGATATGGCGGGAAGCGGATTTGAGAGCACCGTACGCCTGGCCAAGAGCTCCCCGGCCATGTGGACGCCGATATTTGAACAGAATAAGAAAAACGTCCTGGAAACCCTGGACGAGTATATCGCCAACCTGAAGGAATTCCGGGCCCTGCTCGATTCCGACCAGTACGAAGCCCTCTATGAGGCAATGGAGCAAACCAACCGCATACGGGAAATATTAAAAGGAATACCACTGAATAAAAGCTGAAAACAGACTATGGAGAATTCAACACAACTGCGCAAATGGCTCGATGATATGGATCTGCCGCACCCCCTGGTGATTGCCGGGCCCTGCAGCGCGGAAACCGAAGAGCAGGTGCTCGAAATTGCACACGAACTCAAGGACACGGATGTCAACTACTACCGTGCCGGCATCTGGAAACCGCGGACCCGCCCCGGGAATTTTGAAGGGGTAGGGGCCATTGGCCTGAAATGGCTGCAGAAGGTCAAGGAGGAGACCGGGCTGAAAACGGCTACTGAAGTGGCCAACCGGGCCCACGTGGACCTGGCCCTGGAACACGATGTGGACCTGCTCTGGATCGGGGCGCGGTCTACGGTGAGTCCGTTTATCGTCCAGGAAATTGCCGATGCCCTGGAGGGTACGGACAAGGTGGTGCTGATCAAGAACCCGGTAAACCCGGATTTGTCGCTTTGGCTCGGCGCCGTGGAACGGCTGCACTCTGCCAACATCGGGAAACTCGGGGTGATCCACCGGGGGTTTTCCACCTACGAAAAAACCAAGTACCGGAACATCCCGGAATGGCAGCTGGCCATTGAACTGCAGACGCGATTCCCGGACCTGCCGCTGATCAACGACCCGTCGCACATCAGCGGGCGGCGCGACCTGATCTTTGACGTATCCCAGACCGCCCTGGACCTGAACTTCGACGGGCTGATGATTGAGACCCATTGCGACCCCGACAACGCCTGGAGCGATGCCGCCCAGCAGGTAACCCCGGCACGACTTGTACAAATCATGAACGACCTGAGGATCCGGAAGGAAACCGATGAGGAAGCGGAATACAACAACAAGCTGAGCAATTTACGGGCCCAAATCGACGTGATCGACAACCAGTTAATCGAGACCCTCGGGAAACGGATGCGCATCTCGGATGAAATCGGGGCGCTCAAGAAGCAGCGCAACGTCGCGGTACTGCAAACCGGACGCTGGAATGCCATCCTGGGTAATATGATCCTGGAAGGGGAGTCCAAAGGGCTCAGCGAGGAATTCGTGCTGAGGATGTTCAAGGCGATTCACCAGGAATCCATCAACCACCAGGAGAAGGTGATCAACAACTGATTCCGCACTGCCGGCAGCCGGATGCGTTGCGGGTTTAAAATTTCGGGGGCAGCCAGGTGTAACAACCGGGTCTTGCCCCCGTCTTTATAGATATAGCAACGAAAAAACATAACTTCAATGAGAACATTTCTGATTGCCATGCTGGTCCTCGGCCTTGGCACGGCAAGTGCCCAGCAGATGATCGACCGGGAGGTCGGCAATTTTCACGAAATCAAAGTCTTTGACCTGATCGAGGTCAATATGATCCGATCCGATGAGAACCGGATCGTCATCAAGGGCGACCGGGCCGGCGATATCGAGTTTGTCAACCGGGACGGGGTGCTGAAACTGCGGATGGAATTCGACAAGAAATTCCGGGGGGAGGACACGTTGATCGAGGTATATTACACGGATATCCTGGTGGTGGATGCCAATGAAGGGGCCCGGATTACCTGCAACGAAATGATTGAGCAGGACCGCATTGAACTCCGTGCCCAGGAAGGGGCCCGGATCGAGGTCGGGATGAAGGTCCGGGATGCGGAAATCCGGGCGGTGACCGGGGGGATGGTCTATGCCTCCGGCCTGGCAACCAACCAGGTGATTACACTGAATACCGGGGGAATCTTCGAGGGCCGGGACCTGGAAACGGAAACGAGCAGTATCCGGGTATCTGCCGGGGGGGAAGCCGAACTATTTGCCCGGGAGGAAGTGGATATACAGATCCGCGCTGGCGGGGATGTCTATGTTTACGGGAACCCGAAACGCGTGCAGAAAGACCGGATTTTTGGCGGCCGCATCTACCTGAAGGACTAAGTCTGCGGCGTCATCTCACAAGACAAATGAAAAACCCCGGAAGCACCTGGCTCCCGGGGTTTTTCGGCTTAAACTGCCCGGCTATTTTCTGAATATATACCGGGTGATAAAGATTCCCTGGCCATCCCCTTTGCCACCTTCGCTCTCCACGGCACTGGACACAAAGACTAGTTCCCATCCGTTGGCAGTCATGTCGTTGATCATGGAGGTGATAAGCGCGTCGTTGGCCGCAATGTTCTGGAAGCGGATCCCGCCGAGGTTGTAAAAGTTGAGCAACTTGGTCTCTTCAAAATTCTTGACGCGTATTTCCGAGCGGTCCGATTTGTTCCGCGTGTTGTCGTCTTCGGTCTGTACGCTGGTGAATTCCTTGTAGTCTTTGTCCTCCATGGCGTTGATGATCCGGGAACGGCCGAGTCCGTTCGGGACGATTGATTCCACGCTGGTAACCACTTTGTACGTCTGCGCATTGAGCCCCGGGAGGCCGAGGAGCACGCAAAATGTCAGAAAAATCAATTTTTTCATGCGAATGGGTTTAAAATGTTATGAATGAATGACGGGGGAAGTCGGTACAATGTTACGCGATAATTCTTAATTTGCGACGGCGCCAAAAAAAGAAATGCAGGGAACCGTATATAAATCGACAGGAAGCTGGTATACCGTGAAGGACGAAAACGGGGTATTCCAGAATTGTCGGATCAAGGGGAAGTTTCGCCTGCAGGGGATCAAGAGCACCAACCCGGTGGCGGTGGGCGACAGGGTGCGCTTCAGTCTGGAAACCATCGGGGACGAAACCGTTGGGAACATTGAGGAAATTGAACCTCGGAAGAACTACATCGTCCGGAAATCCGTCAACCTCTCCAAACAAACCCATATCATCGCAGCCAATATCGACCAGGTTTTCCTGTTGGTGACCCTGGAAAACCCGCGGACGTACCCGGCTTTTATCGACCGGTTCCTCGCCACGGCCGAGGCCTACGCCATCCCCTGCGTGTTGCTGTTCAACAAGATCGATGTCACCGGGGATGCCATGGAGGCGGAGGTAGACCGGATGTACCGTCTCTATTCGGATATCGGCTACACCTGCCTGCGGATTTCGGCCCGGACCGGGGAGCGCGTGGAAGAGGTGCGGCAACTCATGGAGGGCAAAACTTCGCTTTTTGCCGGGCATTCCGGGGTGGGGAAATCCACGCTGGTCAATACGATTGAGCCCGGTCTGGAACTCCGGACTTCGGAGATCTCGGAACAGCACCGGCAGGGGCAGCATACCACTACGTTTGCCGAGATGTACGACCTGTCGTTCGGGGCGCAAATTATCGACACCCCGGGGATCAAGGGGTTTGGCCTGGTAGACATGGAACCCGGGGAAATCGGGGATTATTTCCCGGAATTTTTTGAATTGAAGGCTCAGTGTAAATTCAACAACTGCCTCCATCTAGATGAGCCCAGTTGCGCCATAAAAGACGCCGTCGGGGAGGGTCGGATACCGCAGAGTCGCTACCGGTCCTATGTGCAAATGGTAACCGGGGAGGAAGACACCTACCGCCAGGATCCTTTTCAGGAAGCATGAGGGCTGTGGTGCAAAGGGTCCGGGAGGCCCGCGTGGAAGTGGCGGGAGCAGCGGTTTCCGAAATCGGCCCGGGTTTGCTGATACTGCTCGGGGTGGAAACCGGGGATACCGCCGGGGACCGGGAATGGCTTTGCCGGAAAATTGCCAACCTGCGGATTTTCCCGGATGCGGACGGGCAGATGAACCGGTCGCTGATCGATAGCTCCGGGCAGGCCATTGTGGTTAGCCAGTTTACCCTGTTGGCCGCCACCAAAAAAGGCAACCGGCCTTCCTATATCCGGGCAGCCCGGCCCGAGGAGGCGGTGCCGATGTACGAAGCCTTCGTCGCCAGCCTGGCAGAATTAACCGGACGCCCGGTTGGAACCGGGGAATTCGGGGCGGACATGCAGGTGCACCTGGTCAACGACGGGCCGGTAACCATCACCATCGACAGCCGGAGGCGGGAATAATGCCCCATTTTATTGTGTAAAAAAGATTCAGAACAAGTAGTTTTGACAAAAACAATTTCCGATGGAACTCAGGGGAGCACAGCAGGCGGTAGATAATTGGATACAGGCCCACGGGGTCCGCTATTTTGATGAACTCACCAATATGGCGCAGCTCACCGAGGAGGTGGGCGAAGTGGCCCGCATCATCGCGCGCCGCTACGGCGAACAAAGCGAGAAGGAATCGGACCGGGGGAAAGACCTCGGGGAGGAACTGGCCGATGTGGTCTTTGTCGTCCTCTGCCTGGCCAACCAGACCGGGATTGACCTGGAAGCCGCATTCAACCGAAAACTCCACCTGAAGGCCCGGCGCGATCACGACCGGCACCGGGGGAATGAAAAGTTGAAATAACTATCTTTGGTCGTTCATTAAATTCGCCCGACTTGGATCTACAAATCAGCGGCCCCCGCCAGCAACGCCTCCAGCAGGATATCACCATTACGGGCTCCAAGAGCGAGTCGAACAGGCTGCTCTTGTTGCGCGCCCTCTATCCGGGTATCGAGATCCGGAATCTTTCAAATTCCGACGATGCCCGCGTTATGCAAAACGGCCTGGCATCCGGGGCGGATATGGTGGACATCCACCACGCGGGTACCGCCATGCGATTTTTGACGGCCTATTTTGCCAGCAGGGAAGGCCGGGAGGTGACCCTTACCGGATCGCAACGGATGAAGGAACGCCCGATAGAAATCCTGGTGGAAGCGCTCAGGGACCTGGGGGCGGAGATCGACTACCTGGAAAACCCGGGCTGCCCGCCCCTGCGAATCCGGGGAAAACGCCTGGAGAAGTCTGAGGTTACCCTGCCTGCCCATGTGAGCAGCCAGTATATCTCGGCCCTGCTGCTGATTGCCCCGAGCCTTCCGAATGGGCTGACCCTCCATCTGGAGGGGACCATCACCTCGGTTCCTTATATCCGGATGACCCTCGGACTGCTGGACCGCCTTGGCGTGAAGACCGAATTCAGGGACCAAACCATCCGGGTGGAACACGCCGCCTCCCTGCCGGAAAGCATCTGCACGGTGGAATCCGACTGGAGTTCGGCCTCTTATTTCTACAGCCTGGTGGCCCTGTCCCCCACGGGTAGCCAGATTGGCCTGCGATCCTTCCGGGGAGACTCCCTGCAGGGAGACAGCGTGCTGCCCGAAATATTCGGGCAATTGGGGGTAGAATCCCATTTTGAGGACGACCGGCTGGAAATTACCCGCAGCGGGGACCCGGAATCCGATTTTTTCCGCTGCGACCTGATCCGTTCCCCCGACCTGGCCCAAACCCTGGCAGCCTGTTGTTTCGGGCTGGGGATCGGATGCGAGCTCACCGGGTTGCACACGCTGAAGATCAAGGAAACGGACCGGCTGGTAGCCCTGGAAAACGAATTGAAGAAACTCGGGGCGGAGATCCGTGTAACAGACAAATCCCTGCACCTGGAACCCAGCCGGAGAATTGTGGCCATGCAGCGCATCCGCACCTACAATGACCACCGGATGGCTATGGCCTTCGCCCCCCTGGGGCTGAAAACGGACCTGGTAATTGAGGATGCGGGTGTAGTCTCCAAATCCTACCCGGACTTCTGGGAGGACCTGGAGGCGCTGGGGTTCAGCCACCTTGAGGTGTAAAACCTATACGGCAACCCGGTTCTACGGATGCTTCCGGGGGGTGCCAACCGGATGTCCCTGGGTGCTGAAGGACAGCCCCTGAGACCCGTAGGTACTGATCATAACCGCTTCGAAATACGGCGGTTGGGATCCTGCCGGGGTGAGCCAGTCAAAGTAGAAATTGCCACCCGTACCCCCTTGCAGGTCGTCTTCGGCGATAACGATTTCCACCGTTTCCATGGGCGCGATAAATACGGGCTGCCGGATGTACTTCCGGATAGCCTCCCCGCTGGTGTCGTAGTAATCCACGGATTGGATATAGACCGTATCGGCCGTATTCGTGTTTCTCAGGCTGACGGTGACCGTCAGGTTGAAGGTCCGGTGCTCTGACTGACTGTAGATCTGTGAATAGACCGACAGATACGTAGCCCCTGCCTGCAGGGAATCTTCAGGGATACGCGTAGCCCGCTCCTGCCAGTTCACCACGGGCTTTGCCTCCCCGGTGGGAGACTCCGTGCAACCGACAAGGGCCAGCAACAAAGAGAGGCCGATGGCAACCGGGCAGCAAACTTTATTTGTCGTTATGGATTTTATCCCATTCACGGAGAAGCCTTTTTAAACCGCAGCATCGGGATGTCCCCGAGGAGCAGCGTGAGTTTGCCGTTCGAATTTACCTCCCAGCGGTTTACCTTCTGAAGCATTTCCCGGAATTGGTTCTCTCCGGGTCCGCAGTACATCATGGTGGAGGGGCCGGGTTGCCCGAATTCAATCCGGTTGCCGGAAATCTCAACCGGAGCCGTGTAACCGTTGCACCCGCTGTTGCCCGAGGCGGTGCCCTCGCCGGCATCAAAGGTCAGGACGGGTTTCCGATCCGGGAACAAGCCCTCAAAAGCGATTCGGGTACCCGAAATAAAATCGAGTTCCCAGGTTGTGGCATAGGGAAACCCGGAATCGCCGGTGGCTTTGGGGGTCCCGCAGGAACCGAAGGCTGCCAGGCAGAGGATGATGGATAGGCAATAATTGTATTTCATATACCAGGCTTTGCCCCCTCTTTCAGGGCGTTTAAAGATAAGCAATTGGCGCTTCTGCCGGAAATCGGGTGGGCTTCCGCCTGCAACTTCCCAGCATTTTCCAATTTAAGTCTCTCTATTACTTGACATCCCCTGTTTGAGGGTCGTATATTTGCAGCCGCAAAAAACACGAACGCCAGACTATGAAACTATCACATTTTAATTTTGAGCTTCCCAAAGAACTATTGGCCGAGTACCCGACAGAGAACCGGGATGAATCCAAATTGATGGTCGTCCACCGGGAAACGGGTAAGATCGAGCACAAATTGTTCAAGGACCTGATCGACTACTTTGAGGAAGACGATGTGGTAGTGCTCAACAACACGAAGGTATTCCCTGCCCGCCTGTACGGGAACAAAGAAAAAACCGGGGCGCGCATCGAGGTTTTCCTGCTCCGCGAGCTGAACGAAGAACAGCGCCTCTGGGATGTGCTGGTAGACCCGGCACGGAAAATACGGATTGGCAACAAGCTCTATTTCGGGGAAGACGAGGCCCTGGTGGCAGAGGTAATCGACAATACCACTTCACGGGGACGGACCCTGCGATTCCTCTACGACGGCTCCTATACGGATTTCCGCCGCAAGATGCGGGAGCTCGGGCAGACACCGCTCCCGAAATACATCAAGCGCGACCCGGAACCGGAAGACGAAAGCCGCTACCAGACCATCTACGCCAAGTACGAGGGTGCCGTAGCCGCCCCGACAGCCGGCCTGCACTTCTCCAAGCACCTGCTCAAGCGGCTGGAGATCAAGGGCATCAACTTTGCCGAGCTCACCCTGCACGTTGGCTTGGGGACTTTCAGCCCGGTTGAGGTGGAAGACCTGTCAAAACACAAGATGGACAGTGAAGAACTGGTCATCGACGAGCGGGCCACCGAGATCGTCAATACCGCCAAGAAAAACAAACGCAAGGTATGTGCCGTGGGAACCACGGTGATGCGAGGCCTGGAAAGTGCCGTTTCGTCCGAGCACATGCTGAACACCCACGAAGGCTGGACCAACAAGTTCATCTTCCCTCCGTATGAGTTCAGCATCGCCAATTGCATGGTGACCAATTTCCACCTGCCCAAGTCCACTTTGCTGATGATGGTTTCGGCCTTTATGGGCCATGACCTGATGAAGCGGGCGTACAAGGAAGCCATTTTGGAACAGTACCGGTTCTATTCCTACGGGGATGCTATGCTGATCCTTTAATTTAAAACCGGCCGGAAGCGGCCTGAACCCCTGCCCATATGAAGTCCGAGGCCAAGAAAGATATCCGTGCCCTGAGCCGGGAGCAGCTGCGGGACTTCTTCGAATCCCGCGGGATGGAGGCCTTCCGTGGCAACCAGGTATATGAATGGCTGTGGAAAAAAGGGGCGCATGACTTTGATGCGATGACGAACCTCTCCCTGGATCTCCGGGAGCAGCTGGCAGCCGAATTCACCATCAACCATATTGAAGTAGACCGGATGCAGCGCAGCGCGGACGGCACGGTGAAGAACGCCGTGCGCCTGCACGACGGACTCGTGGTGGAATCCGTGCTGATCCCCACCGAAAACCGCACCACGGCCTGTGTATCCAGCCAGGTGGGGTGCAGCCTGGACTGCAAATTCTGCGCCACGGCCCGCCTGAAGCGGATGCGGAACCTGAACCCGGACGAGATTTACGACCAGGTGGTGGTAATCGACCGGCAGAGCCGGCTCTATTTCGGTCGCCCCCTGAGCAATATCGTCTTTATGGGGATGGGGGAGCCGCTCATGAACTACCCGAACATGATGAAGGCGATTGATAAAATCACCTCGGAAGAGGGCCTGGGCATGTCCCCCCGGCGCATTACCGTTTCCACCTCAGGGGTCCCCAAGATGATCCGCCGGATGGCCGAAGAGGGCCCGCGTTTCAATCTGGCCGTATCCCTGCATTCCGCCATCGACAGCACCCGCTCAACGATTATGCCGTTCAACGAGACCTTTCCGCTTGACGACCTGCGGGACGCCATCGTATACTGGTACGAAAAGACCGGGAACCGGGTGACCTACGAATACGTGGTCTGGGAGGGGATTAACGACGGGCCGGAGGACGTGGCTGCACTATTGGCATTCTGCCGGGCCGCCCCCTGTAAGGTCAACCTGATTGAGTACAATCCTATAGGGGACGATGCCTTCCGGCAGGCATCCGAACCCGCCCTGCAGGCATACATCAGTGCCCTGGAGGGAGCCGGGATCACGGTTACTGTACGGCGTTCCCGGGGCAAGGACATCGACGCCGCCTGCGGGCAGCTCGCCAACAAGGGGTAACTCCCCAAAAGACAACTGCTCCTGTCATTGTCTGGCCGGCACGACCCGTAACCAGTTCCTAACGGGTTCTCGCGCGCTTCCTGCTCTGGTTCTGGATCAACCCGAGCATCAGGGTTGCCGCAATTACCTGTACCCCCAGGACATACTCATACCCCGTCCCTTCCCGGAAGAAATACGAGGTTACCAGGATCGATGCGGCCCATAGGAGCGCGTTGATAATCTGTAGCTTTTTCATGCCTAATTGGTCGCAGGATGCTGCGTTTTGTTACAACGGGCGGACGACCAGGGCCCTGGATGGCTGGCCCAGGAAGGGAATCCGGCGACGTCCATCCACAATGCAGGTCGCTTGGGCGGTTTCCTGCCGGGCTTCCCGCCTTTTTGCCTACATTTATACCTGCTTAGACATGACCTTCCAAAACGACCCGATTGAAGACCAGCGCCCGCATCCGTGAGCCCATTGATAAGGAGATGGAACTCTTTGAAAAGAAGTTCCATCAGTCCATGTCGTCCAAGGTGCCGCTGCTCAACCGGATTACCTATTACATCGTCAACCGGAAGGGCAAGCAGATGCGGCCCATGTTCGTTTTCCTGACAGCCAAACTGCTCAACGAAGGCCAGGTAAACGAACGGACCTACCGCGGCGCCTCGGTCATTGAGTTGATCCATACGGCCAGCCTGGTCCACGACGACGTGGTGGATGAGAGCTTCAAGCGACGCGGCTTCTTCTCCATTAATGCCCTTTGGAAGAACAAGATTGCCGTCCTGGTGGGGGACTTCCTGCTCGCCCGGGGGATGTTGTTATCCGTGGACAACGGAGATTTTGACCTGTTGCGGATTATTTCGGCGGCCATGCGGGAAATCAGCGAAGGCGAACTCCTCCAGCTCGAGAAGGCGCGCCGGCTGGATATTACCGAAGAAGTGTATTACGAGATCATCCGGCAGAAAACTGCTACCCTGATCGCGGCGTGCTGCAGCCTGGGGGCCGCCTCGGTCCGTCCCGATTCGGAATATGTGGAAATGTTCCGGAAATTCGGGGAACGCTGCGGTATGGCCTTCCAGATCAAGGACGATCTGTTCGATTACGGCGAAAACCGGATCGGGAAGCCTACCGGGATTGACATCAAGGAACAGAAGATGACGCTTCCCCTGATCTATGCGCTGAATTCAGCCTCCGAACGGGACCGGAAGTGGCTGATCAATTCGGTAAAGAACCACAACACCGATAAGAAGCGGGTGCGCGAAGTGATCGATTTTGTAAAATCTTCCGGCGGCCTGGAATACGCCGAAGGGCGGATGCAGGAATTCAAACAGGAAGCCCTGGAAATGCTCAAACCGTTTCCGCAATCATCCTACCGGGAGGCCCTGGAATTGATGGTCAATTATGTGGTGGACCGCAGGCAGTAATCAGACGGCCAGGCAACCCTTTTTCATCCGGCTTCGTCTATATCTATAGAAACCGACACCAAACCGTGAAGATCATCGCCTTATTTCAGAACGAGAAGGCCCTTATCCGAAAGGCCCGCGATGGGCATCGGGAAGCACAGAAAACGCTTTACGAACACTGGTCCCCGAAAATGCTGGCTGTTTGCCGTCGGTATGTACGGGACCTGCAGCACGCAGAAGACGTGATGATCGAAGGGTTTGTCAAGGTCTTTGAAAACCTGGCAACCTACAGGCACGAAGGGAGTTTTGAAGGCTGGATGCGTAGGATCATGGTGCGGCAATCGATTGACTTTTTGCGCAAAAGGCAATTCCTGGTGCTCCAGGAGGAACTGCCGGAGCCCGCCAGCAAACCGGATCGGGAATCGGATTTCCTGGAATTGCGCCAGATTTACGAGCTCATTGACGCCTTGCCCGAAGGGTACCGGACCGTTTTTGTCCTATACGTTGTGGAAGGTTACAAACACCCGGAGATTGCGGAGTTGCTGGATATATCCGAGAGCACCTCCAAATCCCAGCTGTACAAGGCCCGGAAATTGCTGCAGGAGCAGCTGGAAAAACATCAAATTACCCGCTATGGCACCCGTTGATTTTGAAAGGAAAATAAAGGAAAAATTACAGGAACAGGAGATCCAACCGACCCCCGGGGCCTGGGAGCGCCTGTCCGGACGGCTCGACGTACCCCGTGGGGCGGGCCGTCGGAAACGTTGGTTGCCCTGGATGTACGCTGCGGCAGCCTGCCTGCTGATCGTCCTGGGGGTTCGGATGCTATCCGGCCCGGGAAGCGCCGGGGGCATTGATCCCATGGGGCCGTATCCGGCTTCCGGGGACCTGCCCGTAGTTGCCGCCCCGGACACCCGGGCGGAGGACCGCCAACAGTCACAACCCCCCGGGGAGCAGCCCCCTGCGGATGCCCTGGCCGGGGAGGCCAGCCCGGAGAAACGTCGGGAAGCCACCGAATCTGCGGCAGGAAGGCAACCGTCGGCAGATCCGACGCGGGCGGCCCAATTGCCGCTAAATGATGATCCCGGCCCGGATATCGCCAATAACGGGGAGGCCCCGGCAACCGGGGTGGATACCAGCGGCCTGGCCTTGCAGATAAACCGGCAACTCGATGCCATCCTCACGGAGGTTGCCCAACGGGAGCAGGAAGGGGGCGCTGTCGTTACGGATGCCGAAATCGATTCGCTGCTGCGGGAGGCGCAGGAGCGGATAGCTGCCTCGGCCTACCGCATGCCCCGGGATTCGGTGGACGCGCGGTCGCTACTTTCGGCCGCCGAATCGGAACTCGACCAGACTTTTCGGGAAGAGCTGTTCGAAAAGTTGAAAGACGGCTTTAGGAAGGTGCGGACGGCAGTAGCCGACCGGAACAATTAACCCATTGAAATACAAACAATTATTCCGATCCCGTAACGGGGTCCGGGAGGAGTCTATTCATCAATCATCAAATCAAAAAGAAATGAACACATTAGTACGCCTGTTAATCCCCATGTTGATCCTCGCAAGTACACAAATCGCCCTGGGCCAGGAACCTTATGAAAATCGCGTCGAATCCCTCAAAGAGATGCGGGAGCAGGTCTCCCTTCAGGAGAAGGAGGCGTTGAAACAGGAAATCCTGCGTATTGAGGAGCGCCTGATTGACGGGGAGATTACGGAGGCGGAGGCAGCGCAGCTCAAAGAAGCCGCCGCTGAAAAACGCGCCCTGAATATCGCGGACCGGATCAACATGATCGACCGGGAGATTGCCCTGCTGGAGCGGAACGAAGGTGAAGTGCTCGGCACCCGGAAGAACCGTGATGATGCCGGGGAGGTGGTGGGCTTCAACATCCGGTTTAACGACGAGGATGTGTTTGGCTGGCGCGAACGGAACCGGCCGGTAAAATACGACCGCCGCACGTATTCCGACCTGGTGGTGGCCGTGGGCTTCAACAATGCTCTGGCTTCCGGCCGGAGCCTGGAGGAGGCCCCCTATAAACTCGCCGGCAGCCGGTTTTTTGAGATTGGCTGGTCCTGGCGGACCCGGGTTTTCAACAACAGTAATTTTTTGCGGTTCCATTACGGGGTATCCCTGCAATTCAATGGCTTAAAACCGGAGGGCAACCAGTATTTCGTAGCCGAGGACGGGCAAACCAACCTGCAGGAATTTGAGTACGAGCTGGACAAATCCAAATTCCGGATGGACAATCTGGTGGTGCCCGTGTACCTGGAATTCGGGCCTTCGCGCTACAAGGAGTACGAGGACCATTTCCGGTATTCCCTGGAGAACCAGTTCCGCATCGGGCTGGGCGGGTACGGCGGCTTCAACCTGGGGGCGCGCCAGAAACTCAAGTACACCCGGGACGGGGAACGCGTAAAAGACAAACTGAAAAGGGGCTACAATACCTCCGACCTGGTCTATGGCCTGGCCGGGTACATCGGCGTGGAAGGGGTGCTGCTCTATGCCAAGTACGACCTGAACCCCATATTTGAAAACGCGGCGGTGGACGAGCACAACCTGTCCCTGGGCCTGCGATTTGACCTTTGAGCCGTTGTTCCGGATTCCCGATAACGGTAGGGGCGCTTTCGGGCGCCCCTTATTTTTTCCAGTACGACCCGGGATATAATACCTTTTTCCGGACCATACGATTTCGTACATTTACCTTTGCCAAAAACGGGAAGAATTGATTGCCAGGACGACTATTGACAAGGTTTTTGACGCCGCCCGCGTGGAAGAGGTCATCGGGGATTTTGTGCAGTTAAAAAAGTCCGGCTCCAACTTCAAGGGGCTGAGCCCGTTCACGGACGAACGGACGCCGAGCTTTATGGTCTCCCCGGTGAAACAGATCTGGAAGGATTTCAGCAGCGGCAAGGGGGGCAATGTGGTGGCGTTTCTAATGGAACACGAGCATTTCACCTACCCGGAGGCCATCAAATACCTGGCCCGCAAATATCAGATTGAAGTAGAGGAAACCCAGCGGACGGACGAGGAGAAGGAGCAGGCGAGTGAACGGGAAAGCATGTTGCTGGTCAGCGAGTTTGCCCGGGATTTTTTCCAGGAGTGCCTTTGGGAGAGCGAGAGCGGGAAGGCCATCGGGCTGACGTATTTTAAAGAGCGCGGGTTTTCCGAAGATACTATCCGCGAATTCGGCTTGGGGTACAACCCGGACCAGTGGTCTGCCTTTACCGATGCGGCCCTGGAAAAGGGCTATCAACTGGAATTCCTGGAGAAAACGGGCCTGACCATAGTGAAACCCGCCGCCGACCCCGCCCAGCCACCGAGGAAATTCGACCGCTTCAAGGGGCGGGTACTCTTCCCCATCCAGTCCATGAGCGGACGGGTTCTCGGATTCGGGGGCCGGACCCTGAGTTCCGAGAAGAAAGTCGCCAAGTACCTGAATTCGCCCGAAAGCGAGATTTATCACAAGAGCAAGGTGCTCTACGGCATCTACCACGCCAAGAAGGCAATAGCCCGCGAGGATGTCTGTTACCTGGTGGAAGGGTATACGGATGTCATCCAGTTGTACCAGAGCGGCATTGAAAACGTGGTCGCCTCCAGCGGTACGGCGCTGACCCCGGAACAAATCCGCCTGATCCGACGCCTGACGGTGAACGTGGTGGTCCTTTTTGACGGGGATGCAGCCGGGCTGCGGGCATCCCTCCGGGGGATCGACCTGATCCTGGAAGAGGGGCTGAACGTCCGGGTATGCACGTTCCCGGCAGGGGAGGACCCGGACAGTTTTGCACGGTCTCATTCCCGGGATGCCATCGAGGCCTACCTCAAGGAGAATTCCCGGGATTTTATACAGTTTAAAACGGCCCTGCTAACCGAAGAAGCCGCCAACGACCCGATCCGGCGCGCAGAGACCATCCGGGATATCGTCAGCAGCATCGCCCGGATCCCCGATCGCATCAAACGGGAGGTTTACGTACAGGAGTGCGCCTCCCTGATGGGGATATCCGAAGAAGTCCTCTTTAACACGCTGGCACAGATGACCCGCAAGGCCCAGCGGGAAGAGGCGCGCAAGCCCGAACCGGGACCCATGGAAGTGGTCCGGCAGGATCCCGCTGCCGCCAAGGTAGACCCCCAGTACGAGCTGGAGCGTAAAATTATCGAAGTACTGCTGCTCTACGGCAGGGAGTCCGAGGAATTCGAGGATCTCGTCCTGAAGGAGAACGACGAAGGGGAGTTGGTATTGGAACCTGAGCGTAGCGAAGTACGCGTTTTTGAGAAAATTTTTCTGGACCTTCAGGAGGATGAAATTGAACTCAGCGACGCCCGATTCCGGAGCCTCTACTACAAACTCATCGAGAAGCTGAATTCCGAACCGGATTTCAGCGTGCACCGGTTAACCGAAGAGGCGGATGCGGAATTTGCCGGGGAATTATCGGCCATCCTCATGGACGAGGAGAAGTACGAGCTGCACCATTGGGAACGCAAGGATATCTACCCGAAACAAAAGCAGGACAGCCTGGGGCAACTCGTAAGCGAAACCATCCTCTCCCTGAGGTGTTACCTGATCAAAAAGCGCATCGAGGCGCTGAGGGGGCAGACCGAATCCCGTCCCGGGGAGACGAATGCCGAGGTGCTGGAGGAGATTATCAATTACCTGCAACTCAACAAACTCCTCAACAAAAAGCTCAACCGGGTATTATCCTGAAAGCGATACCCCGGCAAGCTGAGGGACGTGCCGCGTATCCCCCGCGTCCCGGGCAACGAAAATAAAAAAGCCCGGGGATCCGGGCTTTTTTATCCAGTATTCGCCTCGCTGCAATCAGTATAATTCCAGGGCTTTGGCTTGTTGAAGCAAATCGACCATATTGTCGACATTCAGCTTTTTCATCAGGCGGGCCTTGTAGGTACTGACGGTTTTTTCGTTCAGGTTCAGGCCAAGGGCCACTTCCTTGTTTCGTTTGCCGCTCGCCAGCATTTTAAGGACTTCCACCTCGCGGGTAGACAGCTTGCGGAAAAAGCGGCGGGGTTTCTGGGTGCCTTCGTCAAAGGCCAGCCGCTGGGCGAGTTCATTGGTGATGAACATGCCCCCGTCACTTACCTTATGCACGGCATCGGCCAGGTAGGAGAGTTCGGCGCTTTTTGAAAGGTAGCCGCGCGCGCCGGCACGGATGGTGCTCAGGGCATAGACGTCCTCGGACTGGCCACTGTAAATCAGCACCTGGACTTCCGGGTATTCATCTTTCATTTTGCGCAGGGTGGCAATTCCGTTGATTTCCGGAATATCCATCTCGAGGATCAGTACGTCGGGGGTCGCTTTTGAAAGCATCTGGAAAAGCGCCGTGGTGGTTCCAACGTCTCCGAGAACCTGAATATCGCCATCATTTTCCAGAACTTGTTTGATGCCAAGACGGACAACCGGGTGATTATCCGCAATTAGTACATTGATCATTTTGGTTTGTTTATCGATTTCAAGGCTCGGCACGTCCCTAAAAACTGACATGCAATGTAAGGCTTAAATCCGTTATTACCTCAACAAAATTGTCAAAAAATTCCCGATTGGTTAGGAAATCTCCCTCAATTCTCGAGATAATGCATCGAATTGGGGCTGAGTGGCTTATTTGAGGGATTCCGGAATTTCACACACCGGGATAGGAAGCATTTTGTGTCGATTAACGGTATTGAGGTGTTTGTATATTTTAAAGACTTCACGCTCCCGACCCTTAAAATCATCGGCTTTTTTGCCCCGTTCGTCCATCTCCATGGCCCACTCCAATTCCGGGTAGGAGGCCCCAATCTGGTCTTCATCCGTGCGGTTGTCTCCCCAGAGCCCGTCCGTGGGCGGGGCATCCTGGATTTCCTTATTGATTCCCAAATGGGAAGCCAGCTGGTATACCTCTGTCTTCAGCAGGTCCGCAATCGGGCTGAGGTCCACGCCTCCGTCCCCGTATTTCGTGTAGAATCCCACCCCGAAATCCTCCACCTTGTTGCCCGTTCCGGCCACCAGGTACTTTTCCAGGGCGGCGAAATAATACAGGGAGGTCATTCGCAACCGGGCGCGGGTATTGGCCAGGGACATAAACCGCGAGTCTTCGGATTCCACCGGCGGGAGTACCCCGATCAGGCTGTCGAATACCGGGGTCAGGTTGATCCATTCGGACCGCACGTTGGGATACTGGTTCCGGAGCCATTCGATATGGTTGGCAGCCCGCGTAACCTGAGCTGTGGATTGGTGAATGGGCATTTCCAGACAGAGCACCTCCAGCCCGGTCCGGGCGCATAACGTGGAGGTGAGGGCCGAATCGATGCCCCCGGAGACCCCGACGACAAACCCCTTCATTCCCGCATCACGGGCATAGTCCTTTAACCAGTTAACGATATGTTCGATGATTTTTTCAGATTGCATCCCGCTTTAGTTTCAATTGGAAAACCACTAACTTTGCCCCGTAAAAATAGCACCCCGCCTCCTAATACGAAAGCCTTGCTGCGATTACTTATAAAAGGAATACCTGTTGTTGCCATGGTGCTGTTCTGCAGCTGTGGGGAAACCGGGGCGAATGTACCCGAACGCATTGCCCGGATACCGGTAGACCTCGAGGTCCATCGATTTGACCGTGCCTTTGACACTGTGGCCCCTGAGGAGCTCCCCGGTTTAAAAGCCCGGTTCCCCTACCTGTTTCCGTCCCAATTCCCGGACAGTATTTGGCTGGCCAAAAAAGAGGATTCCCTGCAAACCCGGCTGCGGGCAGAGGTGGAACGGGTTTTTCCCGATTTTGAGCCGTTTACCCGGGAACTCGAACTCTTCTACAAGCACGTACAATTTTATTTTCCCGATCGCCCGGTGCCTTCGGTCATCACGCTGACAACGGATGTGGATTACCAAAACCGGGTGGTCCTGGCCGATACGCTGTTGCTGATTGGCCTGGACAACTACCTGGGCCCGGACCACCCCTTCTACGGCAACATGGACCGGTATATCGCCAAATCCCTGGATGCGGATTTCATGATGAGCGATGTGGCGGCGGCATTTGCCCGGTCGGTGGTCCCGGCTCCCCGGGAGCGGAGTTTTGTCGGCCAGATGGTTTATTACGGTAAAATCCTCTACCTGAAGGATCAATTGCTGCCCCTGGAACCGGATTCGACCAAAATCGGCTATACCGGGGAGGAGCTCCAATGGGCCCGGGAGAACGAAGCCCAGATCTGGCGCTACCTGATTGAACGGGAACTGCTCTACAGCACGGACCGGGAACTGGGCCCGCGATTTTTGGACCCGGCGCCTTTCAGCAAGTTCCGACTGGAACTCGACAACGAATCGCCCGGGAGGATCGGTCGCTATATGGGATGGCAGATTGTGCGCTCCTATATGGAGGCCAACCCGGATACGGAACTTCGCCAACTGATGGAATTGCCCGGGGAGGCACTGTTCAGGGAATCAAATTACAAACCCCCCAGATAAGAAATTATGTCGGAACTACATACATCGGAAATAACCCTTCGGGTGGCCCTGGATGAAAACCGGGTCCCGGAAAAGCTGCACTGGTCTGCCCAGGACGGCGGGATTGAAAACGAGGAAGCCAAGGCGATGCTCCTGTCTGTTTGGGACAGCGCAAACAAAGAGTCCCTGAAAATTGACCTCTGGACCAAGGACATGCCCGTGGAGGAGATGAAGATCTTTTTCCACCAGACCCTGGTGGCGCTTTCCGATACGTTTATGAAGGCCACCCAGGACGAAAAGATGACGGCCACCATGAAGGATTTCTGCGACTACTTTGCCGAGAAGCTCGAACTAAAAGGCGATTCGCCCGGCCCGGGAGGTCAGGCCTTGTAGAGCTCCCGGTAGTAGGCGTCGGCCATCCGGTGGCTCGAAAACGCAGGGACAACTTCCTCCTTGGCGCGGAATACCATCTCCATCCATTTTTCGGGTTGCTCGTAGTATAAGGGCAATACGTCTTTCTCGAGTATTTCGTACAGGTTTTTGCTGTCTACCTCGTCCTGGACGCTGTGGGGCTGTCCGGGATCTGCCTCGGGAAGGACAAAGGCATTTTCGCCGTGACGGGCAAACTCGGGGATCCAACCGTCGTTCACCGTCAGGTTCAGCGAACCGTTCATCGCAGCCGTCATCCCGCTGGTACCGGAGGCCTCTCGGGTGATTCGCGGGGTGTTGAGCCAGATATCCGAGCCTTCCTTCAGCAACCTGGAGAGTTCCATCTCATAGCCGGTCAGCACACTCAGGTTGGGGAACCCCCAGCTGACCTCGATGAGTCGGTTGAAGATATTGATGGCGCCGTAGTCTTCCGGGTAGGGCTTGCCCGCCCAGATAATCTGTATGGGTTTTTCCGGGTTGGTCAGGAGTTTTCGGAAACGCTCAAAATCCCGCAACAGCAGGTCTGCCCGTTTGTAGGCGGCAAACCGCCGGGCCCAGACCACGGTGAGGACCTCCGGGTCAAACCGCTTTCCGGTCTGGTTCATGACTTCCCGGAACAGGTCGGCCTTCATTTGCGTTTTGCGCTTTCGGAAGGCTTTAACCTGATTTTTCTCAAAGTGCTTTTGCAGTGCAGGATCCGTCCAGTATCCCGGGTGCTGGGCATTGGTAATGGGGACGATCCGGGAATCCAGGCCAAAGGGTTGCCACATCTGCCGGGCCACCCGGGCGTGCAGTTTGGAAACCGCATTCGCCTTTTTGGAATGCCGAAGGGCCGATACGGTATAATTGAGCTCTTCCCCGACGAGTTGCCGGCGCAATTCCGGGTCGGGCAACCGGCGGCCAAAGAATCCGCGGTTGTTCAGGTGGTAGCCATTGCGGGTTTCGTTTCCGCCTTTCTCCGGCGTATGCGTGGTGAAGACCATTTGGGAGGAGGGAACCCCCTGGTCGCGCAGGTAATAAAAAGCCGGGAGTGCATGGCCTTCGTTCAGGTGGTAGCAGTCGGCCCCTCCCAGCAGCCCGACAAGCTTTGCCCCGCCGATTCCCAGTACAATGCTTTGGGAGATTCGCGTTTCGTCATTCGGGTCGTAGAGGCGGTCGGTGATCGTCCGGGAAAGGTGGTCATTGTCGGGGACATCCGTGCTGAGCAGGTACAGGGGTACTGTCTGAAAGACATCCGGTGGGAGTACCCAGACCCGAACCCGAACATCCGGGTTGTCATTAATAGCCACCGAAAGCTCAATCCCCGTATCCTGGAGGTAATCGTATCTTTTTTCCACCAGGCGGGATGCCATGGTGCCGTCTTGCTGCCGCTCCTGGTCGTAATAGCCGTATTTCCAAAGCATCCCGATACCGATCATATTCTGTTTCAGGTCAAAGGCGGACTTCAGGTGGGAGCCGGCCAAAAAGCCCAGGCCCCCGGAATAGATTTTCAGCCCCTGGTCGATACCGAACTCCATGCTGAAGTAGGCTGCACGGCGGGCGTATTTCCGGTCGGGGGTGTACGGGTGGTACCAGTTGCGGTAGGGGGAGACGGGTTGCGACATATTGGGTGGTATTTCGGTGTGTACAATTCGTTTTGCCGCGGAAATTACGTATAAATGGTTGCTTTCTATTTAAATCGGCCTTTTAATGACTCCAATGGCCGACAAGTGGTCAGGAGCAAGGACATATAAGAGGTCCTTAGTGCTCGATGGCCAGCAGGGGGATTCGGGATTGCAGGGTCAGGATCCGGGTGAGCCGTCCCTCGGACGGCTTGCCATTGCGCACGTGATTGCGTGGCAGGATGGCAATCAGGTCCATTTCTTTTTCCTGGGCGTAGTCAAAAATCCCTTCCACCATGTCGTCACTCTCTATAAAGGTATGCTGGGCATAGAAATCTTCCAGGTAGTACTCGAGTAGCCGCTCGTTCTTTTCTTCCTCCCTGGAATACCCGTATACGCCAGGGGTGGTCTGAATCGTCAGCACGTGCACCTGCGCATTGAAGGTTCGTGCAAAATTCAGCAAGGTCCCCAGATCCTTGGGGTCGTCTATTTCGTTGCTGCCGAGTACCAGGGCGATTTTCTTCAGGCGGAATTCCTCCGGGACCCCCTGGGGGATTACCAAAACCGGGCAATCCGTGGACAGGACGGTTTGCGAGGTGTGGGTGGTTCCCTCCGGATCCTGGGAGCCGGAAGTGCCCATCAGGATCAGGTCGGTGTGGAGTTCCCGGCTCTTGTCAATCAGGCCGGGCACCGACGGGGGCGAAAAATGCACCCAGTCCAATTCGGAGCGGAACGCTTTGCTGAGTCCGGCGCGAATATCCGCAAACTGTTTCTCCAGGGCCTTCAGGTCTTCTTTTTCCTGCATAAAGCAAAGGGTGATCTTTTTGCCGGGGCGGCTTCCCACAAAATCCAGGGCGTAGGCCAGGGCCTGTTCGGAAGGTGGGGAAAAATCAAAGGGGACAAGGATGTCGTTGATGCGTTCCATGCGTTGAATATAGGTTTGATTGTAAATCTACCCCCTAGGATACGAATAATTCATGACAAATATCAAATTTGCTGGATTGCTCGATTCAGGTACCTGCCTGTTCCGCCATCGGCACCTCGATAAGCAGTATGCGGCTCTGCTCCAGGATGTCGAAGTCCACCGAGCCAGTTTGCCAGACCCCCAGGGCATCCCGGTCGGCCAGCCGCGTATCCGCCACTTGCACTTCACCTTCCAGGACAAAAATATAAAGCCCGTGTTCCGGCGCCTTCAGCGAGTAGCGGGGTGTTTGTCCGGATTCAAAGTGACCGAGGTGCAGCCAGGCATCCTGGTGGATCCACAGGCCGTCGTGTTTCCCTTGCGGGCCCAGGGCGGTAAACCATTTGTTTCGCGCGGCAGCCGGGTCGAGCCGGATTTGATCGTACCGGGGGCTCACCCCGGGCGTATCGGGGAGGATCCAGATTTGCAGGAAGGCTACCTCCCGATCCTGGTTTTTATTGTATTCGCTGTGGCGGACGCCGGTGCCGGCACTCATCACTTGGATATCCCCCTCGCGGATTACCGCTTTGTTACCCATGCTGTCCTCGTGTTCCAGAGCGCCCTCCAGGGGGATGGAAATGATCTCCATATCCCGGTGCGGGTGGGTGCCAAACCCCTTCCCGGGAGCCACGCGGTCGTCGTTCAGGACGCGCAGTGCCCCGAACTGAATTTTATCCGGGTCGTAGAAGGATGCAAAACTGAAGCTGTGCCTGCTTTTCAGCCAACCGTGGTCGGCGAACCCCCGATCTCCTGAGGGATGTACAATCTTTTTCATAACTTAATGGATATCCGGTTTCACTTCCGGCTAATTTACTGAACTCCCCGGCCGGGCCGGCCTAATGAAAGGTTAAAGGAGATGGGATTGTAAGGAATTGACCTAAGAAGGAACCAACTGAAAAGGGCGCGCAGTGCCAGAAAGGAAAGGAAGACAAAAATGAACACGGAATTTTTGGAGGAAGACGGAACCCTGGTATTCGTCTACAATGCGGATACCGGATGGCGCCAGGCTTTTTGGGATACGCTTCATAAGTATATGCGTCCGGATACCTACGGCTGCAACCTCTGTAAACTCACGCACGGCCCGATAGGGCCCCGGGAGTCCTGGAGGGCGTTCCTGCAGGCCGTGGACAGGCCCGTCCATTTCCTGCACCGCGATGAATACCGGGAACTCCAGGCCGAAAAGGACCTGGAGGCTGTTGCCTTGCCTGCGGTGCTGGAAGTGCGCAGCGGACACCTTCGGATACTGCTTTCCGCACGGGAATTGAATGCGGTCAAACGGCTCGAGGACCTGGTGGACGTATTGCGGGAACGGCTGGCGTGAATGCCGGGGGCTGCTGGCAGTTTGCGGGGTTCTGGCGTAATTTTTATTGGGGGGGTCCCCCGGAAGCCTCCCGGAAATTTTGATTGATCTCCCCGATATAAGCAAGAACCTCATCCTTGCCGATCCCCTTCAGGGAGGAGGTCACAAAGAAAGGCGGGTCGGCTTCCCACCCGGCGTTGCGCATGGCCTGCAGGTACCCGTCCGTATGCCTGGATACGGCGCCGGGTTTGAGTTTGTCCGCTTTGGTAAAGATCAGGGCAAAGGGTATTCCTTCGCCGGTGAGCCATTCCATGAATTCCAGGTCGATGGGCTGGGGCTCGTGGCGGATATCCACGAGCAGAAATGCCGACAGCAATTGCCGCCGCTCCCTGAAATACCGGTGGATTAGTTTTTGAAAGGCGGCCTTGTCCTTTTTGGAAGTCCGGGCATACCCGTATCCCGGCAGGTCTACCAAAAACCAGTTGTCGTTGATGCGGAAGTGGTTGATGAGTTGGGTTTTACCCGGCCGGCCCGAGATCTTTGCCAGGTGTTTCCGATCGGTCAGCATATTGATCAGGGAGGATTTACCCACATTGGAACGGCCGATAAAAGCGTATTCCGGCAGGGGCTCGGCAGGGCACCGGGACACGTCGGTATTGCTGACGACGAATTCTGCAGATCGGATTTTCATAAAAACGGCGGGTTACCGGGCAGGCCCGGGGTTTGGTTCGCTGCCTTAAAAGTTGCGCTTTTCCAGCCAGCCAGCCAATATGCGGTTAAAATCCTTCGGATGTTCCATCATGGGGGCGTGCCCGCATTCCGGGATCCAGAACAAATCGGAATCCGGCAGCAGTTCGTGGAATTCCTTGGCCACATTGGGCGGGGTTACTGTGTCGTTCTCCCCCCAGATGATGCAGGTGGGCGTCTTCATGGCCGGCAGGTCCTTGGACATATTGTGTCGGATCGCGCTTTTGGCGATGGCGAGCGTCTTGACCAGCTTCATCCGGTCGTTCACCGTGGCGTATACCTCGTCCACGATTTCCTTGGTGGCCACCTTGGGGTCGTAGAAAACGTCCTCGGCCTTTTTCTTGATGAATTCGTAGTCGCCCCGTTTGGGGTAACCGTCGCCCATGGCGCTTTCGTACAAACCGGAACTCCCTGTGATGACCAGGGCCCGGACTACTTCCGGAAACATCTTGGTATGCAGCAGGCCTATATGCCCCCCCAGGGAATTCCCCAGCAGGATAACGTCTTTTAACCCCTTGTACTCGATGAACCCTTCCAGGAAACGCGCAAAATTCTTCACGTTCGTCTTGATAAGCGGCATGTCGTAGATGGGGAGTTCCGGGATCAGGACCTGGTAGCCCTTTTCGGGGAAATAATCCGAGACGCCCTGAAAGTTGCTCAGGCCGCCCATCAAACCGTGAAGGATAATCATCGGGGTCCCTTCGCCCTTTTCGATGTACCGGTATTTACCGTCTTTGATAATCTGGTCTTTCATACAGGCGGTTGCTGCTGTCAGTTGGCAAATATAGGCATTTCCACCATATGGCAAGGTTTTATAAGGCCTTCCCGGGCCTGTTGGAAGACGCTATTGAAGGCGGAATAGCGGCAGGCAACCTTCCCACTGCGAAACCGCCCGGAATTGCGGAACAGATTGGCGACTTCCGGGTGCAATCCCTATTTTTTATGAACAAAGTGGTAATTTGTGGTAAAATGTGGTAATAATTTCTATATATTTGAGTTTTATAATACCAAACAACCAGCTTTAACTGTGATCAGCTTCATCGGGACATATGAATGCAAGGCCGATTCCAAGGGCCGTATTATGATCCCTGTGGCGCTGAAAAACCAGATGGTTCCCATCCTGAACGAGGGATTTGTCATCAAGCGTTCCGTGTTCCAGCCCTGCCTGGAGTTATATCCCATGGCCGAGTGGAACCAGCTGATGCAGCAGATGCACAAAAAAAACCGTTTCCGCAAAAAGAACAATGATTTTATCCGGCGGTTCACCGCCGGGGTCAAGCTGGTGGAAATCGATGCCACGGGCCGCCTGCTCATCCCCAAGAACCTGATTGATGTGGCGGGGATCGGCAAGGAAGTTGTCCTGAGCTCGGCAATTAATATTGTGGAGATCTGGGACAAGGACAGCTATGAGAATGTACTCGAAGAGACGGCTGCTGATTTTGCAGACCTCGCCGAGGAGGTGATGGGGGATGACGGAGATGAAATATCATAAACCGGTCCTGCTCCGGGAGTCGGTCGACGGGCTGGCGATCCGGGAGGACGGCACCTATGTGGACGTCACCTTTGGCGGGGGCGGACACAGCCGGGAAATCCTCGGCAGGTTGGGGCCGAAAGGGAGGTTGATTGCATTTGACCAGGACGAAGAGGCCCTGGCCAATAAACCGGAAGACGAACGGTTTTTGCTGATTGGGGAAAACTTCCGGTATATACGACAGTTTTTGAAGTTCTATGGCATTCTGAAGGTAGACGGGATCCTCGCGGATTTCGGGGTTTCCTCCCATCAATTCGACCGTGCGGAACGCGGGTTTTCCACCCGCTTCGACGCCGGGCTGGACATGCGGATGAGCCGCCGGGCGGAAATCACGGCCCGGGATGTGGTCAACACCTATTCCTTTGAAAAGCTGCGCAGCGTGTTGCAGCGATACGGGGAACTCCGCAGCGCCGGGAAGATAGCCGGGGAGTTGGTCAGGGCGCGGGACAAGGCGTCCATTCAGACCACGTACGGCCTGAATGAAGCGGTTAGCGCCTTCTTGCCCCGCGGCAAGGAGAACAAGGTGCTCGCCCGGATTTACCAGGCCATCCGGATGGAGGTGAACCAGGAGCTCGCGGCTCTGGAGGCGTTTTTGCAACAGACCGCTGCGCTCTTGCCGACCGGGGGGCGTTTGAGCCTGATCAGCTACCATTCCCTGGAAGATCGACTGGTGAAGCGGTTTATCCGGACCGGGAAATTCGAGGGGGAGGTTGACAAGGATTTTTACGGAAACCCGCTGGCGCCCTTTCGCAAAGTCGGTAAGCTCATTGTCCCCGGGGATGACGAGTTGGAGGAGAACCCAAGGGCCCGGAGCGCCAAACTCAGAATAGCAGAACGCACAGATATTGAAACAACGGACACGCGGTCCGTCAATTGATTGAGAAGCATGAGAAAACGCTTGGTATCCATACTTAGAGGCACCTTCCTGGTAAGCGGGGACGCCCCCAAGAATTGGGCTTTTATCGTTTTTATCTCCGGGCTGGCCACCATCATGATCGCCAGTTCGCATGCTGCCGATAAAAAAGTACACCAACTGGCGGCACTCAATGAGGAAGTAAAGGAATTGCGCAGCGAATTTGTCGAGATCCGGTCGCAGGCCCAGCGGCTGAAACTGGAATCAACCATCCGCGAAAGCGTGAAGGAAGCCGGGTTGCTCCCGGCCGAAACGCCGCCGAATAAAATAATCGTAACACCCGAGGAATAACGTGGCTATCACCCCGAAGAACATACTCGTACGCCTGTATATTGTCGCCGGAGGGCTGTTCCTCTTTGCCGGGGCGGTGGTGTTCAAGCTGGTCAACATCCAGACGGTGGACGGCGATAAGTACCGGGAGCTCGCCATGCAGCGGACCGAAAAGCTCTTTACTATCGCCCCAAACCGGGGCAACCTCTACTCCGAGGACGGGAGCCTGCTGGCCACTTCGGTTTCCAAATACACCATCCGATTCGATGCGGTGACCGTTTCCGATGCGGATTTTTCTCAAGGGGTGGGGCCGCTCTCCCGCGCCCTGTCCGACCTGCTCGGGAAACCTTCGGCTTATTACGAGCAGCTATTGCGCAAGGGCCGTGCCAACAAAAACCGGTACCTCCTGGTGGCCCGGAACCTGGATTACTCGGAATACATGGCGATCCGGGAATTTCCCTTGTTCCGCAAAGGCCCGTACAAGGGAGGGATCATCGTGGAGCAGCGTACCGTGCGGGAACACCCCCTAGGGAAAATCGCCGAACGCAGCGTCGGATACGAGCGCTTTGATGAAAACGGCTATGCCACCCGGGTGGGCCTGGAAGGCGCCTTCGGGGGCTACCTCCGGGGGGTTGAAGGCAAACGCCTCAAACAGAAAATTGCCAAGGGGCAGTGGAAGCCCATCGGCCTGGACAATATTATTGAGCCCCAGGACGGGTATGACGTGGTGTCTACCATCGACATCAATATACAGGACATCGCCCACCATGCCCTGTTGCGGCAACTGGAACACTACAAGGCGGAACACGGTACGGTAATCGTGATGGAAACCCGCACCGGGGAGATCAAGGCGATCAGCAACCTGGGGCGCACCTCCGAGGGGACGTACTACGAACGGCTGAATTACGCCATTGGCGAATCCCACGAGCCGGGTTCAACTTTTAAACTCATGTCGCTGGTGGCGGCCCTGGAGGACCAGGTGGTGGATACGAGTACCGTGGTGGATACCGGAAAGGGCTACTGGCGCATCTACGACCGCGTGGTCCGCGATTCGAAACACGGGGGCTATGGGGAAATATCCGTCGGGAAGGCATTTGAAGTATCCTCCAATACGGCTTTCGCCAAGATCATCCACAATGGATATAAGGAGAACCCGCAGCGGTTTGTTAACCGCCTGATGGAAATGGGGCTCGCCCAGCCGCTGGGCATGCCGATCAAGGGAGAGGGCAAACCCGTACTCCGGAACCCGGGGGATAAAGGGTGGTCGGGCATTTCCCTGGCCTGGATGTCCCACGGCTATGAAGTGTCCCTTACGCCCCTTCAGACGCTCGCCTTCTACAATGCGATCGCCAATGACGGGGAGCTGTTGCGTCCCCGGCTCATCAAGGAGGTTCGGGAATGGGACCGGACAGTGGAGCGGTTCGAAAAAGAGGTGATCAACCCGGCCATATGTTCCCGGGAAACGGTTCGGAAGGTACAACGGCTGCTGAAGAATGTGGTATCCGGGGAGCACGGAACGGGCCGCAGCCTGTATTCCCCTTACCTGTCGCTGGCAGGTAAAACAGGTACCGCCCAAAAGAATTACGCGCACAAGGACCCGGAAAAACTGGCGTATATCTCCACGTTTGCGGGTTATTTCCCTGCGGACGACCCCCAGTACTCCTGTATTGTGGTTATCCACGAACCCGACAAAAGCGTGGGCTACTACGGGGCGGACGTTTCGGGGCCGGTATTCCGGTCGGTGGCCCAGAAAGTTATCGCCAATAAACCCCGCGAGCAATACCTGGCCGGGATTCAAATTGACCCTTCCGGGTTGGAAGCGGAATACGAAAAATACTATGAAACCTCGCGCCAGGCGCCGGAAACGCTGCCGGACCTGCGGGGGATGAGCGGGATGGACGCAATATCCATCCTGGAAAACCTCGGGGTGCAGGTGGAAGTCCGTGGAAACGGCAAGGTAAAACGGCAATCGGTTTCCAAGGGAACCAAAGTCCGAGAAGTCAAACGAATTGTCCTGGAACTCTCATGAAACAACTCAAGGACTTGTTGTTCGGGGTATCCCTCCACGCAGTCAGCGGCAGTACCGCTGTGGGCATTGAATCGATCCGTTTCGATTCCCGGGAAACCGGCGCGTCCGATGCGTTTGTGGCAATCCGGGGAACGGAGGCCGACGGCCACCGGTTTATCGACGGGGCGGTGAAAAACGGGGTGCGCGCAGTGATTTGCGAGGAACTCCCCCAGGATCTGGCGGACGGGGTGACCTACGTGGAAGTCGCGGATACGCAACTGGCCCTGGCGGTGATGGCCTCGAACTATTATGGGAACCCGTCTGCCAACCTGCGGTTGGTGGGGGTTACCGGGACCAACGGGAAGACCACGGTGAGTACGCTGCTCTACCAGCTTTTTAAGAAGGCGGGATACAAGGTGGGGCTGATCTCGACGATCAAAATCATGGTGGACGACCAGGAATTCCCCACCCGGCTGACCACTCCGGATTCCCTGACGATCAATAAATACCTGTCCCGGATGAATGAGGCGGGTGTGGAATTCTGTTTTATGGAGGTCAGTTCCCACGGCATTGCCCAGCGCAGGACAGAGGGCCTGGTTTTTGAAGGGGGCATCTTCACAAACCTTTCCCACGACCACCTGGACTACCACAAGGATTTTGCCGATTACCGGGATACCAAGAAAAAACTGTTCGACGGCCTGCCCAAAAGCGCATTTGCGCTGACCAATGCCGACGACAAGAACGGCCTGTTCATGATCCAGAACACCCGGGCGCGCAAGCTCACCTACGCGCTTCGCTCCTATGCGGACTTCCGCGCGCAGATTCTGGAACAGCAGCTGGACGGGCAACTGCTCAAGATCCAGGACAACGAGGTCTGGACCAAGCTCATCGGGCAGTTCAACGCATACAATTTACTGGCGATCTACGCGACCGCCAGCCTGCTCGGGCTCGGACAGCTCGAGATATTACAATTACTCAGCGGCCTGCAAACAGTTGACGGCCGCTTCCAATATTTTGTGTCGAAGCAGCGCATAACGGCTATTGTTGATTATGCCCATACTCCGGACGCCTTAAAAAATGTGTTGGTAACAATCAATGCATTGAGGACTGGAAATGAAAGCGTCATCACCGTAGTGGGGTGTGGTGGTGAACGTGACAAGTCTAAGCGTCCGGTTATGGGTCATATCGCATCCGATATGAGTGAAACGGCCATATTCACATCAGACAACCCCCGCCGCGAACCCCCGCGGGACATCATCGCGGAAATGGAGGCCGGGGTGGAACCCCAGAATGTCCGGAAAGTCCTCGTAATCGAGGACCGGGAACAAGCCATCCGAACCGCCTGCAAGATGGCCGGAGGAGGTGACATTATCCTGATTGCCGGAAAAGGGCACGAAACCTACCAGGAAATTGCCGGGGTCCGTAGGGATTTCGACGATTACAAACTGGTCAGCGAGGTGCTCGAGCGGCTGGCTTCGGAAGTATGAATAAAGAACGAATCAATGCACCTGGTGCAATAACGATAAAAGACGGCAACGCATGTTGTATTACCTGTTCGAGTATCTGGAAAGCACGTACCAGTTCCCCGGGGCGTCGCTCTTTAGGTTTCTGACCTTCCGCGCGGCCATGGCCGTGTTGCTCTCCCTGGTGCTTGCAACCGCCTACGGGAAACGGGTAATCAACTTCCTCAAACGCAAACAGATTGGCGAAACCGTTCGGGACCTGGGCCTCAAGGGGCAGCAGGAAAAAGCCGGGACGCCTACCATGGGGGGGATCATCATCATCGTTTCCACCCTGATTCCCACCCTGCTATTTGCCCGGCTCGACAATATCTATGTGATCCTCCTAATAATTACCACCCTCTGGATGGGGGTTATCGGGTTTATCGACGACTACATCAAGATTTTTAAAAAGAACAAGAAAGGCCTCAAAGGGCGGTTCAAGATCACGGGCCAGGTGGTTCTCGGGCTCATCGTGGGGGCCACGCTGTATTTCCACCCGGAGGTCACCATGAAGGAAAAGAACACCACCGTGATTACGGAATCCTTTGAATTACAGGAGGTGGAGGGGCAGGAGGTGAAGTCCCTGAAAACGAATGTCCCGTTTTTCAAGGACAACGAACTCGATTACAGCCAATGGGTAAGCTGGATCGGGGAAGGGGCTGAGAAATACGGCTGGATGTTGTTCATCCCCATTGTGATATTCATTGTGACCGCAGTTTCCAACGGGGCCAACCTGACGGATGGTATCGACGGGCTGGCGGCCGGGACATCGGCCATCATCGTGCTCACACTGGGCATATTTGCCTGGGTTTCGGGGAACGCCATCTTTTCGGATTACCTGGATATATTTTTCATCCCCCGGGCCGGGGAACTCGTGGTGTTCATCGCCGCCTTCGTGGGGGCGCTCGTGGGCTTCCTCTGGTATAATGCATATCCCGCCCAGGTATTTATGGGCGATACGGGCAGCCTGACCATCGGGGGCGTCATTGCCGTGATTGCCATCATCGTGCGCAAGGAATTGTTGATACCGCTGCTCTGCGGCATTTTTTTCGCCGAATCCATCTCGGTGATGCTGCAGGTGAGCTATTTCAAATATACCCGGCGGCGGCTCGGGGAGGGGAAACGGATTTTCCTGATGGCGCCCCTGCACCACCACTACCAGAAAATGGGGTATCACGAAAGTAAAATCGTGACCCGGTTCTGGATTATCGGGATCCTGCTGGCCATCGTCACCATCGTCACCCTGAAGGTGCGCTGATATGGCAACAGGGGCAAAACGGGATACGGCGCGGCAGGTAGCAGTGCTTCGGCAGGGCGGCAGGTTGGCAGTCCTGGGCGCAGGCGAAAGCGGAGTTGGGGCGGCCCTGCTGGGGAAGCAAAAAGGATTTGAGGTATTTGTATCGGACAATGGGCCGATAGCCGAAAAATACAGAGACGTTCTTAATCAGACTGGCATTCTTTGGGAAGAAGGCGGGCATAGCGAATCGCGGATCCTCGACTCGGACCTGTGCGTGAAAAGCCCGGGGATCCCGGACACGGCCCCCCTGGTGGAGCAGCTTGTGGCCAGGGGCGTACCGGTGATTTCGGAAATCGAATTCGCCTCCTGGTATTGCCAGGCCACCCTGGTGGCCATTACCGGGAGCAACGGAAAGACCACCACGGCCATGCTCACGCACCACCTGTTGCGGCAGGGGGGTATGGATGCGGCCCTGGCGGGGAATATCGGCGATAGTTTCGCAGCCATGGTAGCCCGGGAATCCCACCCCTGCTACGTGCTGGAGGTCAGCAGCTTCCAGCTCGACGACATTCTGGGTTTCCGGCCGCACATTGCGGTGATCACAAATATTACCCCGGACCACCTGGATCGGTACGAATACCGGATGGACCGATACATCGCGTCAAAAAAGCGGATTGCCGAGAACCAGGGGCCCTCGGATTTCCTGGTTTTTGACCGGGACGACCCGGTGCTGGCAAGGGAAATAAACCCGGAGGATTTTGCCGCCAACCTCCTCCCATTGACCCTGGAAGAAGATCCCGGGGCCGCCGGCTGGCTGAAAGGAAACGATATAAACATACAATTGGAAAAAGAAAATACGCCACTTACTATGAGCAACGACACGCTGGCCCTCGAAGGCCGACACAACATGAAGAATACGATGGCCGCCGCCACGGTGGCCCGGTTGCTCGGCATCCGCAAGGAGAGCATCCGGGAGAGCGTCGCCAATTTCCAGGGGGCGCCCCACCGGTTGGAACGGGTACTCAAGATTCATCACGTCCAGTATATCAATGACTCCAAGGCCACCAACGTAAATGCCACGTTTTACGCCCTGGACAGCATGACGGCCCCGACGGTGTGGATTGTTGGCGGCGTCGATAAGGGCAACGACTACAAACCGCTGATGCCCCTGGTCCGTGAAAAGGTCAAGGCCATTATTTGCCTGGGGGCCGACAACAGCCGGATTGTGGAGGCCTTCGGCAATGCCGTTGACCTGCTCGTGGAGACCTATGCGATGTCCGAGGCCGTGAAGGTGGCCTACAAAATTGCCGAGCGGGGGGATAACGTCCTGCTCTCCCCGGCCTGTGCGAGCTTTGACCTGTTTAAAAATTACGAGGACCGGGGCGACCAGTTTAAGGACGCGGTAAAAGCACTATAGATGAAAGGGATCCTGAAAAGCCTGGAGGGAGATAAGGCCATTTGGGGCGTCGTGGCCCTGTTGGCCCTGTTTTCTTTTCTGCCGGTCTACAGCGCGAGCAGCAACCTGGTCTATGTGGTGGGCAACGGCACCACGGTGGGGCACCTGCTCAAGCACGGGTTGTTGCTCGTTCTCGGCTTCGGGATCATCTACAGCGTACATAAAATCCCCACGCATTTCTTTAAAGGGCTCTCGATCATCGCCCTGCCGGTGGTCCTGGTCCTGCTGGGGTATACGCTGGCCCAGGGAACCACCATCGAAGGTGCCAACGCCAGCCGCTGGATCCGTCTCCCGGTGGTGGGGATCACCTTCCAGACGTCCAACCTGGCGGCAGTGGTCCTGATGATTTATACCGCGCGCTACCTGAGCAAGATCCGGGACCGGGAAATCCGGTTTACCGAGAGTATCCTGCCCTTGTGGTTACCGGTTTTTCTGGTGTTGATCCTCATCCTGCCGGCTAACTTTTCCACCGCCGCCATTCTGTTCTGCATGGTCCTGATGCTTTGTTTCCTCGGGGGGTACCCGACAAAGTATTTGTTGAGCATCATCGGGGCGGGCATTGTCACCCTCGCGCTCTTTGTCTTGCTGGCCAAGGCCATGCCCGGGGTCTTCCCAAACCGGGTGGATACCTGGATCAGCCGGGTGGAGAGTTTCTGGGACGGGACGGACAGCGAAGGGGATTACCAGATAGAAAAGGCGAAAATCGCCATTGCCAGCGGGGGCCTCATCGGCAACGGCGCGGGCAAAAGCGTTATGAAGAATTTTCTCCCGCAGAGCTCCTCGGATTTTATCTATGCGATAATCATTGAGGAGTACGGGTTATTAGGCGGGCTGAGCCTCCTGTTTTTTTACATGTTGCTGCTGTTCCGGATAGTGGTGGTGGCCAATGCCAACCAGACCGTATTCGGGAAGCTACTGGTCATCGGCGTGGGCCTGCCGATTGTCTTCCAGGCGCTTATCAACATGGCGGTGGCCGTGGAGTTATTCCCGGTAACGGGCCAGACCCTCCCGCTCATCAGCTCCGGGGGAACGTCCATCTGGATGACCTGCCTGGCCATCGGGGTGGTCCTGAGCGCGAGCCGGAAACAGGACGAACAAAAGGAAATCGAACAAAATACGGAGGAACATCCTCTGGAGGTACTGAGTGGACAACTATAGGTTCTTACTCTCCGGGGGCGGTACCGGAGGACACATTTATCCGGCGGTGGCGATTGCCAACGAGTTGAAATCGCGCTACCCGGACGCCCGGTTCCTTTTTGTGGGGGCACAGGACCGGATGGAAATGGAAAAAGTGCCCCAGGCGGGCTACGAGATCCGGGGACTCTGGATCAGCGGCCTGGCCCGGAAACTCAGCTGGAAGAATTTGATCTTCCCGTTGAAACTGATAAAAAGTATGATGCAGGCACGTAAAATAGTGAAGGAATTCCAGCCGCACCTGGTGGTGGGAACCGGCGGCTTTGCCAGCGGCCCGACCCTGCGGGTGGCTTCCGGCAGGGGCATTCCCTGCGTGTTGCAGGAGCAGAATTCCTATGCGGGCATCACCAACAAGCTCCTGGCGGGCAGGGCACGGAAAATCTTTGTGGCCTATGAGGGCATGGACCGGTATTTCCCGGCGGATAAGATTGTGCTGACCGGCAACCCGGTCCGGGGCAGCCTGGCCGGCAACCTGCCGGATCCTGCTGCTAGCCGGTCTAAATGGGGGCTGGACCCCGGAAAGAAGACCCTCCTGGTCCTCGGAGGCAGCCTGGGCGCCCGCCGGATCAACGAATTGATCGGCGGGAAACTCCAGTTTCTCCAGGACCTGGGCCTGCAGATTATCTGGCAATGCGGGAAAGGGTATTACCCAACCTACCGGGATTGCGATTCCGACCAGGTGCGCGTATTGGACTTTATCTCCGAGATGGAAACTGCCTATGCGGCGGCGGATATCATTATCAGCCGCGCTGGCGCCGGCTCCGTATCGGAGCTCAGCCTGATCGGGAAACCGGTGGTATTCATCCCGTCCCCGAACGTGGCCGAGGATCATCAGACCAAGAACGCCCGGGCCATGGTGGAGCGTGACGCAGCCGTTATGCTGCCGGAATCTGAACTCGAAAACCGCTTTGAGGCGTGTTTGGGCGAATTGCTGGCCAACCCGGCCCGGATGAAAATAATGGGAGACAACCTCCGGGCGCTGGGGCGCCCAGGGGCAACCCGCGAGATTGTGGACGAAATAGAAAAAATCCTGAAAGCCTGATGGAACTCTCCCGTGTACATAGGGTCTATCTGATTGGTGTGGGGGGCATCGGCATGTCCGCCCTGGCCCGGTATTTCGTCAGGAGCAACCGGGAGGTAGCCGGTTACGACAAGGTGCCTACTCCGCTTACCCGGGCACTCGAGGCAGAGGGCATCGCCGTGCATTACCGGGAGGATGCAGACGAGATTCCCGTTGCTTTCCGGCAGCCGGAAGGGACCCTGGTCATCTATACCCCTGCCGTACCCGCAACGCACAGCGAACTCGCTTTTTTCCGCAAGGGCGGGTACGAGGTGACAAAACGCTCCCAGGTACTCGGGATGATCAGCCGGGCCTCCCGTTGCCTGGCGGTGGCCGGCACCCATGGGAAAACCACGACATCCTGTATCCTGGCGCACCTCCTCCGGGAGGCCGGCCTGGAAGTGATGGCCTTCCTGGGGGGGGTATCCGAGGATTTCGGCAGCAATTTTTTGATGGAGGGCACCGAATTTTCGGTTGTGGAAGCCGACGAGTACGACCGCTCCTTCCTCTACCTGGAACCCGACATTGCCTGCGTAACCTCCATGGATGCCGACCACCTGGATATCTACGGGGACGACGCCACGCTGAAGGCCACCTTTGGCGAGTTTGCCGCAAAGGTCCGGCCCGGAGGGGTGCTGGTGGTCCGCAACGGGCTGCCCCTGGAAGGGCTTACCTACGGGATCGATGACGATGCCGCGTATTCCATCCGCAATCTGCGTACCGAAGACGGGGCATATCGCTTCGACATCCATACGCCGACCCGCGTTTTTGAATCCGTCCGGTTTTCAAAACCCGGGCGCCACAACCTGTTGAATGGATTAGCTGCCTTTACGATGGCGGTCCAGGTTGCCGAGCAACCAGACCGCCTGGTTAAAGCCATGGGCAGCTTTAAGGGGGTCGAAAGGCGATTCTCCTATAAAATCAAGACCGAGCAAGGCATCTTTATCGATGATTATGCGCACCACCCCACGGAGATCGATGCGGTTTGCGATGCGATCCGGGAAATGCACCCCGGCAAAGATATCCTGGCGGTGTTCCAGCCACACCTCTTCAGCCGTACCCGGGACTTTGGCCCGGAGTTCGCCCGGAGCCTCTCCCGCTTCGATACCATCTGGCTGCTGGAGATCTACCCGGCCCGGGAAGACCCCATCGAAGGCATCGATTCGCAGTGGTTACTCGATCAAATCGAAAACCCCCGGAAACGGCTGATAAAAAAGTCCGAACTGATCCCGGAAATCACCCGGGAAAACCCGCAAATCCTCCTGACTATCGGGGCGGGGGATATTGGCCTGGAAGTAGACCCGATTAAAGAAGCGTTGAGTTGTGCAAGTTAAGTGGAATACATTGAAGCTGATAGGATTATTGATCTGTATAACAGGTCTTTACGCATTTTCAGAAGTGCGTAGTAACCGACGGGATATCTCGGGAGTTACCGTTCGGTTTGAAGGTGCCGACAACCTGTATCTGACGGAAAGTACGGTTAATAAATTGTTAATACAAAAATTCGGCAGCCTCCGGAATACACCCAAAGATGCGATAGTTTTGGATACTGTGGAATCGGTCCTCCGGACTCATGAAATGGTGAAAAATGCCCAGGTTTATCTTACTGTAGACGGCCAGCTTATCACGAAAATAACCCAGCGGCATCCAATCGGACGCGTGGCGGGTGATACCCAGTTTTATCTGGACGACGAAGGCAGAAAAATGCCGCTATCACCCAACCATTCCGCGCGTGTCCCCATCATTACGGGTAAGATTACGGGCAAGAGCCTGGAAGACGCGTATGAGATCCTGAAATTCATCAACGAGGACCCGTTCCTCAGCAAGAATATCATCGGGATCCATATCGAAGATGAGACGGATTACCGCCTCAGGTTCCGCCTGGACAATTTTGTGGTCCGCCTCGGAGACGTTACGGACCTGAAATCAAAGTTTGACAATTTCAAGGCCTTTTACGCAAAGGCCTCTCAAGATAAAACACTGGCACACTACGAGGTAGTCAGCCTGGAATTCGACAACCAGGTGGTGTGCACTAAAATCTGAAAGCGCATGGAAGAAGCGAAGTATTCAGTAGGACTGGACATTGGAACCACCAAGATCGTCGCCATTATCGGTAAGGAAAACGAGTATGGTAAAATCGAAGTGCTGGGTATCGGCAGGTCCAAAAGCCTCGGGGTGCACCGGGGTGTGGTAAACAACATCACCCAAACCATCCAATCCATCCAGCAGGCCGTGGAGGAAGCCCAATCGGATTCCGGCCTGAAGATCGGGGCAGTGACGGTCGGGATTGCTGGGCAGCACATTCGTTCCCTGCAGCACAGCGACTACATTACCCGGGCGAATTCCGAAGAGGTGATCGGGGAGGAAGACCTGGAGAAGCTCGTCAACCAGGTCTACAAACTGGTCATGCTCCCGGGGGAGGAAATTATCCACGTTTTGCCCCAGGAGTACAAGGTAGACGGACAGGCGGAGATCAAGCAGCCGATCGGGATGTACGGCGGCAGGCTGGAAGCGAATTTCCATGTAGTGGTCGGGCAGATTTCCTCCATCAAAAACATCGGGCGCTGTATCAAGAGCGCAGGGCTCGACCTGGAAAACATCACCCTGGAGCCCCTGGCGTCGGCCAATGCAGTCCTGAGCCAGGAGGAAAAGGAAGCGGGTGTGGCCCTGATCGACATCGGGGGCGGCACCACAGACCTGGCCATCTTCAAGGACGGCATCATCCGGCATACGGCCGTCATCCCGTTTGGGGGGAACGTGATCACGGAGGATATCAAAGAAGGCTGTTCCATCATCGAGAAGCAGGCGGAATTGCTCAAAATCAAATTCGGTTCGGCCTGGCCGGGTGAAAACAAAGACAATGAAATCGTATCCATCCCCGGCTTGCGGGGGCGGGAACCCAAGGAGATCACCCTGAAGAACCTCTCGAAGATCATCCACGCCCGGGTCGTTGAAATTATCGAACAGGTGTACCTGGAAATTAAGAATTACGGGCACGAGGACCAGAAAAAGAAACTGATTGCAGGGATTGTGCTGACCGGAGGCGGCAGCCAGCTCAAGCACCTGAAGCAACTCGTGGAATACATCACCGGGATGGACACGCGTATCGGCTATCCGAACGAACACCTGGCCGGGGATTCCGACATGGAGATTGCCAGCCCTACCTATGCCACGGCGGTGGGCCTGCTGATGAACGCCGTAGAGAACAAACACCGCCATACCCGCAAGGACGGTACCTCGGAATCACAGGAGGGCGAAAAGGAGATGGTCCTGGAAGGGGCTCCGGCATCCGGGAAGTCCGGGGAGGTGGACAAACCGCGACGCTCGGTATTCGATAAATGGACAGACCGGCTCAAGGAATTTCTGGATAACGCCGAATAGCCGGCTAAGCCGCAATTGAAAGAACAACCACATACCCATTCATAAATCAATAAAAGAGCAACAACATGGAAATGGACAATATCACCTTCGACCTGCCAAAGAACCAAAGCAACGTGATCAAGGTTATCGGCGTTGGCGGTGGTGGCAGCAATGCCATCAACCACATGTTCCAGGCGGGGATCAACGGGGTCGATTTTGTAATATGCAACACAGACGCGCAGGCGCTGCAGAACAGCGCGGTCCCCAACAAAATCCAGTTGGGTGTTTCCCTTACCGAGGGCCTCGGAGCCGGGGCGAATCCGGAAGTAGGGGAGCAGGCGGCCCTGGAGAGTATGGAAGAGATCAAACAGATGCTCCAGCAGACCACCAAGATGGTTTTCATTACCGCCGGAATGGGGGGCGGTACGGGAACCGGGGCTGCGCCTATCATCGCCAAGCAGGCCAAGGAGATGGACATCCTCACGGTGGGGATTGTTACCATCCCGTTCCTCTTTGAGGGGAAAATGCGCTGCGAACAGGCCCAGCGGGGTATCGAACGGTTGCGAAACAACGTGGACTCCCTGATTGTTATCAATAACAACAAATTGCGGGAGGTCTACGGGAACCTGGGCTTTAAGGCGGGCTTCTCCAAAGCCGACGAGGTGCTCTCCACGGCGGCCCGCGGCATTGCCGAGGTGATTACCCACCACTACACCCAGAACATCGACCTGCGGGATGCCAAAACGGTACTCTCCAACAGCGGCACCGCCATCATGGGGTCTGCGGCGGCCACCGGTTCAGCGCGGGCCCAGGAAGCCATCATGAAGGCCCTGGATTCGCCCCTGCTGAACGACAACAAGATTACCGGCGCCAAGAACGTGTTGCTCCTGATCGTTTCCGGCTCCCAGGAAATCACCATCGACGAGATCGGGGAAATCAACGACCACATCCAGATCGAAGCCGGCCATGGGGCCAATATCATCATGGGTGTCGGGGAGGACGAGGGGCTCGGCGAGGCGATTGCCGTGACCGTGATAGCCACCGGTTTTAACATCGACCAGCAGAACGATATTGTCAATACGGAATCCAAAAAAATCATCCACACCCTGGAGGACGAGCAAAAGGCCCAGCAAGACCTTTCGGAGCCCGGCCCGCAGCGGGTTGTCCACACCCTGGAACTGGATGATGCCGACCGGAACCCCGGGACGGAAAACCCGGCCGCGACCCCGGAACCGGCCCGGGAGGATGTGTCCCGCACCCCGGAGGCGGCCCGGGAGGATGCATCCCGCACCCCGGAGGCGGCCCGGGAGGATGCGTCCCGCACCCCGGAAGCTGCCCCGCCCGCGGAAGAAGGTCAGCAACTTATCCCCACCACCCAGTACATCCGCAACTTCAATGTGTTTTACGAAGAGGTCGTGGCGGAAGGAGTAGCAGCCGATGAAGATTTCATCATCATCGATTCCAAAGACCTGATCAACGATATCGAAGTGGTGGACCCGGAAGTGGTGATGGCGGATGCGCCGGAGCAGGACCAGATCAGCCTGCACTTCGACATGCCGCTGGATACGCAGGAAGACTCGGAGGAATCCGCGGAAAACGTCATCACTTTTGACCTGGATGAGGATGTCCGCGACATGGAGGTCCGGGAACACGTAGAGATTACCCCCGTACTCGAGTACAAGAAGGAAGGGGAAACCCGATACAGCCTGGAGGATTACATGGAACTGGAGCAGCAACTGACGGGCGCTACTTCCAAGGCGGAAAAATACGAACCGAAAATCGTCGAGGACGAACTGGTTTTTGAGAAGAAGACGGTGGAGGGTTCCGGGTCGGAAAGCCCAACCCCGGATGCCGACCCCACCGACCGGCCGATCAGCGAGATCCTCCGGGAACGCGCCGACGAGCGCCGACGGAAACTCAAGGACTTCAATTACAAGTTCCAGCACAACCGGACTACGATAGACGATATTGAGAAGGAACCTGCCTATAAGCGGCAGGGAGTGGACCTCACCGATGCCAAACGGGGCGATTCAAAGGTTTCCAGGACCACCCTCAGCGAGGACAGCAACGAGGAGATGCGGCTCCGCTCCAACAATTCCTTCCTCCACGACAATGTAGATTAATCCCCACGCAGGTTTCACCCCACTGCGACCTGTATGGAACGAACCCCGGCCCTTGTGGCCGGGGTTATTTTTACACCCCGGGCGGGTTGCGTATCTTTGTCATCCATTTAAATCCGATCATAATGTCACTACAAGACCGCGTCATGGACGAGATGAAGGCCGCTATGAAGGCCAAGGATACCGTGGCACTGGAGGCGCTGCGGGCCGTAAAATCGGCGTTGTTGCTGGCCAAAACCGAGAAGGGAGGGGCCAAAGGCCTGACAGAGGCAGAGGAGATTGCCCTGGTACAGAAGCAGGTAAAACAGCGCAAGGAGAGCGCGGAGATCTACCAAAAGCAGGGCCGGGAAGACCTGGCGGGGCCGGAATTGGCCCAGGCCGCCATCCTGGAACGTTTCCTGCCTGAACAACTGAGCGAATCGGAAATGGAAGCCGAGGTAGCTGCCGCCATCGACCAGCTGGATGCCGCCGGCATGCAGGATATGGGAAAAGTCATGGGGGTTGTCACCCAAAAACTCGCGGGCAGGGCAGATGGGAAGACGCTTGCCGCTATGGTCCGCAAACAACTCGCTGCCCAGGGCTAGAATCAGCTGCCCAGGGTTAATTCAGGTGCGCAGGTTTGCTGTCAGGTTTGCTGTCAGGTGCGCAGGTTAAGCAGGTTCTGGAGGGAGAACTGTTGTTTTGAAGCCTCCTTTTGATCCGTTTCATAAGGCACCTCCGCTACGCGGTCCACACATTTGCGTATATAGCGGGTAGGGTCGAAGCTGCGTCGGTTCCGGCAGTTGAGGGTACCGTTTTCCGGCACGACAGCATCGGTAATCTCCAGAGGTTCTATCGCATTTTTAAAGGCGTGGGTATTCCGCCCCGTAAAAAGCAGGGTCTGTACCGACCCGATGGATTTCCCGTGCGTCCGGCAAATTCGGTTCAGGGCATTTTCAAAGTCTTCCGACCGCAATTTGCGCACTTCACTGCGGGTGGAGAATTGGATCAGGCCCCATTTGGAATCCGGGGAACGGAACCCGTGGACCAGGACTACATGTATCGGCTCGCCGGGGTAATTCAGCAGGGCGTACTCCATGAGTTGAAGCGACTCGGGGGTAAAATCGGTAGGGATCAGGACATTTCTCATAACTTGCTGATATTCATTGGGTGTGAAATTACATCCCGGGGATTGGAACGGTTTAAGAAGCAGATTAGAATGGGATTAGAATTCTTTTTAAGCCAGGCCGCGCTGCCCCTGCAGATTCGGAACGCGGATCGTTACCAGGGTTCCCTTGCCCGGTTGGGATGAAATTCGGATATCCCCGTGGTGCAGGCGGATGATCCGGTAGGCCATCGGCAGGCCGAATCCGTATCCCCGGCTGGACCGGACGTTCGAACCCCGGTAAAAGGGCTCAAAAATATTGGTGAGTTCACCGGAAGGAATCCCAATACCTTTATCGGCCACCAGGATGAGGATGTCGTTTCCGTCGTTGAGGACCCGGAGTTGTACAGGCTCGTTTCCGGAGTATTTACAGGCATTCTCGACGATATTTCCCAGGGCTACCTTAAAGAGTGTCGGGCTGCCCGTTAAGGTAATCCCGCGCGCATCTTCAGGCAATTCTTCCAGGTCCAGGCGAATCCGTCCGCCCGGGCCGGAAACAGTCATCGCCTCTTTGATCTCCATGGCGATTTCATCCACCCGGAAGGGAACTGCGGTAAACCCTTTGCCGGATTCCCCGGTCTGTGCGAGTTGGAGCAACCCGTCCACCAAATGGTCCAGGCGTTGTGCTTCCCGTTCAATGTCCCGCAGCAGCTCCCTGTAGGAGGCGGCATCCCGCTGCCGGGCCTGTCCCACCTCGGTAAGCCCCAGGATGGCCGTAAGGGGGTTCCGCAATTCGTGGGAGGCGTTGTTGATAAAGCGGCTTTGCTGGTCGAAGGCGATTTCCAGGCGGTCGAGCATGTTGTTGAACGTCCCGGCCAGTTCGGCGAGTTCATCCTTTCCCCGGCCCACCTCCAGACGGTCATCGAGGTTTCCGGCCCGAATGGACTGCACCTTCCGGATGATCCGGTTAATCGGGCTCAGTGCCTGGGTGGCAAAATACTCGCCCAACAACAACAGGCAGGCCAGGCTCAGGGCGTAGGCGAGGATCAGGAGGTTCAGCAGGTTACGCTGTTTATTGAGCCCGTAGGTGTCCCGTGCGCTGAGTAGCAGCAGGGTTTCCCCCTGCGACAGGTCCAGGAGCGTCCCCCGGTAATAGCGCCCTCCCTGTTCCCAGGCGGCCGTCCCGCCTGCCAGCAGGTCCCGGGTAAAAGCATCGGGCAACCCCTGGTTGGTAACGATTCGGGCCATATCCGGGCGCGAAGGGACCGGATAGACCCCCACCGCCTCTTCGGGCAGCGCCGGCTGCTGGTTGGGGGTCAGGCCCGGGGTGGATACCCGCCCGGGTGTAGTCAGCACCCCCGGGGTGGTTTCAAGCTCCGTGGCCAGCTGGAAGAGGCGACCCTCCATCCGGACCTGGAATTCCCTTTGGGTATAAAACCCGGAAAACAGGAAAATAAAGGTAAAGACCCCCAGGAGCAACAGGGCGGTCAGCAGGACAAAAATGGCAGTGATCCGGGTTCGCAGGCGCATGAGTGGGTCCGGGTTTTAGGGTTCGTTGTCTTTCAGGGTGTACCCCATGCCGATCACGGTGTGGATCAGTTTTGAATCGAAAGGTTTGTCGATTTTGTTCCGCAGGTAATTTACGTATACATCCACCACATTGGTCCCCAGGTTGAAGGTGATGTCCCAGACGCTTTCCAGGATGTCAATCCGGCTCAGCACCCGGTTTTTATTGAGCAAAAGGTACTCCAGAAGGCGGTACTCGGTAGCGGTCAGGTGGATATCCGCTTCTCCGCGTCTGACGGTTTTCGCATCCCGGTCGAGAACCAGGTTGCCCGCTGAGAGGGTGCGGTTGCCCCGGGGACCGGAAGACCGGCGCCTGGAAAGGGCCCGGACCCGCGCCTCGAGCTCTTTGAATTTAAATGGCTTGACCAGGTAGTCATCCGCCCCCGAATCGAGACCCCGGACGACGTTTTCAGTAGAACCGAGGGCGGTGAGCATCAGAATCGGAAGGTCCAGACCCTGGCCCCGGATAGTACGGGCCACCTCCCGTCCGTCCATCCCAGGCAGGACGATATCCAGGATGACCAGGTCGAAATCCCCATCCTGCAGCATTTCAAGCCCCTTTTCCCCGTCGTAGCAAACCGCGACCGCATAGCCCGATTCCTGCAATCCCTGGGTAACAAAGGAGGCAATGGCGTATTCGTCTTCGATCAGGAGGATGCGGTTCCCCATGGGATGCGGCTTTGGTCGGTATTAAATCTACGGAATTGCCACTAAATTCGGAATTGGCTATCTTCAGGACACTTAAAACCATCCCGTTATGCCAGCGACCGCGATACACCGCCAAAGAATACCCGTCTTAAAAGGCCTTTTCGCCTTCCTTGCGGCGGCCTTCCTGTCTTTACATGAACTTCCGGCCCAGCGCGATTGGGACCAGGTACAGATTACTGCGGAACAGGTTACCGACAGCCTGTATGTCCTTTTCGGTGCCGGGGGGAATATCGGCCTGGCGCTCGGGGACGATTACGCCTATATCATCGACGACCAGTTTGCCGAACTGACCGGGAAGATACTGGAAACGGTTTCGGGAATCACCGACAAACCCGTGCGTTTTGTGGTGAATACCCACTGGCACGGCGACCACGTTGGGGGCAATGAAAACCTCGCAAACCAGGGTGCCATCTTAGTGGCCCACGAAAATGTCCGGAAACGCATGGGGATGCGCGTAGACCGGGGCGAACGGGGAGTGTCCGAACCAGCGCCCTATGCCGCGTTATCCCGGATTACGTTCAACGACGAGCTGACCCTGCACCTGAGCCCCCGGCGCAGCATGCACCTGATGCATGTGGACCCGGCTCATACGGACGGAGATACCTATATCTACTTCCCCGGGGAAAACGCCATCCACATGGGCGACAACTTTGTAAACGGGTATCCGTATATCGACCAGTCATCCGGAGGGGATATCGACGGGCTGCTGCGCAACCTGAATATGGCCTTGTTTATCGTGGATGACGACACGCGGATTATCCCGGGCCACGGACCCGTAATGGGCCGGCCGGAACTCCTGGAATTCCGGGATATGGTAGCGACCATCCGCAACCGGGTCCGGGCGGCGCGTAACAGCGGAAAATCCCTGGAAGAGGTACAGGCCATGAACCTGACCGCAGAGTGGGATGCCTCCAAAGGGCAGGGTTTTATAGGCCCTGCCCGAATCGTTCAGTTTGCCTACGAGACGGCAGATTGACCGGCCGGCACGGGCGGCGCATCAATTCTCCTGGGCCGCCAGCCATTCCATAACCGTAACCGGCCGCCCGTTTACCAGTACAGGCCCCCCGTCAAAATCCTGGCGGGCCACATTGGCGTGGGAATAGATCCAGGACCAGTGGCCGCTGTAATGGAAGCCTTCCCCCCCATACTGGTTGGTTATGTCCGTTACGTGGTCGTAATAGGAGAAATGCACATTGCGGGCCCCCGCCTCCAGCAGGCGGTTGTAAATGGGTACTGCTGTTTCTTCCGGGAGGGTCACCGGGTCGTCCTTGGAATGGATAAACCATATCGGCACCTTCCGGATACTGCGGATCTGCGCATCGGTAACGTACTCGGCGTGGTAGGCCAGTGCGCTGATGAAGGCCGCCGCAAAATAATCCGGGTCCTTCAACAGCAGCTTGAGACTCATATAGCCCCCGTTGCTGCAGCCGCCCACGTAAATCCGGTCCGGGTCGATTCCCGGGTTATCGGCGACATACGCCTTAATCAGGTCCATCAGTCCTTCGTTGTATATGTCCTCGACATCCCCCCGGGTATAGCCGCCGCCTTCCCGATTCATCCAGAAGGTCGGAGCCTGGGGAACCAGGACATACGCGCCCCCGAAGAGGACCTGGATGTCCGGGGATGCATAATTAGCGGCCCGGTTGCCCAGAAGGGCCACTGTGGGGTCTGTCCCGCCTTCCCCGCCCCCGTGGAGCCAGATGATGAGTGGTTTTTTGCCACCCCCTGCAGCCGGGCTGAAAGCGGCGTAGGACATGGATTTTCCGGGGGCATACTGAAAGGAGCCCTCCAGGTCAAAGGAGTCTGTCAGCGGCATGATCCGGCCCGTTTTCTCGGTCCAGGTGCGCAGTGTGGGCAGGTGGGTAATCGCCACGCGGTAGTCCACCCAGAAATTGCCCCGGACCTTTTCGTTCTGAGCGTACTGGAATGGCGATCCGATCGGCATTTGGGGCCCGACAGCGAGGACAAGCGTCAGGTGGGAACCTGCTGCGACCCGGTTGCCGTTGGCATCCGATACGTACGTATTCAGGACGGTCCGGGGTCCGGCTGCCATGGCTTCCGGTATTTCCGCCAGGTCCGTGGTGCGCGTGGCGTGAACTGAGAAATCTCCGGTAGGGGGTTCGCTGAGGGTTTCCCCCATTTCCAGGACAACTTTGTTCACCGCCGGGCCCCAGTCAAAGCCTTCGACCAGAATCTTGTAGTTTCCGGCATTCTGGGCCAGGATCGTGCCGCAGGTTCCCGTCAGGATCGCAAGGATCAACAGTAGTTTAATTTGTTTCATCAGGTTTGGTTTTTTAAGGATGTTAGGTTTGTTGTTTTTCCGGGTGCTGTGCAATTTGTGCTTCCCGGGGAATCCCCGGCGGGTTGCGCAGGGGGTACGCCGGAACAGGCCCCAGGATGTTAGACGCCGATTCCGGGCCAGGGTTTAATCGCCGGGCCCCGGCCCCCTGTCACTGGCCGCATCCTGCGCTTCCCTTCGGTATGGCCGGATGATCAAACCCAGGGGGCGGTCGTAACTCAGGTAATTAAAAGCCCAGTGGTAGAGGGCGGAGAGTTTGTTCCGGAAGCCGACCAGGGAATAGATATGGACGGCCATCCAGACCACCCAGGCAAAAGTTCCCTGGAATTTCCAGTTGGGCAGGTCGGCTACCGCCCGCGCCCTCCCAACGGTGGCCATCGCGCCCCGGTCGCGGTAAACAAAAGGCACTAAATCCCGACGCCTTAACAAGCGACCCAGGTTCCCGGCCAGGTGGCGACCCTGTTGCTGGGCAACCGGAGCCAGCATCGGCAGGCCGCGCGGGGTTGCCTCCGCAATGCAGGCGGCTACGTCGCCAATGGCGAAAACATTGTCCAGGCCGGCTACCCGGTTGCAGGGGTCTACCGCAATGCGGTTCCCCTTAAGCAGGCAGGATTCCGGCAAGCCATTTAAGGGGGCGGCCCGGACCCCTGCCGTCCAGATAACCGTGTCGGTGGGAAACCGGGTCCCGTCCGATAAATGCACCTGGTCGTCCCGGTAATCGGCCACCCGGGAATTGAGCAGGACGTTGACGCCCAGGTCCTCGAGGTACTCCCGGGCTTTTTCCGAGGCGATTTCCGACATGGCCTTAAGGACCCGATCGCCGCTCTGGTAGAGGTTGATGCTCATCAGGGAGGTGTCGAGGTCGGGAAAATCCCTGGGGATAACGTGTTTTTTCATCTCGGCAAGGGCCCCGGCCAGTTCAATGCCTGCAGGGCCGCCTCCCACGATGGCGATATTCATGATTTCCTCCAGGGGCTCCCCGCTGTAATTGGCGATGGCTTTTTCCAGGTTCTGGTAGACGAAACTCCGGAGGTTCAGGGCATCCGGCAACGACTTGAGGGTGAGCATCCGATCCTGTAGGGATTCAAAGTTGAAATAGTTTGTCCGGCTGCCCGTGGCGATTACCAGGTAGTCGTACGGCACGGTACCGATGGAGGTAAACAAGCGGCTGCGCTCCCAGTCCACCAGGCTGACCTCCGCCATCCGGCACCGGACATTGCGGAACCGGCGGAAGATGCGCCGAACCGGGTAGGCTATGCTGTCGGGCTCCAGCCCTCCAGTTGCCACCTGGTACATTAGCGGCTGGAAATTGTGGTAGTTGTTTCGGTCAATCAGCAGGACATCCACGGGCAAACGCCGAAGGGACTTGGCGAGTTCGATCCCGCCGAAGCCGGCGCCCACGATCACGACCTGGGGTTTGTTTTCCATGTAATTCGAATGCGGAAGCGTTGTTAATAATTGTTAAATATCTGTCGATTTAACAGTTTATCAAAGTAGCGTCCGGGTATAATTCTGGTAAACTCACTAACTTATTGCAAAATTTTTATCCATGGCAGTTTATAACCTGAAAATTAACGGAACCTCAATGGAGGTGGATGCAGATCCGTCCACCCCGCTTTTGTGGGTATTGCGCGACCATCTGAATATGGTCGGGACCAAATACGGCTGCGGGATAGCGCAGTGCGGTGCCTGTACGGTACACCTCGGGGACACGGCAACCCGTTCCTGTTCGCTGCCGGTATCCTCGGTAGGCGACCAGGAAGTCACCACCATCGAAGGCCTTTCGGAGAACGGCGATCACCCGGTCCAGAAAGCCTGGCTGGAGGTGGACGTCCCCCAATGCGGGTACTGTCAGGCCGGACAGATCATGTCGGCTGCTGCCTTGCTCAAGGGAAACCCGAACCCCAGCGATGCGGATATCGAATCGGCTATGAACGGCAATATTTGCCGGTGCGGCACCTATGTGCGGATTAAAAAGGCCATCAGGATGGCTGCTGACCAATCGGCTACCTGAGGTACGCCTGAGAGAATTGCAGGCACCATCCAGGGTTTTGAGCCACCCATTTAACATGTTAGAATCCAATTAATCCCAAGAAAATGACACTGATAAAAACATCCATCGGACGACGCTCGTTTATAAAATCTTCCGCCCTGGCGGGGGGAGGCATGATGCTCGGCTTCAGCTGGCTCGCCTCCTGCAAGGACGAGGCCGCCCGGGAAGCTGCCCTGGCCATGCCCGACGAGTGGTTTGAAATCAACGGTTTCCTCAAGATTGGCGACAACGGGGTGGTGACCATCATGTCGCCCAACCCGGAAATCGGGCAGAATGTCAAGACGGCCATGCCGATGATCGTCGCAGACGAGTTGGATATTGATTGGGAACGCGTGATTGTGGAGCAGGCCCCCCTGAACCTCGATATCTTCACGCGCCAACTGGCCGGGGGCAGCCAGTCCATCCGACAGGGTTGGCAGGGTCTCAGGCTGGCCGGGGCGACAGCCCGACAGATGCTCCGAGAGGCAGCGGCCCGGGCCTGGGAGGTCCCGGTGGAGGAGGTAACCACCGAGATGGGGATGCTTCATCACAAAGCCTCCGGCCAATCGGCCGGGTACGGGGAAATGGCGTCTGCTGCTGCAGCGCTTGAAGTCCCGGAGGAAGTGGCGTTGAAGGAACCTAAGGATTTTACGATAATCGGGACGGACCGCAAAAACGTGGACGGCCCAAAGATTGTAACGGGCAAGCCCTTGTTTGGCCTGGATGTGCAACGCGAGGGGATGTTGATCGCCATGGTGGCCCATCCGCCGGCATTCGGGATGAAATTAAAATCCGTTGACGCGGAATCGGTAAAATCCATGCCCGGTATCCGGGATGTGTTCCCGATCGTGGTCTACCCGGAAGGGGCCGAAAGGCAATGGTCGGACGGGGGAGCCATCCCCGAGATGATAGCTATTGTAGGCGAAAGCACCTGGCAGTGCATGCAGGCCAAGAAGGCGTTGCAGGCCGAGTGGGAGGCAGACGGGACCCTGGAGAGTACGGCATTCCACGAAGAAGAACTCGAGAAGCTGCTGGCAACCGCCCCCGAGAAACCCGCGCGGAAGGACGGCAATGTGGATCGGGCCTTTGCACAGGCGGCCAAAGTGGTGGAAAGCACCTTCAGTGCGCCCTACCTGGCCCACAACACGATGGAACCCATGAATTTCTTTGCCCATGTAACCCCGGAGAAAGCCGAGTTGCTCGGCCCCATACAAACTCCGGAATACCTGGAGAATACGCTGGTTTCCGTCCTGGGCATGCCCAAGGAGAAGATCGATGTGATGATGACCCGGATGGGTGGCGGCTTCGGGCGGCGGCTCTACGGAACATTCGCCGTTGAAGCAGCGATGATTTCCAAAAAGATGCAGGCACCTGTAAAGCTCGTTTACTCCCGGGAGGATGATATGACCCAGGGCACCTACCGGCCCTCCTATAAAATACGCTACAAGGCCGGCCTGGACGAAGCGGGCAACCTGATTGCCTGGCATGTCCGCGGGGTGGGTACCAACGACGACCTGGTATTTGAGAACCGTTTCCCCGCCGGTGCAGTAGACAACTACTTGGCCGAGAAACACGCCCTGCCGACGCTGGTAACCACCGGAGCCTGGCGCGCGCCCCGCTCCAATTTTATCGCTGGGGCCGAGCAGGCCTTTATGGATGAAGTTGCCGAGGCGGCGGGTAAGGATCCGATCGAGTTCCGCCTGGAACTCTTTGACCGGGCGATCAGCGACCCGGTCGGGGACCCTGAAACAAATGATTACGACCCGGAACGTTATGCAGGTGTGCTGAAACTGGTCCGGGAGAAATCGAATTGGGAAGCGGGGCCGCCCAGCGGCCTGTCGCGCGGCGTGGCGGCGTACTTCTGCCACAATTCCTATGTGGCCCAGGTATTGGATTTGAAGGTGGAAGCCAATACGCCCAAGGTGGAGAAAGTGTATTGCGCAGTGGATTGCGGTATCGTTATCAATCCGCTCAGCGCCAAAAACCAGGTGGAAGGTGGTATCGTCGACGGTATCGGGCATGCGACATTCAGCGCGCTTTCCTTCCGGGACGGCCGGGCAGAACAATCAAACTTTGATACCTACCGGCTAATCCGCAACGCCGAGGCGCCCAAATCCATTGAAACGTATTTTGTGGACAATGGGATCGACCCGACGGGTCTCGGGGAGCCTTCCCTGCCGCCTGTCCAGGGGGCCCTGGCCAATGCGCTCTACAAGGCGACGGGTACGCGGTATTACGAACAGCCTTTCTTCGGGGAACGGCGGATTATCGGATAAGCCGGCTACAGGCTCCAGCGATTCCCCACATCGGATAGGGGGATACACCCCTGGAACGCCCCGGGTATCGGGTCGTAGCTAAGTACATTCCTGCCGATTTCCTCCGAGGAGAAATACGCCCAGACCATCATGGATTTCAGGTTGCGGTAAAAACCGACGGGTTCCTGTTCCCCTACGGCCGTCCCCCATACCCCCGGGTTGAATTTTCCGCCGGCGGCTTCCTCGGCTTTAAGTACACTTGCGCGGTCGGTATCCCCGAGTTCTGCAAACACCTCTCCATACCCATCGATGCACCGGGAATCAAAGGCGGCCAGTTCCCTGCGGAGTGCCTCCCGGGCCTCCGGGTCGTACACCCGGGCGAAGACTTTGTCCATGAACATATCGGCCTTTACATCCAGCCCGCCCGGGGTTTCCGTCCGGGGCAGGACCGTGTCCACCAGGGCGGCCACCAGGGCTGCCTCGCTGGCCGTGAGGAATTCCGGTTTCCAGTCCGGCCGTTTTTCATTTTGGCAGGATTGTAGGAGGGACAGGGCAGTTGGCAGGGCCAGGGCAGCCCCCGCCATCAGTCCGGTTCTCTTGAGCGCGCTTCTTCGATCCATGTCAGATATTGAATTTGTTGAGTTCGGATACCGCGTGGTCCGCTGCACGGGCGGTCAATGCCATATAGGTCAGTGAAGGGTTTACGCAGGAAGACGAGGTCATACAGGCCCCGTCCGTGACGAAGACGTTTTTCACTGCGTGTACCTGGTTTGTACCGTTCAGCACGGAGGTTTTGGGATCGCGACCCATACGGGCGGTTCCCATTTCGTGGATGCCGTAGCCGGGTTCATGCTCGTTGTCGAAACCCATGACATTTTCAAGGCCGGCCTTCTCGAGCATTTCAACCGCATCCTTGCGGATCTGCCGGTTCAGGGCTTTTTCGTTTTCCTTGAACTCGCAGTCGATGGCCAATGTAGGCTGGCCCCATTTATCCGTGTTTTCAGTGTCCAGAGTTACCTTGTTTTCGTGGTAGGGAAGGCATTCTGCAAATCCGGTAATAAAGAATTCCCAGGGTCCCGGCTTGAGGATTTCGTCCTTGAAACCGGCCCCAAATTCAGGGATATTGGCCGGGTTCCCTCCCCGATATCCGCCTCCCTGGAAGCCGAAGCCCCGGACAAAATCCTGGGACCTGGAACCTTCGTCCACGTTTACGTAACGCGGGATATAGATGCCGTTTGGCCTGCGGCCGCTGTAATATTTATCCTCAAACCCGGGGACCCGCGCTGTGGCCCCCACCCGGTACGTGTGGTCCATCAGGTTATGCCCCAGTTCCCCGCTGTCGTTCCCCATCCCTTCCGGGAAGCGGTTCGATTTGGAGTTCAGCAGGATTTGAGTGGTACTCAGGGCAGAGGCATTGCAGAAAACGATGCGTGCCCGGTAGTCCATGGACTCCCCGGTTTCCGCGTCGATAATGCGAACCCCGTTGGCCAGGCCCTTCTCTTCGTCGTAGAGGATGGACTGGGCAATGGAGTAGGGGCGGATTGTCAGGTTCCCCGTGGCCTGGGCGGCCGGCAGGGTCACTGCATTGCTGCTGAAATACGCCCCGTACGGACAGCCCCGGCTGCACCGGTTCCGGTACTGGCACTTCCCGCGGCCATTGAGGGGCTCAGTCAGGTGTGCCACCCGGCCGATAATCATGTGGCGCCCGGGGAATTGCTCTTCAATACGGCTCTTTACGTGTTTCTCCACGCAGTTCAACTCCATCGGTGGCAGGAAGTGGCTGTCGGGCAACTGCGGTAAACCCAGGGGTTCCCCGCTGATCCCGGCAAACTTCTCCACATAGGTATACCAGGGTTCGATATCCTTGTATCGGATGGGCCAGTCCACCCCATAGCCGTCCCTGGCATTCGCTTCAAAGTCCAGGTCGCTCCAGCGGTAGGTCTGTTTCCCCCAAAGGAGGGATCGGCCGCCCATTTGGTGGCCGCGGATCCATAGAAAGGGCTTAACTTCCGTATAGGGGTTCTCCGCGTCGTTTGCGTAAAAATGCTCCACGGACTTGCCGATAAATCCCGACCGGATACCCTTGTAGTGTTTCCGGCGTTCCTCCGGGGTCAGAGATTCCCGGAGTTCCAGGTCCCAGGGGTCGTCGTTCATGGTTTTGTAGTCCGCCACATGCTCTACAATCGGACCCCGTTCCAGGACCAGGGTCTTCAACCCTTTTTCGCACAATTCCTTGGCGGCCCATCCGCCGCTGATACCCGACCCGATCACGATGGCGTCGTAGGTCATCGCCTGGCGGGCATCGATATTAAAATTTGCCATTTTAGGAGTTTGGTCTGCGCCTAAGATAGCGATTTCCGGAAAGTACGCCAGGTGATTGCGCGTGCCCCCGGGAAATTTAGCGGAACCGGTTCGCTTCCGGAAAGGTGTAGAGAAACCCGAGATTGACAGTTGCCCAGGGGCTCCCGTCGGTTTCGATGCCTGTGTAGGACAGGTTTACTTCTGTCTGGGCCCCCATCAGGAATCCGATAACGGGTTTGTAGTACAACCCGCCGTCATTTCCGTCATTCAGGCCCAGGGCATATCCGGCATCGCCCCCAAAAGAAAAGGAGTTCGACAGCCAGATGCGCAGGCTGCCGGCAAGGGGCAGGAACTGAACGCTGGGCAGGTCCGCGCCCCCGCTGTCAAATTTTTCGGGAAACCCGTTGATAAACCCCACCATGGCGCCAAGGTCTACCACTTCCCCAAGGGCTGCCAGGTAACCGGCATCCACCCCCACGGCCAGGCTCACCACGTCATTGACCTCCGAGGTGACGGGCAACGATCCGTGTGCCCCGATTTTAAATCCCTGCTGGGAGGTGGCCGTAGCGACAATCCCCAGAAAGAGTATCGAAAAAAATAAGCTTCGCATAATCGGAATTTTGCTTACCATAACGGGCGGGCGACCGATTTATGCCCCATGGGGCTCCTTTTTGTTGTGAAAAGTGCAATTGCGGTTGTAAGGACTGCTCAGCAACCCCGGAGGTAGAATTGCAATTCCGCCATTTTTTCGGGGCTTTCAAAGCAACCTCCATAAAATGAGGTGAGGGTTTCCGAACAATCGTCCTGTACGCCCCGGGACGCCACACAGAGGTGTTTCGCATCGAGGATCACCGCGACGTCCCGGGTGCCCAACACGTTTTGCAATTCGGCCCCGATCTGGCAGGTCATCCTCTCCTGCACCTGCGGCCGTTGGGCATAGTAGCGCACTATCCGGTTGAGTTTGGACAGGCCGATGACCTTGCCGCAGGAGAAATAGGCTACATGGGCTTTTCCGAAAATGGGCACAAAATGGTGCTCGCAATTTGAATAGAACAAAATGTTCTTTTCTACCAGCATTTGCCCGTAGCGATAAGTGTTTTCGAACAGGGATACCTGGGGTTTGTTCTTTGGGTCCAGGCCGGAAAAGGACTCTTCCACATACATCCGGGCTACCCGGGCAGGGGTATCCCTGAGGGAATCGTCGTTGAGGTCCAAACCGAGGGTTTCCATAATCCGCTGAAAATAGAATGCAATCCGGACTTTTTTCTCGGCGTCGCTCAGATCAAAGGCATCCTCGCAGAGCGGGGTTTGCAGGTGCTCGGGGAGCGATGCAGTCCCGGTGCCTTCTCTGGGTGTCCCGTTAACCTGCACGGGTGGGGTAGTGGGTAGTTTTTGCATGAATCGATTATTGTGAGGAATCGGGTCAGGCACCCGAATCCAGCATTTCTATTTCTTTAAGGACGGCCTCGGCCTCCGCGTATTTTGCATCGCCCTGCGAGCGGTTGGTCTGGGAGAGTTTGTGGGCTTCCCCCAGGAGTTTTTTGTACCGCACCTCAAGTTTCTCACGGGGAGTACGGGATTTTAGGAATCCAAACATATCATATCGGTTTATGGGGTAAAATGTACCCATAATGTTTAACAATTAATGTTAAACAATAAACAAAATTATAGAAATCATGGAAATTCGTGCCGTATTGCGGGGATTTTCAGCCATCCTCCGAGTTACCAGCCGTGCCGGAGTCATCCATGGGAGTCTCAGGAGCCGTCCTGTAGCCTGACCGTCACAGGGTTTAGGGGAGCTGCCCTTCCGGCAAAAGGCCTTTTTTGTAGACCTCCCCGAACCCGGAATTATTGGGTTGGTAGGGCTGTGTATAGGACACGTCCATGTCTTCCGGTACCTCGAGTCCCAGCGCCCAGTAGATGCCATTCAGGGCGAGTCGGCGCATATTCGGGTTTCGAAAATCATAAGGATGCCCGAGGGTGGTAAAGAACACCCGGGACGTTTTCCCCGATTCCCCTGTATAGGATTTGGTCCAGGCAACCGGATTGACCAGCGGGAATTCGTCCAGGCGGCCGTCCATCTCGTGCTTGGAGCGCAGGGACCTCCCAATGAGGAGAGGCGCGGCATCTCCCTGTAACTCCCAATCGCCTCCGTCCACATGGTAAAGCCAGGAATACGCCTGGAAGGCATTCACGTCTGTCAGTATCGGATGCTCCACGCCTTCCGCAAGGGTTACAGCTGTCAACGGGTCATTCCCGTCCTCGAAGTGTCCGTGGTGGGTAATCCATTGCTGCCCAAAGACCCGGGCCGGCCAGGCGTTGTTCATCCGGGCGTTTTCCGTGGAATCCGGATAGAGAAAAGCATGTGTGGCCGTCCGGAACCCCACCATCGGTTTACCGGATTCGGCAAACCGGGTAATGTGGGCCAGTTCGGCCTCAGGCAGCGCGCGGAATCGGGTAAACAACACCATCAGGTCCGCGCTGTCCAGGGCAGCGAGCCCCTGGATATGATCCAGGCGGTTTGGGTCGATCACCCCGCTGGAATCTACCGAGAAACAGAGCGTTACCTCCGCGTCCAGCTCCCTCTTGAGAATCCCGGCCAACATCGGCATGGATTCCTCGGAGCGATATTCCTCGTCCCCGATGACAAATACCACATGGGGTTTTTTTTCCGTTTCTGCTGCCTGCCCTGTCGGTTCAGCCGCTTGCCTGCAACCCATCCCGGGGAGGCATGCCACCAGGCAAACGGACGCGAGGATGGCGTTTTTTATGGGTGTGGCGTACTTCATGGGCGTGACGTTTTTCAAAGGACTATTGCAGTTCTTCTGTGTGATAAAATCCTTTTTTCTCCCGGACCGCTTCCCGGATACGCCCCACGGATTCCGGATACACCGGTTTGGCCCGGTTCCCGAAGGCGTTGCGCACATAAGTGAGCACCGCGGCAATCTCCTCGTCGGAGAGGAGACCCTCAAAAGCCGTCATCGGCACCTTGCCGTCGTACTGAACGGCATTGACCATCAGCGGGCCCTGCAGGCCTTTAAGCGTTAGTTTTATCAGGCGCTCTTGCGAACCGGTGGCCCAGGAACTGTTGGCCAGGGGCGGAAAACCGGAAGCGGGCAGGCCCTGCCCGTCTTCCTGGTGGCAGGTGGCGCAATACCCTTCCCGCAGATAGATTTCCCGACCGCTGACAAATAACGTACTGTCCCGTTCGCTGAATCCGTCCGGTACCGGCGGGCCCTTGTCCTCCACATCGCTTTGCCTCTCGCCGTAAAGCCGGTTGCTTACTGCAAGGAAGGCTTCGCGGTTCCAGCTGTCCAGTCCGGACTCGCCGAGGATTTGCAGGATGTTCCGGGCCGTCGAATCCGGTAGCCAGGATGCTGCCGCCAGGGTCTCCATCCGAACACGACCATGGGGATCACCGGCCGTCCTTTCCAGTATTTTCACATGGTCCGGGAGCAAATGCGTATTGTAACGGACGGCCCGAACCCCGGCAGCGCGTACCCGGGGGTCGCCTGAGTCCAGGAGTTCCCGCAGTAAAGCCGTATCGAGCCTGCCGATCCCCCAGCTGGTCCAGAGGGCCTCCAGAAGCTGGTGTTCCGCTTCCGGGTGGGCCGGGTTGAGCCGGGCGGTCCAGTTCCTCAATGCCTCGGAAACCGCGTCCGGGTCGCGCCCCCTGAGCACCCGACGGGCCCGGTAACGCGTCCGGTATTCCGGGGCTCCGAGGGCCCTGACCAGTTCTTCAACCGGGGCCGCCTGCAGGTCCGGGGCGGACAGCAGTGGCCGCTCCGTATGGGTGATGCGGTAGATACGGCCGTGGCTGTGGTCGCGATAGGGGTCCCGGGCGTTGTGCTGCATATGGCCAATGAGGATATTGTGCCAGTCCACCACGTACAGGCTGCCGTCGGGGGCGAATTCCAGGTCCACCGGGCGGAAATTCGGGTCGCTGCTCCGAAGCAGGTCCTGCCGGAATTCCAGGGAGAAGCCGGTTCCGGTTTCCCGCAGGGCGTGTTGTTTGATCCCGAGGAATCCGATGTCGTTGCACAGGAGGATATCTCCCTGGACCGAATCCGGGAAATGGCGGCTCGAGACAAATTCGAGCCCTGAGGTGGGGCGGACCTTGTGTGCATCGGGGACCATGTCTGCCGGTAGCGGGTGGGAAATGCCGTATTCAGGTTGCAGGGTTCCCGGTAACATCCAGCGCAGGGCCGGACCGGAGGTATCCAGGAAGAAGGGCTGGCCCCACCGGTCGAAGGCGATCCCCCAGGGGTTTGGGATCGGTAACTGGGCGGTCCGTTCCAGGTGCCGGCGGGTCGGGTTGTAACGGTAAAAACCGCCATTTGTACCCCGGACCGGGCCGTACGGGGTTTCGACGTTTGTATGGAGGAAGGTGCCTTCCCCCATATAGATCGCACCGCTCGGATCCGAAGTGAATGCGCTGATGGCGTGGTGCGTATCGTGGTCGTCAAACCCGCTGAAGACGATCTCTTCGGTATCGGCCCGGTCGTCCCCGTCCGTATCCCGGTAGCGCTTCAGGTGGGTGCCCTGGGAGATGTAGACGCCCTCCGGGCTCAATTCGAATCCCACCGGCAGGTGGAGTCCGTCCACCCAGGTTTTTGCCGTATCGGCCCGGCCGTCCCCGTCGAGGTCCTCCAGGATCAACAGCTTGTCATCCGGTTTGGAATCGCCCGGCCGGTAATGGGGGTAGGAGGGCATGGTGGCCACCCAGAGGCGGCCGGCATCGTCAAAGGAAAGCTGCACCGGGTTGGCGAGCTCTGGAAAATCCGATTCTGAGGCAAAGAGTGAAATTTCATATCCCGGTGGCAGCGTAAACGTGGCCAGGGCTTCCTCCCCGTAGAGGTATTCACCTCCTCCGTGCCCGTACTGGTCGGGCTTGTAATTGGACTGAACCGGAGGCAGGGGACGGGTGAGCGAGTCGGCAGCAGCCACGTCGTAGGACCCTCCTGCCGCGGTCTTCCAGATAGCCGTATCGCGGACGGCGGTCATCTGGCGGATCTTTTCGAGCTCGTAAGGGTAATTGTCCGGCCCAAAGGGGTCGTACCGCCTCCCGAAAACGTGGACGCCGTTGGGGATTTTGAAATCGTTGTGCCAGAACCAGTTTTTTTCCCGGACCGCTGCGAGGAGGGCCTCATCTTCGGGGACACCTGCGTCGACGCCAAAAAGTTGCCCGGCCAGGTAAGCGGACAGTTGGCGGTAGCCGGCATCGTTGAGTTGCAGTCCGTCGATGGTCAGGTTCTCTTCCCCTTCGAACCACTCTTTTGAGGGGTGGAACAGATCCAGGAAGGGCACCCCGGCCTCGACGGCCACAGTTTCCATCATGGCGGTGTAGGCCTCCAGCTTTTTGTTGGTTTCCCGAAAATCCGGGAGGTCCGGACCGCCGGCAACCGCTTCCATTGCGGTGGGGGAAAGGAGCACCAGCCGGGGCGGAGAAGCCCCGTTGTACAGCTGGGAGCGCGTGTGGGATATAAATGCGCGGAGTTCGTCCCGGGTAATTTCCCGGTAACTATCCGGGCGAAAAACCTCGTTAAAGCCGAAAAACGCGAGGATGACATCTGCCCGAAGCCGGGCGAGCCACTCGTCGGGACTTTCCAGGTGGCCCTCACTCCCGGAAGGGGGGTAGAGTTCCCCGAGAAGTGCTTCCGCTTCCGGAAATGCCCAGGGGTGCATCCTTCCGGAGTGGGGCCGGAACCCCGGGGTATTCCCCCCGTCCCCCATATTGCGGATCTGCAGCAGGCTGTCCGGGTAAGCGGCTTGCAGGGTCGCTTCAAAATACCCGTAATGCATCATTCGGGAAGGCAGGTTATTGCCCAGGAAGACGATAGACTGGCCTTGTCGCACGGGAACCACGGGATCCTGATCCCAGCGGGAACAGCCGGATAAAACGGCCAGGGTAGAAATAACAAGTATCGGGATGATAATTCGTCGAAAGGGATGGGACATCTGTCGGTGGGTTGATATGCGGGCTGGGAAGCCCTAAGATAAATACTTTTTTTAACAGGGCTTCAAAAATGCAACCCCCCTGTGCGCATATCCGCACAGGGGGGTTGCTTTCCCGGGGGCAGGTTGCAATCAACTATTGACCAAAAATGCGTGGATGACACCGGGCAACCAACCCAGGAGCGTGAGTAAAATGCTTATCAACAGGGTGGTGCCGACCCCGTGCTGCATAAAGACCGCTACAGGGGGTAACAAAAGGTTCAATATTATGGTGAGGAGCGACATACTATTCTATTTTAATTAATGGGTGTGTTTATGGGTTGATTCCTGCGGGTTGGCCTGAGTACAAAACGCGGTAATCCCCGATTGGGTAGGCCAACTCGGATTTCCTTGAGGTAAATGTATGCCGATAGGAGGAGACCGGTTTGTTTTTTCACCCAAAATAATGCCGTAAAAGGCTATCCTGGAGGCATTTGGGTTGTAATGAAGAAAACAGGGGCTCAATCCGGGCCCCGGCTGGCAGTAGCCTGGGCTACAGTTTCCCCGGGAGGGCGGCGGCCTCCATGTTCCCCGCAATATGGTCCAGGATCAGGCGGGCGTGGTCTCGTGAATTTTCGATAAACCATTTGTGGGTTTCCATACCCCCGCATATCACCCCTGCCAAATAGAGTCCGGGCACATTGGTTTCCATGGTCTCCGGGTTGTATTCCGGCAGTCGTTTGGCATCTTCGGACAAGCGGATTCCCGCCTGTTCCAGAAACTCAAAATTGGGTTGGTAGCCGGTAAGGGCCAGGACGAAGTCATTGGGTAGGCTCCGGATTCCATCCGGCGTGCGGATCTCAATGGATTCTTCGTCAATGCGGGTTACCTCGCTGTTGTAATACGCCCGGATACTGCCCTCTTCGATCCGGTTGAGGATATCCGGCCGGACCCAGTATTTAACCCGTTGCCCGATTTCCGGCCCCCGGACGATCATGGTGACATCCGCCCCCTTCCTCCAGCATTCCAGGGCGGCATCCACCGCGGAATTGCTGGCGCCGATCACGGCGAGTTTCTGACTGGCGTAAAAGTGGGGATCCTTATAGTAGTGCGACACCTTGGGCAGGTCTTCCCCGGGAACACCCAGCAGGTTGGGCAAATCGTAAAACCCCGTGGCGATAATGACGTTTCGGGCGGCGTATTCCCCCCGGCTGGTCTGCACGGTAAAACCGTCATCCCCCCGGTGTATCCCACCGACTTTTTCAAAGAGACGGATGTTCAGCTGGTTGGACGTCACAATCCGCCGGTAGTATTCCAGCGCCTCGTTGCGCTTGGGTTTGGCTTCTTTGCTGATAAAGGGTATTTCGTCGATTTCCAGGCGCTCCGAGGAGGAGAAGAACTGCATATTCACCGGGTAGTTGAACAGCGAATTCACGATGGGCCCCTTTTCGATGATGGTGTAGGAAACCCCCTTTTTCTTCGCTTCCAGCCCACAGGCAATACCAATGGGCCCCCCTCCGATGATAATTAAATCCATAGCTCGCTGATTTGGTCCTCCCCCAGGCAACCGGCCCGCTGGGAGTTGCAAAATTAACCATTTTGGGCCGGATGGCCCCAATCAGGAACCGCTGCGGGCCCGTATGACAATTATCATTCTTTGGAAGCCTGTTAAATGGGATCTTTAATACATCATAAACCATGCAGCCATGAGCGTAAAAGAACGTATCCCGGTATCCAGTATCATGAGCACCCAACTGGTGGTGCTCAATACCACCGACAGTCTGGAAAAAGCTGAAAAATTATTCAAGAAACACCGCATCCGCCATATCCCGGTGGTCAGCAGTAAAAAGATCGTGGGCATGCTCAGCCTGACGGACCTGTTGCGCATCAGTTTTGTAGACGGGTCCTACGAGGATGAGGAAGCTATTGAATCCATCGTCTACGACATGTTTACCGTCCCGCAGGTCATGGTGAAGAATTTGCGGTCGGTCGGTCCGGATGCAACCATCAAGGAGGTGGCGGAAATATTCAGCAAAGAGGAATTCCACGCGTTGCCGGTTTGTCGTGACGGGGAACTCATAGGCATTGTAACCACTACGGACGTGATTAAATACCTTTTGGATCAGTATTAATACCGCTTCATTCCGTATTGATGCCTTCTGAATCCGAAAGATTCGCTACAGCTGCTTTTTTCCCGGGGAAGTTTGAATTCACCGCAAACAAGACTTGCCGGCCGGGCGGATCCCGGCCTACTTTTGGCCGGCCGCCGCAAGTCTGGCAATGGTGCCGGCCGGATCGTCGGAACGGAACACCGTACTCCCCGCCACCAGGACATCTGCGCCGGCTGCAACCAGGGCGCTGGCATTTTCCAGGGTCACCCCGCCGTCTACCTCGATGAGCGCCTGGCTGTTGCGTTCGCTCAGCAGCTTCCGCAATTCTTCGATCTTCCGGTAGGTATTTTCAATGAAAGATTGCCCGCCGAACCCGGGATTTACACTCATAACCAGCACCAGATCTGCCATTTCGGCTACTTCGGAAAGCAGGCTTACGGGCGAATGGGGGTTCAGGGCCACGCCGGCCTTCATCCCGGCGTCCCGGATCCGCTGCAGGCTCCTGTGCAGGTGCGTACAGGCCTCCAGGTGGACTGTTAGCGTGGCAGCGCCTAAATCGGCAAAGGTGTCGATATAGCGGTCCGGGTCGACGATCATCAGGTGGACGTCCAGGGGCTTGGAGGCATGCTTCCCGATGGCCTGGATCACGGGCATGCCATAGGAGATGTTGGGGACGAACAGGCCGTCCATCACGTCGATATGGTGCCAGCCCGCCTGGCTTTGTTCCACCATTTCCACAGCCTGCTGCAGGTTGCCGAAATCCGCGGCCAGCAGGGAAGGGGCAATTATCGGATGTTTCATGGGATAGGAGATGCGGTTTCTCAAAAATACATTTTTCCCGGCGACCCCGGTAAGCGAATAACCCTGGAATCGACCAGTGCAGCCCCATAAACGGGAAAAAGCCCTGTTCAAGGGCCCTAAAATGAAAAACTCCGGTAATCAGCCGGAGTTTATTCATCAATCAAAAAACGAACAGTCATGATAACTGCTGTTATGGGTTACAAATTACAAACTTTATACCAGATTTCCAATTTATCGTTTATTTAACATGTAATTTGTATTCCTCCCTTATCCGAGATACGTTTTAAGTATCTTGGAACGAGAGGTATGCTTGAGTCGGCGGATGGCCTTTTCCTTGATCTGACGGACGCGTTCGCGGGTCAGGTCGAAGGTTTCGCCGATTTCTTCCAGGGTCATAGAATGTTGCCCGGCCAGCCCGAAATACAGGCGGATCACATCCGCTTCCCGGGGGGTCAGGGTTTCCAGGGCACGTTCGATTTCCGTGCGCAGGGATTCGTGAAGCAATTCCTTATCCGGGTTCGGGGATTCGCCACTCCTGAGTACGTCGTAGAGGTTGGAATCCTCCCCGTCGATCAGGGGCGCATCCATGGATACGTGGCGCCCGGAGTTTTTCAGGGACTGTTTTACGTCTTCCACGGTCATGTCGAGTTCCTTGGCAATCTCCTCGGCCGAGGGTACCCGTTCGTGGGCCTGCTCCAAAAATGCAAACGTCTTGTTGATCTTGTTGATCGACCCAATTTTGTTCAGGGGGAGGCGAACAATCCGAGACTGCTCCGCCAGTGCCTGCAGGATGGATTGCCGGATCCACCAAACGGCATATGATATAAATTTAAACCCCCGGGTTTCGTCAAAGCGCTGGGCTGCCTTGATCAGCCCCAGGTTGCCCTCGTTGATCAGGTCGGGGAGGGTCAGGCCCTGGTTCTGGTACTGTTTGGCTACCGAAACGACAAAACGGAGGTTCGCCTTGGTGAGTTTTTCCAAAGCTGCCTGGTCGCCCGCTTTAATGCGCTGGGCCAGTTCCACTTCCTCATCGGCGGTAATCAGGTCTACTTTTCCGATCTCCTGGAGGTATTTGTCCAGGGAAGCGGTTTCGCGATTGGTAACCTGCTTGGTAATCTTTAGTTGTCTCATGTATCGATCCTTATCCTATATAAATAGTGCCTACTGCATTAGTTATACGTATAAATTGTGCAAATGTTACACAGGGGTTACAAAAAGTTGATTTTTTGGTTAAAACGCATAAAAAAACCCCTGTTGCCAGGGGTTTTACGTTTAAATAGACGTTTGGGGATCAATCGCGGCGCCGATTTCCGCCCCGGCGATCTCCGCCCCGTCGGTCTCCACCGCCGCGGCGATCTCCGCCACCACGGCGATCTCCGCCACGGCCGCCATCCCGACGCGAGGGACGTTCCTCCCAGCCTTCCGGCTTGGGCAGGAGCGCCCGGCGTGAAACGCGTTCCTTACGGGTACGCGGGTCGATGCCCATGTATTTGACGTCAAAGACGTCGCCCATGCTCAACACATCCTCTACATTTTCCGTGCGTTCCCACGCGAGTTCGGAAACGTGCAGCAGGATTTCGTTGCCCGGGGCGTCGAGGTATTCCACCACGGCCCCAAAATCGAGCATTTTAATCACTTTTACCTCATACACGCTGCCTTCTTCGGGCGTAAACATGATGGAATCGATCTTTGCCAAAACCTTGTCGATACCCCCCTGGTCGGTCCCGAGGATTTCAACAATCCCTTCGCCGGTTGCCGGATCTTCGTTGATCACGATGGTAGTGCCGGTTTCTTTCTGCAATTCCTGGATCACTTCGCCACCTTTGCCAATGACCGCCCCGATATACTCGTTCGGGATGATGCGGGTCACCATTTTCGGCGCATGCGGCTTCACGTCTTCGGCAGGGGCAGCAATGGTATCTGTCAGCTTGGACAGGATATGCAGCCGTCCGTCCCGGGCCTGTTTCAGCGCCTTGATCAGGATTTCATAGGAAAGCCCCTTGATTTTGATGTCCATCTGGCAGGCGGTGATGCCGTCGGCCGTCCCGGTCACTTTAAAATCCATGTCGCCCAGGTGGTCTTCGTCCCCGAGGATGTCGGACAATACGGCATATTTACCGGACTCCGGATCGGAAATCAGCCCCATGGCGATCCCGGATACCGGTTTGCGGAGTTTTACCCCGGCATCCATCAGGGCCATGGTTCCGGCGCAAACCGTTGCCATGGATGAGGATCCGTTGCTTTCCAGCACTTCCGATACCACCCGTACGGTATAGGGGCAATCTTCCGGTACCTGGCGGGACAGGGCCCGTTGTGCCAGGTTTCCGTGGCCGATCTCACGACGGGACGTCCCGCGGATCGGGCGGGCTTCCCCTGTGGAGAACGGCGGGAAGTTGTAGTGCAGGTAGAACCGTTCTTCCCCTTCAAAGGAAGGCATGTCGATAATGTTTGCCTCGCGGGAAGTCCCCAGGGTTACCGTGGCCAGGGCCTGGGTTTCCCCCCGGGTGAAGATCGCGGAGCCGTGGGTAGAAGGCAGGTAGTCCACCTCGCACCAGATGGGCCGGATCTCGTCGGTCTTGCGGCCGTCGAGCCGGATCTGCTCGTCCAGGGTCAGGTTGCGGACGGCCTCCTTCTCTACCTTGTAGTAGTATTTCTTGATCAGGTCGCCCAATTCTTCCTGCTCCTCCTCGCTGAAGGCAGCCAGGACCTCTTCCTTGAGTTCGCTGAACGCGGCGCTGCGTTCCTGCTTGGCCGAACCGGCCTTGGCAATGGCGTAGGCCTTGTCGTAAGCGATATCGCGGATTTTCTTCTCAACTGCTTCGTTCTCCTCCTCGATTTCGTATTCGCGCACTTCCTTGCGGCCTGCCTTGTCGGCCAGCCGGTTTTGCGCAGCGATCTGAACTTTTACGGCTTCGTGGGCAAACTTGATCGCCTCGGTCATGTCCTCCTCCGAGATTTCGTCCATTTCCCCCTCTACCATCATAACGGAATCTTCGGAAGCCCCGACAATCATGTCGATATCCGAGGACTCGAGTTGGGTCCGGGTGGGGTTGATGATGAATTCGCCATCCACGCGGCCCACCCGTACTTCGGAGATGGGGCATTCAAACGGAAAGTCCGAAAGCTGGATAGCAGCCGAGGCGGCCAGGCCGGCCATGGCATCCGGCATGACGTCGTCGTCGTGGGACATCAGCTGGATCATCACCTGGGTTTCGCAGTGATAATTTTTAGGAAAGAGCGGGCGCAGTACGCGGTCTACCAGCCGCATGACCAGGATTTCCCCGGTACTGGGACGCGCTTCGCGCTTGAAGAATCCGCCCGGGTACCGCCCGGACGCGTGAAATTTTTCGCGGTAATCTACCGTCAGGGGCAGAAAATCCAAATCGCTGGCCTTGTAGTTGGATACAACCGTACAAAGCAGCATACAGTTCCCGGACCGTACCACAACCGACCCGTGGGCCTGCTTGGCAAGTTTTCCGGTTTCGATAGAGATCTCCCTACCGTCTCCGAGGTCGATGACCTCCTGAAAAGCTTCTGGAATCATAAAATGGAATTAGCCTCCCGAGCTACCGGGAGAATGTTAAACAATGGTCTGCGGTGTTGTGTTGTGCAGGTCGACCAATGAAAAACCGGAAGTGAGCTTTTTATGTTGCCCTGCAAAGGCAGGGACTTCGGGGTGGCGGGCAAACCGCCGGTAAACAAACAGGGGAGCCCGACGGGCTCCCCTGCAATAAGTTATTTACGAATATTCAGATCCTTGATCAGGCTCCGATATTTCTCAATATCCTTTTTCTTCAGATAGTCCAGCAGGCTGCGGCGTTTACCCACCAGGCGAACCAGGGAACGCTCGGTGTTGTAGTCTTTCTGGTTCTTCTTCAGGTGCCCGGTCAGGTGGTTGATCCGTTCCGTGAACAGCGCAATCTGGCCCTCGGTGGAGCCGGTGTTGCTGTCCGATCCGCCGAATTTCTTAAAGATTTCGGCTTTTTTCTCTTTGGTTAAATACATGCCAATATTGTTGTAAATGATTTTTATGTATCCGATTGATTTTCAATCAGGCCGCAAAGATAGGAATAATTTCAGGATTTCTATCCGGGCGGTCCCGGGAAATTTTATGTTCCAATGGCTTCCCGCTTATTCTTCCGGCACTTCTTCCACGCGTACCGGCTGGTTGAGTACCAGGTCCAGGTAGAGGTTGATTTTCTTTTTCAGTTCCCGGCGATGGACGATAAAATCCAAAAAGCCGTGTTCCAATACGAATTCTGCGGTCTGAAAACCTTCGGGCAGTTCCTTGCCGGTGGCCTCCTTGACCACCCGCGGACCTGCAAATCCGATCAGCGCCCCGGGTTCGGCAATATTGATATCCCCAAGCATCGCATAGGATGCGGTTGTCCCGCCAGTGGTGGGGTCCGTGCATAGTGAGATATACGGCAATCCGGCTTCGGCCAGCTGAGCCAGTTTGGCACTTGTCTTGGCCAGTTGCATCAGGGACAGGGCCGCTTCCATCATCCGGGCCCCGCCGGATTTTGAGATCATTACAAAGGGCACTTTTTTCTCGATAGCCTTATCGATAGCCCGGGCAATTTTTTCGCCGACCACGCTCCCCATGGATCCGCCAATAAAGCTGAAATCCATACAGGCGATTACCAGGTCCCGGCCCATGGACTTGCCGTAGGCCGTGCGGACGGCATCCTTGAGCCCGGTTTTCTTTTCGGCCTCCTTGAGCCGGTCCTTGTATTTCTTGGTATCCTCGAATTTCAACGGGTCCTTGGAGGAAAGCCCGGCATCCATTTCGGTGAATTTGTTGTCGTCAAAAAGTATCTGGAAATACTCCTTGCTGCCGATGCGCACATGGTAGTCGTCCTCCGGGCTGACGTAGTGGTTCTTGGCCAGTTCCTCGGATTCGACAATTTTCCCTGTGGGCGATTTGTACCAAAGGCCCCTGGGGGTGTCCTTCTTTTCCTCAGTGGCGGTTTGTATTCCTTTTTCTTTTCTCTTGAACCAGGATGACATAATGTGCTATTTCAATTCCACGTATCGGGGCATGCCCGAAGGATGCCCGCGCAATTCCGATGCAGGCCTGCCTAGAGCGTGCCCACGTTGTTCAGGTCCTCGAAGGCCTTCTTGAGCCGGGCGACAAAGGTTTTTTCCCCTTCCCGCAGCCAGACCCGGGGATCGTAGTATTTTTTGTTGGGCGAATCGGCGCCTTCCGGGTTGCCGATCTGCGCCTGGAGGTAGCCCTCCTTTTCTTTCATATAATCGCGTACGCCGGTCATGAAGGCGTACTGCAAGTCCGTGTCGATGTTCATTTTGATCACCCCGTACCCGATGGCCTCGCGGATTTCCTCCAGGGTGGAACCCGAGCCGCCGTGAAAGACAAAATCGATGTGGTTATGGCCCACCTTGTATTTTTCGCTGATGAATTCCTGGGAATTCTTGAGGATTTTCGGGGTCAGTTTCACATTCCCCGGCTTGTAAACCCCGTGTACATTTCCGAAAGCGGCAGCTACTGTAAAGCGATGGCTTACCTTGGAGAGCTCTTCATAGGCGTAGGCCACTTCCTCGGGCTGGGTGTAGAGCTTGGAGTCGTCCACGTCCGTATTGTCGACGCCGTCTTCCTCCCCTCCGGTGATGCCGAGTTCGATTTCCAGGGTCATGTTCATCTTGCTCATGCGGGCCAGGTAGTCCTTGCAAAGGGCGATGTTTTCTTCGATGGGTTCCTCCGACAGGTCGATCATGTGCGAGCTGAACAGGGATTTGCCCGTGGCGTTGAAATGCGCCTCGCTCGCGTCGAGCAGGCCGTCGATCCACGGCAGGAGTTTCTTGGCACAGTGGTCTGTGTGGAGGATTACCGTTGCCCCGTAGGCTTCGGCCAGTTCGTGCACGTGCCGGGCTCCGGCAATGGCCCCCTTGATGGCGGCGCGCTGCCCTTCGTTGGACAGGCCTTTCCCCGCGTTGAACTGGGCACCCCCGTTTGAAAACTGCAGGATAACCGGTGCCTTGAGTTCAGCAGCTGTTTCCAGGACTGCATTGATGGTATCCGAGCCGATGACGTTTACGGCTGGCAGGGCAAAGCCTTTGGACTTTGCATAGCTGAATATTTCCTGTACTTCTTCACCAGTGGCAACGCCCGGCTTGATGGAATGCGGCATGTTTTGCGTTTTTTGGGTTGGTAGTTCGCTGCGACAAAAGTAATAATAATACCCGTTAAAACGGATAATTTATTCCGATCTGCAGTACGGAGTTGGCAAAATTGTAGTCCCGGAACCATCTTTTTCCAACGGGTTCGGCCGGGTTGTAGGTCTTGAAGCCCAGGTCTGCCCGGAAGACGAAATAGGTAAAGTCGTACCGGAGGCCAAAGCCCGTCCCGAGGGCGAGTTCCTCCAGGGAGGAGAACCCGTTGAAGGTGGCGGCTGGGTCGTCTTCGCTGTCCCAGACATTCCAGATGTTCCCCACATCGCTGAACAGGGCCGCTTTCAGGTCGCCGACCAGGGGGAAACGGTATTCCAGGTTCATCGCCAGTTTAAAATTCGCATCGTTGAAGTCGTTCAGGTTGCTGGTACTCCCCGGTCCGAGGGAATACGGGAACCAGGCCCGGTTGTCGTTGGACCCCCCGCCGAAGTACGATCGGACAAACGGGATGTCGTCCGAATTCCCGTATGGGACCGCCAGGCCAATGAAGGTGCGGAAGGCGAGAACGTCGGTGGCATTGAGTTCCCAGTGCCGGATAAAATCGAACTCCCCTTTCAGGTACTGGGAAAAAGGCACGCCGAATACGAGCTTTTTGCCCGAGTCGTTTTCGTTAAAGGGTACGATATTGGTAAAGACCGCCAGCAGGTTGCCGGCCCCTTCCAATTTCCAGCGGATCTGGTAAAAGCTATTGTCGTTGATCCCGGTCTTGGAGTTTTTCGTGTAGGTGTAGTTGGAGGTGAAAATCAGGTTGTTTTCCGTAAGGCGCTGCCGGCGTTCCTCTACCCGGAAGACATCTGCGTAGTCCTGTGAATCCGTGGGCGCCAGCCCCTGGTTGATGATGGCGTCCGTAAACCCGGTAGTCCCTTCCGGGATGGTCAGATTCGGCGGGTCCTCGGGGGTGTCCCCGGGTTCGTAGAACCCGGCCAGGTCCGGGTTGTTCAAATACTCCGGGTCGCTCGCCACATCGTTCAGGCGGCCGTAGGAGCTCTGGTAGACATTGAAAAAACGGTCCGGGTTGACGTTGCGGACAAACTGGATGTTCAGCAATTCAATCAGGTGTTTTTTGAAGTCGGTAGAGGACCAGCTGTAACCCAATACGGCATTGAGGGTCTGCTTGTCCAGGCCGATATTCTTCTGGAAGCTGGTACCTACGGTCATCCGGGTTTTGGGCAGCATGTAGTACGGGATGATATTGCCCCCGTCTACCAGCGGGAACCAGATTCGCGGAAAAATCAGGTTGATGTCCCCGCCGATTTCCGAAAAGAAATCCTCCCCCTGGGTATCGTCGCTCAGCAGCCCGAACGTGCCCCTTGCAGACAGGCTCAGGGTTTCGGCCCCCCCGAAAACATTCCGGGTAATCAGGGAGGCTCCCAGGCCAAAGCCCAGGCGCTGGATGTTGGAATGGGTCACGTCAAAATCCACCGCCAGGGAATTCCGGGGACGCGCACTCAGGTAGACGTTTGCATCCAGTCGGTCCCCCGGGGCTTCGATCAGTTCGATATTCGGGTACCGGAAGGTGTTCAGGTTGCTGATTTGCCGGTAGGTCCTGAGCCGGTCGATGTCCCGGTAGACGCTGTCCTGATCCAGGAAGATCGCATCGGCCAGGACTTTGGGTTTGTAGCGCAGCCGGCCGTCAAAATGGATGATGTAGTTGTCGTACCGGACGGTATCCGCTTTCTGTGTGCCGTCCTGGAACCGGTGGTCCGGGTAAATGTGGATATTTCCCATGCGGCGGACCCGGTAGGCTTCGTCCGTCACAGCACTGTCGCCCCGTCGGCGCAGGTTGTCGATGTTGAGCTCCACATGCATCTGCTGGTCATCCCGGCTGAGGGTGTCGCGGAGGATGTCGTAGGTAATGGAACTCTCCTGGAAATTCCAGACCCCGGAATTCCGGAACAGCGTGGTGAGGCGTTCCCGCTCCTGGGTAAAATTGCCCAGGTCAAATACATCTCCTTCGCGCACCAGGGAAGCGTCCCGGTTGAGGGCGTAGATGGAGTCGATGGCCGGGGAGGCGATCCGCCGGCTCAGGGAATCCACAAGGTAGGGCTCCCCGAGGTCCAGCTGGTACCGGACCGCAGCCCGTTGCCTTCCCGTGCTGTCCAGCTGGTAACTTCCCGAGTTGTTGAAATACCCGCGGTTCGTATAATAGGAACTCAGGCGCTGGACAGACCGGTTGATCCGCGCCGTGTCGATAACAGCAGGGGCTTCCCCAACCCGCTTGAGCCAATCGCTGTACCCGCTGACAAAAAAAGATTCCCCCAGGCGTTTTACCTGTTTTTTGGAAAGCAGTGATTCGAGCCGTTCCCGGCGGCCATCCTTGCGATTGAGCCAGGCCTGGTAGGAGGAGTCGGCATCTTTTTTGGCGAGGTTGTAGAGGTGCAGCCGGAGCGGGATCCCGAGCAACCGGCTGTTGGGTTTCTGGAGCACGAGGCTGTTCACCAGCGGATCGGTGATTTTTTCCCCGTCCGCGTGGATGCTGTACTCGGTCAGGAGTTGTTCATCCTCTTCGACCCTTTTCAGCGCGTTGCAGGAACAGATAACCAGGCACAGCAAGATTAATCCTATTTTAGCCGGGAGGTTCACAAAGGGAGGATAAACCTTCATAACCCCCAAAATTAAGCTATTTGTATGGTTGCAAAAAGCGAATTAAAACGAATAAGGAGTCTGCATCAAAAAAAGTACCGGATACGGGAAGGGCAATTTCTGGCCGAAGGGATGAAACTGGTTGGCGAGCTGCTCGATTCGGGATTGGAGCCGGTTGGGCTGTACAGCACGGCCCCGGAGGAGCTTCCCGGGTCGCAGCCGATCACCGAGGGGGAGCTCCGGAAGGCGAGCGCCCTGGTCCGCCCCAGCGGTGTGCTCGGGGTCTTCCCGATACCCGACCCGGAACCGCTGACATTTGAGGGTTGGACACTCGCCCTGGACGGGGTCCGGGACCCGGGGAACCTCGGGACACTGATCCGCCTGTGCGATTGGTTCGGTATTGGCGAATTGCTCTGTTCCCCGGACACCGTGGACTGCTACAACCCGAAAGTACTGCAGGCTACCATGGGGTCCATTGCCCGGGTACGGGTGGTGTACAAAGACCTGGCGGAGACCCTGGACGCAAGCGGCTTGCCGGTCTACGGAGCCAGTATGGAAGGCGAGGCCATCGGGGGGGAGCAACGGCTTTTGCCGGGTATCCTGGTGATGGGGAGTGAATCGCACGGACTCTCCGGGCCGGTCCGGGACCGGTTGTCGCAAACCTGGGCCATCCCGTCTTTCGGCCGGGCCGAAAGCCTGAACGTGGCAACCGCGGCTGCCATCCTGCTCTACGAAATACGACGGGCTACTCGAAAGTAAAGTTGATAAAGATGCCCCGGGTTTTCAGCGCCTCGATATTCCCGGTCCAGGGGCTCTGCGGGTCGTCGTCGGGCACCAGTTCGTCCGTCAGGGCAAAAACCCCGCGAATGGAAGGCGAAAACTTGAAGTATTCCAGGTAAAAGTCAATGCCGAACCCCAATTCGTAGTTCACCACCGTCTTTTTCATCCGGAAGGTTCCGCTGCTGTTGTCCTCCATGGAATCCTGGTTTGAGCCCAGGTTGAGCGCCACGCCGGCCCCGCCGATGATAAAGGGTTTGATGTTGCCGAAACGGCGGGTACCTGCCTTGAGGAGCAGGGGGAAACTGATGTAGGTGGATTTCACCTCCCTCAGGGCGTCGTTGTCCGAAGCGAACCCCGGGAAGCCCAGCAGCCTCCGGGAATAGAACAGCCCGGGCTCAAAACGCAGGTCCAGGAATTCATTCAGGCGGAGTTCCCCGATCAGCCCGACATTGAACCCGAAGGATTTGTCCACGACGATATCCGGGAGGTCGTTTTTGTATTCAAATTTGAAATCGTACTGGTTGAAACCCAGGTAATACCCCCAGTTCAGGAGCGCCTTGTCTTCGTTCTGCAAGTTCAGGATGGGGTTTTCCCGGAATTGGGCCTGGCCGGACTGGCACAGGATTATCAGGAAACAGAGCGGCAGGAGGTTCCTCATACATTTATTTTGTTGCCGTATAAATGGCGGCTGCCCCGAACGTCTGGGGCCGGTGTTCCATAGCTATAAACCCGATTTTCCCCAAAATATTGTTGAACCGTTCCCCGTGGGGGAATGCGGCCGCCGACCGGGACAGGTAGCTGTACGCCGACGGGTCTTTGGAGAACCATCGGCCCACCCGCGGCAGGAAGTGCCGGCAGTAGATATTATAGCCCCAGCGGAACGGCTGCTTCTCCGGGACGGAGGTTTCCAGAACGGCCAGGGTACCCCCGGGCCGCAGCACCCGGTAAATCTCCGTCAGGCCTTTTTCCAGGTCCTCGAAATTGCGCACCCCGAAGGCCACTGTCACCGCATCGAACCGGTTGTCCGGAAACTCCAGGGCTTCGCTGTCGCCTAGCACCATCTCGATTTGGTCGTCCAGTCCGGAATCCCGGACCTTCCTGCGTCCTACTTCGAGCATGCCGGGCGCCAGGTCCAGGCCAACTACCGCTTTGACCCCCGCTTGGGCCAGGGACAGGGCCAGGTCGCCGGTACCCGTGGCAATGTCCAGGACGGATCCGGGGTTTTTATCGACCACCAGCCCCACCAGACGTTTGCGCCAGCGCCGGTCGATACCCAGGCTGATCACGCGGTTCAGCCCGTCGTATTTGTCCGAAATCGTATCGAACATGTTTCGGACCTGCTGCTTTTTACTCTCCCCGGAATCGTCGTACGGGAGGATTTCCTTTGCCATTCGGGTGCTCTTTTGCGCGCAAAGATACGACAATGCGCCGGCTTGGCAGCAGGCTGGAAAGGCCTCCGAAAACCGGGGAACGATTCCCGCCTGTATCGGTGAGAATGATAAAATTGCGTACTTTTGCCGGGCGGACTTCCGCATGCCGCGGACCGGCGGACAGCCAGCTACCCGTATCAATTTATACTGAATGAAGATCATTATTGCAGGAGCAGGAGAGGTAGGCTTCCATCTCGCGAAATTACTTTCTTACGAATCCCAGGACATCACGCTGATCGATACGAACAAGGAAAGCCTTTCCTATGCGGAAGGCCACCTGGATATCCGTGTCCTCAAAGGGGATGCGACCAGTATCAGCGTCCTGAAGGAGGCCCATGTGGACCATTCGGACCTGGTGATCGGCGTCACCGCATCGGAAACCACGAATATTACCCTCTGCATGCTGGCCAAGCAACTCGGTTCCAAGCGAACCATTGCGCGGATCTCCAATACGGAATTCGTCGAGTACCGGGACGAGATCGCCTTCACGGAACTGGGGATAGACGAGCTGATATCGCCCGAAGAGCTGGCGGCTGCGGAGATTCAGCTACTCCTGAACCAGTCCGCCTTTAACGACACGTACGAGTTTGAGGAGGGCCTGCTGATCATGGTGGGGGTATCCCTGCCCAGGGGGGCGCCTTTTATCGGAAAAATGGTGAAGGAGGCTGCCCGGGTCTTTCCCGAACTGCATTTTATGCCCATCGCCCTGCAGCGGCGCGGGACCCAGTATACGCTGATCCCCCGGGGGGACACCGAGTTCCGGGAAGAGGACCAGGTGTACTTTATCACGGACCGCAAAGGGGTGGACGAACTCTACAAGCTCACCGGGAAAAAGAAGGAGGAGATCCGCAACGTCATGGTTTTGGGCGGGAGCAAGGTGGGGGTCAAAGCGGCGCGCGACCTCTGCGAGAAACGATTCAACGTAAAGCTCATAGAGCAGGACAAAACCAAGGCTTTCGATATTGCGGATTTGCTGCCAAACGCCCTGGTCATCAACGGGGATTGCCGGAATGTGGAGCTGCTCGAGGAGGAGTCGCTCGAATCCATGGATGCGTTTATCGCGGTCACCGGGAATTCGGAGACCAATATCATGAGCTGCCTGGTGGCCAAGTCCAAGAACATCAAAAAGACCATCGCGCTGGTGGAGAATATGGATTACTTCCAGCTATCCCATTCCATCGGCGTGGATACGCTAATCAACAAGAAACTGCTGGCGGCCAACAATATTTTCCGCCACATCCGGAAGGGGGAGGTGGTGGCCCTTACCCGGCTGAACAACCTGAATGCGGAAATCCTGGAATTCGTGGTGAACGAGACCTCGGAGGTCAACGGCGAACTGATCAAGGAACTCGATTTTCCGCGGGAGGCCATCATCGGTGGGGTGATCCGCTCCGGGGAGGGGATTATCGCCCTGGGGGATTTCCGGATCCGGCAGGGCGACCGGGTTGTGGTTTGCTGCCTGCCGAGTGCCATCCCCAAAGTAGAAAAACTATTCCTGTGATATGTCCCTGAACACGCGGATTATTCTGCACCTGATGGGGTTGCTCCTGCTTTTCAACGGCGGGTTCATGCTGCTGGCGGCCCTGGTGAGCGGGATTTACCAGGACGGGGTCACCTACCAGATTTCCCTGGCTGCCATCACCACGCTCTTTGCGGGCACGGTGGCCATGTACTTTACGCGCGGCCATAAAAAGGAAGTTAAACGGAAGGAGGGGTATATCATCGTGACCTTCGGGTGGATCGTGATGTCCGTCTCCGGCGTGTTGCCGTACCTCTTTTCGGGGGCGATCCCGGATGTCACCAATGCGTTTTTCGAAACGATTTCGGGCTATACAACTACCGGGGCCTCCATCCTGGACGACATTGAACGCCTGCCCGAGGGCATCCTCTTCTGGCGAAGCCTGACGCATTGGATCGGGGGCATGGGGATCATCGTCCTGGCCATTGCGATCCTGCCGCTGCTGGGTATCGGGGGGATGCAGCTCTTTGCCGCCGAGGCGCCCGGGCCCACGGGAGATAAGCTCCACCCGCGGATTACGGATACCGCCAAACGGCTCTGGCTGATCTATGTGGGGTATACCCTGGCGGAAACGCTGTTGCTCCGCCTGGCCGGGATGTCCTTTTTCGACGCCATCAACCACGCCCTGGCCACGCTTTCAACCGGCGGGTTTTCCACCAAAAATGCCAGTATCGCCTATTGGAACAGCCAGCCGCTCATCCAGTATATCATCATTGTCTTCATGTTTTTGGCAGGGTCCAATTTCGTGTTGAGTTATTTTGCCTTCAAGGGCAGGGTGCAGAAGGTTTTGCGGGACGAGGAATTCAAGGTATTCGGCCTGATGGTTGTGGTGTTTGCCATCATGGCGGCCCTGGTGATTTATTTCCGGGCCGACGTGCCCGAGTCGGAGTACCACCCGATGGTCTGGGGTGCCGGGGAAAGCGCCTTCCGCCATGGGCTTTTCCAGGTAGTGGCCGTAGTGACCACCACGGGGTTTGTCACCGCCGATTTTACCAACTGGACGCCCTTCCTGACGGTGTTCTTTTTCGGGTTGATGTTTGCCGGGGGATCCGCAGGCTCCACGGCCGGGGGCATCAAGATCATGCGGCATATCCTGATCATCAAAAACGGCTTGCTCGAGTTCAAGCGGACGCTCCACCCGAGCGCCATCATCCCCGTGCGGTACAACGACAAGACGGTGACCGAACACATTGTCTACAACATCATCGCCTTCTTTGTCCTCTATATGCTCCTGTTTATCATCGGCGCGCTTGTTTTAAGCCTGCTCGGCCTGGATTTTGTATCCGCCATCGGGGGGGCGGCTTCTTCCCTGGGGAATGTGGGCCCGGCCTTTGGCTCGCTGCACCCCCTGAGCAACTTCAACGGTTTGCCGGCGCTCGGGAAATGGTGGTGCGGCTTTCTGATGTTGGCAGGGAGGCTCGAGTTGTTTACCGTCCTGATCCTGCTGACACCTTACTTCTGGAAGCGAACCTGATGTAGGTGCGGGGTCTGGTCGTCCCGGTCCGTTCGGCCGGGAGCCGATCTATCCGGAGTTTCTTTCCGTGTCAACGGGGTTTGGCCAGCTCGCTCCCGGGGCTTACGCGTTTTGCTGAAGCTGGAAGTTGCATTTTTTGGCCCATTTCTCCGCTCTTATGGATGTCTTTCCTGAACGTAGCGCTGCTGTGTTTTACCAAAGACGCCCGGAGGGATGCCTGAGCAGAAGATTCCCTAAGCCAGGGCTTCCTGCATCCTGCGCACCGCTTCCCGGATCTCCTCCTCGGAAGCCGCATAGGAAATGCGGATGCAGTTCGGGTTGCCGAAGGCCTCGCCGGTTACGGTTGCCACCCCGGCTGCTTCGAGCAGGTAGAGGGCAAAATCCGAGGCGTTGGCAATTGTTTTCCCGCCCAGGGTTTTCCCGAAATACGATGATATGTCCGGGAATACGTAGAAGGCCCCTTCCGGCACGTTCAGGTTGAACCCGGGGATTTCCCCGAGCAATTCCAGGATCAGGTCCCGCCGCTCGTGGAATTTATCGATCATGTACCGGATCTTCTCAATGGGGGCATCCAGGGCGGCAATGGTTGCCCGCTGGGCGATGGCGTTTGCCCCGCTGGTGATCTGCCCCTGGAATTTCGTACAGGCCTTGGCCACCCATGCCGGCGCCCCGATAAAGCCAATCCGCCAACCGGTCATCGCGTAGGCTTTGGAAACCCCGTTTACGGTAATCGTGCGGTCGTACATACCCTCCAGGCCGGCCATGCTCACATGGCCTTCCCGGAAATTGATGTGTTCGTAAATCTCGTCGGACACCACAAAGATCCCGGGGTGTTCCCGCAATACGGCAGCGAGGCCTTCCAGTTCGGGTTTGCTGTATACGGAGCCGCTCGGGTTGCAGGGCGAGCTGTACCAGATCATTTTGGTCCGGGGCGTAATCGCCTCCCGCAGTTGGTCCGGGGTCATCTTGAAATCCGTGTCGATACTGGTGGGGACTTCCACCGGCACGCCGCCTGCGAGTTTTACAATGTCTGAATAACTCACCCAGTAGGGGGCGGGGAGGATCACTTCATCCCCCTCGTTGAGCATTACCATGGCCACGTTGGCAAGCGACTGCTTGGCGCCCGTGGAGACTACGATCTGGTCGATGCCGTACTGGAGGCCGTTGTCCCGGGCAAATTTCCTGGAAATGGCCTGTTTTAAATCGCCATAGCCGTCTACAGGAGAATAGCTGCTGTAGTTCTGGTCGATGGCCTCTTTGGCCGCCTCCCGGATGAATTCCGGAATGTTGAAATCGGGTTCCCCAAGGCTCAGGCCGATGATGTCTTTTCCTTCCTGTCTCAGTTCCCGGGCCTTTGCGGCCATAGCCAGGGTGGCCGACGTGGCCATGTTGTTGATCCGGTCGGAGAGAAATTGCTTCATAAGTCTGCTGCGTATTTACTGTAGTTGCAGGGAGGGTTTTTTCCCCAGTTCCCGCAGGTGTCTGAAGTGCGAAATTATAGCTTTTCGCGTAGTTTTATATTCGTTGTAGGGCAAATTGAACTCCCGTGCCGTCTGTTTCACAATTTTGGAAATTTTTGTGTAGTGGACGTGGGAAATATTCGGGAAGATGTGGTGCTCCACCTGGTGGTTGAGCCCGCCCGTAAACCAGTTGACAATGCGGTTGCGCGTACCAAAGTTAACGGTGGTGCGCAACTGGTGGATGGCCCAGCTGTTTTTCATGGTGCCGTCTTTTTCCGGCAGCGGCATGTCCGCGTGGTCTACCACGTGCGCCAGCTGGAAAACCACGCTGAGGATGACACCGGCCACATAGTGCATGATAAAGAAGCCGAGGACCACTTTCCACCAGGCGATGTCCATGATGATGATCGGCAGGGCGATCCATATAAACAGGTAGATGAGCTTGGTGATGACCAGCACGCTCCAGTTCAGAACCGGGTTGGGAAACTTGCCGTAGGCGAGCTTGCGCTTGGTGTAGCGGTACATCTGTTGAAAATCCGTGGTGATGGCCCAGTTAAAAGTGAGCAGGCCGTAGAGGAAGACCGAATAATAGTGCTGGAACCGGTGGAACCGATGCCATTTGGCGTGTTTTGAAAAGCGCAGAATCCGTCCGGCTTCCAGGTCTTCGTCGTGCTCGTGAATATTCGTATAGGTATGGTGCAGGACGTTGTGCTGTACCTGCCAGTTGTATACGTTCCCGGCCAGCAGGTAAATACTGCCGCCCATGAGCTTGTTGATCCATTTACGGGAGGAATAGGTGCCGTGGTTGCCGTCGTGCATGACGTTCATCCCCACGCCGGCCATCCCCACGCCCATCAGCATGGTGAGCAACAGGTTGGCCCAGGTGGGCAGCCCGAGGGTCAGGATCAGGAAATACGGGGCCAGGAGGAGGGAAAACATCACGGCCGTTTTCAGGTAGAGTTGCCAGTTGCCGGTTTTTTTCAAACCGTTTTCTTTAAAATAGGCGTTTACGCGCTTGTTCAGCGTTCGGAAAAATTGGGGGGATTCAGTGCGGGAGAATCGAATGGCGTTTTCAGACATGAGTAGAGGCTCCTTGATTTCTATTGATATTATAACGGTAAACCGCATGTTTTGGTCTGCCCGTGAATATCGTAAATTTGTATTCGAAGTACAAAGATACCAATGACAGCCGAAACGGTCTTCCAAAATTTTCCCAATTTATCCGATACCCAGAAAGACCAGTTCCTCCGGATCGGCGATTTATACGCCGATTGGAACCGGAAAATCAATGTGGTTTCCCGCAAGGATATCGACGAGCTCTACCTGCGCCACGTACTGCATTCCCTGGGCATTGCCCGGGTGCATTCCTTCCTGCCCGGGACGGAGGTGCTCGACGTGGGTACCGGCGGCGGGTTCCCGGGAATCCCCCTGGCCATTCTTTTTCCGCAGGTTCAGTTTACCCTGGTAGACGCCATCGGGAAGAAAATCCGGGTTGTCAACGATGTAATCGAGGGGCTCGGGCTGGAAAATGCTTCGGCCCGGCAGGTCCGGGCGGAGGCGATGAAGGGTTCGTTCGATTTTGTGGTGAGCCGGGCGGTAGCCGCCATGCCCACCTTTGTGCTCTGGACCCGGGACCGCCTGCGCCCGGGCGGGAAACCCGGCGGGCTGGCCAACGGCATCCTGTACCTGAAAGGCGGGGACCTGTCCGAGGAGCTGGCTCCGTACCCGCAGGCCCGTACCTATCCATTGTCCGATTATTTTCAGGACCCGTTTTTCGAAACAAAGCAAGTGGTGTACCTGCCGGAAACAGCGTGCCGGTAAGCCCGGTTCCCGGGGGTTTCAGGTATTCAGGATCGTGCGGTAAGTGTGCCGGCAGCACCTGGCGTAATGACGCATCCGCTCAAATACCTTTTCGGCCCACGTTTTGGCTATTGCCTCTTTCTCAGGGATGTGCATCTGGGACTTCATAGTGTAAAAGTACGTTTGTTAAACATTAATTTACAAATTAATAACGTTAAATTTACATTGAAAGTATGTCCCGGGCGATGGCCTGTCCAAATTCCGCAAACCCAGCGGGTAGCGCGTCCGAGTACCTCATACCCTGCAGGTAATACGTCCAGGTAATAGGTCCTAGTACCTCATACCCTGCGGGTTGCGCAACCAAATACCAAAAAAAGCCCCGGAACACCGGGGCTTTGCATTGTTATGCGTCAGTATGTGCGGCTGGATTCAACCGTATACTTGTCCGGGAACTACCCCAGGAAAGGGTAGCGGTAATCTTCCGGGCTCACAAAGGTCTCCTTGATCAGCCGGGGAGATACCCAGCGCATCAGGTTTTGGGCGGAACCTGCCTTGTCGTTGGTTCCGGAGGCCCGGGCACCGCCAAACGGCTGTTGCCCCACCACGGCCCCTGTGGGCTTGTCGTTGATGTAGAAATTCCCCGCACAATTCTCCAGTACCCGCGTGGCCTGCTGTATCGCATAGCGGTCGCCGGAAATCACGGCCCCGGTCAGGGCGTATTCCGAGGTTTGGTCTACCAGTTCCAGGGTGGTGTCCCAATCTGCGTCCTCGTAGACGTAAACGGTAACCACCGGGCCAAAGAGTTCGGTTTCCATGGTCACGTAATGCGGGTCCGTGGTGAGGATCACCGTGGGTTCCACAAAATACCCGACCGATTTGTCGTACCCGCCACCGGCAATAATTTCCGCGTCTTCGTCGGATTTGGCCCGATCGATGTAACCGGCGAGTTTGTCAAAGGCCCCTTCGTGAATTACCGCCGTCACAAAGTTGCTCAGGTCGGCAGGCGAGCCGGGTTTATTTATCGATTTAAGGTCCTTTTTCACCCCTTCCAGCACGTCGTCTGCGATGGATTTGGGCAGGTATACCCGGGAAGCGGCGCTGCATTTTTGACCCTGCAGCTCAAACGCCCCGCGTGTGATGGCTGTGGCCACCTGGCGCGGGTTGGCCGTGGGGTGGGCGATGATAAAATCCTTGCCCCCGGTTTCACCCACGATGCGCGGATAGGTTTTATAGGTGTTGATGTTATCCCCGATCTTTTTCCAGATGCCCTTGAACACTTCGGTAGACCCGGTGTAGTGGATGCCGGAGAATTCCGGGTGGGCGAGCAGGATGTCCGTGATCATGGCCGGGTCGCCGTAGATGCAGTTGATCACCCCGGCCGGCAGGCCGGCTTCCTCAAAGATATCCACGATGACCTGGGCGGAGAACACCTGGTGGTCGCTGGGTTTCCAGATCACCACGTTCCCCATCATGGCCGCGCTGGCCGGCAGGTTCCCGGCGATGGCCGTGAAATTGAACGGGGTGACTGCATAGACAAAGCCTTCGAGCGGGCGGTATTCCACCCGGTTCCAGATCCCTTCGGAGGATTCCGGTTGCTCCTGGTAGATCTGGCTCATGAATTCCGCATTGAAACGCAAAAAGTCGATCAGCTCACAGGCGGAGTCAATCTCGGCCTGGTGGACGGTTTTGGACTGGGCCATCATGGTTGCCGCATTGATCCGGTCCCGGTAGGGCCCGGCGATGAGTTCGGCAGCTTTTAAAAAGACCGAGGCCCGCTGTTCCCAGGGGAGGGCCGCCCAGGAGGCGCGAGCGGCCAGGGCCGTGTCGATGGCCTGGCGCACCTCTTTTTCGGAAGCCAGGTGGTACTGGCCTACCTGGTGTTGATGGTCGTGGGGCGGGGCAATCGGCCGGGTGTTGCCGGTGCGCACTTTCTCCCCGCCGATAGTCAGCGGGATATCTCTGTTGCTGTTGTAGTACGCATCGTATTGCTTAAGGACTGCCTCCCGTTCCGGGGAGCCGGGGGCGTAGCTTTTTACCGGTTCGTTATACGCCGGGGGGACTCTGAAAAATCCGTTCGCCATAGTGTATTTTTTTGCGGTTTATAGATTTCCGTCAAAGGTACAAAATGGCTTAGCCTTAAAAAAACAAGCGGGACGGCCGGATCCCGGTTTAATTGAGTGCGAAGGGGGCGCTCAGTTTGAAGGTGGGTACGTAGACCCGGAATTTCTCGGTAGACGCAAAATTCACCATGTTGTAATGGCCCTTCATGGCGCCGATTGGGGAAGCCAGCAGGCAGCCGGAACTGTAGGTGTGGGATTCGCCCGGGCGGATGACCGGTTTTTTGCCGATCACGCCTTCGCCATCCAGAACCTCCATATCGCTCAGGGCGTCAAAAACCTTCCAGTGACGGGAGGTGAGCTGAACGGAATCCTTACTCTGGTTTTCAATGGTGATCGTGTAGCCGAAGGCAAAATGCATCTTGTAGTTCTTGAAGAACGTGCCTTCAAAACTCGTATCGACTGAAATCTTTATCCCTTTGGTGACTTGCGTAAACATGATCTCTAATAGGTGACCGCACTTCCAATTAGCAGAGCTATCGCGGTCATGGTAGCTAAAATAACAAAAATGGTATTGAGAAACAGGTACTTTATGATAGTTTTAAATACCCCCTGCCTGTAAAATTTGCGCATCGCTGCAAAAAGATACACGGCGAATGCGATAAAGCACAACCAGTAGATATCGAGCCCTATCAGGCTGTCAATCAAATAACCAATGATGAGCAAGATAAAGAACAGGGACTGAATGTGGAAACTAAAAACCAGATTATCGGTGTAGGTGTATTTTTTTCTGATGTACGCCAGGGTAATGAACAAGGAGAAGACCGGAAGGAAGAAAAAAGTGGCGAACGGCAGCCGCGCCAACAGGTCGCTCAAAAAGCTCCCGGGGCGCTCCAAAGCGCGTTTCAGGGAGCGGGCCGTGCTGAAACTGATCCGGTTCTCCCGGGTGTCCTCCACCTCGTACCGCTCCAGGGCCTCGTCGAAGGTGTAAATAGTATCCTTGCGGATCAGGTTTAAAAACGCATCGCTCTTGGTGCCCACACGCCCGAAAAAACTACCGTCCACCCCGGCGAAATAGGCTTTTGGGTCTGCCTGGATCAGCGAATCCTTCCGCCGTTTGGCCGCGTTGATCCCGGCCCCGAAATTCAGGGAATCCCCGGATCGCATCCCCAGTGAATCCAGCACGGACAGGGCCTGCTCTTCTTCCGGGCTGTCCAGTTCAAAGTTGAAGGACATATCCGGCACCTCGGCGTCGCGGGTACGCTGGTCCAGGTTAAATCGGTCCAGGGCCGTAAAATCGCCGCTCAGGCTCATCAGCAGGAAATAGATAAATGCCAGGCTCAGGAGGAAGCGGAAGGGGTTTGTGTAGCGCTGGCGCTTGCCGGCCACATAGTCCAAAGTGATTACCCCCGGGCGCAGCAGCAGCGCTTTGACGGTCTTGAGCAGGCGGGAATCGTAGTCGATAAAACTGGCAAAGAACTCTTCGATATAATCCTTCAGGGTCAGTTTCTTGGTGCTGTTCGCCTGAGAGCAATTCGGGCAGAAGCGGTCGCTGATATCCAGCTGGAACCCGCAGTTCAGGCACTCCGTGCCCCGGTATTTCAGTTTGTATCTCCCCCCGTATCTGGCCGGCTTTGTTTCCATACGGTCTTCCTGGCTGGTCAAAGCTATTGGTTAGTTGCTGATGGTCCGCGAATTCGCGGTACCCACCCCGATTACGCTGTCATAAATATCCCCAAAATTCCGATAATAAACCAGTATTGTGTAGGTGTTCTCCGTAAAGTGGAAATTCCCCCCTACGGCGTTGAGTTCCACAGTCCCGTCCTCCCGCTCCAAAACGTATTTGTAGTTGTAGAACCCCTGTTTGAGCAGCAGGGAAAGTTCCATGTCGCCCGTTTCCCGGTTAAATGTCATCCGGTTTTCTTCCCCGATCTCGTAGTTGTTGAATTTCCCGAAGACGTAGACCTTGTCCATTGCGAGTACCTCCTCGTAGGGCAGCCGGAAATGCACCCGGGTGTATTCGCCTTCCCGGGAGTCGTCCTGTCCCTGTAGCGTGCGGACCCGGAAATCCCCGTTGATGTCCGGGAAGTACGTGTAGGGCTCGTCGTACCGGTAGTCGTCCCGGAAGAGGTAGTGCTGGTAGAGGTCCTCAAAGCCGATCCGGGAGATGGCCGCCGTGGGGGTCCGCAGGTCGCTCGTGTCGAAATTCAGGTACTCGTTCCCACCAAAAAATGCGGTTTCCTGGTCGTACTTGTAAACGAGTTCATTCCCGATGGTGAACTGGGGCGGGATGTCGTATCGCGCCGTGGGCCAGTGGAAATTCTGGAGGATGGCCACGCGGACTTCCTTTTTGGGGTTGATCAGCTGGACTCCCGAGGGGATGACGCTGAACTGCACGGACTGTTTTTCCGTCAGGAATTTAAAATCCCGGGAGCGGCGCACCACGGCCGGGACGCTCACCTGGTCCTGATAGACCACAAACCGCCGGGAGAACTGCAGGTCGCCGGCCGAATTGTAGATCTCCAGGACAAAATTGCCGCTGACCCGGAGCCGCACCTGCTCATTGGGCAGTTGCAGCCGGTAGTTGGAGTAGGGCTGGAGCGTGTTGTAACTGTTGCCGTAATTGATGATCCGCTGGTTGTCGATCCCGTCCAGGTACTGGGATTTAAGCAGCTGTGAAGGCTGCCAGTCGTAGTCGCAGTGGATGATGCGGTAGTAGAAGTCCTGCTCGCTGGCCGAGAGGTCGTCGAACTCCAGGAGGATGGGTTCCCCCAGCCGGACAATCGGGAACTGGTCGTCGGTGGGCCCCTTGAAAATCACCGACCGGATATGTTCGGGCGGGGCCACTTCGGTCTGGACCTGGGCGAGCAATCCGAAACCCCATAAAAACAGCGGGATTTGTTTAAGTTTCAACGGCATGCGGGGCGTAATTTTGGGGCAAAGGTAAACAAAAACCATGCCCGCCGATTCGCCCCGGGCGGAATGCCCAAAAAAAGGGGTAATAATTATGATAACTTTCTTTTAAGTAGTATTTTTGGGCGCACATTTTTATAACCAAAGGTCCACGATCATATGTCAACTGACATCCGAATAAAAAAGGGGTTGAACATCAACCTCGTCGGCGCTGCAGAACCTTCGACTTCCAAAGCTGTTTCCAGTAACGTTTACGCCATTAACCTCAATGATTTCCATGGCCTGACCCCTAAGATGCTCGTGAAAACGGGTGCTGAGGTCAAAGCCGGGGAGGCGCTTTTCTACAACAAGGATATCGAGGAAATGCTTTTCTGTTCTCCGGTCAGCGGGGAACTCGTCGAAATTGAACGCGGCGCGCGCCGCCGAATCCTGACCCTTCGGATCCTCGCGGACAAGGAGCAGAAAACCCTCGAGCACACCCCGCTGAATCCTGAAAAGGCAGATGCGGAGGCCATCCGGAATTTCCTGTTGCAAACAGGTTGCTGGCCCTTTATCCGGCAGCGTCCCTACGATCGGATTGCGGACCCGGAGGTGGTCCCGAAGGCCATCTTTATTTCGGCCTATATCACCGCTCCCCTGGCAGCGGACATCAACTATTCCCTCAAGGGCAGGGAAGCCGAACTGCAGGCAGCCCTGACGGCCCTTTCCAAACTCACCCCCGGTAAGGTGCGCGTGGGTGTCGGCAAGGGAGAGGACAATATTTTCAACGGGCTGAAGGATATCGAAATCCACCGGGTAAGCGGGCCGCACCCGGCCGGCCTGGTGGGCACGCAGATTAACCGGATCGACCCGATCAACAAGGGCGAACGCGTCTGGACGCTTTCCCCCCAGGACCTGGTCATTATCGGGGAAGCGCTGCTTACCGGGAAATACAACCCGCAACGCGTGGTGGCCCTGGCCGGTTCCGGGGTCAAAAAACCCCAGTATTACACCACGCGGATCGGGGCGGAAATCTCCACCTTCCTGTACGCCAGCGGCGTCACCCAGAAGAATATCCGGGTGATCAACGGGGATGTGCTTACCGGCAGCAAGTCCCGCCCGGATGGCCATCTCGGTTTTTACAACAACACCGTAACGGTGATCCCCGAGGGGGACGACTACGAATTATTTGGGTGGAACAAGCCGGTTTTCGACAAGATCTCCACCACCCGGGCACTGACGTTTTCCTGGCTGAACCCCAGGAAAAAATACGACCTGGATACCAATACAAACGGGGAACACCGGGCCTTTGTGGTTACCGGCCAGTACGAGAAGGTCTTCCCCATGGATATCTACCCCATGCAACTGCTCAAAGCCTGTATGGTCCAGGATATCGACGAGATGGAACAGCTCGGCCTCTACGAAGTGTCCCCGGAGGACTTTTCGCTGACCGAGTTTATCTGCATCTCCAAGCAACCGCACCAGCAGATCATCCGGCAGGGACTCGACCTGCTGCATAAAGAAATAGGATAGCGATATGAGCGACAAGAGACTGACACTGAAGAAACGCCTCCACATCATCAAGCACCGCTTGCGGGGCAAGAAGGTGGCGCCGGCATTCAATGCCTTCCACACCTTTTTGTACACCCCGGACGAGACCACGCACAACGGGGCCCACGTACGGGGCGCAGACGACCTGAAGCGGACGATGAATACGGTGATCATGGCGCTGATCCCCGTGCTGTTGTTCTCCTTCTTCAATACCGGATACCAGCATTACGCGGCCATCGAGGCTGCCAACGGGGCCCCCAGGGAACTGGACCTGTTCGGGAACTTCCTGACATGGGAGAATTTCTGGCTGGGCTTTACCCAGGTGATCCCGCTGGTAATCGTATCCTACGGGGTCGGCCTGCTGGTGGAGTTCATCTTTGCCGTAATCAAAGGCCACGAAGTGGAGGAGGGCTACCTGGTAACCGGGATGCTCGTACCGCTGATCGTTCCCGTGGATACCCCCTTGTGGATGCTGGCGGTAGCCGTGGTATTCGGGGTGGTGATCGGCAAGGAGGTTTTCGGGGGGACCGGGATGAATATCCTGAACCCCGCCCTGACCATCCGGGCCTTTTTGTTCTTTGCCTATCCAACCTGGATGAGCGGGGACAAGGTATGGGTTCACGAAGCCGTGGAACGCGCCGGTACGGCCGACGCGATTTCCGGGGAAACCATCCTGGGGTCCCTGGCGCAAAACGCCGAACACGGCTACAGTACGGCCGATATGTTCTTTGGATTTATCCCGGGGTCGGTGGGTGAGACATCGGCTTTCCTGATCCTGCTGGGCGGCCTGTTCCTGGTATTTTCCAAGATCGCCAGCTGGCGCATCATGCTGAGCGCCGTGATCGGGGCCCTGGTGATGGGCCTGATCTTCAACGGGGTGGCCGATGCCGGTTGGGTAACCGAGAGCAGCCGCTTTTACAGCCTGATGAGCTTTGAATTCTGGCAACACCTGATTGTCGGGGGGCTGGCCTTCGGGATTGTGTATATGGCCACCGATCCGGTAACCGGGTCGCAAACGAATCGCGGCAAATGGGTCTACGGGTTCCTGATCGGATTCCTCTCCGTAATGATCCGGGTATTCAACCCGGCCTATCCGGAAGGGGTTTTCCTCGCGATCCTTTTGATGAACGTATTTGCGCCCACCATCGACCACTATGTAATCCGCGCCAATGTGAAAAAGCGCATGAAACGACTCAAGACGGCCCGTATTTTCCCCCGTACCACGGATGGAAAGGCCGAAGAACTGCAAGCAGAAACCGCATAAGATATGGCAATCAATACCGACAAAAACGTTTACACCGTCCTCTTTGCCACCGGCATGGTGGTAGTGGTGGGTTCCATCCTGGCCTTTTTGGCATCTGCCCTGAAGCCGCGCATCCAGGAGAACGAGCGTTTTGAGAAGCAGCAGAACATCCTCTACGCCATGGGGGTCAATGAAAATGAGGACGAAGGTTCCGTGAATTTCATTTCCACCGAAGAGGTGGAGGAGGTCTTCTCGCAGTACATTACCCGGCAGCTCGTCATCAAGGGCGACTCCATTGCCGAAGACGATGAAGCCTACCTGATAGACATGAAAAAACAACTGGCCATTGCCAAATCCGGGGATACCCCGAGTTTGCCGGTGATGATCGGGGAGAAGGACGGGAAGACCTTCTACATCATCCCCATGTACGGGAAGGGGCTCTGGGATGCTATCTGGGGGCACATCGCCCTGGATAACAACCTGGTGGTCCAGGGGGTGTACTTTGACCACAAAGGGGAAACACCCGGCCTGGGCGCCAATATCAAGGCGCGCTACTTTATGGACGACTTCGCCGGGGAATCCATCCTGGACGGCACCCGTTATGCGGGGATCGAAGTAGCCAAGGGCAACAACGACCCGCTGAACCAGGACAAGGATGACAACCAGGTAGATGCGCTTGCCGGGGCCACTATTACCGGCAACGGGGTTTCTGCCATGATATCGGAAACGGTGAACCTCTACAAAGACTATCTCCAATCCATAAGCACGCAATAATATGGCATTACTGAGCAAAAAAGACACAAACCTGATCCTCGACCCGCTCGCGGACAACAACCCGATCACCATCCAGGTACTCGGGATCTGCTCCGCCCTGGCGATTACCGCCGAGCTGAAGCCCTCCGTCGTGATGGCCTTGTCGGTGATCTTCGTCCTCGGGGTCGGGAACGTGGTGATCTCCCTGATGCGGAATATCATTCCCTCCAAGATCCGGATTATCGTCCAGCTGATTGTGGTGGCCACCCTGGTGATCATCGTAGACCAGGTCCTCAAGGCATTTGCCTACGAACTGAGCAAGACCCTGGCCGTCTTTGTGGGCCTGATCATCACAAACTGTATCATCATGGGCCGCTTTGAGGCCTTTGCCCTGGGGAACGGACCCTGGAAGTCCTTTTTGGACGGCATCGGGAACGCCCTGGGCTACGGGGTGATCCTGGTCATCGTCGGGTTTTTCCGGGAATTGCTCGGGTCCGGGACGCTGTTCGGCTTCAAGGTGCTGGGCGACCCGATTGCAAAGACCGGGGTGTATTCCATCGGATACGAAAACAACGGGTTTATGATTATACCGCCTGCCGCCCTGATTGTGGTGGGCATCATTATCTGGGTGCAGCGCTCCCGGAACCGGTCGCTCATCGAAGAGAACTGATCGGGAAATACTGAATTGAACGGATTATGTTAGAGCACGTAGAATTATTTTTCAAGTCCATCTTCATCGACAATATGGTGTTTGCCGTATTCCTGGGGATGTGTTCCTACCTGGCGGTTTCCAAGAAGGTCTCCACGGCTGTGGGACTGGGGGCGGCGGTCATCTTTGTACTGGCCGTAACCGTCCCGCTGAACTGGCTGTTAGACCAGTACCTCCTGCAACCCGGGGCGCTTACCTGGCTGGGGCCGGAATACGCGGACTACGATCTGAGCTTCCTCTCCTTTATCCTCTTTATCGCCACGATTGCCACCATGGTACAACTCGTGGAGATTGTGGTGGAGAAATTTTCGCCATCCCTGTATAACTCCCTCGGGATTTTCCTGCCGCTGATTGCGGTGAACTGCGCCATCCTGGGCGGTTCGCTCTTTATGCAGGCCCGGGAGATCGCCACCCTGGGGCTGGCCTTCAATTACGGGGTGAGTTCCGGGATTGGCTGGTTTCTGGCCATCCTGGCCATCGCCGCCATCCGGGAAAAGATCCGTTATTCCAATGTGCCGCCGCCCCTGCGCGGGCTCGGGATCACCTTTATCATCACCGGCCTGATGGGCATCGGATTCCAGAGTTTCGGGGGGATGCTCACCGGGGGGGACGAAACCGCAGATGCCGCCGAAGAGATGGCCGTGGAAACCATCAGGGAACCTGAAAACACAGAAACGCCCGGCACCGAAGCAGCTGCCGACAATCTGGAACAACCCAGCCGCGAAGAAGAACAAGTCCTTTCGTATAACGACGTTGTAAATAACGAGTAAATGATTCTAGCTACAAGTACCCTCGGGACCATCACCATTACCATCATCGCCTTTCTGATCCTGGTGCTGCTGTTGGTATCCCTCTTGCTTTTTACCAAGGAGAAGCTGTCCCCTTCCGGGCCCGTGACTATCAAGATCAATGGGGAGAAGGAGATTGAGGTGGCGTCGGGAAGTTCCCTGCTGTCGACCCTGGGAAACAAGAAGATCTTCCTGCCTTCCGCCTGCGGTGGCGGAGGTACCTGCATCCAGTGCGAGTGTCATGTCCTCTCCGGCGGAGGGGAAGCGCTGCCTACCGAAACGCCCCACTTTTCCAAGCGGGAACTCAATGAGGGGGCCCGCCTGGCTTGCCAGGTGAAGGTGAAGCAGGACATGGAAATCACCATCCCCGAAGAGGTTTTCGGGATCAAAAAATGGGAGGCCACCGTGGTGCGGAACTACAATGTGGCTTCGTTTATCAAGGAATTCGTAGTGGAAATCCCCGAGGACATGAATTACAAGGCGGGGGGATATATCCAGATCGAGATCCCACCCTGCGAGGTGCCTTATAAGGATATCGACATCACGGCCCACCCGGAGGAACACGAGACGCCGGACAAGTTCCAGACGGAATGGGATAAATTCGGCCTCTGGCCGCTGGTAATGAAAAACCCGGAGACGGTGGAGCGCGCCTATTCCATGGCCTCTTACCCGGCAGAGGGTCGCGAGATCATGCTGAACGTGCGGATCGCCACCCCGCCCTGGGACCGTTCCAAGAACGGCTGGATGGACGTGAACCCGGGAATCGCTTCGTCTTATATCTTTGCCCGCAAGCCCGGGGATAAGGTGACGATTTCAGGCCCTTACGGGGAATTCTTCATCAACGAATCGGAATCCGAAATGCTCTATGTGGGCGGGGGTGCCGGGATGGCGCCGATGCGTTCGCACCTCTACCACCTCTTCAAGACCCTGAAGACCAACCGGAAGGTGACCTACTGGTACGGTGGCCGCTCCAAGCGGGAGCTTTTCTATATCGACCACTTTAAGAGACTCGAGGAGGAATTCCCGAATTTCAAATTCTACATGGCCCTTTCCGAGCCTTTGGAAGAGGACAACTGGAAGGTGAAGGAAAATATCGATGCCCCGGGTGACGGGTTTGTGGGCTTTATCCACAACTGTGTGATCGAGCACTACCTGGACCACCACGAGGCACCCGAAGACATCGAATTGTATTTCTGCGGCCCGCCCCTGATGAACAAGGCGGTGCAGAAGATGGGAGAAGATTTCGGAATCCCGGACGAGCATATCCGCTTTGACGATTTCGGGGGATAATCCCGTACGAATTCATATTAAAACCGATATGCTGCATATCGGTTTTTTTATACGATAAAAAATGCAAGCACTCACCGAGCAGGAATTGCACAACCTGGCGATGAACATCGTGGGGCGGGAACTGGAAGCCGACGGCTATGAGTTTATGGGGGTCAACAGCAAGCCCGGCAAAAACCCGCAATTTGTCTGCCTGAAGGAAAAAGTACTGCACTTTATCGTGGTGCGGCCCGTGGCCTATCCGGACAACCCGCGGGAATACGATGTGGGCCTGATGGCCCGGGTTAAGACCCATGCCGAGAAATTCGAGGCGCGAACCTACTATGCCGGGGTGGGGCTATCGAATGCCGCAGACCGGAATGCCCCGGTATTTTTGAATGAAAAATACATCGTGGACTATGAAGGCCTTATCGAAATTTAGGGATCCCCGGAGGGAGGCCGGTTTCCGCCACTTAGCCGCATCGCTGTGTTCCGCAGCGGTTTGTTTGGTTTTGTCAGCCGCGTCAGGATGTTCCGCCCCGGAGTTAAAACGACAGGATTACCAGGGACAGGCCCTGGGGACTACCTATGCAATCACCGTATTCGGAGCAGACCGGGAAGACCTCGGGCCACAGATCGATTCGGTGTTCGCCGTCCTGAACCAGTCCATGTCCACCTACCTGCCCGGTTCGGACATTTCCCGCATCAACGAGGGGGATACGACCGTGGTGGTAGACGAAATGTTCCGGGAAGTCCTCGCAGCCTCCCGGGAAATCCACCAGGCTACAGGGGGCCGCTTCGACCCCACGGTGGGCATCCTGGTGGACGCCTGGGGTTTTGGCCCGGGAGAGGCAATGGAAATGGACAGTACCACCGTGGATAGCCTGAGGCAATACGTGGGCCTGCACAAAATCACACTGACCCCGGGGAACCGCATTCGCAAGGAGACCCCCGGCATCCGCCTGGATTTCAACGCCATCGCCAAGGGGTATGCCATCGACCGCCTGGCCCTGCTTTTGGAGCAGGCCGGCTCCGAACATTTTCTGGTGGAAGTGGGGGGCGAGGTGCGCACCCGGGGCAGGCAGCCGGAAAAGGGCCAGCCCTGGCGCGTGGGTATCGACGATCCGGAAGCTTCCGGGGGGCGCCGGATCAAACAAGTGGTAGAACTCGAGGACGCTTCAATGGCCTCCTCCGGCAATTACCGGAAATTCCGGGAAGATCCGCAAACGGGCAGGCGCTACGTGCATACCATCGACCCGCTTACCGGGTTTACCCGCGATTCAAATATCCTTGCCGTTTCGGTGATAGCGCCCACCTGTATGGTGGCAGACGGCTATGCCACGGCATTTATGGCCATGGACCTGGAAGCCAGCCGGGAACTCCTCGATAATTCCGGGGACCTGGAGGCCTATATCATCTACCTGGACGCGGAGGGGAATACCCGGGAGTTTGTCACGGAAGGATTCCGCTCCCGAATCGCACGCTGACCCCTTTCTATCCGGTTAAATACGCCCGCAGTTTACGCCTTTCCCAAAGCGCCTGCTTCCCCGACGGGTTTGCGCACCAGGGGGATCAGTTCCCCGGGAGCCAGCCGGTACCGCTCGAGTTGTTCGGGTGTAAACCCCCGCGTATAGTCTACGCCTTCGGCCATAAAACCGGCCTGCCTTAAGATATCGAAATAATCGCGGCCGTATACCCGGACGTGGTCGTACTGGCCAAAGATCCGACGCCGCTCCTGCGGGTCGGTAATGCCCGCGTCCTCAAAAGTCGTTTCCCGATCCAAATCCTGGGGGACCTGGAAGACCCCCCACCCCCCGGGTTTCATCACCCGATACAATTCGGAAAGTGCCTGGCGGTGGTCCGGGATGTGTTCCAGGACATGGTTGCAGAGGATAACGTCAAAGGAATTGTCTTTAAAGGGCAGCTGGCAGATATCGGCCTTGACGTCCGCCAGGGGGGAATTCAGGTCCGTGGTGGTGTACTCCAGGTTGGGCATCCGGCGGAAGCGCCGGTGAAACGCCTGTTCGGGGGCAAAGTGAAGCAACCGCAGCGGCGCCGTAAAAAAATCCGTCTCCTGCTTCAGGTAGAGCCACAGGAGCCGGTGGCGTTCCAGGGATAACGTGGATGGGGAAAGGACATTTTCCCGCGGTTTTTCATAGCCGTAAGGTAAAAAGGTCCGGTAACTTTTTCCGTCGATCGGGTCGGTGTAGCGGTTGCCCCTCAGGAGCAGCGACAATACGGGGCGGATTGCAAAGCTCAGTCGGATCAGCACCGGCCTGGGAAAAATGCCCAGGGCCCATTTAAAGAGCCGCTTCACAACCCTCAGGTAGTTAACGGGGCGGCCCGAAAGGCCGTTTCCTCGTCCGATTCAATCCCCAGGGCCTCGTAGATATAGGCAAACGTGGAGAGCAGTTCCGGCTTCCCGTCAATCAGCGCCACATCGTGCTCAAAGTGGGCGCTTGGCTGGCCGTCGGCCGTGAGGATGGTCCACCCGTCCCGGAGTTGCCGAATCCGGCGGGTACCCCTGTTGATCATCGGCTCGATGGCCACCACCATTCCGTCTACAAACTTTTTTCCGCGGCCGCGTTTGCCGTAATTGGGCATCTCCGGGGCTTCGTGCAGTTTGCGTCCCAGCCCGTGCCCTACCAGCTCGCGCACCACGCCGTATCCGTGTTTTTCACAGTGGTCCTGGATGGCCCAGGCCACATCGCCTACGCGGTTGCCGGCCCGGAATTCCCGGATGCCCACATAGAGCGATTCCTTGGTGACCTCCAACAATTTCAGGGTTTCCGGGGCCACCTCCCCAATGGGGAACGTATAGGCATGGTCCCCGTAAAATCCGTTTTTCAATGCCCCGCAATCCACCGATATGATATCCCCTTCCTCAAAAGGCGTATCGTTGGGAATGCCGTGGACTACCTGGGCATTCGGGCTGATGTTCAGGGTGTTCGGGAAATCGTACATGCCGAGGAACCCCGGTTCGGCTCCCTGGTCGCGGATAAAGGTTTCCGCCAGTTTATCGAGCTGGAGCCCGGTAACCCCGGGTTTGATCTCGGCGGCCAGCATCCCGAGTGTTTTGGAAACGACCAGTGCGCTCTCGCGCATGAGTTCAATTTCCTCGGCCGATTTGATTTGAATCGCAGACATAGGGTGCAAAGATAGGAAGTCCTGCCGGTTAATCCCAGTCGTAGGCGTGGCGGTAGGGCGCCCCGCTGAGGATTTTCACCATATCGGTTTCCAGGCCTTCGATGGGATATTCAACAATCCGCCCCAGTTCCTCCCCGTCCCGGTAAAAGATAAACGTGGGAACGTTGATGATTCCAAACCCCTCTTCGTAGCCCTGGGGGGTATCCTTCTCCCGGGTCATGGTAATCAGTTCCACCTCGTCGGCCGGGTAGCCGGCTTTTTCGAGGATCTTTACAAACCGGGGGACTTCCCGCTGGCTGTCTTCGCACCAGGTACCCATAAACAGCGTAATGTCGATCCCTTCCAACAGGTCTTCCAGTTCGGCAATTTTTTCAGGGTCCGGCTCGTAGGCGGCCAGATTGGGCTCATACCACCCGGCAAAGGGCTGCGCGTGTAGGGAATCAATGGCCGCGGTACCCACCAGGATTTCAGTCCCCTGGTCCGGCATCCGGACCGCAGTGTGGGCGGGCTGGGCCTTGCAACCGGCCAGCAGGACCGTACACGCCGCCAGCAGCAGGTACGTGGGAGTGAGCAGGGACGTCAGAGCCCGTGCAAGGGAGTTCCGTGTAACCATTCGGGGGAGGGTCAGATGCTTCATGAAACCAATAGGGATTTCTGGGTCATCAGTTCGGGTTGCGCAACGCCGATGATCTCCAGGATGGTCGGGGCCATGTCGCCGAGGACCCCCGATTTTATGGATTTTCGGTCGGGATCCACCAGGATCAGCGGCACCGGGTTTGTGGTGTGGGCGGTGTTGGGGCTGCCGTCCGGGTTTACCATGGTGTCGCAGTTGCCGTGATCGGCAATCACCAGGGTGGTATACCCGTTCTCCAGGCCGGCGGTGATTACGTCCCGGGCACAGGCATCCACCGTCACACAGGCTTTGATAGCAGCCTGCAGGTCGCCGGTATGCCCCACCATGTCCGGGTTGGCGAAGTTCAGGCAGACAAAATCCGCTTCGCCTTTGGCCAGTTCCGGGAGGATGGCGTCTCGAATGTCGTAGGCGCTCATTTCTGGCTGCAGGTCGTAAGTGGCTACCTTGGGCGAGGGACAGAGGATCCGGGATTCCCCTTCAAAAGGCGCTTCCCGGCCCCCGTTGAAAAAGAAGGTGACGTGCGGGTATTTTTCGGTCTCCGCAATCCGAATCTGTTTCTTTCCGGCCCGGGCGAGAACTTCCCCGAGCGTATCCTTGATGTTTTCCTTGTCGTAGACCACATGGACGTCTTTAAATGTATCGTCGTAATTGGTCATCGTCACGTAGTGCAACTTGAGCGGGTGCATGTTTTGTTCGTGGAAAGCCTCCTGGCTCAATGCCAGGGTCAGCTCCCGGCCACGGTCTGTACGGAAATTGAAAAAGACCACCACGTCCCCGTCCCGGATCTGCGCCAGGGGTTTGCCGTCTGGCCCGGCAACCGCAATGGGCTCCACAAACTCGTCCGTGGTTCCCGCGGCATAGCTGGCCTCCAGGGCGGCAACCGGATTGTCCGTGGCCGTCCCCGTGCCGTTGACCAACAGGTCATACGCCTTTTTGACGCGTTCCCATCGCTTGTCCCGGTCCATGGCGAAATACCGCCCTACCACGGAGGCAAGCCTGGTGCGCGTAGGCCGGGCAAATTCCATCAGGTCTCGTACAAAGCCCACCCCGCTTTTTGGATCCACGTCGCGTCCGTCGGTAAACGCATGGACATAGGAAGCGGGAACCCCTGCTTCGTCGGCCGCGCGGATCAGGCCTTTCAGGTGGTCGATATGGCTGTGTACGCCTCCGTCGGAAAGGAGTCCCAGAAAATGTACGGGTTTGTCGTTTTCAACGGCATACCGGAAAGCTTCCTTCAATGCCGGGGCATCCTTGAGGCTGTTGTTGGAAACCGCCAGGTTGATCTTGGCCAGATCCTGGTAGACAATACGGCCCGCCCCGAGGTTCATATGGCCCACTTCGGAATTCCCCATCTGCCCGTCGGGCAGCCCCACATGCATGCCATCGGTAAGCAGCGTGGCGTGGGGATATTTCTCATAGAGGGAATCTACAAACGGGGTGTCGGCCTGCTCAATGGCGGAGACTTTTGGGTCCGGGGAGATTCCCCATCCGTCCAGGATCATCAGTATGGCTTTGGAATTCATCAGCTGCGGTTTTACAATGCGGCCTTAAAAATAGGGGGAAATCGGAAGCTTTGCCACTATTTGGGGCATTTCTTTCGCCTGTTCGGACCGGGCTGCAAAAACAATCCCGGCACCGGGCTGCGGCCGCCGCCGGGGACCCTGTCGGGATGTTAAAGTTTCGTTATTTAACTGTTAATCCTGAAACACTTACGCATAGGATTCGTCTATATTTATATAGTACGTATTTATTATTCATCATCAATCAAAAATCGACGCGTTATGAAGACATCTTCAGCAATGGCTGCAGTGCTTGCCTTATTTACTGCCGCCCAACTCTCAGCCATGAGCAATTCCCTGGCTCCGACAGATCCCGTACCGGAAACCGAACTGGCCGTTTCCGGGCTCACCCCGTTTTGCAAAGCCATCATGAATGGGGATGCCGCCACAGTGGAAAAAATGATCCAACTGGGCGAAGATGTAAACCGCAAATCCCTCGGGAAGACCCCGGTAATTTTTGCGGCCCGCTACAACCAACCGGAAATCCTGAAAATGCTCCTGGCAAACGGGGCCGACCCGACGATCCGATGCGACAAGGGGCACTCAGCGATGAAATATGCCGAATTATCCAACGCCACCGAGGCCATGCAGGTCCTGCGGCAGGCGAAAAAAGCGTGAGACAGAAGGAGTTTACTCATCAATCAAAAAACCCCGGCGCTCATGGCCGGGGTTTTCATTTTCAAAGCCTGTGGCTTTTCGTGTTCTGGTAAAAGAGTCCGCGGGCGGCCGGTCAGAAATCGAAGCCGGTTAACGCCCGGTAGATAAAGGCATACAATGCCATGGTCAGCATCAGGGCGCAAAAAACAGAATAACCCTTCAGCAGCACGACTACGAAAGACGGTTTGCAACCGTCGAAGGCGTGCATGTACAATTCCTTAAAATGCAATAGTGTTCCCATATAGTCTCGTTTATTAAATAAATCAAAGCTATAAGGGTTAAATCGGGGCAATGAACGCATTCAGCCTTTGCCATGTCTCGCTTCAAGCGCAAAAGGTAAAATGGATCACAAAGATTCGGGAGTACGTAAAGATAGCAAAAAAGCCCGGCCACCCGATTAATGCCCGTTTAATTCGATTAACTGCGATATTTCTCGATGGCCTTGCGAATCCGTTCGATCCGGTTGTCCGGATCCGGGTGGGTACTCTGGAATTCCGGGACGCGGTTCCCGCCGGAGGCGTCCTTGAGGATTTCCATCACGCGGATCAATTCTTCCGGGTCGTATCCCGCCTGTAGCATGATCAACACGCCGAGTTCGTCGCTCTCGAGTTCGTCGTCCCGACCGTTGGTAAGCAGTGTTGTTTGCCCGATCCCGGCTACAACGTTCCCCATGTCCGCACCCACGGAGGCTCCCATCGACAGCGTTTTCCAAAAATTCGTCTCGGCAATGCGCTCGGCGGAATGCCGGCCGATGACATGCCCGATTTCGTGGCCGAGGACCCCGGCCAGCTGGGCTTCGTTCAGACGGGAGAAAAGCGCATAGGTGATAAAAATCTGCCCGCCCGGCAGGGCGAAGGCATTGACCGTCTGCTCATCCGCAAGTAAGTGAAACTCGTATTGATACGGGGTTTCCTCTGCGATACTGCTTTCCACCAGCCGGTTGCCGACGGCGTCCACAGAGCTCTGCAGCCGGTTGTCCCGGTAGAGGCCGCCGTGTTGCTGTGCTATTTCCGGGGCCGATTGCAGGCCGATGGCAATTTCCTGCTGTGCCGACATATTGATGGTCTGGGTCCGGCCGGTATACGGATTTTCTTCCTGGTCGCCACAACGCTGGATAAAGGCAAAGGCCACAATGGCCAGGCCGATGAATATGCGGATTTTCCAATTGCCTCGCCTCATGGAGTATCGGATGGGTTGTTACCGGTAAAATACAAAATTCCCTAAAGCAAGTCCGGGTTGATATCCAGGATGTTGTCGGTAAAATACGTGCGCAAAAAACCCGTTGTGAAGTGCTCGCTTCCCAGGAAATCCTCTTCTTCCATCAGGCGGATGAGGTTCAGCCGCCGGTACTCCGCGAGCATGTCCCGGGAAATCGGGGCATAGGAGTAATGCCAGGGCTCGTATTTAAAGCCGCGCCTCCGGGGGTTGTCTGTGTATACGAGGTAGAAGCCGTAGGATTCGCTGTTGGCATCCATCCAGGTTTTAAAATCTTCAAACGGCCCACCGGATTCAAACTTGTCGGCAACCAGGACGTCCCCGTCCGCCGGCTTCGAAGCGTCGATCAGGTCTACGTCCGTACCCCAGTGGTGGCGGCTGGTCCCCGGGATGGTAGAGTATTCGATGATCTTGTCGATCGCTTCCAGGGGTTCCAGCCCTTCGTCTGTAAACGCGATGTATTTGCGTTCAAAAATGGCGCGCTGCCGTTCAAAATTCCGGTAGCTGCTCACCACGGAAATATCGATCCCGTCCTGGTAGGCAGCCCGCTTCATCCGCACAAAGGCTTCATGGGCTTCCTTGCGGAGATTGATCCCTTCCCCGAAAAGTTCCAGGTCCGTCTTGCCCATGAGTTCTTCCGGCGTGTAATAGTCCTGGCCACTTGCGGTATGGGCCGGAAAGCCGCATATGGGCAGGCCCAGTGCCAGGCCCGCCATGCCGCTGTTTCGGATAAAGGTGCGTCTTTTCATATTGTGGGGGATTAAGCCCGGGTACTAAGGTACTTAATTTTGGGATTTTCCGGGGGTGGCCCCGCCCGCCCGGTTTCAAGATACACCGTACTCCTGCAATTCACCAGCAGGTCCCAAGCCCCATCAATCGTTGAGGTAGAAATACCCCTGGTGCCGCTCCCGGAGTTCGGGAAACGTAATGATATAGAAGTAGATACCCGGTTCCAGCCCGGATTGGCGTTGAACGACCAGATCGGTATTCGACTGCCCGTCAAAACCACCTGTGTAATTATCCTTTTGGTAAACCAGCTGACCGTAGCGATTGTAAATCTGCAAATTGTTCCCGGGCATTTCCCGGGCGGCCTCGATTTCCAGGGTTTCATTGACCCCGTCGCCGTTGGGGGAGAGGTAGTAATTGTCCAATTCCACGGTCCGGTAGTTTTCGGATTCGCCCGTCCCGCCAATGGTAATTATTTCGTATTCACTGGGCACAAAATAATCGGAGGTGAGCGAACCGTAGTCGCGGCCGCCTTCCACGGCGGTATTGCCCAGGTTTACCCAGGCTTGTTTTTCCCGGCTCCAACCCACCACGCGTAAGTCCCCGAAAAACTTTACCACCCCGGCCACATTGCTGTATACGTCCCAGGTCAGGGTTACCCGGGAGGGGATATCGGCGTCCAGCGTCCAGAACTCGCTGCGACCCACCCGCAGGCCGGGATCAACGGTAGACCCCACGTCAAAACGGCCATTCAGGCTAACGGGGGCCTGTGGGTCCTCGGCAAAATACGCGCTTGTGGCACGGGCGTTAATAGCCTGGGATTGAATTTTCAGGGGTCGCAACCGGTCTATGTCGCCAATCGGGAAAACGAAGTCCTGTTTGTTCTGCAGGGCGGCATATCCGTCCACTTTGGACACGCTGCTTTCGCCCGTGTAGAAGGAATCAAAATCGAATACGGGATAGTTTTCCGGGGTGCTGCGGGAAGTTTTCAGGTTCCCGTGCACCAGGTTGGCATTGTTGCCTACTTCTACGGGCGTTTCCAGGTAAACCCCCTTAACAGCGGAAAACTCAACATCGAACAATACCGGGGTATGGCCGCCAGACACCTTCAGGGAGCCGGTTTCATTGTAGAAACCCACCAGCCCCTCCAGGTTTTCAAAGGGCCCGTCATTTTGGAAATCGGCATGGAAACCCGCGGATCCATCCCCGTGGAGTTGCATGGCTCCGTGATTGGCAATACCCGATTGGGCTATCCCGGCCAATGGCATGAGGAAGGCCCCGAGCAGGAGAATAAAATATGTCGGCAAAACCTTCATGGAATTAACGATATGCCTGATAAAGGATGACAACGTCTTCTGCATAATTGTCCGTAATCAAACGGAAGCCGTCGGAATTCATTTGGGTAACACGAGCCCTGGTAAGCCCCAGCTTGTCACCATTCTGGTTGCTGTAACGCAGGCCAATACAGTGCGAGTTGGAGGCGAATCGGGAAATATCGTTGATTGAGTTACCACTTCCCCCAACGTAGATCACCTGCTGGTTCAAACCACTGCCGGTATCCTGAACAAAACCGTTCATGGTTCCGAATGCGTTACTGATGCCCGAGTCGTTGTTGCGCGTACCATTGTCAGAATCCAGATTAAAGTTCTCCACATTGGCATGAGCCGAAAAGCTGATGCTTGTGGGTTGGAAAGGGATGCCCGTTACATCCATCGTGCCGCTCGAAGTAATGCGAATGGCCCCCATCCAGACACGTGGCTGCATACTGGGAAGGTTTGTTGCAATTTCGTCCAGCGCCTCCTGAACATTGGAAGACCCAAGTCCTGACGTCGTATTGTCGTAGGGTACTTCTGTGGCGTTCTGATCATCGGTATTGTCCAGGTAAGTCGAAAGATCCACGGTACCTCCGTCCTCTAAAGTCAGCGTATTCCCGGAAAGGCTGAGCGCCTGGTCATCCGTGTTGTCCTGATAAGCGGATAGGTCCACGGTCTGGGTGCCCCCGTCTTCCAGGGTCAGGGTCAGGACGTTGCCGGAAATACTGAAGTCGGTGATTTGTTGGTCATCCGTGTTATCGAGGTAGGCGGAAAGATCAACGGTGCCTCCATTGTCCAACGTCAAAGTGTTACCTGAAAGCGAGATATTCTGACTGTCTGTGTTGTCAAGGTAAGGCGCAAGATCAACGGTGCCTCCGTCCTCCAGGGTCAGCGTATTCCCGGAAAGGCTGAGCGCCTGGTCATCGGTGTTGTCCTGGTAAGCCGAAAGGTCTACGGTCTGGGTGCCTCCATCTTCGAGGGTCAGGGTCAGGACG
>Ga0114903_1000012_pt1 | contig 196606 bp, 157 predicted proteins | sample MalvirDeepMed_s2_FD_87289 | JGI IMG/M metagenome (GOLD analysis project Ga0114903, IMG submission 87289) | Marine viral communities from the Global Malaspina Expedition - Malaspina viral metaG DeepMed_s2 | ecosystem: Environmental > Aquatic > Marine > Oceanic | place: Mediterranean Sea...
CACTCGTTTGTGCCTAACCCAATTTAACTGACCGATTTCGGCAAACTGGCGGAGTGATCCAAGGGTCTATCGCTCGTGGCGAAGCCTGAACGCTTCTTTTTCGAATGGGTGTCCAGATAGCTCGGGCCAGGCGGCCGGTGGCTTCGTTCCGATACTTGGGATGAAAGACAGACAGGTCCAGCTTGTGCTCGATCAGATAGTGGATCGCGTGTTCGAAGGTGCCAGGCTGAAGCTGGTCCTGATAGTTAATCACGACCATCGCGTCCTGGTCGTAGTTGTAGTGCTTGAAGCGAGGCATGAGACGGGTCCTTGTCTGCCGGAGATACCTGGAATGCTACCAGAGGCGGAAGGGTGAATCTGGGAGTTTTTCTACAGCCTCAACGCCAGCGATAAACGGCGCCCTGACACGGGCATCCGGTGGAGGCCACAGGCCGGAACGAATTTAATTGCCTTGTTATGAGGCAGGATCCGATAATAATGCGGTAACTTTTTTTCTGGCATAACCGATAGCCAAATCTTTCGCGACACTTTTGAGGGTATCTATGCTGGATTGCTTGAAGTTCTCTTGAATGTCGTTCCACACATTGGGTGCGTTTAGGGTTTCAATAAAATCGTGGCCATCCGCGGTAAGGCGCAACGGAACTATAGACCATGAGCATCCGCCGTTTCCCATACGTTGATAACCTATTCCGCCGCGCTGAGAAAGGCTTTCAATAAACCCTCTATCAAGAAGGATGTCGGAGTGGAATATGAAGTCATCCGCTTCATAGTCAAAGCCTTTCTCCTTCAGTTCCCTAATATCGGTGAAGGGCCCCTCAGCAGCTTGAAATGCCTCCAATAACCCTTTCAAATACTCGCGATTAATCTTCATAGCAACCCCGAAAGACCTCATAACGCCCTGGGTAAGCTGCCGGCACGGAGCGCAGCGTAGTACCGGTCAGCTTCACCAACTGGTTATGCATTGATGTATTCTGCTGTAGGTACTGCGTTGGAAAGCACATTGATACAGCCATTAGTTGTGGCAATAAACCACTCTCCGATTTCGATGGCCGTGCTCACACTCAAGACTCCAGGCTGCACTAATTCTCCGTTTGACCAACCTCCGGATGTAACCTGAAAAACATGCTGGGGGATAGTGAATGCCTGCGTTTCCCAATAATAAATCAGGTCGCCTTCGTCTAAATACCGGAAGCCCCGAACCCATTCAAAATGGACTCTAAGATCGGCTCGTTGACCATTTTCGTTAACAGTATCAATGAGGATGGTCAGCCCGTCCTTCGAGTCCGTAATTCTGTAAATATCACTCTCATGTCTTTCTCGAGAGTGCCTTGGCCCTAACCCCCTAACTTTCATCTTGATACCTAAGATGCATAACAGTGGTTAGATAGACCCCTGCGATATTGCAATAAAGAGACCGCTTCATTATTACGGGCAACCGCGCGATCCCTCACCAATTCAATTTTTTATAAAACAAAAGCTTAGCCTATCTGTCAAGATAGCTCCATGTAATCGCGTGACGTCTTCATTCCGCTCTTTCAATAACACAGCTCAGCGGGCCAGCTTGCAAAGGCTTGAATGAAAACCTCGCTAGTCTTCACTTCCCTTCGTGCTGGAGCGGTCTTGATGGGTGTTAGTGCCTTTCACCATGAATACAGGCCTTCGCCGGTATGACTGAGTGGGGGCAGGCGCGTAGATGGTAAGGAACTGGAGCATGTATAGAGAGCGCGGGCTTCCTTCTGATGGCATCGTGATCACAGCAGACTGTTTAGATTGGGAAGATAGCGCTAACCGCTCTCACCACCGGCAGAGCTAAACCGAAGTTAATGAGAGTTTTCTTGGCTAAGTGATCTTGGCGGGAGAGTTCCCCGCCGCAATGGCGGGGAACTGAAAAGCAGCGTTCTTCTGGGGATACTACTGGTAATAGGCATTCTCGGTGTTCGTGTGATCAGTCACATCACGAACGCCGGTGATCTCAGGAATCCTTTCGATCAGCGTGGTCTCAACGCCCTGCTTCAGAGTGAGACTCACGGCGCTGCACCCCTGGCAACCGCCTCCGAAGCGCAATACCGCTGTGCCGTCCTGGGTCACTTCAACCAGTCCGACTTCGCCACCGTGCGCAGCCAGTCCTGGATTGATCTCAGAGGCCAGAACGTAGTTGATGCGGTCGCTCAGCGGCGCATCTTCATCAATCTTGGGCACCTTGGCGTTGGGAGCCTTGATGGTGAGCTGGCCGCCCATTTTGTCCTTGGAATAGTCGACGTAGGCTTCTTCCAGGAAAGGTACCGAGTTGTGGTCCAGGTAGAGGCGGAACTTCTCGAGATCCACCACCTCGTCAGTCGGCACGATTTCGTTGGGTGGGCAGTAAGCCAGACAGGTTTCGGCGTGTTTGGTGCCAGGCTGAGTGACAAAGATGCGAACACCCATCCCCTCAACATCCTGCTTCTGGATGAGCTGGGCCAGGTAGTCGCGGGCTGAATCAGTAACGGTAACCAATGACATGACGTCCCCTGATGGGAAAATTTCCGTCCATTTTAAGAGAACGGAGGGCAAACTGAAAGCCTGAGTGTTTTACTTGGGTATTATCCCTTACAATCGCCCCCCGCCCTGTTTCCGGGAAGTCCGCTACGCAGCCAAAGGCGTTAAGGAGCCGCTGAACAACTCCGGATCACCTCTGGCTTTCAGAGCGGTTCACGCTCTAGGCGTTGCTTTGCAGGAATGCTGGTTGCCTTTCAAGAAGCGACAACGACGAGAGTGGATCGCTCTGAAAGCCCCGGAGGGCGTGCTCTGAGGGCCGCATCCGCTGCGTTGCGACTTTTGCAAAGGGCTACGGCCATTTGCTGCAAATCCCGCCTTGCATCTGCAACCCTCAGAGCACGCAGAGGCGATTTGGAGTTGTTCAGCGACTCCTTAAGTTTTGGTATCATGCGCGGCTTTTCCGACCGATTTGGAATTCCGAACATGAGTGATCGCGCCACACGCCTCAAGCAGCTTCAGCAGGCTCTCAAAGAACGTATCGTCATCCTTGATGGCGGTATGGGCACGATGATCCAGAACGAGAAGCTGGAAGAAGCCGATTTCCGGGGCGAACGTTTTGCCGATTTCGAGCGCGAAGTCAAAGGCAACAATGACCTCCTCAACCTCACTCAGCCGGATCTCCTCAAACGCATTCACGGCGACTATCTGGAAGCCGGCGCAGACATCATTGAAACCAACACGTTCAATTCCACCCAGGTTTCCCAGGCCGACTACGCCATGGAGTTCCTGGCAAAAGAATTGAACGTGGCCTCTGCCCGTCTGGCTCGTGAAATCGCCGATGAATATACCCGGCGCGATCCGTCCAAGCCGCGCTTTGTCGCCGGCGCCGTTGGCCCGACCTCCAGAACAGCGTCCATTTCACCGGATGTGAACAATCCGGGATATCGCAATGTTGATTTCCAGACTCTGGTCGACAACTACTATGAGGCGGTGGAAGGTCTGGTTGAAGGTGGCAGTGATCTAATTCTGATCGAAACCATCTTCGACACCCTCAACGCCAAGGCAGCGATTTACGCCACTCAGCAGTATTTCATTGATTCCGGCATTGAGCTGCCGATCATGATCTCCGGCACGATTACGGATGCCTCAGGCCGGACGCTCTCCGGACAGACCACAGAGGCTTTCTGGAATTCCGTTGCCCATGCGCGACCGATTTCCGTGGGCCTCAACTGCGCTCTGGGTGCCGACGCCTTGCGCCCTTATGTGCAGGAACTGAGCCGTCACGCCGACACTTACGTCAGCGCTCATCCCAATGCCGGCCTTCCCAACGAATTCGGTGAATACGATCAGACGCCTGACGAAATGGCGGAGATTATCGAAGGCTTCGCCCGCGACGGCTTCCTGAATATCATCGGTGGCTGCTGTGGCTCTCGACCTGATCATATTGCCGCCATCGCCAAGGCGGTAGCCAAGTACCCTCCCCGTGAAGTTGCCAAGCCCAAGCCTGCTTTGCGCCTGGCCGGTCTTGAGCCATTCACCGGCGATGAAAACATGCTGTTCATCAACGTGGGTGAGCGTACCAACGTCACCGGTTCCAAGCGGTTCCTTCGTCTGATCAAAGAGGAACTGTTTGAGGAAGCGCTGGATGTTGCCCGCGATCAGGTGGAAAACGGCGCGCAGATTATTGATATCAACATGGACGAGGGGATGCTGGATTCCCGCGAAGCCATGGAAGTCTTTCTCAGGCTGATTGCGTCCGAGCCCGATATTTCGCGGGTACCGATCATGGTCGACTCCTCCAAATGGGAGGTTATCGAAGCCGGTCTGCGCTGGATTCAGGGTAAAGCCGTCGTAAACTCCATCAGTCTCAAAGAAGGCGAGGAGGAGTTTCTCAGCCGCGCCCGTGACTGCATGCGCTATGGCGCAGCCGTGGTGGTGATGGCCTTCGACGAAGACGGCCAGGCCGACACGTTCGCTCGCAAGACAGAAATCTGTAAGCGCTCCTACGACCTGCTGGTCGGTATTGGCTTCAACCCAGCCGACATCATTTTCGATCCCAATATTTTTGCGATTGCGACGGGCATCGAAGAGCACAACAACTACGCCATCGACTTTATCGAAGCGACCAAGTGGATTCGCGAAAATCTGCCTCACGCCAGTATTTCCGGTGGTGTGAGTAACGTTTCATTCTCGTTCCGGGGTAACGACCGGGTGCGGGAGGCGATCCACTCCGTGTTCCTGTACCACGCCACCAAGGCGGGAATGAACATGGGTATCGTCAATCCCGGCCAGTTGGTGATTTACGACGAGATTGAGCCCGAGCTAAAAGAACGGGTTGAGGACGTCGTGCTCAATCGTAGACCGGACAGCACGGATCGACTGCTGGAAATTGCCGACCGGTTCCGGGGCGACGGTGCCAAAACCCAGAAGGAAGACCTTGCCTGGCGCGAATGGCCGGTCGAAAAACGCCTTGAGCATGCCCTCGTCAAAGGCATCACCAGCTACATCGTTGACGATACCGAAGCCTGCCGCCAGAGAGCGGATCATCCCATAGAGGTCATCGAAGGCCCGCTGATGGATGGTATGAATGTAGTCGGCGACCTGTTCGGTGCCGGCAAAATGTTCCTGCCTCAAGTCGTCAAGAGCGCGCGGGTCATGAAACAGGCGGTGGCGCACCTGATTCCCTACATCGAGGCTGAGAAGTCTGAGGGTCAGCAGGCCAAGGGCAAGATCCTGATGGCCACAGTGAAAGGTGATGTTCATGACATCGGCAAAAACATCGTGGGTGTGGTGCTCCAGTGCAACAACTACGAGGTGATCGACCTCGGCGTTATGGTGCCCTGCGAAAAAATACTGGAGGTTGCCAAAAAGGAGAATGTGGACATCATCGGCCTGTCCGGTCTGATCACGCCTTCCCTGGATGAGATGGTCCATGTCGCCCGGGAAATGCAGCGTCTGGATTTCCAGATTCCGCTGATGATCGGTGGTGCAACCACCTCCAAAGCGCACACGGCCGTGAAAATCGAGCCGCAATACAAGAATGACGTTTCGCTTTATGTGTCGGATGCATCCCGCTGCGTGAACGTCGCATCCCAACTGCTGAGCCGCACCGCGAAGGCCGGCCTGGTGGAGGCCACCCGAGAGGAATACGACACCATCCGCGAGCGTCGCAAGCAGCGTGGCGATCGCACTCGACTGGTGAGTCTGGATAAAGCGCGCGAGCGCAGGCCGCAGCTCGATTTCTCAGCGCCCGCGATCAAGCCAGCGTTCACTGGCGTGCGGGTGTTTGACGACTACAGCCTCGAAGAACTGGTCGATTACATCGACTGGACACCTTTCTTTATTTCCTGGGACATCGCTGGCAAATACCCCAAGGTACTGGACGACGAAAAAGTCGGCGAAGCGGCACGCGCTCTGTTTACCGATGCCAAGATTCTTCTGGATCGGATCATCAAAGAGAAAAAGATCAAAGCTCGTGGCGTTATCGGTTTCTGGCCTGCCAATCGCGATGGCGATGATGTGGTCGTTTACACCGATGAAAGCCGCAGCGAGGAACTGACGCGCCTGCATCATCTGCGTCAGCAGAATGAGAAGGCCACCGATCAGCCGATGATGGCACTGTCTGATTTCGTTCGTACCAGCGAAGACGGCGAAGACTACGTTGGCGGCTTCGCTGTGAACGCCGGTATTGGCGCGGAAGAGTTCTCTGAAGAATCCAAGCAGGCCAACGATGACTACAACGCCATCATGGTAAAAGCCCTGGCCGACCGGTTTGCGGAAGCCTTTGCCGAACGCATGCACGAGCGGGTGCGCAAGGAATTCTGGGGTTATGCTAACGACGAAACCCTCTCCAACGACGACCTGATACGGGAGAAGTATCGCGGCATCCGCCCTGCTCCCGGTTACCCGGCCTGCCCCGATCACACGGAAAAGTCGACTTTGTTCAGGTTGCTAGAAGCAGAAGCCAACAGTGGACTTGAGCTTACGGAGCACTACGCCATGTTCCCGACAGCGGCGGTATCCGGCTGGTACTTTGCCCACCCGGAAAGCCGCTATTTCGCGGTTGGTAAAATCGGTCGGGATCAGGTCGACGATTATGCGCGCCGCAAAGATCTCTCCTCTAAAGAAGTCGAGCGCTGGCTGGCGCCAAATCTTGGCTACGATCCGGACTGATCCCGCGAAGCCGGGGCGTGTCTCATGCGCTTCGGCTTCCCATTTTTCCTGCGCCTGTTAATCGAGCTTACAGATAACTGAAAGCGGAAATATCCATTTTATGGATAAGTGATGCCGTGATACGTTTGCTGCCATGCCACAGCTGCATCTCAGCCATGAATCGCAGCTCTGCATTGCAACTACAGGGTATCTCCACTATGTACGTATATGACGAGCATGACCGCCAGATCCTCGCGGAGCGTGTTGCCCAGTTCCGGGACCAGACAGATCGCGCCCTTGCTGGCGAGCTGTCAGAAGAAGAATTCCTGCCCCTGAGACTTCAGAACGGCCTGTATGTTCAGCGCCTCGCACCCATGCTGAGAATCTGTGTGCCTTACGGCATGCTGCGTTCCGACCAGTTGCGCCGGCTGGCCCGGGTCTCTCGGGATTACGACAAAGGCTACGCTCATTTCTCTACCCGCCAGAACGTTCAGCTGAACTGGCCTGAAATCAAAGACGTGCCCGACATATTGGCCGAACTGGCGGAAGTCGAAATGCACGCCAACCAGACCAGCGGCAACTGCATCCGCAACACGACGACGGATCAGTTCTCGGGTGTGCAGTCTGATGAAATCGCCGACCCACGCCCTTACTGCGAACTGATTCGTCAGTGGTCGACCTATCATCCGGAATTCGCGTTTTTGCCGCGCAAATTCAAGATCGCCGTGAACGCTTCGGAACAGACCGATCGTGCGGCTATTCAGGTGCACGACATCGGCCTGCAACTGATCCGCAATGACGCCGGCGAACTGGGTTTTCGCGTTCATGTGGGCGGTGGTCTTGGCCGAACGCCTATGGTTGGGCCGGTTATCCGGGAATTCCTGCCGGAGCTGGACCTGTTGACGTATCTGGAAGCGACCTTGCGTGTCTACAACCGCTATGGTCGCCGCGACAACAAGTACAAGGCCCGAATCAAGATTCTGGTCAAGGCACTGACGCCCGAGGGATTCGCAGAGAAGGTGGAAGCGGAATGGGCACACATCAAGGATTCCCAATCCCGTCTGACGCCGGAAGCCATTGAAGGCATTCGCCGCTTCTTTACGGAGCCAGACTATGCCGATTTGGCAGACGCGCCCGAGACTTTGCAGCAGGCTCGTCTCGCGGATGCCAGCTTCGATAACTGGGTTCGCCGCAATGTGGCCGAGCACAAAAAGCCGGGCTACGCGATTGTGACGCTTACGCTGAAAAAAACCGGCGTGCCGCCGGGCGACGTGTCCGACACGCAGCTTGAGCAGATTGCCGATCTGGCAGACCAGTACAGCTTCGGTGAAGCACGGGCCACCCACACCCAGAACGTGGTGCTGGCCGATGTCCGTCAGGATCAGCTTTTCGATCTGTGGCAGGCCATCACTCCGATGGGCTTCGCGACCGCCAACCTGGGTACGCTGACTGATATTATCTGCTGCCCTGGCGGCGACTATTGCGCGCTCGCGAACGCCAAATCGATTCCGGTGGCTGAAGCCATCCAGCGCAAATTCGACAATCTCGACTTCCTGTACGATCTCGGCGATATCGACCTGAATATTTCAGGCTGCATGAACGCCTGTGGCCACCATCATGTGGGGCATATCGGCGTACTGGGTGTCGACAAGAAAGGCGAAGAGTTTTACCAGGTCAGCCTGGGTGGCTCATCCCAGACGGACGCGGCCGTTGGCAAGATTCTAGGCCCATCCTTCGCTCGCGAGGACATGCCGGAAGTGGTCAGCAAGCTGATTCAGGTTTATGTCGACCACCGAACCGAGGAAGAGCGCTTCCTCGACACCTATCGCCGCGTCGGAATCGACCCATTCAAGGAGCGTGTCTATGCCTGAGATCATCAAACAGGATGGAGCCATCGTTGACGATGCATGGGTACTGGTCGCGCAGCCTGAAGCAGGCGAATCACTGCAGCTTGGAAGCAATCCGAGCCTGATTCCTGCCGAGCTTTGGCTGGCAGATCGTGAAGCTTATGCCGGACGCAGCGATATCGGCCTGTGGCTCGACAGCCACGAAGAGCCGGAAATGCTCGAAGGCATGATTGACGATGTGCCACTGATCGCGGTGAATTTCCCGAAGTTTACCGATGGCCGCGGCTACAGCATTGCCCGCGTGTTGCGCGAGCGACTGGGGTATACCCATGAACTCCGGGCCGTGGGCGACGTGCTTCTGGACCAGCTGCAGTTCATGAAGCGCTGCGGGTTCGACAGCTACAAGCTGCGCGAAGATAAAGACATCCAGAAAGCGCCTAAGTGTCTGGAGTTTTTCTCGGTGACCTATCAGGCCGCTGGCGACACCGACAAGCCATTGTTCCGACGCAGGCTTGAAGGCTGAAGCAAAGCTTATAGAGCTGCGTCTGGCGAGTTTTCGGCCCAGACGCAATCAAAACGCCGGCATTTGCCGGCGATTTTGTTTTTCACTATCAAGGGCGCTTTTTAGAGACTGTGGTCGAGCACGGTCTTGCCAGTGGACTTGCCGTCCAGGTAGGCGCTAAGCGACTCAGTCAGCTGGCCACGCCCAATCAGTCGCGCATCGGCTTCTGACTTGGGACAGGCCCAGTCGCCTGACAGGCGTCTCCAGATCCCCTGCTTCTCTTCCAGCGGAATCTCGACGGAATCGACACCCAGCAGATTCACGCCTCTGAGAATGAATGGCAGCACGGTCGTCGAGACCTTCGGCCCTGCTACGAGACCGCAGCAGGCTACGGAACCCGAGGGTTTGATCAGCTTGAGCAGTTGCGCCAGAGGCTCACCACCGACCGTATCGACCGCTGCGGCAAACCTGGGTCGAGTAAGCGGCTTGTCGATACCTTCCAGAGCGTCCCGTCCCAGGACTTCGGACGCGCCTAATTTCATCAACGTTTGCTGGTAATCGGACTTACCGCTGATCGCGACCACCTCCATTCCCAAGCCTGCGAGAATCTCCACAGCGATTGATCCCACAGAACCGCTGGCCCCGGTGACCGCAACGGGACCGGCATCTTTCTTCAGCCCCATCTGCAGCAGCTTGGCAACGCACAACCCAGCTGTGAGACCGGCGGTGCCATACTTCATGGCCTGTTCGGCGGACCAGCCATCCGGCATGGGCACACACCACTGCGAGGGCACCCGGATGTATTCACCAAATCCACCGGCCGTGTTCATGCCAAGATCATAGCCGGTGACAATCACTGACTGGCCGGCATTGAAGCCGCCGCTGGAGTCGACCACCTCGCCCGCCGCATCAATGCCAGGAGTATGCGGATAGTGACGGGTGACGCCGGGATTACCGCTGGCAGACAGAGCGTCCTTGTAATTGAGACTGGAATGGCTGACGCGAATCAGAACGTCGTTGTCCGGCAGATCATCAATGTTCAGCGTCTCTTCACTGCCGTGATAGTCACCATCACTTTCGCGCACTACCCAGGCTTTATAAGTCTGACCTTCGGTCATATGCGTTCTCCTTGCCGGTTGGATGATTATTGGAATCGCCCGTCCCTGAAAACACTGGCGATCTTGAAGAAACTGCGTTCAAGCGCGGTGCTCGCGGCCAGGCCGAGCTTCTCCGGAAGCGATTGCTTTTGCCGTACATTGACATGGACCACCTCAGCGCGCTCACAGGCTTTGAGGAGATAGTCGTCGGACGTTGATATTTCATCGATCAGGTTAACCTCAAGTGCTTGCTGGCCGAACCAGATATCCCCTGTAGCAACACTTTCAATATCAACAGCTTCTCGGCGTTCCTTTACGTAGGCTTTAAAGAGCTGATGGGTGTCTTCGAGGTCTTCCAGGAATTTGATTCGACCCTTTTCCGTGTTTTCACCAAATACGGTCAGAGTCCTTTTGTGTTCACCGGCTGTGAGAACCTCGAAGTCGATGTCGTTTTTCTTGAGCAGCTTATGTACGTTGGGCAACTGGGCCACTACGCCAATGGAGCCGAGAATCGCGAAGGGCGACGCCAGAATGCGGTCTCCCACGCAGGCCATCATGTAGCCGCCGCTGGCCGCGACTTTATCCACGCAGACGGTCAGCGAAATGTTCCTGGAGCGAATCCGGTCCAACTGGGCGGCAGCCAGACCATAGCTGTGCACAAGGCCCCCACCGCTTTCGAGGCGAATCATTACCTCGTCTTTTTCGGGACGGGCCACCGCAATCACGGCGGTAATCGCTTTACGCAGGGTGTCCGTTTCGCTGGCCTTGATATCGCCGTCGAAATCCAGAACGAAGACTTTCGCTCGCTCCTTCTCAGAAGACTCGGACGACTTCTCTTTCTTTTTGGCCTTGGCCTCCGCTTTCAGTTTCTTCTTGCTTTCCTTGAGCCAGGACTTGCGATCCTCCGAGCTCATCATGCCCCGCTCCATGGCTTCGCGGGTTTTGCGATAGCGCTCATTCAGGCGGGTCACTCTAAGATCCGACTCGTCTTCGGAATCACCCTGGCGGCGAGCGGCGTTAACGATCGCGGTGATGATAACGAGAACAGCAATGACCAAGGTTACTGTTTTCGCGATAAACAGACCGAATTCTGAAAGAAATTCCAAGATTCAAACTCCACTAAAAACCAAAAACGCCACTATACGGCATTTACCATGAGGAAGGGGCCAGGAAGTCGGTGATTCATCTGATGTCGACACGGCTGACCTTAGTGATTCAAACGCCTGTTCGAACTTTCTTGACAGGCTGAGATAGCGCCCCTAAAGTCGGCGAACGCAGAAGAGTCCGCGCGTCTGGCGACGGGTGGGCCCAAAGTGATTTTTTCGCTGAAAAAGGGACACGCTAATGTCTGTAGTACAAGTATTTGAACAGATGAAGGGCAACTTTGACGCCGACGCGGCAGCGGGTATGGATCTGGTATTCCAGTTCAATATCGAAGACGACAAGCCGTACCACCTGATCGTCAAGGACGGTACTTGCGAGATGGTCGAAGGCGCTCACGAAGATCCTTCCGTGACCCTGATCATGGATTCTGAAACCCTGCAAGGCATCGTTACGGGTGAGACTGACGGCATGCAGGCCTTCATGTCTGGCCAGCTGCGTGCTGAAGGCGACATGATGCTGGCGACCAAGCTCGGCCAGCTGTTCCCACGCGGCTAATCCGATTTGCTGGGCCGGGTCCGGAATTCTCGGACTCGGTTACAGCCTGATTTCTTACAGCCGCACCCTGCCTTTTGAATCTTCCGAATTTTTCGGTTGTTTCCTCGTTCTAGGCCTTGGCCTTCTTTTATGGCTTTCCCTCTTCCCCTTCTCTCTCGCTTTTTCCAGTTTTAGCAAATTCTTCGATTTTCGCCGATATTCGGCGTATTTTCTCAGAAGATCGGCGAATCTACCTGGATATTAGAAGGGGTTTGATCGTTCTATTTCTCCCGAAGCCAGGCGCCGAGTGCCTCTCTTGCGGGATCATTGACGGCTGTGGCGGCGAGTCCGCTCGATCCGAGCTTCACTTCGTAGATGGCTCCATCCGAGGCAGGCATGAACAGACCGCTACCATAGACTCCATCAATGAAGGGTAAGCGGTACTGGCTGGCCAGTGTCCAGAGGCTCCAGGGACGGTCGTCGGCGAGATCGTACACCGTGCGCGGCTGGGACAGCTCATCGCCAGTGTTTCGGTAACGGCCGCCGAGCCGATCAAACTGGTACACCGGAGAGATTCCGAGCGCCTGAAACCAGGCATTCAAACGGATAATCCGCGCATCCAGACGCCACTGATCGCCAGCGATGGGATACTGCTCTACGTCGGCGCCAGGCTGCTCGAGGGTTAACAACCATTGCTGAGGCGCCTGCCTCGTCAGTGTGACTGTTGCCAGTGTTTCGAACTGCGCGAGACTGCGATAAGGCTCCAACCAAGCCGAGAGCTGGATAGAGGCGGCCCCCGCAGTAACTGCCAGGATCAGCACTGGCAATCGATATCGCAGGCGCATGCGGCGGGGCCATCGGCAAAGACAGAGACCGAGCAGGCAGGCAACGATACCGAAAATGATCAGTGATGACATGACCCGCCATCCCCGTTGCAAGTAGAGCCACCGGCAATCGCAGAACAGCCTGGACGCCGGTGATGGGCAGGAATAAAACCTTTGATCAGGCTGGGAGCTACAGGCCAACCTCTTTGAGTGACGTGGACGCCAGCAGGAGTAGATCGTCATTGCGTGCTTCGGAGACGGCCATACCTTCGATGTAGCACTCCAGAGACGTGAGCGAGTCGGCCAGTGCTTCAATGACTTCTTCAGCGGGCACGTCGCGGGCGTCCAGGAATCGACTGCGGATGGCATCGCGCACTCTCACTACAATTTCCGCCGCCTGTTCATCGCCAGCCATCTCAAAGCCACCGCGGATGGAATCCAGTGTCAGCGGCAGATTAGCCAGATGCAGCTTGTCATGGTCGGATTCCATAAAGGTGGTGATTTCCCGTTTGGCCAGTGTCATGGCGTTGCGAGCTTCTTCGGTAAGCACAATTAGAGCTTCGCGGTAATACACCGAATAGCCTGCGAGAGCGACCGATCCCTCATCATTCTCGTCTTCAGAGGGAACGCCGTTGACGAGCTGACGTGCGGTGTTCTCGATCTTGAGCACTATAGCGGCCAGCCCGAACAGCTCTTCCTCGCCCGGCAGACGGCTTTCCTTGACCCAGCCATAGAGCAGTTGCGCCTGCTGGCGAGCGGCCAGGGAAAGCTGATTCATCTCCAGAATCAGCAGTGTATTGGCGAGCCGCTCCAGCGACAGACCAATCGTCTCCAGCTCATTGATGTCAGGCTCTATGCCTCGTTCGATAACATCAAGACGATCCTTGAGCTGATTGACCTCTTCCCGAAGCGCGTCAGAAAGCGCGGTCATTACATCGGTGCCTGGGCCGTAAAGCTTTCGGCGGAAGCTCTCAAGGGTGAGATCCGTCGAGTCCGACGGTCTGAGATGCCAGACGCCCAAAAGCTCTGACATCAGTTCAGAATGATCACCGCTGCGGTAAAGAATGTAGATCAGATCCTTGATCAGCGAGTCAGGCGGATTCTTCTTGGCGGCAACCTGCCCAACTTTTACCAGCTCGCGAGCGTAGCGCTCGATACGCATCATCATGCGTTTACGGCTACGCGTGAAGTTCATTTCCTGCTTGAGCATGGTGTGAGCCACCACTTCCAGCAACCCCCACAATTGCACCATTGGGGCGCCTTGGCAGAGTTGAGCGAAACCCTTGGCTGCGCGGCGGAAAAGAATCAGATTGACGCGGGACGAGCGGTCCTTGATCACACCCAGCAAAGCGACGTGAAACATCAGACGCATGCGACGAGCGCGGATAGCATAGTCTTTTTCGCTGCCTTCGAAGCCTTGCACCCGCTCGTTGAGCATGGTGGCGCTGTGGCCACGCACTTCGATATCGAAAAAGCAGGACTCAGGATACGGCTTCTCGCCACGGGCTTCGCGCAGTTCATTAATTACGGGAAGCAGAAGCTCTGGAAGATCCGAGCGGTGTCTGGAATAGAAATCCAGATAGCGACGGAGTATGAGAAGGCCGCCGCTGAGCGTCGACAACGTGGCGTTCTTCTCGGACGAGGCGCCCACGGGTACGTCGTTCGCGAGGGCAACGGCTTCCTGACACAGCAGCGTGCCGCCGCGCAACTCGACCAGAATACAGATGCCCCGGAGCTGGTTTAGGTAGTCAACGAAGTTTTGCAGATCTTCGCCACTGTCACGATTATCGAGAAATCGTTCCAGGCTCGATTCGGCGCACCGTATGGTTTCTTCAATCTCGGTTTTGACGACATCGAAAGACTGCTTTTTCGTCGTGAGCGACGACTGGACCATAAGAGACTCGTTCACAAGCAAGACCGAAGGTTAAAATTCGTTAGCGGGAATTATAGAAACCCCATGGTAGTACGTATACCACATGCAAGAATCTGCTCAACGGCAGAACAGTAATCTTCTGTTTCTACTGAGTAAATCTGCCCGGGAAAAATCAGGGGATCGCTCCGTAGCGCCTACTAGGATTCCAGTGCTGCCCAGAGCGGCTCAACCCCTGACTTGGCCATCTTCTCCAGAAAAGCGGAGTGGCTATCCTGCTCGCCGCCACTGGCGCCGATGACGCGTAGAGAGGGTCGATCAGATTCAATCCGGCGGATCGCGTAGCCATCGCCCCCTTCCCCAGCGCCCTCGTCCAGGGATAGTGCCGTCTGACCACCGGTCATCAGCAGGAACACATCGGCCAGAATCTCGGCATCCAGCAAAGCGCCATGCAGTTCGCGACTGCTGTTATCGACACCGTAGCGCTTGCACAGCGCATCCAGGGTGTTCTTCTGGCCGGGATGCTTGGATCGGGCCATCAGCAGCGTGTCGAGTACGCCGCAATGATCAGCCATTTTTCGAACGGGCTTCAGTCGGGCCAATTCAGCATCGAGGAAGCCCACATCGAACGCTGCGTTGTGGATGATCAGCTCGCCGCCATCGACGAAGGCCATGAATTCATCGGCAATGTCCGCAAACCGCGGTTTGTCTCTGAGGAACTCGTCGGTAATGCCGTGGACCGCCATTGCATCGGGGTCGACCAACCGATCTGGCTGGATATAAACGTGATAATGGCGACCGGTCAGCTGGCGCTCGATCACTTCGACGCAGCCAATTTCGATGATCCGGTGCCCTTCGGCGACCTCAATACCGGTGGTTTCCGTATCCAGGACAATCTGTCGGTTAGCCATAACTAAACTGCTGCTCCTGAACGCACGTCTTCCACACCCTGGTTGGCGAGCTGATCGGCCATTTCGTTGCCAGGATCTCCCGAATGTCCTTTTACCCAGTGCCACGCGATATCGTGGCGCTGGGCCTGTTCGTCGAGCTGCTTCCAGAGATCGTCATTCTTGACGGGCTTGCGGGCTGAGGTTTTCCAGCCGTTGCGCTTCCAGTTGCCCATCCACTCGGTGATGCCCTTGCGCACATACTGGGAGTCTGTATACAGATCGACTGTGCAGGCCCGATTGAGCGTACTGAGGCCAACAATGGCCGCCATCAGTTCCATGCGGTTGTTGGTGGTGTTTTTCTCGCCACCGTGGAGCGTCTTTTCTTTATCGCCGTAGCGCAGAACAACCCCCCAGCCTCCAGGCCCCGGATTGCCTTTGCAGGCGCCGTCGGTATACAGAATCACCTTGTCTGCCGCCATGCTCAACCTGTTTTCAAAAGCGTGAATTTTCGCGGCTAGTCCTGATTGCGCCTAGTCCTGATCGCGAGTATGCCGATAGCGATAGCCACGGGAAGCGCCCAGCTGCGGCGTCGCCGGCATGCCGACTACATTCTTGCGGCGCCAGGCCGGCTTTCGGGCAACGGGAGCGCAGACGCGCTTGGTAGCACGGATGGAATAATACGCGCCCAGCGGCAACAGATGCAGGCCGCGACGTGGCAGCGACCATAACAGCTGATCCGACTCCTGTCGCCTGCGATTGTATCGCCGACCGCGAAAGGTCGTGCTGTAAAAGTGGCAGGTGGATTCTTCGACCGTAAAGTCCAGCAGGCTCAGCCAATCCTCCATACGCGAACGGAACATGAACCGCCCACCCCAGGGGCCAGCCGTGTTGCGCGTCACTGCCTTGCGCAGCCCCCACAGACTGATGGGATTGAATCCGATAACCAGCAATTGCCCACCGCCTCGCAAAACCCGGAAAGCCTCACGCACCACCTGATGCGGCCAGGCAGAAAAGTCCGGCGTGTGGTGGAGAATCACAAGATCCATGGAGTTGCCGGGGAACGGCAGTTCGTCCGCATCACAAACCACAACAGACTTGGGCATATCCGGCTGCCAGCGGGGAGTTGCGACAATGCGCTCTGCGAAATCCGAATCGGGAGCCAGAGGCCACTGGTGAGTCACACTCACGACCAGCTGTCGGGCGCCGACCAGATCGTCGGTCTGATGCCGCACACAGTTCTGCTGATCGCTAATGAACCGGCGGCCAAGAGGCGAGCCAAACCATTGCTCAAAGCTCTTCTGACGCTCCGCCCAATCGGCGGGTGTGTGCTCTTTATTCACTGCTCCTCCACTCTCCCGCGGAGTCGATGCAAACCTGCTCCGGGCAAACCAAGTCATTCCTGGGGTGACATACTACTATAGGTTTCAAATGACCAGATAAACACAGGTTCTGAAGTCTGCTGCACTTTGCTTCTGCGTTTCCAGTGCAAATCCGAACGGTTATGCTTGGGAGCCTTTGAATAACTACGGATCACCTCTGGCTTGCAGAGCGGTTCATTCTCTAGACGTGGCTTCGCAGGAAGGCTGGTTGCCTTTCAAGGAGCCACAACGACGAGAGTGGATCGCTCTGAACACCCCGGAAGGTCTGCTCTGAGGGCGGCACCTGCCGCGATTCGGAGTTATTCAGAGGCTCCCTTGTCTGCCGTTGATCAATAATCTGCCTGCTTCATACGGAGAGCTCTATGTATCGCATCACGCCAATCAGAACGCTCAGCGACAACTACGTCTGGTGCCTGGAAGACCATAGCGACAGCACGGCCCTGGTGGTCGACCCGGGTGAAGCTGCTCCGGTTCGCGAATATCTTGAAAAAAGCGGGCTGAGGCTGACGGCCATACTGGTGACCCATCACCACCCGGATCACGTCGGCGGGATCGACCAGCTGCTGCAGTCTTTTTCCCCGGACAACATTTATGGGCCTGAAGTTTCTCCCTACCAGGGTTCAACCGTAAAGTTACGCGATGGCGACAGCATTCACTGGAAAGATCTGACATTCCGGATCATCAGCGTGCCGGGCCATACGCTCGATCACATCGCTTACTATACTGACACTCAGATCAACGATAGCGGCGTGCTGTTCTGTGGCGATACCTTGTTCGCCTGTGGCTGTGGCCGACTGTTCGAAGGATCACCACAGCAGATGCAGCAGTCTCTCAACTCTCTCCGGGAACTACCTGATAATACTGGCGTCTACTGCGCACATGAGTACACTCTTGCTAATCTGAAGTTTGCCAGGCACTGGCTGCCGGACGACGAAGCACTGGCGGAGTTTGAGCAACACTGCCAGCATTTACGTGAAAAGGACGCACCGACAGTCCCGACGACGCTGGGTAAAGAGAAGCGCCTTAACCCTTTTCTACGCTGGGACGATGAAGCGGTCAGGGTTGCCGCGGATGCCTATGCCGCCGATCGCAGCCTCGAGTCCCCCGCTGATTCCGCCGGAGTGTTCGCCATGGTTCGTCACGGCAAGGATCATTTCTGAGCCAGCATTTGAGCCAAGGTCTTGACCAGGTCTGGGCCAGAAAAACTGACGCGCCCTTCCAAGGAAGGACAATCATCCACTTACTCGAAAACAGTATGCTCGCACGCACTCTTCTTGCCTCCTTCGCCTTCCTGGTTACAGGTCTCTCTCTTACCACTGTTGGCGGTTGCACCAGCGCCGGAATCGAAACTTCAATGGGTACCCCTGTCGCCAGCCCGTCGGTAGAGGACGGAAGCTCGGCCAATAACGATTATCCCGGCTCGGGGGACGACGAACTATCGCCTGTCCTGCTCGCCTCGCTGGATGATCGTGTGACGGCCTCCGCGAACTACCCGGTGAATCGTCCCGGCCAGATGGTGCGCAAGGAAACCCGTGCAGATATCGACAACGCGGTTGCCGAGGCCGATAAAGAGGAAATGGATCTCTGGGCCAGAATGCGTGCGTCATTCCAGCTCGATCTGGAGGTCGACAATCCCCGGGTCCGGCAGCAACTGGACTGGCTGGTTAAGCATCCGATCTATATTGAACGCGTGGTCGCCAGAGGTAGCCGTTATATCTACTACGTCCTGGAGCAGGCCGAGCAGCGGGGTCTGCCAGGCGAACTGGCGCTTCTGCCAGTGGTTGAGAGCGCCTATGATCCCTTTGCCTATTCCCATGGGCGGGCCGCCGGTCTGTGGCAGTTTATTCCGTCAACCGGAAAGTACTACGGCCTTACCTCGAGCTGGTGGCATGATGATCGCCGAGACGTTGTAAGCGCGACCGATGCGGCTTTGCGCTATCTGGAGCGTCTGGCTGGCCGTTTCGACGGTGATTACGCACGAGCTCTCGCCTCCTACAACAGCGGCGCAGGGACCGTCTTCAGCGCCATGCGCAAAAACAAACGACAGGGAAAGCCTACCGATTACTGGTCGCTGGACCTGCCTCACGAAACAGAACAGTACGTCCCCAAACTGATTGCCCTCTCCAAAGTCATCGCCAATCCCCACCGCTACGGCATCGATCTACCCGAACTTCGCAATGAGCCCTACTTCGATATTGTCGATACCGGCGGACAGATCGACCTGGCCCAGGCCGCCGATCTTGCGGGCGTCGACATTGAAGAAATCTATCTGCTGAACCCGTCCTACAATCGCTGGGCGACTAATCCCGATGGGCCGCACCGTCTACTCGTCCCGGTCGAGAATGCCGAACAGTTCCGTACGGCGTTGATGGAGCTGGACCCGGAGAAGCGGGTTTCCTGGCGCACCTACAAAGTGAAAGCCGGCGATACGGTCAGTGGGATTGCCCACAAATTCGATACCACGTCGAAAGTGGTCAGCCAGGTCAATCACCTCAAAGGCTCAATGATCCGGATCGGTCAGCAGTTACTGATCCCGACCGCAAGAGACGGCTCAGAGTCTTATGTATTAAGCCAGAAGGAACGATTGGATCGCGTCAACGCCAGACGCTCTGATCGAGGCACCCGCATCAACTACAAGGTCCGTTCCGGAGATACCCTCTGGGATATCGCCAGGGCCCATGACGTCAGCGTCAAGCAATTGGCCTACTGGAATGACATGTCCCCCAAAGCAGCGCTGCAACGGGGCAAAACTCTGGTGATCTGGAACAAAAACACCAAAGGCAAGCGCGACTCGATGGTGCGCCGGGTGGGTTACAAAGTCCGCAAAGGCGATTCTCTTTCCGTAATTGCCGACAAGTTCTCAGTCCGAGTGAACGATATCGTCGCCTGGAACTCTCTGAAGAAGTCACGGTACCTTCAGCCCGGCCAGAGTCTGGTACTCTACGTCGATATACGTAACAGCCCCTAACCAAGAGCCCAGCATGCCTATGAATTTTCGGTTTAATTCGGCTTCGACCTCTCTATTGTCAGTGACGTCGATGGTTTTCGCGTCAGTCGCCCTTTTTACAGCGTCCACGCTGGCCCTGGCCGACGAGCAAAAAGTCGAAAAACCGGAGGCGGCTCACGGCATAGCCATGTACGGAGCACCGGCCTACTCCGCAGATTTCTCCCATTTCGATTACGTCAATCCGGAAGCGCCCAAGGGCGGAACGCTACGGCTCGCCATCGTGGCCAATGGCTATGACTCGTTTAATCCGTTTGTAGCGCGGGGCGTGGCCGCGGCCGGTCTGTCCACCTACACCTACGACACCCTGATGACGTCTTCGGCCGATGAGCCGTTCTCCGCTTACGGGCTGATCGCGGAGAGTATCGAGACGCCAGATGACCGCAGCTATGCTGTTTTCAACCTTCGACCAGAAGCGAAGTTCCAGGACGGCAAACCCATCACTGCCGATGACGTGGTATTCAGTTTTAATCTGCTGACCAGCGAGGGGCATCCTTTCTTCCGGAGCTATTACGGCGAAGTGTCCAAAGTCACCGCTGAGAACAGCCACCGGGTGCGATTCGACTTCGGCGAGACCAGCAACCGCGAGCTTCCGCTCATTCTTGGCCAGCTACCTGTTCTGCCAAAACACTACTGGGAAGAACGTGAGTTCCAGAGCAATGGCTTCAACAAACCCGTTGGCAGCGGCCCCTATACCATCGGGGACTACGAGGCCGGACGCTCCATCACCTACGTTCGCAACAAAGACTACTGGGCGAAAGACCTGCCGGTGAACAAAGGCCGCTATAACTTCGACCAGGTGCGCTACGAGTACTACACCGACGATACCGTCGCACTGGAAGCCTTCAAGGCGGGCCAGTACGACTGGCGGGCCGAGTATTCCGCCAAAAACTGGGCTACCGCCTACACCGGCAAAGCATTCGAAAACGACAAAATCACTAAAGTTGCTATCGAACATCATCGGCCAGCAGGCATGCAGGGTTTCCTTTACAACACCCGTCGGCCGCAGTTCCAGAACTCCAAGGTAAGGGAGGCGCTGGCCTACGCATTTGATTTTGAGTGGGCCAACAAAAACCTGTTCTTCGACCAATACACCCGTATCGACAGCTATTTCGAGAACAGCGACCTCGCCTCTTCCGGTCTTCCTAAAGGCGAGGAGCTGGCACTGCTGGAAGCCCATCGCAAGGCGCTTCCCGAGTCAGTGTTCACAGAGCCTTATCAGCCGCCAACCACCTCTGACGGTGTCACGCTGAGGGACAATCTCAGAACGGCCTTTACGCTGCTGAAGGAAGCCGGCTACGAGATTCGGGACGGCAAAATGGTGCATGCCGATTCTGGCGAGTCACTCGACTTTGAAATCATGATTTTCCAGAAGTCTCTCGAACGCGTTGCACTGCCGTTCGTGGCGAATCTGCGCAAACTGGGAATCGAGGTAAACATTCGTACGGTGGATTCCAACCAGTACGTCAACCGGATGCGCGACTTCGATTTCGACATGGTGGTTCAGAGCCTGCCCCAGTCTGACTCGCCGGGCAATGAGCAGCGCGAGTACTGGAGTTCCCAGAGCGCTGAAATCAAAGGCTCGCGCAATTACGCCGGTGTTTCTGATCCGGTGGTCGATGATCTGGTCAAACAGTTGATAGCGTCGCCGGACCGGGAAGCCCTGGTCAATCGGACACGGGCTCTGGACCGCGTCCTGCTGCATAGCCACTACGTTATTCCCCACTACTTCCTCAGCAAGGACCGTATCGCGTACTGGAACACTCTGGCGCGCCCTGAGGTGACACCCAAGGACGGTACTGATCTGAGCTACTGGTGGTTTAAGGCGGCCGACTGATCCATGGGCGTCTACCTGCTGCGCCGGCTGGCGCTGATCATTCCCACGCTGATCGGCATCATGCTGCTTAACTTTATTATTGTTCAGGCAGCGCCCGGCGGCCCGGTCGATCAGATGATTGCCCAGATGCAGGGTCACGGTAACGCATCACTGGCACGCGCCACGGGCAGTAGCGGCGGCGACGTTTCCCAGAATTCGGATTCTCGCAGCGCGCGTGGTCTCCCGCCGGAACTGATCGCTGATATCGAAAAGATGTACGGCTTTGACAAGCCGGCCCACGAACGCTTTTTCAAGATGCTTGGCGACTACGCCACTTTTGATTTCGGTGATTCCTTCTTCCGGGAGCGGACCGTGACTCAGCTGATCGTCGACAAGCTGCCGGTCTCGATTTCGCTGGGTCTCTGGTCGACTCTGATCATTTACCTGATCTCCATCCCGCTGGGTATCCGCAAAGCGGTCAGCGACGGCTCCCGCTTTGATGTCTGGACCAGCTCAGTGATCATTGTGGGCTACGCCGTTCCGGGCTTTCTGTTTGGCATACTCCTGATCGTTCTGTTTGCCGGAGGCAGCTATCTGGACTGGTTCCCGCTGCGCGGCCTCACCTCGTCGAATTTCGATGAATTGAGTTTCTTTGGCAAAATTGCCGACTACTTCTGGCATCTGGCGCTACCTACGCTGGCAAATGTGATCGGCGGGTTTGCGACGCTGACACTGCTCACCAAGAATTCCTTTCTGGATGAAATCAACAAGCAGTACGTAGTCACTGCCCGAGCCAAGGGGCTGACGGCGCGCAGCATTCTCTACGGCCACGTTTTCCGTAACGCCATGCTGATCGTCATTGCCAGCATGCCTGGCGTGCTGGTGACCCTGTTTTTCACCGGCTCGTTGCTGATTGAAGTCATTTTCTCCCTCGACGGTTTGGGTCTTCTGGGTTTTGAGGCCGCGCTCAACCGGGACTATCCGGTCATTTTCGGCACGCTGTACATCTTCACCCTGCTGGGGCTGATTCTAAAGCTGGTGAGCGATCTCACCTATGTTGCGGTTGATCCGCGCATCGACTTTGAAAGCCGGGAGGGTTAGTCATGGCGCTGATCCGGCTTAATCCGATTCAACAGAGACGCTGGCTTAATTTCCGCGCCAACGGCCGAGGCTTCTGGTCACTGTGGATTTTTCTTGCTCTATTCGGCCTATCCCTCTTGGCAGAACTGATCGCCAATGACCGGCCACTGGTCGTCAGCTATAAGGATCAGCTTTACTTCCCCGTCATCCAGGATGTCCCGGAGACCGAATTCGGGGGATTTTTGCCCACCGCCGCTGATTATCGGGACGACTTCATACGCAGCGAAATCGAAAACCACGGCTGGCTCATCTGGCCACCGGTGCCCTTCAGCTACGACACGATCAATTACGACCTGGAGGTGCCCTCGCCGGCGCCGCCGTCCGCCGAGAACTGGCTTGGGACGGACGATCAGGGCCGGGATGTGATGGCTCGGGTCATCTATGGTTTCCGGATTTCGGTTCTGTTTGGTCTGACGCTGACTTTCTTCAGTTGTCTCATTGGTGTCGCGGTCGGTGCGATTCAGGGCTTTTACGGAGGCAAAATTGATCTGTTTGGCCAGCGCTTTATCGAAATCTGGTCCGGCCTGCCGGCGCTGTATCTTCTGATCATTCTTTCCAGTGTGGTTCAGCCGGACTTCTGGTGGCTGCTTGGCATCATGCTTCTATTCAGCTGGATGGGGCTCGTCGATGTAGTACGAGCGGAGTTTCTCCGGGCCCGCAATTTTGAGTATGTAAAAGCAGCGCGCGCGCTGGGTTTGGGCAATCGGACGATCATGTCACGGCACATTCTCCCCAACGCGATGGTAGCCACCCTGACATTCATACCGTTCATCCTCACGGGCGCAATCACCGGCCTGACCTCGCTGGATTTCCTGGGATTCGGCCTGCCCGCCGGTTCTCCCTCGCTCGGTGAGCTCATTGCACAGGGTAAGGAAAATCTGCACGCGCCCTGGCTGGGGATCTCGGCTTTTGTTTCGCTGGCGCTCATGCTAACCCTACTGGTCTTTACCGGCGAAGCGGTCCGCGATGCCTTCGATCCACGCAAGAACTGACGCTATGAGCCATCCCTTGTTGCAGGTGGAAAATCTCAGTATTCGCTTCGGTGATAACGCGCCGGCTGTGCGGGGACTCAGCTTTTCGGTGGACCGCGGCGAGACCCTTGCCGTTGTCGGCGAAAGCGGTTCGGGAAAATCCATCAGTGCCCTGTCGATTCTGCAGCTGCTCAACCCCAATCTGGTGAGTTACCCCACCGGGCGAGTTGTCTTTGACGATCAGGATCTGCTCGCGGCCAATGAAAAGCAGCTTCGCAAAGTCCGGGGCAGCGATATCGCGATGATTTTTCAGGAGCCGATGACGTCCCTGAACCCGCTGCATTCGGTTGAACGCCAGATAACCGAAGTTCTGTCCTTACACCGAGGACTGCGCCCAACAGCAGCGAAAAAGCGGTGTATTGAACTACTGGGGCTGGTGGGTATCCCTGACCCTGAAGAGCGCCTGTCGTATTTTCCGCACCAGCTTTCGGGCGGCCAGAAGCAACGCGTGATGATTGCGATGGCGCTGGCCAATGAGCCGAGGCTGCTGATTGCCGACGAGCCGACTACCGCGCTGGACGTCACCGTCCAGAAGCAGATTCTGGAACTTCTGAAAAAACTGCAGAAGCAGCTGGGCATGGCGGTGCTGCTGATTACCCACGATCTGTCGATTGTGCGTCGTTATGCAGACCGCATTGTGGTCATGAACCAGGGTCAGAAAGTCGAGGAAGCGGACACCCAGACACTGTTCACCCAGCCCCAGAACGAATACACCCGCGTACTGCTCGACGCCGAGCCTCCGGCTAGCCCACCGGAAGCGGCAGCAGGCGATCTACTGCTGGCAGTAGAAAATCTTCAGGTCCGCTTTCCGCTCGGCCGGCGATTATTCGGCAAGCCCAAACGCTATCTCGACGCGGTGTACAACGCCTCCTTCTCGGTACGACGTGGCGAAACGCTGGGCATTGTCGGTGAAAGCGGCAGTGGCAAAACGACCCTCGGGCACGCTTTGCTGAAACTGGTGAAAGCTCAGGGAAAAATCGTATTCTGCGGCGACGACCTCTCCAGACTCGATCAGGCCGAGTTCCGTCCCTATCGGCGACGTCTCCAGCTCGTTTTTCAGGACCCGTTTGGCAGCCTCAGCCCGCGGATGTCGATTGGCCAGATCATCTCCGAGGGGCTTGAAATCCACCATCCGGCAAGCCGTGAAGCGCAGCAGCGCCGGGTCGAACAGGTGCTGACTGAAGTCGGTCTCAGTCCTGATACTCAACACCGCTATCCCCACGAATTTTCCGGGGGCCAGCGACAGCGCATCGCCATTGCACGCGCCCTGGTGCTGGAACCGGATCTTATCGTGCTGGACGAACCAACCTCCGCGCTCGATCGCACGGTTCAAAAGCAGATTATCGAGCTTTTGATCAGACTTCAGAAAACTCATGGGCTCTGCTATTTATTCATCAGCCACGACCTGGCCGTGGTTCGGGCACTGAGTCACCAGCTGCTGGTGATGCAGCATGGCAAAGTGGTTGAATACGGGCCTGCCGAACAGGTGCTGAATTCGCCGAAGACGGCCTATACGCGGCAACTGCTCGAAGCAGCCTTCTTTTACGGCACTGATAGGCCTTCGTGGGAGAGTGAAGATCATTGAAGCTGACCAAGCAGGGTTGGCTGCCGCACCTTCGGCCTTTTCAGGTGCAACGGGGACGGCAAAACGAGTATAAGGTGCAAGCGATATGGGGGTGCCGACGAGGGCCCTGGGGTTGCCGCTGACGGTACAATGCGCTTTCAGCGGTGTGTCAAACGAAAGAGAGAGAGAACATGGGACTGTTGGCCGGAAAGCGGGCTCTGATCATCGGGGCCGCGAGCAAGCATTCTATCGCCGTCGGGATCGGCGAAGCCTTCCATCAGCAGGGTGCGGAACTGGCCCTGACCTACCAGAATGAGAAACTTCGCAGTCGTGTCGAAGGATTCGCTGAACAATGGGGTAGCGAATTAACCTTTCCCTGTGATGTCACCAGCGACGACGATATTGCCCGTCTCATGACCGACCTCAGCACACAGTGGGATGGCTTCGACATTCTCATTCATTCTGTTGGCTTTGCACCGATGGAAGAGCTGGCGGGCAACTTTGTGGACGTCACGACTCGCGAAGGCTTCCGTATTGCCCACGACATAAGCTCCTACAGTTTCCTGGCACTCGCCAAAGCAGCACGCCCTCTCCTGCGGCCCAACGCCTCTGTGCTCACCCTGACCTATCTGGGTGCCGAAAAAGTGCTCCCTAATTACAACGTTATGGGTCTGGCAAAGGCGTCTCTGGAGGCCAATGTTCGCTATATGGCTGCTGGCCTTGGGCCTGATGGCGTTCGGGTCAACGGCATTTCCGCCGGCCCGATAAAGACCCTGGCGGCCTCCGGCATCAAAAGCATGCGGCGGATGCTGTCTGAAAACGCCAAACGGGCGCCATTGCGTCGTAACGTGACGCAACTGGAAGTCGGTAATACCGCCGCATTCCTGTGTTCAGACATGGCCAGCGGAATTACCGGCGAAATTGTCTACGTCGACGGTGGCTTCAGCATCACAGCCATGGGCGATTTTGAATCATCTGCCGAGTCGTAGGCGGCTGCTGACCTGAACTGGATCACTGTAAAACACCCCCGCTTGCGCTAACCTTCGCTGGCCGGCTGTTTTACAGTGTTCCACACCCGATTTTCAGCCCCGCCGGCAAGAACAATAAAAACGGAGATTCTCCCCGAATGGTCCCGGCCAAATTACTGACTCTAGGCGTTATTCTTGTTTCCCTCGTTCTTGGAGGCTGCGGCGCTATTAAAGGTTCCATGGCTTCCGCGCCCTACGTTACCAACGCCTGGGGCTGGACAACCATTTCCGACCGCAAACTGACCGAAATGTACGTCAACGCCGAGTCCCAGTTTGCAGAGGTCAATGGCTACACCATTCACTACCGGGATGTGGGTCGAGGCGAACCGGTTGTCCTGCTGCATGGCCTGTTCTCTTCTCTTCACGGCTGGCAGCCCTGGGTGGATGAGCTAAAGAGCAACTATCGTGTTATCACACTGGATCTGCCGGGCTTTGGTATGACCGGCGGACCGGAAACCGAAGGCCAGTACAGCGAAGAGGATGCCCTCAAAACCATCGAAATGTTTATCGATAAGCTGGGCCTCGATCAGTTTTCCCTGGTAGGTAACTCGCTGGGCGGATACTACGCGGCCCGCTACGCGATGAATCATCCCGACCGGGTTGATCAGCTGATTCTTTCAGATCCCATCGGATTCCCGCAAAAACCTTCTTTTGTCACGTTCGTCGGAAGCACTCTGACGGCTCAACAAATCGGCAAGATCATGCAGCCGCCTCTGGTTCTGGGCATTGGTATCTGGCTGACTTACGGCGATGATTCCCGTCTCGATGAAACTGAACTGAAACGATATCTCCACTTCAATCAGCGACGCGGCGCGAAACAGCTGTATCTGGACACTTTCGCGTTCGTGGAGTTAATCAATCTCCGCCAGGAACCGCTGCCTTTCTTCAAAATCGCGGCCCCGACGCTGATTATGTGGGGAGAAGCCGACACCATGACGCCGCTGGAGCAGGCCAGTCAGTGGCGAGACTACATTCAGGATTCAAAAGTGGTCGTTTATCCGACGGTTGGTCATTATCCCGTCGAGGAGATGCCAAAACGTACAGTGGATCATGCCAGAAAGTTTCTGCAGAACGGGCTGGAAGAGTTTCCTGATTACAGCACGCCGGACGACGCGAACGGTCTTGTGGCGACCAATGAAGTGCGGCCACCGCAGCCGGTGATCTGGAACCGCTCCGAACAGTAGTTGGGGGCCGGGTCCATGAATTGATCCGGGAATTTTCTCTGGCAAAAGCCCTTACATTTGACGCTGCGCGACTGGGTTGGTCAGTCTGCAGCGCCTTCCCCACGCAGAACTCGGGCCACGGCCCTGATCCAGGCTTCCACCTCAGGATCATCGGATTCCAGGATTCGCAGACCCGCTCGCCAAGGCCCTTGGCTATCGCCTTCGGTCCACATCACCTCAGTCACCAGCTGGAACTCCTCTGAATGGTCTTCCAGCAAAATGCGGGTCGTCAACAGCGCGCCTTTGGTCAGACTGCGCGGGGAGATCACCTTGAAGCCGCTTGCCGATACATCCCGGGTGGGACAGGTCACCCACTGAGCCTCATCACTAAAGCCCGGGTCTGAAGCCTCAAGCTCCAGCTGGACCGTGACCCGGCCTGCCAACCGGTATTCACCACGGTCGTCACGATCCGGAGACCAGGATTGATTTTCGCCGTGAGGCTTGTTCTGCATAAACGTTGATCCGCCTGGCTGCATTCTTATTGGAAAGGAGGCCACGAAAAACGTTCAGCGACCGACTCTTATCCGCCCAACGACCCGACTCAGCGTATCGTCGAATTCTGCGGACTGACCGAGCACCCTCACTGTCCCTTTGACAATAAGCTCAATCAGTTCATCTTCTATGAATTCTTTACGATTAAGGCCATGCCGGTCAACAAACACCAGCTTACGACTCGCGTTTATACGAACAGCCAATTTAAGCCGGAGGTTGCCGCCGGCCTCGTCGTCGCGCTGAACAACGATCCAACTGCCTAACTGGACGGTATTGAGCTGCTGCTGAGCCTCAAGGCGAAGCGCCTGTTCCCTTTCCAGTCGATCCGCTTCGGCCTGGGCCGCCGATTCAGCTTCGATCCGACGATTTTCTTCGGCAAGGCGCTTGGCTTCTATCTCTGCGGCGCGCTGCTGTTCAGCGATACGGCGCTGTCGTTCTTCCTCGGCGGCTTTCCGGTCTGCGGCCAGTTTTTCGGCACGGGCCTCAGCAGCCGCAGAGGCTTCAGCACGACGCCGGCGCTGTTCGTCGAGTGCCTGACGAAGCGACTGAACCGAACGCTCCACAACTTCGCCAAAATACGTTAGCGAAGGTAACGGCCTGAGTATTCCCTGGCTGCGCTGCTGTTCAAAGACAGACCAGTGCTGCAGACCGATCCGCACGCCATAACCATTGGTCCACAGCAGCTCATGGGTTTCAGGAAGAATGGTGAGGCAGAAGCGTCGTAGCTCCTGACTACCTTCGCCCTCAACAAACCAGGTTCCACACACGGCGTCAGCTTCGGATTGCGGCGGTGCCTTGAGTTCGAGCCAGGCGGGATCCCACTCGCCTTCGGACGGGGAAAGAGCCGCCGGCAATACGGGAACATCCTCGCCTCTGAGTCGACTGACAAGAACATTCTTGAGCGGTGAAACCGCGATTGAGTCAGGCTTCTTGCCGGTAACCGTTTCCATCACGGCCAGCAGCTGATCCTCAAATACCTCACCGACCTGGTACAGACGTTCGTGATTCTGTCCGGCCAGTTGCGGATCACCGACCCAGACCAGCCATTCCAGGCATCGACGGGTATGCCGCTGGGCTTTTTCGTCCTCCTGCAATAGGGCTTCTCGGATCAGCGGCTGCCAGATGTTGATAATGAATTCGCGCAGTTCAGGTGGCAGGTGGCGTCGCTCCAGGGACTGACCCACCAGAGCCCGAGCCTGCTGTTCTGCGGCCCGTTGTCGGGCTGCCCCGTTCTCGGTTTCCGTGAGGCGATCATGAAGTTTGCGGGTTCGCTCCAGGCGCGTTTTGCCTTCTTCTTCCCAGCGAGCCACCCAATCCGTGAACGGGGCATACTCCAGCGATTCGAAGCATTCGTTAATCACCGCCACCAGCTTGTCGAAGCTGTCGAGCAGAACCCGCGCAGAGCGGCCCCCGTTATCGCTCCAGCCGCGCCAGTCGGACAGGCTATCGAGAAAAACCTGTAATCCTCCCTCGAAAGCGGCGGCCTTCATGACATCCAAGCGCCAGGCCAGGAAAAAGCGCAGGCGAGCCGCTCGCTGAACCAGTGTAGGATGAAGTCCGGAAATATTGAGGAAGCGGTCCATGATGCCATCGGCCAGATAGGCCGAGTTGACCTGATGAGTGGCCCAGACACGGTGGTCTGCGTCGATCAGATCGAGAACGGATTTGTCAGATTGGGTGCGCCAGGCCTCATGAAGCATCGGCAACCAGTCGGCGGCCGCCGATTCCTTTGCACTTCCTACCGGATAAGGCAGTTCAGAGACCCTGAGGCCTCTGAGAATTTCGGATACGTCGGCCTGAAGTCGGGCAAAGGATTCCTGAGTGTTTGCGTTTTGGTCTGCCATGGGCCGGATAGTTCGGGGAAGCCTCTGATGGTCGGCTGATTGGGGCTTTCGTTGATGTTTTTGCTTTCGCTGCTTTCGTTGTCTGAGACGATTCCTTTCATTGCAGCACCTAAAAGCGCATTCGTCTAGGCAGACTCTGATTAACTCTTGTTCGAGGAGGATTCGGGCAGAATCCGGGGCGTTTGTGAGCAGCCGCACAGAGCCACCAAGAGCCCTATCGAGCGGGGCTGGTGCTCAATTGCATTGCCCCAGTAAATCCTTCAGTATGTCCGCCATTTTATTGAAGGCGATTACCGTATGTCCGGCGAACAACTTGAAAATATCAACGTAGCTAATCAGGAAGCCCTGATCACGCCGCAAGCACTCAAGGCAGAGATGCCACTCACTGATGCTGCGGCGAAGACTGTGGCGGACGGCCGTCAGGCAATCTATGACATCCTGGATGGGAAAGACCATCGGCTGTTCCTGGTCGTGGGCCCCTGCTCCATTCACGACGTGGAAGCTGCCCGGGACTACGCCCGCCGCCTGAAGGCTCTGGCCGACGAAGTCAGCGATACTCTGCTGCTGGTCATGCGCGTGTATTTTGAGAAGCCCCGCACCACCGTTGGCTGGAAAGGTCTGATCAACGACCCGTACCTCAATGACACCTTCAATATTGAACAGGGTCTGCACATCGGTCGCAGTCTGCTGCTGGAAATCAACAGCATGGGCCTGCCTGCAGCGACTGAAGCGCTGGATCCGATTTCGCCTCAGTATTTGCAGGACACTATTGCCTGGTCTGCGATTGGCGCACGTACCACCGAATCCCAGACCCATCGCGAAATGAGCAGTGGTCTGTCCATGGCCATCGGTTTCAAGAACGGCACCGACGGCAGTCTGGACGTTGCAGTCAACGCCATGAAGTCGGTTTCCCATCCGCACAGCTTCCTGGGAATTGACCAGAAAGGTCAGGTGTCCATTGTCCGTACCAAAGGCAACCAGTACGGCCACGTGGTGCTGCGCGGCGGCGGTGGCAAGCCGAACTACGATTCAGTGAGCGTAGCGCTGTGCGAACAGGCTCTGGAAAAGGCCAAGCTACGTCAGTCAATCATGATCGACTGCAGCCATAGCAATTCCAGCAAGGACCCGGCCATCCAGCCGCTGGTCATGCGCGATGTATCCCACCAGATCCTTGAAGGCAATCGCTCGATTCATGGCCTGATGGTCGAAAGCCACATCAACTGGGGTAGCCAGTCGATTCCGGAGAACCTGAGCGATCTGAAATACGGCGTTTCCATCACCGACGCCTGTATTGACTGGGAAACTACCGAAAAGGCCATCCGCGAAATGCGAGATGAGCTGAAGGATGTTCTGCCAGCGCGCATCAAGTAAGAATCAACGCTTCTGCCCCTGTGTAATTGAGGCTTGGCAGAGATAAAGGGCGATAACCGCGAGATACTCAGCGGCTATCGCCTTTTTTTGTGGGCTGGATTGGAGGCCAGAGTTACGGCCACAGAAAACTGAAGGTGTCCTCAGTTAGTCAGAGGCTCTTTAAAGGCTCCACGACAGCTCAAAGACTGTTTCGCCCTCGCCACTCCAGTCGCTCTCGCAGTTTCACGACGTCTCCGATGACAATCAGCGTCGGGGGTTTTACGCCGCTATTTTCGACCCGTCCGACGATATCCGTCAGGGCACCTGAAACGACTTCCTGCTCGGGCGTCGTGCCGCGGGAAATCAGGGCCACGGGCATATCGGGCGACATTCCGTGGGCGATCAGCTCGCGAACGATGATGGGCAGACCCACCAGACCCATGTAGAACACCAGCGTCTGGTTGTTCTGCACAAAGTCGGACCAGGGCAAGTTGCAGCTGTCATTTTTGAGATGACCTGTCACAAATCTCACGCTTTGGGCGTAGTCCCGATGCGTGAGCGGAATTCCGGCGTAGGCAGCACATCCCGCAGCAGCGGTGATGCCAGGGATAACCTGAAACCGGACACCCGCTGCGGCCAGGGTTTCAATCTCTTCCCCTCCGCGTCCAAAGATGAACGGGTCGCCTCCTTTAAGACGAACAACTCGATGGCCCTGGCGGGCATACTCCACGAGTCGCTGGTTGATTTCGCCCTGCGGAACCGTATGCATAGATCGCTGCTTGCCCACATGCACGCGCACTGTTCGCTCTGGAATCATCGCCATAATTTCGGCAGAAACCAGTCGGTCATAAAGCACAACATCGGCATTCCGGATCGCCCTGTAAGCCCTGATCGTCAAAAGCTCCGGGTCGCCAGGCCCCGCCCCAACGAGAATCACCTCTCCAGCGGAGGAGTTAGGGTTGGCCGTCACAGGATTGGGCTGATCCTGTCCTGCGGCCGTCCCGAAGGGCGACCGCTCGGAAGCAGAAAATAGCTCGTCCAGTGATGTTTTACTCATCCCAGCTTTTCCTTGCCGTCCAGCTTTTCCAGGCCGCCCATATAGGGTTTCAATACTTCAGGAATCCGAACGCTTCCGTCCGCCTGCTGATAGTTCTCGAGAATGGCGACCAGAGTCCGACCTACCGCCAGCCCTGAGCCGTTCAGTGTATGCACGGGTTCAGGTTTGCCAGTTTCCGGATTACGCCAGCGGGCCTGCATTCGACGGGCCTGGAAGTCACGGGTATTCGAGCAGGAGGAAATCTCGCGGTAGGTGTTCTGGGCCGGCAGCCAGACTTCGAGATCGTACGTTCGAGCCGCAGAAAAGCCCAGGTCGCCGCCACAAAGGGCGACAACGCGATAAGGCAGTTCCAGCAACTGAAGCACTTTCTCAGCATGGCCGGTGAGTTCCTCCAGAGCGGCTTCAGAATCCGCGGGTTTCACAACGTGGATCAGCTCGACCTTCTCAAACTGGTGCTGACGAATCATCCCTCTGGTATCGCGCCCATAGGAGCCGGCTTCGCTGCGAAAACAGGGCGTATGACAAACCAGCTTCACCGGAAGCTGGTCAGCGTCGATGATGCTATCGGCGAACAGGTTGGTGGTGGGCACCTCAGCGGTAGGAATAAGGTAAAGGCCGTTCTCCCCTTTCAGCCGGAAGAGATCTTCCTCAAACTTGGGCAACTGGCCGGTCCCATATAGCGTTTTGGCGTTCACCAAAAAAGGCACATAGGCTTCGTCATAACCATGTTCGCCCGTGTGCAGATTCAGCATGAACTGGGCCAATGCCCGATGCAGCCGGGCAATGCCGCCTCGCATTACTGCAAAACGGGAGTGAGCCAGGTTCGAGGCGGTTTCAAAATCGAGCCCACCAAGCGCTTCACCCAGATCAACATGATCCTTCGGCTCGAAATCAAACGTTGGCGGCGTGCCCCATATTCGAACTTCTACGTTGTCGCTCTCGTCCTTGCCTTCGGGCACTTCTGGGTCTGGAAGGTTGGGAATGCCCGCTAGAAAAGCATTGATCTCTTCCTGCAGGGTTCTAAGCTCGTCTTCTGCCGCCGCCCTCTGACGTTTGAGATCGTCCACCTCGGCCAACAGTGGCTGGATGTCTTCTCCGGCGGCCTTCGCCTTACCGATGGATTTGGAGCGTTTGTTCTGCTCGCTCTGGAGCTGTTCTGTACTCACCTGAAGCGAACGACGGCGCTCTTCCAGCGCTTCGAAAGCTGCTTTGTCGAAAGTGTAGTGTTTCACCGCCAGCCGCTGGGCGATTTCGTCGGTGTGACTGCGCACGCGCTTCGGGTCGAGCATACTGGTCCTGTCGCTTCTTTGATTGAAAGTTGAATGAAAAACTGAGGCTGAGGAGCTTATGGATAACTCCTTAACAAAGGGCGGATTATACCTGTATGAGTCTGGCGGGCCACTGCGCGGTGCGTGGAAGGCTCTGAATAAAAAAAGCCAGCACGAGGCTGGCGCAAGGGTTACTCAGGAGAACTGTCGTCCCTGACAGTGAGGAAAGAACTCTGACTACGGTACTCGGTGCTAGCTCAACCAGCGTTTGCGGGCTTTTTCCAGGAGACTGGTGGCATCGTGATCCCACGGATGGAAGTCTGGGCGGTAGTAGCTCAGGTAATGCGGTAGCAGCTTGCGGACGACGCCCGGCTTCGCAAACATATATTTCAGTGTGCTTCCGATCGCTCGCATGTTGGTCAACTGACCTTCAGCGGCCAGAAGTTGAGCGACATGAATCGTGCTGACAAGCGGAAACAGGATGCTGACGACCATCATTTCGCTGATACGGACCCATTCGCTTCCGCCGATGGTACGGTAGACATCAAATGCGACTGCTTTGTGCTCAGACTCTTCGATGCCATGCCAGGCCCAGATTCTCGCCATTTCTTCAGGCATCTGGTCAAGCAGGTCATCGTTGAGGATCACATGCTCCGCCAGCATCGCGGTGAAGTGCTCAACTGCAACGGTGTGCGCCAATTGGCGCTCGGGCGACAGTTTGCGAAGCGCATCCATCACTCGCTCAGTATCTTTGGCAAGCCTGTCAAGACCGACGCCCCGCTCTTGCAGAAAACCGTTCAGAGCGGCGTGTTCCCGCGAGTGATGCGCCTCCTGGCCGATGAAGGCCCGGATTGCCTTTTTCAGCTCGGGATCAGTCACCTCATGCTGGAAATGACGCACGGAGTCGATGAAGAAACGTTCGCCCGCGGGGAATGTGGCCGACAGCGCCGCCAGCAGCATCGTTTTTACCGGGTTGTTGTCCCACCAGTAACGAGGCACATCCGACTGAAAGTCGAAATCCATCTTACGGACGGTTGGAATGCGAGAATTCGCGGCCGCAGACGCCTTTGGCTCGTCATGGGTCGCATCATTCGCTCCAGGTGCAGCGTAATCAGGAGCCTGTGTCATTGTCGCGGTAGCCATAAATACCTCCTCTTCAGGCTATGTTTCCCATGTTACTGTTCTGTCTCCCTGTACCGTGAGATGCTAGCCGGACAACTTTCTTATCATTTCTGGCCAAAGACGTTCAGCCATGAAGACATCACTCCTACTGCCGCTGCCGGACTGGACGGCTCATGTCCCCCATCCGGCGTACTATCCCCGTCAGTATCTCGATCTCGCGATTGAGCGGAGCATCAGCGCTGAGGACGTCATGACCAAGGCCGGCCTGTCGCATTCGACCGCCGACCATTTGCTAGAGAAAAGTGATACCCGGATATCGATACGGGACAGCTGGCAAATCATTGAGGCCGTTCGCCAGCTCACCAACGATGACACGATCGGATTTACACTCGGCCTGAGCATGCCATTGACCTCTCATGGTCCCCTGGCTTACGCCGCCATGTGCGCATCCACGCCTCGTCAGGCCGTCAACATTCTGGAAAAGTTCTGGCACCTTCGTCAGCGTGGTGTCTCATTCCATCGCAAGGAAGCAGAAGCCGACATCTGCTTTGAACTCACGCCAGACCTGCCGCTACCGCAGGCTTTCAGGGACGTGATGTTCAGTTCGACGCTGACGGCGGTGCTTCGCGCAATGGAATTTGTAATGCCGACATCCAACAGAAAGGAGATCCGGCTACAGGGTCCCGAACCCGCAGGATTTCATAATGTTGCGGCCTCGCTACCATCCGTGCACTTCAAGCAGCCGCGAGCGGCACTGTGCATCTCTAATGACCCGCCCTGGATGGATCGTCCACTGCCTACCGCTAACGCTGAAGCATTTGAAATTGCAGTTGCCCAGTGTGAGCGAGAAGCCGCCCTGTATCAGGATCATAGGATCGTCCGACAGGTCCGGTCAGCCTTGGTCGCATCGCCTGAAGGTTACCCCTCCATGGAAGCACTGGCAGAGCAACTCAACCTTTCTCCACGGACGTTGCGCCGCCACTTGAATCAGGAAGGACAAAGCTACCAGCAGCTCCTGGAAGAGGCCCGATCTCGCGACTGTGAAGAACTGCTGGCAACGTCGGATATGTCGTTGCAGAAAATCAGCGAAATGCTCGGCTACAGCGAACCTGCGAATTTCACCCGGGCCTTTCGGCGGTGGAAAGGAATAAGTCCAAGCCAGTGGCGACGCACACGCCTCTGAACAGTCCAGGCGCCTCTGCGCGCCATCCCCACCTCACGCTAAGCCCACCCACTGCATGAATCAGCCGTTCACGCCAGTGGATACAGTCTGATCAGAACATCAGTCTCTGTTCACTTTGCTCGCTATTTCATTGCGGCATCAGTCACGGGTAATCGCTGAGCAGCGGATGAAATCAACACTTCGAAAAAACAATTACTTCAATTTTTCATTCACACAAACAATCGAATAATTAGATTTCGCACAGGAACTTATGTCATTCGGGAAATAAATGACGAGTGCGTCACGATTATTGTGTGGCCCGCTCATAATTTCGTGCAAAGCCTGCTGAAAGGGATTGAATAATGCCTGGCGGGGTGGTCATATGAAGTCTCGGAGGCGCACTACTCCGTTAACTTCACATAAATTCTATAATAAAGGGAAATAAATCATGCGCGACCTTAACGTGAATGAAATTGAAGCAGTAAGCGGCGCTGGCCTTCTGACTGGCCTGCTGTCCGGCGGAGCAAGAACTGTATTTTCTCTTGGCAAAACTGTTTATAACACTGTTGAGCCGATTGCAGACCCCCTGGTTGACGGCCTTGCCAGCACTGGCTCCTCACTGATCCGCACTGGCGGAAACCTGATCGACGATCTGATTTAATCGTCCAGGCAATGTTCGATCGCGACTATATTATATAGTCGCGATCAAATATCGCGTTTTGTTTTAATCACGCACTCTAATAATTAATAAAGCCGCCCTTATTATCTTTAATACACAGGAGCGTCTATTTCACACTCATCGCAAAAACATGTAAAAAGCTTTTCCGTTGCGAGATCACTCACAGATAGCCAATTGCGCGCCGATAAAACGTCACTCGGGGATAAAGCTACAAGGTTATAAATCAGAAGCTGAGATTAATCTGAGCCAGAGCCACCTGATCCGGACGTAGCCTCTCATCTGAATACGTTCCTCCATCTAAACAGGTCCCGCCACCTGCGGGGAATGTCATGCCTTCATCTGCCTCGATTGAACTGTCGGCCTGAAAAGTCTCAGACCGAACCGTCGCCATCAGCCCTGTTTTCGTTCAGCCAGTTCCCTTGGATAGTTGCGAAATGGCTTCAGAAGTACCCTTCGCGCTTTTTCTTTTCCATGGAGCCTGCCTGATCATTGTCGAGGAGCCTCCCCTGACGTTCACTGGACTTGGTGAGAAGCATTTCGCCCACAATGGCTTCCACAGTGGTTGCACGACTCTCAATGGCCCCGGTCTGCGGATAGCAGCCCAAGGTCCGGAACCGGATCCAACGCTCTTCCAGTGACGCTTTCTCCTTCTCCGACAGGAACGGCAACATACGGTCATCATCCAGAGCCAGAATCTGTCCGCTATCTTCATCGACCCAACTCAGACGCTCCGCCGCAAAATACAGCGGAACGATGTCGATTTTTTCCTTGAGGATGTAGAGCCAGATGTCCAATTCCGTCCAGTTCGAGAGCGGAAACACTCGCACCGACTCGCCCTTGCGAATCTGGTTGTTGTAGAGGTTCCAGAGTTCCGGACGCTGGGCTTTAGGGTCCCAGCCGTGGGATGGCGTGCGGACGGAAAAGACTCGTTCCTTAGCGCGTGATTTCTCTTCGTCCCGCCGGGCACCGCCCAATGCGGCATCAAAACGATGGTGGTCCAGTGCCTGTTTAAGGGCAGTCGTTTTCATCTCATCGTTATATTTGACGGAACCCGATGTGATGGGATGAATACCCTCGGCCAACGCCTGCTCATTGGTGTGCACCAGTACCTGCAATCCGAGTTGGGCCGCCAGGCGGTCCCGGAATTGCCCCATTTCGGCAAATTCCCAGGTCGTATCGATGTGCAGCAAAGGGAATGGCACAGGCCCGGGATAGAAGGCCTTCCGAGCCAGATGCAGCATGACCGTCGAGTCTTTACCGATTGAATAAAACATGCAGGGATTCTCGAAGCCAGCGACAACCTCCCGGATGATATGAATGGCTTCCGCTTCAAGGGCCTCCAGGTGGGTAAGACCCCTATATTCGCTGTGACTCATGACTTAATCCTCCCATCCATTCGATGACCAACGACTCGTCGCTCCAGAGTCGTCCATGGCAAATATGTGAATCCATCCGTTGTCGACAAGCGTTCTGACAACCTCGTGGCGCTCAATAACTCCGGAAATCGCCGCCTTTGGCGCTTCAATGTAAACGCTGAGCCGCAAAGGTTCGTGCATCCACCGCGTTCCATCGTGCACCGATTGCAAAGGCAGACCGATGCGCAGATCGCCGCCGTTGCCTTCAAAAACACCGAGATTTCCGCCCACGACGTTGTGCAGCACCTTGTTACCACTGCCAAAATTCAGAGGATCAGTCACCGAGGTGTTGTACTGCATGTTGATCCAGTGAGTCACGATCATCGGCGCAGTCATGATGGCCTCCAGCACGCGAAAATCAGCGTCTAGGCTGGCATCGTAGTCGTGCAGAAATGCCCGGCCATCGAAGCTGATACCTCGTGTCCTGTCGCGTGGTGCCACGATGAACGCACAATTGCCTGCCAAACCCCATTCCGGCCGCACTTCAGACCAGTCCTGAGACCGCCGGCGAATGGCGCGGTCAAGCTCATCAGGGTTTTCAGTGCTGAAGGGATTGGCAAGGCCCAGACTCTCGGCCCGCTCTCGCTGCGCCAACCTTCTGGCGCCATCCAGCCACTGCTGGATTTCACCGGATACCTCTCCCTGACAGAGAATGTCGTCAGTCGTGGTGTTATGAAAAGCCGCGACAAAGCGAGTCGTCTCTGGAATGGTGAGGCCCTGGCCCACAAGCTCTGCCCGAACCTCGGGGTCGTTAAGAAGCTGAGCCAGCACTTGGGTATTCACAGAGCCAGTCTGTCCACCGCATGCCCCGCAATCGAGACCCGCCGCATGGGGATTGTTAGTGGTATGGCTACCGTGGCCGACCAGCATCACCACTTCAGCAAGGTGGCCCAAGCACAGACCTTTAAGCATTCCCCCGGCCACCATCGCCTTCTCTTCAACATTCAGGGACCGTTCGCCCGCGTAAAGGTCCCATTGCCCCGTGGTCGCCAGATCGTTTACCGGATGCGGTTCCCTATAAAGGCCAAAGGTTCTCTTGAGGAGCTTGCCGGTATACGCAAGACCGAAGGCCTCGACGGTGCTGAAAGCGGTTGAGGCACCACGGCTGAACTGGGTCCAGGTTACATTGCGTTTTTCATGCCGGGCTCGCTCGTGGCCGAGAGCCTGTGCTCGGAAACCGCCCTCGCTGATCCGCAGGCCGGGCGCCAGTAGCCCCGGCAACTGGGGGCGATTCAACACGGTACCCACCGGATTGTAAGCCGCCGGCAGACCAAAAAAGCCGGCAAAACCATGGGTGGTAATCGCGTCGCTTTGCGCCTCGAGCGCCCGCCGGATGATTTCAGACCGGACATCGATGCAAAAAACGGCCTGCATTTTTATATTTTGTGAGGCCGGTGACGCTGGCTGAGTCAGCCGTTGCCGCTCCTCTCTCTGGCGCGCCAGCTCTGCCGCCCTCTGCCATATCCACAGCACACTTTGAGCGCTGCGATGCCGGTCGATCAACGCCGAGGTCAGAGGTAATTGGGAATACCAGGCCGCGTGCAGTCGCATGGCCGCTTCAGGATGATGGGACTGCCAATGTCTCCAGAGCGCAAGCTCCCAGCCAACACGGATGGCTACGAGTTGCGGTAACGCATCCTCATTTTTGCCTGCCAGCCTCGATTGCCAACGCTCGTAGGCGAGGCGCGATGCCCAGCCATTGATATCCAGCAGCAGAGACTCGGCAAAGGCCCTCGCCTGTTCGGGCGTTTTCACAAGGAGCTCGCTGAACGCTTCGAACAGAAGCTGCTCAGGATCTTCCGGAAGTTCCTTGAATGCTTCGTTCAGGCCTGGTTCATCCATGAGAATGGCAATGCCACGATCCCTGCGAACCCGAGCCAGCCAGGCGGCGTAGAGCTCGCTGGCTGGATTCCGTTCGGGTCTTTGCAGAAAGGCGGCACAGAACTGGCTGATCTGATGGGTGATCTCATCGCGCCAGGCAATGTTGTGCTGCCGGTCTCGCTCGTCGTCCAGCCAGTCGGCCACGTTGTGCCAGTGATTAGCCGGCTTTTCGGTATCCAGACTCGCAACCAGATCGTTTGGAGTTATGTCTGCACCCGCCTCGGCTATGGCGTGGACCAGATCCTGTTCACTGATCAACGCAGAAAGCCAGAGCTGCCGATAGTGATCAGCCGGCATGAGGCAATCCACTCCACCAAGCGCAGAAAACCGTGCCGACGCTTCACGAATGTCCATGCCTCGCAATTCCCAGAGTGGGTTCACGGCAATCGACTTATCGAGGGGCCAGGCCGGCGCGATGGTGTTACCTGCATCGCTGACAGCAGCCAGCAGTACTTTGAACTGAGCTTGGTCAAGATCGGCAGTCACAGTGCTTTCTCCTCACGAGCAGCGGACAGATAAGAACGCTTCGGATTGGCTCTTTGCGGCAGATGCGCGGGCCAGAGTCTGAGCGTCGTGCGAGTAAACCACTCATCGAGATACAGTCCGGCGAACAATGCGACTGAAAGGCTTTGCACCCAGGGCCACTGTGGACGCCAGCGTAGCGCCCACCAGAGGGCGAAGAGCGCAGCAAACAGGACCAGTCCCCAGATATCGGCGGGTCCCAGCAGACCTGGCGCGACGGCCGGGTCAAGCCTACCGACCACGGGCACCAGCAGGGTTTTGAGTAGCACATAGACGGCAGCCATCAACGTCGCCAGCGCGACGCTACTGAGTAGGCCCACGACTGCCCCGCGCATCGCAATCAACGCCGTCAGTGCCAGGGCCAGCAGCAGCCAGGCGCTAACCGGCTGATAGGCGGCATGCCAGAAATCGCTGACGTACCAACCGGTAGCGGTCAGCAACAGAGCCGGCGGCAGGGCCGACCACCAGTGCCAGGCTTCTGGCTCCTGAAGGTTCACCATGGAACGATGGATATACTGATGGACTTCAGAGCCGGCCGTGAGGAATGCGTAAGCTTTATAGGCGGAGTGAGCCAGCAAGTGCAGAAGCGCCAGCTCGATAAGACCCAGAGCGCATTCGAGCAGCATGAGGCCCATCTGGGCGCTGGTGGACCAGGCCAGCCGTACTTTGATACTGACGCGTGTGGACATAATCAAAGCCGCCAGCACCGTGGTCAATCCAGCCACGATCAGCACCAGCCACTGGGCAGCGGCAGCTTGAAGAATCAGCGGCGCAAACAGGATCAGGAGCAGGCCGCCGAGATTGATCACGCCAGCGTGAAGCAGTGCAGACACCGGCGTAGGCGCCTCAACTACCTGCATCAGCCATCCATGGACGGGCAATTGAGCGCATTTGATCAGCGCCGTCACGGCTATGAATATTGCCGCCAGTTGCTCCTGCCAGCTGAGTTCAACCGGCCCCCTGTAAATGGCCACAATCTCCCGGATGGATGCTGAATCGTGGTAGTGCCAGAGAAGAACGAAGGCGGCGACCAGTGAAGTTTCAGCCACGCGGGCCAGGAGGAACTTTTTATGCGCAGCCAGGGCGGCCCGGGGACGATCCGGGAAAAACATCAGTAGCTGGTGCAGAGACAGGCTGATGGAAATCCATCCCAGGGCAAACAGCACCAGATTGTCACTGACAAAGACCAGCGCCACTGCGGCGAGCGTCAGCAGCAGCCAGCGCAGATATCGACCAAATCCCGGGTCATTGGCGAGAAACCGGCGGGAGTATTTCACTACGACCATACCCATGACACTGAGCAGGGCCAGAAGAATCAATCGCAAAGGATCAAGGCTGAGCCAGAGCATGGGCTCAGTCCCGGGCGCTTGCCCGAGTAACCCGTTAGACGCGGAAGACACGGCCTGGATGGATACCCAGGCTGCCAGAATCACCGTCAGCAGTGACACCAGCAGAGTCGCACCCCAGGCAAAACTCCAGCGCACGTCCTCGCGGAGGGACGAAAAACGGCCGCCCAGGCCGGCAACGACTGCCGCAATCGCAAGAGACAACGGGATCGCTGCAGTCAGCAGAGTCATCAGCAAAGAAAGAGTACTCATGGTGCCTTGTCTCCGTTTTGGGATTGCGTCCAGTATCCAGGCTCTGCTACGTTTCGTAAAATAGATATAAGCTAATCTATCGTTCTTTTTTAGAGAACTTAAATGAGCCGACTCAACTATCACCATCTTTACTACTTCTGGCGGGTCGCCTGTGTCGGCAACCTGACGGAAGCCGCCAGCCAAATGCACGTCTCCCAGTCGGCGTTGTCCGCGCAGATAAAAACACTTGAAGAAAACATGAACACCCAACTGTTTGAAAGGCAGGGGCGGCGCCTGATACTGACCGACGCCGGTCAGCGGGTACTGGCCTATGCGGGCGATATTTTCAGTCGCGGAGAGGAACTGGAAGCGCTGATCAAACGGGGCATTACACCCAAGGTCCAGCAGTTGAGAATCGGCGTGCTCTCTACGATGTCGCGTAACTTCATTGAGGGCTTCATCCAGCCGCTGATGCAGCGCGCAGACGTGCGGTTCAGCCTGCATTCCCGTGGTATGGGGAACCTGCTAAATGGTCTGCGCAATCATCAGCTCGATCTGATTCTGACCAACACCAATGTGGTGAGCGAAGGTCAGGACGAGCTCTGGCAAAGCCAACTGCTGGCTCGCCAACCCGTCGCGGTGGTCGGTCCGGATGCGGCACCCCAGGCCCAGAGCTTCCCCAGAGGTTACGAAAGCAAGCGATGGGTGTTACCCGCGCCCGGCACAGAAATACGCGGCGCCTTCGACGGCTTTTGCAGCCGATCGCAGTACGAACCGGATATTCTCGGCGAGGCAGACGATATGGCGATGCTGCGACTTCTTGCGCGGGATACCGGAGCCTTGACGGTGTTGCCCACTGTCGTCGTTAAAGACGAAATACGACAAGGCACACTCAAGGTGCAGATGACCCTCCCCAACGTGTTCGAGAACTTCTACGCCGTTACAGTAAAGCGCCAGTTCATCCCGCCCGGAATAACTGAACTGCTGGCCTCTCAACAGGGTGTGTAGCGGGTCCAGTCCCGGATGAGCGTCTGCCGCCAACGGGCAGATTCCTTTGAGGCCGATCGTCTGTCAGTTCAGGACGGTGGCCAGAGGCCAATGGCGATTGGCCGCCATTCAACAGACAGCCCAAAACACAGTGGTTATGTTCCTAATCATCTTTGAATCGTTCAAAGGACGGGAGAACATAATGACGACCGCTACCCTCACCCCCTCAGTTCCGAAAACCAGTCACCATTACGCGGACATTCCTATCCGCCATATGGCTTTTCAATTCAAAGCGGAGGAGGTGGATGTTCATTTTTTTCGCAAGACTGAGCTGGCTTCCGCGTACTTTGAAGCGCTGTCGATCTTTCTGACGTTTGGCGAAGATCTGGTGATCGATACCGCGCGGTATCACCGCCAGTTCGTGAAAGATCCTGAACTGAAACGATTGGTCACGTGTCTCATTGGGCAGGAGGCGATCCACTCCAAAATGCACAACGAGTACAACGATGTGCTCGCAGAACACCGCTTTCCGGTCACTCTGTACCGCGCCCTGGCGGACAAGGTGTTCGAGTACGGATTCAAAAAGCTCTCTCACGGCATGCAGCTGTCGCTGATGGCCGGCATTGAACATTTCACCGCCGTGCTGTCGGAATACATGATGAAAAACGAGGCCATTTTTTACACCTCGGACGACGAACGACAGCGGGCCATGTGGATGTGGCACATGCTGGAAGAGTCAGAACACAAAGCGATCGCCTACGACGTTTTTCAGGAATTGTCCGGCGATTACGCCTTGCGCATGCGGGGCTTTGCTCTTGCAGCTTTCACGATCCTGGTACTGGTGCCACTGGGCGGCTCGCTGATACCGATCATACGCAGACCCTTGAACCTGATCAGCCCACGATACTGGAAAGATGCCAGGCGCAGCATTGCATTGATTGCGGGCCCAAAAGAAGGCGTTTACGGCAGCACCTTCAGTCATATCCTCGATTATCTGCGTCGGGATTTTCATCCGAATGATCACGACACCACCGCCTATCTCGAATACTACAAGGACAAGCTGCTTCACCCTGAAACAGGCCTGCTGACGCCCTACCTGACTCGCGAATTCACACCGGGCGCTCGCGCCTGACAGGTGACCGAACAATTTTTCAGGGGAAACACAGTATGAATGTCATCAGGTTTCGTAAGCGTGGCGCCAGCTACCATGGCTACGCTGTTGTGACCGGCGCCGGTAGCGGCATTGGTCGAAGTTTCGCTGTTGAGCTGGCGAAACGTAAGACCGCTGTGGTCTGTGCCGATCTGAATCTGGAAACAGCGAAGGAAACCGTTGTTCTGGTCAGAAAAGCCGGCGGCACTGCTTACGCCATAGCCTGCGATGTGGGCAAGGCTGCCCAGGTCAAAAAACTCGCTGAGCAGTCGGAAGAACTGCTGGGCCATCCGGTTACGCTGCTCATCAATAACGCCGGTGTCGGCATTGGCGGCCGGTTTGACGAGCTGAGCCTGAAGGACTGGAAGTGGGCGATGGACGTTAATCTCTGGGGAGTCGTGCATGGGTGCCACTACTTCACACCCGGCTTCAAGGCACAAGGTGGCGGCGCCATTATCAATGTGGCATCGGCGGCTTCCTACACTGCCGCGCCGGAAATGAGCGCCTACAACGTCACCAAAGCGGGCGTTCGCGCACTCTCTGAGACCCTTTACGCCGAACTCAAGCGCGACAGAATCAAAGTCAACGTACTCTGCCCGACCCTGGTGCCGACCAACATCATTAAAGACGGGCGGATTCCGGGCCGCTACTCCAAACTGGCCGACCATGCACTGATGAACTATGCCCTCACCACAAGCGACTCGGTCGCCAAACTGACGCTCAACCGGCTCGACAAAGGCGAGCTTTACACCACGCCCCAGGTGGACGCCAAGCTGTTCTGGCTGATGAAGCGTGTCTCGCCAAATCTGTATGCCGATCTCCTCGGCTTTTCCTACCGATTCGTCAAGCACTGAGGGAGGTCTCAAGTCATGGCAGCTTCAAACAAGACGCGCGCTTCGCAGCCGAAAATCTACGACACCCTAATCGTGGGTGCCGGTATTTCCGGGATTTGTGCGGCGATCAAGATGAAAAAAGCCGATTATCACGACTTCAGAATTATCGAAAAAGCCCATCGTGTGGGCGGCACCTGGCGGGAAAACACCTATCCCGGTTGCGGCTGCGATGTGCCTTCTTCGCTTTATTCGTACTCATTTGCCCCGAGCAGCCAGTGGAGTCACCTGTTTGCCCGGCAGCCGGAAATTCTCAGCTACCTGGAGACCGTCAGCAACGACTTCGGGATCAACGAGCTGATCGATTTTGGTACCGAGCTTGAGAGCGCCCGCTGGGATGGCAGCGAAGGTTTATGGCGATTGGATACCCGGGTCGAAGGCAAATCGGCTCAGGTACTGGCGAGGACGGTCGTGTTTGCCACAGGCCCCATCACAGAGCCACAGATTCCCGATTTGCCCGGCCTGGAAACCTTCAAGGGCGAGATGTTTCATTCCGCCCGCTGGAATCATGACTATGACCTGACGGGGAAGCGAGTGGCCGTGATCGGCACGGGCGCCTCGGCCATTCAGTTTGTGCCTCAGATCCAGCCGAAAGTTGAGACGCTCCATGTTTTTCAGCGCACCGCACCCTGGGTCCTGCCGAAACCGGATCTGAACCTGGGCGATGCCAGCAAACAGATGATTGGTCGTTTTCCAATTATCCAGAAAACATGGCGAAATACAGTTGCCCAGGTATTGAACGGGATCAACTTCGGCCTTCGCAATCCTGCTGCCCTGCAACCAGTCAACGCGGCAGCCAAGCAGCTACTCAGGCTACAAATCAGGGACCGAAAACTCCGTCAGGCCGTCACGCCCAATTTTACCCTGGGCTGCAAGCGCATCCTGTTTGCCAACAATTACTATCCGGCGTTACAGGCCAACAACACCAACCTGATTCCCCATGGCCTGATAAAGATAGACGGCAATACCGTAATCGCCGCCAACGGAGAGCGGCATGAAGTGGATGTGATCATCTGGGGCACTGGCTTTGAGGTGTCCCATCCGCCAATTGGCCGGCATATTTTCAACTCGCGCGGCGAGAGGCTGTCTGATCTTTGGAAAAACAGCTCACCCGAGGCGTATCTGGGCACAGCCCTGCAAGACGTTCCCAACGCTTTTCTGGTGCTCGGACCCAATGTTCTGGTGTACGACTCCTTCATCAGCCTGGCGGAGGCCCAGCTCGACTACATCATTGACGGGCTGAAGCAGATCAAAGCCCGAGGCATCACCCGCCTATCCGTCAGCCCCATCGTGCTGAAAAACCACAACGAGCGAGTGCAGAAACATCTGAAAAGCACGGTGTTCAACAGCGGCGGTTGCAAGAGCTACTATCTGGACCAGAACGGACGTAACTTCGCCGCGTGGCCCTGGTCACTGAAAACACTCAGAGCCAGGCTCAGTCACTTTGCGCTGGAGGATTACGACGCGATCCACGCCAGGGAACAGGCTCAGGAGGCGGCATGAAGAACCGTTTTACGGCAATCCGGGGTCTCGTGAACATTCAATGCCTGCGTTAAGCGGGCTTTTTTCTGCCACTATGGCGGTTCTCGCAACAATCACGAGGCCCTGATGGCTAAATCCCTACCCTTGCTCGCATTGATCGTGGTTCTGATCGCGGGCGTGATCTTCCAGCAATACGTAACGTCGCTGCCTGAACTGAAACAACCGGTTGCCATTGGCTCGGCCCGCTTCGCCCAAGACAGCGGGTCGGTGTCTGCGTCATTTGTGGATAACGACGGCTATGAGTTTCAGTTTGGTCTGCACGGCGATGGTCAGACAGATCCCTCGACCCTGCCCCTGTTTTTTATCCGAAATCCTCAGCTTGTTCCCTACGTCTACTGGCCAACGGCGGGAGGGCCGACAGAGCGAGCCGTCTATGTTCTTCTGGACAACTGGATAAACGCCAATGTCAGCCCCGATCTGAAGGATCAGCTCAGAGGAGAGGGTTTCGAAGGATTTGAACCGGAGGAACTGAAGGTGGCTGCTGTATATCGAGTTTACGAAGTTCTTAAGAGCCGGCATCGGCACCTGCCAGAAGCAGAAACAGAACCCACTGAAACGGATTGAACCGGGTGAACGTTCAGAGCAATCCTCTGCTGAACACCCGGCTCTCATCCTGCCCCGATCTAGCGAGCAGAAGCTATTTTTATGACCTGCCAATAGGTCGGCGGCTTCGGAAGTGCCCTGATATCCTGCAACAACCGATGCAGCTCGGGCAACTGCCACCAGGGCACAGAAACCAGAGCGTGATGTTCAATGTGGAAGTTGACGTGAAACGGTGCGAACAGAGCCCGAGTCAACGGCCCCGCACGAGTTGTCCGGGTGTTTTTCAGCATATCGCCGCTACGTTCAGTGACCGCGTGCTCCGCTATCGCTCTCACCCGAATGCAGAATGGATAGGCAAACAGATAGCTAGCCCACCACAGTGCGAACACCTCGACGTGCCCGATGGCGATCGTCAATGCCAGGAAAGCTGCGTGAAAAATGAGCGTCTGGCGACTGTTGACGAAGAAATTACGCAGTAGACCACCCATGGTTTTCGGGCGATCCGGCATCTTTTCGGCCACCCCAGCCACATTCCAGCGAATAATTCCGGCGTTCATCATAGCCAGTCCGATCAGGGACTTGATGCCCGTTTGACCGGAAAGATCGCGCATGATTTTGCGGATCATTGACCGCCTGGTGGTCGGAAAGCCCTCGATCAACGGCAGGTCGACGTCCTTCTCTAGCCCGGTATGCACATGATGCTGAGCATGGTGCTTACGGTATTTGACCAGGTCCAGATAGACGGGCGCAGCACACAACCACTCCCCTACACGATCGTTGAGTGAAGCATTAGCAAACAGCGTTCGGTGAGCACTCTCGTGAGTCAGGATGGCCAGGCCAAGAATCCGGCCACCAAGAAGAAACAGACTACCGGCCACGATGGGTACGGCCCACCATGCCAGCAGATGTAGCGACATTGCGGCGACTGCCAGTAACGCACCGATGGACAGCCAGCAGGTGACAATCGCATACCAGCCCATGGAGTCGGAACGTTCATGAAGATTCTTGATGGTCTCTTCGCCTAGCAGTTCGGCCAGCCGCTGCCGGGCGGACTGACGTTCCACGCCTGTTTCGAAAAGCTTGCGGTCATCGTTCATATAGGCGGCTTTTGTCGGGTGGATTTGCTATAAATTACGCCCGATAGTGCATTGCGTCAATAGGTGTAATTTTAAAACCATCCCGAGAGTATTTGCTAGCATGAGCGCTTCCTCGATAGCTGCGTGTAACATGTCATCACCCGAGCCCACCTATCCAGCCAAGAAGCTGATCATCAACCTCGTCAAAGAGGCCGCCCGCCCCGTCTCAGCAAGTGCATTGATCCGAATGGCTGCGCTGTTCGGAGTTGAGAGCAACACCGTGCGGGTAACCCTGAACCGTCTGTCTAATTCAGGTTTTCTTTCATCGACGGAACGTGGCATTTATCAGTTGGGCGAGGCAGCGGAAGGGTTGGCTCGCCAGCAGCGCCGCTGGCGTTCTCTGGAATCGACTCTGCGTCCCTGGAATGGTGGTTGGCTCGTCATCTACGTCGCTCACCTAGGCAGACGTGACCGCAAGCAGCTGCGCCGCCGGGAAAGAGCCGCCGCGCTATTGGGTTTCGCTGCCTTTAATCAGGGAATGCTGGTGAGGCCAGACAACCTTGCCATGTCAGTTCAGTCGCTCTCCGAACAGTTGCAGAACCTTGGGCTTGAGCCCGAAGCATCGATGTTCAGAGCCTGCGACTTTACTGAAGGCGCAGAACCTGCGCCGGAGCAGCTATGGCCGCTGGCCGAACTGGAAGCTGGCTATCGCCGGCGTATCGATCGCATGCGCGACTGGCGAAAAAACATTGCGGGTAAAACTCAGGAGGATGCCGCTCGCGAGTCCTTTCTGATTGGTGATGAGGTTCTGCGCTTTATCGCATTTGACCCACGCCTGCCGGAGGAGATGCTTGATACCGCGCTGCGGCAGGAAATGATTGCTGAAATGTCGGTCTTTGACGATCTGGGCAAGAAAATCTGGGCAGAGTTTATGGACTCATTCGGTATTCAAGAAAGCTGATGCTGAATTGATCAGGCTACCCCCGAACCGATAGCAAATGGTTGGCGGTGGATCGGCACCTGGCAATGTTAATCCAAGAGACTACTGATGATGCCATGACGCATGGTGCGCCATGGCATGATGACCAAATGACCCGGGTCAGTGGCGGCTTGTCTTTCGCTGCCTTCGGGCACCAACGTAACCGCCGATACTAAGCAGGCCCACGACGATAAATATCCAGCTGACACCTTCCGCCATTCCACTATCCCCCGATCCAAGCGGAACAAACTGAATGATAATTCCAAGGATGAAGCTGTAAATACCGGCCAGTAACAGAATGAACAGGCTTTTTCTGGGTTCACTCTTAGCGACTTTTTTGGGATCTTCCATAAGTAGCTCCAATGAGTGACTGTCGCCCCAGCTTATTGCATTGCTTTGGGTCCTAGCCACCGTCTTTCGAAGTCTTAATCCGCTCTCAAGAAATCTCTCGCTCGGGCTTACAAATCCATTTATTCGCAACCTTTCCTCTGTCTCGCCAGATGGTAATTCTGTCGCCTTGAGACGCATGTCGTTGGTGTGCACAGTGGGTTCCATTAATTGCTATTTGCAGATAATGACCGCGTTTGGCTCGCTCCGTCATTTCTGAATGCTTCGGGGCGTGGCGCCGGGCGTACGCGATCCACACACGAACGGAGGCCCCCTTCATGGCAGATACACCGAGCATGGCAGACACAAAAACCCCCTTTCCTTCAAGGCTTGAAGAAGGCCACGGACAGGATCCCTTTGTGAGGCTCGATCCTGTAGTCCATTCCCGGAATCAGTGGCGCTGGCAAGGCCCTCTTGGAGAAGAAGCGCTGTCTCGGTACGAACGAGACGGATTTCTCTGGTTCGAGGGCTTCTTTTCCCAGGAACGCATGGAACCGTTCTTCGATGAGCTCAAGGAAATGGCAGAAGACAAATCGTTGATGGATTCGAAGCAGGTCATCAAAGATCCGAATTCGGGTGAATTGCGTTCCGTGTTCGCGATGCATGAGATTTCCGAGCGCTTCCAGCGCCTGACCCGAGACCCGCGAATCCTTGGAATGGTGCGCCAGTTGTTAGGGAGTGAAGTCTATATTCACCAGTCGCGAATAAACGACAAGTTTGGCTTTCAGGGCAGCGGTTTCGATTGGCACTCCGATTTCGAAACCTGGCACTCGGAAGATGGCATGCCTCGAATGCGAGCGGTCAGCGCATCGCTGATGCTGACGGATAACAACGAGTTCAACGGGCCGCTGATGCTAATTCCCGGATCCCACCACTATTTCGTGCCCTGTACCGGACAAACACCCGACAAAAACTGGACCGATTCACTAAAGATACAGCGTTACGGGGTGCCCGACAGGGATGCTCTGGCAATGCTGGCCAATCGAGGTGGGATCAAGGCGCCCAAAGGCCCCGCCGGTTCACTGCTGCTGTTTGAGTGCAATACCCTGCACGCGTCCAACAAAAACATGTCACCCTGGCCGCGCTCGAACCTCTTCTTCGTTTACAACAGCGTAGACAACAAGCTCGGCCAACCCTACGCGGCCAAAGAACCTCGACCAGAGCACCTCGGCGCCAGAGAAAATACGAAAGCGCTGACGATGTACGACGACTTCCCGGAACTGGCCGGCCAGGGCGTTCGCCCGCCGGGGTATGATCAATAGCGACAAGCGCTGTCTCTGGCGTGTCGGAGACAGCGCTTTATCTCGGTTTCAGGTGGGGTTGTTGGCTGCGGCGCAGGAGGCGTTTCCAGCACGATCTGCTGGATCGGTTTGGCTCTGGGCGTTTCGTCTATATTTGTGAACAGTTAGGCACCATTGTGTCCCGAATCAATCCCACCTTTGGCGGATCAGACGCTGCCAGTTATCCTCTTTGAAGGCCTCGTAGCTGGCATCGTCCATGGCCCGCCAGTGGCGCGGGTCGCGCCCTGTCCTTTCGTCGTGGGCCCGAGTGGTGGGGTCCAGATGACGGTAGCCTTCAAACAGCGGGATGTCCGGCAGTGGCTGGGTCACGTCCATGTACTGGTTAATAAGATCCCAGTAGGCCAGCACATCCTCCCGATTGGTGGTGGCGGGCACCAGCTGGTTCATCGGCAGGACCCACTCCTCGGTCTGGTGTACCAATACCCGCTTGTGCCAGACATTGCCCTGGTGATCCGGCAGGGTCAGCAGGTACCCGTCCCACTCGTGGAAGGGAGCCTGGGCACGAATCTCCCCCGACTGGCCCTCCTTCTCCGGGTCCCGGAACAGAGTCACCATGCCAGTGCGGCGGTTAAGTTCCCAGAGGGGGCCCTTGATCTCCTGGTACATGATTTTCGGATGCTTCTTTTCCATATAGCTACCCGCCCCCCAGCACATGAGCGTTGGTAGAAAGAAGTAGGCAAGAAATGGAAAAATCCCATCCCAGAAATACTCCTTGAAACTGGTACTCGCTGGTTCCTGGGTCCAACCAAAGACGAAAACCAGCAAGAATATAGGCAGAAGCCATGTAAACAGTATCCGCCCCCCATTGTGAATCCAGATTAGCACCCAGGTTACTCTCGGCAGGGTTGCGTAGCGAAGGCACTCCTCATCAAGACGGCCGTGGTAAGTGTGGCGTTCCTCCAGCTCGGTAACGTCCTTCCGTTTTTCTCTGGCCTCAAGGTCCCGCAGCCACGCGGGATGCCAAGTCCCCAGAAAACCCGGCGGCACCAGCCCGGAGGGTTTGCCTCGGGGCAGCGATGGCCCCATCGTCCAGCTTTTGCGAAAAACGGCGCCCTGGCGGTTCTCGGCCAGACGTTTCGAAGTCTTCCGCTGCCCCCGGTAGGCGGACGGGGCATAGTCGTCGCTGGGCAGTGTAGCGCTCACCGCTCTTCCTCCGATTGGTGGGTCTGTTCGTCTGGCCAGGAGGAGCTGTCCACGGCTCCAATAAAGCCGTTAGTTCCTCTCACGCTTGCAGCGTTTCTCGCTGCACATTCAGTTCAGCGTAAATTTCCGGCACGGGCTTGTCGGGGAACGCTGCCAGCTGTTGCCGGACCCAGGCGCTTTGGCGTTTTAGCGTTTCGGAAGGTTGTGCCCACTGCGCTTCGGGCAAGGGTTCGGACCAGGCTTCCATGGTGGCTGGCAGTGATTGTCCCAGCAAGCGCTGCAGCTTGCGGTTCTCCCACTCCACCAGGCGGTTGGGAATCGTCCAGAATGTCATCACGTGATACAGGTACAAGAAGAACGTATAGATCCAGCCCACTTCGCCAGCCTTTCGCCGACGGTGCAGGTTGCGCCGGCCGGCATGGAAGAAGGCGACGCCCTCCTCTTTAGGAGCATCTTCGCCCGTCATCAGCTCGCCGTGAGGGTGAATCTCTTCAAGAGTGTGAACCTCATATTCCATGTATGCCCTCAACGCCTCCCAGTTGCCGAGCGCTAGTGGCAGGCCATGAGTCTCGAACTCCAGTGTCAGCCGCTTACCGGTCTTCGGATGGTGGAAACCCAACCCCAAACCATATTGACGGCGAACGCCATACTGGCTAACACCCTGAGCTTCTACCGCCCAGGCCTCAACCTCCTCCCACGGAACGAAAATTGGCTCGACCTCGTTCTCCGGCACCAATCCAACTTCCCGCCGCTGACGATTGAAGCGCATGGGGCACATTTTCTGCACCTCTCGGTACATCTCCAACCGAGGCCATGTCAATAACAGGAAAGCTACAATCGCCCCCCAGAAGCCGAGCCAGAATGAAATACTCGACACACCCCAAAAGGCATGTGCCGCTTCATCCAAAGAATCACCCATCCAGTACAGCAAGAGAGCTATGACGAACGGGCAGATTACCGCCGCAAATAAAAATCCAAAGAACGGCAGACCCAGGAGCGCCCGCCAGGCAAATGCAAATGACTTCCCGCCGCCGAATTCCAGATACCGATCATTCATGGCTCCGACCGTGTAGCAGTAGTCGACTGGCAATGCTCCCGTGGGCAGAGGTTTAGGGGCCAGATAAGTGATTCGACCTGTAGGAAACGGTTTAACTTCGCCGGCGTAATGGCGAACCTCGGAGGGACTCGGTACGGTTTCGACGGCTTGTGTCATGGGTACAGTTTCTGTGCGGAAAGCGTCTGCCGGATGAAATGGCAGATCGGGTCCGCTGTGGGCGACTAACTCATCGGTGTGACCGGAAAGGGCTCTCAACGTCCCGAGTCAGTCCCACCTGTGACGGATCAGACGCTGCCAGTTATCCTCTTTGAAGGCCTCGTAGCTGGCATCGTCCATGTCCCGCCAATGGCGCGGATCGCGTCCTGTCCTTTCGTCGTGAGTCTGGGTGGTGGGGTCAAGATGTCGGTAACCCTCGAACAGCGGAATGTCCGGCAGTGGCTGGGTCACGTCCATGTACTGGTTAATAAGATCCCAGTAGGCCAGCACATCCTCCCGGCTGGTGGTAGGCACCAGCTGGTTCATCGGCAGGGCGCACTCCTCGGTCTGGTGCACCAGTACCAGCTTGTGCCAGACATTGCCCCAGGGAGGCTGCGCACTCACCTGCCCGGACTGGCCTTCCTTCTCCGGATTCCGGTAGAGGGCCACCATGCCCGTGCGGCGGTTGAGTTCCCAGAGGGGGCCGGTCCACGGCCCCGAAATCTGGCTGGCCATGCTCGGCGGGGTCGTAGGCCAGATCATTCTCCTGTTCGGGTGTGGGAAGGCCCGCCGTTAGACATAGGCCGCGCTGTCCAGATTGGGGACATGATCGCGCATCCGGTCCTTCAGCGACGACCACGGGAATTCCTCAATCTTTCTCATGTGCTCCGGGTACCCCTCCTTCTCCCACCATTCCAGATCCAGGTTCTTCCAGTAATCGGCCGGGCGGCCGCGCTTGCCGGCGGCATCGTATTCGGCGGTGGTGGGGTCCAGATGCCGGTAGGGCTCCAAAGCCGGAACGTCCGGGAGGGGCTGACTGACGTCCATGTAACGCTGGAGCTCGTCCCAGTGCGCGTAAAGCTGGACCTTGCGGGTCTGGTCGACGCTGGCTACGGTGGTCCGTTTTCCGGTATACCGATGAACCAGGAACAGGTTATAGGTAACCGGGCCGCGATAATTCACGGTGAAGGAAATGTAGGGGTCGAACTCCACAAAGGGGGCTTCGAAGGTTTCTTCGCGCCAGCCACGTAGCACTACCTTGCCGGTGGGGCGGAAGAAGCCGCAACCCAAGTCCTTAATCACCGTATCCGGATAGCGATGGATAAACCAAGTAAAAGGGAAACGAAAGAATAAATGAATTCCGTATATAATAACCGATACCAGAAGAGACTTAAAAAAAGCATAGAGAGACCACTCACTTACCCCCATAATAAGGGCTGCCAAGAGTGAGGCACCAAAAAAAAGCACAAAGATTGAGCGATCTGCAAATGACCCTGCTAACAGGAATAGCATTTGCCAACGGTTTTTAATGAATTCTGACGGTTGCCGTCGATGGTCCCAAACTGGACCAGCATTAGGATACCGAGAGCCCCCCGAACGTCGCTTTTGTTGACTTTGCACCGAGCTTGGGGAAAGGCTTATATCCAGAAAGGCATAATTCGCCCACGGTAAACGCTCGAGGAAGTCACCCCCCTCAATGGCTTTGGCAATCCGGTCCTTATTCGGCAGCTCCGGCAACTCGGGGATCGCGTCACGCCGGTAGGCACCTTTCGCGTAGCCCGCCACTTTTGATTCAGTGTCTGTCATATCGGTCAATATCCAGGTCGGTCAGCGTCTGGGTCACCTCACGATCCTCATAAGCTTCGGCCTGACGATCCCAGACTGTAACGGTATAGGTGAGCTTTAGCGACCGGACCTGGTAGTGGGTCTCTATCCGCTCCCTTGAGCTCGCCGGCGTCATCTCGGGCAGGTTCATTTTATCGATCACAAATAAAACCGTCTGGCGATCATCGAAGCTTTGGGCAATGGGCTGTATCCGGCCCTGTTTGCGGGCGATTTCCCGGGTCATCATGGTGCCGGCGTGAGGATTGGGGCCCATTATCTCATAATGCTTTCGGTCGTAAGTCAGTTCCAGTTCAATATCGGCTGGTTCGCCTGTAATGGCAAAAGCCGGCGAGGAGAAAACCAGCACTGATTCGGTCAGCCCCTTCCACCCACTCAGACCGTTGGCTTCGAGCACCTCGTCGGTTTCGCGGCCACTGATCCGGCGCAGCGAAACCCCGGTCATGGTTTTAATCATTTCCAGATACGCGGTGCGCTCATCCTGAAGTTCCGGCACGCGGTCGTCCTCGTCACCCGAGAAGGGACCGGAACGCAGCCATTCTGTGATGGCATCGTCCTTGAACCGGTAGTACATCATTTCACCTAACAAGAAGACCCCCGCGCCTAACAGGGTTACCCAACCACCAACGATTTGGCCTCCCCAAGTCGGGATGATCATGCCGCTAAAGCCTACACGACTTGCAACTCTTACGGATATCCCTCGAGCCGCAGCCCAAATCGCCGAACGTTCGACGAAACGTTCCCCTATGGGAGTAAGTATACGGGCGGCAATAATATCCGAGTTTGCAACAATGCCGACGCCCACGGCCTTCGTAAGATCAGCTCCAGCCATGTTTATGCGTCCCTCGAGCGTGTCGGCTAGAGCATCCCATACAAAAAGAGACGCAGTAACCATACCAGCCACCCAACCAGCCGCCTGAAGCTTGGTCCTAACCACGGCGCGGGCATTCCTATTCTCGCTATTGACACGGTCGGCCAAGCTTGTGAACCAATTTGCCTCTCTACTCCAATTTATAATCGCTCTGTCCAACCAGGACGCTTGACCTGGCCATAGAGTGAGTAACTGTCCAGCGCTAATGCTTAGGTCCGCAATAGCGCTGATAATTCCTACTATCTTCCTAAAACTATCAGCCTCATACCGAGCTGCGTTTATTAAATTATGCAGATCAAAAACAACCAACACCGCCGGCAGCCCCATGGGACTAACGACGCCTTTATGGAGCAGCCCCAACGGCCGGTTTTTCACCACCTCTTTAAACGGCACTTCTTCCGCAAGCTTTATGGCGGATGCGGCTGAAGCCGCCGAGGTCAGGGTCTTGCCCTGCTCATCAACCACGGCTATGGCCACGTAGGCTTTGCCATCGGGGGTGTCGTTCAATTGTATTTTCGTACTGCCCGGTACGATGCCCGCCGCAAAGCCTTCGAATGCGCCCTTGATACGGTCGACGTCCACCACAACCGTTTTGCCCTTTTCGTCCAGCAACTTCTGGATGCCGCCCAGCCACCATTGGCTGATATCACTCAGAGGACCATGCAGGGCATGGCTGCCATAACGATAGTCAGAGAGCAGTTCATCCACGGTGGGGTCGTCGGAGCGGTCGAGATGCTCCTCTAGGCTGCGCAACGCGTTGGCCTCAACTAGACGCATCGGCTGCCTGTGGTCCTCCAGCGCGGCGAGCGTGGCCTTGAGCTTGTCCGTAGTGGCATCGCCAGGTTCGGCCTGATCCGGGGAATTGTGGGGGAGCAGCATCTGCGCCAGTGGGTGATGCCCCAGCAACAGGGCTTGGTTGAGCCGTTGAGCTTCTGGGGCGGCCACCTGTTCGAATTCCTGCGGCAGCATCAGCGGGTCGATCTGTCCGGCTGGCAGGGCCAGCATCTGCAACAGGGGGCTGGCCTGTACGTAACCGGCACTATCGTTGCCGGCCTCCATGTTGAACAAATCGCGCAGGACAACCGTGAGATTGCCTGGCGATTCGTCCTCAACCAACCGGGCCAGGGCGGCCTGGGCCGGAAGCATGAAGCGCCTCAGGGCGGCTCGCTCTGCGCAATAGAGCGTACGCAGGAGCAGTCCCTCATCGCTTTCGTCCAGCCGGTCGTCCAGCCAGCCCTGATCGCGGGTATAGAGCGGATTCTTCGAGCCGTCCGGCAAAACCGCGCGGCGGAAATTGTTGTGGAAGACTTCAGCGGTGACACCGTGCGGACGCTTCTTGACGTTATCCACCAACGCCAGCATCAGCATCAGACTGTGGTTCATCTGCCGGACCAGGTGACGGGCCGCGAACAACGGATCACGCAGTGTCAGCGAGCCGATGTGCCGGTCCCGCAGGCTATCGAGAACATCATTTCCCGGGGCCGTCTCCGGCACCGACTCGCCCTGACGGTGTAACAGCCGCCACGCGGGAAACAAGTTGTCCACGCGGATATCAAGGTCGGCATCCACCGTGTACTCGGAGGACTCAATGGCCTCGCGCTGACGAATGAGTGCCTCCTGTTCGGCCGCTGTACGCTCGCCTTCCAGATCCTGTAGCCAGCGGTTAGGGTATGGCACGTCCGACTCGATCACGTTGTCCCGGCCCCGCATGGGGATCATGTGGTCGATGAAACGCCAGCCGTTGGAGATGCCCGCCGCGATTCCGTGCAGCAGCTTGCGAAGGTCACCGCCGTCCCGGCACCGGGCCTTTCGGAGCTCGTGGTTTTCCTCCAGATCGCGGATATGCTGCCAGGACCATTGACTATCGCTGAAAGCCAGTTGCAGGTCGCCGTAGACCGGCTGACCAAGCAGATACGCCGGCATATGCACCGTATCGACCCTGGGGCCCACCGGGGGGCGTTCGTTGCGGTCGCCGCTGGCCTCACGGATCGCGGACAAGGCCGTATCCCTCATCAGGGGCGCGGTGTCCTCCGACGATTCCACAAAGAGCTCCCGCCACAGCCGTCCGCGGAAAAAAATGTACAGCCACCCGGTGCGCAGCGGCGCCTCCAGGCATTCGCCGTAGCGAAAGAGCGGTCGCTCCTGCAACAGCTCGGTGGCATCGCAGAAGAGCGTGGGATGGATCGCCACCATCAGGTTTTCCTGATATTCCTTCTGCGGCGGCCGAAGCTTGCGCGGGCCGATGGGTTCGTCCTGGATCAGGGGAACGACCACCTGCTCATCGCCCCTAAGTATCAGCGACAGCGAGCGGGTCGCCTCATCCTCTACATGGCCAGCCTGGATGGGCCCCTTGCGCCCGGTACAGTCTGAGCAGTTCTCAAGTGCGATTGTTTTGTGGCCGTCGGCAGCGGCCTCACTCAGGATGTAATCGTGCCCTTCCAGGCAATCCTTGCCATAGACTTCCAGCCAAAAAGTCGTGGCCGGAGCGCAGGCGGGCAGTGTTACGGCCATGAATGCCCCTCCCTATCCGTGGATGGGCTGAAACCATCGTTTGCAATAACAGCCTCTGGGCCCCTTGCGACAAGAAAGCGTCTCAACAAATGGTCGAGATCCCGGCACGGCCAGGTAACTCCTTCAAACCATTGGTGGCGGATAAACGCACAGAGAGTTTTGAGGTCGTCAACCCCGAGTTGCCGTGCTTCTCTCTCATGCTCGCACCATCCTTGAATCCACCCCAGCATGCGTTCAAAGTCATGAGTTTGGCTAGGGTTCAGCCCAGGGTGTTCCCGTAGCGTTCCCGTCATGGTGTCCCAATCAGTGGCATCGCCCCGATCGACGGTCCAGAACCATCGGGTTGAGGTGCCGATAAGTGCTCTGAGCTGGTCTGGCTGGCAGGCTTTAAGTATCTGTAGGAAACGGGTGTCGTAAGAACGGATGAAACACGGGCCGTGGCTGGCCAGTCGAAGAATCAGGCTGCTCCTGAGACCCGCTAAAAGCGCGTCGGTCGGACCAGATTTCTTTATTAGCAAGAGCCCAGACTGAGCCCAACGTGCTATCGCCTGATTGACGAGTCTGCTACCGAAGCGGGTTTCGACTACCAAGGGGCCGGCGTCCGCGATTTCTGAAAAATCGGTATCTCGAAACAGCCAACTCCAGACTGGTCGATGGTCGTATGCGTAAACTCCAGCCAGCACCTCGTTCTCTGGAAGGGCGGCTGCATCGATTAAGAGAAGGCACTCGCTCTGACCATCGCCACCGCTAAGCTCCAGACAGGAACTCAGTGTGTCTGGGAGGCCAGAACTATCTAATGCACGGGCAGTTTTTGACATCACAGAGTCCATTCTGTTGTTTCTGGCACAACTGCGTGGCGGGAGCCCGCTGGGCCGCGCTTATGAGAAGTGCGCTTCGCCCAAGGGGCGCCGATTTTGGTTTCAGGGCGCTGACATTCATCCTCTGCCCCACCTCAGCCAAAGCCACTGGCGCAACAGCCTGCCCCAAGTGATCAAGCAGCCGCGGCACGGTCGGCATTTGGGCGGCCTGGCCTGACCCAGTGCCTGGGGCGCCGCCCAGGTTCAGATTGATGGCCGGACCGACGAGGTAGACGCCGCTGGGGTCAATTCTGGCGAAGCTGCCACCGGCCTTGAGGGTGATTTCGACGCTGGCTTGCATGACCACCTTCTGGCCAGCTTTGATGTGAAGTTCTCGGCCAGATTGGCTGAGCCAGGCATTGCCGGCCTTTAGTTGCAGACTGCCATTGATATTCAAACTCTGATCGCTGGCGACTTTTGTCCGCCTCTCGCCGCCGAAGCTGCTATGAACGCTGCCCTTTGTCTGGCTCACGCAGTCGTTTTCAACGGCCAGGTGGCTGTCGCGCGCAATACTTTCGATGCGGTTGTTTTGGGTCAGTTGGTCCAGATCTTTCTGCGCGCGCAAAAAGATATGCTCGTGACCGGCTTCATCCTCAAACCGCAGCTCGTTGCTGCCTGTGCCCTCATGAGTCTGGGACTTCAGCACGGTACGGGTTTTGTGATCGGGCAGCGGATCCGGTGTCCTATTGGACGTGTGGTAAGTGCGTCCGGTGACAATGGGCTGATCCGGATCGCCGTCGAGGAAGCTGACAATCACTTCATGGCCAACGCGCGGTAAGGCCAAGAATCCGTGATGACCGCCGCTCCAGTCCTGGCTTACGCGCAGCCAGGCACTGCTGTGCTCATTATTTTTCCCGTAGCGATCCCATGGGAAGCGAACCTTTACGCGACCATACTCGTCGCAGTGGATCTCTTCGTTTTCGGGCCCAGTGACGATAGCGATTTGTGGGCCGTTTACCCGAGGGCGTCTTGCGGGTTCATATGCGGGATACCACACTCGGTCTGCTGGAATGGCCTGGAAGGTATTGCTGTAGGTTGTAGGCTCGCTGCCGCCCTCCTCTTCCAGAGCCTGGGGCTGCCGACCTTGATGGGTGACCTGAACCAGTAGCCATTCTCTGTTCAGAGCCTCAAGATCGTGGCCTTGGAGGGTAACGCGGAAGCCGGCGCTGAAGTCTGGCCGGTTACTGGCACCGGTGACGGTGTGTGCCTCGTTTCGCAAGCTGTTCAGGCGCGCGGTAGTAAAAGGCGCGCCGCTGGCATCGGCTTTGAACCGGCCTGGGTAATCGTAGTGTTCGTAGTCGTCGCGTTGATGGTTCAGGCCGCTGGCGCGATGTTCATGCATCAAGGCATAACCTGGCGTGCGGAAGGTGTAGTCCTTGAGCACCGCGCCCGCAGCTCGGACCCGTTGCTGCTCACTGAAGCGGAAAACCGCCGGTGACCGGAGATCATCGGTATCGCCGGCCGTATAGGTCGCCGGAGTCAGGACCGGGGTATTATGATGATGATCAGCAATCACCAGAGTGTGTCCGCTGCCTTCAACGTCGAAGCGGAAATGCCAGCCTTCCTCAGAAGCCAGGCGTTCGATGAAAGCCCAATCGCTTTCCCTATGCTGGACGCAGTACTCCCGCACTTCGGGGGTTCTGCTCAGATTAAATACCGTGCTGTCTGTGCCGCGCTCTTCAAGTAGCGCGCGCACGATGTTCTCGGGAAGTTGGTTCTGGAAAATGCGGCTGTTGTGCATGAGAGTCAGACGCCAGGCCGAAGGCTCGACAACAAACTCGTAACGAGTCCAGCGATGCCCCGTGCCGGCCTGGGCAAATTCACTCACTACGCCATGAAAAGAACGCAGTTGAGTGCCGTCCCGCCATAAGGTCAGCCTCACCGGCTGTTCGAGAACAGCAGCGGCACTGACATCGGCATCGCGACTGGCTAATTCCAGGCGAAGGCAAAAAAACTGGTTTAGACCTTCCGTCAGTGTAAAAGCGACAACGGAGAATTGGTCTGCAGGAAAGGCGCCCACGCGAACGGTGAACTGGAGTCCCTTTGAGTCAGGCATTTTCTTCATCCATGAAGAGAAAACAGAAAGGCTAGCCAGCCCTGCCGGTGCCAGAGCCCACGAGCACCCCGCCGCAGGTCACCGGATCGCCAGTGCGCGCTACCGGTCGGCCTTCTACCAGTACAGAGGCACTACCGGCTGCAACAGCCCGAGGATGAGGTGGATGCTTGGGTTTTGAATGAGGCGCCAGCGCATCGCCCATGCGGGCAAGTGGCTTGCCGTCCATGAATACCGTGCTGCTTCCGGTTATCACGGGTGTCGGCGGAAAACCTTCGTGGTCCAGCCCCAGATCGCCGAGCAAGACTATGTTCGACATGATTGACCTCCTTGTCAGATGGCCCGGCCTGACCCGAGCCTTAAATCGCAATTCCAGCTCCGTGCGCCCGGAGCGCAGTCATTCTAATACAGTCCAACCGCTAATCGATAGTCCACCTCGGTTCGTTCAGGTGAACACTATTAGAGGCCTCTATCCAGAATACCGGTTGACCGTTCATTCTCCTGAGGAATAACGCTTCCAATCGCTTGCCTGATTCTTTTCGTCGAGCCACTTGCGCTTCTCGGCCATCTTCAGTTCCAGCCCCCTCGGGACAGGCTCGTAATAGCGACGACTTGAGATGGCTTCTGGCAAATAGGCTTCGCCGGCGGCAAAAGCATCCGGCTCCGCATGGGCATAGCGATATTCGGCTCCATGACCCATTTCTTTAAGCAGTTTGGTGGGGGCGTTGCGGATGTGAACCGGAACGGCGTAGTCAGGATCTTTGCGGATATCCGCCATACATCGGTTGAAGGCGTCGTAAACGGCGTTACTCTTGGGTGCCATGGCCAGATAAATAACGGCCTGGGCAAGCGCCAGTTCTCCCTCAGGTGAGCCCAGACGTTCCTGAGTATCCCAGGCATCGAGGGTGATCTGCAGTGATCTGGGGTCGGCATTACCGATGTCTTCACTGGCAATACGCACCAAACGTCGGGCGACGTACAGCGGATCCGCACCGCCATCCAGCATACGGCAAAGCCAATAAAGCGAGGCATCCGGATCTGAGCCTCTGACCGATTTATGAAGCGCCGAAATCTGGTCATAAAACAGGTCGCCACCCTTGTCGAACCGACGCAGGCTGCTTTGCAGGGTAAGCTCCAGAACCGAGGCATTGATGACACGTTTACCATCGCCGCCCTGCTCTGCCAGATCCGAAGCCACCTCAAGAATGTTCAGAGCCCGGCGCGCATCTCCACTCGCTGCCTGCACCATCATGTGCAGAACATCCTTCTCCAGCGCGATCTCACCCTTGAGGCCGGCATCCGAATCAATCGCACGTTTGATCAGCGTCGCGAGATCCTCCTCGGGAATATCCTTAAGCACGTATACTCGCGAACGCGAAAGCAGCGCGCTGTTCAGTTCAAAGGAGGGATTTTCGGTGGTCGCGCCAACGAAAATGAAGGTGCCATCCTCAATGTGCGGCAGAAAGGCGTCCTGCTGGGACTTGTTGAACCGGTGCACCTCATCCACGAACAGCAGTGTCCCTTGAGGCTGACGAGCCTTGGCCCGGTCGACAGCCGCGCGGATGTCCTTGACGCCAGCCATGACGGCGGACAGGGTTTCAAAAGCATAGTCGGCAAGATCGGCCAGCAGTCTGGCGAAACTGGTTTTGCCTACACCGGGCGGGCCCCATAGGATCATGGAGTGAAGCTGGCCCCGCTCCACCGCCAGCCTCAAGGGCTTGCCCTCGCCCACCAGGTGTTCCTGGCCGATATAGTCCGCCAGCGTTTTGGGCCGCATTCGAGCGGCTAGCGGCTGGTAGGCGGGTGAGGTTGAAAACAGACTGTCCTGCATAGGCGATCTTCAGTAAGAAGCACGGGGTACATCCGATTGAATCGCGAATTGTACACACTACCCATTCCAGGCCGAAATATGACCAACAATCGCCTGGCCTGTCACCTGCGCCCGTTGCTGGCCGCAGGAGCTCCGTAGACCGGTCAATTTCTGAATCGAAAATCCCAAGGAGGAGGGGCTAATGGCAAAATACATTTTATCGTTGGATGGCGGCGGAATCAGAGGTGCAGCGACCGCACGATTTCTGGCTCTGGTGGAGGAGACGCTGAAGGCGAAGCACGGTCGCTCACTGAGGGATTGCGTAGATTTCTATGCCGGCACCAGTACCGGTAGCTTTATTGCTCTCGCTCTTGCAACTACAAATCTGGAGATGGCTGAAATCAGCGCCCTCTATAACCACGAGAGCGCCCGACGGATCTTTAAAGACAATCGCGGCTGGTTTGAAATCGACGGATTCAACGCTCCGAAATATGAGGCCGGTGGGAAATCACGCTTTTTGAAAGAAAAATTCGCTAACGCGACAATCGGCGATGTTCCTGAGGGCCGCCACGTTCTAGCGATGACCTATAGCGTCGAGAAGCGCCAGCCCGTGGTCATAAAGTCTACCAACCCGGCCCATCGTAAAGTCGCTTCCTGGGTCGCCGCCGATGCCTCCAGCGCTGCACCCACCTACTTCCCAACCGTAGAAACGAAGCTGAACGCGGGAAAAGAAACTCACTGGCTCATAGACGGAGGGGTAACCGCCAATAACCCCACAATGAGCGCGATCGCGGAGGCCGTGAGGGCATGGCCGGAAGAGCCCTTACAGAATTTCCGGGTTCTTTCTATCGGCACGGGCTACTGCACGCGGAAAATCAATGGCCCGGAATCCCAGAAATGGGGCGCCCTTGAGTGGTTCCTAAAGGGCAAGATACTGGACGTATTGGCCGACGAGCGTGTGGTGGGCTACCAGGCTCACACCCTGATTTCTGACGGCAATTACATCCGGGTCAATGCTCAACTCAAGGAGCAACCTGGCTTGCCCGATCCGCCCGATGATGCCATTGACGATTTCAGTCGGGCCAACCTTCGAAAACTGAAGGCCCTGGGTGAATTCTGGTTTGAGCGCTACGGGGATGCCGTCGTGGACTTTCTGCAGGGGCGTTATTCGGGACCGTCACTGGGAGAGATAGACGAGAAGGCGGGTACTCCAAAGATCCGCTGACATTGGCAGGCCACCCGCCACGGGGCACACGGTTTGTCGTGGACCCCAAGCGGTGTTCTTGTTAAGGCCTGGCCGGTGCCTGGGCTTTAGCTGGCGTCGCCAACCACGTCAACGTCTGCCGGTATGTTCAGCTTGAACGCGGAGCTAGGCACCGGCTCGTTGAGTTGAATATCACGGAAAGTCAGCAGCGTTTTCTGGCCGAGGGAATCTTCAAGGCGCATGGCTTCGAGCTTGTCCCCGGCAAAAGTCATTGTCAGCGACAGGAACAGAGAGTCGTCGCCCAGCGGTACCAGGGTATATTCTCGAGCATCGGAGCCGATGTCACGGCCACTGACATCGTAGTTGGACGACAGATCGCTGACATCGCCACTGATGAGCATGGCAGGGGTACTGGCAACCCGGTCATCCACCGAGTGGATAGTCACCTGCATCAGGTCCGGATCATAAACCGTCACCTGCTCGCCATCGGAAGTCACAAATTGCGCCATGGGCGCCTGACTTTCCCAGTAAAACAGCCCCGGACGCTTGGCTTTCATGACGCCCCGCGCTTCCTGCACGGTTCTGCCCTGGGCATCCATCACCTGCTGGGAGAAATCAGCCTGGTACGACTGATAGCCGCTCAACATTGAGGACAACGCGTGAGCAGCGGTTTCTTCGGCCATCGCACGATCAACCACGGCGCCGAATGAGATTGCCAGTCCGGCTGCCAGTGTCAGTGAACGCTTCATCAATAACCCTCCATAAGCCCGCATAAGCCCGCAGAAACGATTCCCGACGGGCGTCAATCTCTTGGGGCAGGCTGAGCCAGAACTTCACGGGCGCCATTGTGGCCCGCAGCGCTGACTACACCCGCCGCCTCCATGGCCTCTACCAGGTTAGCGGCGCGGTTGTAGCCGATCTTCAGTTTGCGCTGGACCGAGGAAATGGATACTCGACCGGTCTCAGTCACGAAGGCTACAGCCTGATCGAAAAGGGCGTCGTCTTCGCTGTCCCCGCTACCCTCGGAAAGCGTGGGCACGCCGGGGAGCGATTCGCCCTCTGCCCCGTTTAAGACATCGTCGACGTAAACAGGTTCACCACGCGCCTGCCAGGCCGCCACGACTCGGTGAACTTCATCGTCGTCCACGAAGGCGCCATGGACCCGGATTGGCAGGCTGGTGCCCGGCGGCAGATAGAGCATGTCCCCATGCCCCAGCAACTGCTCGGCCCCGCCCTGGTCCAGGACTGTGCGCGAATCTATCTTGGAGGAAACCTGGAAAGAAATCCGTGTGGGAATGTTCGCCTTGATAAGACCGGTAATAACGTCTACCGATGGCCGCTGGGTTGCCAGAATCAGGTGAATACCAGCCGCCCGCGCTTTCTGGGCAATTCGGGCAATCAACTCTTCCACCTTTTTGCCCACGATCATCATCATGTCGGCAAATTCGTCGATCACGACGACGATGAATGGTAATGCTTCGAGTTCGGGTCGCTGCTGCTCGTCGTTATCGAGATATTCATCTGGCTTCCACAGAGGGTCCAGCAACGGTTCGCCGGCAGCCTGAGCTTCTTTCACCTTGCGGTTGTAGCCTGCGATGTTACGCACACCCATATTTGACATGAGCTTATAGCGACGCTCCATCTCCGCGACACACCAACGCAGGGCATTGGCGGCTTCTTTCATGTCTGTAACGACCGGCGACAACAGATGTGGAATACCTTCGTAGATACTCAGTTCCAGCATCTTCGGGTCCACCATGATGAAGCGCACTTCTTCCGGTGTGGCCTTTAGCAGAATACTGAGGATCATCGCGTTGACGCCGACAGACTTACCCGACCCGGTGGTACCAGCGACCAGCAGATGCGGCATCTTCGCCAGGTTGGCGACGGTGGGGTTGCCACCGATATCATTACCCAGCGCCATGGTCAGTGGTGAGGATGCTTCGGTGTAAACACTGGCGCCAAGCACTTCACTAAGACGCACGATTTCCCGCTCTTCATTGGGAATCTCGATACCGACTACGGATTTTCCGGGAATCACTTCCACCACTCGCACCGCCAGCACGGCCAGTGAACGCGCCAGATCCTTCGCGAGATTGGAGATTTTACTGACCTTGACGCCAGGTGCCGGCTTGATCTCAAAGCGGGTAATCACCGGACCAGGATTGACCTCGACGACCTCCACCGTGACTCCGAAGTCCGCCAGTTTTTCTTCGAGAAGCCTGGACATGTATTCAAGAGATTCAGCGGAGTAGCCGCGATTCTTATGAACTTCTGGGGGGTCGAGCACGGTAATCGATGGGATCGGGCTCTCCAGATCTTCCAGCAACGATCCCTGCCCCTTGGTCTTCTTCTTGGCGTCGGCGGCGGTTTCTTCTTTTTTCTGGAAAGGCTGTATTTTAACGCTGCGGCTTTGGGCAGTGTCAGTCGCTGACTGAGTCGCTGTTTTTGCCGATTTCTGGTTGGAACTGCCTGCGCTGGGAGCGACACGGTGCGTTGCCGTCGGCACCTCACCCTCGTCTTTGGCGGAAAACGATTCAAACTGCTGCGGTTCATCTTCACGGCCATCGCGGCGCGCCTGACGTTGCTGGCTTTTCGCCAGGCTCTTCTCAAGACGCTTCTCCCGCCGCTTGTTCAACCAGCGCTTCCAGCGGCTCTCACCATTACTGGCGACCGCAGGTTCGGCACTTTTTTTCTGGATATTTCGTTTCTGGAGTGTGGGCTCGGCTGAAGATGACGGCGTGGTGTTTTTGGCTTCCTTACCGGCCTGGCGCTTGTCTCGAAGCTTCAAAAACAGATTCCTGGAACCTCTGCCGGCTCGCAGGGTTAACGCCCCCAGCGCGTCCATCAGATAGAACCACGAAAGACCAGTAGAAATGGTCATGGCAAAAAGAAAAATCGCCACCAGAATCAGCGTGGTCGCCGGCAGGTTGAACAGCGCCACCATGGCGGTGGAAATCTCCAGACCAATCACGCCCCCAGAGCTGATCTCAAGCCCAAAGATGGAATACAGAGAAAGCAGGCTGCAGGCGGAAACCAGAATCAGGACAAAACCGCCCAGTCGCAATGCCAGCAGTGGCCAATGTGGATCCAGAGGTCCATTGCGTCGCCGGATCAGCATGAAGGCAAAGGCACCACACATGGCCGGAAACAGATAGGACATCTGGCCGAACAGGTCCATCAGCAGACTGGCAATCCAGGCACCAATGCGACCCGCATGATTCTGGATGGACGTATCATGGCCGATGCTGGCCCAGCCAGGATCAGCCGGATGGAAGGTCAGCAAAGCCATGCCCAGATAGAGGCAGAGGGCAACCAGTGCGATAACGCTGCCTTCACGGGCAGCCTGTCCCAGAAAGCCTTTGAAGCGGCGCTGCTTTTCCGACAGCTCGGGCCGCTTGGCTGCTTTTCGGGTGGTGTCGGTCATGGACCTCAAAGCATTCCTCAAATGGATACAGGACGGACCGTGCTTTAGCGCACCAGATCGTGGACGCCAGGAACGCCCTTGCGGCTAGTCCGCGAGCTTGGCCAGTCCCCGGGCCAGATCTTTTTTCAGATCGTCGATGGATTCGAGTCCCACAGAAACCCGGATAAGATCGTCGGTGATACCGGCGGCTACCTTATCTTCCGGTGAGAGACGCCCGTGGGTCGTCGTGGCCGGATGGGTAATTGTGGTTTTAACGTCTCCCAGATTAGCAGTAATTGACATAATTCGCGTTTCGTCGATGCAGGTCCAGGCTCCGGCCTTGCCACCGCGAACACGGAAAGACAGTACACCGCCAAATCCGGATTGCTGCTTTTTCGCCAATTCATGCTGCGGGTGATTCGGCAGGCCAGCGTAATAGACGTGCTCAACGGCGGGCTGTTCCTGCAGCCAACGGGCCAGTTCCATCGCCTGCTCGCAGTGCGCTTTCATGCGCAGAGGCAGGGTTTCCAGACCTTTGTGGAAAATCCAGGCATTGAACGGACTGAGCGTGGGCCCTGCCGAGCGCAGGAAACCATACACCTCTTCCATCAGGTGATTAGGCCCCACGACCACACCGCCCACGCAGCGGCCCTGGCCATCCAGGTATTTGGTGGCGGAATGAATTACCAGATCAGCGCCCCACTCCAGGGGTCGCTGCAATGCCGGCGTGCAGAAGCAGTTATCCACTACGAACAGCGCATCGGCCGCTTTGCAGAGCTTTGCCAGACGCTCCATATCCACCACTTCACACAGCGGATTGGAAGGTGTTTCCACGAACACCATGCGGGTGCCGGAACGAATGGCGGCTTCCCAGCCGGCATAATCGGTCAACGCCACGAATTCGGTTTCAACACCGAATCGAGACAGATACTTCTGGAACAGAACGTTCGTGGTGCCGAAAACACCCCGCGAACAGGCAACCCGATCACCCGCCTTCAGCAGAGACATGCAGGTGGCCAGAATGGCGGCCATCCCGGAGGCTGTGGCCACGCCGCGCTCAGCGCCTTCCATTGCCGCAATACGCTCTTCGAAGGCTCTTACGGTGGGATTGGTGAAGCGCGAGTAGATGTTACCCGGCTCTTCTCCGGAAAACCGCGCGGCAGCCTGAGCGGCGCTGGCATAAACGAAGCTTGAGGTCGGAAAAATAGCGTCGCTGTGCTCAAGCTCGCCGGTGCGTTGCTGCCCTGCCCTTACCGCCAGCGTTTCTACGCTTGCATCGGTGAGATCCGCTTCGGGGATGCTGATATTCAGATCGCGTGTCTGGGTCATGAAACTGTCTCGGGTACCGGTCCCATTTAAACCAGGAATGTCACATCAATCATCGTCGTTGTGAAGATCGATGATGCCGTTTTCCTTGGGTTTCTGATTCTGCTGGCCGCTGCGGGTCGCATCGTTGCGCTCCTGCTCAAGACGCTGGAGATATTTCTCGTCCACATCTCCGGTGATGTAGTCGCCGGTGAAAACAGAGCATTCCCAGGCTTCAATCTCCGGATTCACGTCATTGACGCAGTGAATCAGATCCTCCAGATCCTGATAGATCAGCCAGTCAGCGCCGATCAGCTCACGTACCTCCTCAACCGTGCGGTCGTGAGCAATCAGTTCTCTGGCCACCGGCATATCGATGCCATACACGTTCGGATAGCGAACCGGGGGCGCAGCAGAGGCGAAATACACTTTGCGGGCGCCGGCATCACGGGCCATCTGGACGATTTCCTTGCAGGTGGTGCCGCGCACGATTGAGTCGTCCACCAGCATGACGTTCTTGTCGCGGAATTCCAGATCAATCGGGTTCAGCTTCTGGCGGACCGATTTTTTGCGAGTGGTCTGGCCGGGCATGATGAAGGTACGCCCGATGTACCGGTTCTTGATGAAGCCTTCGCGGAACTTTACGCCCAGTCGGTGGGCCATCTGCATGGCTGACGTACGACTGGTGTCCGGAATCGGAATCACTACGTCGATGTCGTGTTCGGGGCGCTCACGCATCACCTTGTCGGCGAGAGTTTCACCCATCCGCAGGCGCGCCTTGTAAACCGATACGCGGTCGATAATCGAGTCCGGACGCGCAAAGTACACGTGCTCGAAGATACACGGGATCAGGTGCGGATTTTCGGCACACTGTTCGGTGTAAAGCGTGCCGTCTGTCTCGATGTAAACGGCCTCGCCAGGTGCGATATCGCGAATTAGCTTGAAGCCTGCAGCGCTCAGCGCAACGCTTTCGGACGCAATCATGTACTCCACGCCTTCAGGCGTTTCGCGCTTGCCGTAACAGGCCGGACGGATTCCGTTAGGATCCCGGAAACCGACGATGCCGTAACCGGTGATCATGGCAATAACGGCATAGGCGCCCCGGCAACGCTTGTGAACCGCGCGCACGGCAGAGAAGATTTCGTCCTTGGTCGGAGTGAGCTTGCCCTGCTTCTGCAGTTCGTGAGCAAACACGTTCAGCAGCACTTCCGAATCCGACGTGGTGTTGATATGCCGCAGATCGGTTCGGAACAGATCGACGCTCAGATCCTGGGCATTGGTGAGATTGCCGTTGTGGGCCAGCGTTATGCCATAAGGGCTGTTCACGTAGAACGGCTGGGCCTCGGCAGAACTGGAGCTACCCGCCGTGGGATAGCGGATGTGGCCGATACCGACGTTGCCCACCAGCCGACGCATGTGGCGGGTCCTGAAGACGTCGCGCACCAGTCCATTGTCTTTACGAAGGAAAAAGCGGTCATCCTCAAACGTAACGATACCCGCAGCATCCTGGCCACGGTGTTGCAAAACGGTGAGCGCGTCGTACAACGTCTGATTGACGTTGGATTTGCTGACAATACCGACGATTCCACACATGGATGCTGCTATCTCCAGAACGTAGTGCTATTAAGACTCCGAAGTCATCATTGACCCGGAGCTGTCCCCGCTATCGGATGAGCCATTGCCCAGCCAGCGGGAGAATTCATCGCCGAATGTCCGGCGGGACCAGCCCTCGACTTTCTCGAGATGGCTGATCATGACCGACTCCTGCCACCAGGTGTCTTCAGACAGTGGCGTGTAGCGGGTCAATGCTATGGCGACGATCACCACCACCAGACCCCGGAGCAGACCAAAGCCCATGCCCAGGATACGGTCGGTGGTCGTCAGGCCAGTAGCGCGGATGAGTTGCCCCACCAGGCCATTGATAATGCCCCCAACGAGCAGCGTCCCGAAAAACAGAATGGCAAACGCCGCGACCAGCCGGATCATCGGCGTTTCAACCGTATCGACCAGTAATGATTGCATTTGGGGATGGAAGGTCCGCGCCAGGATAAAGGCGGCGACCCAGGTAATCAGTGACAGCGCTTCCCTGACAAAACCTCGCTTGAGGCTAATCAAGGTGGAAATGCCAAGAATTGCGATGATGACCCAGTCAATCCACAGCAACACGGCGCAACCCTACCCCTCTGAAACAAGCCGCAGAGTTTAACAGCAAAGTAACGCTCGCCCAATGACAACTAGGATGCCCAATAACAACTCGGATGGACTGGGCTCCGCTTTGACCAGGCTAACGATAGAGCAAACCGTTTAAAGGCCGCCTTGGCTGACCAGAGAATTGATCGAGAATGTTGAATCAAGCTGGGACTTGGCTTTATCGGCGTCCTGACGTTCAACGAAGGGTCCGGCAAATACGCGAGTCATGGTGCCGCTGCTGGTGTTGATAGTCTGAAGATGGGCGCTGTAGCCTTTATCGCGCACCTTCTCACGCAGACGGTTGGCGTTGGCCGCATCGCCAAAGCTGCCCAACTGTACGATCCAGGCACCGTCAAGCGAGCGGGTAAATTCGGCAGACTCTGCCTTCGGCGCAGGATTGGGTTGAGTCGTTGCGGCGGTCGACTTCTTTTCAGGCGCCGGCTTTGGCTGAGCCTCGGGCCTGGATTGAGCGTTGGAAGTGGGCGCAGGCTCGGTTTCTGCATTCGATTGGGCCATAGCATCCGCATTAGCGCCTGTTTCTGTCTCGGCCTCAGGTTCCGGATCTTCCTCAACGTAGTACTGCATTGGAGGCGGCTCTGGCGCTTCTCTCTGGACAGGCACTTCAGGGAATGGCGGTTCCTTCGGAACATTCAGCGTGTGCTGTACCCGTTCCTCGTGCGGTTCATCGAACAGCATCGGCACAAAGATCACTGCCAGACACACCAGGACCAGTGCCCCGGTCAGACGTTGTTTAAAACCGCTCATTACTGATTTCTCCAGTGCCGCATCCGTCGCGGACTGTCAGGAAAACGAAGCCAGGGCGTCACGCGCCTCAGCAACCAGAAAAAATGATCCGAAAGCGATGATGACATCTTCTGCTCTGGCGGCCTGCCGGGCGGCATCCAGAGCTTTAGCCACCGATCCGCCAATCTGGACATCCTTGCCAAGGAGAGGTTCCGCAAGACGCTCTTTAAGTGCCTGATCGCTCAAACCTCTGGGGATATGGTCCAATCCCGCCAGGAACCACTGATCCACAACGTTCGCCAGTGCAGCAGCGACTCCCGGCGAATCCTTGTCCGCTAGCGCACCGTAAACGGCCAGTACAGAGATCTTGCCTGGCGCCGCTGCCTTCAGTGCCTCAAGCCGTTGCGCTAGCCAGCGCGCCGCGTGAGGGTTATGGCCGACGTCGCACACAATGGTCGGCTCGCTGGCGAGCTGTTCCCAACGCCCGGCCAGACGCAGCGTCTGCAGCGCTTGTGCAAGCTTCTCGTCCGCTACTGCGGGTTCAAGCATCCAGATGGCCTGAACTGCCGTCGCCAGACTTGTCACTGGCAGAGACGAGGCGGGCAAGCGCACGGTGCGGCCCAGCGACTGCGAGCGCACAACCGGTGTTGGGCCTGTGGAAGCGTCGCCCGTGCTAACACTGAAGTCCACACCAAGACGGATCAAAGCCACCTTCTGCGCGCTGGCCTGCTGTAGAACCGATGCCGGTGGCTCCGGATCCGCACAGACGGCGGGCCGACCATGACGAAGAATACCGGCCTTTTCATAGCCTACGGATTCTCGGTCTGGCCCAAGCCAGTCCATATGATCCAGATCGACAGCGGTAATGATTGCAAGATCGGCGTCCACGACGTTCACGGCGTCGAGGCGGCCTCCGAGCCCGACTTCGAGCACCCAATCGTCGACACCCGCCTGAGCGAAACAGTAGAACGCCGCCAAAGTACCGAACTCAAAATAAGTGAGACTGACATTGCCGCGAGCCGCGTTAACCGCCTCAAAGGCTGCAACGATCGTGGCGTCGTCTACCGCGACACCATTGATAGCGATGCGCTCGTTGTAACGGTGAATATGAGGCGACGTGTAGGCGCCGGTCGTGCGGCCTGATGCTCGCAGCAGCGCATCGATGGCCGTCACGGTACTGCCTTTGCCGTTGGTCCCCGCCACCACGATTTTGCGACCCTTGGGCGCACGCCGGAACAGCCTGCGGTAAACCATGAGAACGCGATCAAGCCCCAGATCGATGCCTTTAGGATGAAAGCTCTCGAGCCAGGACAGCCAGTCACTGAGACTGGCGGATTGGGGCGCAGGATTAGCCTTGCTGGGAGACGACATCAGACGGCGGTTCAGTGACATCAAATTCGATGGGCGCCTCAGGGGCAGGTGCTGGAAGGTTCTGAAACTTGGCGACCAGAGAAGCAATGCAGCCACGAAGACGGTGACGGTGGACGATCATGTCGATGGCACCGTGCTCCAGCAGAAACTCGCTGCGCTGAAACCCGTCCGGAAGCTTTTCGCGGACCGTCTGTTCGATAACGCGCGGGCCGGCAAAGCCGATCAATGCGTTCGGCTCAGCGATATTGATGTCGCCCAGCATGGCCAGACTGGCGGAGACGCCACCAAAAACGGGATCAGTCAGTACAGAAATGTAGGGCACGCCCTCTTCTTTCATGCGCTCAAGAACGGCTGCGGTTTTGGCCATCTGCATCAGGGACAGAATCGCTTCCTGCATACGGGCGCCGCCGCTTGCGGAAAAACACACCAGCGCGATGCCTTCCTGGCGGGCCAGATTAGCAGCCCGGACGAATTTTTCGCCAACTACCTGGCCCATTGAGCCGCCAAGAAAATTGAATTCAAAGGCGCATGCAACGACGGGAATGCCCAGAGTACTGCCCTTCATCACCACCAGTGCGTCTTTTTCCCCGGTGGCTTTCTGGTTCTGGGCAAGACGCTCCTTGTAGCGCTTGGAGTCCTTGAACTTCAGGCGGTCTGAAGGTTCAAGTTCAGCGGCTATTTCTTCCCAGCTACCTTCATCAAGGAAAATCGACAGACGACGACGCGCCGTCACCCGGATGTGATGATTACACTTGGGGCAGACATCGAGATTTTTATCCAACTCTGGCTTATAAAGAAAAGCGCCGCATTTTGGACACTTTTTCCAGAGCCCTTCCGGAACAGACGTGCGCTGTTTCGATTCCGAACGGATCATGCTCGGCATGATCTTATCGAGCCAGTTACTCATCTTGTTGTTACCCTGTCAGGCATCTGCCCGGCAAAACCGTGATCCGTCATTGCGCCACAATCCTGTGCCGCACCTGGGTGGGAATTAGGCAATATTATCGAGTGCTTCCCGCATGGGCTGAAGTATCCCTGTCAGGACCTTCTTCAGCTGTTCGGGATTATCCTGATTCTCAGCAATGGCATTAACCAGAACACTTCCCACAATAGCGCCATCAGAAATTCTGGCAACCGCTGCGGCTGTCTCGGCGTCGCGTATGCCAAATCCTACACCGACCGGTAACGCTGTCAGATCGCGGATACGTTTCACCTTATCGGCGACGTTGCCAACATTGATCTGGCTCGAGCCTGTAACCCCTTTGACGGACACGTAATAGACGTAGCCCGAGCAGTGTTCGCTAATGCCGCGAATACGGTCTTCGGTGGTAGTCGGTGCCAGCAGGAAAATCGGATCAAGCTGACGCGCCGTAAACAGCGGCGCAACGTCTTCCGCCTCTTCCGGAGGCAGGTCTACTGTCAGGATGCCATCTACCCCGGCGTCAGCTGCCGCATCGGCAAAGGCTTCGTAGCCCATGGCTTCCATCGGATTGAGGTATCCCATCAGGACGATTGGTGTGTCGGCATCTTTCTGACGGAACGTTTTGACCATCCCCAGAACCTGGCGCATGGACGTGCCGTGTCTCAGCGCCCGTTCACAGGCCAACTGAATAACCGGACCGTCCGCCATGGGATCGGAGAACGGTACACCCAGCTCGATGATATCCGCCCCGGCCGACACCAGTGCATGCATCAGGTCGACGGTCTGATCCGGATGGGGGTCGCCGGCCGTGATGTAGGGAATCAGGGCCTTACGACCGTTTTCTTTAAGGGTTGCCATTACCTGGGCAATACGGCTCATGCCTTTTCCTTACCAATAGTCTGTCAGAGCTCAATGCCATCAAGCTGGGCAATGGTATGAATATCTTTGTCACCGCGCCCGGAAACGTTGATCACGATCATTTCGTCGGGACTGCGCTCTGCAGCCATTTTCATGGCATGAGCGACCGCATGAGCCGTCTCGAGCGCAGGCATGATGCCCTCGATACGAGTCAGCTTACGGAAACCCTCGAGCGCTTCGTCATCATTGACGGCGACGTATTGGGCCCGACCAATGTCTTTCAACCAGCTGTGCTCTGGACCAACGCCCGGATAATCGAGACCCGCGCTAACCGAATGAGTGGCCGCAATCTGACCATTCTCATCTTCCATCAGATAGGTTCGGTTGCCGTGCAGTACACCTGGCCGACCGGCACTCAACGGCGCGGCGTGTTGTCCCGTCTGAATGCCGTGACCACCGGCCTCAACGCCGATCAGTTCAACGGACTCGTCCATCAGGAACGGATAGAACATGCCAATAGCATTAGAACCACCGCCCACACAGGCGACCAGAGCATCAGGCAGGCGACCGGCCTGCTCCAGAGACTGCTGACGCAGCTCGCGCCCGATGACCGACTGGAAATCCCGTACCAGCAGCGGATACGGATGTGGTCCAGCTACAGTGCCGATGATGTAGAAGGTTTCGTCAACGAAGGTAACCCAGTCACGCATCGCCTCGTTCATGGCGTCCTTGAGTGTGCGAGTACCGCTCTCAACGGAATGCACCTGGGCGCCCAGCAGCTTCATTCGGAATACATTCAGCGACTGGCGCTGGATATCTTCGGCACCCATGAACACGTGACATTCAAGACCCAGGCGGGCGCACACGGTCGCCGTGGCAACACCATGCTGACCTGCACCCGTCTCGGCGATGACACGCTTCTTGCCAAGGAAACTGGCCAGCAGCGCCTGACCGATGGTGTTGTTCACCTTGTGGGCGCCGGTATGGTTCAGATCTTCGCGTTTTAGCCAGATTTGGGCACCGCCGCATTCACGGGTCAGGCGCTCTGCAAAATACAGCGGGCTGGGACGGCCGACATAATGGGCCAGGTCTTTATCGAACTGGGCCTGGAATTCAGGGTCATTCTTCAGGCGAAGGTATTCCTTCTCCAGAGTCATGAGTGAATCCATCAGGGTTTCCGACACAAAGCGGCCGCCAAAAGCACCAAAGTGGCCGCGTTGGTCCGGTAGGCTTTTCAACATCTCTTCAGTCAGTTTTATCGACACGACGAACCTCACGGATGAATTCTTGGATCAGGGAAGCGTCCTTTCGCCCCTTGCTGATTTCCACGCCACCGCTGACATCGACACCCCATGGTCTCACCGAAGCCACAGCGGTCGCTACGTTAGCAGAGTTCAGGCCACCGGCCAACACGAGGGCTAGCGCCCTCTGATCGGGTATCAGTGACCAGTCAAAACTCAGGCCGGTGCCGCCATAACGCTCCGGATCGAAGGCGTCGACGAGCAGGCCGGTGGAATCGCGATAATTTTCAAAGGCCGACTCAATGTCGGCGTTGGATCGAACTCGAATGGCCTTGATCCATCGACGACCGAAACTGGCGCAAAATTCTGGCGCTTCGTCGCCGTGAAACTGCAACAGGTCCAGGGGCACCTCATCCAGAACAGAGCGGACATAATCGTCAGTGGGATTAACGAACAGCCCTACGCTCGACACAAACGGCGGCAGTGCGGCGACGATGGCGCGCGCCGCAGAAGGCGTCACATAGCGTGGACTGGGTTCGTAAAACACCAGACCGATGGCGTCCGCACCTGCTTCAGCAGCTACGAGGGCGTGTTCGACGCTACAGATGCCACATATCTTGATACGGGTATGTGCCGTCATTAGTTTTCCCCGCACTCAGCGAATGAAGTGTGACTTAACAGCCAGGGCCGCAGCAGCGTTGGGCCGACGGCGGCATTGGGGACATCGAAAGAGGCAGGATACCCGACATCCACCAGATAAAGCCCGGAAGGCGGAGCGGTAATTCCGGCGAGCCGGCGATCTTTGATTGCCAGTACGTCGGCGATCCATTGTTCCGGTTGCTCGCCAGTGCCAACCTTCAATAGCGCGCCAGTGATATTGCGCACCATGTGATGGAGAAACGCGTTGGCGCGGATATCCAGAATCACATAGTCACCGAATCGTTGTACAGACACAGTTTCGACGTTGCGGTTCGGCGAATTGGACTGGCAGCCCGCGGCCCTGAAGCTGCTGAAATCGTGCTCGCCGACCAGAGCCTGGGCTGCTCGATTCATCGCCTCTGCATTGAGCTCCCGGTAATGCCAGGTCACCGAATTTTTGAGAAGACCGGGACGTACCGGATGATTGTGGATGATGTAGCGATAGCGCCGGTAAAAGGCCGAGAATCGGGCATGAAAGTCGCCTTTTGCCTGGCCGGCCCAGTGTACGGCGATATCGTCCGGCAGAGCGGTGTTGATGCCCATGACCCAGGCGCGCAGTGAGCGGATCGCCGTTGTTTCGAAGTGCGCTACCTGATAACTGGCATGCACACCTGCATCAGTTCGACCAGCACAGACCAGCTCGACAGGATGATCGGCGACCTTGGCGACGGCCGCCGCCAACTCACCGGCGACCGAGCGAACGCCACTTTTCTGGAATTGCCAGCCGTGAAAGTTGGTACCGTCATACTCAAACACGAGCACAACACGTCCGTCGCCAATTCGCACGTCTGTTGTCAGTGGGGGGGCGTTCAGCAGCAAATCGGGATTCCGGATTCAGCCTGCAGCCGTGAGAACGGTCTGGCACCGGAGGAGCTGCAGGCAGAAAAAACAAAACCTCCGGACCGACAATGCAAAAGCCGGCAGTTTGTGGCTGCCGGCTTTTGCGTCAGGGATTGCGATTATACGTGATCAATCCAGTTTTTTGAGCATTTCCTGGGCTTCCGCCTTTTGCTCGTCACTCCCTTCCAGAGTCACTTCCTCCAGAATGTCGCGTGCGCCCTCTGAATCGCCCATTTCCATGTAGGCCCGGGCAAGATCCAGCTTGGTGGCTGCTTCGTCGGTGCCCTCTAGGAAATCGAAGTCCTCGTCGTTCTCCAGGTCGGCTTCAGACAGACCGGAAGAGGTTTCATCATCATCCTGATCCGCCGCAGGCGCCGGCTGAGCAGCCTCTGAGGTTTCTTCGGACTCAGGCTCGTCGAGGACATCGTCCAGGTCAACATCATCAGCTTCGTCTGGAGCCTGAGGTTCACCGGTCAGATCGGCAGCCTCGCCTCCGACAGAAGGATGCAGCTCATCTTCCGATTCGGGCATCTCCTCAACAGCCTCATCGTAGGCCGAGAAATCCGGATCGTCGGTTTCGTCTTCAGACAACTCATCAAGTTCGCTCGAGAGATCGAGATCGTTTTCGAAGTCTTCATCATCCGTGAGGTCGAGTTCGAGGTCGTCCTCATCGATCATCGGCTCTGCTTCGAGCAACGACGTCTTATCGTCGTCGAGTTCTTCGTTATCTTCTTCGAAGGACAGATCGTCCTCTGATACGTCAAGCTCCAGATCTGCCAGTGCGTCATCAACATTACTGACGTCCGCACGCTCTCCTTCTCCGTCGAGGGCAGCATCTTCAGGAACGGCTTCGCCAAACTCCGCGTTGTCGACGCCTGCGTCCTCCAGAGACAGATCGCTGTAGTCTTCCTCGAGCTTCAGCGGATCGCGCTGTTCGACCGTCTCATCGGCCTGTTCGTCATCGGTGGTCTCAGCCGTCGGCTCTACACCTGACTTGGCCTCGTCATCTTCGGCGTCGAGATCCCAGTCGAAGTCCATACCGTCGCTGGACTTGGCTTCAGCCTTTTCAGCGGTGGCAGGCTCCGGCGAACCCTCTGTTCCGGCATCTTCCAGAGTAGAAACGTAATCGATGGCCCTGAAGTCATCCTCGTCTTCTTTGTCTTCTTTGTCTTCAACACTGAAAGACGACGGCGAAGACTCAGCAGGCTTTACGGGCTTCTCTGGCTCAGCGTCCTCAAGATCGAGATCGAAGTCTTCGAAGACATCATCGTCCTGACTTTGATCATCTGCGGAACCGATATCGCGAAGTTCCGACTGCATTTCGTCCAGTTCGGAGCCGGTTTCAGGTCCATAGAGCTGAGCCCGCAGCTCATCCGCTGCGGCCATGGCGACCGGGGCAGCAAATGCCTTCAGCTCGCTGTAGTGGCGATCAAACGCCTCGTTGTTAGAGGTCTCTGCGTAAACACCCATCGCCTTCAGGCGGAGATCCTCACGCTCAGGCTCCCGGGCGATGGCGTTCTCAAGGGTGCGGGCCGCCTGATCGAGACGACCGTAAGCGATGTAAACCTCTGCATCTTCGATAGGGTCGCCTGTTTCGTCGGCACCTTCGTGATGACGGTTGAAGCCCATCGGCACATGCAATGCATCGGCTTCTTCGTCGTCTTCCACTTCGTTGGCGGAAGCACTGCTGGCTTCATCTTCCTTCTTACGGCGCGAGGCCAATAGCAGAGCCAGCATAAGGATGATCAGGCCGCCACCGATAAGGTACTGGTACAGCGGATTATTGAGGATCTGCTGAATAAGACCCATCTCATCAAATCCGTCGTCACCTTCATCCATATCAGGAACAGTTGACGGCGCAGCGGGTTGTTGGGGCGCTTCAGCCGTGGGTTCAGCAGTCGCTGACTCTGGCGGAGTCTGTACTGAACCGTCCTGCGCCTGGGCCATATCACCGCCTGCGGTGACGTCATCCACTGGGGCAGATTCAGCCTCAGGCACGGCGCCCTGCTGATCAGGTTCCGAACCGAATGTCACATCGCCGGCCATCTCACCAGGCTGAGAAGCGGTCGTTTGCCCGTCAGTCGCCGCGTCGGCAGCAGGCTCGGTAGTATCCTGAGGCGTTTGCTGAGGCGATGCGTTATCCAGGAACGGGCTGTCACTGGTCGAGCCGGCACCGCTGGCCGGTGTCTCGGCTGCAGATTCCGCTGGCTGTTCGACAGCCTCTCCATTGGCAGCAGCCTGCTGATTCTTGATCGCCTGGGCCTGAAGCGTGGCGATCTGATTATCTTTCAATGCAACCAGGCGCTCGAGTGTCGCGAGCTGCTCCTGCAGATCATCCACCCGACTGTTCAGTTCGCTGTTTTCGCGCTGAGCTGCTGCAAGCTCCTCCTGTATCACCTCGGTGCCGGCATCGGTTCCGCCGGCCATCTGAGCATCGCCCCCGGCAGAGCCGGTTGAGCGAGAGCCACCAGTTTCTTCAGGCACAACGAGACGCAGCTCGTCAGTGGACTGTTCAGGCGCTGAAGACGGCCTTGACGGACCAGAAGCGGTCGATGCGGTTGATGTATTAGAGCCGCCGGACCTCAGTGCTCGGTTCTGGGCGCTGAAGTCGGCGTTAGCCTGAGACCGACTGCGGCTGCGTGCCTGCTCCGCGGTAGGAACCTGCAGCATCTGGCCGCGCTTAAGGCGGTTTACGTTATCATTGATAAAGGCTTCGGGATTGAGATCCTGCAGCGCCATCATGACTTGCTGAGTAGACAGACCTGATTCAGGGCTCACCTTCTCAGCGATGTTCCAGAGCGTGTCGCTTGAACGCGTCGGGCCATAAGCTTCGCCACCAGAGTAGCTACTTGTTGAACGGCTCGATGTCGAACGGCTCGGCGCGGCGCTTGGGCGGCTGGTCGGGGCGGCAGTAGTCGTGGATCCGGCCGGATTGCGGGTGGCGGTTGCCGGTGCCTGTGTCGTGGCGGCGCGATTGCCCTCCTCTACAGCGAACACAGGCGGGTCCACCAGAACCGCATACTCCCTGAGAAGACGACCATTGGGCCAGGTCATTTCCACCAGGAAGTTGAGATAGGGCTCTTTGACCGGCACCTTTGAGGTTACATCGACCTTGAGGCCGCCATCAGAAGCGCGGGTAACGGCGAACTGGAGATTCGTCAGGAAAAAGTCACGGTTGAGTCCAACTCGTCGGAAAGCTTGCTCTGAGGCAAGGTTGACAATGACATCACCCGGCTGAACGCCGCGGGTGTCTCGCAACTGAATCTCAGCGTCCATGGGCTCATTCAGGTAGGACTGGAGTTCGATGTCTCCCAACCCCAGCGCGCTGACGCCCGTGGAGCCAAGTCCTCCGGCCAGAGCCAGAGCAATCGCAAGCTTGCGTACTTTCATGCTCAATCCTTTCCCGTCTTATTTCAGTCTGCGCAAATGTTTTTGTGCCGCACTTGTTCTGGCGCTTATCAATCAGCCGCCGATGTGCCGAAGCATCGGATGTCGTATCGGGTGTGCCGATCAAGACTGGCTTTCGATCCTGGGGGCGCCGTCTGCGAGATATGCTGATAAACGAAGCAGTCTGCCCGCCTCGCTGATGACTTGCGAAAGTATTGTAGAAATACTGCCGTTTATCAATTGATGGGGGGCTAACTCTGAATTTCTTTCTAAAAAAAATTCCTGAAGCCTCTGTATTCACCGGTTGGGGTAAACACAGAAAATAAAAAGGGTGATTACCTTTTACAGTAATCACCCTGTCTTGACGGCACTTCAGAGGGTTGCTTCAGATTTCGGATATCAGAAGGCTGCTCTAAGCACCGGGGCGTGATGATCAACGCTCCTGGAGAATCCGCAGCATACGGCGCAGCGGCTCGGCAGCACCCCACAGAAGCTGGTCGCCCACCGTAAAGGCAGAAATGTACTCAGGCCCCATGTTGAGCTTGCGGATACGGCCAATCGGGACGCTCAAGGTGCCAGTCACTTTGGCCGGAGTCAGCTCACGCATGGAATCTTCTTTGCGATTGGGGATAACCTTAACCCAATCGTTGGCACCGGCCAGAATTTCCTCAATCTCGCTGACCGACAGGTCCTTACGAAGCTTGATAGTCAACGCCTGGCTATGACTGCGCATGGCACCGATGCGGACGCACAGCCCGTCAATCGGAATTGGGCTGTCGCTGCGTCCCAGAATCTTGTTGGTTTCGCTCTGCGCTTTCCACTCTTCCTTGCTCTGCCCGCTTTCCATTTCCTTGTCGATAAATGGAATCAGACTACCCGCCAGCGGTACACCAAAGTTGTCGACCGGGAAACTGCCATCGCGCATACGCTCGGTAACCTGGCGGTCAATGTCGAGGATGGCAGAGGCCGGATCTTTCAACAGATCGCCAACGCTCTGCTCCAGATTGCCCATCTGCCCCAGCAGTTCCCGCATGTTCTGGGCGCCAGCGCCCGAAGCCGCCTGATAGGTCATGGGCGAAATCCACTCGATAAGATCTTTCTCAAGCAGACCACCCACGGCAAGCATCATCAGGCTGACCGTACAGTTGCCGCCAATAAAGTCCTTAACGCCGCGTTCCAGAGCCTCGTCAATCACCTTGCGGTTGACGGGATCGAGAACGATTACAGAGTGATCAGCCATCCGCAGTGTGGAGGCGGCATCAATCCAGTAACCGGTCCAGCCCTTGTCACGCAATGGCTTGAATACTTCGCTGGTGTAATCGCCGCCCTGGCAGGTGACGATCGCGTCCATCTGGGCCAGCTCATCAAGATCGAACGCGTTCTTCAGCGGTGGAACTCCGGACTTGCCGACGTCCGGTGCGTCCTGACCCGCCTGGGAGGTGGAGAAGAATACCGGCTCAATATCAGCGAAATCGTTCTCAGCCTGCATGCGTTGCATCAGTACGGAACCGACCATACCGCGCCAGCCAACCAAACCTACCTTTTTCATAGAAATCCCTATTCGCATTGTCAGCGTGTCCGGCACACAGTTTGCCGAACTTGTTCTCAGAGAGCCAGCCACGGAAGGGCCGGCGCCCACACTTCGGGAGGATTCAGCGCCTGCTCTCGGCGAGTGAAGCGCGCCTGAACCCCAAAAGTAGCGCGGGCACGGTTATACGCACCCGCAACAGAACCGATGACTGACGATCAATCCGCCGCCAGTGCATCCAGTACCGCCTGCCCCATGTCGCGGGTGCTGACCTTGGTACAGCCCTCAGACATGATATCGGCTGTGCGCAGGCCCTGATCCAACACCTTACTCACAGCGTCTTCGATGGCGACAGCCGCTGGTTCGGCATTGAGGCTGTAGCGCAGCATCATGGCTGCGGAAAGAATGGTTGCCAGCGGGTTTGCGATACCCTGACCGGCGATATCGGGTGCAGATCCATGACAAGGCTCGTACATACCCTGCTTCTGGCTGTTCAGGGAGGCCGATGGCAACATGCCGATGGAGCCGGTCAGCATGGCCGCCTCATCGGAGAGGATGTCCCCGAACATGTTGCCAGTGACGAGCACATCGAACTGTTTGGGCGCGCGCACCAGCTGCATGGCAGCGTTGTCCACATACATATGACTCAGCTCGACATCCGGATAGTCCTTCGCCAGATCGTCCATGATTTCGCGCCACAGGACAGTGACTTCGAGAACATTGGCTTTATCAACCGAGCACAGCTTGCCATTACGAGCCTGAGCCGCTTCAAAGGCCACGCGCCCAATTCGGCGGATTTCCGTTTCGCTATAGACGTAAGTGTTGAAGCCCTGACGCTCACCGGACTCCAGCGTGCGCACACCACGCGGCTGGCCGAAATAGATACCGCCTGTCAGTTCCCGCACGATCATGATGTCCAGGCCCGCAACCACTTCAGGCTTCAGGGATGAAGCGGAAGCGAGCTGAGGATAAAGAATGGCCGGGCGCAGATTGGCGAACAGCTCAAGATTGGAGCGCAGACCAAGCAGGCCCTTCTCCGGGCGGACCGCCATCTCCAGCTTGTCCCACTTCGGGCCACCGACAGCACCCAAAAGAATGGCATCCGCCGCCCTGGCGGCCTCAAGCGTGTCTTCTGGCAGGGGGACACCGGTTTCATCAATGGCAGCACCACCGACCAGACCTTTGGAAAATTCCAGACCCAGCTCAAAGCGCTCATTCACCAACGCCAGCACCTGCTCAGCTTCGGCGACAATTTCAGGGCCAATGCCATCTCCGGGCAACAGCAGTACCTTCTGACTCATGGATTCCATCCTTTTTTAAAACGTTGAGGCGCCTCTGTTTAACTCTGGATCGCTTGGCAAGCTCCGCGCAGTCAATTTGGAGCTGATCAGAGGCTCCTTAAAGCTCCGGCCACTGAAAAGTCCGGAGCGATACTTTACCGAGATTGGAAAATAATCAGGACTGACCAGCACCAAACAGCCAGGGCGCGGTTTGGCGGCGACGGTCTTCGTAGGAGCGAATCAGATCTTCGTCCTCGAGTGTTACCCCGATGTCGTCCAGGCCGTTGAGCAGGCAATGTCTGCGGAAGCCATCAACGTCGAAGCTGAAACTCTCTCCGGCAGGCGTCGTGACGGTCTGGGCGGCCAGATCGATTGTCAGCGAGTAACCTTCCTGAGCTTCGGTTTCCGCAAACAGCTTGTCCACCACTTCTTCATCAAGAACAATGGGTAGTAAGCCGTTCTTAAAGCAGTTGTTGTAGAAAATATCCGCAAAGCTTGGGGCGATGATGACGCGGAATCCGAAATCATCGAGTGCCCAAGGCGCATGCTCGCGACTCGATCCACACCCGAAATTGCGGCGCGCCAGAAGCACGCTGGCATTCTGATAGCGAGGCTGGTTCAACACAAAATCCGGATTGAGGGGACGGCCGCTGCAGTCCTGATCCGGCTTGCCCTCGTCCAGATAACGAAGCTCATCAAACAGATTGGGGCCGAAGCCGGTCCGCTTGATCGACTTCAGGAATTGCTTGGGAATGATCATGTCGGTGTCGACGTTCGCCCTGTCCAGGGGAGCCGCCACACCAGTGTGCTGGGTAAATGCGCGCATAGTCTCTCTCCTTAAAGGCTCAGTTCATCAATTCGCGAACGTCAACGAAATGCCCGGTCACGGCGGCAGCGGCGGCCATTGCCGGGCTGACCAGATGAGTCCGGCCACCAAACCCCTGCCGGCCTTCGAAGTTACGGTTGGACGTCGAGGCGCAGTGCTCGCCCTGCCCGAGCTTGTCGGCATTCATGGCCAGGCACATTGAGCAGCCGGGGTCGCGCCATTCAAGGCCAGCCTCGATAAAGATCTGATCCAGACCTTCCTGCTCGGCCTGCGCTTTCACCAGACCAGAACCAGGCACCACCATCGCCTGTTTGAGGCTGCCGGCCACTTTGCGGCCTTTTACGACCGCGGCTGCTTCGCGAAGATCTTCGATGCGGCTGTTGGTGCAGGAGCCGATGAACACGCGATCCAGACGGATCTCGGTTATAGGCATGTTCGCCTGCAGACCCATGTACTTGAGCGCCCGGACGATACCCTCACGCTTGATGGGATCTTCCTCAGTCGCAGGGTCAGGCACCTGGCCATCGACGCCGGTGACCATCTCCGGTGACGTGCCCCAGGTTACCTGCGGCTTGATGTCAGCAGCATTCAGCTCGACGACTTTGTCGAAGACCGCGTCCGCATCACTGTGCAGCGTCTTCCAATAGGTCACCGCCTGGTCCCACTGCTGACCTCGGGGACTGAATGGGCGACCGCGTACATAGTCGATGGTGGTGTCGTCCACGGCCACCATACCGACCCGCGCGCCGGCCTCAATGGCCATGTTGCAGATGGTCATGCGCCCTTCCATGGAAAGCTGACGAATGGCCTTGCCCGCGAATTCAATGGCAAAGCCGGTGCCGCCAGCGGTCCCGATCTTACCGATCACTGCCAGGACGATGTCCTTACCGGTAATACCCGCCGGCAGATCGCCGTCCACCTGAACGAGCATGTTTTTCATCTTCTTCTGGACCAGACACTGGGTAGCCAGCACGTGCTCCACTTCGGAAGTGCCGATGCCGTGAGCCAGTGTGCCGAATGCACCATGAGTCGAGGTGTGAGAATCACCGCAGACGATGGTCATGCCCGGCAACGTCGCGCCCTGCTCAGGCCCGATCACGTGCACGATGCCCTGACGCTGATCCATGATTTTGAATTCCTGGATTCCAAACTCGTCGCAGTTCTTGTCCAGCGTCTCAACCTGGGTGCGGGACACCGGGTCGACGATACCGTCGATGCCGCGGGCGCGATCCGTGGTCGGTACGTTGTGATCTGGAGTCGCCAGATTGGCATCAAGACGCCAGGGCTTGCGATTGGCCAGCCGCAGCCCTTCGAATGCCTGCGGCGAAGTGACTTCGTGCAGCAGCTGCCGGTCGATGTAAATCAGCGCAGATCCATCGTCCCGCTGTTTAACGAGGTGATCATCCCAGAGCTTGTCGTAAAGGGTTTTGCCTGCCATATCCAGTTTCTCTTCAGGTCGTCTAAAGAAATTTGCTGTCACGAACGCCAGGCTATGCCGCTGCGCTCGATCACTGAAGATCATGATATAGTCAGCGTTAGATAACTCCAATTCATCTTTATTATTCAGACGATAACCATCAGGAATGGATACACAGAATCTCAAGGCATTTGTCGCCATTCATGACCTCGGATCATTCTCCGAGGCAGCCGAGCAACTGCATCTGACCCAGCCCGCCGTGAGCAAGCGGCTGGCTGCGCTGGAAGATCAGGTCGGTCAAAGCCTTATGATCCGGGACACTCGCCAGCTGCAGTTGACCGACGCGGGACGCAGGCTCCTGCCCCATGCCCGGCGGATTCTCGATGAAGTTCACAACGCCAGCCTGGCGGTTAAGGATATGGACGCCCACATCCAGGGCCAGGTGCCGGTGATTGCCAGCCACCACGTGGGACTTCATCACCTGCCAGCCTGGCTGAGGGGTTATGTCCGAGACTACCCGGACGTGCGGGTCAGTCTGCAATTCATGGATTCCGACAGTGCCTACGCCGCCCTGATGACCCGCTCGGCGGAGCTGGCATTTGTGACACTCAGCGAAACCTTGCCCGCTGAACTGGAGGTTCTGATTCGCTGGAACGATCCGATGGTGTTTGTTTGCAGCCCCGATCATCCGCTGGCGAAGCTGGAGAACCCGCAACTGGCTGATCTCGCCCGCTACGACGCCCTGCTGCCCGAAGCCGGTACAGCCACTTTTCGCGCGGTCAGTCGTCTTTTTCTTGAAGCCAACCTGACCCTTTCGCCGGAAATGCCGACCAATTACCTAGAAACTCTGAAGGTAATGACCGGCGTCGGCCTGGGTTGGAGTGTACTGCCAAGAACCATGCTGGACCCGTCACTGGTTCGAATCCGTCTGGACCACATCGTTGACCGGACGCTCGGTGCTGTGGCCCTTCGCGACCGACAGCTCAGCCGTCCAGCGCTGGCGTTGGTCGAAACGGCCCGAACAATTGAACTGCCTACCGTAGAAGCAAAGCACTCCTGCCGCTAGTGGCTCTGGTCCAGATCAGACGCGCCGGAAACCGAGGGCGGCGACAAGCAGCGCAATAACAATCGCCATTGCGCTCCCAAGAAAGGCCATCGAGGTAGAAAAATCGGTGACCAGGTAACCCGATATCCAGGCTCCTAAAGCGCCGCCGGCGCCAAAGGTCAGGCCACTGTAAAGCGCCTGCGCCTGGCCATGATGTTGAGGCTTGAAGGTCTGATGCAGAAACTGGACGGAAATCGCGTGCATGGCAGCGTAGGAGGCGGCATGCAGCGTCTGGGCGAAAATCAGCACAACAAGGGAATCCGTGGCTTCGGCAATCAGCAGCCACCGCAACAGGGTAAGCCCCAGGGCCACCAGTGCAATGTGGCGAATACTGAACCGGCCCAGAAATCGGTGCATGCCCAGAAACACAGCGATTTCAGCTAGCACACCCAGTGACCACAGTAGGCCGATGGCGGTTTTGTCGTAGCCATGCTGTTCCAGGTGGATACTCAAAAAGGTGTAGTAAGCGCCGTGGGAAACCTGCAGGAGGAAGCTCATAACCAGAAAGGCCAGTACCGGCCCGCACCAGAGTGCAGGCCAGAAGCCTCGAGCATGGTGCTGGCTATCCGCCACTGGCTTGCCCGCCTCCACCATCCAGCCCGAAGCAATGAGACCGGCGAAAATGGGCAGCAACAACCACGGGAAAAGCGACAACGGAACAAGATCCAGTAGCGCCCCGAGCGCACCCACAGCCACGATAAAGCCGACCGAACCCCACAGGCGGATCTGGCCATAGCGATGCCGGTCTTCTCCCAGCCGCGAGAGCGTGATCACTTCATACAGTGGCAATACCGCGTTCCAGAAGAAAGTGAACGCCAGCATGACCACCAGCAGCCCCCAGAATCCCGGCTCCAGCAGAACGCCAAGAAAACACAGGCCGCCGCCGAAAGCGCCGATTCGCACCAGATACACCGGGCGCCCGGAGCGGTCACCGAGCCATCCCCAGAGGTTGGGGGCGACGATTTTCGTGGCCTGAATGGTGGCCATCAGAGCCGCGATTTCAACGTAGCTGAAACCGCGGCCCTGAAGGTAGAGAGACCAGTAAGGAAGGAAAGCGCCGAGAAGCGCAAAAAACCAGAAGTAGAGGTTAGACAGGCGCCAGTAGATAGGCCGGCTCCCTAGCCACGCTTCATGATATCGGGCGTGGTCACTTTAACATCAGCGTTCTGGCCACGGTGCCGGAGATAATGATCCATCAGCACGATCGCGGTCATAGCCTCGGCAATGGGCGTGGCCCGAATACCGACGCAGGGGTCATGCCGGCCGGTGGTGATTACCTCAACCGGATTACCATGCATATCAATGCTTTGCCCGGGAATTCTCAAGCTCGAAGTAGGCTTCAGAGCAATGCTGGCCGTAATTGCCTGACCGGTGGAGATACCACCCAGAACACCGCCAGCCTGGTTGGAGAGAAACCCTTGCGGTGTCATTTCATCACGATGCTCGGTGCCCTTCTGGTTCACGCACGCGAAGCCCGCTCCGATCTCAACGCCTTTCACGGCATTGATGCTCATCAGCGCATGAGCCAGGTCCGCATCCAGTCGATCAAAGATCGGTTCGCCAAGACCGGGCGGCACGTTTTCGGCGACAACGTTGATGCGCGCGCCAATGGAGTCACCCTCTTTGCGCAACGCATCCATGTAGTTTTCAAGCTCGGCCACCTTGTCTGGATCAGGGCAAAAGAACGGATTCTGCTGAACCTGATCCCACTCGATTCGATCTATCGTGATCGGCCCCAGCTGAGCCAGATAGCCGCGAATTTCGATGCCCAGACGCTCCCGCAAAAACTTGCGGGCTATTGCACCGGCGGCCACACGCATGGCGGTCTCCCGAGCGGATGAGCGACCGCCGCCACGGTAGTCACGGAATCCATATTTGTGGGCATAGGTATAGTCAGCGTGAGCAGGACGAAACTGCTCGGAGATTTTGGAATAGTCTTTGGAACGCTGATCGGTGTTCTCGATGAGCAGACCAATCGGTGTACCCGTGGTGCGGCCTTCGAAGACACCCGACAGAATCCGTACTTCGTCAGGTTCGCGTCGCTGGGTAGTGTGGCGCGAAGTACCCGGCTTACGAAGATCCAGGTCCCGCTGCAGGTCAGCTTCGCTGATTTCCAGTCCCGGGGGACAGCCATCAACAATGCAGCCCAGAGCCGGTCCGTGACTTTCACCAAAGGTGGTTACCGTAAACAGCTTTCCAAAGGTATTACCAGACATACCAATCACTTAATCAGTTGATTTGAACCAGCTTGGCAAGCATGTCAGCTTGCTCGACTCACGTTATTCAGGTAGATCTTCGGCGTGCAGCAGAAAGATGCCCTCACCACCGTGTTCAAATTCCAGCCAGATGAACGGCAACTGGGGATAGGCCTCCACGAGCGCCGGCCAGCTGTTTCCAACTTCGCAAATCAGCAGACCACCCGGATTCAGCATGGACCGGGCACGGCTGAGAATTCGATGAGCAATGCTCAGTCCGTCATCACCGGCCGCCAGAGCCAGCGCCGGCTCTCTGCGATATTCTTCCGGCATACTGCCCATATCTACCGCGTCGACGTAGGGCGGATTGGTCAGAATCACGTCGTATGAACCATCCAAACCGTCGAACACATCGGCGCGAATCGCCCTCACCCGGTCCTGCAATTCGAACCGCTCGATATTGATGGACGCGACCGCCAGAGCCTCGTCGCTAAGATCGCTGAGATCAACCTGGGCATCTTCGAAGACGGTGGCGGCACCAATACCGATGCAGCCGCTGCCAGTGCAGAGGTCCAGAATACGCTCGGGCTCACGATCACCCAACCAGGGCTGCAATTCATTCTGTAATAATTCGCCGATTGGAGAACGGGGTATCAGTACCCGCTCATCCACATAGAATGGCAGACCCATGAACCAGCCTTCCTGCACCAGATAGGGCACCGGCACCCGCTCATCGACGCGGCGATTGAGCCGCTCCAGCAGCAGCGTCTTTTCGTCACTCGTCAGTCGGGCGTCAAGGAATACCGTATTGTTTTCCAGTGGCAGACCAAGACTGCGCATCACCAGATGCACAGCCTCATCCCACGGATTGTCTGTGCCGTGCCCGAAAAAGATTCCGGCCCCGGAGAATCGGGTCGTGGCGTATCGCAGAAAATCCCGGATGGTCAGCAAGTCCTGGCTGAGGCTATTCACAAGGCAGTTCCGTCAGTCATAGAGGCTATTTCAAGGGCGCGCAGTATACCCTCTGACGAAACTTTGCGCAGTAAGAGGATAAAGCGAAGGTTTCAGGGAAACTCACCGAATAATCACAGGACCGTGGCTGTGCGGTCGCGCTTCGAAGCGGTCCAGTGCAGCGGCCATTCGTTCGCGCCCGATCTGAATCAGTTCAGGCGCTTTGTGATAGTCGTAGCTGCGACAGGCATCCTTGGGGATATCGACCAGCAGATCCGGCGGATAACCCGCCAGCTTGTAGCGAACCAGAGCGTCCATCATGGCTTCAATGGTCAGGTTCATCATGTCGAACTTGCCAATGCCCAGCTTCTCCCAATTGACGGTTTCGGCGCTCTGAACGGCCTCCTTCCGCACTGATTTGGGCGCTGAACCTTTAACACCACCCTCAGCGGCGGCATTGGCTGCCTCAGTGCCGCCGGCTTTGGTGAGCTGCGTGGAATCATCAGCGTCAGAGCCTTGCGCAGCGGCTGCCGAGGATTCTTGAGCGCTCTGTTCCTGCTTTCCACCGAACGCCTTGAGGAGATCCCAGTCGAACCAGTGAGTGGCCTTTTCGCGGATGACGCCGATCCATTCCTCGCGATCATCCTTTTTCTCAATCTCGTCCTGACCGAAAAATTCGGCATCGTCTTCGTCGGCATGATGTTCCGCTTCACCGGTCAGGTTAACGGCACAGACGATGTCCGCATGGGAAGAAATGGTCGGCATTATTGGCAGTGGATTCAGCAAGGCGCCATCAACGAGTACCCGGTTTCCCATGACGACAGGGGTGACCAGACTGGGTATGGCCACCGAAGCCCGAATAGCCCGGTGCAGTGGACCTTCCTGAAACCAGATTTCCTTGTGGTGCATCAAATCTGTGGCGACCGCGGTAAATGGAATCGGCAGATCTTCGATTTTCTGATCGCCCAGCATGTCCCGCACCACTGAAAACACCTTCTCACCACGAATAGCGCCCGCCGCGCTCAGTGAGACGTCCAGCAGCTTGAGCACATCGAACTGGCCAAGCCCAGTCACCCAGTCTTTATAGTCCTTGAGCTTGCCGGCCGCATACATCCCGCCCACCAGCGCGCCCATCGAACAACCGGAAATAGCCACAATTTCATAACCACGTTCGAGCAATATTTCTATGGCGCCGATGTGGGCGTAGCCTCTGGCCCCACCGCTGCCCAGAGCCAGGGCGATGGTGCGCCGACCATGAACGGCTGTAATGTTTTTTGAAGGAGACGCTGCAGGAATCTGATCTGGCGCCTGCTTGGCTAATGACGTTGCGCTAGGGTCGTGGGCTTCACTGTTCGCCGCAGGCGCCGAGCCAGACAGTTTTTGGGAAGGGGTTTCGGGAGTATCAGCCATATTGAGTCTTCCATAGCCGAACGGAGGTCTGGTGCCGCCGCTTAATACAGATTGAAGGCTGGTTGCCTTAGTTGAAATCGCAGCCAGGATTGCTATCGCGAAACCGGAACCGCCTGTTCAGATGACCTACCGGGAAGGCCGGATCACAAACAATTCTACCCGGTCTGGCGATTTGCCGGCAGTGCCCTGCTCCTGAGCCGGACCGATAATGACCTGACGCTGACGCGCTGAATCAATATCGGATTTAACCAGCAACTCAGAGATCACTGAAGCCGCTGAGCTGGCTCGTTCGAAGGCGTCGGCCATCGAATCATTCGACTCGATGCCCGCATAACTGACAATGACCACTTGTCCGTCCTCACCAGCCCAGGTGTCCAGGGTACGGCGGGCCGTGGCATTCCAGTCAAACCGATAGCTGATGGAATAACTCCAGGGCAGCACCAGCGGGCCCAATACGCGGGCGTTACCGGCGTTGCCCAAGCCAGGAATGCGGGCAGTCGACGCTGGCTCCAGCAGCTCCACCCAGGCGTACTCGCGGCCATTACCACGGGTGACCGTGTACAGCACTAACAGGTTGGCTGTCTGTTCTGGCCCGTAGAACGAAGCGATCAGATAGTCCTGATCGGCATCCCGTCCGTAAAGACGGGACTCACCAAAGACACGGTTTGCCCAGACGTTGCTCCGACCGCAGGACACGCCCTCGCAATTGAAAATCACCTGCCCCTGACGATTAATAATCTGCTGGCGGTACCAGTCCCTGAGCTCACGCCGGGACGAATCGCGATCAATCTGGATCAGATGACTGCTGCCATCCACAGACATACGCTGCATAACGTCAGAACGCAGACTGTCGTTGATTTCCCGAACCGGACTGAACAGAACCAGATGCCCCGAAGACCGAATATCTTCGCTCTCGACCATGTCGCCGTCTGGAAACACTGGCAGAAGGTCGTGACCGCTGGAGGATTGAGCGGACGCGCCCGCTGAAACGAAGCTCAGGAACAGCAGAGCCGCGAGAGATGCAATAGAGGCACGGGTGGCAACAGAGTGGCCTAAACGAGCCTGAACCGATGTTTCAATAGTCACTGCTTAGGAAGTTCCTTATAGCTTGCGCGATGGAATCCACTGACGACTCAAGATGACAATGATGGCCACCGGGGACGGTTACATGCGTCAATCTGCATTGTCCCGAATCGCTCAGGGCCTGCTGCAACCTGTCGATACGGGCCACGATGGGCTTAGCGGTGTGGATAAGACCCTGCTCGGCTGTAATCAGCAACACCGGCGACTTCACCGCGCCCAGGCATGCCAGGGCCTGACCTTCTGTCATTCGGAAGAAGCTCGGATGCCGCAAGGCCGGGTCCGTCCGCCAGTACAAACGACCGTCCTGGCCCTCCTCCAGATTTCGCCGCACCAGTATCTCGGCAGCATCCAGAGGTATCGGCGAGAAACCCTGCATTCGAGCCTTCGCAGCTTCCTGGACCGACGCATACCCACGACTGTTCCCGGAACCTGCAAGCCGTTTCTCAATTGCCTTGCGAAGGTTGTCGGCAAAGGTCTCATCGGGAAACGTCAGCGGACCAAGACTGTCGATCAGCACCAGCCGCCGAACAGACTCAGGAAAGGCGGCGGCGTACATGAGATTAACTACGCCACCCAGTGAATGACCGATCAGATCCACCGCCCCTCTGTTCTGAAACTTTATCAGCGCAGCCAGATCGCAAACGTAAGCGGTAAGCGGATAGCCTTGGGCTTTGGAGCGATGATCAGACAGCCCATGGCCTGCCATATCAATGGAAGAGAACGTCCGCGCCGGGTCCAGTAGCGGAATCAGCCTTTTAAATGACTCGCTGTTATCCAGCCAACCATGAAGCATCAGCACGGGAGACTGCTGGGAGTCTGCGAGATCAGTCTGCCAGTGCTGCCCGCGCAGAACGAGGTCCGCCAATGGCCATTGTGCCTCCTGAGTGCTCCAGAGGGCCGAGTTCTGATTCAAAGAGGCGTCCTCGTGCAGAATAATGGGGAGAGTCTTTGATATTGGGCATGATTTGATCGAAGCCGTCACGCCGGGAGGAGAATCGGCATGTTACCGATCCCGCTCCGCAGTCGCCCGGCAAAGTCCAGGCCCGGCAGAGCGAGGAATCACATGGTGTGAGTCGGCCGATCCGAAGAGAGAGAGCCTGCCAGGTAGGATTCTATTTTCAGCCGCGCCGTTTCATCGTCGCCATTAAACTGGACGCCAATGCCTGCAGCCCGGTTTGCCTGAGCACCTCTCGGCGTCAGCCAGATCACCTTGCCAGCGACAGGAATTTTTTCCGCTTCATCCATCAGGTTCAGCAGCAGAAAGACTTCATCACCCAACTGATAGGGTTTTTGGGAAGGAATAAACAGGCCACCGTTGCGGATAAAAGGCATGTAGGCCGCGTACAGAACGGCTTTGTCTTTTATCGTGAGAGTCAGAATGCCGCTGCGGGCGCCGAAAGCTGGACTCATAGTGCACTCACCTTGAAGGATTTGCCAGGATGACTCTGCAGGGCCTGCCCATCGGAGCAGAACGGTACGAGCGATAGTAAAACTCTCTAACTATCAGCGTCATCCGGCGACTTTTATCAATATGGCTTTAAAGGATAGCAGAGCATTCCAGAAAGATCGCCCTGTCAGATAAACCTGCCCTATTGCGCTCTATTAGCCTGGGCTTCGCTCTTTGCGCGCCGGCATCAGCGCTTTCCAGTAAAACAGCAACCGCTGGATTTCCAGCTCTGGATTGGCGTTGTAGGTCATGGTGCGACGGGTTTCGCGGGTCGCCTCCAGAAGATCGTAGATGCGATGGGGCGGATTGACCGAAACCAGGTATTTGAGCACCTCGGTGAATGGCAAGCCGGACTCATCGCCCCCGGCCGCTAGCCTCGCCATCTGCAGTAACCAGCTGTCCATCAGCGCCAGCGCGCCCTCCAGCTCCAGCTTTTTAAATTGGCAGCTGGTGTCGCTTACCGATTGTTGGGACTTGAGGAAACGCCGGAACCCCTCTTCTGCTTCCGTCTGGCATTCGATAATCCCTGACGAGAGCATCTCCAGTGCCAGCCTCGGTGCTCCGCCCGCGAGAGCCAGCGCCCGGCGCAGACTGTCAGGATCTGCATCGGGTCCGGCTGAGGTCTTCAGCCACTGCAACGCCTCGTCGTCGCCCGGGCAGGCCATCAGAATCTGCTGGCAGCGGGAGTTAATGGTCGGGAGCAGTGGCCGCCCACTCTCCTGAACAAGCAGCAGGGTAACGTCTTCGGGCGGTTCTTCGAGGGTTTTCAGAAGTGCGTTGGCTGCATTGATATTAAGCTGATCGGCCCGGTCGATGATCGCGACTTTTCGATGAGCCACCTGAGCCGATCCGAAAGCGAACTCAGTCAGTGAACGAATCTGGGCAATGGAAATAATCGGCGTCTTGCGTTCCGGGTCCGGCGTCACGGTCCTCAGATCAGAGTGGCTGCCGGCCTGCACCAGAAGACACTGCCGACACTGACCACAAGCCCTTGAGCCTGTTGGCTGACTGCAAAGCAGCAGACCGGCAATGACTTCTGCGAAGCGGCGCTTGCCAATACCTCTGCCGCCACGAATCAGCAGTGCGTGAGGCAGCCGACCATCGCGATAGCGCTCAGCAATTCGCTGCAACGGCTGATCCAGCCATGGCATCTGAACCGTCTCACGGGTGTTAGCGTCACTCAATCTGCAGATCCTTAGGCTGTCGATCTCAGTCTGGCGGGCGGGCGAACTCGAATAAGGCGACTGTTGCAGCCTTTCCTGCGAGCCGACAACGGCGCTGAAATCACGTTCAGCGTCGGCGCCCCAGCGTTCGCTTCAAATTTTTCAGGGCCTCACGCAACTGGCGGATGTTCTGCCTGCGGCTCTGTCCTGCCCGGCCCTGCGCCGACTCGCCGCTATAGTAGTGATGATTCACCAGGCGGGCAAAGTTTCCTGCCGACTCTTTCGAAGCGGGATGAGCGCGGGCAAAGGACGCGGCTAGCTGGTTGGGCGTCTGGCTTTGTGGCTTTTCGATACCTGCCTCGCGGGCCAAACTATACCAGCGGCCGATCAGTCGACCCTCCGGCGACTGGCTCTTGCCGCTAGCCGCCCGAAGGCCAGAGATCAGCCCCAGGATGAGCAGAATGCCTCCCACCAGCGCAGCGGTCACATACCCAAGCTCCTTCAGGCCGAGGCGACTGGAAATTTTGCTCATGATGTCCAGCTGCGTCTGTCCCTGATAGCCTACAACCCAGCGCTGCCACTGGTAATTGATCCGGTCCATCTGCAGGCTTGCCCAGCGCACCAGCGCCACGTCCTGAAAGCGCTGAGCAGACATCCATTCGTCACTGAGGAAGCTGCCCTCGTTCGCCACCGCTTCGCGAAGCCCCTGCTCAATGCGCTGGGGCGAGATCGCTGCCGTCGGATCGATTCGGACCCATCCACGCCCATCAATCCAGGCTTCCACCCAGGCATGGGCATCATATTGGCGAACAATCAGATAGGCATCATCCGCCCCCGGACTGCCGCCCTGATAGCCATTGATAATGCGTGAAGGAATGCCTGCCGATCTGAGCAGAAACGCCGTGGCGCTGGCGTAATGCGCGCAGAAGCCCCGCTTTTCCTCAAAAAGTAACCGATCGACAGCGTCTTCCGGCATAGGAGGTGGACGCAGAGTGTAGAAGTAGGACTGGTTCCGAAAGCGGCTCAGAATCTGAAAGATAAAGTCTTCCGGCCCCTGAGTGGACTGTCGCAGTTGCCTTGCGAACTCCCGAGCCCGAGGATTACCTTCGCGAGGCAGTTGCAGATAATGGCGATACTCCGCCGATGATAGTCGCAGGAATCGAGCGCTGGGCTCATCGCGCCTGAGCCGATAGCGTGTGGTGCTCTCGACAGGACGGCGAAAACGGAAGAGATCCTCTTCTACTTCATCCAGGCTGCCATCAACAGCCGTCGAATTTTCCAGTGCAAAAGCCCAACGCCGCCCGGTCGGATCGAGCAGTACTTCATACTCGTCTTCCTCAAGCACACCGGCTCCGGAGTCGATATCGAAACGCCCGGGAAGCTCGCCTTTAGCTCCCAGCGTCTCGCGCCAGGTAGTGCCATCGAAATAATCCAGCGCCAGACCACGCCAGTAACGTTCCGCAGGGTCGGGCATCGGCCCACCGAAGGTTACCCGGAACGCCCGGGCACTACTCTGGGCCAGGCTTGAAATGCTGCCTGGCGCCATGGAATCGCTGATTCCGGTACGAGCCTGACCAGAAACCACAGGCACACTCCAGAGCGGCGAAAGGCGCGGAAAGAACAGAAACAGCAGAATGACCACCGGCAGCGTCTTGGCCATCATGATGGCGAGTCGTTTCCAACCAGCCCGTTTGACGCCAGGACTGTTTAACTGCCAAAGCGCGTTGAACAGGATCATCACCGCCACGAAGTTGACCAGCGCCCAGCCTATGGCCTGATGAAATAGAAAATTCACTGCGGCGAGGTAGATCAGGATGAAAAACATGACGTAAAAATCGCGGCTGGTACGAGTTTCAAGCCACTTGAAGCCCACCACCAGCAAGAAGAAAGCCGCCGCCGTATCAACTGCAAATCGTCCGCCGACAGACAGGCCAAAGGCCGCTACCAGCGACACCAACAGGAATACCCTGAACCAGCGACCCGGCAGCCGCACTTTGCCGATCTGCGCCAGATAGCGCCACCCGCCCAAAGCCAGCCCTACCCCGAGGATCCAGAGCGGTGTCTGGCCCCATTGGGCGGAGGCCAGCACCACAAAAGCGATGAGCAGTTCGCGAAGCGGGCCTACAGGCAGCGTTGAATCGGTGGTCTTGACGGTTCTAGTGCTATTGGCCATCAACGCTCCCGGCGTTATCCGGTTCTGGTGACTTTTTTGGAAACCCATACAGGGCCAGCGCTCTGAGGCAGGTTTTCGCATGCTCAGGTCCTGCTTCGGGAGCAATCACCACACCGGGTAACCGCAAACCAAACAGCGCGCCTTGCGCAGATTTTTCTTCGATCAGATAAGCCAGATACGACAGTCGAAGCTCCGTATCGGCTCCCGGAAAACTGTCGTAGTCCAGCCAAAGCGGGTCTGCCTGCTCAGCGCTCCAATCCGCCACAACCATCTGGCGGTCTCTGGCATAACGTTTCCACTGCACTCTTGCCAGCAGATCACCACGCCGCCAGGGTCGAAGCTCAGGCATGTCCCGGCCAGCTGCAGGCATCCGCGCGCCTTCTCCGTCGTCGTTTGACAGAAGTTCGTCGCTTGCAACCGATGGAGCGATCGGCTTCGGGAAGACAGTCGCTTCCAGTGAAGGCCTGATATAAGACCAGGCTCTTAGCAGGCCCAAAGGATAGCGCGTTTCGATTCTTACCAGCGGCAGGCGCAGAGGGCCGCGGCGCTTTCCCATTACAGAGAGACTGCGGCTTTCCACAGTATCTGGCTCCAGTTGCCTAATCTGTTCCCAGCCCTGCTCGTAAATTAAGTGGACGGCAATGGATTCATTGCGGGTTTGGCGAAGTCTTGCGCCATACGGCAGCTCGGTTCCGGGGAAACCCTCGCCAGCCTCAGTGAACGTTATTTCGAGACCGGCAAGATTACGGTGGGTCTGGTGCATGGTCGCCACAAAGAGCGAACCCAGCAGAAAGGTGGTGAGATAGATCAGACTGTTCTGATAATTGATGGCTGTCAGTAGTAGAATCAGCAACAGAAGGCCGAACACGAAGCCCGCGCCCGTAGGAAGAATGTAGATGTTGCGCTGGCTTAGGCGGAGTCGATTGCTCGATGGAGAGCGTCTTTCCAGCAAGCCCAGGAATATTCGCCTCAGCGAGGGCATAGTTCAGCGTGCTCCTGGCCTGATCGGCCACCGTTGAATTACAAAAACAATTTGCAAGGGCTGCAGATGGCCCACATATTTAAATGTAGATGGCTGCCATCGCTAACTATAGTCGGAACAACCAAAACGGGAGCGACCCCATGAAACGCTGCGCCACTCTGGTCGCAACACTGCTGACCTTCACCGGAACGGCCCATGCCGGAGTCAAGACGCTGACTTCCGACGAAATGGTGGATACTTACGTGAAGGACTCGGCGATCATTGTCGTTCCCCGCGAACAGCAAAAATCCGAGGCCGAGAAGCAACGGGTTATCAAAGCTCTTACGATTTCCCCAGGCGAACCGGTCATTTCCGAGTCTGAAGAACAGGCTGAGCTAAACGTAGGCCGAGAACCTCTGGCCGTTAACCGCTTGAATAACCTTGAGCAGGCCCGAGAGGATTTTGTTCGCCGCACGCTCGCCATCCCGTCGGAAACCCTGGCTGCCGCTGCTCCGCCAGACCGCATCGACTTCAGCCCGGTTGAACTGCCCAGCTTTGGCGGGCAGCAGATTCAGGTGCCCAACGGTCCCTTCACTCAGACTTTCCAGAACAATCAGCTCGGCCTCTCCTCGGATGGCCAGCGGCTGACCTTCTCCATCGGGAATCCGTCCGGCGTCGATCGCATTGATGTACCGAGACCAATTAATTCAGAGCAGGTTCAACTGACACCTAGACCGGGTGGCGGATTTGATCTTTCCATCAAGATTCCTGAAAACTGATTGGAGCGACAAAGCGCCCTCCCATTCGTTTTCCCTCATAAGTCATATGGCCATATCGCTTCCGAGCGATCGCCAGCTCCGCACTGCCCTCACTGGATGCCGGCCTTCGCCGGCATGACAGTCTGGCTTAAAGGCCCCATCTATCTCGTTAGCCTGATTGCTCGGGCTTCCACTTTGTTTCCGAGCGATCGCCATCTCCGCTCTGCCCTCAATGGATGACGGCCTATGCCGGCATGACGATCTGGCTTACAGGCCTCATCTATTTCGTTAGCCTGATTGGTCGGGCTTCCATTTTGTTTCCGAGCGGTCGCCATCTCCGCGCTGCGCTCAATGGATGACGGCGTTTGCCGGCATGACGGTAGGTAGAATTGCGCCGGTCTTCGCTGGCAGGACGGCGGGTAGATTTCAGACGTGTCGTACGTGAATAGGTTACGTTACCGCCTCAACACTCACGTCACGCCGGCGAAGGCCGGCGTCCAGGGTGGCGGAGAGCGGAAGCCCGATTGGCACTTCCTGTGATCCTCGTTCAGCTCGGTCTATGCGATGTTCGATCCAACCTGCTGTCGGACTCTCTACCGAAATCCTCTATCAAGCCATCTATCAAACCGGAGCGCGTCTTCCCGATTTCTGGTACGGAAGTTTCGGCCCAAGGCATTGCCGAGCTAATGCTAGAAGGAGTCGCAATAAATGACAGGTATAAAAAAACGCCCCGCAATTGCGGGGCGTTCTTGTAAACAGTTCAGCTAAGCAGGTGCTTAGCGACCGTATACAACCAGGCTGGTTTCGCTGATAACGAGGTCGTCGAAAGTCAGAGAACCAATGTTGGCGCCACCGATGATGATTTCTTCAACGATAACGTCCATGCTGATGTCGCTGACAGAGATTGCCAGGGCATCATTGCCGCCAGGAGCCGCGCCAGCAGCCTTAGACAGGCCGAAAGTAGCGTTGGCGTACAGAGCGGAAGCAGAAGTAGCACCGCCAGCAGCAGTTTCTTCCAGGTAGTCAGAGCCGTAGACCTGGAGGTTACGGATGCCAATGCCCAGGAAGTCGATGTCCATATCCATGTCGGTGATGTTGAAGCCGACATCGATGTTCAGAGCATCTTCAGAGTTGTCAACGGTCAGGTTCATCCGTGACAGGTTACCAACCATGGTAATGTTGGAGGCCAGCAGAGTCGTTTCTGCGCCGTCCTGGCTTTCCAGACCAACTTCTTCGATCAGCATCGCGAAGTCGATTGGGCTGCCGTTACCGTCAGTGTTGGTTACGTCGATAACCGCGTCACCGTTGGCTTCGATATCGATGTCGATTTTGACATCGTTCAGCGCGCTAACAACGCCGTCGAAAGAACCGTCGCCATCAGCGTCAGAAAACGAGTTGGCAGGATCGGCGTCGTTCTGTCCACCCAGGTGAACGCCCTTCAGTGTGAAGAAGCCTTCATCCTGATAACGGACTTCGCCGATGTCGATTTTGGTTTCGAGTTCGATGGTGACACCGGCCTGACCGGTTACGTCGCCCATTGCATCGTCGTTCAGTGCTTTCAGGTCTGCCTGAGCAGCGAACGGAGCCAGTGCTACCGCGCTTGCCAGAGCCAGTTTCTTCAGGCCTTTCATTAATGTTCTCCTTGAGAGGAACCATTTGTTTTTGTGATAGCGCAGAAACGATTCATCCTTACTTTCTGCACAATCGAAGAGTACGTGCATACCACCATGCGTTTCCGTGACCATTTTCACACTCTTTCACGGTTTAAGGCTTTGTATGGGAAAGAAAAATTTACCGGTATGTCGTGGATGTGGCGGGTAGCTCAGCTGTAAGCCTGTGTCAAAAAAAGACTTTTTAGTTAGCTAATCGTTCAGGTGTGCGCAGATGATTGGGCCATCCAGCCCGATTTGCCCTGACCTGCACTGGTGCCGAATGCACCAAGGCAGGTCACAGAGGCCGAATTGCGATTATTCCTCTTCTGCTTCTTTAGCCTTCAAGGTGAAAATTTTCCGCTCGCTTTCGATGGAGGCGGACTTGCCAAAGCGGGTTTTGCCATCAGCCTTGGTATATGGCACCAGCTCAGTGACTGACGGGCCGAAGATGTGCTCCATCTCGAAGACGATGACATTCTCGGCGTTGCTCTTCTCGTCTGGATTTTTGGCGGTATAGATGACGGTCGTAGCGCCCACCCGACCGTTGTTGGCCATTACTTTCAAAGAGCGGCGCATCAATTCCAGCGCAACGGGATCGGGCATTTCATCGGTTTGCTTGATACGCACCGTGCGCACTTTGCCGATCGTGTCGGTAACAACTGCGAAGGGCTTGAAGGTAGTGCTACTGCCGTTCAGCCTCGCTTCCACATCCGCTATGGAATGCTTGTACATCGCCTCGAACTGCTGCTGGGCAAGCTGCTTTACGTCCTGCTCGCTCACTCCGCCAGCCCCGGATTGGGCATGAGCCGGAACGATGCCCAGCGCCAGATTAAAGGCCATCACACACGCCAGCATGGCAGGCTTAGCCGCTTTACTGCTCAACCGGAACCGCCGATCCATCATTTGTCTTGTCATCAGTCACTCCTGTTGTTTTGTTTGGGGTTTATCCTGACGTCGAGCAGAAATGACTGCCTCCGCGAGATTCCCCTTGGTGGGTTGTGACAGGCGCGATACGTTATCATTCCCCTCCAGATAACTGAATCCCGTACGAAAGGCCCGCCACCCGCAAAATGACCGAGTTCTCATCTGACACAATGCACTTGCCTCCTTCCTCGGTATCCGCCCTGCTGCATCGGCTTAGTCGGGAGCCTGGCTTTCTGGAGTTCAACGAGCCGGCTGTCGTCGCCAGCACTCCAACCGGTCAAAAATCTGGCTTGCGAAAATCTGGCTTAAAAAAGGTTTCCGCCTGGCCGGTGACGATTTGGCAATTGCCGGAAACTCCAGCTGAGATGGCTCATCTGACGAGAGAAATTGAGGGCCGCTTCCGCGAACTCGCCGTGCCGGACAGGAAAATGGCCGCCGGCGGTGTCGGCGGGCTCCTCGACTACGAGAGCGGTCGCGCCACTGTACCCGGCTTACGGGATGCCAGAGCCAGACTTTGCAGTGGCCAGATAGGGCTGTATCTGTGGGAGATAAACCTCGGTAGCGATTCTGAACCCGGGGCAGACATTAGGTTTCATCCCCAGTGCCCCGATTCCCTTCGGGCCAAGGTGTTAGCCTTTGTTTCCGAAGGCGTCTACGCTTCGAATGCCCCAGCAGATTCCCTTGCTTGGGACGGCGTGAGAATTACCCGTCCATTCCAGCCGCTAACCACGGACGAGCAGTATCGGCAGGGTGTACGCGATATTGTCGCCGCGATTGAAGCTGGCGACTGTTACCAGGTCAATTTCTCGCGTCGATTCACCGGCGGATTTGAAGGTCAGCCCTATGCTGCCTATCAGAATCTGATCCGGGAGATTCCGGTCCCCTTCTCCGGTTTCTTTAACCAGGGCGACTACCAGGTGCTTAGTGTCTCGCCGGAGCTGATGCTGGCGATCTCCCGCGGTGAAGTCACCAGCAAGCCCATCAAAGGAACCCGCCCGCGCAGCGAAGATCCTGCTGAAGACCAGGCCTATTCAGGAGCTTTACTGAATTCCGAAAAAGACCGTGCCGAGAATCTGATGATTGTGGATCTGATTCGCAATGATCTTTCCGCATTCTGCACGCCCCACTCCGTGACCGTGCCCAAGCTGTTCGATCTTGAGAGCTATCGCAACGTGCACCAGATGGTGAGCACGGTCCGGGGCAGGCTGCGGACAGACGTTTCACCCCTGGCGGCGCTGCTCACCGCATTTCCCGGTGGTTCAGTCACTGGCGCGCCCAAGCGGATGGCCATGGAAATGATCAGGGATATGGAAACCAGCCAGCGGGGGCCTTATTGCGGCAGTCTGTTCTGGTGGGATTTCAACGACAACCTGGTCAGCAACATCGCCATTCGGACATTAATGACGGAAACGGACGGCAGCATTCACGTATGGGGCGGCTGCGGAATCGTGGCGGATTCCGATGCCGAAGAAGAGCTTCAGGAATCCGTCACGAAGATTCAGCGACTCATGGACGCCGTCGCCAGCAGCGACGACAGCGAACAAACGCTCTAGCTGGCTTTCAGTTCCCGCAGCTTGGCCAGCAGCGCATCGTATTCGTCGACGGCCGGGAACTGGGGAAATTCAGCGATGACGTTGTCCGGCGCGTGGAACAGAATGCCGGCTTCCGCCTGCTTGAGCATGGTGGTGTCGTTGTAGGAGTCGCCGGCTGCCATTACCCGGTAATTCAGAAGCTGGAAGGCGCGAACCGACTGACGCTTGGGATCACGCTGGCGCAGCTTGTAATCCACAATCCGGCCACTGTCGTCGACAATCAGCTTGTGACAGAACAAGGTCGGGTAGCCGAGCTTGGCCATCAGCGGCATGGCAAATTCGTAGAAAGTATCGGAGAGGATAATCACCTGAAATTCCTGACGAAGCTGGTTCAGGAATTCAGCAGCGCCCGGTAGCGGGTCCAGCTCAGCAATCACGTCCTGAATCGCCTGCAGGCCATAACCGTGCTCGTCCAGAATTTTCAGACGCTGGCGCATCAGCACGTCGTAATCCGGAATATCCCGGGTTGTCGCCTTGAGCGCTTCAATACCGGTTTTTTCAGCAAAGGCGATCCAGATTTCCGGAATCAAAACTCCTTCCAGATCAAGGCAGACAAGTTCCACGTCATTCTCCTGAGGTACGGATAAATAGGATTGGGGCCAAGGGCACGCAGACTTCGCGACAGCGCTGAAAGTCGGCGGAATCTTGGGCCGGGCCGGCGCTAATGGTACCTTATGACGCTGAACCAATCACACGCCTCCGAGAGAACCATGACCGATTTCGTCGAACTCAATAGCCAACTTCAGGATCAGAGCCCAAGAGCCATTCTCAAGGAGGCATTCAGCCGCTACGACAACATCGCCCTATCCTTCAGCGGTGCTGAAGATGTGGCCCTCATCGAGATGGCCCACAAGCTCACTGATCGGCTCCAGGTGTTCACCCTCGACACCGGTCGGCTGCACGCTGAAACCTATGATTTTCTGGAGCGGGTTCGAAAACACTACAACATCGAAATCGAAGTGATGTTCCCCGACTCCGCCGAAGTGGAAGCGCTGGTGCGTAAGAAAGGCCTGTTCAGCTTTTACGAAGACGGCCACAAGGAATGCTGCGGCATCCGCAAGGTCCAGCCCCTGCGACGCAAGCTCGCTACCGTCGATGCCTGGATTACTGGCCAGCGCAAGGACCAGAGCCCGACTCGCAGCGACGTTCCCGTGGTCCAACTGGACTCCGGAAACGCTGGCGAGGGCCGCGAACTGGTTAAGTTCAATCCGCTGGCGAATTGGTCTTCACAGCAGGTGTGGGACTACATCCGCGCGATGGAAGCGCCCTACAACACATTGCACGAAAAAGGTTTTATCAGCATCGGCTGCCAGCCCTGCACCCGCCCTGTCCTCCCTGGCCAGCACGAGCGTGAAGGCCGCTGGTGGTGGGAAGAAGAAACCAAGAAAGAATGTGGGTTGCATGGTGGGAATGTGAAGGGTTAACGCCCAATCATTCCGGTATTAGGCCCGACCCAATCGGTGGGGTTCCGGCAGGAGCCCCACCGTTTACCGCTCGAAGCAACCTGCAAGGCACCGAGCCATCCCTTGCCCCAGCGGAATGAAATCATTCATGAAAGCCGTTCTGTCTGCCCTGTTCAGCCTGGTCATCGCCGGCTGCGCTCACACCGTCAATATTCCTGAACAGAAAACATCCATTCCGGAAACAAAATGGACCGCAGAGCGGGATGTGGTGTTCACACCATCAGACTGGCCCGAGCCGCTCAGGGCGGATGTTTTCCTACCCGAATCTCCCGGCCCGCACCCCGCGGTTCTGATGGTTCATGGCGGCGGCTGGAACAGCTTTTCACGCGGTGGAATGGAAACCTTTGCCGACATGCTGGCCACCCATGGCTTTGCCGTGATGAATATCGACTATCGCCTGGCTCCCGATTTCCACTTCCCGGCGCAACTCCATGACCTGCAGCAGGCCATGCACTGGCTGCACGAAAACGCCGAACGGCTGGACATCGATGTTGATCGAATCGGGGCTTTCGGTTACTCAGCAGGCGCCCACCTGGTCAGTCTCCTGGCATTGGTCGCCAGCGAACCGGACAGCGAGCTGAACAGCCCCTACGGTGGACCGGAAACCCGGCTATCAGCAATTGTCACCGGAGGAACACCCAGCGACCTGCGTAAATTCGGCTCCGAAGACCCAGTGCGCCAATTCCTGGGCGTGACCATGGAGCAGGAACCCAGTCGCTACGCCCTCGCCTCGCCAGTCACCCACATCAGCGAAAACGCACCGCCGTTTTTCATCTTCCACGGCGCCTGGGACGCCCAGGTCCCCAAACATCACGCCACCGACTTCCAGACAGCCCTTGCCGAGCGCGGCGTACAGACCGAAATGTATCTGCTCAAATTCCGCGGCCATGCCCTGACATTCCTGATCAATAGCGGCGCCATGAGCGCGGCATTGCAGTTTCTGGAAAGGACGCTGGGGCGGAAAGATCAGAATCTGAATTGAAGGATGAGAGGCTGCTGAGTTAGTGGCAGCGTTTTTTTACACAGTCTTATCAACACTTTGCGATCAAGCCAGTGCCTGATCATGCCGCTGCGAGACCCCTGCACACCCGCCCCGCAGTTCAGACCCATTGAGACGCTATCGTTCCCCGCCCGTCATACCTGCGAAGGCAGGTATCCAGGAGGAAAGGCAGGCAGCCTGAAGAAACGCACTGTCTGTGCTAATGATTCGCCGATGTATTTTCTGCAGAAGCGATAGGATCTTCGGTATGGAAGTCTTGTCTTGCCAGGCTATGCCATTAAACGGTTTACCCGGAACTGGCGGGCAAGATCTTTCGGCACTTAGGAAAGCCGCTACAACCCCAGAAACTATCACCGGCGTTAGCCCCTGATTTTGCTTTCCGCAGCAGCATCGGAGAACCGCATTTTGGGCATTCTTGAGCCTCTGATTTTATAGCCGTCGCGCCAATATCGGCAGCTTTAACCTCGCCCGCCGTGGTCGGTGCCGTAGTCGGTTCAACGTCTCGTCCGTCGTTTTGTTCTCTAGTTGGGTTGTTTGGAACAGAATTTTCTGCACCCGGAGCGGCCAGATGAGTTGGAACATTTGATTCGCCCGCGAGGGCTTCTGCTATCTGGCGGCCAAGCTCGACGACCGAATAGGACTTCGAAGCTTTGACTCGAAGAAGAGGCAGGCAAGCTGATCGGCAAGCCTCACTGATGAGCTCGTCCCGTTGCTTGGCTTTGGAAGTTCCGTGACTTGAATCGTCTAATTCGATAGCCAGCTTGATTGTGCAATCGCCGGGCTCGCAGACGATGAAGTCGAAATGCTTTGATGAGATGGCGTTGAACGCCCTTTGCCAGTCTGAACGACTCAGGCCCTTCTCCGGTGAGAGAACATCAGCCACGCGTACCTTTGAGAAGACGACTCCCGAGTTGCCGACAGACTGCAGTAGCACGCCATAGAAAGATCTCTCAGCCTTCGACAGCAGGCCCTTGGATAGCTGGTATCGGTAATCACGTGAGCCGCCTGAAGCTCTGGACTTGGCTCTGGCCAGCAGCAGGAAAGCAGCCGCAGAGACTACGATAATAAGCGTGATTGACGAAATATCCATATCTTCTCCTTTTCCCAGGACGCCGATCTAAATCGTTGCGAGGATAAGCGTAGCGGAGGATTGCCAATTGAGCGCAGGCAAAGCTGGGGCGGGGCTTAACGTTGGCAGAGTGTCACTCTCGGACCACTAGCCAAGGTTCGCTGGATACCTGCCTTCGCAGGTATGACTGCGGGGGGTTGGCCGGGAGCGTCGTGGTTTCAATTAGAGGACTGACTGAGCTATAAATGTCATTTTTTAGGTTCCCAGCTCGCCCGGGGCAGGTTTACTGGAGCCAACATCACACCCTCCTCAACACTCCGGCAAAACCACATCCGCAAACAATGAGTCCGTTTCGCCTTTCTGTCCTTGGCAGGCGACGGCTTTGTCGACCATGTCTTTGGTCAGATGAGGGGCAAATTGCTGGATGAATTCGTACATGTAGCCGCGCAGGAAGGTGCCTTTGCGGAAACCGATGTGGGTGATGCTGGCGCGGAACAGGTGGCTGGCGTCCAGGGCGACCAGATCGGGATCGGTTTTGGGGTCGTAGGCCATGCTGGCGATAATGCCTACGCCTAAGCCTAAGCGGACATAGGTTTTGATCACGTCGGCGTCGGCGGCGGTGAAGACGACTTTGGGAGTAAGGCCCTGCTGCTGGAAGGCCTCGTCCAGCTTGGAGCGGCCGGTGAAGCCGAATACGTAGGTGACCAGAGGATGTTCGGCGAGATCGGCGATAGAGAGTTTGTCGAGCATCGTCAGCGGGTGACCTTTGGGCACGACGACGCATCGGTTCCACTTGTAACAGGGCATCATGATCAGATCACTGAACAGGTCCATGCCTTCAGTGGCGATAGCGAAGTCGGTATCGCCATTGGCAGCCATGGCAGATATCTGTGACGGCGTGCCCTGGTGCATGTGCAGGGAAACATCCGGGTAGCTGGCCATGAAGCGGCTGATGATCGGCGGCAGTGCGTAACGGGCCTGGGTGTGGGTAGTGGCGATACTAAGATCGCCCTTACTCTGATTACTGAATTCCTGAGCGATTTTGCGGATGCCCTCGACCCGGCGGAGGATTTCGCCGGCTTCGCGGATAATGGTTTCACCCGCCGGGGTAATCCGGGTGAGGTGTTTGCCGCTGCGGGAAAATACCTCCAGTCCCAGTTCATCCTCCAGAAGCCTGATCTGCTTGGAAATGCCCGGCTGGGAAGTGTAGAGGCTCTGCGCCGTGGCGGACACGTTCAGATCGTGGTGGGCGACTTCCCAGATGTATCGCAATTGCTGCAACTTCATAAGCAAACATTTCCCTGTAGGTCGCAGATCCGATGAAGCACACTGAGGTGATTTGAAATTATTCAGAGGCTCCTTAAACATACACTGTCAGCGGGGTACAATTTCCCGACGACAACGGCTTTGAGACCGCGCCTCTCACTACGGGTTCCGCCTGGGTCCGTCCAACGGACAGACGTCTCAATGACAAACTTAGTCGCCAGTCGCCGCAAAGGAAAGACCGCAGACACTCAACAGGACAGTCATGCTGCTCACGACCAAGTTTTACCGGCCGACGCCTGACGCTCGCAGTGTCTACCGCAAACGTCTGCTGGATCTGCTGGAACCCGACGGTCGTAAGCGGCTGAATCTGCTTATCGCACCTGCCGGATACGGCAAAACCACCCTGGCCAGTCAGTGGCATGAGACAAGCACCGGCCATTGTGCCTGGCTGTCCCTCGACGATTACGACGACGATCCACGACGCTTCTGGCAATACGTCGTTGGAGCCTTCGCGCATAGCGGCCTCGACGGACTGGCGGATGCACGTACACAACTGACCCAGCTACCGGAAGATGAGCTTGATGGCGCCGTGGTCGCTCTGCTGAACCGGCTCTCCACTGCCGATCCCTGGTTTCTGGTTATTGATGACTTTCATCTGATTCGCTCACGACAGGTGAATCGCCAGTTTTCCTTCCTGATTGATCATCTGCCACCGAATGTCACTGTCACCCTGCTCTCCCGATCTGAGCCGGAGTTGCCTCTCTCCCGGTGGCGGGTCCGCAACTGGCTTGCCGAAATTAGTCCGACTCTGCTGTCGTTTTCCCCCGAGGAATCACTGCGATTCTTCCGTGACTATATGCAGGTGCCGTTGACCTCTGATCAGTCCCGCCATCTCTGGGAGGAAACCGAAGGCTGGGCGGCAGCAATGCAGCTTTCGGCCCTTTCCGGTCACCGGGACAGCAGCAGTCGCACGCCAAGAAGCCGCGATCTATCGGTGGATCATCACAAGATCCACCAGTATGTCTCCGATGAGGTGCTGGATAACCTTACCGATGAAGTGCGCCGCTTTCTGCTGGAAACGGCCTGCTGCATGCGCCTGAACGCCTCGCTCTGCGACGCCGTGCGAGGCCGGGATGACAGTCAGCCGATGCTCGAGAATCTGAGTGCGCGCAATCTGTTTATCATTCCGCTGGATGTCCAGAATCGCTGGTTCCGCTACCACGACCTGTTCCGCGAAGCGCTGGTGCAGCGAGCCAATCAGCTGGATCCGGAAGCCCACCAGCAGCGTGAACTGCGGGCCATCGAATGGTTACTGGACAATGATCAGGTGCAGGAGGCCATCCAGCAGATCGTACTCAAAGCGGATTGGCAGTGGCTGGCTCGGGTGCTGAAAATGCACGGCAACACCCTGATTCATGGCGGCTTCCACCTGCCAGTTCTACGGTGGCTCAACCTGCTGCCACCGGGTGTGGTCAGTGACGATCCCCGACTGATGATGCTGGAAATCTGGGCGCTATTTTTTGCCAATCGGGTCGACCGGATTGAGCCTCAGCTGAACGAACTGGAAAATCTGCTGGATATCCGGGTGGCGGAATCCCATTCTGATGCGGACGGCGCACTGGGGCTGCACAGCGAGATTTCGCTGATGCGCTCCTACCTCGCCCGCTCGCGCCATGACAGCAAGAGTGCATCTGATCTGACTCAGCAGGTGCTGAAGGATATCGACACCAGTCAGATTCCACTGAAATCCGTCACCTATTACGGCATTGGTCTGGATTATTTTGAGCAGGGCGCAATGGCGTCGGCCGAAGAAGCGCTGCTGTCCGCTGTGAGTTACGGCCAGTTGGAGCGTAAGCCTTCTACCGTGCTCTCAAGCGGGGGACTGCTGGCCTGGACGCAGCTGTGCCGTGGTGCGCCCGACCAGGCCCTTCGCACCGGCCGGGAGCTGCGTCAGTGGGTCGATCAGCTTTACGACGACACCAATCAGCCGACTCTTATTTCCTGCTGGCAGAACGCGGCGTTTTGCGAAATCTACCGCGAACGCAACCAGATCGATCTTGCCGAATCCTACCTGACGCCCCTGCTTACCCATGTTCAGCAAGGCACTGAAGCGGCTCAACATGTGGTTATTCAATATGTCCGTGCCCGTCTGGCTTTCACACGTGGCCAGATCGAGGCCGCACTGGCGTATCTCGACGATGCCGAGCTGGTGGTGTCGGCCAAGCGCGACCATATGGTCTTCGAACCACCCGCCTGCGATGCGCTCAGAGCCGAGTGCCTGCTGGCACTCAACCAGCGTGAAGTCGCCGAACTGTGGTTCCGGGAACACGATGCGGAACGTTTCCATAACCCGATCAACCGCCTCGTCAGTCATCTGGGGAGTGCCCGCGTCCGCCTGGCTTCTGGGGATGCGGAGGCTGCGATGGATGCCTATATGATGCTGACCGAGCAATGCCGGGAGATCGGCGACAATCGCAATCTCATGCAGGCCATGCTGGGTCAGGCTGAAGCTCTGCTGGCTCTGGACCGGACCGATGAGGCTCGTCCCCTGTGCCAGCAGGCACTGAGTCTGGCCGCTGGTATGGGCTTTATCAGTCTATTGGCTGAGCAAAGCTCGGCGTTGCGCCAGCAGATCCTGCTGGAATCGACAAATCACGGTGACGACGCCTGGCGGGCAGGACTGCAGAAAAGGCTGAGCGGAATGGGTGAACGTTCGGAGCCGACGCCGCAAGCAAGCGAGCCAGTGGCACCCCAGCGGTATGGTCGCCGCCGCGACGATGTGGTGGCCGCGCCGGATCAGACGTTGCCCGAACCCCTGAGCCAACGCGAGCTGGAAGTCCTTGCATTGATCAACAGCGGACTTCAGAACAAGCAGATCGCCAGTGAACTGGATGTTGCAGAAGCCACCGTCAAGGCCCACATCCGCAATCTTTACGGCAAACTCGGGGTGAAACGCCGGACTGAGGCGCTTGCCAAGGCCCGGGATTTGAGACTGATCTAGAGTGTTTTGTGATACACATCACATTTTGTCGCCAGAAGGATTAGTCCACTACGCCCTTTGGACGATTCGCTAAGCCCCTTCCCTGCGTATCATTGGTTTCAAGGATGAGCCAACGCTCATCAACGACTTGAGAGTTCAGGCCTTTCAGGTCCCTAGATGCAGACGATGAAGCAAGAGGTTCGTTTCAGGTTGAACCTCGACCCTGCCAGCGCCATTTCCCCGTGAAATGGCGCTTTTTTTTACCCGCGATTTGGAGTTAGTCAGAGGCCCCTCAGAATCGACCTTCCAGACTCACTGGATGATCTGGCGAAAAGGCGGCAAAGCATCCAGCAGTAACTGACCGTAGCGACGGGTTACGATGCGGCGATCAAGAATGGTGATTCGGCCGCGATCGGATTCGGATCGCAGCAGTCGCCCGACCGCCTGAACCAGGCGTACCGATGCATCCGGCACTGTGATTTCCATAAACGGATTACCGCCGCGCACCGTCACCCATTCTGCCAGCGTCGCATCGATGGGATTCTCGGGTACTGAGAACGGCAACCGCGTGATGACCACGTGGTCCAGATACCGGCCTGGCAGATCAATTCCCTCCGCAAAGCTGGCCACACCGAACAGCACGCTGGGTTTGCCGGCGTCTATCCGCTCGCGGTGGTGCCGTAACACCTCCTGCCGAGCGTAATCGTCCTGGGACGTAATCAGTTCCGGATACTGAGGCGACAGCTTCTCCTGCACCTCCTGCATCTGGCGACGGGAACTGAACAGCACCAACACCGCTTCGCCGGTAGCCCAGAGCTCCGGCAGCTTTTCGATCAAGGCGTCGGTGTAGGCCTCGGCGTCTGTTGGCAGTACCGACATGGGGGGTACTTCCAGGGTGGCCATTTCCGCATACCGAAAAGCGCTGGGTACCACCAGAAATTCGCTGCTGTCCGGCAGGCCCGCCCGGATCTTCAACCGATCAAAGCGACCAAGCGCCGTAAGTGTAGCGCTGGTGAGTACCGCAGCGCAGGCGCGGTTCCAGAGGCGATTGCGGAGCAGACGGTTAGCCAGCACGGGGCTGCTGTAGAGCGTAATTTCCTCGGCGTGCTCCCAGCGCTGATAAGTGGCCCAGCGAGCCGCCGGCGGGTTGGTCGTTTTGGCGCCCGAGGTGCTCTCGGGGCCGGGCAGCTCTGCGGAGCCTGTGCCAGCTTCGGAGCCCGCGGGTTGTTTTGTATCCGGCCCGGCGGACTCCGGTGTATCGCCCGAAAGATCCTCGGTCCAGGCCACCCAGAGCCGCAGCTGTTCTTCGGCTCGTCCGTGGAAACCGCCCATAAGGGGAAACCAGGTTTCAGCCGTTTCCCGATCCAGCTCACCTCCGCGCCGGTCGTCGAAGCCTTTCTGAAGCTCTTCCACGAGAACGCCCAGTTGGCGGACCAAGCCAGCAGTGACTGTCCGGCATTCTCCGGCCAGTTCTGCCAGTAGTTCCGGCAGTTCACCCTGAGGATACCGATGCTGCGCATTACCGCGGTCGACACCCTCATCCCAGGGTTGGGCCTGTTCGAAATAATCCTCCACCCGATCCAGGCAGCCGCTGACCTCTCTGGCGGCTTCGCTGATCCGGGTAAGCGTTCGGGATGAGGTGGTGTCTGCGCCGATGTGCGGCTGGATTTTGACCAGCGCCTGGGAAAGCTGTTTGAGCCACTGCTGGCTGCCATGCAGCGGCACCGAAGCCGCAAAGTGGTTCAGCGCCTTATCAGGCAGGTGGTGTGCCTCATCAAACACATACAGTGTCTGCTCTGGCTCGGGGAGAATCGCTCCGCCGCCAAGGGCAAGATCCGCCAGGACAAGATCGTGATTGGCGACGACGACGTCGGCATCCTCGAGTTTGTCGCGGGCCTCGAAAAAAGCGCAGCTGTCAAAATAAGGGCAATGCCGATTAGTGCATTGGCGATGATCGGTGGTGACCTGGCGCCAGAGATCATCAGGCAGAGGTGTGGGCCAGTGATCGCGATCGCCGTCCCATTTGCCGCTGGCATACTTGCTCAGCATATCCTCATACAGAGGACGTGCAGCGCTCGCCTCTTCGGCGCTGACATCTTCAAAAACCAGTGGCAGCGTATCGCTGCCGTCGTGTCCCTGGGCGTGCAGTTGCTGCTCAAGCCTGACCATGCACAGATAACGCCCTCGCCCCTTGGCGAGCGACCAGTTGAAACCAAGATCCGTGTGGGCGAGCAGGTCCGGAAGATCCTTGCTGACGATCTGATCCTGCAAGGCGACCGTGGCCGTGGCAATCACCAGAGTTTTATCGAGGGCGCGGGCCACCGGTATCGCCGCAAGCAGATACGCGAGGGTTTTTCCCGTACCGGTACCTGCCTCTACAACACAGGTGCCGTTGGCCTTCGGCGTGTCTTCCTCCGCATCGGTGATACTGCCGAGGTAGCGGGCAATCTGGGCGATCATCAGCCGCTGGCCATAGCGGGCTTTGATGCCCTTGCCAGCAAGGAAATCACGGTAGGCTGTCTGAATTTCTTCTTTGAGTTCGGGCGCCAGAGCCATTAGCGGGGGGAGACCCAGTCCCGCACCACGCCTACGCGGAAACGTTCACCGTTAAGGCTGAGAATCACACCGTCTTCGGTAATGTAATCCACCTTCAGACCGCTGACACGATCTCCGACTTTCAGATACTTGCTGTTGATCATCACGCTTCGGGAGGCCGGATTGGATGCGTAAACATGACTGTTGAACGTCAGCGACGGAATACGGCGCTGGAAGTCTCGGGACATTTCCAGGAGATGCGGCACGGACATCCAGTCCACCTCCCCTGGAGCGCCCTGGTAGTTTGAGACCGGGCCTGACGGAACAATGACCGTGGGCGGTGGCAGGTTGTCCTCGTTTGTCATGCCGTTGCCAGTCATGGACTGGTCGCCTCTCTGCGAATTCGGATAGATCGTTTCACCGGCCGTGTTGCTGGACTGAGACGACGGCCGAATCACGGTTCCCTCGTCGGTTTCCGGATAATCCTGCGCTGGAGCGGCAGAACTGTTGCGCTGGGTCGCCGCTGGTACCCCGGCTTCCGGACTGAATCCTGCGCTGGCATCGCCGCTTTGCCCACTGGCCGACTGAGTCATCCGCTGCTCTGCGCTGGCCGATTGCTGGTCTGATGACTGTTCTAATGGCGTTTCTGAAGAGCGATCCGATGTTTGATCAGAGATCGCGGCCGCTGGCCGTTGAACTTCGGGTTCGGCTCTGACTACTGAGCCGCTATTGCCCTGGGGCGCCGGATTGCGGGAGTCCGGCCAGAAAAGCCAGGCCAACACGCCGGCATTAATCAGTAGTGCAACAGCAATCCAGACCGCGGCGGGTATGCCTCGCTTGCGACGTTTATGGATAATCTGAATGGGTTGACCGAGGTCAGGCACCTGGCCCTGTCGTCGCTCACTTTCTGATTTGCGCAGCGCGTCTAGGATGTAAGACATCTCAGCGTGTCTCCCGGGCGCTCTCGCCCTGCATCAATCTCGGAACCGCCGGATTCAGGTCATTGTTGATCTGAATCAGGGTCATCACGCCAGCGATGCCGTCGGCCGTCAGGTTCCGGCTTTCCTGGTACCAGCGCAGTTGATCTTCGTATCCAGAGGCCAGCAGTTGCTGCTTGCGCTGACTGCTCAGGTCGGCCTTTCCGATAATTTCCCGGAGTTGGGCACTGACCCAGAAGCGCTCACTGACACGGCTGTTAGGCGGCACTTCTTCATCCATAAACGGAGGTGGTGACCACAGTAGGATAAAGTCCCCGTACCAGTAACGCTCAAGTTCGCTGAACGGAATATCGAAACTGCCATCCCGGGTCATGACTTGCGCAGTGGTTCCTCTCAGACCGCTGACCGGAACGTAACTGGTCAGACCGTCTTCCATTTTGAGCTCGAGAATGGCGGGACGGTTGATCTGCTGAAGAATCAGCCGGGTGCCTTTGCGATACAGGCAACTGAGCCGGACCGATTCAGCGAATTCGCAGGCATTGTCATCGTCTGCCACATGGTAATCCTCTCCCCACAGGCTGAACAGCTGGCGAAAACTCTCCGGCATAACGAACAGATCGGAGGACAGGTCGGGGGTCTCGATCACAGGTTCAGGATCGACAGGTCTGTTGGTGAGAAGCGATTTATTCGCAACAGTGGACGGAGGCTCGGCGATTTCAATGGGCCTGATACCGCCAGTGCGCTCGGCGGAGCTAGTGGCTTCGGGCGTTCCATTTGTGGCGACTGCCGAGGAATCGCTTCGGTTCTGGGTGACCAGCACTAACGTCAGCACGACCGCTGCCGCCAGGCTGGTAACCACGGTGGCCAATCGGAGCCAGTCGCCTCCGAAGCTAAGTGAGCGCATGGTCGTTCGGCGCTGCAGCACTTCACGTGCGGCACTGCGGATATGCTCAGGCCGAATTTCATGTTCGTTTTCAGCGTAGGCACCCAACAGAGCACGGTCACACACCAGGTTAATCAGTCGCGGAACGCCCCCGCTGATGCGATACAGCTGCTTGATCGCGCCGGGTGTGAATATCTGCTGCCGCTGACCGGCAACGCTAAGCCGATAGGATATATAGGCCGGCAACTCTGACTGGCCCAAAGCTTCCAGGTGATAGCGTGCGGTCACCCGCTGGTTAAGCTGGCGGAGGCTCGGTTGCGCCAGAAGATCCTGAAGTTCCGGCTGGCCCAGCAGAACGATCTGAAGCAGTTTTTTCTCAGATGTTTCCAGATTAGTCAGCAGCCGGAGCTGTTCCAGAACGTCCGCCGAAAGGTTCTGGGCTTCGTCAATCATCAATACGGTGTGGCGGCCCTCAGCATGGCTTTTCAGCAGATGCCGATTTACCTGATCAATGAGCTGCTTGATCGTCCGGCTTTCAAGCTGTTCGATCTTGAGTTCGTCGCAGATGGACGCCAACAGCTCTCGGGCGGAGAGCTTGGGATTGAGGATGAGTGCCATATCGACATGGCGGGGCACGGCATCAAGGAAGCACCGGCTGACGGTAGTCTTGCCGGTACCGACTTCGCCGGTAATCACGATAAAGCCGCCCTGCCCGCGCACCCCGTACATGAGGTGGGCGAGAGCTTCTTTATGGCGATCGCTCAAGTAGAGGTATCGGGGGTCCGGAGCAATAGAGAACGGCGGTTCCCGAAAACCGAAGAATTCGTTGTACATGCTTTTCCAGTCAGGGTGCTACCAGGCGCAATTCTGTCGTCTTTCGACGCTTCTGTTCCTTGAGTTTGCGCACACATCGCTCAAGCGTATTGGAAATTCGGGCATGACTGCGGAATTCCGAGATCACACCCCAGGTTGAGCGTTCACCTTCAAGCACCAGGTTCCGTATCAGATGAGGATCAGGGTTCGCCATCAGCTTGAGGTAATGCTCAAGTGTGTATTTCGGTGCAACAGTGACATCACCCGAATAGCGCTGGGCCATGATCGTATAGGCCTGCCCCGCCACCTGCCGCAATACTTCGGACGGCACGCGTTTGCGCAGGAAGTCAAAAAGCCCCCTGCCGTGGAACTGGATTTCCGACTTCAGCAGATGGAACGGCAGGCCCAGCATACCGATTTTTTCCTCGGCCGAGCGTATGTTCAGGAACGGCACCACATGAGGGTTAGTCTGGCTGACGAAGGTATAGTTCACATCGTAAAGGTGTGTCAGACGATCAATCGGCAGATCGCTGACCACGGAACCGTCCACGAAGCGTAAACGCGGCATGTAGGGCAGAATCTGCCCGTTCAGATCTTTCTTCAGCAGCGTTACCGGCGGGAAGATACCCGGCACAGCCGCGCTGGCCAGAGCCGCACTGCGAATCATCAGATAAGGCGACGAGTAACCACTGAGCAGGCGAGCTTTCTGATTGTGCTGGACGGGCGACACGCTGATGTTGATGGAACGGCCTGTCCGGCGGTAGGCCTCTTCAAAAGCATAATCACCGATATGTAGCTTCAGGACCCGGCTCAACTCGTCCTGATCCATCAACCCGTAGCCACGCAGCATGCTGGTGATACCCTTCCACTTCCACGCATTCATGTCGCGGCCCTGGAGGGTCAGCAGTTCCGGTAGCTCGTCATCCGTGTGCACGCCAACAACCCCGGCAACGATGGCCCCAATGCTGGAGCCCGCAATCACTCGCGGCAGCAGGTCGCGCTCAAACAGGGCCTTGATAACGCCGAAGTGGAACATTCCCAGAGAGGCGCCGCCACTAAGCAGCAGCGCCGGACGCCCGTAGCTGGTCAGGGTATCCCGGAAAAATTCAAGTTTATCCTCGAGGGGGAAATCGGGACTGTGGCGATCACACAGCAGCTCGAGGCAGTCGCAGACTTCGCTGAGGTATTCCTCAATCAGATATTTCGTGCCGACATTACAGTGGCGGTAAAGAGCGGGATTTCCCATGTTGCCGAGGTCATGGTGAAGCCCTTCACGCAGTGCCCGCCGGAGGCGGACGAAATCGCCTTTCTTGGTATGCTGGCGCAGATTCTGAAGGCGTTCCTGAATCAGTCCATAGTTGTATTCGTCAGAGGTGAACTCTTCTTTCCAGCGGACCTTGTCCTCCAGAAAGTCCAGTTCAAGCGCCATCGCTTTCCACTGTTCGTAGGTTTCGGCCTTGGCCAGTTGTTGTCTTGCTTTTCTTATTTTCGAATTCAGCATTTGTGGCTCAGAAGTCGTCCAGCATTACATCATCATCTTCTGCCGCAAAGGGATCCGTGTAGGTTTTGCCGTCATTGACTTGGTAATTGCGGCGCTGCAAATACGCGTTCCTGACGAAAGTATAGCTGTCCCCTGAAATAAAGCTTTCTGCAGGGATAAGATCGCCACGTCGATCGATCAATTGCAGTGCCCGAAGGTAGTAGACGTCGGGATCTTCGACGTAATCCCAAGGGGAAGGCGTCACGGTGATATCACCGATCAGGCCGGAGAAATCCCGCACCGTAGATGGGCCCATCAATGGGACTACCAGATAGGGACCGGAGGAAACGCCCCAGTAACCCAGGGTCTGACCAAGGTCTTCATCACGCTGGGGAAGATCCCAGGCAGTCGCCACATCGAAGAATCCGGCCAGACCGAACACGGAATTGAACGTCAGACGCCCCAGAGCGACGACCGCAGACTCGCCCTTAAGCTGCAGAACGCTGTGAATGAAGTTACGAACTTCAGAAAGATTGCTGAAAAAATTGGTAATACCGGCATCCACAAAGCCAGGCGTTACAAAGCGATAGGCCTTGGCGACGGGCCGCAGGAACAGGCCATCCAGAGTTTCGTTGAATGAGTAGACACTCCGATTCCAGTCTTCCCAGGGGTCGGCAGGATTAGGCGCAGCCTCAGCCTTGAGGAAAGGGTCTGAGTTAATCTGGGCCTGGGGCTGATCCTGCGGTTGATTCTGGGATTCAGCCGGGGTTTGAGATGGTGATGTCTGGGTCTGAGCCCCGGTTTGGGTGGTCGGTTCCGCTGCATGGCCCGGAGCACCGAACGCAAGCATTGAGACAATCAACATCGCTGGAAGCTGGATAGCTTTAGCCGACATAAAAGGAAGCATATTCATCAAAGGTTCCAGCCTAGAAGTTGGCATTGTTCCTGACTTGGCTGAGAATGGGCCCTGCGAACCCACCTCGAACGATACTCAGGAGAACATCGATGCCCGAACACGGAAAACCGGTCAGCTCGCTGACCCAGACCCTGCGCTGGGGCGACATGGACGCGTACGGCCACGCCAACAATACGGTTTATTTCAGATTTTTTGAAGAAGCCCGCGTTAACTGGTTACGGAGTATGGACTTCAATGTCGAGGGCAACAACACCGGGCCGGTGATTGTAACCACTGGATGCACATTTCTTCGGGAACTGAGCTACCCGGCAACGGTGACTGTGGACGTTTACGTAGGCAAAGCCGGCAACAGCAGCCTGGATACCCTGTATACGCTCAGCGATGAATCGGGCGAGATCAAGTATGCCGAAGGGTACGCTAAAGTCGTCTGGTTCGACCATAAAACGCGATCATCGACTCCCCTGCCTGCAGAACTCAGAGCGCTCGTTGAAGAGTATGCGCTGGCAGACGATGGTGATCGCGCGTGACACGCGATCACCCTCGCCTTTGGCAGCCGGAAAAACTTCCGGCTCCCCTCTGATCCGGCGCTAGCCGGGCAATGTCCGGATCAGCGCTGGCGAAGCAGAACACTTCCCACAGAATAGCCGGCACCGAAGGAGCAGATGACGCCAAGATCTCCAGGTTTCAGATCGGATCGAGTCTGATGGAAGGCGATAATGGAGCCAGCGGAGCTGGTGTTGGCGTACTCATCCAGAATAACGGGCGCCTCATCGGCCGCTGGCTCACGCCCAAGCACTCGCTTGGCAATGAGCAGGTTCATGTTGAGATTGGCCTGGTGGAGCCACATGCGCCGCAAATCCTCTGCCTGAAGTCCATTTTTCTCTAGTTGGTTCAGGATGATTTCGGCAACCAGCGGCGAGACTTCCTTGAATACCTTTCGCCCTTCCTGAATGAACAGTTTATCCGGAGCACCTTCACCGGATTCATCGGCGCGGTTCAGAAAACCGAAGTTATTGCGGATGTTATTTGAAAAGCGGGTTTGCAGTTTGGTATCGAGAACCACCTGGCCCTTGCCATCGGCCACATCTTCTTCGCGCTGAACAACCACGGCTGTGCAGGCATCACCGAAAATGAAGTGGCTGTCGCGGTCGCAGAAATTGAGGTGGCCCGAACAGATTTCCGGGCTGATAACCAAAACCACACGGGCCGCCCCGGTTGTCACAGCGCTTGCAGCCGCCTGAATGCCAAAAGTCGCTGAACTGCACGCCACGTTCATGTCGTAGGCAAAACCGCCAGCACCGAGGGCCTGCTGAATTTCGATGGAAACTGCCGGATAGGCCCGCTGCATGTTTGAGCACGCGACAATGATGGCGTCCACATCACTGACTTGCAGGCCGGCATCCTCAAGCGCCTGACGAGCTGCAAAATCCCCCATCTCGCACTGCACCGAAGGCGCATCATTGGGCCGATCCGGAATGTTGGGCTTCATGCGTTCTGGATCAATAATGCCGGTCTTGTCGATAACATGACGGCGTTTGATTCCGGAAGCCTTTTCAATAAATGCTGAGGAAGAGGGCTGCAGTGCCTGAAGTTGGCCGGCATCAATAGCCGCACGGTGGGTCTCGTTGTAGCGCTCAACATAGGTGTTGAACGCATCGACCAACTCGTCGTTTTCGATGACTGCTGGCGGGGTGTAAAGACCGGTTCCGCTGATGACGGCTTTGCTCACGCATCACTCCGATATGGTTAGCCGACCCCTGGGTCGGGATTGTATTTGTAGTCCGCTCAGATCGCCGGAGTGTACCACAACTGCGCGTTTCCGCTGGCCAAGGCGGACCATCACTTAACCTGCTTCCACTGGCGCTCCAGGCGCTGCAGCGACACCGTTAAAGATGTTCCCAGTTGCTGAGCAAAAAACGATACTCGATATTCTTCTAACATCCAGCGATAGAGCGTCAGCTCCGGATCGCGAACACCCTGATTCTGATGCAGCTGCTGTCGCTGCTCGTAGCGCTGCCAAAGCCCGTCGATCTGGGCGAGGAATTCCCGCTCCCGGCCCATTTCCCGGGACATTTTTTCCAGGCGGATTGATGCGGCCTCAAAAAATCTCGGGAAATGAGCCAGCCAGTCTGCCGGAGTAGCCACGAGGAATCCCGGAAACACCAGATTGCTTAACTGGAATTTCAGATCCGCCATGCTGTTCGCCAGCGCCAGAGGGATTTTCCCCTTCAGTTGCTTCATAAGCCCGTGATAGCCCGACATAATGGGCTTGAGCTGTTTGGCAGCGGCCTCTAGGGCGGGGATAAAGTCCGCCCTGCCCCGTTCATAACATTCGTCAAACTCACCCTCATTCCGTGGAAGAGACGCACTTAAAAAGTGACTCATCGCAGTCGAGAGCAGCAGATCATCGAGCAAAGCACGGGCTTGGCCGACAGGCGCGAACATCAGCGCTGAGGCTTTGAAATCGGGTAGCCTGCGATCTATATCGGCCAGAATCCCGTCCAGGCGATTAAGAATCAATCGGGCAATACCCTTACGGGTGATTTCTTCCGCCCTGGCGCCATCGAGTACCTGGATCCGGCGCACTTCGCCGCCTAGATCCTCCAGAGCAGGATAAACGGTGATCAGCAAACCACCCTGCTCGGTCTGCACCCGCTCTTCCAGCTCGCCAAATTTCCACACGCGGCCCTGGGCCATCTGATTGTCTGAACCACGGCCCGCCCCCTGGCGAGCCTGCTGCAAGGCCTTGTCTGCTTCGGCTTCAAGACGCTGTTGCAGAGCTAGCGGGTCGCGTCCCTCGGCAACCATTTTGCCTTTGTCGTCGACCACTCGGAGATTCATTCGCAAATGATCGGGCAGTGCTTCTGATGGCCAGGCCTCCGGATCGATGGTTACGCCGGAAATTCGCCGCAGCTCCTGTGCAAGATTCATCACCAGCGGCTGGTTGTCCGGACTCATGCGCTCCAGCGCTTTGTCTACAAAATCCGGAACCGGAACAAAGTGACGCCGCAGAGCCTTCGGCAATCCTTTAACGAGAGCGATGCATTTTTCCCGCACCAGACCGGGCACCAGCCAGTCCAGGCGCTCTCTCGGCAACTGCTTCAGCGCCATAAGCGGAACAGTAACGGTGACCCCGTCGTCGTTGCTGGCAGGATCGAACCGGTAGTCGAGCGGGTATTCGACGCCCTCCCAGGCCAATACATCGGGATAGGCGTTCTCAACGTCGTCTTCGAGCGGTCGCTGGTAAACGTCGGCTTCCGTTAACTCCAGATTCTGCAGCTCATCGTCGGGCAGCGACTTCCACCAGCTTTCAAAATGGCGACCGCTGATAATTTCCGCCGGCAGACGCTGATCGTAGAAAGACACCAGGGTTTCGTCGTCGACCAGCAGATCGCGCCGACGGGTTTTCTGTTCGAGCAGATCGACAGATTCGAGCAGGGTTCGGTTGTGGTGATAAAACGGCGCTCTGGTTCGAAACTGACCTTCGACCAACGCATGACGGATAAACAGCTCGCGACAAATGGCCGGATCTACCCGGTTGTAGCTGATGCGTCGCTTGGAAACGATGTCCAGTCCATACAGGGAGACTTTTTCATAGCCCATGACCTGGGCCCGCTTCTGCTCCCAGTGCGGCTCGAAGTAATGCCGTTTCAACACATGCGGGGCCAGCGGCTCAATCCACTCCGGCTCAATCATGGCAACCGTGCGGGCGAAGACTCGGCTGGTCTCGACAATTTCCGCAGCCATGATCCATTTGGGACCGGTTTTTGCGACTTTGGAGCCGGGAAAAATGGCCAGCTTCCGATTGCGGGTCGCCAGATATTCCCGCTTTTCCACTTTGGTCGCGACCTGTCCCAATAGACCGGTCAATACCGCCTTATGCACCGCCGGGTAGGGAGCCGGTTCCTGATTCAGCCGTAGGGACTGCTCGCGGCAGAGCAGATTCAGCTGATGGTGAATCTCACGCCATTCCCGCATTCGCATCCAGGCCAGAAAGTGTTTCTGACACCAGCGCTTGAGCTGATTCTGGGATAGTTCCTGACGCTGCTGTTCAAAATCGTTCCAGAGATTGAGTAACGACAGAAAATCGGATTGCGGATCGTTCCACTGTGCCTGGGCCTGATCCGCCTGTTGCTGTTTGTCCTGGGGACGTTCACGGGGATCCTGAATGCTCAGACCCGCAATCATCACCAGCACTTCCCGCAACGATCCCAGTTCCGATGCTGAAACCAGCATACGGGCAAGGCGCGGGTCCAGTGGCAGCCGAGCCATGGCCTGGCCAATTTTGGTGAGCTGGCGGCGTTGGTCAACCGCATCCAGTTCTTCCAGCAGCCTGTAGCCATCATTGATCTGGCGCTTGTCCGGCATTTGCAGGAAAGGAAAATCCCGAATGTCTCCCAGGCGGGAACTGGCCATCTGAAGAATCACGGAGGCCAGATTGGTTCTCAGGATTTCCGGATCGGTGTATTCAGGCCGGTTAATGAAGTCGCTTTCGTCGTAAAGCCTGAAACAGATGCCAGGCGCAACCCGCCCGCAACGGCCTGCGCGCTGATTGGCGCTGGCCTGGGATATCGGCTCGACAGGTAGTCGCTGGATTTTAGAGCGCACACTGTACCGGCTGATTCGCGCCATGCCGGTGTCGACGACGTACCGGATACCCGGAACCGTCAGCGAGGTTTCCGCGACATTGGTTGAAAGCACCAGCCGCCGACCGCGATGGGACTGAAAGACGCGGTTCTGCTCCTGATTGCTTAGTCGCGAATACAGCGGCAGCACTTCACAGTGGCGCAGATCCTGATGGCGAAGATTGCGGCTCAGGGCGCGGATTTCCCGCTCGCCGGGCAGGAACACCAGAACATCGCCGGGCCCCTGCCCTGCCGCACGTTCATGAGCCTCGATCTCTTCCAGTGCCGCCAGCACACCATCCTGCCAGCCCTGATCAGAATCTTCGTCCAGATCGGTCAGCGGTCGGTACCGGATATCGACCGGGTAGGTTCTGCCCGATACTTCGACCACCGGGGCATCCGCGAAGAACTCGCTGAAGCGTTCGACCTCAATGGTCGCGGAGGTGATGATCACCTTGAGATCCGGACGCTTGGGCAGCAACTGCTTCAGATAGCCCAGAATAAAATCGATGTTGAGGCTGCGCTCGTGAGCCTCATCGATAATCAGCGTGTCGTAGCGGTCCAAAAATCGATCATGCTGGATTTCAGCCAGCAGGATGCCGTCTGTCATCACCTTAAGTCGGCTCGAAGGCTTGGACGTGTCCGTGAACCGTACCTGGTAGCCGACGCAATCGCCGTCCTGGATTTCTTCAGCAATTCTGCCGGCGACGCTGCGGGCCGCAATACGCCGTGGCTGGGTGTGGCCAATTTGACCACGCAGGCCACGGCCGATTTCCAGGCAGATTTTCGGTATCTGGGTGGTCTTACCTGAACCCGTGGCCCCGGCGATGATGACCACCTGATTGGCGCTAATCAGGCCCCGGAGCCTGTCGACTTCGGCGGATACCGGAAGATTGGCGGGATATTCGATGACGGGTGAGCGCGTGAGTCGCTGTTGAACCTGCTCAATGCCCTGTTCGAGCCAGCGGGACGCCTTGATCAGATCTGCTTCGCTGTTTTTGCCCCGATTACGGCGGAACAGGCGGCGGATTCGGGCCGCCGCCTGTTGGCTTGCTTGTTCAAGTTCAGCGTCAATCTGCGCCGCAGAGCGCGGCGCGGAGGAGTCTACAGAGCCTGTCATTTATCCCTTGGCGGCTTCGTCACGCAGTTCGCGCCGCAGAATCTTGCCCACGTTGGTCTTGGGTAGCTCTGTGCGGAATTCAAAGAACTTGGGCACTTTGTAGCCCGTGAGGTTTTCTTTGCAGAAGGCTTTCAATTCAGCCTCGGTAACCGACGTATCGGAGGCCACCAGGAAGACTTTTACAGCTTCGCCACTCTTGTCGTCCGGCACACCCACAGCCGCACATTCAAGCACCTTGGGGTGGCTGCTCACCACGTCTTCTACTTCATTGGGGAAGACGTTGAAGCCGGAGACGATAATCATGTCTTTCTTGCGATCAACGATGCGAAGGTAACCGTCTTCCTGAATCAGGGCGACGTCGCCGGTGCGCAGGAAGCCTTCTTCTGTGAAAGATTTCTGGGTTTCTTCCGGACGCTGCCAGTAACCGCGCATGACCTGAGGTCCTTTTACGCACAGTTCACCGGGCTCTCCAATGGGCATTTCCTGGCCGTCTTCACCGAGAATCTTGACCTGCGTATTGCATACAGGCAGACCGATGGAGCCGATCTGAATCGCACTCTGAGGGTTAAAAGACACCACCGGCGATGTTTCAGTCATGCCGTAGCCTTCGCTGATGACACAGCCTGTCACCTTCTCCCATTTTTCTGCCGCTGCCTTGGTCAGCGCCATACCGCCCGATGCCGTCATTTTGAACGCACTGAAATCCAGCTTGCGGAAGCCTTCGTGGTTACACAGGCCCACAAATAGCGTGTTTAGCCCCAGGAAGGTCGTGAATTTGTGCTTTTTGAGCTCATCGACAAACCCATCCAGATCGCGCGGGTTGGGGATAAGAATGTTATGTCCGCCCGCCGCAAGCATGACGCCGCAGTTCAGAGTAAACGAATAAATGTGGTACAGCGGCAAAGGCGCAATGATGATTTCCTTGCCCTCCTCCACATTGTTTTCCAGCATCGGCCGCACCTGCAGCACGTTCGCGACCAAGTTGCCGTGGGTCAGCATGGCACCCTTGGCTACGCCCGTGGTGCCGCCCGTGTACTGGAGCACTGCGATGTCGTCCTTCGTGGGTTCCACCGGTGAGAATTTCTCTTTTGCCCCAGCGCTAAGGACGCTGTTGAGGCTGTAGGCATCCGGCAGGTTGTAGGCGGGGACCATCTTTTTCAGGTATTTGACGGCTGCATTCATCAGCGTCCGTTTGATGGTTGAGTGCATGTCCGCCAGCTCGGTGACGATCACATACTCAATCCCGGTATTGGGAAGCACCTTTTCCGCATTCGCCGCCATGTTCGCAAGCACGACCAGAGCCTTGGCGCCCGAGTCGTTGAACTGATGCTCCATTTCCCGTGTGGTATATAGCGGGTTGGTATTGACCACAATCATGCCTGCCCGCATGGCGCCAAACACCACAACAGGATACTGACTGACGTTGGGCATCTGGATAGCGATTCGGTCGCCGGGCTTGAGATTGGTGTGATTCTGAAGCCAGGCGGCAAAGTTGCGGCTCAGAACGTCCAGGTCGCGATAGGTCAGAGTCGCGCCCAGTGCAGTGAACGCAGGACGATCAGCAAAACGGTTTACAGAGGATTCGAACAGATCGAGCATGCTTTTGTATTGCTCAAGATCCACTTCGGCAGGAATACCGGCAGGGTACTTATCTTTATAAAACTGCTCGAAATCCATCACTGATTCTCCCGTTACATTAAGCTGCGGTGCGGAATTAATACGTTCCAGCCGCCTTCTGTTCGGCCTCCAGAGAAAACGGTTTCTCCGTTTTTCCAGAATGGCGGCAATAAATAGCGCTAACTCTGAAGCTTAGACCTGCTCAGCAAACTGTGCAGACCTGTCGAGCGATCCAGAGTTTATTGCTGGCTTCTCAAGTTCGACGGCGAGAATAGCAGTTTTGTCGCTTCACGGAAAAAATTAGCGAACGCTCGTTCACTCAGCGCATTGGCAGGAACTCCACCGACACCGTCTCCAGAGCCAATCAGGAAGGTACGAACTGGATCGGATAACGAACCGTGCGCTGCTTCACGTTGGCTGCGCCGAAGTCGAATAACCTCGCCCGCAGAGCGATGCGGTTTTCCAGATCAGGGCTGTTGAGTTCCGAACTCACCACCCGTGAACTTGAGACTGATCCATCCGGCTCAATAACCAATTCCAGCATAACCTGCCCCTTGAGGGTCGGATCCTGGCGCAACTCACGGCGGTACAACGCGTACAACAATGCTTTTTGCTGCTCAAAGACCTTCCTGATGTTGCCCATGTCACGCTGCCCGGGTCCGCTGCTTTTGGCGGGCAACTTCGCAACGGGTTTTTCCTCGGCAACCGTCACTTCCCTGACCTGATGATCGCTGGTCGCGACGTCTCGAATGGGTCCGTCACTGGCACCGACTCCACCGCTACCGGCCAATACGTCGCCATTTGAATCAGCTTCCGGGGCTGACGCTCCAGTGGATTCCGTGTTGGCAGAGATTGTCTTAACGGCAGAACTCTCGGGCTCTTTCATGGCCGAAAGCTGGCTGCTCAGCGCCATGAGTCCGGACCTGGATGCCCGCTCACGTGCCTGCTCCACCGTTTGCGAAGGCTGTGGTGCCGGTGCCGGTTCTGGTTCAGGCTCCGGTTCTGCAACGGGTTCTGGAGCCGGCTCGGGTTCGGGCTGTGGTTCCGGCTCTGATTCTGGTTCAGGCTCTGGCTCTGGCTCTGGCTCCGGTTCAGGCTCGGGCAAAGCTTCCGGCTCTTCCTGCTCGATCAGACGCGCCAGTTGCGGAGGAAGTGTCTCCGCTTCCTCACGGCTTGGCTCCGGCAGTTGCCGGGTTGATATCCACCAGGCCAGCGGCAGGGACACCAGCAGCAGAACAATCAATATGGCCCGAAACCAGCGGCTCTCTCGATTCTGGTTCGACCAGGGCAGGTCGAACGAGTGATAACGGTGGTCAGCCATCGCTGACCTCCCCGCGATTCTCTACCGCAAGTCTTACCTGTCTGAACTGTTGGTCAACACAAGTCTGCATGATTTTCCGCAGCAGCCGGTAAGGTGTCTCCTTCCCTGCCAGGATGGTTACCTCAAGTCCTTTCGGTGGAATCTCGCCGCGTCGCTCACGTCGCAGCGCCAGTTCATCGGCCAGGCCTTTGATGACCGTATCGTCGGCCGAGATATCGGTGAGCCCTGTGACTACGCGACCCTGCACAACCAGGGAATCCTCTGTGACTTCGATCGTCAGGGTATCAACAGCCTGATTGCCGACCTCTGACACAGGCAAAGCAACGCGTCCGGCCGACTGCATGACCTTCACGTCCGACGAGTTGACCATCAGGAAGAACACCAGAATCGTGAAGATGTCCATGAGGGACACAAGATTGAGACCGCCGGCGCGGTGCATCCTACGGTAGTGACGCTGCCTTCGCTGGGCGCGGCGAGAAGATTTCACTGACGCTCCTCCCGCAGGCTGGACAGCGTAGCGCCCTCAGGCGCATCCGCCAGAGACACGTCCGGAAACAGTTCTGCAGGCACCACGCTCGCGGCCACAACCGCCGGATAACTGCGAATGGAATCCATGGTGCTGACCAGCGTCTGATAGTCCACTTCAGGTGCGACTTCCAGAACGATGTCGGTCTTGTCCGGCACCTCACGCTTGTAGGCTTTGAGTAAGTCGCGCAGTTTTCCGAACTGGTGCGCATTGTCTGTCATCGGCAGTACCGAGCGCAGGCCCTGCTGGTTGTCAGCGAGTGCAAGGCCGTCAGGCAGCAGTGTCACGCGCAGCTTGAGGCTTTCAGCAGTCACGGGTGGTTCGCCCTGGGACTTGCCCGGGAAGTCGAGTTCCAGCGTGCGGATTTGATTGAACACCATCCCCAGCAGCAGAACCGGCACGAGCACGATCATCAGATTCATGAACGGCGTGATGTTCAGCTCAGGATCGGATTCCAGTCGACGATGACGACGTTTCATTGAGACAGCTAGTCCTTCACGCCGGAGTGGCGGTGGTATCAGTCCGTGGCGCTTCGTCAGCGATGGAGTTCAGGAGTCGCACGCCGGCCATCTCGAAACTGTCGACGATCTCGTTAGTACGGGTCTGCAGCAGCGCATGAAACAGAAGCAGCGGAATGGCACTGATCAGGCCGAAGGCTGTGGTGTTCATGGCCACCGAAATGCTCTGGGAAAGCAAGGTGGCTTTCTGGGAAGGATCGGCGTTGGCTACGGCGGTAAAAGCGGCAATAAGTCCGATGATCGTGCCCAGCAGACCCAGAAGCGTCGCGACGTTCGCGAGCGTGGCGAGATACTGGGTGCGCTTTTCCAGACGTGGAAGAACTTCCATCAGCCCTTCCTCCATCGCATATTCCACCTCTTCTCGGCGGTGCCCGTTGATCAGTCTGCCCAGACCGCTGCCGATGATGCGCGCAATTGCCGTGTCTGAAGACTCAGTGGCTTTCAGGGCTTTGCGATAGCTTCGCTCTCGCAGAAGCGGCAATAGTTGCTGGTCAAAAATCTTGCGGTTGCGCTGGCGCACAGAGCCGAGATAGACAAATCGCTCAAGAGTTATGGCTAGCCCGATCAGCAGAACCAGGGCGATGGGATACATGAATGCTCCGCCTTCCTGGAAAAAACGAATAACAGTCTCGAGCATGTTTGACTCCGGCACTCTTAATTAAGGTCGCTAGTGGGTTAGCCATTAAAGTAGCTAATGATTTAGGTCTTCCAGGAAGCTGCTGAATAATTCTGGGTCGCGGTGGATCAGTACAAAAGCCGGGCGGTGTCCGCTGGCAAGTGATTCCAGGTTATTCACAGCCTCCCTAAGTTATTGATTCATTCTACTGTTTGCAAAGTTTACTTACGAAGCCTCTGATTCACAGCCATGACGAACAGACGCCTACTTGAGCATTGGCCGTGACCTCAATCCGATCCACGTTTACTGAGGCGTGAACCGGCTCGTGGCCCCGCCAGGAGACAGGGTCTGTCGGAAGCGAATTTCCCCGGATAAAACATCCGGATCCTGCGGCGTCATAAGATCAGGAAAATCCGTGCGTAATTCAGCCTGTGTGCGCTCGGGAATCGTTGGCGGCTGCCAGGGCAGGATGTAAAGAACCCGGGGCTCGCGATCTTCAGGGATGGCTGAAAATCCCTCCACGCCCAGACTCACTCCTGAGTCGCTCGGCGCCGGTTCGCTCAATGCCGCAGAGCCAGCATCCCCGGAGCTGGGCTGAGCCAACGCAGGAATCGCCAGCCCTGCCAGCATCGCCGCAAAACCCCGGACTAGAATCACTGCACAGAATCTGATCATTTCGCCAGTCTCCGCTTGAGATCTGCGATCCATCCCTCGACCGCTTCATCTTTTTCATAAGCCACAGACTGGTAAGCCTGGTACTGCTCAAGAGCGCATTCCAGATCCAGAAGGTACAGCTCACAGATAATGCCGAGATTGTAGTGAAGCTCAGAGTTCTCGGGACTTTGTCGAACACCTGCGCGCAGCACCTCAGCCGCTTCGACGAACCTGTGCTGCTCTTGAAGCAGGAGTGCCAGGTTGTTGCTGGCCAGCGTCGTCGATGGATCGAGAGCGAGTGCTTTGCGATACGCCTCCTCTGCTCTATCCGGCATTTGCTGTTTCTGAAGTGACCAGCCGAGTCGAGCCATGGTTCTGGGGTCATTGGGTCGTTGCGCCACAAGACGCTGAAGATAATCGCTGGCCAGTGCCCAATCCTGATTTTCGGCAGCGTTAGTTGCCAACTCGAAAGTCTGGAGCTGAGCGACGGTCATGGGTGCCGCCTCCACCGGTTTTGCGCTGCCCGGCGTTTTGCTCTGGGAAGCACAGCCAGCAAAGAGCCCCACCAATAAAAGCAATGCACACCGGCAGAAAACGGGCATGAACGGCATTGAGAACTTGAGGGGAATCAAAGACCGATTAGCTGTCACTTTCAGCCTCCGCCGGCCAGGACTGCCAGCGCAATTGGCGCTGGTAGCGACCAGGAAACATCGTGGCAAGGGTGCTGATGCTGTTGCCAATCCATTGATCATAACCGGCTTCGAGCAGGCGCCTGTGGTTGCGATCGTGAAGCTTGATGGCCTCTTCTTCGAACGGGAACGCCTGTTCTTCAATCAGAATATCGTATTGCATGAGCTCCAGTTCGTTGAGATCCCTTGGCCGCTCCGACGCCATAATCGCCGAAGCCAGTTCACGATAGAGCTCTCCCTGGCGGAACAGCGACTCCGATTTCTGAGTTGCATCGCCGATCTGGTCCACCTGACCAAAACGCGTCCGGGCCTTTTCCATGGCTTTCTGTTTGCGCGACAGTGATCGATCCAGCGGAGCGGTCAGCGCTATTGACTCGTAGTCTCGCTGGGCTTCTGAACCCAACTCAAGAGCGTACTGCGCTGTCCATGCCAATGTGGTCTCGGAATGCCATTCGCTCGAGAACTCGGCGCTCACAAGCGTTTCGCGCGTATCCGGCGCGGCAGCACCGGATTCAATCAGCCGGTGACGGAAGGTCTGCAATCGCACATGCTGATCGGCGCTGCTGGCAACCGGTGTCGTCTTCAGATATTGCCGATAGAGGCTGTTTCGCTCATCGGTGGCACCGGCCGCGTCGTAGAGTTCCGCAGCCCTCAGTCTACGATCCCAGTTGACGGTTCCATTTGCGTTCCGACTGGTCGCCATCAATTCCTCGGCTGCCAGATCCGGTTGTTGCGACGAGGTGTAAGCCAGGACAAGCTTATCGCTGATGCCGGCGGTCAGCGGATGGCTGGAATGCTCTTTACGGAAGCGCCTCAGAAGATCGATCGCTTCCAGCCAGCGATCCGAGCGAAGCAGCGCGTTGGCAGCATCGAATTCAGCCTTGATGGCAATCGGCGAACCCGGTGCCACGTCGCCGACTCGGAGGAAGTTACTGACCGCCAGCTCGAACAGTCCGCGCCGGTCCGCCTCCTCACCCTGGCGATAGATTGCCGTCGCCAGCTGATTTTCCAGACGCTTCTGGTCTTCTGCAGGGAGTCTGACGGACGGATACTGCGCCTGAATTTCGTTAGCTGCCCGCCACGCCAGCTCCGCCGACGCATAATCCTGCTCATCCATGGCCACCTGGCCCAGCACCAACTGGGCGCTCAGCCGTGGACCAGGCTCCGACTCGCCAAAGGCAATGACTGCACGGGCGTAGTCACTGGCGTCCCGGGGCCGATCAGCTTCGAGCAGGTGGTTGGCCAGGCTGGCCTGAACCTGGGGCAGGCGTTTATCGACAGGATAGGACGTGGCGTACCAGCGAATCTCGGCCATGGTTTCGTCGAGCGTTACGTCTAACGGGATTTCTCCGTCAAGGGCCTGCGCCGACAGAGTCAGAGAAGCCCAGGCCGCATCTGCAGTATCGGCATCCAGGCGATGTATCTCGTCCGGATAGCCTGCTTTGCGGAACGCTTCCTTCGCTGCCATGTAACGCTGCGCCTGCAGCCAGGCATCGCCTGCGAGCCTGTAAAGTTCAATATTTTCCCTTTGCCGTGCCGCCAGCGCCTCGTAAAGCTCTGCGGCACGCGCGAAATCCGCCGCGCCAACAGCCGGCGAACGGTTGCCGGCCTGGTTGGAGCCGCGATCGTAATGTATATCGGCCAGGCGCCGGGTGCGCTCCACCCACTCTTCGCGGTAGCGGCTGCTCATGCCTCGCCAGTCGGCCGGTCGCAGATAGCGGGCGATAAAATCATCGGTCGCTGCCTCGGCTCGGGTGGCGTCACCCATCGCCCGCCAGAGCTCAATGCGTTGAACATAGAACGCCGGGTCCTGGGGGTGCTTGCCTGGCTTGCGGATGAAGGCGAGCGAGACTGCGTCACTGTCTTCCGGGTTGTCACGGACCGCGTAGTAATCCGCTAGCCGGTCATAAAGAAGGAATTCATAGTCCCGGGTACCGGTGTAGGCTAGCAGGCTGTCGAGAGCCGGAAGCCCGCCGTTTTCAGCCGTCATCAGCGCCAGAATCCGGAATGTGTCATCAATCAGCTCAGCGGAACCTGGAGGAATCTTACTGAAGTTATCCGTCGGCTCTGCCTGAGAATCGAGCACTTCTATGAAGGTGCGGCCGGCCTCCTGATAATTGCCTGCCTGGAACTGACTCCAACCCATCATGTAAAGGGCGCGGGACTTGAGCGCCTGAGGCGCATCCGAAGACAACACTTTGCGATAGGAAGCGACAGCCTCAGGATACTCGCCCGCAGAGAACTGAGCCTCACCGAGACGGAAGTGCGCCTCGGGCACATACTGAGAGTTGGGATAAAGCCCGATGAGTTGCCGCAGGCGCTCATTGGACTGGTCTGTCTCCCCGACCAGAGCATAGGCCTTGGCCATCTGATAAATCAGTTCATCCAGCCGGCCGCTGTATCGCCCCTGCTCCAGAATCCGCTCGTAACTGCCAAGCGCCTCGTTCTGCATGGCCTGCATTTCGGCAATGGAAATATCCGGCTGAACACCCGCGGTGGGCCGACCACTGCCGCCTGTCAGTGCCTCCAGTCTGTTCAGGGCATCAATTCGAATTTCCGGCTGATCAGAATCCCGGAATAGCTGACGGTAACGATCCGCCGCGTCTTCTGCATCAACTCTGGGTAGAGGCCGCTGATCGAAGGGCAGAAATACCGGCTCTAACTGCCCGATGGATTGTCCCTGTTCCGCCGAGCCTGCAGGTGCGCTCGGTTGGGCCAGAATCGCCGACCCAAAACCCATCGTGGCGATCAACAGAGCCGGGGTGAACAATTTCAGATTGAAGCGCCTATTTCTGGCAGCGCGCAGAGTGCGGACGGGAGCAGGCATCATGGCTTTTGCGCCCCCGATCCGGCCTGACTTTCAGCGATGTATTCATAGAGATGGGCGAGTTCCTGCTCAGCCAGATCGACAACTTGCCGGAAGCGCGCCTGCTCACTTGTCAGGTAGTTTTGAAAGTCGGTGTTCATTCTGGCTTCAGCTTCTTTGAGAAGCTCTCGCGCCAGTGCGTCCTGTGCCTTCAGCTCCTCTCTCAGCTGGTCAAGCCTTCCGATAGCCTCGCGGCGCTTCGAGGTCATTTCCGCTTTTTGCTCTGGCAACGCGTCGCTGGCCTTGCGAAGCTCGGCAATCTGGAGCGCGAGGCTTTCCACGGTTGCAGAGTCTCTGCTGGTGCTCTGCGTGCGAGCCCTCAGATCCGCAACGCGGGTTTCGAGCTCGCTGAGCAGCGAATCAGGAAGGCCAGGCGGTTCAGATCGGTCCTTGGCGGACCCAGCCTGGTTTGAGCGACGCTTGAGGTGACCGCTCAGGATATTCAGATCTCGTAAGTCCAATGCGATTCTTTCTCGGAGGCTGTTCAGCGTTGAAACTTTTTCGACCGAGCGCTGATATTCGGGCACCGAAAGGAAGTTCACAAAATACGCGGCCGCCGCTGATCCCTTGGCTCCACCGTCACGGAGAAACCATTCAACGCTCCCGCCGGCGCCCGCGTTCGCGAATTCCTGCCAGGCGCCATCCGTCTTAACTTTTCCAATCAGTTCTGAAAGCGTCACCAGCTCATTACGAAGCACGCTCGAGGCTTCGAGATAGGCTTCGCCTGCCTGACCGATATAGCCGCTCTCCTCGTATCCGCTGGCCATGGCGAGCCAGGCCTGATCGACGCCTTCAAAGGCCAGAGGATATTTCTTGGCCCGATGCCAGGACTGCATGGCCCGCCGGTAATCACCGGCTTTTGCTGTGGCGACACCGTGAAGATAGAAGCCCATCGGTGCCTGCAGGCCGTCGACCGGCAGTTGGTCGAGTAAATCACGGGCTTTGATGTAGTCTTCCTGCTCCAGAGCGAGATAACCCGCGCGAAGCAATATGCGTGATTTGAGATCTTTCTTGAGCTCAGGGCTGGCATCACTCGCGTTCCAGCTTTCTTCCAGAAGCGCCAGCGCCACCCTCAATGAAACAAGCGGTCGGCTACTGCGGCTACGATTACGCACTTCTTCGCTGTGTACGTAGGAGGCAAGATTCAGGTAACCCAGGGCCACCCAGTAGCCGGGCTTCATTTTCTGCAGAACTGCGCCAGCCCGATCAAACCGCCCCAGCTGCATGTTCAAGGCGGCCGCACGGTACGCCGTGGGCTCCTGATCGCTGCCAAGAATCAGTTGGAGGGGATTGGCGAGCAGTTCCAGCGCCGCTGCGGGCTGACCGGAGGCCTCAAGGAGACGGGCACGTTCAGCAAGCGCATGATCGCGCACATAGGCAGTCGATGCAGAGTTCATCACCTGTTCTAGGAGAGCATTGGCCTCATCCCAGGCGCCAGCCGAAATCAGCACTCGAGCTCTTGCCAAATCACCAGCGGGGCTGGCTTCACCATCAAGCGCCGACAGCGCCTGGGCGAGATGGCCGGCGGTTACGTCGAATCGGGCGCGGTCGGGAACTGACTCGTCAGCCTGACTTGCACCGACGCTCAGACAGCAGCCTAAAAACAGAGCACAGGTGCGGCTACGGATTCCAGGCATGTCAAAGTGCACGCAGATCAAGCCGTGGTTCAAACGTAGGAGCACTGGCTTTTAGCACCAGCTGATAGGCGGAAATTCCCGCTTTTTTTTGCAGATCCAGGGTAATGGAGCGACGCAGATACCGGTCGTTTTCCGCCTGGCCGCTGACGATGGCCGTCAGCTTGTGATCTCCCAGCGGTAGATGCCCAAGGTAAAGCGCCTGGACGCCACCATCGGCCAGACCCTGGCGCTCTGTATTGTCATACCTGTGGGAGGCCACAGGCGTGCCGTCGAGTTGCAGCTCGATGGCCTCAATGCGGAAGGATTCCGGATCGCTGATCGACAGGAAGATCTGCAGCCGGGTTGCTGCAGGATCAAGTACCTCTTCCTGAATCGAGTAGAGGTCGGCGCTCGCGCGGATAACGTCAGCTTTCAGCACACGGATACGCGCATCAAGGCCCTCATCAGCAGGTTGCGCTATCGCAGCGCTGCCCGACAGGGACGCAATCAGAGTGAACAACCACAGCAGCCCCTTAAACGGCATTCCGTCAGGAGATATCTGAGATTTTGAGGAGCTATTAGTCACGCGGAGTGAACGACGACGCGGGGACTCCGCGCGACGCTTTTGCACTTGATCCATTGGCATCAATCAGTCCATTACACAGCTGTCGCCAATATACACAAACGACATTGACCCGCCTATGCTCGACGGGCCGGATTGCATCCCGAGGCCGTCGAATAAATTTACACGCCAACCAAAAAATTCAGTCCAATCAACGCTGAAGCTTGGGGGTGATCATTTTAATCACCTGTTTTTAATGAACTTTATTTAAGCTGGCACCGCTCATGCTAAACACTTGGTGCGGTAACGAATTTTGGTCTACCGCTTCGATATGCCGAGCTTTTGCCGATGACCTCAACCGCATCGGCTTTTTTTTGCCTGAAATTCCGCAGGGAGCCTCTGAAAGCCAGAGGTGATCCGGAGTTGTTCAGAGGGCCCCTAGCGACTCAGCTCCTTCATGGCGGCTTCCAGTCCCTCGACCGACATCGGGAACATCCGGTTCTCCAGGAGATGTCGGGTGATTTCGAGAGATTGGCTATCCCAATAATTTTGGGGCAGCGGATTAAGCCAGACGATTTTCTGGAAGTGCTCGGCCATTCGCTTGAACCAGACAGCGCCCGCTTCCTGATTCCAGTGCTCCACCGACCCGCCCGGATGGGTTATTTCATAGGGTGCCATGGTCGCATCTCCGACGAAAATAACCTTGTAATCAGGACCGTAGCGATTAATGACCTCATGGAGGGGAACGGTTTCGGTGGTGCGGCGGAAGCTCTCTTTCCACACGTCTTCATAAACGAAGTTATGGAAATAGAAGTATTCCATATGCTTGAACTCGGCTCGCGCCGCTGAAAACAACTCCTCGCATACACGGACGTGAGGGTCCATCGATCCGCCGACATCGAAAAATATCAGTACCTTGACGGCATTGTGGCGCTCAGGAACCATTTTCAGATCAAGGTAGCCGGCGTTCCTGGCGGTAGAACGGATGGTATCTTCCAGATCCAGCTGATCAGCCGAGCCCTGTCGGGCGAACTTCCGCAGACGCCTGAGGGCGACTTTGATATTTCGGATACCCAGCGTAACGCTGTCGTCCAAATCGCGGAACTGACGTTGTTCCCAGACTTTCGCCGCTTTACCGTGACGGCCATCCTTCTGGCCGACCCGAATTCCCTCCGGATTGTATCCATCGGCACCAAACGGGGACGTCCCGCCGGTGCCGATCCAGCGGTTACCGCCCTGATGGCGCTTCTTCTGCTCTTCCAGGCGCTCCTTGAAGGTTTCGATCAGCTTTTCCAGCCCCCCGAGGGATTCGATCTGCGCCTTCTGCTCATCGGTGAGGAAGCGCTCAAATTCTGAGCGCATCCACTCATCCGGAATCAACGCTTCCAGATGCTCGGTGAGATCTTCAATGCCATCGAAGTAGGATTTGAAAGCCCGATCGAACTTGTCGAAATGGCGCTCGTCTTTCACCAGACAGAGTCTGGCCAGGTAGTAAAACTGTTCGACGTCCGCAAACGCGAGCCGGCTCTTAACGGCTTCCACGAGATCCAGGTACTCCCGCAGGGTTGCGGGAACACGGGCGCGACGGACTTCGAGGAAAAAATCAATGAGCATAATCTATTTGCCCTGATCAGCTGCGTCGACGGGTCATGAATGCCAGCTTCTGCAGGAGGTGAACGTCCTGCTCATTTTTGACAAGCGCTCCGTAGAGTGGCGGCAGAGAGCTTTTGGCATCTTTCTCGTGCAGCATTTGAGCTGATAGCTCATCCGCCATCAGCAGCTTCAGCCAGTCAATCAGCTCTGATGTGGACGGTTTTTTCTTGAGACCCGGCACCTTGCGCACATCGAAAAAGACTTCCAGCGCATCGCGCACCACTTCCTGCTGAACACCCGGGAAATGGACGTCGACGATTTCTTTCATAGTCGTAGCGTCAGGGAAGCTGATGAAGTGGAAAAAGCAGCGACGCAGGAAGGCGTCTGGCAGTTCTTTCTCGTTATTGCTGGTGATAACAACGATGGGGCGATGCTTGGCGCGGATCGTCTTCTGGGTTTCGTAAACGAAGAACTCCATGCGATCAATTTCGAGCAGCAGATCGTTAGGAAACTCAATATCGGCCTTGTCGATCTCGTCGATCAGGAGCACAACCTGCTCATCGGCCTCGAAGGCCTCCCACAGTTTGCCCTTGATGATGTAATTGCTGATGTCTTTGACCTTTTCATCGCCTAACTGAGAGTCGCGCAGGCGTGACACCGCATCGTATTCGTAGAGGCCCTGCTGGGCTTTGGTGGTCGACTTGATGTGCCAGGGGATCAGCCGCTTACCCAGCGCAGAAGCCATTTCTTCGGCCAATAGCGTTTTTCCGGTACCCGGTTCGCCCTTGATCAGCAGAGGTCTCTGCAGGGTGATGGCCGCGTTGACCGCCATCTGTAGTTCGGTTGTGGCCACATACTTGTCGGTGCCCGTGAATTGCATAGCGAAGCTTCCCGTGTTTGTCATTCAAACGCCGGAGTATAACGGGCTGCTGGATGTATTTCAGCGGCCGAGATGCGCAACTTTCCCGACTAATCTCAGCTAGGGTGCTCCCTACCGGGACGCCGGGTCTTCGCGCAGATCGTCAAGATCAAAGTCTTCAAGCCCAAAGTCTTCCTCCTCCTCGGCGGGTTCAGAATCGGCGGACTTTTTGGCTGTCGCTTCATCCTCTTCGTCGGCCGTTTTCTTGTCTGGCTCAGGCGCCGCGTCCTCGTCTGCCTGCAGTTGCTCGGCTTCGGACAGGGAAAGAACCGGTGGCACCAGGTCATCATCCTCGGCTGTTTCAGCGACCGGACTCTCTTCAGAGGCGTTGGAAATTTCCTCCTCCTGCTCAGTTTCAGGCTCAGCCGCTTCGTCGGGCTGATCCGCAACCGACTCGACAACCGGAGGCTCGGGCTCAGGTTGCTCCTCCGTCAGTGCTTTGTCCGGCGTCGTTTCAGGTTCACGATCCAGATCGGACGTCTGCTCGGCAGCCTTTCGCTTGCGAATTAAGACGACAGCCGCGACCACGCCGGCCAGCAGAAAGACTCCGCCCACGCCCAGGCCGATCCACAGCCACGGCAAAGATTCCTCGACTGGTTCGCTCTGCGCCTCCGGTTGTACCGAAGGCTCCTCCAACTGCGATAGATCCACCGGGCGGCTCAGGTCCTCGCCAGGGTTCTCGTCCGTCGGCGCAGGGTCCGAGACCTGCTCTGCTGTCGGTTCGGGAACTTCGGTCGGTTCAGCCTGCGGCTTGGGGCCAATGGTGGGCGACTCGCCGGAAAGATCGATGGCCGCATCGCTTTCAGTGACCGGTGCTTCTTCAGGCGCCGGAGGCAGCGCCTCTCCCGGGGCTGCAAAATTCAACGTTTGACTGAACTTTCGGCTGAACGTCTTACCATCAGCGATCACATCGAGATGGTAAATGCCAGGTTGCGGAAGCCGCGCAATCGTATCGGTATAAATGCCTTCTTCCGGAGTCAGGCTTTTGGTTCCGGAACGACCGCTGGCATCAGAGAGCCGGAGTGTCACGTCGAGCACCTGGAGAAAATCCGGATTGGTCAGTTGGTCGCCATCCCCGTAAAATGCCACATTCACATCGACAGCCTGGCCTTCCTCAAACATGGCTGGAATCGGCGAAACAATCATCCGCAAGTCACTGACAACCGTGACGCGGCTTCCCTCGCCCAGCCCGCCCTGAAAACGCCACTCGCCGGGTTCAGGGTTTCGAACAGTAATCAGGTCGTAATCCGCTTCCCGAGCCCACAGAGTGCCGCTGGTGCTTTGAGCTTGATCGTAGGCGATCGCTTCTCCTGAAGGGGTGACCAGTTCAATCCTTTTTTCAGACGGATCTCCCGTGAAGACCAGCGCGGTGTACTCCTCTACGCCATCATCGATCCGAAAACGCTTGCCTTCGATGGGCAACTGCTCCTGGGGGGCGGCGGTATTCAGCGCGTCTAAAAACGCTTTGCTCAGATCATCGGCGGTTTCAGCTAACCACAGGCTGCCATTGGTCTGTTCGGCCAGGTCACGAAGAAACTCCATATCCGCATCGCGAGACAGAGCGATGGTTTGCAGGCTGATCCCACGGCGATTCAGCGAACGGACGAAATCATCGAGGATCCGACGTTTTTCAATCGCATTGGTTCGTTCACCAGGCGCGATATCGACTTGTCCGTCCGTCAGCAGAATCACGCTGGCCGCACTGCCCGGCTCCGGGTCCATCCAGGGATCGGTCGCCACTTCCAGCGCTTTGCCGATATTGGTCCACTGGGCGATAGAATTGATGCGCTCGGAGCGCTCAACCATCCGCTCGCGCCACTCCTCGTTCACGGGACCATAAGGCACCAGCATGTTGACGTACTGCCCGAAGGTCCAGAGACCTGCTTTGGCATCGGAGGGGATCATGCGGGCCAGAAGCCGCACGGCGGGTTGCCTCAGATTGGCAGGGTCCGTGGTTCGCATACTGCCGGATATATCGACAACGATGCGAACATCAGGTTTTGGGGGCAGCTCAGGAGAGGTGGAACCTTCCTGAGCGAGGACAGGAATGACAAAACAAAGCAGTGCAGCATGGAGAACCCAGCGCATCATCGGTTGGCCTACCGTAAAAACAGGGGATTATTTTCTTTTGGCAAGCCGATGGCGGAGCAGATCAAGAATCCAGATGAGCAGCAGAACCGCAGCTGCGATACCCATATTGAACCACGCCCGCGCCGCCTCAGCGGCGTTACCCAATATCTGTTCGTAGCCGCCGTGCAGCCAGGCTGGAATCCACCAGTCTGCCGCTTCGGTTGAGGCGACCGGAGTCAGCAGAACGACAGCCAGCACCACTTTGAGCAGCGACCTGAGACCGTACAGCGGCAATAATTTAAATAGTTTAGACGCCATCCAGAAAAAAACAGCGAATGCGAAAAGATAAATTGCCCAGAAAATCAGATAGGCGAGTTGAGCGTCGGCGGTCATTGCCTGAAAACCTCTAGATAACCCAGTGGATAATGTGTTCCTGCCAGTCATCAACCGGAACTTCGGCTTCGGACTGAACGCGATTGGCGATGGAAACGCCGGCTTCATGGACTGAATCAGGGTCGCCGGTCAGTAGCGGATGCCACTGGGCGAGGGGCCTGCCCTCGGCGAGGGTGCGATAAGCGCAGGTGTATGGCAACCAGTAAAAAGTGGCCAGTGTACTGGGTTCGAGAACGACGCATTCGGGAACGGCCTGGGTCCGTGTCCGGTAGACCGTACACTGGCAGTTGCTCTGATCCATATACCGACAGGCAAGATCGGTGTAGAAGACCTCGCCGGTATCTTCGTCCTCAAGCTTGGCAAGACAGCACTTGCCGCAACCGTCGCACAGCGACTCCCATTCCTGGGCAGTCATTTCATCCAGGCGTTTGCGCTGCCAGAATGGAATTTGAGCGATCACGAATTACGCCTATCCAGTTTTTCCTTGAAGTTCACTATGTAACTATCGAGTTTTTCTGGCATCTGCAGAAAGAAGCCCTTGTCCTCAATGGCTTCCATTACTTGGCCACCTGTCGCTCTGGCCAGCTTGCGATCCGGTGTCAGCACAAGGTCCATTGCAGCTTCCGGCACCCCGAAAAGCTCTTTCAGTTCAGAGGGCAGTTCATCCCAGTCCTTGCCTCGCTGAACGTAAATATAAGTGTCGCGCTTCTGGCGACTGCGGAACACCGATACAAACATTCTCTGCGTCATTGGCTTAGCAGCTTTTCCAGCTCAATCCGATTTTCAGCCAGCAGACGTTCCCGCCAGCCCTTCAGCAATACTGAGTCGCCGGTCCGATTGTGGTCCCGGATTTCGTGAATCAGTTGTTCGAGCTTGCGACGGGGCGCGACCAGCTCGATGGGTATGTCCTGGGCCTCCGCTTTTACGCGGAACAGCTTTTTCGCTTTCTTGAAGCGATCCTGCTCAGCGACAGACAGCGGTTGAGTGATCATCTGATCTGAACTCAAAGGCGAAGTCTGACCCTCGCGTATCAACTCGAGCAAGATTTCACCATAACGGCGTACGACCGGCGGCGGTACATCGGCAACGCGGCTTAATGAAGGAAGACTGTCCGGCAACCGTTCCGCCAGCCCGATCAGGCCTGTATCGCTGACGATACGCCCTCGAGGCCGGTTGCGCTCACGACTTTGCTTTTCCCGCCAAGCCGCCAGCTTTTTGAGAACCCCCTGCTGGATCGGATTAAGCCGCCAACCGCCGCGCATCTTCAGATACATCTCTTCATCCGGAACAGAGGCGTTCAGTTCATTGCAGAATCGCTCACTCTCCTCGATCAGGGCCTCGCTCAGTTGACGCTCCTGCAATGCTGCGCTGATGTGTTGCCAGAGGGGATGCAGGTAGCGGACATCATTGAGCGCGTAGTTTTCCTGCGCTGCCGACAACGGGCGAGCCAGCCAGTCGGAACGGGTTTCGTCTTTATCAAGAGTTGTACCTAACACCGTTTCTACGATACGGGCATAACCCACTGAAAAACCGAAACCGCCCAGAGCAGCGCCTAGCTGAAGATCAATCATTCCCGACGGCGGCACGCCCAGCCAGCTTCGAAACAGCTCAACGTCTTCGCTCATCGCATAGAGCAGCTTTGGCTGGCCGCTGTCTGCCAGCAATTCTCTGAAACGCTTGGACTGTTCGACGACTTGCGGCTCAACCAGATAGAACTCCCCCGGATAAGCCAGTTGAACCAGGGCCGGGATCGGGTAGTAGGTTGAGATTCGTTCGAATTCGGTGTCGATACCAATCGGTTGGCCCTGATGATCCTCAAGCCATTGGTCGAGTGCGGCCGGCGTTGTCAGCCACTGGCTCGGGTCAGGTTGCGAGGTGTCAGACACCATAATGATGATTTACTCCAGGAAGGGTTTGCGACCGCGAAAAGCATGGGTCAGCGTAAATCCGTCGACATAACCAAGTTCGCCCCCGACGGGAATACCATGGGCGAGCCGCGTGATAAGGATACCTGAACCGTCGAGCCGATCCGAAACATAGTGGGCTGTGGCTTCGCCTTCGACGGTCGGGTTTGTGGCCATAATCAGTTCAGATACGCCCTTCGCTCTCACCTGTTCGAGAAGGTTCTCAACGCCGATTTCAGCAGGCCCCAGACCATCAATGGGAGAGAGATGCCCCATTAGCACGAAGTACAGTCCCCGGTAGTCACCCGCCTGCTCTATGGCCAGAAGGTCGGCCGGGCTCTCCACGACACACATCAGCCCGCTGCGACTACGCTCCGGATGAAGACATATCTCACAGACTTCCGTGTCTGAGAAATTCTGGCACTGCCCGCATCGGCGAACGCCACTCATTGCTTCACTGAGCGCCTGGGCAAGGCGATCGCCGCCGGAGCGGCCTCGCTCAAGCAGATGAAATGCCATTCGCTGAGCCGTTTTCTGACCCACGCCCGGCAAGCACCTCAGCGCGTCGACCAACTCATCTACCAATGGACTGAACTTCATTAAATCAGTCTCTTAGAACGGCATCTTAAAGTTAGGCGGCAGACCCATACCCGACATCATTCCGGACATCTTGTCCTTCTGATTGGCCTCAATACGGCGAACGGCATCGTTGATCGCTGCCGCAATCAGATCTTCCAGTACGTCCTTGTCTTCGCTCATCAGCGAACTGTCGATGTCCACATTGCGAACATCGTGACGGCCGTTCATGGTGATCTTTACCAGCCCGGCGCCGGCTTCTCCGGTGACTTCAGCCTTGGCGATTTCTTCCTGGGCTTTTTTCATGTCTTCTTGCATCTGCTGGGCTTTTTTCATCAGATCGCCCATACCATTCATCATGCTGTTACCTCTTTCGATTCTCTCTTCCGGGAATGTCCGGCCAACATCATTGGCCTGGCCCTATTTCGGTTGTACGACGCTTTCGCGTGTACGAAACTCTCGTTCGTAAGAAACTTTCGTTCGCAAGAAATTCAGGAACTTACCGGTCTTATGCTTTCTTCCACCAGCCGGGCGTCGAACTCACTGAGAATCCGCTGCACCACCGGGTCCTCGTGTATCGCAGCCACGGCTCCGGCCTGAGCTTTCTGGCGCTGGTCCTCGGCATAGGCTGCGGGCGTCGCCTGACCCGGCTCGCCCACGACAACTTCTAACTTTATGCTGTCGCCGAACGCCTGCTTCAAGGCTTCAAGAATTTTTTCCTGGTGCCGATTGTTCAACAAGCGTCCATGACCTGCATCGATTACCAGCCTGATCTGCTCACCATCCCGTTCGAAAGCCGTGTGACTCGCCAGATTGGCCGTCATACCATTGAGGCCGATCTGGGCGAAATCTCTCATCCAACTAAACTCGCCTTCGCCCACTGATGGGGGCTGCGGGTCTTGCGCCTTTTCTTCTGAGGCGGCCATCGAAGCGTCAGCGCTTTCAGGAATATCGTGTTCAGAAGCATCTGATGGGGAATCGGACTCGTCGCTGATGGCAGATGAGTCACTTGTCAACGCCTGGGGTTGCCGTTCTGTGATGCTCGGCGAGGCTTCAGTCGTCAGTTCGTCGTAGACAACCTGGTCTGATTCGCCATCGTCCCAGGGAACATCGTCGTAGGCAGAAAGCGGGACGGATTCATCCGGGCCCGACTCCGACGCTGAGGATGATTCGGGAGGCGCCAGTAAGGGCTTGCTGGCATCAAGAGTTTTCGCTGCTGGCTTTGGCTGGCGCGCCTCCTGGTCAACAGGCTCATGCGGAGCCGGCGACTGAACTGGATTGGCGGCCTCGTCTTTTGATCCGACCGGATCGGCATCGGGAGGCTGTTGTGCGGCGCTGGAAGCGGGCGCAGGCTCGGGCTCGCTGTCGGCCTCTCGCCCGGTCTCAGGAGACTTTGAGCCGTTAACGGCTCCCGACGTCTGAATCTGTGGGGGCGCCCGTCGCGCGGCCGCTGGTCTGAAGGCCAGCATCCGCAGCAGAGTCATTTCAAAACCCATCCGGGCATCGGGGGTGACGGCCAGATCTTTGCGGCCCATCAGCGCAGTCTGATAAAAAAGCTGAGCATCCTCGGGGCTGATTTCACCCGCCATCTGACGCACGAATTCGACGTCTCCGACCGCATTATCAGCGCTTCCCGGCACCACCTGCTCCAGGGTGATGCGGTGAAACAGAGAAAGAAGATCCTCGAAGATCGCGCTGTAGTCCGGCGCGAAGTCGGAAATTCTCCGCACTTCGTTGAGCAACTGCTTGCCTTCTCCGGCCACCAGGGCTGTCAGAAGGTTGTGCAGGTCTCTCTGATCAATGCTGCCGAGCATGGCACTGACATCTTCAGCTGCGATCTTTTCGTTACCGAAGGCTATGGCCTGGTCAGTCAGACTGAGGGCATCGCGCATGCTGCCGTCCGCTGCTCTCGCCAATAGCCAGAGTGCAGGGTCTTCAGCGGGAATCTGCTCGGCATCGAGCACGTAACGCAGGTGACCGGCGATGTGCTCAGGCGTCATTCGCTTGAGATTGAACTGAAGACACCGGGAAAGAATGGTAACGGGCAACTTCTGGGGATCCGTGGTGGCCAGCAGGAACTTGACGTGTTCCGGCGGCTCCTCAAGAGTCTTCAGAAAGGCGTTGAATGATTGGTTGGTCAGCATATGGACCTCATCAATCAGATAAACCTTGTAGCGCCCCCTGGTTGGTGAATACTGGACGTTGTCGGTCAGCTCACGCATATCATCGACACCAGTCCTGGAAGCCGCATCGATTTCGATCAGATCTACAAATCGACCTTCGGCAATTTCCCGGCAGCTGTCACACAGACCGCAGGGATGGGATGACACACCCTCCTCACAGTTGAGACTTTTCGCCAGCAAGCGTCCAAGCGTAGTTTTCCCCACGCCCCGCGTGCCCGTGAACAGATAGGCGTGATGGAGCCGCTGGTGATCCAGTGCATGCACCAGTGCCTTGAGCACATGCTCCTGGCCGACCATATCCTCGAATGTTCTGGGGCGCCATTTTCGGGCGAGCACCTGGTAGCTCATTAGGTTCGCTTCTCCGGAAAAACGGAAACTGGATCTAGGAAGTCTCCCGCCCCCTAGTAGCCCTTTGGCCAACTTTAGCATGAACCGGGCCTGGGCCGGCATTCCGGTCAATGGATTGCGGCCAATCAAACAACATCAAGAGGAAACTTAACGGGGCACTAAAAGGAAGCCAAACAAGCAAGACTAACTATCGCGACTGGACTAGCGAAAACGACAAACGAGAAGGGAAAAACAGGATTGGGGGTGACCCCACCAGCAACATTCCGGCACCCAAGTCCACCGCTGCGGCTGCTCCCTTCCGGGCCTGACCGGGTTCACGGTTTATTGTTGCGGAGGCACCGGCAGGGCCACCATAACGACGCTGGAGGCATAGCCACTCAACGGCTTCGGAGACAAAGCTTCTTGCAGCCATTGGCAAACTAGCTCCAAAGCGGCGCGAATGTTATCAGAAGCCCCAGGGGACCACAACGCCCCATGCAAGCACAGGGAGCCTCTGAATAACTCCGAATCGCCTCCACCTGCCGCGAGCTTGTCAGACTAATCCCGCCGTGAAGTCATCCTGGCGAAACCAGCAGGCGATGCTGTGCCTTGCTCTGGTGGCGGGTAAGACCTCGTGAGGAATTTCCTCGCTCAGCATGAAAACCATCGTGTTACGGTCAGGCAGCACCAATGCAGGTTGCGCCTGCGGGTCATCCCGCTCATAAACAGCGAGCTCGCCGCCCTCGTCTGCCTGCCAGTCGGCATTCAGATAGATCACAACACTCACGATTCTTGACGCCCTGCCCGCAAAGCTATCCAGATGGCGGCGATAGAAATCACCGGGTTGGTAGCTGGCGAAATGAGCTTCGAAGCGTTTGAGATTCAGGAAAAGAAGGCTGTTCAGAGCCTGCCGGCAACGCTCCAGCTCGATGCAGAGCTGTCTTTGCGCTTCAGATTGCTCGTCGATCCAGACGATCCGGTCACGCCGAATGCCGGAATCGGTTTTCTTCTGTCCGCCGCGACCGACGCCCGCCCTGGCCATGGCACCATCGCGCTCAAGCCTCACCGACTCCTCTGTCAACGCATCGATGAGCGCATCGCTCAGCCACTGACTCCGGTGCGCGAGACTCCAGCCATTCTGAGCGAGGTCATCCGCAACGCCCTCGAAGAAAGACTCAGGTAGCGGCAGATGTTCCGGCAGAAATGAAAGGGGTTCGCTCAATGGAATAAAACCTTTTTGGCAGGGTCTCTCTCGGTACGACCTGGTCGGATGGCACTCGATTCCCTCTACCCGGTGACTTTTTATTGAGACTGCAAATTAATGAGACTGAAAAGCGCATGAATACCGCCAAAAATGGCCTGCGCATGCGCTGACGGCCCGCGCGACCTATGTTAACTTTCTCGAAACGGTTTTGCGGTCGCTTTAACAGGATCTGCAGGGAAAAACATCAGCAAGACTGATTTTGGAGCAGGGAGGATAAATTGTCAGCATCGAAGGGTTCCTGGTCATTTACGCGGTGGGAAACCATCGGGCAACTCGAATCGCTGGTAATTTCACATCCGCATTTCTCAGCCCGAATCGTTCGTCAGGGCGCCCACCTGACTCATTTTTCCCCGACGGGCGAGCCAAACTGGCTGTGGCTTAGCCCTAAAGCCAAATACGAAACCAATCGGGCCATTCGGGGCGGCATACCGCTGTGCTGGCCCTGGTTCGGTGAGCCCGAGAGAAATCCCCCTTCCGTACGCGAAAGCATTCGTTCGTCCCGAGCCCACGGCTTCGCACGGACCGCTCTGTGGGATCTTGAAAGCGTCTATGAAAGCGCTTCGGAGGTAGAGGTCAGCTTCTCTCTCGATGGCAGCAACGGCTTCGAGGATTTGTGGTCCGGACGGGCACGAGCGCTGCTGACGCTGCGATTCTCTGCCAGCAATTTTCAGATAGCGCTGACATCCCTGAATCTGGATGACAGCCCCCGGGCAATCAGTCAGGCCCTGCACACTTATCTCCCAACCAACGACATTCTGTTGACAACCGTTCGTGGTTTTGACGACAGCGAGTACATCGATACGCTGGACAATTGGGAAATCCGTCAGCAGCAAGGCCCGATCCTCTTCCCCGGGGAGGTAGACCGAATTTACACTACCGGTAACGAGGCCAGGCTGCTGACTCCCGGTGGAGCACGGATACTGACGCCATCCGGGAGTGATTCAACGGTGATCTGGAATCCGGGTCCGGATAAAGCCGCCCTGCTTTCGGATTTCCCGGTCACCGGCTGGAAAGATATGGTTTGCATTGAGACAGCCAACGCCGGCCCTGACTATCAGGTACTCCAACAGGGACAAGGCCATACACTCGCGCTCATGGTGAGCTAGGGAGCCTTTGAATAACTCTGGGTCAGCTCTGGCTTCCAGAGGCTCGCCGGAGACCAGTTGGCCGAATACAGAAAACGCTCGGAACGTCGCCCAGTCAAACAACGACCTATAACAGGTGGCTGGCCGCCAAAAATTACAAGGAAAAAAAATGGGCTTAAGCTCTTACTTGCGGTCCAGAATCATCCCTCAGCAACTGTCGGATCATGTGGATCAGCTTCCAAAACCTTTAGGGAGCCTTGGTTACGATCCCTGGGGTTATCACAAGGAAACCGTAAAATACGGCTTCGTCTTCACAGAGTGGCTCTACAAGAAGTACTTCCGCGTCGAAGCATCGGGTGTGGAAAACGTGCCAGCCCGTGGTCCAGTGTTGTTGGTCGCCAATCACAGCGGTCAGTTGCCCCTCGACGGCTTGATGATCGCTTACGCTCTGGCTTCAAGAACACCTGAGCCGCGCGTCCCTCGAGCAATGATCGAGCGGTTTTTCCCGACAGTTCCTTATCTGGGGAATATGCTGAACGAACTCGGTGCCGTTTTAGGTGATCCGGTTAACTGCGCCAAGATGCTCGCCAACGATGAGGCCATCATCGTCTTCCCTGAAGGTGCGCGAGGCTCAGGCAAACTGTACCGCAACCGTTATCAGCTCCAACGTTTCGGCAATGGCTTTATGCATCTGGCCATGAAATACAACGCCCAGATTGTTCCGGTCGGCGTTGTCGGCTGCGAAGAGACAATGCCGACACTGGCCAATCTGAAACCGCTGGCGCGGATGCTTGGCCTCCCCTATTTACCGCTTACGCTTCCAGCCGTTCTGCCCGCTAAAGTGCATCTGAATTTCGGTCAACCCATGACGTTCGGGAACGATGACCTCCCAGAAGAGCAGATCAAAGAGCGAGTCGATCACGTGAAGGCCGAGATAGCGGTATTGATCGAAAAAGGGCTGAACGAACGGAAGAGGATTTATTGAATGGCGAAGAACGGACGCCCTCAAATCCTACTGACCGGCGCGGCAGGCGCACTGTCTCAGCAGGTCATCGAACATCTGCGACAGGACAACGATCTGGTTGTTGTCGATTTTCGCGAAAAGGTGTTCCTGGGAGACGATATTCCGAGCTATTGCATCGATTTCAACAAGCGCGGTTTTGAAGATCTGTTCCGGCGCTATGAATTTGATGCAGTGATTCACCTGGGTCGGGTCATGTCGAGCCAGGACACGCGCATGCGCCGCTACAATGCCAACGTACTTGGCACCCAGCGGATGCTGGACCTCTGCCATAAGTACGACATCAGCAAAGTCGTCATACTCTCTACGTACCATGTGTACGGTGCGAATGCCTACAACCCCGCGTTGATAGACGAAGAGGCCCCGCTAAAAGGCGCTGGACTGAGTATGGACCTGGTGGATTCGGTTGAGCTTGAAAACCTCGCCACCATTTATCTGTACCGGTATCCCCATCTCAACATCACCGTGCTGCGTCCCTGCAATATCGTTGGTCCTGGGGTCAGAAATTCGATCAGCCAGCTGTTGTCCGGTGAATCCGCCCCCGTTCTGGCGGGTTTCTCGCCGATGATGCAGTTCATCCATATTGAAGATATGGCCCGTGCGATCGTCTTGGCTTACCAGAAAGACAACCCCGGTATCTTCAATGTTGCGCCCAGTGACTGGATCGCCTTTCAGCATGCCTTACGGCTTTGCGGATGTCGGCGGGTCCAGATTCCTTCGGTACCACCCATCCTCCCGTCAATGATTCTGAAAATGCTCGATCTGAGAAGTTTCCCGTCCTATCTGATGAACTTCTTCAAGTATCCGGTGATCATTGACGGTCGCCTGTTCGAGCGAACTTTTGACTTCAAACCTCAGCGTCCGTTGACCGATATTTTCCATTTCTATCGGGAAAACAAGAAACCGGTGTAGGTAGGTTCTGACGCCAGCTCAACAGCCACTCGTCCGCCTGAATTTGGTTATTCAGGCGGACTCTGCACTGCCGATGCAGTGCCCGCTCGGAAATCCGGCTATTCTGCGGATTCAGCCGATTGCCCTGCATTCGCCTGGAACAGGCTAATATCTCCACTGATGAATATGGTCACTGAATACTATGGTTTTTAAATACCATTGTTTTTAAATACCATGATCCTTAAATACTATGGCTCTTAAATACTATGGTCACTGATTTCAGTCTGATCAGTCATGGCTTTGCTGCGCTTTCCAGCCTCCTGCTTGCCGTACTGATCGGCCGCAAGTACTTGCGACGCTACACGGACCGCGCCCTGTTTCTGGCCGCTATTGCATCATCTGTCTGGGCGTCGATTATTGTTCTGCAGTCCCTGACAGGTCAGCCCTCCTTTTTCATACGTTACCTGTCTGAACTGCTCAGGGATGTCGCGTGGATTCTGGTTCTTTTTGCGCTGCTGCGTGCGGCCTCACAGAAAGGCGCGCTGTTCGTTCGCTTGCGAAAGGGGCTTGGTGTCGTTCTGGGCCTACTGGTGACGGTACTTTTCGTCACGAGCGTGGCGGAGGAGATATCGGGCTTCAGCATTCTCGGCGGAAAGCTCAAGGTCATGGGCTCCCTCGCCCTATCGCTCCTTGGCATAAGTCTGGTCGAACAGATCTGGCGGAACAGCGCTGACTTTGGCCGATCCAGCGTCAAATACATCTGTATCGGCGTTTTGACGCTGTTTACCTATGACTTCTTCATGTATGTCGACGCACTGCTGTTCGGGACTGTTTCAGAAGCCTTCTGGAGCGCCCGCGGAGCGGTGAACGCCGCGATTGTTCCGCTGTTTGCCATCAGCATGGTCAACAGTCTTAAACAGCCCGTCTCTTTCCAGTTGTCGCGAAGCGCCGTTTTTCATGTCGGCACGATTGTGGTGGCCGGTATCTATCTCATCTTTACAGCACTGGGCGGCTATTACGTTCGTGCGTTTGGAGGAGAATGGGGCGAGGCACTGCAGGTTCTGTTCTTGACGGTCTTTCTGGCCATGTTCACAGGGCTGCTCACCTCCTCGCGATTCCGCGCCCGCCTGATGATCTTCATCTCCCAGAATTTCTTTGACTACAAATACGATTACCGCGAAGAGTGGCTGAAGATGACCCGGCAACTCGCTGACTTAAGCGATGATCCCCCATTGCCCGTTCGGATCGTGCGAATCATTGGCGGCCTGGTGGAAAGTGATTCAGGCCTTCTTTGGGTGCGGGACGAGGACGACAACTATGTCCTTTCGGGTGCCGTCAATTGCGCTTCGCCGCGTCACCCTACCATCGACGGTGAATCCGATCTGGTGCGCTTTCTGAGCGAGCGCGAATGGATTATCGATATGGATGAATATCGTTCTGACCCAGTGCGTTACAGCCTGCTGGAGATACCGGACCCCATCAGCGATGTCCGAAACAGCTGGCTCATCATTCCCATGTATCTCGATAACGAGCTGTACGCCATCACACTTATCGGTAAGCCCTACGCGCCAGTTGCCCTGAACTGGGAAAACTTCGACCTGGTGCGAGTGGTAGCGCGGCAGATGTGCAACCTGCTTGCCCAGGCGGATGCTCAGAACCGGTTGTCGCGAGCGATGCAGTTCGAAGCCGTGAGCAAGGCTTCAGCATTCATGGTTCATGACCTCAAAACACTGATCGCACAGCTTTCGCTGCTAGTAAATAACGCCTCGAGACACCGCAACAATCCTGCCTTCATCGACGACATGATCCGCACGACGGAACACTCTGTCAGGAAGATGAGCAGCCTCGTAGATCACTTCAGGAAACCGGTCGATAGCCTCGACAATAACCAGCCCGTCGACATTTCCCGAGTGATCCGCGAACTTTGCCAGCATTTTTCAAGAGCCCAGCCAGCGCCTCAGGTCGACGCGCTTCAGGATGGCATTCTGATCAGCGCCAACGCAGAGCAGCTCAAAAGCGTCATTGGCCATGTTATTCAAAACGCCATTGACGCTACCCCTCCAGATGGTGAAGTGACTCTGACGCTCAAGGTCGCCGCTGAGAACGCCGTTCTCTTCATTCAGGACAGCGGCACAGGAATGACAGACGAGTTTATACGCGCACATCTGTTCAAGCCCTTCGACAGTACCAAGGGCCTGACCGGAATGGGAATCGGTGCTTACCAGGCGCGTGAATACGTCAGAAAACTGGGCGGCAGCGTGGATGTTACGAGCAAGCCGGGGCTCGGTTCGTGTTTTACGCTTAGATTCCCGCTAGCAACAGAGGAGGAGTCTCACGAGGAAGATCCGGACATTGAGGAAGGCCCAGACAGGGCTTCTCAAAGCAATGCATCCTGAGCTGAGGTCTGCAGTAGCTTAGGCCTAGTGTCGGTTTACTTTACAGGACATTGTTTAACATCGATATAAATTACGTATATTCAATAACCTACGCAAGTGGCACGGATAGTGCTTTAACGCTCCTGACTTCGAAGAGAGTCCAATTGGATGTAGCCGGTACGCTGCCCTTGAACGAGCAGTCCGAAAGCCGGCTCAAATTAGACAAATAAAACGCATGTCTGGAGTAGTTATGAAACTTAAGCCCCTTTTCTTGGGCCTCGCCCTCGCCGCCACCGCACCGATCGCTTTTGCTACCCCGCAGTATCACGGTGAAACTGCTGGCACCGCGGCCATGAATCCTTTCACCGCGACTGACGCCACTCAGGGCAACGGTTATTACATCTGGTCCAATCCGACCGACAGCTCCAGCTGGTCTGTTCGCTGGATTGCACCCGTCGGAAATGAATCTGTCGTTTCCTGGTTCGGTACCCTGGAATTCCTGAACAACTCTCTGAACACCGTTACCGAAGTTGGCTTCGAAACTTCAGGCCAACATGCAGACGACCTGGACACTTTCAGTTTCAATACCGCTGACATCATCGACTACACCGCAGCTACCAACAACACTGGCGGTGTCGACGGGTTCGATTTCACTGTGAACTCCGACTTCGAACTGCTGACCTTCAACCTGGGTTCAAGCCTGTTCTCAGGTCTGGAACTGGATTCTACTGATCCGGGCGTTGCCGGCAGCATGATCTACATCGGTGCCGGTTACGAGACTCCAGACGTACTGGTTCTCGAAAACAACAAAGGCAAATACCAGCGCTTTGAAGTTTCGGTACCTGAGCCCGGCACCCTGGCACTGCTGGGACTTGGCCTGGCCGGTCTGGGACTGACCCGCAAGCGCAAAGCCTGATTTCAGAGCTGATCGCTGACTAGCTGGATAGCCTAGGGCTCTCCATTAAACGCCCCGCCCGGGGCGTTTAATCGTTTGGGCTAACGATATTCCAAATTTGGCTTTCGAACCGCAGCCGCGGTCGAATCCGATACCCGTCTCATGTTGTGCTCTGGTGAAGTTGCATTATGCTTGGTTTAACGAAACAATCGGGAATCTCGGTAGTAAGGTGGGCAGCGTGATGCACGCGTCATTCTCTTACTGGCCTCCCGTCGTACCTTCCCAAAGGATAGATTCAGGTTTGAGCAAGCGGCTACTCATCGTCGAGGACGACCCCGGGCTGCAAAGCCAAATGCGGTGGTGTTTCAGCGAGGACATTGAAGTTCTCGTGGCCGACAGCCGTGAAGCAGCGATTGCAGCAGTCCGGCGCCACGAACCCCAGGTTATGACGCTCGATCTGGGGCTCCCCCCAGACCCCGGTGGCGCGTCCGAAGGGTTCAAAACACTGGAAGAGATTCTCAAGCTCTCACCCGCCACCAAGATCATCGTGGTCACTGGTCGTGAAGAGAAAGAGAACGCCGTCAAAGCGATCGGCATGGGCGCCAGCGATTTCTACCAGAAACCGCTCGACTCCGAAATTCTGAATTTTATCGTCAACCGGGCATTTCGGTTGGCGGAGCTTGAGCAGGAAAATCAGGAACTGACCCGTCGTAATTCGGGTAGCACTATTCAGGGCATTGTCGCGGCGAGTCCGCAGATGCTGACGATATGCCGGACGGTCGAAAAGGTTGCGCCCACCGACGTCACCACATTGATCAATGGCGAGACTGGAACAGGCAAAGAGCTGCTGGCTCGCGCACTTCACGATCTGGGTAGCCGCCGCGATCAGCCTTTCGCCGCGATCAACTGCGCCGCGATTCCCGAGAATCTGCTCGAAAGCGAGCTGTTCGGCTACGAAAAAGGTGCGTTTACCGGAGCCACTCAGGCCAAAAAAGGCAAAATTGAAAGCGCCACCGGCGGCACTCTGTTTCTGGACGAAATCGGCGACATGCCACTTCAGCTTCAGGCCAAGCTGTTGCGCTTTTTGCAGGAACGGACGGTCGATCGCATTGGGTCTCTCAAATCCATTCCCGTCGACGTGCGAGTCGTTTGTGCGACTCACCGTGATGTCCGTCAGTTGATCAAAGACGGCGAATTCCGGGAAGACCTTTATTACCGTATCAGCGAAATCACTCTGGAGGTTCCCCCCCTCCGCTCCCGGGATGGCGATGCACTGCTGATCGCGCAGTCGCTGTTGAAAAATCTCGCCAAACAGATGGACCGTCCTCAATTGGCTTTCTCAGAGGAAGCAGTACACGCTATTAATGCTTACCATTGGCCCGGTAACGTGCGGGAAATGATCAACAAAGTGAAACGTGCGACGATCATGGCCGAAGGCAAGCGAGTGAGCGCGGAAGACCTGGAACTGGCAGTCTCGGATGGTGAGGCCAGCCAGAAACTCAATCTTCGCCAGGTTCGGGAAACTGCGGAACGTCAGGCGATCATCCAGTGTCTACAGTCCTGTGGTTACAATATGGCCCAGGCGGCTCGCCTGCTAGGCGTCACGCGCCCGACGCTGTACAACCTGACAGACAAATATCGAATCGAAACGTCTCCTTAGACGCGCCTCATAAAGGATGTAGTGGCAGGTCTATTCAAGGAATGACAAGCATCAAGCCAAAGGAACGAATTTCATGAGACTAGTTTCCCTCGTGTCGGCCACTCTCGTCGCATCCGCCCTGACGTTCGGCCTGGTCGGCTGCAGTGAGGACGACAGCATGAGCCAGGAGCAGATCCAGTTCCTGAGCCATCTCGATCAGGCCAAGTTTTTCCAGCGTCAGGGTGAACTCAAGAACAGTACGCTGGAAGCCAGGAATGCCATCAGCCTGCAGCCGGACGATCTAGCGCCCTACTTCATAATCATCGAAAACCTCATGACCGCAGGCGATGCGGTTAACGCCGAGCGCCAGTTAGAACAGCTTCTTCAGGAGGCGGGGTCCTCCAATCTCTCCGATGATCTAAAAATACGGGCCAGCCTGATACGCGCCGAAGTTCGATACCTGCAGGGCAACGCCGAAGGTGCCCTCGAAGCGCTGAATGAAATGGATACGCCTGCCGGCCAGGAGGCATCACTCAAGGCCGCCATGCTGCGAGGCAATGCGCTGATTTCTCTCGAACGATTTGATGAAGCTCAACAGGTGTTCGCCAAAGCACAGACAGACAACCCCAACTCCGCATTGCCGCTGGTAGGCCTCTCTAAAGTGGCATGGGCAAAAAATGATCGAGCGGCGGCCCGTGAAATCATTGAGCAGGCGAATAGCGTAGAGCCGAATCAGACGGAGCTGTGGTTGTGGAAAGGCCGGGTTGCCCAGGCGGAAGAGCGCTGGGAAAACGCTGAAGACGCCTACATCCGGGCTCTTGAGGACATCGGTCGTTACGACGTTATGACACTGCGCAAGTTTGACACGATGACGGCGCTGATCAGCGTCTTGCGTGAGCAGGGCAAATCGTCAGAGGCCTTTGTATACGAGGAGATTCTCGCGAAATCGGCGCCGGGCACCGTCAAGAGTAACTTCGAAGCGGCGCAGAAGGCCTACGAAGAAGGCAACCTCGATGCGGCAGCCCGGTATCTGGAAGAAATCCGCAAGCTGGCGCCCAACAACGAGCGCAGCGGCCTGATGCTTGGCCTGATACGGTTCCGGCAGGGTCAGGTAGAGGAAGCCGAGAAACTGCTGACACCGATTGTCGAGTCCGGGGACTCTGAGGTGGCAGGTAAGCTTCTGGCCGCAGCCAAGCTCCGTTTGCGGGATCCAGAAGGCGCAAAATCCATACTTGAAAACCTCGAGGACAAAGACACCGACCCTGGCACGCTTGCTCTGGTTGGCGTCGCTTACCTGTCTGGCGGAGACGCGCAGACTGGCGAGGAGCTCATCAAGAAGTCTCTGGAACTGCAGCCGGATAACAACTCACTCCGAATCCGCTATGCGACTTACCTCTACCAGGCCAGTCGAACAGATGAGGCAGTTGAGCAAGCCAGGACCATTCTGAACAATGACGGCGACTTTGCCCCCGCGCAGCGACTGCTCATCCAAATCGAGCTTGAGCAAGGCGATGAACAAGGTGCAATCCGCCTGGCAGACCAGTGGGTAAAGAACCAACCGAAAAGCCTGGATGCGCTGGTCACTCGCGGGCAGCTGGCCAGCCGAGCAAATCAGGATGCCGAGGCGAAAAGCTACTTCCAGAAAGCCGCCAAGATGTCGCCAAATAATCCTGAGCCTGTGATCGCGCTGGGCAATCTCGCCAGAAAGGACGGCAACAACTCAGCTGCCGCCGATATCTACAAAAAGGCGATTCAGCTCGAGCCCGATAATCGCTCTGCTCTAAGAGCATTGAGCCTGGTGAGTTCACGGGAAGAGCTCATCGAGTTCATGGAACAGGTGAGCGACGAGTATCCCGAAGCTGCCGCTCCGAGGCTCGTTCGACTCGAAGATGCGCTCAAGCGTAACGATCAGGCGCTAACCGATCGCCTTACAGCTGATCTGCTGGAGCGCACATCCGAATCCGTACCCTCCGCCAATGCCACCGTAGTCGCTTCGATTTACAGTGGTACTGCCGGCGAGAAATCACGTGCCAACGAGCTTGAGCAGGCCAAATCGATTCTTGAACGCGGGCGGACGCTCTTCCCTGAAAACGAGGCGATTACGCTGCAGGCTGCAGCGGTCGCCTTCCGGATGGGCGATGAATCCAGAGGTCGTTCGATTCTTCAGGACGCCAAAAAGCAGTTCCCGGACTCCTCAGGCCCCTATGTCACTGAGGCTGATTACCTGGTGATGCAGAAAGATTATAAAGAGGCCGCCGAACTCTACGAACTTGCCGCCGCCAAGACCGACGATCCGACAGTCACGCTTCGTCAGGCCCGCGCTCTGGATCAATCCGGCAAGCCCACTCGCGCGGTAGAGGTCCTGGAAGCGGCATTGCAGGAATCACCGAACGACGAAGGCATCCTGCTCGCTCTCGGCATGGCGGAACAGAGCCGGGAAGATCTGGAAAAGGCAGCCAGCTACTACGAGAAAACGATCTCGGTCGGGCCGAACAACATCGTAGCCTTGAACAACCTTGCCTGGATTTATCAGCAAAAAGGCGATGATCGCGCTCTGGAAACCGCCAAAAAAGCCTACGAATTGAGCGGCAGCAATGGCGCCGTTGCAGACACATACGGCTGGGTGCTGTTCAACAGCGGCAAAGTCGAAGAAAGCTTGCCAATTCTGGAGAAAGCTCACGAGCTAAGCCCGGAGTCCTCCGAAATCGCAGTCCACCTGTCCGAAGCCTACCAGGCCCTGGGGCGGAATGAGGATGCGAAGCGGGTTCTCAGCACCTCAGGCTCAGCGGGGCAGTAAACCCGCGACGATTGTTTAATCGCTTTTTTGTTTCATAAAGTGGCCGGTCATCAAATTTGGCCGGCCACTCCAGAGGCCTGAGAGCGGTTCGCTCCTACACTGTCCACTCCTGAATCGCTATTGCTACCTAAGCCTATACCTCGTCAGGCTGTCCTCCCCGCCTCTACTGCCAGACGCCTCATATCAGCGCGACCTCTCGCCACTTGCTCTGTACTGCGCAGCAACCAAATCGATACAAATCGAAAACGACGTAATGTGAAACATAGTCAATACTTGTGTGGTTCAACCCCATCCATTAAGGGGAGGCTTAAATGTCGACCAGCAAGTTCATCACTATTGGGGCTGCGTTTCTTGTATTAGGCGGCTGCCAAAGCTTTAAAATTCAGGATCTTGAGGATCTGCCTGCTTCTGCGGCGCTTCCAGCGGCAAGCCAGCCTGGTGTCGTACAGGCGAATTATTTCCACGAGATGTATACCAGCGGCCTCGCATCGATCACTCAGGACCCACGATACCCGGACAATCCGAGTAACGTTGTTGAGCTCAATGAGCTTAGACAGGCTTCTGATTACGGTGACAAGTACGGCACCCTGGTCCGTGGTTATATCGTGCCGAAAACGACGGGCGAGTACCGCTTTTACGTTGCCGGAAACGACCTGACCGACTTCTATCTATCGACGTCGGTAAGTCCGGACGACAGTCGCCGTGTGGCCTCGTCGCCAGGTAGAACGGGGCCAAGCAACTTCTCGAAGTACAGCTCACAGAGCTCCGAGCTAATCAGGCTTGAAGCAAACAAGCGTTATTACTTCTACATCCTGCATAAAGAATGGACCCAGTCCGATGACTTTGTCGTCGAATGGGAAGGCCCGGGTGTGCCGCGTTCTGTGGTGGGATCTGAGTACATCGCCAGTTATGCGGGCCCGGAAAATCCTGCTATGGCAATGGGTAGTGACGCAGAAGCCGTCTATCGACTGGGCTACCGGTCGGGTTATTTCGATGGCAAACAAGGCGTCATCGCAACAGCAACCTTCCCTCCCCTGGACGCCGATGGCGACCAGATGTACGACAACTGGGAAGTGTTTTACGGTCTGAACCCCAAAGATCCTTCAGACGCGAAAAGCGATGCAGATGACGATCTTCTGACGGCGCTGGATGAATTTGCCCTCGGCACCAACCCCAACCGGGCTGACAGCGATGGTGACGGATTACCAGACGGCTACGAATTCGCTTACGCACTGCAGCCGCTGGACAAATCTGACGCCCTACTCGATCAGGACGGCGACGGATTTTCTGCGCTGGAGGAGTTCATTGCAGACACCGATCCCAGTGACGCTGCGCAAATGCCCGTTGCCGCGTCGGTTCCCGGTGATACCGGTTCGAGTACCGGCACGACCGGCGGCGATGTCGCTGCTGATTTCGTGACTGTGTATTGGGAAGCGCCCTCCGTCCGTACCGATGGAACGGGCCTCTCGACCGGTGAAATCGATCACTACACCGTCCGTTACGGCACGGAACCCGGATCACTGGATCAACAGATCGAAGTTCCCGGCACCGAAACCGAATATGCATTCAACGATCTTACATCGGGGTTGTGGTACTTCACCGTTCAGGTAGTCGACACGGCAGGTCTCGCCAGTGCACCGGCTACGGTTGTTGAGCATCAGGTGCCGTAAGCTTTCTTTTCTTATAGAAAAAGCCCGGGCAAATCGCCCGGGCTTTTTCTGTACTGTAATCCTACAATTCTTTTCCTGCTTTTAAATGTGGAATGTATGCTTTCAAGCCAAATTTAGCACTCTGTCGTTATTTCAAGCCTAACAATGGTGTTCGAACAAACGGAATCCTCCGGCCTACAATTTCGACTGCCATTCCAAAAATTAGAGTGAAAAGCACGAGTAAAACAAAATAAGTATGCGGCCCCACATCAGTAATTATTCTACGTCCGAGAGAAGTACCAAAACCTTGGAAGAGGTAAATGGAGTACGCGTAACTTCCTACTATCGCCAGACCGGGAATTACGACGCGGAACTTAAATAGGACCGCGCAAGCGGATAAAGCTAGGAAAAAGCCAATCAGCGGCCTTCTTCCTTCTATTGTGACTAGATCGGTAAACCAAGCGGCTTGCTGATAGATTACCGCTAGTAAAAGGATTCCACACCATCCGACTAGGGCCTTCCTCTGAAGCAAGCGCTCTGAGTGCTGAGCCAAACCTATACCGAAAATAAAGAATGGTAAAAGATATGTTGAGGCACCCAGCGAAAAAACAGAGAGACTCAAACCGGTGGCTGGAAAAACGAAGTAGACAGCGCCGCTCATCAAGAATAAAAAAGACCAGTTTGTCCAACCCATACGCCATCCAAAATGTCCAAGGAGGCCCATTAACACAAATAGTATTAAAATAACTTGCAAGAACCAGTAATGGTGATATCCGAAAACCCACACACGCCAAACATTCTCTAGACTTTGAGGATCATTAACTTCCGACACTAGACTTTTTGCTAAAAATTCACAGCTCGCCACAAATAAAAGAGGGAGCAGAATACGACGACTTTTGCCCTTGAAAAATGGCACAAACTCGCCCTCCGAGACCGGCCTCAGACCATACAGAAATCCCGAGATAACTGTAAAGAGCGGGAGTCGCACATACTGAAAGCTATAAACCATATATTCGTAGAACTCCCGTGCCGAGTCTATAAGACCATCACCGGTTATATGGCCTCCAACTACTAGAATTACCGCCAAGCCTCTGAGGGACTCTATGGAAAGATCCTTTTTCATCTAAAGTTTAGCTCCAAGCTTGGTTAATGGAATTATCTGTATCAGGCATTAAATTCAATGATGACCTCGGATTTTGCCAATTTTCATTGGGCAAAAAAGCTCGGTATCTTTAAAATTAGTCTGCAGCGGTTTTATCCTCGCCTAAATTCTGCTGGGTTTAGGGAGAGCCCGAATGAGACTCCACTCAGCAACAGGACGGCTATCGCTAACTGCAGCCCTGGCGATCCTTCTGCGGATGAACTTCATAAACTCCCTGCTCAATCACTCTCTTAACTAGAAGGTTAGGCCAACTTCTCTAGACTTCCCGAGGAGCTTACTCCGATAGCCGTTCCAAGCCGTTCGTTGATGGATTGCCACAACCGCTGAGTCGCCAGCAAATGCGCGTGGGCGATCCTTTCGAACTGATGTAAATCCAGCCGCTCATACCGTTCCGCTCGGTTGAAATGCTCGATGTATGGGCTTTAGTGAGCTTGCCAGCCAGAATGTAGATCAGAGTGATGCGCTTGTTGTTGGCTCACTTAATCAGAGATTGCGAAATATACTCTGGGCTTTTGACAGAACGTAAAGCCGGCGGTTTGCCTCGCCATTCGATTAACTACTCCAAAGCTTGAGTGACCCCGCGGGCCGGCAACCAACGCCAAGCCCCCCCAATGCCCAGGCTCTCTCGGTTGTAGCCGTCAATCACGTTGAACGCTCTCAATGTCCTGCCGTTAAACGACCGGTCGCTGCTAAATCAATGAGCCTCGCTCCGGTTTGATCATTCTCGAAATCGCGCAAATCGATAGCAGGCGCCCGGGACCGTGGCCACCTGCTATCGATCAGCCCAATTATCAATTTTTGTCATGATGTCAGAACCGTGGGTATCAAGAATGGCGGCCAGTTCCTGCTGCTTGTCGCAGTCATCACACTGAACGCCGACCACGATCAGCTCGGCGTCGTCTCGCCCTGAGAAAATCGACCGTATTTGCAGAACCTTCGCCAAGATTTTATCGGTCGTCCAGACACCACCCACGTAATAGCCGTAAGCGATGGAAGTAAATTCGCCGGTTCCTCGGTGGCGCAGATCAAGTCCGTGGAAAGCGTGGCCGTCGCTCAATGTCAGCTCGAAGGTACCTTCGACTCGCCACACCCCACCGTCATAAAGGCGATTGGCATACTGAATCAGCTCAGCTTTATTCCGCTGAAGGCTGTATGAGTAGACGCCTACAAAGAGCGCTGCAGAGGGATCACCCCCAATCGGGAAAAACGTGCGTTCAGTCACGAAATCGGCATTGCGAACCTGTGGTTTCCATTCGGCAAGGCCACTTCTGAAAAGTGAACCATAGCTGGGAGACTGAAGCTCTATGACCAGAGCATCGCTCCGTTCTACCTCCAGCGGGGACGGTTGGCCCTGCCCGATCCAGAGGAGCAAAAACATCGCAGAGATGACCACATAGGAAATAGAACCACCACGGCCCGCCTGCAGCACGATCCCGGATGCGGTCTTTTCTACTGTCGGTTCTGTTCGCTCAAGACGGCTGGCATACCAAAATAGCGGAACCAAAGTACCCGCGAAAACCCACCAGCCAAAGGCTTCATGGTCTTCTATTAAGCCCGTTTGCATGTCGGTGACATAGCCCATCGCAAAAATCACGAAGACGCGTATCCAGTTGGCGGCAAGCGCCAGGAAGACCGCCACCAAATAAAGCTTGACCCTCGGCGAAACGGTCCGATAGTTTAGTTCGCCATAAATCAGTGCCAGCACCTGGCCAATCAGTAGGTAACGCAACCCCGAGCATCCGTGCGCAACCTCAAACGACCCAACTCCGATCAAGTACACGAAAACGCCTTCGACCCGGAAATCGATGCCCCAGATGCCGAGAAGGACATGGTTGATCGCCACCGTGATCATCTGTAGCGGCCACGCGAAAAAGTCCCAGAACGGCATACCAAGCATCAGGATGCCGATGGGGATGAAAAGCCCTCGGCCCTGACGCCATCCCAGGATAGTCAGAAGCGCCGCCAGAAGAATGGGTACAAACAGAACATCCTGGACAACCTGAATACGCAGCAGGCTGGCGCTCCAAAAGCCGATCAGCATGAGGCCTAGCGGAGCGAGCCAGATAGGTTGGAAGACTGTTACCAGTTTTGTCGAGCGTACGCGGCGAATGACAAGAAAGACCGACACTGCCAGAAGTAGCAAGCCGTGTGAGTAGGTCTCGTCAAACTTCAAATACCGCTCACCCAGCCGCCATATCAGAGGCGCAAAGGCGAGAACCGCTGCGGTGAACGTTAAAAGCGCAGCGACGGTAATGCGATTTACAAAAAAGCTACTTCGCATAATTGTTCCAAATCTAAAGACGTAATGAGCGATTCACAAAGGACACCAATCGCCTGGGTAGGACTGTTTGCAGAGCATAAGCTGTCCGCAGTACTGGCGAGCGAGTGTAGTGAATATTCGAAAACTCCACTTCTCTTCCGTTGAAGTGGGATTTATAGAAAGTATTCTTGCCAAATCCAGCCAAAAGGTCGTACTCAACCGCGTTTTTCTCGAGGAACGCCTTTTCAATCGCGTAGCCCAAGTGAAGCGTCCCTAAAGACAGCTTCTTGTGCAGATCTTCTTCGAAGCCTGCCTGAAGGTTATAGATACGCGATCCAGCCCGAACGTCGTAAAGCACTGAGACGGTTTCCCCGTTGATCACCAAATGAGTCATCTGAGCTTCTTGATTGTCTGACAATCTACTCAGAAATTTCAGGTGAAATCTCACAGCCAGAGAATCGAAACAGGGTTTATTCCATCTTTTGCGGTGGAGCGCGTTGAGAGTCTCGAGAAAGGCAGAGTGACCAGCCAATCCATCTGGCCAGTGCTTGAAATAACCGCCGAGTTCTTTTTCGAATACCGACCTGCGATTGAAAGCTTTCAGTCGGGTATTGCGACCGAGTGACGCTAACCACTCGTCAAAATCCCCGGAACATAACACGGCAACACCTCTGGCCTGACTTCTGATCAAAGGTTTTACATCGTGCAGCCTCTCTGCGGCAGTGGCCAGCGTCGCTCGAGAGTCCGGAGCCACATCCAATGCCACCAGCTCGTCCCAGGGCTTGCTGGCCAGCGCGCTAAAAATAGCAGCGGCAATGTCGACCTCCGAGCCCCTCTCAGCTACAAAGCCCATATATTCGGTACGAACCGAGTGTCGAACTCGCCAAGCGCTACCGATAAAGTGCAACCGACGGACAAGCGGAAAATGAAAAGCCTGCACCGACGAGTGCCGATACAAAGGAGCAACACCGACCAGACGGTCGGCGTCGTCGTAAATGCCAAGCAGAATGAGTTCCAGATTCAGCAGAGGAGCCCACACTTCCCACCAACTGAAGAGCCAAGCCCAGCTCATAAATAGTGGATCGGCATCACTTCGGGCCAACAGGTCTTCCCAAGGTGCCTTAAGCTCCGCGAATTCTTTTTCGCTGTGCCGCACTACTCTGAAGTTCATACTGAACATCCCGCTTCAAAACGGCCCGCTTGATGAGAACGAGGCGCAATAAACGTAATCAAGGCGAACGCTACCACGAGCGCTTGAGAAAAATTGCAGCCAAGGTCCTGTACACCAAAGGATTCGTTGGACATTTTTTGAGAGCCTTACGAAGCTCTCCGAACGCTTTTTTACGCTCACCTACGCTGGCCATGTAACGCGCTTTACGGAGGTAGAAAAACGACATTCCCGAATCAAATTGCTTTGCGCTGAGACTACTAGGAAAGTCTTTCCTGAACGTTTCCAGTATCTCCTCGTTCACCTGGAGGGTGCGAGCTGCGTCTGAAGAGACTCGCTCGTGAAAAACCCTGTAGTAGACCCAGAATCTTTCAACATATTTGAACGTAAAACGGGTGCTGTACCGCAACCATAGCTCGTAGTCTTCTGCCGCACGATGAGAGACTTTCATTCCGCCCATTTCTTCGTAACACCGACGCTTGAACATCACAGTGTTCATGCTGATCGAGTTATCTCTCAAGAGCCATTCAGTGATTCTTCCAGATTTTCTCGGCATATTTCGCCGAGATATTTCAGTACCTGAGCCGTCAACAACGATGATATCTCCATAGATAACGTCAAACTCGGGAGAGTTGAGAGCGATAGAAACCTGTTCTTCGAGTTTGAAGTTCGGCCAGAAGTTATCCGAATCGAGGAAGCAAAAATACTCTCCGGCGGCGATCTCCAATCCCCTGTTTCTGGCAGCGGCCTGACCCTGATTTTCCTGTCGAACTAGAGTAAAGCGCTGATCAGCTTGAAACTTTTTTAATTTTTCAGCGGTGTCATCCGTTGATCCATCATCAACCACAATTAATTCAAAGTGCTCATAGGTTTGGTTGAAAACGCTATTCAGAGCCTCTTCTATAAGGGAAGCTCTGTTATAAGTCGGCACGATTATACTGATCAGTGGTTTGACAGAGGCGCTAGTCACTTGTCCTTCCTGTTGTTGTGCATCATTTTAAGACGGCTTGCTGCGACGGTCAGAATTCCAATTATCCCAGCAGGCGGCCAACGCCTCGCCATCGGAATCTCCGCTTGAGATAAACCAACCTGCTTGGCTTTCGCTATTTACCTTATCTAACACATAAAAAGCCGGATGCGACCGAGCCTGATAAAAACCGAAAGCTTTCAAGACCGCCGTCTGCATCGGATCGGAAGTTACCGCCACCCATTGGCGCAAGCGGGGAAAATGTTCACTACAGAGCCGCAACATCGACAGGAAGATATCCTTTCGATCAAGGGGTCCCAAATAATCTACGATTCTCAAAACAGAGTCCGAGTAGCGAACGACTAACACTGCTCGAAGACGGCTATTATCCGATTCCCGGGCATGGATAAATTGGTATTTGGCAAGTGGATGCTGGCAGTAACGCCAGTGTAGGTATTGGTGATCGCGGACCACGGCTTTCTGATAGTGGTTGGAGACTTCAGCCCACAGCTCGTCTAACTCAGGTTTTGTAGGCAAGTGATCCCATAAAATCACGTCACCCTCAAAAAGTCGTGAATATCTGAACAGAACACGATTTGCCGTTTGGAGTGCCCAAAAGACAACATCACGCCAACTGCTGATACTTTCGTAGCGACGATAAGCCTTGACGCAGTCATGGCGGACCCAGCCCATCTTCTGGAGGACGATCGAAGCCGTTGGGCTCACGCCAAGGGACATGATCAGGGGTGCGCGGCTCTTGAGCTCAAATTTGAGAGCTTTCCCCAAACCAGTGCCGCGGACTCTCTCGGCGACGTGAAAATCACAACTCCACAATGCCTCAATTTCATCATGCCGATACTTGAACTTCACCGGCATTACGCCGTTGAAAGCTGTAACACCGATCTCGTCCTGACTGATAACGGGCTTGAAACCAGTGTCTTCAGCCTGGGGGGACTCAAGAAACTGCCAGTCCCACATTAGGGCTTTGAACGGTACATCGCTGAAGAACTGGAGGATCTCCTGCTTGGTTTCATCTGAGTAATCTGCGAGCGTCAAGTTCAAAATGACGCACCCGAATGGTCAAGCCAGGCCTGGAACATTAGATGCCCCCACAGCTGAGCAGAATAATCCTCTCCGGCCTGGTGGTCTGACCAGAGTGATCGGATTTCATTTTCGTCCCAAACTCCTTGGTCCTTTAAGCGCTCTGTCGAAAGCAAAGCCTCAGCCCATTCACGTAAAGGGCCACGAAGCCAAGCGGCTATCGGTACAGCGAATCCCTGCTTCGGCCGTTCAACCATTTCTCGTGGAACGTGCCGATGTAGCACTGAACGTAGAACGTTCTTCCCTTCGGAATGCAACAAGCTCAGTTCCGGGGACAAGCTAAGTGCGAAATCAAGAACTCTGGGGTCGAGCAGTGGCACCCGGGTCTCCAGGCTGCAGCCCATAGCCGCGCGATCCACTTTTGCGAGAATATCATCGGGCAGATACCAGTTAAGGTCTCGCCAGCGCAATGTAGTGATGTCTGAGTCCGAAAGCTCGGTGGGCAATTGCCTATTCAAACCGTATTCGCGCTCTGCTATTCCCTTTGCAAAGTACTTCTCTGGAGCAGGCTCTATAGAAACGCTTTGCCGGTAAAACTCAGACAGCGAGGGCGCCGTATAAATTCGATTAAGTCCCTCGAGGCGGCGTTTGATGGCGGACGGCGGACGGTGACGTTGGCCAGGTATAAGCTGACCAAGCAACGGAGCAATCAAGTCAAACGGAAGTTTCGATATCCATCTGCGCCCAATGCCCGACGCCGAATGGCGTCTGTTCCAGGTATTCAACACCGACTGATACCTGGGGTATCCATAAAACAGTTCATCCCCCCCATCTCCAGAAAGCGCAACAGTGACCTGCTCCCGAGCCATACGACTGACTAGAAAGGTAGGTATCTGCGATGAGTCCGCAAAGGGCTCGTCGTAAATCTCTGGCAGGTGCGGGATAAGCTCTAACGCGCTCTGCGGTGTAACATAAAGTTCCGAATGTTCTGTACCGAGATGTTTCGCCACACGAGAGGCGTGAACCGCTTCGTTAAAACCGGGCACATCGAATCCGATACTGAAGGTCCGGACTGGCCCCCTCGCAACCTGCTGCATCATGGCAACAACAGTCGAGGAATCGACACCGCCAGAAAGGAAAGCCCCCAGCGGCACATCTGAAATCATCTGCTCTTCAATAACCTCAAGTAGCAGCTTTTCGAGTTGATCGGTCGCCTCGGTTTCGGAAATGAGTTGGACCTTTTCACTGGCTTCAATGATTGACCAGTAGGCCGACTCAATAGGCAAGCATCCAGTCTGCAATTGGTCAACGCGAAACGTCACATAGTGTGCCGGGGCTAGCTTGCGAATCCCTTGATAGATGCTCAGAGGAGCTGGAACGACGTTGTGGCGGAGAAACAGAGCCGCCGCATCGACATCAATACGAGCATTCCAACTCGGATGCTGTCGCATCGCTTCCAACTGCGATCCGAACAACAAAGTCCTGCCTTGCCAGCCGTAATAGAGCGGCTTCTCTCCCATCCTGTCACGAGCTAGAGTGAGCTCCCGGCGCTGTCGGTCGTACAGCGCGAAGGCAAACATGCCTTTGAATTCCTTGAGGGACTCTACGAGCCCCCAGGCTTCGATTGCCGCTAGCATAACTTCCGTATCGGAGTGTCCGCGAAACGAAGCGCCCAGACTCAGAAGCTGATTTCTCAAGGTTCCGAAATTATAAACTTCACCGTTGAAGCAAATGACATAACGCCCGGAGGCCGAGGTCATCGGCTGCGCCCCCGACTCCGACAGATCCTGAATCGCAAGCCGGCGATGGACGAACCCCAGCGTTATCCTGCTATCTTGCAAACGTTGATACCATTCTCCGGAGCCATCGGGCCCTCTGGAACGGATTGCCTGCCCCATGGTTCGAAGCAGACTGGTAGGGTCGCCGCCTGAACTGGCGGCTTCCACGAAGCCAGCGATACCACACATGCGCCCTAGCCTCCTGCCAGTTTGGAACGAAACAGCTTCAAAAACGACGCCCGATCCTGCGGCGACAGCGCCATAAACCAGAAACAAGGCAACCAGACCAGTCCCCCGCCCACCGCCGTTAGTACGATATCGCCGTAAGAGTCCAAACTGGTAACCATCCGGATTACAACCGCTGTGACCCCAAGCGAGGCCGTCGGGATGAGAACTGGGAGCAAACAGCGGCGGACGTAGTCCAGCATGCTGATGCCGAGGTTCCGGCATACACATTTCAGATATACAGGGACCAGAACGATCGTTGGTATCAGCGATGCGAAGGCGACGCCCTCAATACCATGAGTGTGGACGAGTATGAGACTTAGGATGAGATTGGCCGCGGCCCCAATGGGCATAAGACGAGCGAAAATACCGTGTTGGTTGATAGCCGTAAGATAGCGGCTCGCAAATGGGTTTAGCAGAGGCAGTATGCAGAACGCGACCAGATAGAAGAACACCCACTGGCTTTTTTCTCCATATTCAGGGCCTATCCAAAGCGTTAAAAAAGGCGAGCCTACAACGAGAATACCCGCGGAAATGGGTAGTAGAAGCCCCACCACAAATTTGCTTGCAGTCAGATAGATTTCGCGGGTCCTGTCAAATTCAGCCATCGCATCAAGACGACTGAAAAGCGGCATAAACGCGTGTGAGAGGGTCCAGCCCAAGGTGCGCAAATAATTTACGAGATTCGCTGGCACGCTATAAAAAGGTACCATCGCCGGGCCAAGAACAAACCCGATGACCAGCGCATCCGTAGCATTATCGACTCGAGTCGCGACACCCTGTACAAAGGACTTACCCCCGAAAGACAATAAGTCTCTCAACTGGAATAAAGAGAAACTTCTGCGGGAAGGAATCAGGCGACCATTTTTTTTCTGCGCCAGCATGGTCCCAAAGAGGCAGTATTTAATAGAAAGCCCCGCTGCGTTAACTGCCGCCAGCAGCCAGAGAGCGTTGGAATCGTTGATTAACTGAAAAACAATGACGCTGCCGATTATTGAGTTAATGATAGTAATATTGTTTTTTAGATAATACTTCTGCAATCCCTCCAGATAACTCTCCGCAACAAAACCAGGGAAGGAAAACAGGAGCTGAACGCCCAGAATAAGCAGGAAAAGAGCGTAAATGTCTGTGGAAGCGCCTTCGGGCGCCAAAATCTCAGGCGCAGTGAAGGCGAATGCCGCGCAAACCAGCATGAGAACGGCACCCACGCAAAACATGAAAGCCATGGACGACGAGTAAACCTCGAGCATCCTGTCGCGATCTTGCTCAGCATGGAACTTTGCAGCGTAACGGCTAACAGCGGGCCGTATGCCAAGATCGAGCATCCCAGCGTAGCCTACTATGGCGCCGACCATTTCCCATAACCCGTAGTCGTAATTGCCGAGGTTACGGACCAGGATTGGCGTCATCACGAATGTGATGACAAGTTTGACAAGCATTACCGAAACATTGGAACCGGTGTTGACTACCAGGGTCTTTATCATAAGTAAGATTTATCGCCGGGAGTGTCTAAAGGTGCTGTAGTGATCTCCAGCGCGATCATTGGTCGCCACCAGCGTCGAAAAACGAGCCGAGGCTTGCCCGGATATGGGGGGATGGTCAGCCTTGGAAGCGTTTTTTCGATTAACTAGCGAAAGAACCACCATCGTCAATCCAGCGAACAAGTACCAGTAATACTGGGAAAGTCCCCAGTAATTGATGCTGTAAACAGCGTACATCCAGAACACTGCGATCAAAGCCGATCGCAGGTTGTTATAGAAATGATCATTAATATACCGGATTCCTAGGTTAATCCGCCCAATCTGCCTGTATATTTGATACAAGAAGTAAATGAAAATCACGAAGCCGATAAATCCAAGCTCTATCCAAAGCTCAGCGTAGAGGTTATGCGACGCTTGTGACTGCCCGTAATGGTGGAACTTCGCTTCCTTAGTAGTGCCGAGGCCATGACCAATGATTGGCCGTTCCATGGCGAGACTGAACTCACGGGCCATCCCTTCGAAGCGCCCCTCAACAGAGTGTTGATTGCCAGATGACGCCATGCCAATCAACGAAAGATAGCGGTCTTTATGCTGATCACTCATCTTTGACCAGCCTGCCGCCATGGCCAATATGGCGACGGATATTAAAAGTATCTTCCTATTCGACTTTTTGAAAATAAAAAAGCCGACGACTGCCATAGCGATGATAGCGCCACGAGACTGGGTGAGGACAAGCGCATAGAGCATTAATGGAATCAACATGAAGTAAAGCAGCTTACTGAACCACCGGCCTGAAAGCAGAAAATAGTGCACGAACGGGAAAGCCGTGGCGATTACAAATCCCAGTTCATTGGGATTGATAACATCTGAGGGAGCCCCTGCAAGCCGGGCAGAAAATTCCCCGCCACCGAGGTGAGTTCTTGAGCCCCAGTATCCTTGAGTCACATTTAGAAATAGTGGCTCAAGAATTCGAAAAAGCTGTGCGGAAACGAATACCACCAAGAAAACTTTTAACCGCCGTTCCGAATCGATGATCACGCTGGTAAAAATCAGGAACACGACGGCTTTGACGAATTCAGGCACGTTATTCTTGATGACACTACCCGGCCACTCAACCAGCGGAAGTGTGAGAACAATGTATACAACCAGTACCAGAAAGGCCCTCGCAACATTAGATCTGTGCCAATTGGCAAAGAGGTGCTTTTGCGCAACGAGCATCCCAAATATCAACAAGACCAACAGAAGCGTTGGTCTAAGTAGACCATATCCGGGGATGCGCTGAGAGAGATGGAAAAAAAAATCAACTATGAAGTAGAGATAGAGATAGAAGAGGCCTTGGCTTGCTCCGACTCGATCCGTAACCGCATACTCCAATTGGGATTTTGCTGCCTGTCCTGCGGAAGCCACCGTCTTCATGTTCATAAACTCGCCGTTCAGTCCAACCACATAGTTGCCATGGGCCGATCATTTAAGGTGCTTTGTGATAAGGTCGCGCGCCGCTGCGAGAGGCCCAAATATTAGTTGAGCTCAGCCTTAGCAATTCTTATCCAGATCAGATCAGGCAGCGCCAGAACTAACCGAATAGGGCGTTGGATGCTCGCGGCGCTTCAGGCGATCCTGCAGCAGAGCGGCACCATTCACGACCTTCTGAAAGCTTCCCCAATTTCCGCTAACACCATATCGGCGCATGGCAAATCGCTGCGCCTGGCCGTGTTTATCTGCGAATGCAACCGGGGCGCAGGTGTAGCCGGCGCCGATAATGATCGGAACATGTTCCGGGACAAAGTCTTCCACCGTACCATTCGGATAGCAGAACGATCGGCTTTCGCCGGACAATCGCCGATCAAGCGTTCGCGCGGATTCCTCTATTTCTACCTTCGCTTGTTCCAACGATACTCGGGCCAAAGAGGGATGGGAGACCGTGTGTCCGCCTATTTCAACGCCGCCTGCCTGCAACTCTCTGAGCTGCTCCCAGGTAACCGGCGCAAATTCCGGTGGCGGTGCAAAGGGAATTTCAACGTTCACGGCTTGGGCCAGAGACCGGAGGAATTCATGTTTTTCCACATCAGGCAGAGTCAACAGATAGGCGTTGATTTTCCAGTATGCGGAGACGGGATCAGATTCCACATCCAGATCATCTTCCATCAGAGTACGAATTCCAGCCGTTAGATTTCCTGGCTGCCTCATAACCCATCTCAGCTGGTCTGGCCACAGCCACAGCTCGCCGGACACAAAGCCTGTAGTCACATAGAAAGTAGCGGGCACGTTATACTTTTTGAGAATTGGCCACGCTAGAGAATAAAAATCGCTATACCCATCATCAATGGTAATAGCCACGGCGTTTGACACCCGCCCTTTTCTCACAAAGAGATCATCTGCCAATTGACTCATCGTGACAGCACGAAAGTGCTTTTTTATAAATCGCACCTGCCGTTCAAAATCGCGAGCAGAGACCGACCCGGGGGCGCCGTCATTCGAAAACCTGTGATACATAAGTATCTTGGGTTCATTTCTAGTAATCGCTCTGGCTAGCTGATATCCGCCAAACCGGAAAACGAGCCGCAAAGCTTTGGATCTTAGTTTCACAAACAAACGGCTACTGCTCCGCGCCAACAAATTTATTTAAACTCAAGGGCTCCCTGCAATGCAGCCCATGCTGCTATATCCGGGCGTAGAGCGCCGCGAATTTACTCAGCACAGACTCATAAGAATGACGTTCCGTTGCAAGAGCATGGCCCTCGTCTCCCATTTTGGATCTCAAGGCCTCATCTTCAGCGATAGTGAGAATGCGATTGGCAAGCTCATTCACGTGCCCGACGGGATAGAGCAAGCCAGTTTTCCCGTCCAGGACTGCTTCCACGTTCCCACCTACTTCGGAGGCGACCACCGGGAGTCCCGCATACATGTATTCCACTATCGCGTTTGAATAGCCTTCGGATTCAGAGCAATTGAGCCCTATGTCCATCTGCTCAAGAATAGCAGGCACGTCGCTTCTACCTCCGAGAAAGTGAAGACAATCGGCTACCTCCAAGTCTTCCGCCAATGCTGTTAGAGAGGAAGAGTCCCCGGCCCCCACAACAAACAGGCGCGCCTCCAGCCCTAATTCCCTGAGACATGCCAGGGCAGCGATCGCATCGGAGATGCGCTTGATAGCGCGCAAATTGGCAACGAGAACGAGCCTTATCTCGTTGGGCAGACGGTAGCCCCACCCAAGGGCCGGGTCGCCCGCTGGCTTGAAGCTCCCTGGAGATAGAGCATTGTATATGACATGGATTTTATCCCGAACATAACCTTCCTTAACGCTTGTCACCTCGCCCACGGCTTGACTATTCACGACAACACCGTCAACGAATCGGCGGGTCATTTTTAGAAGCCGGAGGTAGGTGGGCGTATACCAAAACCCCATGTCACGCCGAGAAATAAAGACACGAAATCCTGAAAGAGAAAAGATCGGTGGACAAATGACAGAGCAGTCATTGAAGAAGCAGTGAAGCAAACGGCTCCCGCGACGCCTTTCAGCTCTAGCAACCTTAAGGAGCCGCCACCAACAAGCCAGGGATTTGATACTGGACCTGCCTACAACGCGAACGCAATAAGGAAACGCGCTGGTATCCACCAACTGTCCACCGTCCAGAACGAAAAGCACCGGAGAGTACCCTCGGTCCACCAGGCCACAAAGTAGGAGGTGCAACTGACCCTCGGTGCCCGCGCCGACGGTGACCAATCGGTCAATGACGAAAGTTAAAGGCATAGGTTTGCTGAGCGCTCGCTCGGCGGTAGTCATCTTTTTTCCTTTCCCAACAGCACGCGGAACGCCCTCTTGGGGTCGAACAGAGCTGCCTTTGCGAAGTTGAAAAGCGCAGCGACATACCGGCGTTGACCTAAACGCACCTCACCCAATCTGAAGTGAAGCACGGCAGCCCTCTTCCTGATAACGGCTGCCGGGTATGGATAGCGCTGACGGGCCCGCCTGAGAATCTCGAAGCCCGTCTTCCAGCGAGTCTCCGCCCCCAAGTTACTGATGGACTCTGCGTGCCGGCGGTAGTAGAACATAAGCTCGGGCAGAAATCCGAATTGGGTCACCTCTGCCATTCGGATTGACATATCGTGGTCTTGAGCTGCGCGGAAAGACTCCTCGAAGTCGCCGACCTGATCATAGACGGACCTTCGGACAAGCGAATTAACTGGCAAATGAAAGTAACAGTCGACGAGAAGATCGCCAGGCTGGTTTCTTTCCCTGTGAGCGCTGGAAAGTATGTCATAAAGCGGATTACCGTCGGCATCTATGGCTTTACCCATTCCGTAGACGAGCCCGCACTCGGGGTGGTGCTTGAAATACTGAACCTGTTTTGTCAGCTTGCCGCGCTCAAAAAGATCATCACTATCCAGGATCGCGATAAATTCGCCATTGGCCCGTTTCAACGCGAGATTGATGGAAGCGGATTGGCCACGATTCTTGCGCTCCGGATGGGACAACAATTGAATTGCGCCCCGGGCTCGATAGCTCTCCAGTACCTCGTAAGATCCGTCAGTCGAGCCGTCGTCTACGACGATAATTTCGACAGAAGGGTAATCCTGTTCGAAAACGGATTTAAGCGTTGCCTCAATGAACTGCCGCCTGTTAAAAACGGGAATTAACACACTCACTAAGCCAGTTGTCGTCATTAAAAAAAACCTGACCAATGCTCCGACACGATTTCACTCGGAAGATTACTTTGGCACAGAAGCGATCGCGGGCAGATGTCGAGCGGACGCTACCTAGGCGACTGTGTGATGAGCTTCGGAATATACGTGCTACGCGGCGGGCGGACAAGTTGAGCCTGACCTACAGCCTAGGCATCTCAGGCAATGTTGCTAAGCCGTTTCTTTCTGTAGATTTTGGTGTGGCGCCGTGGCCAACCTAAAGATCTTCACGTAAAATTTCAAAAAATTCATTCAGGTCGAATCTGATCGACAACGACGCGCTTACCACTGAGGTTTTACATGATCAGAAACACCAAGAGTTTTCACCTCAAAGTAGCTTGCCAAGCTTTAACAGCAGCCGCTGCCTGGCACGCAGGCTCGGCCCTCGCCGCACCGTCATTGGACGAGAGCTATGTTCGTGCCTCGCAAGAGCAAAATGGCAAACATGTTATCGTCGTAGAGGGAAGCGGTTTCGGAGAAAAGAAACAAGCGGCCCCTGTGTTGCTGGACCGTGTCGAGAGCACTTATGAGAATGGGGCAGAAAATCTGTGGGCAGTCTCGAAGCAAAGCGGCGACCCTGTCCTGCGCCCTGAGGCGGATCCAACAGTACCTTACGCTAAATCTTCGACTGAAATCTGGAGCAAAACTCATCTGAGGTTCGACGCGAGTAACGATCAACGAAGCTCTAGTAGCAAGCAGCAATATTACTTCCCTGGGGGTGGTGGCTATGCCGGGTGGCCGCGAGCTTACGGAGGCAATGATGGTACTGCCACACCTGTTGACGACAAAAAGATCTACGTAGCTTGGTGGTACAAACCGCTGTATTCCCCTAACAGTTTTTGGCTGTTGCCGAATACTGGTGTTCAAGGAACCTTCGTGGACGGTGAAACTGTCACGGTTGGTGAGTACAAAGCCACTTTTATAGGGGTAGACTCGGATGACAAAATTAATCTTGTGTTTCAAAACTCCGCAACACCTAGCAGCGCTCAACTAATTGGCCAGACAATTCGTGGCACAGAATCCAATGCTTCTTTGACTTTCCCTTCTCGTGATTACGGAACGCCAGGTTCACAAAAATATATCCGAATATGGGAAGATCCTAACGGACGTGAAGGAATTCGCTTTTCCTGGACGCAGATGCATCAGACTTTCGCCGACACCACTGGAGAAAACAATGGCGGTGCCTACGTCAACTGGAGCGCTGCGCCAATTGAGGGAGGCAAGTGGCATCTTCTTGAGGTGCAGATGGACACCGGCAAGGGTGAGGCGACTTTGAGGGTCAACACCCAGACAGTGACCAAAATCAACTTCGATCCGAAACTGGCCGCTGCTGGAAAATGGAGCCCAACGATTGGACTAGTCGGACTCGACGGCAAGAGCGGTCGACTACAAAAAAATTGGCTTGACGATATTTATTTCGATAACAGCTTTCAGCGAGTTGTATTGGGGAATGCTCCAGCTTACGACCAGGTTACGCATTATGAACTTCAGCGCCCTACTTCTTGGAAAGATGATCGGATAGAGTTCGTTGCTTTCAAAGGGGGACTGAAAAGCCTCGACCAATCCTACATTTACGTATTTGATGAGAACGGCCTCGTCAACCAGCAGGGCATTCAAGTATGTAGCGGCTGCAAAGCCCCTCCCAGCCCTGTAAATCTCAGGATAAAATGACGCTCTACTAATTATTGAAACGTGACGCGTAGCTCAAATATGGCTACGCGTCTCCGCTAGTTGAATCGTAGGCAAGCCTCAGATAATGTTAAATTAGACATCTTTACCTGAACGCACGGTCGACAGTGAGCGGGCCCTGCTCAGTCAGACCTAATAGAGTTCTTTTGGAACTAAGATATGATTGTGCGACCCTACAAAATCGCTAAACCTGTAACTATTTTTGTCCGCCCAGCCCTCTAGAAAAGCGGTGTTATTTTCGACCATAAGTCTAGGTCGGTGTGAATTCAACAGACTTCCCAAGGAATTTAGAATTATTTCCTCGTGGCCTTCCGCGTCTAACTTAATAAAGTTGATTTTATGGTCAAAATTCAATATTGCTGGACCTATGGAAGCAACCTTTAAATCCCCACCAGCGTTAATCTTTGCTTGATAGAAATTGCCGCTAGGAACTGTAAAACCTACCTCTGAAGACGAGTTAGAGAGAGCAGCGTTTACCAAAGTAACATTTTTGCAATCCGAGACGTTCGCTGCTAGCCCGGATTTCTCATAGCTCCCCGGCAAGCCTTTCAGGCTGAGCAGGTTACTACTCTAACCGGTCGGTTTCGGTCGTGATTGCTCGATAATTGAACATTTTCTGCCGTTCGGGCACAGCTCCCCCTTCCCCCCATTGAGTCGGGCCGGGGGAGCCCGGATATCTATCCCGGAACCAGTCGGCGCACCAGCTCAGAGAGTTCGTCCTTGTGAGGGTAGGCGTCACTCATCAACACCCGTATGCGCCGGGTGTTGCGAATGATGACCGCGCCCACCTTGATCAGCTTCAGCCGCAGGTTACTGGCACTCATTCTCTCGAAGGGCGTCTGCTTCAGGTGGGTCCGTAATCGTTCGAACAACGTGTAGGCGAACCCCGACAGGACCAGCCGCCACTGATTCGTCCACCACTGTGTGCTGGAGGTCCGGTCCGCGAACAGGCTCAGCTGTTGGTCCTTGATCCGGTTCTCCATGTCGCCCCGCGCACAATACTGCTCGTAGTAGAGTTTGAACCCCTCATCGTGGCGGGAACTGATGATGAACCTGGGGTTGGAGCCTAGCTCGCCTTCTTCCAGGCGAGCCACGACCCAGCGGGGGTATTTCCAGGACTTGGCCTGATACTGGAAGCGGAAGGTCTCGGCCACTTTCTCCTCGGTTTGCCGGTACGCCTGGCGCACCAGCATCATGGGGACATCCACTTCCTTGAGCAGCCGGCTGTTCTTGCTGATGCCCACAAGGTAATCAACATGGTTTCGGTCGCACCAGCTCAGCAATCGGGGGCTATAGAAGCCGCTGTCACCTCGGAACACGATGCGTGTCTGCGGCCAGCACTGCCGGATGAACTTCACCAGCAGGGCCAGAACGGCCCAGCTGTGGCGGCTATCGCTTCGGTTACTGGTGCGCAGGTAACTCACTAGCAAGTGGCGGCCGCAGAACACGTACAGTGGAAAGTAGCAATGGTGATCGTAGTAAGCATTAAAGAACTTGCCGGGCTGATTGCCATGCACTGGGATGTCTGTGCCATCGAAGTCCAGCACGATCTCCTTCGGTGATTCGTCGTGCTGCTCAATAAAGTGGTGCCAGAGCAACTCGTGGGCCTTGATCACGGCCTGCCGGTCCACTCGCTGCTCCATCCGACAAAGAGTGGATTTGCCCGCCAGGATCACCTCCTCGTCGGTAGCGGTTTGAAGCGCCTGATCAGCGCGCAGCGCCTCGTGATCGTTCAGATCTTCGTAGCCTGCAGCCACACCGAAGACCCGTTGACGAACCATGGTATTCAGCTTGTGGCGAACCTGTACCGGATTGCGGCTGTCGTCTAGAACGGTAGCCAGGCGTTGGGTGAGTTGATGTCGTCTGTCGACTTCACGTAGCAGGAGCAAGCCGGCATCGGAGGTGATATGGCCACCGGAGAAGTCGGCTTCAATTTGACGGCGGGCAAGTGGCGAGAAGGTCAGCTTTTCAGGTATCATTTTGGAAGCGGTTGTTAGTGCTGATTTTGTGTGTAGGAGCTTGAAATCATAACACTTTCAGCCGCTTTCTTTTATCCCCTATGAGAAATCCGGGCTAGCAGAGAAAATGTTAATGGGTGGGGTTCGAAGGCTATCACCCGACCATTGCCACAAAGCTCAGAGAATCTTCGAGTGTAGTGGCCTACGTTAGCTCCCACATCTATAACCCAATCGCCATGAGATATGAGCTCTCCCAATCGATCAAATTCGATTTCAGGAGAGCGAAAAACGCCATTTTTGATCTGGCGCCGATAATTTAATCTTCTAAGCTCCAGCTTTACCGATGCGGGGAGCAGGCCGGCTATTTTAGTTAACATTCAATTTCCTTGAGGCATTGTTCGTTTGCAGAACCCCGCAATTGCGGGAAACACACGCCGGTATAGTCCCTAAATGGTTACGCTGTCAAAACCGAACGGGAGAATAACCGGCGCAGAAGACAAGTCAAAATTAGGGCTATGTTTGATATCTACCCGAGACTGCCAATGATATCACCAGGGTCCTTATTACCGCTAAAATTGATCGAAAGCTGGCAGAGTGCTATCGAATATCAGAGATCTTCGCGTCAATTTCACGCTTATTTAAAAGCCACTTCTCATGCAACCTATCTTTCTCAAAGTAAAAGTCCGACTTCAACCCTTGGCTTAAGCACAAATTAATCTGTCGAGCTATATCAACGGGATCAGTGGGATCTGCAAAACCAGCAGCGACGCCAGAAAAGTAACTTCTCAAAGTTGGCGTATCCGCCAGAAGAACTCTTTTATTTGCAGCAACAGCTTCGTAGGCTCCGCAATTTAAAATGTAGTCCTTAATCGTCAAAACCAGCACCAAATCGCAGTTTCGGAGCAACTGGAGGTACTGCTCGTCACTAACGAAGCCGAGCATTACTGCGCCGTTTTTTCCTGAATCTATTCGATCAGCTTCTGAATAGACTTTTTTATAATTACCCGTGAAATACAAATTAGCTTCAGCCAAATATTTCGATGATTCGACGAGGTGCGATATAGGCTCGTCGTCATCGAACATCGTAATACACATGACTATTTTTTTATTGGGATCAATTTGAGAAGAAATACTACAGTTCTCGCACTCCTGAAATTGAGGTAAAGAAGGCAACTTGTCTGGCAACACGCCCGCCACACCACCTAGCGACTCACAATACTCTTTCAAATAGCTGTTAGTCACAATCACAAAATGAGAATTTTTTATTGTGTATCGGCTTAAATATCGAAAAACAACCCATTTTATATTCTTTGAAGAGTACGTCTCAAACTTAAAATTCGAATGCCGATCGGCGACCACCCGGAATCGAAAGACGTGACTTGCAAGAATACATAGCGCGTTTAGAACTAACGATGGATTTTGACAAAACACGAGTCTTGGCCGCCGAAACAATAACAGCTTTATAGTGAGAAAGATCGAAATTGGATATCTTTTGAATCTGTTTCCAGTGACAACGATTGGAAAGTACTCGGCATCGAACTCTTCAGCGAGTTCCCGTGACCGCCGATGATCTTCCCAAGCAATCCATATAGCGGCTCTCGAACTTCTTCTCACGCCGGCCCCATTTTCTTAACGACTCTCAATTTTCCCGATGGCTCTCTGGGAATTCCAGCCACTCTCTTTACCCGTATCGCGAGTTGTGAATCGAACTCGCGGTGCAACGCTCTTTTTATAAACCGCTCTATAACTTTAATATTGTTGCGATCTGAAACTAGGTTAATTGTGAGGCTCAGATCATTTTCTTGGACAAACTGTATGCCGTTAACAGAGAAGCCTTTTTTCTTCAAATCCTCGACAATATATAAAAAGAATTCTCCATGAAATTTACTGCCGCTGCTATTTATCAGGGAATCGTAGGCTCTCCCATGCACTCCTTTTAGTATGGGTAGAGTCCTGCCACATCCGCATGAGTCCGCGCTAATTGTCGCATAGTCAGCAATTTTATATCTAATGAGAGGCATCGAGAAATTGGTTAAATCAGTTACAACTATTTCTCCCGGTGTGCCGGGTGAAACCGCCTGGTTATTTTCGTCTACTATTTCTACAATCACGTTCTCAGCATTTATATGTAGATTTTGATATTCGCACTCATGAGCTATGGTCCCGACTTCGCCGCAGCCATATTCATCAAAAACTTTACTGCTAAAACTTTCTTCAAGATATTTACGGTCTGCCGTAGAAAGGACTTCAGAAGTAGTGATAATTGCTTTCGGACGCAGGTTAGACCGCCCTGCATTTGCTTCAGCAAATTCCTTTATAATTGAAGTGTAGCCATAGAAGTACTGCGGTTCAAAGCTTTTTAAAACCTTCTCAGCTTCCAGCATCTTAGAAAGGCTATAGTCAAAAGCGGTCACACGGCGCCTATTACACACAAAGTCGATCAAAGACGCGCGCCACTTCTCTCGCTGACTGCGCGGTATACCCCAAAAGCGCGCCTGTCGGTCGCCAATCTTGACACCCGCCCAAGAATACCCTCGCCAAGCGGCGGCCATCTCTAACGCCATCCCATCGCTATTCTTCAGAAGAGTCACAGGCGCACCAGTGGATCCACCCGAGGTTTTAAACCGTTGGTTTGGTCCGACCCTGTAGGCCAAGCGATCCTTCTCTTCTCGGAGCGTGTCCTTGCCTAAGGTAGGCAAACCACTGAGTTCACTCAATGATCTCAGCTCGCTAGGCAGGCGGTTCTTATAGTATGGAACATTCTCCACACAGTGGGCTAGAAGCTTATTGAGCTTTTCCAGCTGAATATTCTGCAATTGATCTTTTGAAAAAAATTGACTTAAATTATAACTAGTCAGCTGGTCGCCAAACCATTCCCTTCTGACAATTATCGTCGCAAGGAATATATTCCTGAACAGGATATTATTGAAATCCATGGTTGACCTTTACTGTCCTAGGATAAAATAGCCATTACTAGGGCGCCCATCGTTCAAGGGCTCTCTAAATCACTGTATCACGTTGAGCCCGACATCTAATATCGTGCATTAAGCCTCAACAAACCCACCACCCAAAGCCAGAAACGGTTTCGACACCGATATTCTCACTTCCTTGATCGCTTGTTTATACCCTTTCAAGTAAGACTCGACATCGAATTGTATACCTCGAAATAATTCCTTGCCATTGCGCTGGATGAATAGTGATTAATCACACGATCGAAGGCTCTTTGCGTTTTCGACGCGCCGCCTTCACCACACCGTAAAAGATTTTCAATGCAATCAGCTAGTTGCCTCTTATCACCTGGCTTCACCAAGTACCCTGAGGCTCCGTATTCCAGCGCCTCAGGTATCCCACCGACGGAAGAAGCAATAACGGGAATTTTATGGAGCATTGCTTCCAATAGTGTCATTGGCAGCCCTTCTGTTCTCGATGGTAAAACGAGCGCTTTACAATGCCGTAAATACTGCGCAGGATTCTCTACATAACCAGCAAAATAAATTCTATGACTGAAACCACCCCGCTTAGCCTGATCCGCCAATTCAGCATGCAGCCTGCCAGTACCGAATATACACAAGCCAAGCTGAGGAAATTTTTCTGATAGCGACTCAACCGCACTTAACGCGAGATCGAAGCCTTTCTCCGGAGAAAGGCGACCTACACATACAAGCGAGACTGGGTACTTTCTGAAAAACGCGACCACGTCTTGCCTTTCTTCGTTTGCGGCAGGTTGTGATATTGAAATTTCTAAGCCATTTGGGATGCAGATTACTGATGAGGATGGGATTGATTTAAAAGGGGACTCTTTTGCCATCATTTTATTGACGAGAACAATTTTATCTAACCGTCTTAAAATAATTCGATCCGTTATTTCGTAGAGCCACATTCTTGTAAATGGTTTAGCTTTAACATAGCCATGAATTGTGGCTACCGTCATCTGCTTTAAACGAGACCTTCGCTGGACTGCGAGCAGAATATTAAATTTGTATCCATGGGAATGCAGGTGAGTGAACCCTTCCCTGTCTGCGAATTCCAGAATCTTCTGCATTCCGGCGAGATTCAGTCCAGGCTTCATTCGCCAAGTTACCACCGGCAAACCGAGTCGCTGAGCCTCACGCTCAATTGGCTTGAGTGCTACCTCGGGATCGCCAACACTGAATATTTTCGGGTCGAGACCTTGGCTGATCTGTTCTTTCACGAGAGTTAGCAACATTTTCTCGGCCCCGTAAAGGCCGCCGCTATCGATGAGGTGCAATACTTTCATGCTGAGCTTATCAATTAAAAGGCGTCGGCAGGACAACCTGTCTCGACCAGATTTTTAGATACACTGGGCCGCGCTTCATCCTTTCCTCGGATTCCAGATCACTTTCCTTTCACCGCGCGCGAAGCTGAGGGCCGCATGCGCTGAGGTAATGTTGAGGAGCATGAAGTAACAGGGTATCGCCAGGAATGTCGGCAGATATTTGTCTGATTTCTGTCGCCGGTAGCCCTCCGCCGCGAGGCCGTAGAGCGCGATCAGGCCGAGGGTAGCCAAAAGGTATAGCCATGACGTGGTTACCAGAGCCAGGGCCGTAATCGTTGCGGTGGCCAGTGGCACGAAGGCGTAATACCTAAGTACCTTATGGGACCAGAGTTGCCAGGCGAAGACTCCATAGCGCGCGGGATTCAGCAGCGCTTTCATGTCCTTCAGCGCCCATAGAGCACGCAGACTGACTCGAACTCTCATGCTGTATTCGCTGGAGCTGTCGCTCAGAGCGTCTTCCTTGAGCAAAGCTTCTGGCTCATAAACAACGCGGTACCCCTGCTCTGTCACCATCAACGGTTGAACAAAGTCAGGCAGTTGGTCCGCCCGCAGCCGGGAATGAAGAGATCGACGCATGGCGTCTACGCCGCCATCCACGCCAACCACTGAACCCAACAATGTTTCTTTGGCACGCATCCAGTTCTCGTACTTCATGTAGGCGCTGCAGCCATCGCCTATCATGGATCCGTCTGGATTCACGTAGACCATCTTGCCTGTCACGTACCCCACGGCAGGATCAGCAAAATTGGCGGTAAGCTGCTCGACCGTGTTCGGGCCCCACTGGGAGTTGGCGTCCGAAAACAACAGGATTTCTCCTCGTGCCATGGGAACCAGAAGATTGAGTCCTGCCGTCTTCCCCTGCCGGGGAGACTGCCGGACTAGCTGGATATCCACAGAGGATTCGCTGGCAACGGATCGCACGATGTCGTCGGTGCCATCGTCGGATTCATCGGACACCACCAGGATCTGCAGTTTGTCGGCAGGATACGTCTGAGCGAGCTTGTTACGAAGCGTCGATTCAATGTCCTTCGCCTCATTGTAAGCGGCAATCAGGATGGTGACCGGAGGCTGGAACCCTGGGTCTTTGTCCAACGGTTTGGGATTAAGCCGCGTCAGCGCTGCAAGGGCGAGCGGGTAGCCGAAATAGATATAGAAAAGCAGCACCGCAGATAGCCAGAAAATGACTTCCAACAACATTCAGGCGGTCTCCGGGGCGCCGGCTTGCGCAGTTCGGGGCTGGCCTGCACCGTTGTTGACGTAGCGAGGCTCCAATACGCCACAATCGGCCAGAACCTGGCCCATTGTGGAAAAATTGAAACGGTCTAGTAAGCGCGTCAACCGGGCCTCACAGACGTCTAGATTGTTGTAATGCCTGAACTTGGACAGTCCTGTGACGTCCACTTTTGGCTGGCCCGGATCGATTTCCCACGGGTGGAGATAAAACACGAACGGCTTACCCTGTCGATTCAGGCTTCCAAGTCCCCACTGGCTGAACCAGTAGGGAAACAGGCGGAAGTATCCTCCACCGGCGATGGGGAGTGTGTAGCCGGGAAACTGCAGGGTACTGAGCGGAAACTCTGCGAGTTGGCCGCCACCGTCGGCGGTCAACGTGTGCGGCCAGCGTGGCGTACCCGGCATGCCATAGCGGTCATGACGCACCGGGAAAATAGACGAATCCCAGGTGAAGCCTTCCTCACAGAGAATGTCCAACGCCCAGCGAGACGCCTGCGTAATGGAGTAGCTCGCGGCCCGATAGCCAGTAATCGGAACGCCAGAAATATCCTCTAGAATTCGCTTGGAGCGGCGGGTTTCCTCGCGAAAGACCTCAGGGGTCTGGGAGTAGACCAGTTGATGACTGTATCCGTGGCTGGCGATTTCGTGGCCTGCCGACTGAATGCGTCGAACCAGACCGGGCGACCGCTCTGCAACCCAGCCCAGAATGAAAAAGGTTGCTTTCGTCGATTTGCTATCAAACAGCTCGAGCAGGCGGTCCGTGTTGGCCTCTGCCCGATACTCCATGGAATTCCAGTCATCGGTGGACACCGCTTTGGATAAAGCGGCGACCTGAAAGTAATCCTCTACATCGATAGTCAGAGCGTTGCGGATGCCGGATGAATTTGTCATGTCAGCCCCTGCTCATCCAATCAGAAAATTTCATAGATGAGTGCTCCTGAAATCCAGTTTTCGACGTAATCGCCCTGGGCCTCTGAATCCACCCTGCGATTTTGACCAATAGCGCCCTGAAGATAGAAATCCCGCGCGAACTCGTAGCTCAGGGCAGCGCTGATTTTTCCGAGAACGTACTCTCCGGTAGTTTCTGCGAACGTCTGATAACGGAGTGCGCCGGAAAGGCCAAGGGATAAACGAGCCGCTAAAGGCCTGGAGTAATCAATCGAGCCCTGGACGTTAGTCTCTTCCTGCCCTGTCGAAACATAGTCGGTCTGATCAGCGAAAAAAGAAATGTCGAGCGTTTCCCGTTCACTCAATTCCCTGATGTAAGAAGCGCTAAGCGAAGTAACCTCAACGACGACTGACTGCTCCAGATCAAACTCGAAACCGTTGATCAGCACGGTAAAAAACGAGGTTTGATCACTCAGATCACGTCGGGCAGAAATCCGAAAACGGCTATCAGGGCTCAGCTTGCGTGTCAGGCCCAGCTCCGCAGTCCATCCGTCAAAAGATGACTCGGATCCATCGCTGGTCGTCGTGACTCGCGAGGTTCCCACAGAACCATCGATACTGGTGGTTACCCAGGACTTGTTTGCGAAGAGGCTCACCGCATCCGTTGTAACATCAAGGTCTGTGTCGTACTCGGCGAGACTATGGCTTGCCGATACGCCGCCGGAAAGTGTGCTGCTGAAGATGTGCTGGTAGGACACCGATCCCGTGTAGCGGTTGGAATCAGGGTCTTCCGAGTTTCCGTAGGTAGTGTTCTGAAAATTGCCGCGCAGAGTGAAGCTGTCAAGCGCACTCAGGCGGTAAGTGTAAGATGGCCCGGTGCTGAATACGTTACGGCGAGTCTCGTTACTTGGAGTGTCCGGAAGACGGCTATTACGGGTAAGTTGGTTTACCTGATCCTCAAGTCTCCAGTTGAAACCTTCAGCTAGCCGACAGATGCCAAAGAAACGGCCATCGGTTGAAAACTGTGAATCGTACGATTCATCCTGCCACGTGCGGTAACCAAACGTGCCAGCTGCCGAAACACGACACCGGTCCTGAACATCTTTGCGATAGTCCAGCTGGGTGTAAGTAAACAGCTCGATATCGCTTTCTGACCCGTCCTTTCGGCGTTTGATGTTGTCAGATACCCGTGTTTCCGCACCGACCCGCAGGTCCGCAGTATCGTCTTCATCTTCAAGTTGATTACCCGTAGTCTGCGCATGTCCAGGGGCAACCCAGAAAGCGCCTAACGCAACCAGAACCCATATACCTGCTCTGGTCTTCGTCCTATCAGCCATTGATCACAGCCCCTACGAACTTGTCAGGACTGAAAGAACTTGCCGCGCGTTCTACGTCGCCGCTGCTGACTCGGCCATGAGGAACCACCAGGAGTGTGTAATCGCAAAGATCGCTGAGAATACGTGCATCGGGCGCTTCGTCGATAGGCCCTACATCCAGAACGATGAAGCGGTCGGGATACCGTCTGCGAACCGCCTGAAGGAATTGCCTCATACGGAAAGAAGTAAAAAACTCGCCCGGATATTCTCTCCGGCTGCCTGCCGGTATCAGCCGCACCCTGGGTATACCCGTGGGGTAGATCACTCGGCCGATGTCGTACTCGGGATCGGTCAGAAAATCGGTCAAACCGGTCTCTGGGAGCAGATCCAGAGTGTGGTGCAGTGACGGGTTACGCAGGTTACAGTCAACGATCAGTGCCGTTTTCGACTCATCCAGGGCAAAAGCCGCCGCAAGATTCAGGGCAGTGAAAGAGGCACCGCTGCCCGCAGTGGCTCCGGTAACGACGAGAGTGAAGTTATTGCCGCCGGAGACTTCCAGAAGTTTGGTGCGCAGATTGCGAAATCGGTTCACCAGTTTCCGGTTCGGGGACTGCGGATAAATGATCCGCCGTTCTTCCATATCCTCCGGATCGAGCCGCCTCGGCTCCTGCATTTTGGTGATTTGCTTGCTGATAACATAGCGATCAACCGTACTCGGCCCGGAATCAAGCGAGCTGGGTACGAGCAAGCGAGCATCTTCTGTGTCGCTGAAGCCTCGACCGCGCTCAACGCCTGTCTCCGACTTTTTTATCCCTTTGGCGGAACCACTGGAATCCGACGGCTCCGGATACTGGTCCCTGACGATGGGCTCGTTTCCCTTCCCATCCCAATCCGCTTCGCCGGTTTGATCAACCTTCGGGTCATTAGCCGGTCGTTTCTGATCAGACATCAAATTACTCCCAGGAGCGCAGCGGCAGAGATTCCAATATAGGCCAGCAGCACGATCAACGCGCAGGAAGCCACCATAAAGGTGAGCCAGCGATCTCTACGCTTTTCAACCGGTGTTCGGACCTCAGGAATATCCACCAGCACCGGCATACCAAGCCCTTTTTCCAGTTGGTCGCGATGCCGGATTCTCGGGTCGACCTGCAGCAGACCGACGATAGCGCCTATGGGCGCGGCTATTCCGAGGAACAGACCTGCAGCTGCAAACACTATAAAGCCTGGACCAGAGGCCTCGAGCGGATACTGAGCCGACTCGACCACGTCGTAGCTGAGCCCTTGACCTTCGATGTCCAGATGCATTGAAACTCGCGCCCTTTCTCTGCGCTTGAGGAGGTCGTCATAAATCTGCTTGTTAACTTCCATATCCCGAGTTAGCTCTGAATACTCAGTCTTGTTTTCCTGGATCCGGCCCATCCTGCTTTCCTGCTCGGTAATCAGGGCCTGAAGGGAATTGATTCGGGTGTCCATTGTCTGGAGCGACGCCCTGGCCTTCGCCAGAGAGGCGCCGACTTCCTGATAGACCGGATTGGCCACGCCATCTCCGCTAAAGCTACGAGCAGGCGCGCCGCTGGCTCTGGCAGCGGCCTGCTGCTTCTCAAGTTCGGAGATCTGCTCCTTGAGAATGATGATGTCGGGATAGGTGTCGTGATACCGAAGACGGAGGTCGTCGAGCGCATTCTGCTTTTCTGCGATCCTGGCCGCATAGGCGTCCGGACTGCCTCCGGCACCAATCGTAGGACTGATTCCGCTGAGCTGTCCCTGAAGCGAATCAATCTGGGCAGTAAGCTCTGATTTTTCCAGCTGCGCCAGTTCAAGCTGGCGCCTCAGATCCGCCATTCGCTTGTCCGCTTCGCTTTCCGTGCCCTCGGTATTGGCCGAGAGGAAGGTCTCGAGCCTTTGCTCTACTTCTGCGATTTGCCGCTCGTAACTCTTGACCTGTTTATCGATGAAGTCGTAGGCGCCGCGGCTCTCGTCTTTTTTGCGCCGATTGGTTTCGGAGATGAAAAGCTGCCCGAGCTTTTGGGCGACCAGAAACGCCTCGGCCGGCTTGGACGATTTGTAGCCGATACTGAAGTAGCTTTCACCTCGTGCACTCACGTACATGCCCTGCCTCAGCGTGGCGATACGCTGCTCCAGTTCGAGTTGCCCGAGTTCAGACGCGCCAGGACCGAAAATACTCGTATCTTCGGCCACTTGAGTCATGAGCCGGCTATTCCACAACAGCTCTTTGGCCGACGACGTTCTCTCACTGATTTCTGTAGTGACGGCGCTGCCTTCCATCAGTGGTTGGATGATATTTCGGTCATCCACGTAAACCACGACTTCCGACTTATAGCTCTTGGGCGCAAACAGGCCAAATATCAGAACCAGAAAGCTGATAACGGAAAACAGGAGGAACGCGGTCCATTTCCGATTTCGCAACTCACGGATGGTCTCTCCAGGAATCTGGGAAAATGGAATCGCCATAGTTAATGACCTCTGAACTGGAGGGCGAATTGGCTAAGCATGCGCACCGCTTAGAAACTGCGTTCGGGCACTGTGAGAATATCGCCGGGTCGCATGGGATAGTTTGTTTCAACGATGCCTTTGTTGAGGATATCGCCCAAGCGAATGGGGATAGCGACGACCTCTCCTTTCATCGACCGGTAAAGCATCGCATCGTTCAAGTCTGCGAATGGCGTGGCACCGCCCGCATTCAGGACCATGTCGAGCACCGTCATCCCTGCCCGGTGCGGCACAGAGACAGCCTGACGGACAGCACCAGTGACCCGCACACGCTCAGTAAATTCATGACTTCCCATGGAAGAGACCACGACGGTCACCTGGGGTTCGCGAATGTAGGCCGAGAGACCGTCCTCAATTTCGTTGGACAGCTGCTCGGGCGTCTTGCCGGTTGCTTTGATATCGCCGATGAGCGGCATGGAAATGCGTCCATCCGGGCGCACCGGCACACTCGTACTCAGGTCTTCGTTGCGCCAGACGGAAATCTGCACAACATCCGTGGGGCCCAACAGATAGTTCTCGACACTGGTGGAGGTTGGCATGCCGAGCGCCATCTCGATCTTGTCAGGTGACGAGGCTTGCGGGCCCGCGCAGCCGGAAAGAACCCCAAGCGAAGCAAACAATGCGACGCCCACTACCAGAGATTTCGTCCATGCCATCTTCTCATCCATCCTCTTTGACTGATGCCGTTGTCTTAAGCAGCAATTTCTACTGACTGGCTTATATTACCCGTTGGCTCAACGAGAGCCTTTTTTAAACAGTATCACTTCAACCGTTTGTATAATAATCAACAGGTCGAGCAGCAGACTCTGGTTCTTAATATAGTAGAGGTCGTACCGGAGTTTTTCTTTAGTGTCTTCTTCATTGTCCGCGTAAGCGAAGCACAGCTGAGCCCATCCGGTGATACCTGGCTTGACCCGGTGACGCTCATTGTAAAACGGTATCGTTTCCGAAAGCTGCTGTACAAAGACCGGACGTTCGGGCCTGGGGCCCACAAAAGCCATCGATCCTGAAAGCACATTGAAGATCTGCGGCAATTCGTCAATTCGGACCTTGCGTATAAACGCACCGACTTTCGTCACTCGTGTGTCGTTTTTCTGTGCCCAGACCGCACCATTTTTTTCCGCATCGGTGATCATTGAGCGGAACTTGTGAACCTTGAACACCTTACCGTTCAGGCCTACTCGCTCCTGGCTATAAAGCACAGGCGCTGAAAAGCCATCTTCAATTTTGATGATCAGCGCCGTCACCAACATGATGGGCGCCGCCAGTATAAAAAGAGCCAGAGCCGCGAGCAGATCAATGGCCCGCTTGCCGAGACCTGACACCGTGGAAACGGAAAACCCCTCCGTAAACACGAGCCACCCGGGGGTGATCTGCTCCATCGCGACCTTACGAGCTTCCCGTTCGTAAAAGGCTGCGCCTTCCAAAATAGGTATGCCTCTCATCTTGCATTCCAGCAGATCTTCCATAGGCAGATTCTGGCGACGATCATCCACTGCCACGACGATCTCATGAACCGGGTGAGTCGAGATGTAATCATGGAGGGACGTACCGGGAACCACCAACTGTTCTGAAGGAACCTTAACGGTTTCGCCATTAATGGCGACAAACCCTTTAAGTAGGAAGCCTTTTCTATTCAGCGGTGAATTCAGATCCTCCGAAATTTGCCGGGCGCGCTCACCCGCACCGAGAACCAGAACCTTTTTACGGAAAAAGTCTTCTCCGAAAATCCAGAAGAACAGAGAGCGACCAATGCCAAGCAGAAGAAGGCCCAACACACACGCGGCACTCAAAGTATCGAGATTACCGAGATACCAGAGCTTGTCGCTCAGTAGAAGATAGAAAAAGCCTGCGACCGGGAGGCTCACAAAGAACGAGGCGAGGGTTCTGAGCATCATGCCCGCAACGCCGTCCTCAAGACGAGACTGCTGCACACCCAAGGCCACCATTACGATGACGTTGATCAAGGCAAAGACAATTGCCGAGGGAAGCACGTAGCCAAAATTTGACCAGAAGAAATCCGCTTCGCCGAAAAACCGATAGAAGCAAGCACTCGAGAAAGAGATGACCAGCAGCAGGAAGTCAATCAGACCCAGGATGATGAAGGGAAAGTGGATGTAATGCCCAAATAATCTGACGTGTGACACGCCTACTCCTTAGCAATTTGTCCATGAGGCCCGCTCTCGTTGCCTCCCTGCCCACGCTCCAACGCTACCGTCCTGAGTTCCCGATAAGCTGTTGTACTGAAGCAACTCAATTTCGTCAGGACACGACCCTTCTGGAGCCGCCAGCTTAATGCCAGCTCTGGGAAAGAAGGCCTTAGTCCCGGAAAAGCCTGAAGAATCAGGAAGCGATGAGCGTGACCTTCAGCGAAATCCTTTGCCCCAGCAAGGTAAGACAGTGTCGAGATTCTACTGGAAACTGGTTCCGGTTCAATTGAATGCGGCCATTACTGTCTCGTAACGGGGACGATGAACGCACGAAGCCAGCTCGATTAACGGGCTGGCTTTCGATTTAAATCATAGTCGTGAAAACGGATTCAGGCCTCGTCGAGACTGTTAATTACAGGCACCTTGACATCAACTTTTTGGTGCCCTAACAAATCCTTCCATCAAAACCCTCGCGCTTCGAGTCATGGTGGCTGACTCGACGATCCACTCGTTATCGATGCAATCAGCTGCAGCGCCGACTTGTAACGTTCCGGATGGATGACCGAACAGTACGGATCTCCGTTCCTGGCCACCGGCGGCGATATTGACGAGAGTCCCGGGAATGGCGGCCGCGGTAGCGATGGCAACGGCTGCCGTGCCCATCATCGCGTGATGAAGTTTTCCCATCGACATGGCTCGCACGTTGAGATCGATATCGTCGGCGGCGACGATCTTACCGCTCGATGCGGTGTAGCTCGCAGGAGGAGAGACGAAGGCGACTTTCGGAGTGTGCGCGCGGGCCATCGCCGCTTCGGGAGTATCTGTCAGACCCATTTTCATTGAGCCAGCGACCCGAATTGCCTCAAGCTTCGCCAGGTAAGCCGCATTGGCGTTGATTTCTTCCTGCAGCTCGACGCCAGAAAAGCCAAGCTCTGCCGCATTTACGAATACGGTGGGGATCCCGGCGTTAATGAGTGTCGCCTGAACAGGCCCCAGATCGGGCACATCCAGCGTGTCGGTCAGTTGTCCGGTTGGAAACAGCGCCCCCTCCCCTGCCGCCGGATCAGTGAAGGTCACCTCGATGCCGGCGGCAGGAAAGGTAACGCCATCAAGTTCAAAGTCGCCCGTCTCCTGCACTTCGCCATCTGTCACGGGAACGCGGGTAAGAATGGTTTTCCCGATATTTTCCTGCCAGATCCGCACTTCGGCGTGGCCACTCTGCGGAATGCGCTCCTGGGATACGAAGCCGGCATGAATGGCGAAGGCCCCCACTGCCGCACTGAGATTCCCGCAATTTCCGCTCCAGTCCACCACCGGCCTGTCGATGGCCACCTGGCCAAACAGGTAATTCACATCGTGGCCGTCGCGCTCGCTCCGGCTGAGAATAACGACCTTACTGGTGCTTGAGCTTCCGTTCCCTAGACCGTCAATCTGCTTCTGATAAGGGTCCGGGCTACCGATGACGCGAAGCAAAAAAGCATCTCGCTCCGGACCCGGCTCGCGGGCAAAAGCAGGGAGGTCTTCCAATCGAAAAAAAACGCCCTTACTGGTTCCGCCGCGCATATAAACGGCGGGCACTTTGAGCTGAGGAGCGTGAGCGGCATTCGACATAAAACTTTCTCACTTGGACCTGGGGAGCCTCTGAAAGCAGGAGGTGATCCGGAATTATTCAGAGACTCTCTGATGGTGGACAACCACGTTAACTGGCTGGCGCCAGCGCCCTGGCGTTGCAGATGAGGGCGCTGGCGCAAGGTCAGGGTCTCAGGCGCTTTGCTCGGCTTCCAGAAAATCCTGGGCGAAGCGCTGCAGAACACCACCGGCAGAGTAGATGGAGACTTCCTCCTGGGTGTCCAGGCGGCAGACCACGGGAACGCTTTCAGTCCGACCATCGCGACGATGGATGGTCAGCTCCAGTTCGGCACGCGGACGGAACTCGCCGCGAACGTCGTAGGTTTCCGTTCCATCCAGACCCAGCGTCTTGCGGGTTGTGCCCTGTTTGAATTCGAGGGGCAGAACACCCATCCCGATAAGGTTGGTGCGATGTATCCGCTCAAATCCTTCCGCCACGATGGCTTCAACGCCTGCCAGGCGAACGCCTTTTGCAGCCCAATCCCGGGAAGACCCCTGACCATAGTCAGCGCCTGCCACAATAATCAGCGGCTGCTTTCGCTCCATGTAGGTTTCAATGGCCTCCCACATGCGAGTCACCTTTCCTTCCGGCTCAATGCGGGCGAAAGAGCCCTGACGAACCTTGCCGTCTTCAACCACCATCTCGTTGAGGAGCTTGGGGTTGGCGAATGTGGCCCGCTGGGCGGTCAGATGATCGCCTCGGTGTGTCGCGTAGGAATTGAAGTCTTCCTCAGGCAGACCCATCTTGGCGAGGTATTCACCGGCTGCGCTGCTGGCCAGAATCGCATTTGAAGGTGACAGGTGATCAGTGGTTATGTTGTCGCCCAGCAGCGCGAGCGGGCGCATTCCGGTCATGGTACGTTCTGCTGCGAGCGCACCTTCCCAGTAGGGTGGCCGACGGATGTAAGTGCTCTGCGGGCGCCATTGGTAGAGCGGATCCGTCTTGGCCTGAGAGTCCCGAGTGATATCAAACATCGGAATATAGGTTTCGCGGAACTGCTCCGGCTTGACGCTGGCTTTAACGATGGCATCAATTTCCGCGTCGTCAGGCCAGATGTCTTTCAGCGTGATTGCGTTACCCTGCTCGTCGTAGCCGAGCGCGTCCTTTTCGATATCGAATCGGATAGTGCCTGCGATGGCGTAGGCCACGACCAGCGGCGGCGACGCCAGAAAGGCCTGCTTCGCGTAAGGGTGAATGCGGCCGTCGAAGTTGCGGTTCCCTGAAAGCACCGCCGTTGCGTACAGATCCCGATCAACCACCTCCTGCTGGATCTTGGGGTCGAGCGCTCCGCTCATTCCGTTGCAGGTGGTGCAGGCGAAGGCCACCACGCCGAAACCCAGTGCCTCCAGTTCATTCAGCAGTTTGGCCTCTTCGAGGTACATCTTTACCGTTTTGGAACCGGGCGCGAGCGAGCTTTTAACCCACGGCTTGCGAGTCAGGCCCAGCTTGTTAGCGTTTCGGGCAATCAGACCGGCGGCAATCATATTGCGGGGATTGCTGGTGTTGGTGCAGCTGGTGATGGCAGCGATGATCACAGCGCCATCCGGCATCAGGCCTTCTTCCTGGCTCCAGGCGCCAGCGATGCCACGCTTGACAAGATCAGTTGCCGGCAGAAGAGCGTGCGGGTTCGATGGGCCAGCCAGATTTCGCCCGACCGACGACATATCGAACGTCAACACCCGTTCGTATTCAGCCGTTTTGAGACTATCAGCCCACAGGCCGGCTTCTTTTGCATAGGTTTCGACCAACGCCACCTGAGTGTCCTCTCGCCCGGTGAGACGGAGATAGTCGATGGTCTGCTGGTCGATGTAGAACATGGCCGCGGTGGCGCCATATTCTGGCGTCATATTTGAAATTGTCGCCCGGTCCCCGACTGTCAGGGCGTCTGCACCTTCACCGAAAAACTCGAGATAGGCACCGACCACTCGTTCACGGCGCAGGAACTCCGTGAGCGCCAGCACCAGGTCGGTACCGGTGATGCCCGGCTTGAGTTTGCCTTTAAGCTCAACGCCGATGATGTCAGGCAGCCGCATGTAGGAGGCGCGGCCAAGCATAACGCTTTCTGCTTCCAGCCCACCTACACCCACAGAGATGACGCCGAGTGCATCGACCATTGGCGTATGGCTGTCGGTGCCGACGCAGGTATCGGGAAAAGCTACCCGATCCCGGACCTGCACGACAGGAGACATCTTCTCCAGATTGATCTGGTGCATGATGCCGTTGCCGGGCGGGATTACATCGACGTTCTCGAAGGCGGTCTTGGTCCAGTTAATAAAATGGAACCGGTCTTCGTTTCGGCGCTCTTCGACGGCCCGGTTCTTTGCAAAGGCATCCTCTTCAAAACCCGGATGCTCCACCGCCAGTGAGTGATCGACGATTAACTGTGTGGGCACGACAGGATTGACCTTCGCCGGGTCACCGCCCTTCTGGGCAATGGCATCACGCAGGCCGGCCAGATCGACTAGTGCCGTTTGTCCGAGGATGTCATGACAGACAACCCGAGCCGGGAACCATGGAAAATCCAGATCACGTCTTCGCTCGATTATCTGTTCGAGCGCTGCCGTCAATTCCTCCGGGTCGCATCGACGGACCAGGTTCTCAGCCAGAATACGGGCGGTGTATGGCAGCTTTTCATAAGCGCCGGGTTTGATGGTATTGACCGCTTCCTGCGTGTCAAAAAAGTCCAGATCCGTGCCGGGTAGCGGCTTTCGATAATCCTGATTCATATGACAAGGCATCCGTAGCAAGAGAGAGAAGCTGGCAATTGGGGCAATCAGCGGTTTTCGATTGGGAGCCAGGGGCGCTGATCAGGGCCAGTGTATTCAGCGCTTGGTCGAATGATCCGGTTGTTGGCCCGCTGTTCTTTGACATGAGCTGCCCAACCACTGACCCGAGACATCACAAAGATCGGGGTAAACAGCTCGGTCGGTATGCCCATGAAGTGATAGGCCGAGGCGTGGAAGAAATCGGCGTTACAGAACAGTTTCTTCTCGCGCCACATGACTTCCTCGCAGCGGACTGAAATGGGATACAGCGTTTTGTCGCCGGTCTTCTCTGCCAGCTTCTCGGCCCATACCTTGATGATTCCGTTGCGAGGATCGGACTCCCGATAGATGGCGTGGCCGAAACCCATGATCTTTTCTTTGCGCTCAAGCATACCGAGCAGACCCTGCTCGGCCTCGTCCGGAGAGCTGAAGCGCTGGATAAGCTCCATCGCGGCTTCGTTAGCCCCACCATGAAGCGGTCCCCGAAGCGATCCAATGGCGCCGGTCACGCAGCTGTGAATATCGGAAAGCGTCGATGCGCAGACTCGCGCTGTGAAAGTAGACGCATTAAATTCATGCTCGGCGTATAGGATCAGCGAAACGTTCATGACCTTTTCGTGAAGCGGGTCAGGCGCTTTGCCGTGTAGCAGATGCAGAAAGTGACCACCGATCGATTCGGACTCCGACACCGTGTCGATACGAACACCTTCGTGGGCGAATCGGTACCAGTAGCAGACGATACCCGGGAAGGTAGCGAGCATCCGATCAATGGCATCGTCCTGACTGTCGAAGGACATTTCTGTTTCCAGATTGCCGAGCATGGAGCAGCCAGTGCGCATCACGTCCATGGGATGGGCGTCCTTCGGAATCTGCTCAAGTACGGCTTTAAGCCCGACCGGCAGGCCCCGCAGACTCTTCAGCTTGGATTTGTAGGCCGCCAGTTGCTCGGCATCCGGCAGGCTGCCCCTTAACAACAGATACGCCACTTCCTCAAACTGAGCGTGCTCGGCGAGATCGGATATGTCATACCCGCGATAAGTGAGACCCGCACCAGTTTTTCCAACAGTACAAAGCTCGGTCTGGCCGGCGACCTGACCTCTTAATCCTGCGCCCGTCAACGGCTTTTGCGACATGAAGAATTCTCCGTTTTTCAATGTGTCATCAGCATCTTGGCAACCAGTACCGAACGGCGTTCAACCCAGGGAGCCTCGGCTTCATTACTTTTCAGTCTTTGCCCGATTGGAATAACTGGTCCAGCTTTTGTTCAAATTCGTGATAATTCAGGAAATCGTAAAGCTCCATGCGCGTTTGCATCAGATCGACAACTTCCTTCTGGTCACCCTTGTGCAGAATGCTTTCGTAAACTTTGAGCGCAGCCTTATTCATCGCTCTGAAGGCGCTGAGGGGATACAGCACCATCGCCGCACCGGCCTCAGCCAGCTCAGACCGGTTGTACAATGGTGTCGCACCAAACTCAGTGATATTGGCCAGAATAGGCACTTCAAGCGCTTCAGAGAACGCTCGATAGTGGCCGAGATCCGTTACTGCTTCCGCGAAGATTCCATCGGCGCCAGCTTCGATACAGGCTTGCGCACGCTCAATCGCTGCATCCAGCCCTTCCTGCTGGAACGCGTCTGTCCTCGCCATAATGAAAAATGAGCCATCGGAACGGGCATCGACACAGGCTTTGATGCGATCAACCATTTCCTGCTGACTCACAATCGCTTTGTTTGGCCGATGGCCGCAGCGCTTCTGGGCAACCTGGTCTTCAATATGAACCGCTGCAGCGCCGGCGCGCTCCATTTCACGGATTGTGCGGCCAATGTTGAATGCACCGCCCCAGCCAGTATCAATATCAACCAATAAAGGTAGAGTGCTTGCCGCTGTAATTCTGCGGACGTCTTCCAGGACATCGTTCATGGAAGTTATGCCCAGATCCGGCAGGCCATAAGACGCATTAGCCACACCGCCGCCTGACAGATAAATGGCCTGGTGACCGGTCTTCTCAGCCATCATCGCAGCATAGGCGTTTATGGTGCCGACAATCTGCAACGGCGAGTTTTCGGCGAGGGCATGCCGGAAACGCTGGCCGGGGGAAAGTTCAGAGGACATGGATTGAGCTCCGTTATGGTGACCTTGGGCGGTCGTGCTGGATTTCGAACGTTATCAGAGTCCTGAATCAGTGACTCCGTTTTTAATATACCCGCCTGAGCACCAGTCAGGCCAGGCTGTGCATTATTTTGGATGGAGTCAGGTTATTTTGGGCAGGAGTGCGTAATCCGAGCGCTCTTCGC